>OCTW011613708.1_pt1 | contig 221231 bp, 190 predicted proteins | sample 1539671 | NCBI WGS metagenome assembly OCTW01 (sample SAMN02144230, study PRJEB22623) | gut metagenome | biome: sheep rumen | host: Ovis aries | place: New Zealand | reverse complement strand
GAAGACTACGAGGTTGATAGGCACTGAGTGTAAGTGTGGTGACACATTCAGCTGAGGTGTACTAATAGGTCGAGGGCTTATTCAAGTAAGTAGAAGATTCTTCTGAATCTGAGTAATGATTAGATGTATTCTGAGTTTTGTGTGAAGTTTTGAAGGTTCATAAAACCTTTATTTGACAACAGACTAAATCTATGATTTAATCTAACAGTCAGGCCCAGTGGCTCAGTTGGTTAGAGCGCCGCCCTGTCACGGCGGAGGTCGACGGTTCAAGTCCGTTCTGGGTCGATCAAGGCAGGATTGCGTAGCAATCATGTCCGAGCGTAGCGAGGATGCGACGCACGAAGTGCAGTCATCCTGCGTAGCAGGATTAATTTCGCGCAGCGAAATAATTGCACCATATAATAATTGGGGTCTTAGCTCAGCTGGGAGAGCATCTGCCTTACAAGCAGAGGGTCACAGGTTCGAGCCCTGTAGGCCCCATTTTGCAAAGATTTTTGCAAGCCGATGTGGCTCAATTGGCAGAGCAGCTGATTTGTAATCAGCAGGTTATCGGTTCGAGTCCGATCATCGGCTTTTAACTTTAATTTCATATTAAAGTATGGGCGGATTCCCGAGTGGCCAAAGGGGACAGACTGTAAATCTGCTGCAAATTGCTTCGGTGGTTCGAATCCACCTCCGCCCATTTCTTAGGATTCTTTTTTTATTTACAGAATTCTTACAATGACGCGGGGTGGAGCAGTACGGAAGCTCGTCGGGCTCATAACCCGAAGGTCACAGGTTCAAATCCTGTCCCCGCTACTAAAATTAATAACTAACATGCCCAGATAGCTCAGTTGGTAGAGCAGAGGACTGAAAATCCTCGTGTCGCTGGTTCGATTCCGGCTCTGGGCATTTTTTTTATGAGTATATTTCGTTTTTTGGAAGTATGCTCTTTTGTTTTATTTGTATTCTATGTTATAATCATTAGTTGTATTTATTGTTATTAATTATAAGTTATTTCGGTGCGCTATGGATAGAAAAGAAACAGAAGGAACGAAGGGATAAAAATGGACAACAAGAATCCACTTCCATTCAAAAAAACTAAACCGGGAACGATAATTAAGTGGGTCATAATACTTATCATATTTATATTTGTGACCAATCCGGCGCTAATTCCATTTCTTCCTAAGGATGTAAAAGCCAGCCTCAGTGATACGTGGAAGAGGGTGTTTGGTGATGTTCAGAGTATCGGTTCTTCGATGAAGTTTAACTGGAATTCTCTTTTCAGTGTGATAGCTGTCATCATTATAATGGCGCTGTTCACAAATCTTGCTTCATTTATAATTGAAAAGGTAAAGCCGAAGACAGGTAAGGGACTCAGTACCCAGACACTGGTTCGAAGCCTGATAAGATATATATCACCTATAGTCACTGTAATCTGGTGTCTCTCTGCAGTCGGAATTGATATAAGTGCACTTATCGCAGGAGTAGGAATCCTGACTCTTGCAGTCAGCTTTGGAGCACAGTCACTTATCGAGGATGTTGTTACGGGAATATTCCTCGTGTTCGAGAATCAGTTCAGTGTCGGTGATTATATTGAGGTTGACGGATTCAGAGGAACAGTTACTTCCATAGGAATCCGTGTGACGACTATCAAAGGTCCCGGCGACAATTATAAGATTATGAACAATTCCGATATCAGGAATATACTGAATCGTTCTAAGGAAACCAGTATAGCAACGACGTTAGTTTCAGTTGCATATCATGAGGATATCGAAAATGTAGAAGAAGTTCTCAAGGCTTCATTCAAGGATATGTTTGAGAAGTACCCTGAAGTTTTCCTTGAGGAACCGACAAATCTCGGCGTTGAGCAGCTCGCTGAGAGCGGAGTTACATTCCGCCTTGCTGCAAGGATTCACGAGAAGGATCTCTTCAATGCACCACGTATCATGAACCGTGAGGTTAAGATTGCTTTTGACAAAGCAGGTATCGAGATACCGTTCCCGCAGGTTGTTGTGCATGATGCTGATGCTGATAAATGAAATACAGGCATATACGCGGACTAAGGGACGGACAGAAGCTTGGTAGAATTACAGGATAAAGAGTAATATGGAAGAATACGGAAGCGCAACTGAATATTCACGTGCAGTGGAATTTGTAGAACCTAGAACGGTTACACCACTCGAATTCAGCGTGCTTTCGGATGAATTCCATGAGAAGGTGCAGGTTTCGCCCGCCAAAAAGAAAAGAAAGAAAAAGAATGCGGCAGCAATGCTGGCCGCATCCATGTCTTCAACATTTGTTATTTTTCGGAAGAAGTAGGCGTTTCAACTGTACACGACAGTTCATCAAAAGGAGTTCCCTTAGCCCATGGGCTTCCGACATCACATCTTCCATGATGATATGTGGAAGCAGTCTTTGCATTCGGATCATCTGCCACTTTGAGTCTGAGACGTCCTGTCTCTGATTCGGCAAAATCATCCAGCATGCTCATAATATTCATTACATCTTTAAAATCAACTTCTTCGTCTTTCATAGCATCATCAGAGCTTTTATCATAATATGGCATATCTATCCTCCTGAATATAATAATTGCATAACGAAACTGGAGAGTTTCTATTTAGTAACTGTCGAAATGTTGTTACAATTGTAACTTCTGCCAAGTTGACGGTCAATACATTTTCTGCTATACTCGCATACGTTGAATAACGGACATATTTAAGGAGGATTAGAAGATGTTTAAGAAGATTATTACTCTTGCACTTGCATTTACTATGTGCCTTTCAGTAGCTGGATGCGGTGAGTCAAAGGACAAGTCGGATCTGGAAAGCATAAAGGAGAAGGGTGTGATCACTATAGGTATCACAGACTTCGAGCCTATGGATTATAAGGATGACGCCGGTAACTGGATAGGTTTTGATGCTGATATGGCAAATGCATTTGCTGAAAGCCTTGGCGTTAAGGCTGAGTTCGTTGAGATTGAGTGGGATAACAAAATCCTCGAGCTTAATACAGGAAAGATTGACTGTGTATGGAACGGTATGACACTTACAGAAGAAGTTACAAGTGCTATGGATTGTTCACTTCCATATTGTAACAATGCTCAGATAGTTATAGTTCCTGCCGATAAGGCTGATCAGTATCAGGATATTGAAAGCCTTAAGGATCTCAACTTCGCAGTTGAAGTTGGTAGTGCCGGTGCAGCAGAGGCTAAGGCAAACGGCTTTAATTATACTGAAGTAACAAGCCAGGCAAATGCACTTATGGAAGTTGCAGCAGGTACATCTGATGCAGCAATCATCGATTCACTCATGGCAGCAGCTATGGTAGGTGAAGGCACAAGCTATGACAAGCTTACTTATACAGTACGTCTTAATGATGAAAACTATGGTGTTGGATTCCGCAAAGGCTCAGATCTTAAAGCAGAAATCAATGACTTCTTCGCAAAGAGCTATGCAGATGGTTCTATGCAGAAAACAGCTGAGAAGTATGGTGTTCAGGCAGCAATCATACCTCAGTAGTATTATGAAATGAATCGGCAGGCAGGGATTACTCTGCCTGCTTTAGTAGTTTATATGGAAGATAAAGGTAATATAAAATGCAGCAATTTATGGAACAGCTTCCGATAGTTGTACATGCACTGAATGTCGGATTCCTGCAGACATTAAAACTCTTTTTCATAACGCTTATAGGTGCGGTTCCGCTCGGACTTCTGATATCATTCGGAACCCAGTCAAAATTTGCTCCTATAAGAGTAGTACTCAAAGTGTTCATCTGGATCATAAGAGGAACTCCTCTCATGATACAGCTTCTCATAATATTCTATTTTCCGGGACTTGTACTTGGAAATAATATATGGGGCGGTGATGAACCGGGAAGATTTGCGGCATCTGCAGTGGCATTCATAATCAATTATGCGTGCTATTTCTCAGAGATTTTCCGTGGCGGTATGATAAGCATTCCTGTCGGACAGGATGAGGCAGGCTTTGTGCTTGGTATGACAAAGAGCGAGATATTCTTCAAAGTCAAGCTTCTTCAGATGGTGAAGAGGATACTTCCTCCTATGACTAATGAAATCCTTACACTTGTGAAGGATACATCACTTGCTCGTATCATAGCGCTCCAGGAAGTAATCTGGGCAGGTCAGGCATTCATGAAGGGATCACAGGGCATATCAGGTGCTATATGGCCTCTTTTCTTCACGGGTATTTATTACCTTATATGTAACGGTATTCTGTCTATAGCACTTGGCAAGGCAGAGAAGAAATTAGAGTTCTTCAGATAGGAGGATGGCTATGAGTATATTAGAAGTAGAACACATAGGTAAATCCTTCGAGAATACTGAAGTACTGAAGGATATTTGTTTCACACTTGAAGAGAGTGAAGTGCTCTCAATAATTGGTTCCTCGGGAAGCGGAAAGACAACTCTTCTTCGCTGTATCAATTTCCTTGAGCAGGCTGACAAAGGTGTGATAAAGGTCAGAGGAAACACAGTTTTTGACGCTGATGACAAGGCTCTGCTTACAGATGCAGCAAAGAGAAAGAACAGACTCCATTTCGGAATGGTATTTCAGTCCTTCAATCTCTTTCCGCAGTATACAGCACTTCAAAATGTAATGCTGGCCAGAGAGCTTCAGGCAAAGAAGACTCCTGAGTATAAGAAGAATAAAAAGAAGATACTTGCAGAGATAAAGGAAGAGGCAGAGGGACTACTGGATCAGATGGGCCTCTCTGACCGTATGGAAAACTATCCGCACCAGCTTTCGGGCGGACAGTGCCAGCGAGTAGCTATAGCCAGAGCGCTTGCCATGAAGCCGGATATACTCTGCTTCGACGAGCCAACTTCGGCTCTCGATCCTGAGCTTACCGGTGAAGTTCTGAAGGTTATCAAGGAACTTGCCGAAAAGAAGATGACCATGATCATAGTAACCCACGAGATGCAGTTCGCTAAGGATGTTTCGGATAAGGTAATATTCATGGACAGCGGTGTAGTTCTCGAGTACGGTACTCCGAAGGATGTCTTTGAGAATCCAAAGGAGGAGAGGACGAAGCAGTTTTTGGGGAAGTACTAGATTTTAGTGTTGGAGAAGACATATGTCGGGAAGAGTTACAATTATAGTTCTTTCATATAAGAATATCAGGGGAATATATGATTCTCTGAAGAGTATTTTCATGCAGGATTATCCTGATATAGAGATTATTATTTCCGATGACGGATCCGAGAATTTCACAAGAAATGAATCTCGGATAAAGAATTATATAGAAAGCCATAAGAAAGAGAATATCACAAATGTAATAATCAATCACCTTCCTGAGAATCAAGGCACGGTAAAGAATATCAACAGTGCTATAAAACTTTCTACAGGTGAATACATTAAACTTCTTGCTGCTGAGGATATGCTTGCCTGTTCCGAAGCAATAAGTGAGTATGTAGAATATGCCGAAAAGCATGATGAGTTCATAATATTCGGAAGACTGTGCGGTATTACTATGGAAGGCAAAGAGGTACATGAACTTCTTTCGTGTGAATCTGATTATGATCTTCTTAAGTCTTATGATGCAAAAGCTACTCATAACAGACTTATGAGCAGAAACTTTCTCCCTGCACCGGCAGGTTTCCTTAAGAAAGAAGTTTTTGACAAATTCGGACTCTTTGATGAAGATATAAGACTTATAGAGGATTATTCGTTCTGGCTGAATGTTTCATCAAAGGGAGAAAAGTTCGGTTATATAGATAAGATACTTGTTTATTATAAGGCAAGTGGAGTTTCCAGTCAGGGAAACTATGGTTACGCATTTATGCAGGATCTTATCAAGATATATGATAAATATATCTTCCCGGTAGATAAAAGATTTGGTCCTTTCCAGAAAGCATATAACTTCCTGAAACGTGAAGGACTCAATTTCTATGTTGCAAAAGCCGGATGGAAAGACTATTCCACTGCAAAGAGACTTGCGGTATATTATAGATATCTGCCATTCTTTGTATATACAAAGATGCAGAATGTAAGCATTGACAGAAAGAACAAAAAGAATCGGTGATAGTATATGGAAACAAAAGTATCGGTACTCGTTACATTTTATGATCAGGAACAATATGTGGATCAATGCCTTAAGTCTATATTCATGCAGAGTACGGATTTTGATTTTAAGGTTATCATAGGTGATGACGGTTCAGAAGACGGTACTCTTGATAAAATCAAGGAATGGCAGAAGGATTATCCCGGAAGGATTTCATACATTGTTCAGGACAGAAATCCAGAAGTAAAATATGTCGGTGGGTTCAGGGCTTCTAGAAACAGGCTTGCTCTTTTGAAGGAAGTGGATACACCGTACTTTATCTTCCTTGACGGCGATGATTACTGGACTTCACCTGACAAGCTTGCAGTTCAGGTTGGAATACTTGAGGATAAGGCTAATTCTGACTGTGTTGCTGCGGCTCATCAGATGAATATGTTCTATGAGAAGAGCGAAGGAAAGAAGAAAGCAAAGAACAGTGTAAAGAGAAATGTTCATATTCCTTCAGATAAGGTGGACGAGGGGAAGTATTCGTTAAAGTATTACTGGAACGATCTTTATTTCCATACTGACAGCATTCTTTTCAGGAGTGAGTATATCAAAGAAGTGCCTTATGATTTGATGAAGGATGTTTTTAATGATAATCTTATAACCTTCTTTTTCCTGCAGTTTGGTAAGGTTTATTATCTTCCGGTAAATATGGCTGATTACAGGCAGAATGATACCGGAATATGGGCAGGAGACAAACATATTACCGGTGTCATAAGAAACTTCATGGCTATGGATACGGAAATGAAGCTGTGTCCGTCTCTCAGACATCAGATTGAAAGGCGTCATATATATGACCTTGTTATAGCTGATTATAAGAAAGGTGAGGCGCAGGATGTCAATCCGGAGATTGTGGAAGCAATCATGGCGTCAGATATGCCGATAAGCCGTAGGGTTATCGGAGGAAGATATATATTCTCGGAAAACTTTATAATCGAGAACCTGATATTATTCTATATAGGAATCAGGAGACTTATGTATAGGCTGAACAGAGGAGGCTTATCATGAATATTGCAGTTGCCGGAACCGGATATGTAGGACTTTCACTGGCTGTGCTTTTGTCACAGAAGAATGATGTTACAGCAGTAGATATCATTCCTGAAAAGGTTGATATGATAAATGGATGGAAGCCCCCTATCCAGGATGAATATATAGAAAAGTATATGTCGGAGCATGAGGAGAGAGGACTTTCTCTCCGGGCTACACTTGACGGGGAAAAGGCATATAAAGATGCTGAGCTGATAATAATTGCGGCTCCTACTAACTATGACTCAAATACGAATTTCTTTGATTGTTCAGCAGTTGAGGCAGTGTTGTCTGTTATCAAAAATGCAACTATGAGCTGTTTGATCAGGCCGACAGTTGTAATTAAGTCGACTGTTCCTGTAGGATACACGGAAGAGATTCGTCATAAAATGAATATGGATAATATCATATTCAGCCCTGAATTCCTGAGAGAATCCAAAGCACTTTATGACAATCTTTATCCAAACCGAATCATAGTTGGAGCGGATTCGGAAAGTATGAGCAGGGCAGAGATTTTTGCGGAGGTTCTGAAAGAAGGGGCTATAAAAGAAGATGTTCCGATATTATTCATGAATACAACTGAGGCAGAAGCAACTAAGCTTTTTGTAAACACTTATCTTGCTCTGCGAGTATCATATTTCAATGAACTGGATACCTATGCAGAGATTAAGGGGCTTGATACAGCCTCGATAATCAAGGGTGTTTGTCTCGATCCGCGTGTAGGTGATTATTATAATAATCCATCCTTCGGTTATGGTGGTTATTGCCTTCCAAAGGATACAAAGCAGCTTCTGGCAAATTATAAGGATGTACCGGAGAACCTTATAGAAGCTATAGTTGAGAGTAACAGAACCCGAAAAGACTTTATAGCTGACAGAGTTATGGAGATTGCCAAGTCAAATGATACATCTGTTGTTGGTGTATACAGACTGACTATGAAGAGCAACAGTGACAATTTCAGACAGTCATCCATTCAGGGAATCATGAAACGAATAAAAGAGAAGGGCATAAACGTTGTAATATATGAGCCTACACTTCCTGATGGTTCAGAGTTTTATGGTTCGGAAGTTGTAAATGACCTGAACAGATTTAAGTCAATAAGCGGATGTATAATCTCAAACAGATATGATGAGATACTTGATGATGTGAAAGATAAGGTATATACACGAGATCTGTTCAGAAGAGATTAATTGCTGAGTTTTACTGATTATTACTGAGGAATAAAACATGAAAAGAAAGAAACTTAAAAGAATGATTTCGCTTATACTTTGTCTTTTGATGCTTTGTATGAGCGGCTGCAAAAACAATAATCCATCAGAAATAATAGTAAATGAACCAACGTCGGATCAGAGTACGCCGGATAATAATACTTCTGATTCTGATGCAACTATATCAGATTCCGATGCAGGGAATCTGGATATCAGTGTTGCAGATGCTTTTGGAAACAGAAAGTCGATAGTTACAATAATATCCGATGATGGCTATTACGATTCAGGTCTTAATCTGGATGCTCTTCTGGAAAAACATAAGATGACAGCTACCGTTGCAGGTGCGGTAAGTATAGTATCCAAGTCGGAGCCGGAGTGGCTGGAACTTCTCGGCAGAGGCAGGATTCATATGGTAAGCCATTCCAAATGGCATGTTCGCATGGAGGAAGGCTCTGAAATCTCAGGCAATGAAGAAGAACTCAGAGATGAGATAGTAGGTGCCAGTGAGTACTATGTAGACTTTCTTGGTGAAAAACCTATCTGCTTTGTATGTCCGGAAAATGCAATGTGTGAATTGGGCTACAAAATACTTTCGGAAGATGGTTATATAGCCGTAAGGCGCGGAGACAGAGGGCTTAATCCTATTTCTCCTGAAGAAGGTGTTGAGCCTGGAAATTGGCATAATCTGAGAACCAGAGGAATCCTTGACGTAGAAACTACAGAAGAGAGAAATGCATGGGTTGATGATGCCATAAATGAAAAAGCATGGCTCATTGAAATGTGGCATAATGTAAAGCCTGAGGATGATGGAATGTACCAGACTGTTCTTACAGAAGATGCCGACAGTCATATGTCATATATTCAGAAGAAATCTGATGAAGGTGATATCTGGGTTACAGATTTTGAAACAGCCACTAAATATATATATGAAAAACAGCATACGGAAGTAGCGGCTGCATGTTCGAAAGATGGAAATATATCTGTAATATGTAAAATGACCGAAGATGTGAATGATAAAGGAAGATTTGATGTACCAATCACTGTTTCAGTTAAGCTATCTGAAGATGCCGAAAAAGATGCTGTATATGTAGATGAAAACGGAGATAAGATTAAAGCAGTAGATGGGGTTCTGACATTTTCAATCATTCCTCAGAATTCAGTAACGATACTTAAAAAGAAATAACCCTATAAAACTATAAGAAAACCAAAATCAAATAAAATACAAAAATTACTTGCACAGACTGTCGGGATATGTTAATCTAACAGTCTGTGATGTATTATATAAATACTATTCCTTGCTTCTCTAAAGAAGCTTGATTCTGAAAGAGAGGCCACAAGACCATAAGGAGGTAAGAAAGATGAACAAGTATGAGTTAGCGTTAGTACTTAGCTCAAAGGTTGATGATGACATTAGAACTGCTACACTCGAGAGAGTAAAGAATCGTGTGACAAAGTCAGGCAGTACCATCACCGATATCGATGAGAAAGGTAAGCAGAGACTCGCATACGAGATTCAGGACATGTTCGAAGGTTATTATTACTTCATTCATTTTGAAGGACCTGAAGATGCTCCTTATTTCATCGAGAGACATCTGCGCATCTATGATAATGTCCTCAGATTCCTCATCGTTAAGCAGGACGCTTAGAGCTATATAAGACTGGAGGAGTCAATATGAACAAGGTTATTTTGATGGGGCGTCTTACCAGAGACCCAGAGGTAAGATATTCACCTGGACAGAACGGGGATCAGTTTGCTATATCAAGATTTTCTATAGCAGTTGATAGAAGATTCGTAAGAAAAGCACAGGACGGAAATGATGTAACTACAGATTTCTTTAACTGTACAGCTTTCGGAAAACAGGGTGAATTTGTAGACAAGTACCTTAAGCAGGGTACAAAGGTTGTAGTTGTAGGTCGTATTGAGAACGATAACTATACCAACAAGAATGGCGAGAAAGTATTTTCTGTACGTGTAGTTGCAGAAGAGATAGAGTTTGCAGAGAGCAAGAAGAACGCTGAACAGAGTGGAAACTTCGGAGCACCTTCAGGCGGATTTGATTCAACACCTAAGGATGCAAGTGCAGACGGATTCATGAACATTCCAGAGGGTATAGAGAACGACCTTCCATTTAAGTAGAATCGGTTAGTACGATATTAGGAGGATAGATATGCCTTACGAGAAAAAAGCAGAGAGAGATGCTGCACCAATGAGAAGAAGACCAGCCCGCAGAAGAAAGAAGGTTTGTGCTTTCTGTGCAGGTAAGGTAGATGTGATTGATTACAAGGATGTAAATACTGTAAAGAGATATATCTCTGAAAGAGGTAAGATACTTCCTAGAAGAATCACAGGAACATGCGCAAAGCATCAGAGAGCTCTTACTGTTGCAGTTAAGAGAGCTAGACAGCTTGCACTTATTCCATATGTAGTAGAGTAAATCTTTACGAAGTATATTCACAGGATCGGATATTTATCCGGTCCTGTTTAATTTATAAACATAGTGTGAAAGACTTAAGTAAAACTTGCATAATATGTCCAAATCAATTAGAATTATTAAGATTTTGTAAAGAAAAAATATGAGGAGATGATTCTTATGAAGAAGAGACTTGTTTTAGCTGCATTTCTTGCATGTTCATCTTTTGCACTGCTTACAGCATGTGGAGATGACGATAAGGAGACTACTGAGGTTACTACAGAGGTTACAACTGAAGCGACCACAGAAGCAACAACAGAGAAGAAGACTGAGGCTACTACAGAGAAGAAGACAACAGAAAAGAAAACAACTGAGGCAACAACAGAAGCAACTACAGAGGCAACAACTCAGAAGCCATCAGGCGGCGACAAGAAGCCTGCTTCAACAGAAGCTCCAAAGACCGAAGCAACCACACAGGCAACTACTCAGGCGCCTGCAACGGAAGCACCTGCTCCAAGTGATAACGGTGGTGGAGACAATTCCGGTGGCGGTGATTCATCCGGAGGAGATGATTCTTGTATAGGTGATGATGCACTCACCAATTAATTGACTTATGGAACGTAAGAATTATTTATCATACATCAGAGCTGTTGCGTGTTTTTGCATAGTGATTCTGCATGCATATACAATGTGTGGAATGGTGTTCAAGGATACACTTACCGGGAATGCCAGAATAATCATTAATATGATTCCATACCTTATGATGTGGGCGGTTCCATGCTTTGTTATGGTAACGGGAGCTCTCCTTCTTGACGAAAAGAAGTCTGTTGACTATAAGAAGGTATTCAGAAGATATATTCCGAGAGTTCTTATTGCCCTCATAATATGCTGTTTTCTTTTCAGGTTTCTGGATTTTTGGATGAACAAAGAATCATTCAGTATTAAGCTCTTTGTTGAACCATTATATAAATTCTATACAAAGACGAGCTGGGCACATCTATGGTATTTGTACCTGATAGTGGGCCTTTACCTGCTTATGCCTGCATTCAGTAAGATTGCGAAGCACAGTTCTGATTCTGAAATCACAGTTCTTATAATTATATATGTTTGTTTCGTAAGTATTATTCCTATAATCAATAAGATATCAGGTACAGAAGCGGCGTTTTATATTACAACGTCATCGATCTTTCCTGCGTATCTTTTTATAGGACATATGATAGACAGCGGAAGATGGAAGATTTCTACTTTCGTTTATATCCTTATGTTCCTGGCAGGATTGGCGGCGATAGTAGTTCTTTCCTGTATTTCAATCGGAAATGAACCGAGTGCTGAAATAGAGAGTATTACAGGATTTCTTGGATCTTATTCCTTTCTTCCTGTGGTAGTTTTCTCGACAGGGGCATTTGGACTCTTCAAATCAATAGATGCAAAAGAAGGCTTTATATCCAAGATACTTCTTACTATAGACAGCTGTTCATTTGGAATATATCTCATTCATCTTGTGTTCCTTAGGTACATATATAAATGTACTGGAATCAAGATTACAAATGGAAATGCATTTATATTAGTTTTAGGAATAGTGGTCATTACGTTCATATTATCGTTCCTTATTGTATGGGCGTTACGAAAAATAAAAGTAGTACAAAAAATACTTTAAAAGGAGACGTTTCATGACTGGATCAAAAAAACTGAGAACCTTAATTGCTGTTGGAGCTCTGTTCTTAGGTCTCTATGGTATCAGTAACACAGCGTACGCAGCTGATGATGCGACTGCAACGACAACAGATGCTGTGATCAAAGAGGAAAAACAGGTTGCTTATACCGGAGGAGTGAACGAGGATGTCGACTCGGAACCTGTCGTAGTAAACAATCAGGTGAACAATCAGGAAACACCGACAAAGACAGTAGATGCCCTCACAGAACTTGATGGTGTGGATTATGAAGCAGTATATGATTATGATTATTATATTGCTCACAATCCTGATGTTGCCAGAGCTTTCAATGGAGACCAGGAAAAAACTTTACGTCATTTCGTGACATACGGAATGAAGGAGAAGAGACAGGCATCAGAAGATTTTAATGTTTCTTCATATATCTACCTGTATGCGGATCTCCGAAATGCATTTGGTGAGGATACGGTAAAGTATTTCATACACTATATCAATTATGGGAATAAAGAGCATAGAAGAGCAACAGGTGTAAATACTCTGCAGAATCCTGTAACTGTAAGTGGTGGGGTAGATTATAAGGATGTATATAATTATGATTATTACACCTCAAAAAATCCGGACGTAAAGAATGCCTTTGCATCTAAAAATGCCCCGGATGTAGCTGTACTTAATCACTTCCTTACCTATGGTGTGAAGGAAAAGAGAGTAGCAAAGGATGATTTTGATATTAAGTCATATGTAAATGCATATGCGGACTTAAGACGTGCCTTCGGAACAGATTGGAGCAAATATCTTACACATTATGAAAAATATGGTAAGAAGGAATCCAGGAAGGCTTCAGGCGTTAATAAAATGGTTGGTTGTCTGACTACTGACGGAACCACGGATTACAAAGATGTTTATGATTATAATTATTACATAGGCAAGTATGGTGATATTAGAAATATATTTGCTTATGATGATGCCGGAGCTTTAAAGCATTTTATCAACTACGGAATGAATGAAGGCAGACAGGGTAAAGAAACATTTGACGTGAATTCCTATAAGAGGTCTTATCAGGATCTTCGAGTTGCCTTCTATAAGGATAATAAGAAATACTACGAGCATTATATTAGTTATGGAAAGAACGAAGGCAGGAAGTCAGTAGGCGAAACAGTGCTGCAGAATCCTGTGACTGTAAGATCAAGCGTAGACTTTTCACCTGTCTATGATTATTACTTCTATACAGCTAAGAATCCGGATGTAGCGAAGGCATTTGGCGAAGATGATATCGCAATACTCAATCATTTTGTCAAGTATGGGTTGAACGAGGGAAGAACCGCCAAGTCTGAATATAATCCGGATGACTACGCTACGCTTAAAGAAAAAGCTAATGAAATATTGGATAAGGAAGATATTGAAAGAATAAAAGCACGTGGAAGGGCGAGAAATCCAAAAGCTGCTGCAATTCTTGATAGTATTGGCTGGGATCTTGAAAAAGCGTTTTTATGGACTGCAAAGAATATATCATATTACGGAAAATATGAATTCGATGCAAGCTGGGGAAGCAGCAAACTGGCTCAGTATGGTCTTGAAAACAGGAAAGGCAATTGCTACGTTTTTGCAGGTGTCTTTTATGAATTTGCAAAAGTTTTGGGCGCTGACGCTCATCAGATTGCCGGTCATATTCCGAAGAGAAACGGCGGTGAAGAGGCTCACTCATGGGTAGAGATTGTTGTGGATGGTAATATTTATTATTGTGACCCTGAGCAAAAATGGCAGCTTAACCGTGATGCATTTATGAAGCCATATGGAGCAAAAGGACTTTGGAAAACTATTAATTATCGCAGGATGAACTAATTATCCTTGTTTTCCAATTCTATTTGAGAAGGAGACATCAGCCGTGAGACTTGCAAAAGTAGTAATTCCGATTTTTATATGCACTTTGTTTGGCACTCTTGGAATTAAGAATATATCATATGCTGCTGAAGCTACAGAGACAGATGCAGTTATGGAGTCTAAAGAAGATGCCATTCTGACAGAACCTGATTCTGCACCTGGACCGGCTAATGCAGTGGATACTGCATCTGAACTGGGTACAAACGCGGGAGATGATGATAAAACTGGTAAAACAGCTGCAATAACCGTATATGAGGGTGTAGATTATGCACCGGTATATGATTATGATTTCTATCTTCAGCGTTATGCTGATATCAGAAATGCATTTAATGGTGATCAGGAACTGACACTGCAGCATTTCGTAAGATATGGAATGAAGGAGAAAAGGCAGGCAGCCGAAAGCTTCAATGTCACTTCTTACATGAATAAATATCAGGACCTCCGAAATGTATTTGGAGATGATACTGTAAAGTATTTCCTTCATTTTATAAATTATGGAAATAAAGAAGGAAGAAAGGCTGTAGGTACGGATACTCTTCAGAATCCTACTACGGTATATGACGGTGTTGATTACAGTGATGTTTATGACTATTACTATTACGTAGATCATAATCCTGATGTCAAAAATGCCTTTGCCGGGAAAAATGCACCGGACCAGTATGTTCTCAAGCATTTCATTTCTTATGGTGTAAATGAAAAGAGACAGGCCAGCGATTCATTTGATATCAAGTCATATGTAAATGCATATGCGGACCTCAGACGTGCCTTCGGAACTGATTGGAGCAAATATCTTACTCATTATGAAAAATATGGTAAGAAGGAGTCCAGGAAGACTACAGGCGTAAATACAATGGTTGGCTGCCTGACTACAGACGGAATCACAGATTACAAAGATGTCTATGATTATAATTACTATACCGGAAAGTATGCTGACTTAAAAAGAATATTTGCTTATGATGACGCCGGGGCTCTTAATCACTTCATTAAATATGGTATGAAGGAAGGCAGACAGGCAAAGGAAACCTTCGAGGTTACTTCTTACTATAATGCATATCAGGATCTCAGAGTTGCCTTTGGTAAGGATTGGGCTAAGTACTATGACCATTATATAAAGTATGGTAAGAAGGAAGGGAGAGTTTCAAAGAATGTAAAAACTCTTCAGAATCCTATTAAAAAGCTTGCGTATGCTGATTTTTCTGAGATTTATGATTATTACTACTATATCAATAAATATCCGGATATTTATAAGGCATTTAAGGGTGATGAAGTAGCAACACTTACGCATTTTGCCAGATATGGTCTTAAAGAAGGCCGTACAGCAAAGGCTGAGTACAATAAGTCAGAATATAACAGTAAGAAGACTTTAATGTCATACCTGTATAAACCTGAATATAAGAATGGCTGGCTTAAATTTGATCCTACATTTAAAACCGGTTATGCGGATGCTTCCAACCTTGAAGCTTGGAAGGCATATGATGAAGCAGCTTTTTTCTATAGATATGATGCTGCAGGCAATATTGTAGAGGTCAGAAAAGATGCACCTACACTGGTTGAAATGCCGGGGTTCTATATAAGCCCAATGTACACAGGTAATCTTAACTCAAGTGCTGAGAGAATCGAAGCTATGATCAGAAGGGCTTACGATTATTACGGTGATCCATATACAGGAAATACTTCGGCAGAACCTAAAAAACGTGGAGTTGACTGTAGTGGACTTACGATGCAGTGCTTATATGCGGCAGGCTTTGATCCGTATCCTGCAACTCCAAAGAGGCATGTTTATACAGACTTCTGTTCAAGGGTTCTTTGGGAAGAACATCCTATGCAGCATATATCTATAAAGAATAATGATTACAGTGGTTTAAAGAGGGGAGATCTCGTATACCAGAAGGGCAGATATAATAATCTTGTTACTCATGTTGCTATGTATCTCGGTAATGGAAGAGTTATAGAGTCCTGGCCGGGAAATGGAGTCACGGACAAACTTGGAATAATACATAAGATACAGCCTCATGATCTGAAAGGTGCTACAAGACCTTTCCCATAAAGACACATAAAAAAGGAGCTCGATTCGAGCTCCTTTTGGTTTGGCTTAGTATGTAAGCAGTTATTTAATAATTCTTATCTTGCCAAAGAATGTAGCACTCTTTGCCTGACCCTTAAACGCAAAGATTACAGCCATAATCTCGCAAACTACTACGAATACTGACCAGAGCCATCCAACGATCGGGATAACTGAAAGAAGTGCAAAAAGATAAAGAACAAGCGCCTGATTCATATGGAATTTAAGGTACTCAGACTTTGATGCCAGAGGATCAGCAAGTGCAAGCATTATGATCGGAATGAATCCGCCGTAGCACATGATAGCAAAGATGTAATCATGAAGATTTCTTGTGCTTGCAAACTTATCGATTACGATCACATCAGGTGACTGCTGATACTGATTATACTGTGGCTGAGGCTGTACAGCCGGCTGCTGGTAGTTCTGGTATCCAGCCTGTGGCTGTGGCTGAGGAGCTGCTCCGCCTGCTGCAGGGCCTGACATAAGTCTGGTTCCGCAATTTGGACATACTGCTGAGTTATCAGGTGCATAAGTACCACAATTATTACAAAACATAGTATTCTCCTATCTGCTGCCGCATTAAGGCAGCTGTTTTATTTGCTGAATGACATTTCAGTCATACAGTATTTCTAACGCTTTATCATGTTAAAATTTATCATTTTTTCATGTATATGTCAATGATTCATATACCTCGAAGCTGACCTCGGGCGGCTTTCTGCCGCTTGACTCAACACCTTGAGACATACTATAATAACTATAACTGTGTCAAAGTAAAAGACAGTATTAAAAGTGAGGAAAACAATATGAATATTATGCTCACATCAGTTGGAAGACGGGCATACATGGTTAAATATTTCAAAGAGGTTCTCGGAGAATCCGGCGAGGTTCACGTCTGTAATTCAGATGACCTTACCGTGGCATTTAATTATGCTGACAAGGCCGTTATATCACCGATGATCTATGATGAGGGATACATACCTTTTCTGATTGATTATTGTAAAAAGAATAATATAAATGTAGTGCTTTCACTTTTTGATATTGATCTTTTAGTACTTGCAAAGGCAAAAGAACAGTTTGAAGAGATAGGTACGAAGCTTATAGTATCAGATGAGAGTTTTGTTTCAGTATGCAATGATAAGTGGATGACATATCAATTCCTAACACAGCATTCTTTTGGTGCACCAAGGACTTACATACATTTTGAAGATGCAGCTGATGCTCTGTCACGTGGTGAGATTTCGTATCCGGTGGTAGTTAAGGCACGATTTGGAATGGGCTCTATAGCTGTTGCAATGGCTCATGATGAAGAAGAGCTTAGGTTTTATTCAAAAAGGATAGCCAGGGATATAGAGAGTTCTTATCTCAAATTTGAGTCAAACGCTGTAGCATCAGATGAGAGAGTAATATACCAGGAATGCATAAAAGGTCAGGAATACGGCGCAGACGTAATAAATGACCTTAACGGAAAAACAAGGGGAATCGTTGTCAGGAAGAAGCTTGCCATGAGATCAGGAGAGACTGATATAGCTGAGATTGTTGATGACAGTAGAATAAAGAGTGAACTGATCCGTCTTGGGGAAATATCAAAGCATATAGGCAATATGGATGTGGATGTATTCCTGAAGGATGATCAGGTGTATATACTTGAAATGAATGCCCGCTTCGGAGGCGGATATCCATTCAGTCATATTTCGGGATGTAATCTTCCTAAGGCCATAGTTGCATGGGCTGAAGGAAAAGATGTTGAAGATGATATACTCAGAGCAACACCGGGAGTAAGAGCTTATAAAGAACTTGAGATGAGCAGAAAATATGAGTAAACCTAAGATAATACACCTTCCATTTTATGATAAATTCACAGAAAGCTATATAAGCTTTATGAATTATCATTTTCTTGAAGACTACACACAGAGCTTCATAGTAAGGAAGAGTGATGACAGATACGATGTCGGTGAGTATAAGAATATCATACTCATCGATGAATACAGTGAACTGAAAACTGATCCAAGGATAGTTAAGAGGCTCGCTGCTGCTGATAAAGTCATAATCAGCGGGAACTTTCCATTTGAGAACTATGTGAAGTATCTTCCACCATCTATATGGAGGAAGACGTTTATTCAGTTCTGGGGTGGGGACATGTATCTTTACCGCGAAGGTAAGGGACTGAAGTTCAGTGCGGCAAGAACCATTATGAGAACACTTGTGAAGAGCGGAACAGGTGTTATCAATCTTATAGAGGAGGATTATGATCAGTTCTGTAAGATATTCTGCAAGGCAAGAAAGAACCGCCATTTTGTTGCGGGTGTTCCGAATGATCCTCTTAAGAAGGATAATTTCAGTGAGTTTTATCCGAAGCCGGATGAGATAGGAAAACTGAAGGACGAATACCGAATACTGGTTGGAAACGCAGCATATCCGGAAAACCAGCATATAGAAGCATTTCATATGATAAATGAAATGAAGCAGAGAGATGGCTTTGGAGATATAAAAGTTACAGTTGTCGTTCCTCTCTCTTATGGAGATGACGACTATAAGGAAGAAGTTATGAAAGCGGGAGAAGAGATTCTCGGCGAAAGCTTTTTACCTGTAACAGATTATATGGAGAGGCAGGACTATATCAAGTTTCTGGCAAGCTGTGATATAGCAGTATTCAATAATAACCGCCAGCAGGCGCTTGGTAATATCTGCATAATGCTTAACCTTGGAAGAAAGGTTTTCCTGCGAGATGATACACCTATGTGGGAATACTTCAGAGACAGAGGGTATTATCTGTATAATATTAACGACATCAAGGATAAGACACCGGAAGAATTGTTTGTACTTCCTGAAGAAGCGATGCAAAAAAACATACGTGAACAGGCAGACAGAGCAGAAGAGGATGTTAGGGACTGGACAAAAGTTTTTGAATCATGATGAATGAGAACGCTGACAAAAATAATACGAAAGTGCTTTCGAACTTTGGCTGGAGATTTGCGGAGAGAGTAGCAGCTCAGGGCATAACCTTCATAGTTTCAGTTGTCCTTGCCAGAATTCTGTCAGTAGAAGAGTTCGGTGTTGTATCACTTGTAACTATATTCCTGACACTTGCTCAGGTTTTTGTCGACAGTGGTATGGCAAATGCACTGATACAGAAAAAGGATACCGATGAACTGGATTTCTCATCCGTATTCTATTTCAACCTGGTTACCTGTATTCTGCTGTATGGGATACTGTTCCTTGTATCACCGTTGATCGCAGACTTTTACAATGATTCCAACCTGACCCCGATGATGAGAGTTCTTTTCATAACCGTCATCGTATCCGGAATCAAGAATATTCAGCAGGCCTATGTGGCAAGAAAGCTTATATTCAAGAAGTTTTTCTTCTCGACCATCATCGGAACCTGTATATCAGCGGTAATCGGAATAACCCTGGCAGTTATGCATTTCGGAGCATGGGCTGTTATATTACAACACCTTAGTAACAATATTATAGATACAGCCATATTGTGGTTTACAGTGAAGTGGAGACCAAAGAAGCAGTTCTCAATGGAAAGACTTAAGAAGCTTTTTTCATTTGGCTGGAAGCTTCTGGTATCTTCCCTTATCAATACACTGTATGACAATCTCAGGGACCTCATCATTGGCCGTAAATACACAAAGAGTGACCTTTCTTTTTATAACAAAGGAAAGCAGATGCCACAGATACTTGTATATAATATAAACACATCCATGAACAGCGTACTCCTTCCTGTAATGTCAAAAGCACAGAATGACAAAGAAACAGTGAAGAATATGATGCGGCGGACCATAAAGGTAAGCTCGTATGTGCTGCTTCCATGTATGCTCGGGGTCATAGCAGTAGCAAATCCTTTGGTTGATTTTATATTTACAGCGAAATGGCTTCCTATGGTTCCGTACATAAGGATATTCTGTTTCTGTTATGCTCTGTATCCAATACATACAGCAAACCTTAATGCAATTAATGCTATAGGCAGAAGCGATATCTTTCTTAAACTTGAAATCGCGAAGAAGGTTGTCGGTATTACAGGCCTCCTTATATCCATAAGATTTGGAGTGCTTGCCATGGCGTACGCAATGATGATAACAGATGTTATCTGCACGGTAATAAATGCATATCCAAACAAGGGACTTCTTGACTATGGATATCTGGAACAATTAAAGGACATAGCGCCAAATGTAATGCTGTCTGTCGTTATGATGATATGCGTATGGCTGCTTGATTTTCTGCCTATAGGCATATCATGGATCAAACTTCTGATAATGATTCCAACGGGAGCTGCGATATACATAGCGCTCTCTAAGATATTTAAAATGGACAGCTTCACATATCTTCTCGGGGTTCTTGAAAAACTCGGATTAAAGAAGAATAAAGGGAGAAATTAATGGGAAAGATTTTTGTCACATCTCCTTCCATGCCGGAGATGGAAGAGTACATAAATGAAATAAAAGACATCTGGGAATCAAGATGGCTCACCAATATGGGAGCAAAGCATGAGACTCTGAGAGAAAATCTCAAGGAGTATCTTGATGTTCAGAAGCTGGAGCTTTTCACAAACGGTCACATGGCACTTGAGCTGCTTCTTCAGGCAATGGAACTAAGCGGCGAGGTGATAACGACTCCATTTACATTTGCATCAACGACACATGCTATAGTTCGAAACGGACTGAGACCTGTGTTCTGTGATATTGATGAGAATAATTTCACTATCGATCCGGAAAAGATTGAAAAGCTTATTACTGACAAAACGGTTGCGATACTTCCTGTTCATGTATATGGAAATATGTGTGATACAGATGCGATAGATGATATAGCAAAAAGACATGGACTCAAGGTTGTATATGATGCAGCTCATACATTTGGTGTTAAGTATAAAGGCAGAGGTGCCGGAAGCTACGGTGATGCATCAATATTCAGTTTTCATGCGACGAAGGTATACAACACCATAGAAGGTGGAGCAGTTGCATATTCGGATGACAAGCTTGGAAAGAGGCTTTATGAACTGAAGAACTTTGGAATCCATGATGCAGAGTCAGTTCCGGGTGTCGGAGCAAATGCAAAGATGAACGAATTCTCTGCAGCTATGGGAATCTGCAACCTTCGACATATAGATGATGAGATAGCCAAGAGAAGGGCTGTATATGAGAGATACATGGAAAGGCTGGAAGGCAGAAACGGCCTTAAACTTCCTTATGTTGGAAAGGATACTGTTCCGAATTATGCATATTTCCCGGTGATCTTCGATGATGAGTTTGGTAAGACAAGAGATGATGTTTATTCAGAACTTGGAAGCAATGAGATAGTTGCAAGAAAGTATTTTTACCCGATTACAAGCAGTTTTGAGGCGTACAGAGATATGTTCAATCCTGAAGAAACTCCGGTGGCTCTTTCTATGAGCAGGAAGGTACTTACACTTCCAATGTACGCAGACCTTGAACTGAGTGATGTAGACAGGATATGTGATATTATTCTTGGGTAGAGTTCTTATTACGATTTGAAGAGAAGAAGATATGAAGAAAGTATTGGTTTTAATACCGGCCTACAATGAGGCCGAGAGTATAGAAAAGGTTGTAGACGACCTGAGAGATAATCATCCTTACTATGATTATCTCATAGTAAATGATGGCTCTAAAGATAATACTCTGGCTGTGTGTAAAAAAAGAGGATATCATGTCATGACTTTCCCGGTCAATCTGGGACTGGAGTGTGGTTTCATTGCGGGAATGAAGTACGCTTACAGAAAAGGCTATGATTACATTGTTCAGTTCGATGCTGATGGACAGCACATATCGGATTATATATCAGATATATATGAAGAGATTGAGATGGGTTATGACATAGTAATAGGATCCAGATTCGCTACTGAGAAGAAACCGGCATCGCTTCGAATGCTTGGAAGCAGTATGATTTCTCTTGCCATCAAGATTACTACAGGAAAGACTATCAAAGATCCTACATCCGGTATGAGGATGTATAACAGAAAATGTATGGAAATCTTTTCTAAGGATATCAATTACGGGCCGGAACCTGATACCATATCATATCTGATAAGAAATGATTTTAAAGTATCTGAGGTACAGGTTGAGATGAAAGAGAGGGAGGCAGGAAAGAGCTACCTTACGATCTCTAAATCCATATCATATATGTTTAAAATGATGACTTCCATATTGCTTGTTCAGGCTTTCAGAAAGAAGGTGGGGTAGCATGTCGCTTATTCTAAGAATATTTCTTATAGTCTTTTCATTTTTGACTATATTCTACATAATCAGGAAGATAAGAAAAGCTAAGCTTCGTATAGATGTATCTATATTCTGGCTGGTATTTGCTATACTTCTGCTGATACTGAGTATATTCCCGGGGATAGCTGTCTGGCTGGCTAAAGTTATGGGAGTAATATCACCGGTAAACCTTATATATCTTTTTATGATCTTCATACTTCTGATTTACAGCTTCTCGATAACGCTCAAAGTATCAGAACTTGAAAATAAGATCAATGAACTGACTGAGGAGATAGCTATAAAAGAGCGAATGATCAAGGATAAAAAAGAGAAGGACAGATCCGGTGTAAGGATTAAAAAAGGAAAATGAATCAAAAGAAAGACAGATTGAAATTATTCATAATTACGACTCTGATATTCCTGCTTGCCGGTGTTTCGATGGGTTTCTTTTTTGGGAAAGATGAGCATTTAGTGACCGGCGTATGGTACAGTGGCGACATTACGCTGGATTCTTCAGGATATAATGTCCGACCTCATGAAACACGTGATACTGATTGTTATTACGACATCATTGAGGAAGATGCATATCTTGATATATTCATAGATAAGACAGGCTATGAAGACAGTGTTATCGACAATATCATAATAAGATTTCAGAACGCTGCGGAGAAAGATGAACTTATCAGATGCGAAATTCTCGATGAGAATGATATGCCGGTTTTTTCAGAAGGATGTATCTGGGAAAAGAGAGGAGCATATATACGCTTCAATCTTGAAAGAGCAGATGAAGGCGTTAAAGAAATACTCAGTCGTGACAAAATACATGCCAGAGCATATATCGACGAAAGCTTTTCAATGCCTATGGTTTATGTGTCCATACCGGATGACTCAAGTAAGCTCTTTATACTTGCATTAATTGCTGCAATCGTTATGGCTCCGCTGGCCGGTCTCTGCTTTACATTTATAAAACCGCTTAGGTTTATTGCTTTAAAAATATCAGAAGTTATAAAGAGATTTTTACATTTTGTAAGTGATAATTGGAAGCATATACAGAAACACCTCGAAGGATTTGTAGTTTGCTTTATCGTATCCATGATAATAGCGGTTATCCTCACTGCTATACTGGGCATTGATTTTGGAATGCCGGTTATCGGAGCAATCTTCCTTCCTGTTACATTTATCTACATGATCATATTCATGAGAGATATTTTTATCAGAAGAATTGAGATTATGGGTACTCTTGTCGTACTCACTATAGGAACTGTTTTCAGTTTTATGGCACCACCTACGTCGGGACTTAATCTTGATGATCAGGATCATTATGAAAAGGTAGTTTTTATTTCTTCAGCCCTGGAGAGAAGGGTAAGTCTTGGTGAGTGGGATGACATTATAGAAGCTAGATCAGCTCTTATCGGAAGCCACGCATTTGATTATGATGTGAGCAGTGGTATTGCAAAATTCAGAAGCGACATGGAAAGAGAGCATTTCTATGTGGGAGCCGGAAATATACAGGAAGTTATAAAGATTAAGAATATATCATACATAACGTCTGTGATACCTTACTTCCTTGGAAAACTCTTTCACCTTCCATGGAGCATAAAGTTCATGTTAGGAAGATGGGGAACTGTGCTGTTTCTGGCCATAGTTACTTACATTTCTATGAAGGCACTGAAAAGTGGAAGCATGACTGTCTTTATGATGGCAGCGATACCGGAGGTTATGTTCCTTGCATCCAGCTATTCTTATGATATATGGCTCCTGGGGTGCATGATGCTGGGGCTCAGTCTCTTCTTCGGGGAAAAGCAGGATACAGAATCATTTCTCACTCTTAGAAAAGCTTTGGCGATAGCGATAATACTCCTTATATCAAATGTATCGAAGCCGATATACTTTCCGCTTTTCATGGTTGCGTTTTTCATGCCTATGTACAAGTTTAAGGAGAAGAAGCACTACTGGCTGTATAAGCTCCTGATACTCTTTACACTTATGATTCCTGTTCTGATGGTGCTAATAAGTACGCTTATGCCGGGACTTGGTACAGGAGATGCAAGAGGCGGTGAAGGTGTAAATGCAGCGAGCCAGTACAGTGAATTCATGGCCAATCCTGCACATGGTATCATGGTAATCGTTAAGTTCCTGAATACTTATCTGAATCCATTTTACGATAGAACTGCCTGGTTCAACAGGCTTGGATATTTGGGAAGCATGAAGATAGGAGTGTATGGCGCGATAGTACTCGTACTGTGTGCTTTAATATCCGTTAAAAGGAAAGAACCTGCCAAGTTCCCTTGGTGGTATAGATTAGGCGTGCTGGCTGTATACTATGTAGTTGGTTTCATGGCGGCCTTTTCGATGTATATAATGTTCACACCGGTCGGAGTTGAGACCGTATATGGCTGTCAGGCCAGGTACATCTTACCTGCAGTATTCCCTGTGCTGTTTGCATGTACAAGGTGGTCGGCAGGGGCGGTACTTGACAGAATGCCTAAACTTGATAGTATAACGAAGAAAACTGTGTTGGGATGCCCTATGACATACGTAAGGGATGTTTTGATAGCGGCTCTTATGCTTGCACCTAATGTGCTGGGTGTATGCCTGTACCTCGTACAATAAAAAAGCAGTTTATTATATATTTATATGGAGGAATAGTTATGTTCAAAGTAAATGAAGATTATTTGAAGCTTCCGGGAAGTTACCTCTTCTCAACTATAGCAAAGAAGGTTTCTGCTTTCACAGAGGCAAATCCTGATAAGAAGATCATAAGACTTGGTATAGGTGATGTTACACAGCCACTCTGCCCTGCAGTTATAAATGCACTTCACAGCGCAGTTGATGAGATGGCAAGTGCCGATACATTTAAGGGATATGCTCCTGATCTTGGATATGCATTCCTTCGCGAGACTATAAGAGATAAGGTATTTAAGCCACTCGGAGCTCAGGTAGAAGCAGATGAGATATTCATCAGCGACGGTGCAAAATCTGACTCAGGTAATATTCAGGAGATATTCTCAAGAGATACAAAGGTTGCAGTATGTGATCCTGTTTATCCTGTTTATGTTGATACAAATGTAATGGGTGGAAGGACTGGCACATATGATGCGGCAACAGGCCTCTGGAGCAATGTTATATACATGCCATGTACTGCAGACAATGACTTCGTAGCAAGTCTGCCTACAGAGGCTCCGGACCTCATATATCTCTGCTTCCCTAACAATCCTACAGGTGCTTCCATAACAAAGGCAAGACTGCAGGAGTGGGTTGATTACGCAAATGAGCACAAGGCAGTTATAGTTTATGATGCTGCTTACGAAGCATATATAAGTGAAGAGGGAGTACCTCATTCAATCTATGAGTGTGAAGGCGCAAGAACCTGCGCTATCGAGATCAGAAGCTTCTCAAAGAATGCAGGCTTCACAGGAACACGTCTTGGTTATACTGTAGTACCAAAGGAGATAAAGACTGATGACGGAGTAATGCTCCGTGATCTCTGGGCAAGACGTCACGGAACCAAGTTCAACGGTGCTCCTTACATAGTACAGAAGGCCGGTGAGGCAGTATTCTCTGAAGAAGGTCAGAAGCAGACAGGTGAGCAGATAGCTTACTACATGAAGAATGCAGCGTACATCAAGAATGGACTTGCAGAGGCAGGATACAGTGTATACGGCGGTGTTAATGCACCATACATCTGGCTCAAGACTCCTGACAATATGACTTCATGGGAATTCTTCGACTTCCTTCTTGAAAATGCAAAAGTAGTTGGAACTCCTGGATCAGGATTCGGACCAAGCGGTGAGGGATACTTCAGACTGACAGCGTTCGGAAGCTATGAGAACACGGTTGAAGCTATCAATCGAATTAAGGCATTATAGAAAGAGGGATAACATCATGGGTAAGATTACAGTTGAAACATGTGAGATAGAAGGCTTAAAGGTTATTACTCCGACTGTGTTTGGTGACGAGCGCGGTTATTTCATGGAGACATATAACTATAATGATTTTAAAGAGGCAGGGATTGATCAGGTTTTCGTACAGGATAATCAGTCCATGTCTAAGAAGGGCGTTCTGAGAGGACTCCATTTCCAGATCAACTTCCCACAGGATAAGCTGGTAAGAGTTGTATCCGGTGAAGTGTTTGACGTAGCAGTTGATCTCAGAGAAGGAAGCAAGACATTCGGAAAGTGGTTCGGAGTAAGGCTTTCAGCGGAAAACAAGAAGCAGTTCTTCATTCCAAAGAACTTTGCACATGGTTTCATAGTCCTTTCAGAGACTGCAGAGTTCTGTTATAAGTGTACAGATTTCTATCATCCGAATGATGAGGGTGGGCTCCTCTGGTCTGATCCGGATATAGGAGTTGAGTGGCCTATGCCTGAAGGAATGACAAAAGATGACCTTATAATCTCTGATAAGGATCATAAATGGAGCGGAATAAGTGATTATAAGTCAAATAAGTAATGATGAAAGGGCATGGCATATTTGGACATGCCAATTGATGAAACGTTAACAATATGAAAAGCTCGATAGACATTATTAAAAACATAATAAAGAACTGGAAGCTGTCACAGTCTCTTGCAAGAAATGACTTCAAGATGAAGTTTGCAGGATCCTACCTCGGCGTTGTATGGGCATTCATACAGCCTGTTGTTACTGTGCTTGTTTACTGGTTTGTATTCCAGGTAGGACTCAGACGTGGAACGGTAGGAGAGTATCCATATGTAATCTACCTCGTTGCAGGACTCATGCCATGGTTCTTCATAGCGGATTCTCTGTCCGGAGGAGCGACTGCATTTACGGATTACAGTTATCTGGTTAAGCAGGTTGTGTTCAATATAAGCATACTTCCTTTTGTGAAGATAGTATCTGCATTTTATGTACATGTTTTCTTTGCACTGGTAACCCTCATAATACTTGCACTTTACGGATTTATGCCGGATGTATATGACCTCCAGATTGTATACTATATGTTCTGCAGCTTCGTACTTGTACTGGGACTTTCATATCTCTTCTCATCCATGGTTGTATTTGCCAGAGATGTGAAGCAGATCATCAACATATTTGTTATTCAGATAGGTGTATGGATAACTCCTATTATGTGGAGCGCAAGTGACATGCTCAGTCCGAAGCTTCATATGGTATTTAAGCTCAATCCATTTTATTACATAACAGAAGGATACAGAGATGCGCTTCTCTATAAGAATTTCTTCTGGAATTCGAGACCTCTCTGGACTCTTTACTTCTGGGTGGTGACCATACTTCTGTTCATGTTCGGAGCGAGAGTTTACAAGAGATCAAAGCCTAGTTTCGCTGATCTTTTGTAAATGTAATGGTTTCGTGGATATTAATAAATACAAGGATATAAATTCTGCAGCATAAAAGTGAGATAAAGACATAATGTCAGAAAATGCGATTTCAGTAAAAAATATACATAAGATGTATAAGCTCTATGGCTCTAAGATGGACAGAATCTATGACGCCCTGGGGCTTAGCTTTGTGTCCAAATATAAGAAGCACAATGCACTTAACGGTGTCAGCTTCGATGTGGCAAAGGGTGAGTGTATAGGCATCATAGGAACTAACGGTGCCGGTAAGTCGACTATCCTCAAAATCATAACAGGAGTTGTTAGCCCGACTTCAGGAGAGGTAGAGGTTAACGGCAGGATTTCGGCGTTGCTTGAGCTTGGTGCAGGCTTCAATCAGGAGTACACAGGTATAGAAAATATATATCTGAACGGTACCATGATAGGAATGTCAAAGGAAGAAGTTGATGAAAAGCTGGATGATATCCTGAAGTTCGCTGATATAGGCGAATATGTATATCAGCCTGTTAAGACATATTCCTCAGGTATGTTCGTGCGCCTTGCATTTGCTGTTGCAATCAATGTCGATCCCGAGATACTGATAGTCGATGAAGCGCTTTCTGTCGGGGATGTATTCTTCCAGGCTAAGTGCTACCAGAAGTTCGAAGAATTTAAAAATGCAGGAAAGACTATACTATTTGTAAGCCACGATCTTTCAAGCATAGAGAAGTACTGTGACAGAGCCATACTTCTTAATAAGGGTGAGCTTGTTTCAGATGGTACACCGAAGGATACTATCGATCTCTATAAGCAGATTCTCGTAGGACAGAGTGAAGATGGAAAACTGAAGCGTGACGAGGGTGGTACTCAGGATTACGGCGATAAAAAGGTTGAGATAACAGATTATACTTTCCTTGACGATACAGGCAGGGAGACTACTACATACATGAAGGGCAGTTCATTTACTGTCAAAGTAAAGATTCATGCTAATCAGGATGTTGAAGCACCTATAGTTGCTTTGACAATCAGAAATATAAAAGGAATCGATGTCACCGGTACAAATACCATGATGGAGAAGTGTGACGTCGGACCGCTGAAGGCGGGAGAAGAAAGAACGGTAACATTCACGCAGAAGATAGATCTGCAGGGTGGTGAATATCTTATATCACTGGGCTGCACCAGATTTGAAGAGTATGAGCTTAGGGTTTATCACAGACTGTATGATGTGACTTCAATTTCCGTTGTATCTTCGAAAGATACAGTTGGTTATTATGATATGAATTCAGTGGTAACGGTGGAATAAAAGTCGATTGATTCGTTGCAAAAATGGGGTGTATCGATGATATATTCAGATGAATTGAAAATGATACATAAGAATATTCTGTCATGGTATGAGCTCGAAGGGGAGAATCTCTTTATTACTGAGGAATGTGAGATAGAGGGTGAATATGACAATATCGTCATAATACCTGAAGTGGCTCTTGATGTAATGGAAGTTGTACGCAACGCAGTGAGTCATCTGGTCGAGAATGGCACACTGATAGTTGCAGCTGACAATAAGTTTGCCCTCAAGTATTATTCCGGAGTTGCAAATGAATCGACAGGTGAATTCTTTGGAAGTATAACCGGGAAGGACTCAGCGACTATATCTCTTAAGGATATAAAGGAAATGGAGTCTTATGGCTTAAGTCTTATTGAGACATATTACCCATATCCGGATGCAAGACTTCCGCGCGCTATATTCAGAAAGGATTTCATAGAGGAGAAGCATATCAATCCGGCTTCTTTTACCCCATCCTTTGAGAAAGACAGATATGTAATTTTCGATGAGACTGCAGCAATGCAGGAACTCATAGGGGAAGGACTCTGGGAAAGCTTTGTAAATGCATATCTGCTGGTGTTCAGGAAGAGTGTTTTTGAAGCTGGTGATAGTGACAATACGAATTCAAATGAACAGTCAGCTTTAGATGGTGTACTATACGCCAGATTTAACACAGAGCGCGCACCCGAATACAGAGTTGATACCTACATTAAAAGAGTCGACGGTAAGATGTACGTCGATAAAAAGGCTGACGGAGAAGATGCAAAGACTCATATAAAAAGAATAGTCGAGAATTATGACAGGGCGGGTAAGCTTTATAAGGCTATAAAGCCTGTTTCATATGAACTCGTAGATGATGAAACTATAAGGTTTCCATATCTTGAAGGTATTGCCCTTGATAAGAAGCTCGCTGAAGAGATACATGATACGGAGTCAAAGGATGATGTATTACAGCATATAAAGTCTGCATTAGACCGAGTTTTTAATTATGGCGATGATATGCTGGATGAAGATGGGAATCCAAAGATTTCAAATGTAGATTCTATATTTTCAAATTATATATATGTTAAAGATGATTCGTCTGAGGAAGACACAGATGGTCAGCTTTATCTTATAGACTATGAATGGATATATGATAAGGCAATGCCTATAGATTATCTGAAGTACAGAGCATGTGTATATTTCTATCAGGACCATTCAGATATAGAAAAGAAGCTCCCTCTGAATGAACTTCTGGAGAGACTTGGAATCACTGAAGAAGAAAAACAGAAGTATGCCGCTCTTGAAGATAAGTTCCAGCAGAAGATATACGGTAAAGACTGGAAGTATCAGATAACAAAGCATTTTGCAAAGAAGAACATTTCGTTTGCCGGATTGGAAGAAGACTTCCGACTTAAAGAGGATCATATCAGAAATCTGGAAGAGTCAAATGCAAAGCTCAGGAAGATGCTGAAGAATCCTGTAGCCGGTGTGGGAGAGATTATTCACAAAAAGTTCAGTAAATAAGTGGTAAATAAGCTATATTTTGTGGTACAATAATTCTAACTATGTATATGTTAGTTGATAAAAGTATATTTTTAAGAACGAAAGAGGCCCTTTCGTTCTCTTAGTGCGTTTACGAATCATAATACTCTGCGAACGGGTCGGGATGTATCGCGGAGCTATATAAATAAAAATAGGAGAAAAACAGAATGAGACGTAGTGTAAAGAGAATCATATCAGCAGCACTTGCAGGAATGCTTGCAGTCGGAACTGCATTTATGGCACCTGTAACAGGAATAACAGATTACGCTAAGAATACCGGAGCGAATGAAGTAGAGGCGGCAGTTCCATACAATTATGCAAAGCTTCTTCAGGAATCTCTTTATTTCTATGATGCAAATATGTGCGGAGGCGACGTATCAACTGCCAGTCTTCAGAAGAGCTGGAGAAGTAACTGCCATACATATGACTGGTATCAGTACAGAAGAAGTGATGGAGTAACAGTAAAGGTTGATCTCACAGGCGGTTATCATGATGCCGGTGATCATGTAAAGTTCGGACTTCCGGCTGCATATTCAGCGTTCGTTCTCGGTATGAGCTACGATACAAATAAGGATGCTTACGAGTCTGCAGGTCAGACAGGGCATCTCAGGAATATAACAACACGTTTCGCAGATTATTTTGTTAAATGTGCAGTTCTTAATGCGAACGGAACATCAGTTGATGGCTTCTGCGTTCAGGTAGGCCAGGGCGGTGGCGGATATGACCACGGTTATTGGGGAAATCCTTCAAACCAGCCACAGAGCAACAGAACAGCTTATTTCTCAAGCTCAAGTGATCCATCAACAGATATAGTAAGCCTTTCAGCCGCAGCACTTGCAATGCAATATAAGAACTTTGGCGGACAGAAATATCTTGATACAGCAAAGAAGCTCTTTGATTATGCAAAGAGAATGAGTAAAGGAACCAACAAATCTGCAGGAAGCTTCTATGCTTCTTCAGGCTGGGAAGACGACTACTGTCTCGCAGCTATAATGCTTTACAAGGTTACAGGTGATAAACAGTACCTTAACGAATTCAATAATTATTACAAAGACGGAAAGGCAAAGAATTATTACTGGCCACTTGGCTGGGATAATGTTGCACCGGCCGTTGCATATTATAACGGAAATTCACAGGCATTTAAGACAATGCAGAACAGCATTGGCGGAAGTACTTTAGATGGAAAGTATAAGTGTGTAAATGAGTGGGGCTCAGCTAGATACAATACTTCACTTCAGTATACAGCACTTATGTACGATAAGCTCACAGGCACAAAGACATACAGAAGCTGGGCAGAGGGACAGATGAACTACCTTCTCGGCCAGAATCCTAAGAACCAGTGCTACGTAGTCGGATTTGCATCCAACAGTTCTAAGTATCCTCACCACAGAGCAGCTTCAGGCTATACAGGCGGCCCTAAGGGTACAACCAAGCAGGCACATGTTCTTCTTGGAGCACTCGTTGGTGGACCTTCAAATGGTGGGTACAGAGATACTGCTGATGATTATCAGTGCAATGAGGTTGCCATAGATTATAATGCGACACTTGTTGCGGCTGCAGCAGCTATATACAGCGGACACAAGGGGGAGGCTGTTGTTGATCCTGGAATGTATACAGACGGTCCTGTAACTGTATATGAAGGCGTGGATTATTCAGCTGTTTATGATTACCAGTACTACATTAATCATAATCCAGATGTGAAGAATGCATTCGGAAATGACCCATACAAGGTTCTTCAGCATTTTGTTAATTACGGGATGAAGGAATGCCGTCAGGCAAAAGCCACATTTGATGTTAAGTCATATAAGAATGCTAACGTAGATCTTCGTGAGGCGTTTGGCACAGACCTTGTATCCTACTATAAGCACTATATCAATTATGGTAAGAATGAAGGACGTAAGACCACAGGTGTAACAAATCCTGTAGGGGGCGTAAAGAAGCTGAATGGAGTAGATTACTCAGCTGTTTATGATTTCACATATTACTCATCTAATAACCCGGATGTAAAGAGAGCGTTTGGAAATGATGATATCAAGACACTTCAGCATTTCGTTAATTACGGAATGAAGGAAGGACGTCAGGGAATCGCAACATTCAATCCAAGAGGATATGCATATAGATATGGCGATCTCAGACATGCATTTAAAAACAGTATTGAGAAGTATTATCTTCATTTCATTAAGTATGGAAAGAAAGAAGGAAGATCCGGTGCTGCATGCACTACAGCAAGTGGATATGAAACTACACTTGATGGAGTGAATTACAGTAAGGTTTATGATTATAATTATTACATCAATAAATATCCTGATATCAAGAAAGCTTTTGATCTTGATGACCAGGCAGTACTTAAGCATTTTGTAACATACGGAATGAAAGAAGGACGCCAGGGCAAGGCAAGCTTTGATGTTTGTTCATACAAGAATTCATATCCGGACCTCAGAGCTGCCTTTGAAGGAGATATAGAGAAGTATTACATTCACTATATCAACTACGGAAGCAAGGAAGGCAGAAATAAAACTACAGGTGTAACGAAACCGGTTGGATATGTTACAAGGATAGGCGGAGTTGATTATAAGGATGTATACGACTTCAATTACTACCTTCAGAATAATCCGGATATCAGAAGGGTGTTTGGAAATGATGATGTAGCAGTACTTAAGCATTTTGTAAATTACGGAATGAAGGAAGGACGAGTTGCATCCAAGTCATTTAATGTTAATTATTACAAGAATACATACGGAGATTTACGTAGGGCATTTGGTAATAACATGAGTGATTACTATATGCATTACATAAAGTACGGTAAGAAAGAAGGAAGAAAAGGAGCGAGGTAATATATGAGAAAAAGGTTGGCAATAATTCTCTCTATAGGCATGATACTGACTGCGGCTGCGCAGGGCAGTTCTCTTGGTATGTCCAATGCTGCGGAAGAGGTTTCTTATGCCAGCGGGGGTATCCACATTCCGGATGATGCTGTTAAAGGCTACGGCTCAGATGGATATATTTCGATAGATTCCAATGCTACTTATGATACAAAAGAATCACATGAGGATGACCTTCTGTCAGACGAGATGCAGGATCTCATTGAAGAAACTGAAGATGAGACTGCGGACGGAACAATGGACACTGATACCGATGACAGTAATGTCGGTTCAGACGCTTCAGATGACGAAGGTGTTTCTGATAATGCCTCACCAGGAGATGCTACACCTCAGGATGCTGAGCCGGCAATGGGGAATGGAAATGATGAAGAGGGCGAAGATACTGATGAGAACAGTATTTACGCTCCGGATCCTAATGAAGTTGGAGTTCTTGGGAATTCAATTGATCACTATGATTCTAGAAGCCACGGGTATATAACATCGGTAAAGGATCAGGGATCCAGCAGTCAATATAGTACATGCTGGGCGTTTTCAGCCATAGGAATGGCAGAAACCTCGATGCTTAAGCAGGAATTTGTTAAGGGAAATACGTCAGGGACCTCACCGGATTATTCGGAACTTCATTTGGCGTATTTTACTTTCAACAGTGGTAAGTCTGTTGATCCGCTTGGACTTCTTAAAGGCGATTATAATACAGTCGGAACGAATGGCAAAAACTACATGTCAAATGGTGGAAATCCATTTATTGCTTCTATGGCACTCTCTACTTGGATAGGAGCAACTAATGAATCAGTTGCGCCATATAGTAGAGCGTTCACTGAACTTAATGCCTCACTTGAGTACACAAATGCCGCAGCTCACCTTGCAGAAACAAGGATAGTTCCTTCTGATATTAAATCACATCCGACGGGCTCTATAGTAAATGTTGACTATGTGAAAAACCTTATTCTCACCTATGGAGCCGCAATAACAGGACTTTATTTTGATTCGTCGTGTTTTGGGTCAAACGGTAAGGCATATTATATACCACGTGCTTATTCAACAACAGCAAATCATGCTGTGATGATAGTGGGTTGGGATGATAATTACGATAAAGATAATTTTGATCATTTTGATAACAAGAATAGAAAGCTACATCCTGAAAACAACGGCGCATGGCTTATTAAGAATAGCTGGGGCAGCAGTAATAGCTACTTCTGGTTGTCTTATGAAGACAGTACTCTTGATGATGTTGTGGCATACAGATTTGAAAAGACTTCTCAGTATGATAACAATTACCAATATGATGGTGGATTTGGCAGTTATACATATCCGATATACAATGGAAATTCTGTTGCAAATGTATTCACTGTCAGTGCAGCTGCTTCGGAAAAGCTTTCAGCAGTTTCTATAGCGCTTGCAGATGACCATGTTAAGTATTCGCTTCAGATATATAAGAATCCTTCAACATCAAATCCTAAATCAGGAACAGCAATGCTATCGACACCTGTAACTGGAACTACGGATTATGCCGGATTGCAGATGATAGAGCTTAAAAATGCTATCAAAATGAACAAAGGAGACAGGTTCTCTGTTGTATTTACGCTTACTGATGTGGATGCTGATGATGCAGACGGTGATTATGTGGATGTATATATAGATGCATCTTCAACGAGTTCGCACTATTTATATCATAGTTCTACTGCGGCGGGTCAGTCATACCTTATTGAGGGTGGTGAGGTTAAAGATATATATGAGACAACATTCCCATTGGATGGCGGTGGTTCCGTCACCGGAAAAGGCATGGGAATCTGTGCAAGAATCAAAGCATTTACCCAAAACGACACAAGTGGAAACAATAACAATAATAATAACAATACAAATACCAATACGGAATCTTATAAAACCATAAAGTCAAGCTATGCAACTGTTTATGCAGGTGTTGATTATAAGGATGTATATGATTACAACTACTATGTAGGAAAGTATGGTGACCTCTGGAAAGCATTCGGAACAAATGATGCGGCAGCTCTTAAGCATTTCGTTAATTACGGAATGAAGGAAGGGCGCCAGGCTAAGTCAACCTTTAATTACTATTCATATAAGCTTGCATATGTAGATCTAAGAAATGCCTTCGGCGAGGATAACAAGAAGTATTATCTCCATTATATCAATTATGGAAAACGAGAAGGCAGGAAGGCTACGGGAACTACCAAGAGAGTCGGTACAGTAACGAAGTATAACGGTGTAGATTACAGTGGCTTATTCGATGCAGATTACTATTTCAATCATAATGGTGATATAGCCAATGCATTCGGAACCAATGATGATATAAGTGCTCTTAAGCATTTCATTAATTACGGAATGAAGGAAGGTCGACAGGCAAGCAGCACATTCAGCGTATATTCTTATGCTTATGCATACCCGGATCTCCGACGTGCCTTCAAGAATGACCTTACGAAGTACTATACGCATTATATGAATTACGGTAAGCGTGAAGGCAGACGTGCGACAGGCGTTACAACTATGCAGGGTTGCGCAGTAAGCTATGGCGGCACTAACTACAGCCTCGTTTATGATTATAATTATTATGTTTCTAAGAATTCCGATGTTAAGAAGGCTTTCGGACTTGACGATGAAGCAACTCTGAAACACTTTGTTAATTATGGCATGAAAGAAGGAAGGCTTGCTAAGTCAACCTTCAATGTAAATATATATAAAAACAGATATGCCGATCTGAGAAAGGCTTTCGGATCGGACATGAAGAATTATTATCTGCACTATATTAAGTATGGTAGCAAGGAAGGAAGAAAGGCGTACTGATATGCGAAAACTTAAGCGAATCCTGGCAATGGGACTAGCAGCTGCAATGCTTCTGGGCGTTTCGGTAAATGGAACGACCACGGATATTTTTGCGGCAGAGGACGAGGCAGAAAGTAGACCAGCAGCATCTGAGACAGATGCAAAGAATGAACCAAACACTGAAGCTGTTACAAATGTTATGGATGTGACAAATGTACCGGCTGATACAGATACTTTGGATGGAGAGGTATCCGAGGATGCATTTGTGCCGTCCATAGACTACATGGTAGTTGGATACGACAATCTCAAGTCCGGAGAAGATCAGTTTGTATATATCAAGCTCGGAACAGATGAGGATGCAACTGACTCTGATGCAGATGCTGATTCTGTAGCTGAAAAGGCAGTGGCTCTCGAGGATGCATTCGTTGTTAAGAATGCAATCACAGGTGAAGAGACTGTGCTCGATGCTTCTGCAGTTGATGTGGCTTCAGAGGATGAGATAGTTGTTACCTTCGAAGCAGGTCTTTCAGGAAACTATCAGTTCATACCTTTCGGTGATGATGAATGTGCAGCTTCATTTGGTGTAGACAGAGAAGTTGAGATAGAGGCTGATGCATGGATAGTTGAAGGCGACGAGACAGAGTCTGTTACTGATGAGAATGTAGCAAATAATTCACTTTCCATATCAACTGATGAGTATACCGAACAGCCAATAGCTGATGATATAACACTGTACAGTCCAAATGGCGAGTCAAATCTCGGCAAGTCAAAAGACGGAAAGTATGTTATAGCGCTTAATGCAGAACAGGATGATACAAAGAAGACTTCATACAAAACAGGTATTGTTAAAACATATAGTGGCAAGACTGTTCAGGAAAATGAGATAAATGGGAAAATACGTCAGTATCTCTCAAGCTATCTTGCTGAATATGATTGTGTTGTACTGAATGTTCCAAGAACATCCATGTATGACTGTAATGGTGATGAAGGTTCAGCAAATCAGAAGCGTGTAGATTACGCTAAGAATAATAATGCTGATATATTCATTTCTATAGGCGTCGCTGAAGGAGAGAAAAAAACAGAAGTCGGCGCATATGTAATAATTCAGAACAAGGGTCTTAAATCAGAATTTAATACTATTGGATCTAATCTGGGACAAAAGATAACGGACAGGCTTGCAACACTCGGACTTGTAAATGATGGAGCTCTTGTAAGTAAATCACAGGATGCTACATACAGTGACGGAACTAATATGGAGTGGTGGGGATTACTGAATCGTCCTAAGCTTGCAGGCATGCCTGCAATAATGATAAAGCACGCATACATTACGACTGAGAGCGAATACAATAAATACCTTTCAACCGACGTTAAACTTCAGGCACTCGCCAAGGCAGATGCGGAAGCCATCGTAAGCTATTACGGACTTAAGAAGAAGTCAACAAACACAAATACAAACACGAACACAAATACCAATACAAATACTGTTGATAAGGATGCAATAAACAAATATAACGGTGTAGATTATTCACCGATATATGATTATAGATACTATATAGGTAAGTATGGTGATCTTAAGAAGGCTTTTGGTTCAGGCAGTAAGGAAGACAGAGAAAAGGCTATAAGACACTTCGTGGTTTACGGTATGAAGGAAGGCCGTCAGGCAAGCGCAAACTTCTCACTGGATTCATACAGAAATGAATATCCTGATCTCAGAAATGCTTTCCTTGATGACTGGGCAAAGTATTATATCCATTATCTGAATTATGGCAAGCGCGAAGGAAGACATACCACAGGTTGTACGACCAGACGCGGTACCGTAACTAAGTACAATGGTGTTGACTATAGCGCTGTATTCAATGCGGATTATTATTTTACGAAGAATTCGGATGTTAAGAATGCATTTGGATGGAACAATGATATTGCTGCTATCAGACATCTTGTGAATTATGGTATGAAGGAAGGAAGAGCAACTATCGCTACATTCAGTCTTACTTCATATGCGTATGCTTATCCGGACCTCAGACGTGCTTTCGGAAATGATTATGCTAAGTATTATATTCACTATATAAACTACGGAAAACGTGAAGGAAGAATTGCTACAGGCGTAAGTAATCTGAGAGGCTATGCAACGGTATATAACGGTGTTGATTACAGCTGTATATACGACGGCAATTATTACCTGCAGCATAACGGCGATCTGAGACAGGCTTTCGGATTCTGTGACGATAAGCTTCTTCAGCACTTCGTTAACTATGGTATGAAAGAAAACAGACGTCCAAGTGAGTGGTTCAATGTTTTCTCATATGCCAACAGATACTTGGATCTTCAGAGAACCTTTGGTCCTGTAATGATCAATTATTATACTCATTACATAAAGTATGGTGCAAAGGAAGGCAGAAATGCCAAGGGCAATGATACAAAGTTCATAGCCATTCCTGTAAATGTATCACAGTCGGAGAAGCTTATATGGGAATACCTCAGAGCTGAAGGATACTCTGATTATGCTATAGCCGGAATCATGGGATGTATGAAGGCTGAGACAAATTTCAAATTTGATATCATAGAAGCAGAATGGGTTAAGGGATTCCCTGACAGAGCAACTATATTGAGCGACTTGAATGGATATTGTATAGATTATCTGTTCCCATGCTATGCAAATATGGGACTTGCCATAAGCAAGAATGGTTATAAGTACAATGAACTCTACTATCCAGGTATGGGTATAATACAGTGGACCGGTCAGAGAGCATATAATCTTCTGCACTATAATCCGGGAACAAATAAAGTAGAGGCAAATTATTATAACTATGCATGGAATTCTGCAGATGTACAGCTTGCATTCTTCATGCGCTATGAAAATGCCAAGAAGACAACATACTTCAATGCATACAAGAATATCAGACCGAATGAAGGAGAATCAGATCAGGAATGTGTTGAAAGGGCAACCGAAAGCTTCTTCAGCACAATAATGATGCCGGGTAATCATGCTGATAAACACCTGATACCAAGAAAGAAATACGCTTATGAAGCGTTTAACAGCAGAATTGTTGTTCAGTAGGAGGAAACTGATGTTTAACAGAAAACTTGCGAAGGCAGTATTTATAACGGCTTCGATTCCTGTCATGACCTTCATGCTGGGGACCGGAAGCATCACGGCACATGCCGAAGAGGATATTGCCACATCTACAGATGCAGTTATTGAGACAGCTGTAGATGAAAATGCAGAAGTTGATAAAAATGCAGTTGTAGATGGAAATGTAGGGAATACTGCAGATACAAAGGCAGACGAGGTTGACGCTAAACCAGCAAATGCGATATCTCCAATTAAAGAATCAGGCAGTGACATGATAACTACAGCCCCTGCCCCTGCACTTTCATATTTTGATGGCGTAGACTATTCAGCTGTATATGATTATTACTACTACATTGAGAAGAATCCTGATGTAAAGAAGGCGTTTAACGGCAATCAGGAGAAGACTCTTCAGCATTTCATTGCATATGGAATGAAGGAGGGCAGAAGAGCGTCAGAGTCTTTTGATATTACATCATACAGAAATGCTTACAGAGACCTTAGGGCTGCTTTCGGTTATGACTACGCTAAATATTACATTCATTACATGAATTATGGAAAGAAAGAGGGAAGAATATCTACAGGAGTTACAAAGCTTCAGAACGCAGTGACTAAGTTGAATGGTGTGGATTATTCAGCTGTATATAATTACGATTATTATCTCTCGAAAAATACCGATGTAAAGAAAGCCTTTAATGGCGACGAAGATAAGACACTCCAGCATTTCGTTAAGTATGGAATGAAGGAGAAAAGAACTTCAAGCGGTTCATTTGATGTTAATTCATATATGAATGCATATGCTGATCTCAGACAGGCATTTGAAGGTGACTATGCAAGTTACTATATGCATTACGTGAATTATGGAAAGCGTGAAGGCAGAAAAACAACTGGAGTTTCTACAAGAGTTGGGTCAGTAACAAAGCTTCGTGGTGACAATACTGATTACAGTGCAGTATTCAATGCGGATTTTTACTTCAATAAGTATTCTGATATCAAGAAAGCTTTCGGCTTTAACAATGATTTCCTCGCACTTCACCATTTCGTTAATTATGGAATGAAGGAAGGACGCCAGGGATCAAAGAACTTTGATGTAAGGTCATACAGATATCAGTACAGAGACTTAAGACAGGCGTTTGGAAAAGATCTTCCAAAGTATTATAAGCATTACATCCAGTATGGTAAGAAAGAAGGTCGTAAGGCTACAGGAATAACTTCCATAGTTGATCCTATTACTACATACCGTGGTGTAGACCTTAGTTCTATATATGATTATAACTATTATGTGTCTCACAACCCTGACGTTGTAAAAGCACTGGGCGACGACGATCAGACTGTGATTGAGCATTTTGTAAAGTATGGACTTAAGGAAAACCGTACCGCAAAAGCCGGAGCTGACAAGAGTACTTACAGCAGATACATCGCACTTTTCAACGAACGTTCAAATATAACCATAAATGGACGTAAGTATCATATAGATGCAAATGGAAATATTACATCATGGTTCGGAATAGATGTTTCTCATTACCAGGGTGTTATTGACTGGAATGCAGTTAAGGCTGACGGTGTTGATTTTGCCATACTTAGAGCCGGATTCAGAGGCTATGGTTCGCTTAAACTGGTTGAAGACAGCCAGCTTATGAACAATATCATCAATGCCAACAAAGCAGGAGTTCCTATAGGTCTTTACTTCTTTACTCAGGCTATAAATGAAGAAGAGGCTATGGAAGAAGCTGAGTTTACGGTAGGACTCATCAAGAAGTATGGTGGTAAAGTGGATCTTCCTATATTCATCGATTCTGAGTCTCAGAAGGATGAAAATGGAAATGGAACGAGACACAATAATATCTCTGCTCAGCAGAGGACAAATGTCATCAAGGCATTCTGCGAAAGAGTAAAACAGCTTGGATATAAGCCTGGATACTATGGCGGATACTACTGGCCATTCTATTCAGAACAGCTTACACAGTATCCTAGATGGTTTGCTTATTATCCAACAGACATCAACCTGAACAGAAATATACTTGATAAGCATGGACTCCCATATGAAATATGGCAGTATTCAAGTTCTGGAACTATCAAGGGTATCAACGGAAGAGTTGATTATAATATCTGGTATAGATAGTATCGAAGGGCATACCTCCTGGGTATGCCTTTTCGAAGTTGTATATATGAAAAATAAAAAGGGATAACTTAGGACAAAGAGTAACTATGGAATCAAGAGAAAGAAGTCTCACTACGTGGGAAAGCATCAGCAGAACAATCAAAAAGTTCGGAAGAAAACAGTTAAAGCATTATAAGAAAAGCTGGGAACCAAAGTACAGAAGGAATACTATATCAAGATATTCGCTTGGTATAGTAATATTCTATTATGAGGTTTTATTCAAGCTTTATACCTTGAAGACTCCGTGGGGGATGTCTCTGGTCTATATGCTTCTTTATTCACTTGCATGGGGACTTATAGGCTTCCTGCTTTATTCAATACTTAAACCAAAGCAGAACAGGATAATAAAAACAGTTCTGATATTCCTGAATACAATTCCGTTTATAGTGGAATTCTTCATACATTTCCAGTTCAAGGTTCTGTATGACCTGAATACGATACTGAACGGAGCCGGAGGCGTTGTGACGGGCTTTATGGGCCACGTTATGGTCATGGTATTCAGTCTCCGAGGTATGTCATATCTTATACTTCTGTTCCTTCCGGGATTACTTTATGCATTTTTACTTAAGAATATGGATCCTGCAAAGAGGGTTAAGACCAAGAGACGTATACGTACGGTTATAGTCATAGCTTTACTCTTCTTTGTGACATGGATACTTATACTTCTGAACGGAAATGTAAGGCGTATATACAAGAAGGAATATGAATTCCAGGGTGCAGTAGGCAACTTCGGACTCATGACCGGATTCAGACTTGAACTCAGGAATCATTTCTTCGGAAACAAGGTTACATTTGAAACAGAAGGATTTGAGAAGTCAGATTACAATCCTGATGAGAATTATACAGGCACGGATGAAGGTGCTACAGCGGGCGATGCAAATGCAACAGCCGGAGACGCAAAGACTGCTGATAAGAAGGATACAAAGCCTAAGAATTATCCATACAATGCTCTTAATCTGGATTTTGAGAAGCTTGCTGAATCTGCATCAGGAACAAATAAGGATCTTGATACATATCTTGCATCACTTACACCTTCAAAGCAGAACGAATATACCGGTCTTTTCAAGGGTAAGAATCTTATCTTTATAACTGCTGAGGCATTCTCAGGAGATATCATTGATGAGAAGCTGACTCCTACACTTTACAGACTTTCACATAAAGGTATACAGTTCAATGATTATTACGTACAGGCCACTGCAGGTACGACAGGTGGTGAGTTTGAGAATATCATGGGTATGCTTCCTATGGATGGTGGTAAGTCCATGTCAGATATGATCAAAAATCATAATTACATGACTATGGGATCACAGCTTGACCGTATGGGGTATTACGGAAAGATGTATCACAATAATGATTACATGTATTATGACAGACATAAGACTCATGTATGCTTCGGATATTCCGACGGCTATATGGGTTACGGAAATGGAATGGAAGAGTATGTCAAGAAGACATGGCCTGAGAGTGATCTCGAGATGATCCAGGGGACCTTCAAGGAATACTCAAACAAAGAACCATTCAATATCTACTATATGTCAGTCAGCGGACATTCATTGTACGGTAAAGACAACAATGATATGGCCAAGAAGAACTGGGATAAGGTTGAGAACCTTAATTGTTCAGATACCATAAAGGCATACAAGGCTTGTAACCTCGAGCTTGAGAATGCCCTTACATGGCTTGTAAAAGAACTTGAGAAGAAGGGTATGGCAGATGATACAGTCATAGTTGTATCAGCGGATCACTTCCCATACGGACTTGATTATGATGCAAGTCTTGGAAATATGCCATATCTGTCAGAGCTTTACGGATACAATGTAGAAACCTATATTCAGAGAGATCACAACAGAGCCATCATTTGGTCAGGAGCTCTCGAGAAGATGGATCCTATAGTTGTTGATGCACCTGCATCATCTATAGACCTTCTTCCTACACTTTCGAACCTCTTCGGAACAGAATTTGATTCAAGACTCTTCCCTGGTAGAGATGTTCTTTCAAATGCTGAACCTCTGATGTTCAATCTCAGTTATGACTGGAAGACTGATAAGGGTACATATATCGCTGCAAGCGGTACATTTACACCTGTCGATGATTCAGTTGAGATTCCTGATGACTATGTCGAAAGAATGAAGACTATTGTCAGAAATAAGGTTAATTTCATGTCAGGCTTCATGAAGACTGATTATTATGGACATGTCTTCGAGAATTATACATTCAAGGAAGAAAAGATAACGAGGGACAGAAAGTCGACAAAGACGGACGCTGATAAAAAGGACGATACCGAAAAGACCGAAGATACTGCTGATGGCGATGATTAGTAAGTTGAAACAAACAAGGAATAATGGTATCATTCTCTGTGGCGCAAACAATTGCTCCTCATGGGGATGCTACTGTAACGATACTTCAATTAAGAGGTATAGCAACGAATGAATATTAAAGGTAACAAATATACATATGTTATCGCGGCACTTATACTCCTGGTGCTTGTTATTGTTGTGGTCAAAATCGCAGGAATCAGCAGTGACAAGAAGAAGGCTGCAAATACTGCGGACGGTATCAAGTATGTAAAAGGACTTGAAAAGCAGGATGTAGCTGAAGTCTCAAATATCAAGGAAGAGAGGCGTAAGGCTGCTATCAGAGCTGAGCTGGAGCAGAAGAAGGCTGAACTTCTTTCCGATGACACAGATGTATGGTCACTCTTTGAGGATTATGCGTTCATTGGTGACAGCCGCTGTGTTGGATTCGAATACTATAAATTCCTCGCTCCTGAGAGAGTTTTTGCGAAAGCCGGATGGACTATCAATAACGTGGAAGAACAGATACCGGAACTTAAGGCACTCAATCCTTCATGTGTATTCCTTTGCTTCGGTGTAAATGAAGTAATAGGAAACTGGATGACAGGAGAGGCATATGCTGACGGTATGAAGGAAGTCATACTGAAGCTCAGAGAAGCACTTCCGAATGCTACTATATACGTGAATTCTGCGCTTCCTGCTACTGAGATAGCATTTGCTAAGAATTCCAGATTCCGCAATATACCTGAATACAATGCGGCACTTAAGAAGATGTGCAATGAGATGGGAGTACCTTATATAGATAATGACAGTATTGCTGCAGAGCATAAGGATCTCTACGAAGGTGATGGAATACATCTCAAATCTCCATTTTATAAGTACTGGGGCAAGAACATCATGGGTGTTTATTATGATGTAAATGCCGGACTTTATGATTTTGCTACTTCGACTGATGCTTCTACTGACGAGTAGAGTATTACGACTGATAAAGAATACGAATTGATTTAAAACTTGGACGAGAGAATACATGAGCAACGATTATCAGAAATTTGATATAGGTACAGCGCCTCTCTTTACTGCGCTCAAAGTGGTTGCCATCATACTGATGGTTGTTTTTGTTGTGAGTGAATTCAAGTTTGAGAAGGAGAGTACGGCTGCCTTCAGTGATGTAAGTAAGGCAGTAGCAGCTAAGTTCAGTATGGATAATGTCATAGAGGGCGATAACCAGATGGTTAAGAGACTTTATGGCATAGATCCGAATGAATATGCAGGCGTATACCTGCTTTATCCTTCAACCAATATGGGATCAGAGGAACTGATCCTCGTTAAGCTTGCAGATCCTTCTCAGAAGGAAGCAGCACGTAAGGCTCTGGATGACAGAGTTAATTCACAGATAAATGTTTTCGAAGGCTATGCACCGGATCAGGTTGATATGCTTAAGAAAGCAAAGATAGATGTAGAAGGTAATTACCTTCTGATGGTTTCAGCTGATAATCCTGATGAGATTGTGGCTGAGTATCTAAAGGCACTCAAGTAACCGGGAGGAAGAGGACTTGACATTCAGTAGTTTAGTTTTCATTTTCATATTTCTGCCGGTAGTACTCCTGCTCTTTATGTATATACCGGGAGTGAAGCTGAAGCAGCTTCTTATCTTTCTGGCAGGGCTTATATTCTATGCATGGGGAAGTCCGAAGAATCTTCTTCTGCTTCTTCTTTCAGTCGTACTTCATTACGCAACAGGAATGGAGATAGCAAAGGCTGAGGAGAGAGGCAATTTCTTTACCAAGAAGATCATGCTCTTTACGACTATAGGATTTGATGTTCTTGTACTTGCAGTATTCAAGTATGCAGGACTTGCACTTCCTATAGGTATATCGTTCTTCACATTTTCAGAAATATCCTACATAGTTGATATATACTACGGCAAGGTTCCGATGTCGGCTAATCCGCTGGATACAGCGATGTACGTTACATTTTTCCCTAAGCTTATATCCGGACCTATAGTTCAGTATGCAGATTTCAAGAAGCAGATGATGAGTCTTGAATATAAGAAGGCAAATATCAGCAAGGGTATGAATCTCTTCCTGATAGGTCTTTATAAGAAGGTTCTTCTCGCAGATAATCTGGGAAATGCTTTTGCTGCCGCATATGCGGTTGAAAGTAAGGCAAGCGTTACAGCATGGCTCGGAATGATATTCTATTCACTCCAGCTTTACTTCGATTTCAGCGGATATTCTGATATGGCCATAGGCCTGGCTCAGATGTTCGGATTCAAGTTCGAAAAGAACTTCGATTATCCTTATACCTCCAAGAATATGTCAGAATTCTGGAGAAGATGGCATATATCTCTTGGTGCATGGTTCAGGGATTATGTATATATTCCACTCGGCGGTAACAGATGTGCGCCTGTTATGCAGTTCAGGAATCTGGCTATTGTTTGGATACTGACGGGACTCTGGCATGGTTCTACACTGAACTTCCTGGCATGGGGTATATATCACGGTATATTCGTAATACTTGAGAAATTTGTTATCAAGAAAAGACTCGAATTCCTTCCTGATGCAGTGAAGGTTCTTATGACAGGGCTTATAGCATTTGTCGGATGGATATTCTTCTTCACGCCTAACCTCGGAGGATCATTCCATTACATGGCGGAAATGTTCGGTGCAGGCGGTGGTGGCTTCTGGAACAGCACAACAACGTTCCTGCTTAAGCAGAACCTGCTGCTCCTTGTGATAAGCTTCATACTTTGCGGACCTTATGTGAAGAAGCTTCATGATAAATATGCATTTAAACAGGATGGAGGCTATCGTCTCGCATCCATAGCGATATATATAGTATTGTTCCTGATAACTATAGTTTACATGGTGAGTGCTACTTACCAGACATTCCTGTACTTCCAGTTCTAGAGTACAGTAGTGAGGATGTTTAGCAATACATAGGTAAAATGAATGGATAGACGACAAAAGCAGAAAAGGCGTGAGCTTAAGAAGCGTATCGCGGCAAACCGAAGATTCCACAACACGTGGGTCACAAGGATTGTCTATATTCTGATTGTGATAGTTCTGCTCGTGAATGCATTTAAGGGGCAGAAGGACTTCTCTGACAATGAGAACAGGCCGCTTGCGCAGAGACCGAAGCTTACTTGGGACGGTGTTAAGAGTGGAAGCTTTGCCAAGGATTTCGAGACAGCATATGCAGATCAGTTCCTCGGAAGAGATGTATGGATGACTGCAAAATACAATCTTGACTATATGACAGGCAAGAGAGAATTTGACGGCATCTATATAGGCAAGAAGGGCTATCTTCTTTCTGCACCGAAGACTCCGGACGAGGACAGTGTCAAGAATACTGTTGAGGCAATGAATGGTTTTGCATCCAAGTATAAAGACATAAAGATGTATGCTCTTATAGTTCCGGATGCGGCTGCAATAATGCCTGACATGCTTCCGGCAAAGGCTCCTGTCAGAGATCAGATTAAGGACATAGCGAGTATAGAGGGCAAGCTTCTGGACAGCTTCAATGTCATAGATGCTGCAGACGCTCTCAATAATGCATATAAGAGTGCAAACAGTGCTACGAAGGAAAAGGGACTCTATTACAGGACTGACCACCACTGGACCAGCCTCGGAGCTCTTACGGTATTCCAGGATTCTGCAAGTACACTCGGCGTGAGCGTTGGTGAGGTGACTTATGTTCCTCATGTTGTGAGTGAGACATTCCAGGGAACACTTGCAAGCCGAAGCGGTAATCACGGAAGTGAAGACCAGATAACAGTTTATGAGCCTACGGGAACGGACGTCATATATAACTGCTATTATCCGGATTCACAGCTCAGACTTCGTTCCATTTTCAGATCTGAATATCTGGAAGAGAAGGATCAGTACATGGTATTCTTCGGTGGCAATCATCCGACGGTTGAGATAGAGACGACAGCGGAGACCGGAAAGAATCTTCTTATATTTAAGGATTCTTATGCGAACAGCTTCGTGCAGTTTTTGACACCTTATTATGAGAATATAGTCCTGGTTGATCCGAGATACTATTATGATGACGTAGATTCGATCATAAAGACATATAACATAACAGATGTGCTGTATCTCTACAGTGCAGATACATTTGTTGTAGATACATCACTTGCTGATACACTCAATGCAGCAGGTGGCGGCACAGCATCAAAAGGAAAAGCATCACCGAGTGATGCGACTTCTACTGATGCAGAGTGATGATATACATGAATCCGCAGGCAATACGGCTGTGGTGAATTCGATGGATGAAATATTACAGGAGGAAATGTAATGAGTGAATTAAACATCGTGTGCCTTGATATGGAAGGAGTTCTTGTTCCTGAGATATGGATAGCTTTTTCAGAAGCTACAGGAATTCCTGAGCTTAGGAAGACTACAAGGGATGAGCCTGATTACGATAAGCTTATGAAATATCGTATTGGAATTCTTAAAGAGCATGGACTTGGCCTTAAGGAGATACAGGATACAATAGCAACTATAGATCCGCTTCCGGGTGCCAAGGAGTTTCTTGATGAACTTAGAAGCATCACACAGGTTATAGTCCTGAGCGATACATTTACACAGTTTGCAGCTCCACTTATGAAGAAGCTCGGATATCCGACACTTTTCTGCAATACACTCGAGGTTGCACCGGACGGTGAGATAGTAGGATACAGGATGCGCTGTGACAAGTCTAAGCTTACTACAGTAAAGGCTCTTCAGAGTATAGGTTTCGATACCATAGCCAGCGGTGACAGCTTCAATGACCTTGGTATGATACAGGCCAGCAAGGCAGGTTTTCTCTTCAAGAGTACTGAAGCAATCAAGAAAGAATATCCGCAGTACCCTGCATTTGAAGAGTTTGATGACCTTCTTAATGCCATCAAGGCAGCTCTGTAGTTTTGATTGACATTTAAAAAAAATGTGTTAAACTAGCACATGTTGATTATGGGAGAAACCCATATAAGCATGTAAAAAAAGAGGAGAAAAAGATGAAGAAGAAGATTTTAGCACTTACACTTGTACTTGGTATGGCTGCTTCAACTACAGGATGTAACATTCCCGGACTTCCTGGACAGGGCGGCACTGTTGGTGGAGTAGAAGACACAACAGAAGTTACAACTGAGGCTACTACAGCTGCAGTTCAGGAGGACACAACAGTAGCTGCAACAGAGGCTACAGAAGCTCCTACAGAGGCAGATACAGAGGCTACAACAGCTGCTCCTGCAGCAGACAGAAACTTCGAAGGAAGCTTCGTTAACTTTGATGATATGCATTTCTTCGTAAATGGAAAGAAGTACACTCTTGGTACTGATACACTTCAGACAATGATCGATGATGGCGTTCCATTTAACGAGAATGATATCGCAAATGCAGGTAATAACATAAATGCAAATTACACATCACAGGGATTCAAGATTGAACTTGGCGATTATTACAGTGCTCAGGTTTATGTTATGAACGATACTTCTGAGAATAAGAAGACGTCAGATTGCTTCCTTTGTGAGATATACCTTCCTGTAAAGCAGGATGTACAGCAGAACATACTTTCATTTGACTTCCCAACTGACATCACTATGGATGAGCTTCTTGCTGCATGTGGTGAGCCTGATGAGAATAAGCACTGGGTATCTGATGATGATGCTACATACTATACAGATACTATCAAGTATAAGAGGGATTCAGAGAAGTATTATGGAAGCAGCTACTACAGCTTTGAGTTTGTAAAGGGCGAGCTTGAGTACATCTATATCAACTATATGCCTTAATATTAGATGTATCTGATTGATCAGTGCATCAAAACTATATAACCGGGAGCTGGTAATTGAGCCGGCTGAGAGGAAGTGTAGTCACTTCGACCGTAGACTTGATATGGGTAATGCCATCGTAAGGAATGAGAGAAAGAGACAGACCGTGCATTACGTTCTGTCTTTTTTATTCTGTGATTGGCCGTTTTATAGCGGATTATTATTGATAGTAAGTTGGGCTATGAATAAAGAGAAGACAAAGAAAGAAAACAGAATACGTAAGATGACACCGGTTTTTGTGCTGGCGGGACTGGTGCTGATATGGCAGGTTGTCTGTATGACAGGGCTTGTTCCTGGATATATGCTGCCTTCACCGGTTGATGTAGTCAAAGCTTTCATATCGGACTTTCCGCTCCTTATGTACCATTCGGGAGCGACTCTCATTGAGGCAGGACTGGGACTTCTGATAGGTGTGGCGTTTGGATTTTTGTCAGCAGCACTTATGGATACATTTCCGTATGTGAAGGATGGACTTTATCCGATACTTGTTATAACGCAGACTATACCGGCTGTTGCGATAGCACCGCTTCTGATACTGTGGTTCTCGTATGGGATCGCACCGAAGGTTGTGCTTGTTGTACTCGTTACGTACTTCCCTATGGCTGTCGGGCTTTTGGAAGGGTTCCAGTCGGTGGATAAAGATATGATAACCTTGATGAGGAGCATGAAGGCTTCGAACTGGCAGATATTCTGGCATGTGAAGTTCCCGAATGCCTTAGGTGAGTTTTTTGCAGCACTGAAGATCGCGGTTTCATACTCGGTGGTCGGGGCTGTTATAGCAGAATGGCTCGGAGGGCTGAAGGGGCTCGGAGTTTATATGACGAGAGTGAGGAAGGCGTACAGCTATGATAAGATGTTTGCTGTGGTGCTGCTCGTCTCCGTTATCAGTTTGGCGCTGATGTTGATTGTAAAAGTGCTACAAAGTGTTTGTATGCCGTGGAATAAGGGAGACGATTAATTACTCGGATTCATATGCATTCAAAACGCGCCTCTCGGCTCCGCTATAAGGACGCTCCGCACATCCTGAATCGCACTACGTGCGATGTGCTGCGCGGTTAGTCCACCTCACTACGTTCGGTGCAACGGGACGCTTCGCGCATGTAGAATCGCACTTCGTGCGATGCGCTACGCGGTTAGTCCACCTCACTTCGTTCGGTGTAACTACACGCAGCGGTACTAAATTCGTAAACATAAATATGTTTACTCATTAAGTACCGGCGGCCTCAGAGGGTTTTTCGGGCGTATTTTTCAGATTCAATCTGTAACCTTGATAATCATGATAAAACAATTTAGAGGAGAGATTTATGTTAAAAAAGCAAATCAGTAAAACTATTAAGAAGACAATAGCAATCATCACCACAATGGCAATTGGACTTTGCGTTGCTGGGTGTGGCGCATCTCAGACGGAGGTGACTTCCGAAGAGGGGAAGCGTGACGGGGATGGTTATGAGAAGAAAGAGATAACTCTGGTTCTTGACTGGACTCCGAATACGAACCATACGGGAATATATGTGGCACTTCATGAGGGCTACTATGAAGAGGTCGGATTACATGTAAACGTAATACAGCCGCCTGAGGATGGAGCAACTATGATGGTGGCTTCGGGAGATGCGGAGTTCGGAATAGATTTCCAGGATTATCTTGCACCTGTATATGAAAGTGGGGATATCAAGGTTACCGCTGTTGCAGCAATACTTCAGCATAATACATCAGGTATTATATCTCTCAAGGAGGATGGCATTACATCTCCAAAGGGACTTGAGGGTAAGAATTATGCTACTTGGGAACTCCCGGTAGAACAGGCTATGCTTAAGAATATAGTTGAGGCAGACGGTGGTGATTTCAGTAAGGTCAACATGATCCCTGAAACAGTTACTGATGAAGCTGCTGCACTTCAGCAGAATATCGATGCTATATGGGTTTATTATGCATGGGCAGGTGTTGCTACTGAGCTTGCAGGGCTTGATACCAACATGATTTACTTCAAGGATATAAATCCTGCATTTGATTATTATAGCCCGGTAATCATAGCAAATAATGACTTTCTTAAAGATGATCCTGAGACTGCCAAGGCATTCCTTGCTGCAACTAGGAAGGGATATGAGCTTGCTGCGAGTAATCCGTCAAAGGCAGCAGATATACTCTGCGAGGAGGTTCCTGAGCTTGATAAAGAACTTGTGGCAAAGAGCCAGGAGTGGATCGCAAAGGAATATATATCTGATGCTGAGTCATGGGGCTATATTGATGCTGAACGTTGGGATGCATTTTATGCATGGTTATATGAGAATAAACTGAGCGGGGAGATACCTGCAGGTACGGGATTCAGTAATGATTATTTAAAATAGTTATCGTTATGAGAAAAAAAGAGAAGCAAAATTCTTTTGGTTGTTGATATTAATTGGTGGCAATTTGAACGAGATATTACGTACAGAAAATATCATAAAGAGCTTCGATGGTAAGACGGTTCTGGGCGGCATAGATATAACGCTGCTTAAAGGTGAAATTGTTAGTATCATAGGTGGCAGTGGGGTCGGTAAGACAACGCTGTTTAATGTGATATCAGGCTTGACACGCCCTGATGAGGGGAGTGTGCTTTTGAATGGTGAGGATGTAACCGGTGAGAGTGGACATGTCAGCTATATGCTCCAGAAGGATATGCTGCTTCCGCATAAGAAGGTTATAGATAATGTATCGCTCCCACTTGTGATAGGTGGAATGAAGAAGAGTGAAGCCAGAGATAAGGCGGCGGTACATTTTCGTGAATTCGGACTGGAAGGATATGAGTATAAGTATCCTTCGGATCTGTCAGGCGGAATGAGGCAGAGAGCGGCACTTCTTAGGACTTATCTATGCGGTAAGGACGCTATGCTTCTGGATGAACCATTCTCGGCGCTTGATACCATAACAAGGGAAAAGATGCATGAATGGTTCCTCGATACATTTGATAAGCTTGAGATATCAGCGCTCTTCATAACGCACGATGTGGACGAAGCAATACTGATATCTGACAGGATATATGTCATCAAGGGAAGTCCGGCGAAGGTTGAAGGGGAGATAGCAGTGCGCGAACCGAAACCGAGGGGAGGAGACTTCATCCTGAGTGACGTTGCGGTAGCTTTGAAGCGTCAGATAAGAGGCAAAATTGCATAACAGAAAACGTTTCATTTGTGTAAACTCACGAAAATGATTCGGACACTAATTTTCGGCTTACAATACCTTAATTTCGGTGTTAAAATGAACTTGTCTGGGGGTTGGTTCCATGTACTTCCGGGCAAAGAGGAGATTGGAGATCGGATAGTTTGCCCTGCGGCGGGCACAGGTAGAAAAGGAGAGTGGGAGCCGTGTTTAGTGTCGGAGATTACATCATTTATGGTAACAGTGGAGTTTGTAAGGTCATGAGTGTTGGACCGCTGGATGACAGTGATGACAGGGAGTATTATACGCTTAAGCCTATATATATAAGGGACAGTACGATACTCACACCGATCGACAATGACAGAGTTGTTATGCGGGAAGTCATGACAAAAGAAGAAGCACAGGAATTCATAAAGGGAATCAAGAATATAGGAACCCTTGATATTCTTGATGAGAGAAAGATTGATCATGATTATAAAAGAGCGCTTCTGACATGTGATCCTTCTGAGATAGTTAAGACGATCAAGACTATCTACTTCAGGACTGAAGAAAGACAGGCTGAAGGTAAGAAGGCGACGGCATCGGATTCGAAATATGCTCATATCGCTGAGGATAATCTGTATGGCGAGCTCGCCATATCGCTTGATATGGACAAGGATGAGGTTAGAGACTATATTAAGCTAAGTGTTTGAGATGTCGGGAAATGTTAAACTAAGATAAAGCCCTGTGCGTGCGCACGGGGCTTTTCTTGGTGGAAAAAGGACTTATGGCGGTTTACTAAATACTCTCTAGGATTTATAATTATTCTGTATGTGACGATGAATTGATATGATTGCTGCGCAACCTGCATTTTAGAGGCTTGTAACATTTGCGGTGCGTTTTGACTTTTGGTGGATATCATGAGAAAAGATGAGATATACGAGATTACAATTGAAGATATAGCAGATGCAGGACAGGGTGTGGGTCATATCGACGGCATGGCTGTTTTTGTTAAGGACGCTCTTCCGGGTGACAGGATACGTGCAAAGATTATAAAGCTTAAGAAGAATTATGCTTACGGAAGACTGGAAGAGATTATAGAACCGTCTTCTTACAGGGTGGAGCCAAAGTGTGAGAACGCCAGAAGATGCGGCGGATGCACACTCATGCATATGGATTACGAGGCACAGCTTAAATATAAGAGAGATAAGGTTATTAATGCACTGGTAAGGATCGGAAAGCAGGATAAGAACTTTATTGAAAGTATAATGGAACCGGCACACGGAATGACGGAGGGCGATGGTAATTCCGAGAGGGGAACGTCAAAAGAGCCATACAGATTCCGAAATAAGATGCAATTTCCGATAGGCAGGGATAAGGACGGGAAACCGGTTATCGGTTTTTATGCCGGAAGGACGCATTTTATAATTCCATCTGATGACTGCATCATAGGACATGAGGTGAACAGGTATATCATAGCCGCTATGTATAAGTATATAGAGGAGTGCCGCGTCAGCATATATGATGAGAAGAAGCTGAAGGGACTTCTGAGACATGTCATTACCAGAGTCGGGTTTGCTACCGGTGAGCTTATGATATGCGTTGTCGTGAATGGGAAGGAGCTTCCTGAGAAGTACAGATTCATAGAAATCATGCAGGAAGCGGTGGATGAGTATAACGAAGCACAGGCAGAGTTAAATGAGATGAATTCCAATGCCGGCAGGGAAATGAATGCCGATACAGATTTGCACCGACAGATTGGGACAAACATAGACTTGGCATCTGTTGTAGTAAGTATAAATGATGAGAATACAAATCGAATCTTAGGCAGGAAAAGCAAGACTCTGTATGGACGTAACTATATAGAAGACTATATAACAACCAGAGATTCATCAGGTACTGAAAGAAGCGTAAAGTTCCATATATCTGCGGAATCCTTCTATCAGGTCAATCCTGCTATGACGAGAGAATTATACAGTAAAGCTATAGAATATGCCGGCCTGAATGGTACAGAGACAGTATGGGATATGTACTGTGGAATCGGAACCATATCACTTTCTGTGGCTTCTAAAGCAAAAGAGGTATATGGCGTTGAGATTGTACCTGAGGCTATAGAGGATGCGAGGAGAAATGCAGAGTTAAATGAGATTGAGAACGTTACATTTTTCGTGGGAAAGGCTGAAGAGGTTGTGCCGGAGATATATGAAAACGGTGATGATGGCAGCAGGGCGGAAGTAGTAATCGTAGATCCCCCAAGGAAAGGGTGCGATGAGAAACTGCTTGAAACAATCTGCAGTATGGCACCGGACAGGCTGGTGTACGTATCCTGTGACCCGGCAACACTTGCCAGAGATGTTGCATATCTGACAGAACATGGATTTAAGATGAAAAAGGCAGCGGTTTATGATCAGTTTTGTCATTCGGGACATGTGGAAACCTGTTGTTTGCTTACAAAATCTAATCTTTAGCTTTAAGCTGATGATAATAGCTAAGTAACCGTTGTAAAGTCATATCGTCTGCACTTTGCGCATCGTTTATTAGTTCAAACAAGAGAGGTTCACTATTTTTCGAAATACTGATTACGTCCGGAGATATATCATCTGTCTCTCCGGATAGAAAAGCGGTAGATGTTCCTAATTTTTCTGCAATTGTCATAAGGACTTGAGATGAGGGACAACGGTCTCCTGATTCGTATCTGACATATGATGCTGCGGTTAAGCCTATCTTTCTTGCTGCTTCCGCCTTAGAGAGATTAAGCCTTTCTCTTGCAGTTTTTAAGCGTTCAGGAACAAGTGTATTAGATGATGAATGCATAAGAAACCTCCTTGACAATTACCAATGGTAACAATATAATATTACCATTGGTAGTATTATATAGATTAAGAATATAAATGTCAAGGAAGGTAAATAAGCATGCAATTGGAAGTAGTAGGAGTGGAATGATTTGGAGAAAAAAGCGATAACACAGTATAAGAAAAGATTTGATGATATCAGGCATGAAGAGAATGGCATTGAATTCTGGTTTGCTTGAGAATTGATGGGGCTACTTGAATATGCTCAATGGAGAAATTTTGAGAAGACCATAGAAAAGGCAAAGATTTCTTGTGAAAACAACGGGATTGTGGTGACGGATCATTTTGCTGGCGTCAGCAAAATGATAAAAATCGGTAAAGGAGGTAATCGAGAAGTTGATGATTATATGCTCACTCGTTATGCCTGCTACCTCATTGCTGAGAATGGAGATCCCCGAAAGGAACAGATCGCATTCGCGCAGAGTTATTTTGCAGTACAAACAAGAAAGCAGGAACTTATTGAAGAACGAATTGCATATATAGAAAGAACAGAAGCGCGTGGTAAGCTTAGGGAGTCGGAAAAGCGATTATCTCAGAATATCTATGAGCGTGGCGTTGACGATGCTGGGTTCGCAAGAATACGCTCAAAAGGTGATCAGGCTTTATTTGGAGGATATACCACCAGAGAAATGAAAGAACGTCTTGGTGTCAAGGACTCAAGACCGTTGGCAGATTTTTTGCCGACACTTACAATAGCAGCCAAGAATCTTGCAACAGAGATGACAAATTACAATGTTGAAGAAAAGGATTTACAAGGGGAGTCTGCTATAACGGTTGAACATATTGACAACAACAGTTCAGTAAGAGAGATGCTGGGGCAAAGGGGAATCAAACCGGAGAATCTTCCTCCTTCTGAGGATATTAGAAAACTGGAAAGAAGAGTACAAAAGGAAGATAAGCAACTTGCTAAGAAATCGGGGAAACTTCATGAATAGAATCAGTCTGTTTAGAACCAGAATAGTGATTGAAGACAAGGTATACTTATTAGCAAAGGATGTCAGGAAAGCACTTGGATACAAAAGCATAGAACAGTTACAAGGTGAATATCCTGAAATAGTTAAACATATTAAAGATTTACCAGCCTTGGTTTTGGAAAGCGTTTTTAATACTATCTTAACGTCCGACATAGAAGCGATGAAAAAGCTTAAACATATAGAGATTACGCGCGTTGAGACTTTGCGAAATAACACAGAAGCGATAAAGAGTATCTATCCTCTCAAGTTTATGGTAGCCGGAAAAATGTTTGAGAGTGAAGCTATGATGGCCGGTTATCAGAGTGTTAACGAGTATATGGAAGAGGTTGACTATGTTAAGGAAATCAATAACGAAAAAGAAAAACTGATTTCAAAGAGGGATTTGATAGAGAGTATAAGTTTAAGCAGAGTTAAGCTTTCCGAATTGATTGACGCTGATGTTCTTGACAAGAATAATCTTCAAATTCAACAGTATATCCACATCAATAATGGTACTCCTTATCTTGAGAGTTTTATTGTTGGACGAGGCATATTTTTTTCTGTATATGATGATGGCTATGCATTTGACGAATTGAGAATTGAGAACAAGGACCTTATTATACCAACATATGATTATGAGGAGGATGATCCAAATAAGAATTATGGTCATGATCCGGGTTTGAGAGACTACAGAGAGTATAGCTGTCTGGAGAATATTTTGTATTTAATTACACATAAAGATGTTGAAGACGCGGGTGTAAATCTTATGAGTTGTAATGCGCCGGGGATTAGTTTTTATATCTCACAGGCTGAAGTGATAAAACTCCTTAACTCTAATATGTACAGAGATATAGTACTTATAGATGGTGACATGGATTTTGCTTATTCAAAAACAGTTACAAAAGATGCTCTAATAGAATAAAGAATATTGCAGAGGTAGCCACTCTATGTCATTATGATATTCGGTTGCTCAGTCGGACAACAGTCGAGACCATCGCGTTGATTGAACGGGTCAGAAATGCGAAGGATTTTGTGCAGATAGGTATCGATGCGGAAGAATATTACAGAATTAAAGACGAAGAAAAACAATATAAAAACCACGCATTGCGAATGACATAAAACTATGGTATGCTTTACCTATTAGCACGCAATGCGAGGTGATGATATGGATACAGCAAAAACGATAAAAGAATTACGAGAAAGCACAGGGATGTCACGTAAAGAGTTTTCAGAGCATACGGGTATCCCTGTTCGAACATTGGAAGATTGGGAGGCAGGAAGAAGAACACCGCCGGAGTATATTCCGAGGTTGTTGGTGTATCAGATAAAATTTGAGGGGATTTTTTCTGCAAAAGGGGAAGTAAAAGGTAAGAGGAGTGTATCGGTCATACAGGATGTTGACGGGAACAACATAGTTATTATTAATGATATAAGGTTTAGGGGAAAGCGTTCCATAGATTGGAAAGAGGTTAGAGAGTATTTAAAAGAATATATTGGTGAATTCTATACGATTGCTGCAACGGGAGATGTTATTTATATTGGATCAGATTTGCCGAATGAATATTCTGGTTCAAAATATACTCATAGTATTAAAGGTGCAAATGCTAAGGCGAAAGCAAATGCTGCACAGGGAATACCTGAACTTATAGAAATAGCTGTTGGTAAACATTTTCGAGAAAATAATGAAGAAAAGCATTGGAGAAATGCAAAGTATGGTTGGTATCGATATGATTCACGATTTGCATTGCCTGTATACAATGAAACTGGAGAGATAGAAAGATATAATGTGTTTCATGCATCGTTAATTGTAAGACATTCCGAAGATAAAAAACTATATTTGTATGATATTTTAGACATAAAAAAAGAAACGAGCAACCCGATTGAGCCATAAGGCTGTACACGACAAAAAACCCATTTCTTTTACAAGGATGATACTATGGTAAAGGAAAAATGTCAATCTGATTATTCAAATGTATCGGTACAAGAATTAAGGAAGGAAATAAAAATGGAAAAACATTCGTTAGGTGGGAATAAATTATAGAACTGATTGAAAGGAGCTAGGGGTTATGGAATACATGCGTGTAACGAAAGAGAATATCGAAGAAGAACACATCTGCTGTGCTATATCAAATAATAAGGATGTACAGGTGTCTTCAAAGAAAGCCTGGCTTAAAGACCGCTTTGATGAAGGACTTGTCTTTCTCAAAAGTGTAGAGAGAGGCAAATGCTTTATCGAATACATCCCGGCAGAAAATGCATGGGTACCGATAGAAGCGGATGGTTATATGTACATTGACTGTCTGTGGGTGTCCGGATCATTCAAAGGACATGGATATTCATCGGATCTGCTGGAAGCATGCATCGAAGACAGCAAGAAGAAGGGAAAGAAGGGGCTTTGTATCTTGTGCGCTGCAAAGAAAAAGCCATTCCTTGCTGATCCTAAATTCCTGAAGTACAAAGGGTTCGCTGTCGCTGATGAGGCAGATAATGGTATTCAGCTCTGGTATTTACCATTTGACAAGAAAGCTGAAGCTCCGAGCTTCAAGAAATGTGCCAAGCATCCTCACATAGATGAGAAGGGATATGTTCTGTATTACACAAATCAATGCCCATTTAATGCAAAGTATGTTCCGATTGTGGAGCAGACAGCAAAAGAGAATGGTATTCCATTCAAGGCAATTCATATAGAGAGCAAAGGCGAGGCACAGAATGCTCCTACACCTATAACAAACTATGCTCTGTTCAAAGACGGGGAGTATGTTACTAACGAGCAGATGAATGATAAGAAATTCCTGAAATTGGTTAATCAATGAAAATGACGCAGAAACAGTGTATTTTTGAACAGTAAAAGGAGGAGAACCTAATATGCTATTCATATGTTATCCCAAATGTACAACATGCCAGAAGGCTAAGAAGTGGCTTGATGAGCATAATATCAATTACGAAGAGCGTCATATCGCTGAGGATAATCCAAGTTATGATGAATTGAAAGAATGGTATAAGAAGAGCGGGCTTCCACTCAAAAGGTTCTTCAACACCAGCGGACTACTCTATAAAGAGATGAAGCTTAAAGATCGGATTCCAACCATGACTGAAGAAGAACAGGTGCAGCTGCTTTCTACAAATGGAATGCTCGTAAAACGACCGATCGTAATAAATGGAGATACAGTACTTGTAGGCTTCAAGGAAGCTGAGTGGAGTGAAAAGCTGTCCACTTTATAAAGAAAAGAGCAATAATGACGGAAAGGAAAGAAACATAACATGTCTGAGAGTAAGCCTGTAACTAACAGCAGTAAAATCATAAAAGCCAGTACCAAACCCAGACAATCAAATATAGAACTCCTTCGTATTTTTGCTGCATGTGGAGTTATAATCCTTCACTATAACAATGCAGGGATAGGTGGTGGATTTGCTGCAGTAGCAGATGGCAGCTTGAATCAGTTCTTTATGATGACATTGGAGATTATGGCAATATGCGCAGTTAATCTGTATGTACTGATTTCAGGTTATTTTATGCGTGATTCGTATAAGCGAGATCTCCTGAAACCGATTAAACTCCTGGTACAGCTTGGAATCATTGAACTTGCTTTTTGTCTGATCAAAGAACTGCCTAAGGGGCAGGGTATATCATTTGATACCATATTCAATTACATGACACCAAGTTACTGGTTTATTTTTGTCTATATAGCGCTTTATATGATCTCACCATACATCAATCTGTCGTGGAATAAACTTGCCATGAAGGAGAAAAAAACACTATTGATCGTTCTCATCAGCCTTTTTGCGGTCTATCCTATACTTCTTGATATCATAGGATTGCGAAGAAACAAACCAATGAACGGACTTAGTACAATCGGTCTCTGGGGATCTGAACAGGGATATACCATAGTGATATTCGTTCTTATGTATCTTCTCGGCTGCTATATAAGAGATAAAGAGGTGGAAGGTATAGGTGTATCTACTGAGAAGATATTTCTGTTTCTTCTGATAGATATTATAGTTCTTGTAATGTGGGCGTATTTTGAAAGACTATTTGTAAATGTTCAGCTCCCTGGTACGGTTGCCATTAATTACGAGAATCCTCTGGTAATATCCGAAGCAATACTATATTTCCTTTTGTTCAGAAGAATCAAGCTAAAAGACAGTAAGATAATCAACAAACTGGCGATGGCATCTTTTCCAACATATCTGATTCATATCAATCTGCTGGAATACTGTAAGATAACTGAATTTGTAAAGAGGAATCCAGGGATACTCTTTATTCATATTATCGCATGCACGGTAATCATTTACATCATCTCTTTCATAATAACCTGCATATATGACCTCATTACGAAACCATTATTTAAGATAGTGTCAGAACGGTGGAAAAAGTGTCGTATTTATTCTGTGAGTAATCTTTAAAAATTCTTTTGAATTATTGATAAATCCTGCATGGTCTGTTAAAATATTAAAGATTATGCAGGATTAGTCTATCGGTAGGGCGCCAGCTTCCCAAGCTGGATAGGCGGGTTCGACTCCCGTATCCTGCTCGTGGTAGAAAAAAGCTTATTCTCCACGGGTTCTCGAAAGACTAAAATGCCTTATTATAATAATGCGAGGTTTCCACGGATGGATAACAAGGAATTGATTAAATATATGAACTACTCTGATTATAAAGAAGATATAGAGATTGATCTTTTTGACCTTATATATCATGTCTTCTGTAAATGGAGAGTTATGATCATATGGATGCTCATTGGTGCTGTAGCAGCAGGGGCATTTAGCTATATTAAGTCAGCTAAAGCATCAGTAGTAGTACCAGCAAGTAAGGAGAGTCAGCTTGAAAGCCTCAGGGCAAGCTTATCTGAAGGAAATGCGGTAGTGGTTGAACAGACTGCTGATCAGTATATGGTTTATTTCAAAAAATACATGAAGCTCAAAGAATATGCTGAGAATTCAGTATTTATGAAACTGGATCCTACAAGTATTCCTACTATCACAAGTTACTATGTTATAGAAGATTATTCTGAGAAACATGTTATATCATTTGATGAAGCCGATAATGAGAACGGAAGTGTAACTAAAAATGGTGAGATTGAGACAAGCTTAAGCAAACCAATCAGTCTCAGAGCACTTTACAGAGCAGAGATATTGAGTGATCCGATAATCAACGAAATTCATGAGGCGATGGGCGACAGAGTTGAAGAAACAGATGTTCCTGACATTGTGTATGTGGATGTAGAAGGTGAGAAGGCTCTGACTGTAAGTGTATACGGTACGGATTATGAGATGTGTCGTGCTATCACAGATATCATCATGAATCATATGGATGATATAACTGAAAAGATTAAAGAGGGCTACGATCATGACATACATTTCTTGGAAAGTAGTGCTTATACTCAGAGGAGTGATAGTATCCTTTCATATCAGCGAAGCATAAATAATGACATGTATTCTTTAAAGTATGATATGGATTACATTGGAAGCAAGTTTACAGATGATTCAAAGAAGTATTATGAAGCACTTATAGCTTCGAAGATAGAGGAACTTCTGGATGAAAAAGGGAATGTAATGTCGGATGACCTTTCAGAAAGCGACGAAAAGGGAACAGCCGGTGATTCTACTGATTCTGATCAGGCAACAATGACAGTATCCAAAGGTCATGTGTCAAAGAAGTATATAGCTTTAGGCCTTATAGTAGGGTTCTTCCTGACTGCGTGCTGGTATGCATTTAAGTATATCATATCATCAAAACTTCATACTGCTGACGATATAAGAGATGCATTTCATCTTATGGTAATCGGAGAGATAAATGTTTCTTCTGAAGAAAGAAAGAATCCTATAGATAAACTTGTTGACAGAGTATTCGGAAAAGGTGCAGATGATGTGGACAATAAGCTCGAAGTGATAGGTTCAAATATAGGAATCAGTGCTAAGAAGGCAGAGGCAAAGAATATACTCCTTATCGGAGCTTCAAGCGATGATATTTCTGTTGATTTCAGAAACAGGATAAAAGAGAAGACTGAATCAGGGTCGAAAGAAATAAAGGTTGATGTGGCTGAATCAGTTATATCCAACGCTCATTCAATGCATAAACTTTCAGAAGCAGACATGGTTGTATTTGTTGAGAAGAAGGATAAGTCAAAGTTCACTCATATCATGAGAGAGGTTGAACTTTGCAACGAATTTGGAACAGATGTTATAGGTGCAGTAGTAATCAGTTAGAGAGGATGGAAATATGAGAAAAATAAGCAAGTGTTTACTGATTTCAACCATTGTCGCCGGGGCACTTTTCGTTCCTTGCAATAAAGCATACGCTGCGGAAACTGCAACAGCAGGTGATGCAGAGGCAGTGGTTGAGGAAAGCTTAGATAAGCAAGAAGCTGAAACGGTTGTAAAAGAAACTGTTACGGTTGCAGGCAAGGTTGAGAATGAAGAAAAAGTAGCTGCTGGAACGATATCTACTAATCAGGAGATGGTTTCAGTTGTTTCTGAACCTGCCGAGAAAAAAACAAAAATAATAAAAGATAAGTATACAACAGTATATGATGGTGTAGATTATGCGCCGGTATATGATTACAACTTTTATGTTACAGAATATGGCGATATATGGAATGCCTTTGGAATGGATGATACAGCGGTACTTAGGCATTTTGTAGTATGGGGAATGAAGGAAGGTAGACGCGGATCAGAAAATTTTGATGTCTATTCATATAAGAATGCATATTTAGATCTTCGTAATGCTTTTGGAACAAGTATTCCGGATTATTATAAACATTATATTTATTATGGTAAGAACGAAGGGCGAAGTAAGACAAAAGGTATTGACGAATGCGTTGGAGCTATAACAAAGCTTAATGGTGTGGATTATTCTGCACTATATGATTACTATTATTACACATCACACAATGGTGATGTTAAAAATGCTTTTAAAGGTGATGATGTAAAAACTCTTAGCCATTTTGTTAATAATGGAATGAAAGAAGGACGACAGGCGAAGGAAAACTTTAACGTGTACTCCTACGCATATGAGTATCAGGATTTGAGAGTTGCGTTTAGAACAGATCTTAAGTCATACTACAACCATTATGTCAAATATGGCAGTAAGGAAGGCAGAAAAGCAATAGGAACAACTTCTCTCAAGAATCCTGTTACTAAATTGAATGGAGTGGATTATTCTCCTGTCTATGACTATTACTATTATACTCAGAAGAATCCTGATGTTAAAAATGCATTTAATCCACTTGATGATACGGCAGTTTTGAATCATTTGATCAATTATGGAATGAAGGAAGGAAGAACATCCAGTCCTAACTTTGATCTCACTTCTTATGCATACAAATATGTTGATCTTCGCCGTGCATTTAAGGATAATTTCAAAGGTTACTATATGCATTACGTGAATTACGGGAAACGTGAAGGCAGAAAGGCAACCGGATGTAAGGCATTGCAGAATTATGAAACCATATACAAGGACGTAGAGTATATGTCAGTTTATGATTTCAATTATTATTACAAGAATAATGCTGCAGTAAGAAAGGTTACCAGATTTGATGACCTTAAGGCAATTGAGTACTTTGCAACACATGATCTTCACAATGACGTAATGGCCATAAGCTGGGTAGGAGACAAGAAAGATTATCTGGAAATGAAGAAGAATCTTTCTATGACTAATAATAGTTCGCTTAGAGAGGCTGTAGTCAATTTCGCACTCCAGTTTGTTGGATACCCATATGTACATGCAGGAAAATCCCCTGAAACAGGATTTGACTGTTCAGGATTTACTTATTATGTATTTAAACAGTTTGGAATATATGCATCACCAAGTTCATCAGCACAGCAGAAGCAGGGAACTGAAGTTATAGGTATCGAGAATGCTCTTCCTGGTGATGTTATATGCAGAGGTACATTTGACCAGGCAGAGGCCGGACACGTTGGTCTTTATATAGGAAATGGGCAGATGGTACATGCGGCTGATCCGGCACACGGAGTTGTAGTTGGAGCAGCAATCGTATCAAGCAGAAAACTGTTTACTATCCGTCGTTTTATTAATTAACTGTAACCTGAAAGGCATACTGATATATGTCCAAGATTTTCATAAATGAAAACTACAAAAGGAAAGCTAAAATATGGGTTGTTATTGCAACCCATAAGCTTTATCCTATGCCAAAAGATAAGATGTATATCCCGCTTCATGTCGGAGCGGAAGGAAAGTTTGACGATGAGGGGATGCCTCTTGATTTTGGTTTTCAAAAGGATAATACAGGAGAAAACATCTCTGATAAAAATGCTCAGTTTTGTGAATTGACCGGACTCTATTGGGCATGGAAGAATCTTGATTCTGAGTATCTGGGACTTGTACATTACAGAAGACATTTTCAAGGATCACGATATAGTATTGTAAAAGAAAAAACTGATCGGGTTCTGAACTATAAAGAAATCAGACCTCTCCTTAGTAAGTATAAGGTTTTTGTGCCAAAGAAGAGACATTATTACATAGAGACTCTGGAACAGCATTATGCGCATAATCACAGAATAGAAGAATTAAACACAGCAAGAGATATAATGTTTGAGAAATATCCTGAGTATAAAGAGGCATATGATATTGCTATTCATAGGACCTGGGGATATATGTTCAATATGATGATAATGCAGCATGATCTTATGGATGAGTATTGTACGTGGATATTTGATATTCTTTTTGAACTAGAAAAGAGGCTGGAAGATGATTCTGATACTCTTACAGACTTTGAGAATCGTTTTCCTGGCAGAGTGAGCGAAAGATTGTTTAATGTATGGCTTACTTATCAGATACATGAAGGAAGAATAAAAGAAGAGGAAATCAAAGAAATACCATTCATGTATACTGAGAAGATTAATCTTTTAAATAAGGGTATGACATTTTTGAAGGCAAAGTTTATAGGGAAAAAACCAGAGAAGAGTTTTTAGTGACGTATAGGATGCATAATGAGCAATAGTAAACTTAGAGAAATTCAACTAAAGGAATTAGATATTTTAAAGGACTTTATCAGAGTTTGCGAGAAGAATAATTTAAGGTATTACGCCGTAGGAGGCACTCTTCTTGGAGCAGTAAGGCATGATGGCTTTATACCGTGGGATGATGATATGGATGTTGCTATGCCTAGGAAAGACTATGATAGATTCCTTGAGCAATTTAGATATGATCTTTCTGAAAGATACGACGTTGAGCATTTTTCTATTCAAGATGATGTTTATTTTTATCCATTAAAAATCAGAGATTTAGAAACCAGAGTAAAAGAACAACGTTTGGGCGAGAACAGCGTGAGTTATCTGAGTATAGATGTGTTTCCTATAGATGGATATCCCAATGAGAGATTTGCTCAATTTATATATAAGATAAAGTACTATTATTACAAAATGCGCATCGGTTTTTGTAATGTTGACAGGCTAAGAAAAAACGTTGACAGACCGCTTTATGAGAGAATTCTTATTACTGCAGCTAAACTATTCAGAATCAACAGGATTCTCAATCTAAAAGAAGAACAGCTCAAATTCGATAGTGTTTTTAAAAGTACTAAAGGGAAAAAATGCAAACTTGTAGGTGATATTTCAGGAAGATATGGATTCAGAGAGTTTGTTCCGAATGGATATTTTGGAAAGGCAACAAAGCTTGTTTTTGAGGATATATATATATCTGTTCCGAATAAGTATGATAAGTATTTGACAAGAATATATGGAGATTATATGAAGCTTCCTCCGGTTACAGAAAGGCAGGAAGAGCATATTGAAATAGTATAATCAGGGGAATTTGATGAGTAACATACTGATATTAATGGCAACATATAATGGAGAAAAGTATTTAAGAGAACAACTTGATAGTATTATTAATCAAACATATACACAGTGGGACTTGTTGATTCAGGATGATGATTCAAATGACGGTACAAAGGAACTGATTAAAGAATATGCTCAGAAGGATAAAAGAATAACATGGCAGATTAATACTTCGAATAGCCATGGCGCTTTTGAGAATTTTCATTTACTGATAAATAGTTCTAAAAAACTGGATGATTATGATTACTATATGTTTTCTGACCAGGATGATATTTGGAATCCAAATAAAATACAAATCCTTATGGAACAAATCTCGGCGGTGGACAATGGTCGACCGGCTATTTGTTATGCTGATATGACGACCATTGATGAAAATGGTAATGTAATAGATAAAAGTATAAATAAAGCATGGGGGATAGATAATATTACAAAACGATCGGTGTTCTTTTCACATAAAGTGTTCGGATGTAATATGATTATGAATAATGCATTGTTTAGAAAGGTTGATTCTGTTGATATTAATGATGATATCATACACTATTTAGCACATGATGAGCACTATACAAAATGTGCCGGGGTATATGGAGAGATTTTATATTATCCAAAGCCGACTATGCGTTATCGAAGACATGAGTCCAATACTACTGGAGAACAAAAGTATCATGTGAGTTTAGGAAGATTCTTTTATAGAGTGACTCATTTAGGTGATTTGGCTAAGAGGCATTGTAACGTATATAATCAATCTTTATATACTATTTCTGTTCTTAAACGAAAAAAACTCACTAAAGAGCAGAGACGATTAATCCTACAAACAGAATACGCATTAAAAAAAGGTGGAATCAGAGCACTTAAATATATTGATAAGTATAGTATAGTATGGGGGAGCAGGCTTGAGAACATAAGTAGGCGCCTTATTATTCTATTAGGATTATATAAGAAATACTTAGTTTATTAATATGGTGAAGTATAATGATTGCAATACTATTGGCAACATATAATGGTGAGAAATACATATTTGATCAACTGGAATCAATTAGAACTCAGACATATCAGGATTTTATTTGTTTTATTCATGATGATGGTTCCAAAGACAAAACCAGAACTATTGTAAAAAACTATTGCCAGCAATATCCGGAGCATTTTAAAGAAGTTGAAGGCCCTCCAACCGGAGGAAGCAAAAATAATTTCTTTTTTCTTCTTAAGAATGTTGAATCAGATTATTATATGTTCTCAGATCAGGACGATATTTGGTTAGAGAATAAACTCTCAGTATTAATGGGAAAAATGAGAGAGATTGAGAATGATAAAACAATCCCGACATTAACATTTTCAGATATGGAAGTGGTTAATGAAACGCTGGATCAAATTCATTATTCCTTTATGAATTATAATCGTTTAGATCCAAAAGATTTGCGCTTTTGCAGACTGGTGGTACAGAATGTGGCAGCAGGGTGTACCATGCTTTTTAATAGGACGCTTAGAGATGAAAGCTTGAAATATGGCAATATCGAAAAAATACGATGGCATGATTGGTGGTTGGTCCTTATTTCCAGCGGAAAAGGTAAAATAGAATACGTGGATCAAAGACTCCAGTTGTATAGACAACACTCTAATAATTCGATTGGTGCTGATAAAGAGATTGGTATTAATAAGATAATTAAACTGATTTGGTGGACTATTACTCTTTCACATATACGGACAACTAAGGATATGATTCAGAACTTTGTTCTTCAGGCGGCAGAATTAGATGAAAAACAGTTTTGTGGAGATAATAGGAAGATAATTCTGGTTATGAAAAGGTTTTATCAAATGAATAAGATTAAAAGAATACGCTGTTTCAGAAGATTTGATATAGGTAGAAATAAAAGAAATCTCTGGATGCAGATTTGCCTTTAATCAAAATGAAGGATGATGAATGAAGTTTAGCATAATTATTCCATTTTATAATTCTGAAAAGTATATAGAGAGATGTATCAAGAGTGTTTTGGAACAGTCATTTGGTGATTATGAAATCATACTTATAAATGATGGATCCACGGACCGTTCTTCTTCTGTAATCAGTAACATAGATGATGACAGAATAACTGTTTTGGAAAACAGTGAAAACCGGGGGGTATCTTATTCTCGTAATAAAGGGATTAAACAGGCAAAAGGTGAATGGATCACATTTCTTGATTCTGATGATTGGTTCGATAAGAACACTTTAAAGGAAGTATCCGGAATCATAGATTCAAATGATAAAGTGGATTTAGTTCAGTGTAATCTTATGATTATCAGTGACATAGACAGAAAACCATATTCCGAACTGATGGATGGAGTTGTTGAAAGGAAGTCAGAGATAATTGAGTCAATAATTTCTGTGGAATATGGAATTAGAAAATATGCAAAATACGGAAATTGCAGATGCGCCGGTGGAAAGTTTTATAAAAGAGATTTGATCAAGAATACCTCGTTTAGATGTGACTTAAAGACTTTTGAAGATGGGATTTTCAATCTGGAAGCATATAACAATGCATCCCAAATATACATTACAAATGAACCTATGTATAACTACTTCAGAGTTGGACAATCTGCAACAAAGAGTTATAATCCGAACCTTGATGAACAGATAAGTATTATTCTGTCTCAAATACTTCAATGTGTAAAAAATGACTCCGGATATAGGGAGAGTTATGCACATTGCAAATTTGGGTTCATGATAAGGAGTATATATAATTCAGTTTTAAATGATAGAAAATACAGAAAGAATTATATCAATGGTCTTGTTGATAGAAATAAAAAGGGTTTTCTGTTTGTAAATACAGCATATTTGGGAAAAAGAGATAAGCTGTATTTTTGGTTAGCTAAACGGAGGTTCTGCTTTTTACTATTTTGTTCTATCAAACAGACTATGAGATACTTTGATAGATAAATACACATATAGATTCAGTTATAGAATACACGGTAAGGTGGGTTAAGATGGAGAATAAAGAGAAAATTATTGATTTAAGACAATTTGTTTTGTATTTATGGGAAAAAATTATTTTAGTTTTGTTGATTGTTTTTTGTTTTATTGCGGTCTTTACAGGATATAGTTTCAAAAAACAAAAGGCTGCTATAAATGGAACGGCGACGAGTATAAATACGATAATCAATACTAACCGAAACGCTTATTTTGAAGTGGATAATGCCAAGTTTACTGATGCTGTTATTCCTGCAGGTGTATATAACTCATATGCCAGGGTGTACGTGGATTACGAGTCAGATTTGATCGATGAAGCAAGTCTGGATTCAGATATGATGGAAAGAATTGCTCATGATATAACGATGCTTGCAAGAAGTAGTGATTCTATGACTGAGATTATAGAAGAATTAGATCTTAGGTCGTATCCTGACATGTCTAATATTTCAGAGAATGACTTATCATATATGATTAATGCTAACATGATGGGAATTCATATAGTGAATATAGTTGTATCTGATGTTGATCCTGAAAGAGGGACATGTATAGCGGAAGCGGTACTGGATAAGTTTCAGGAAAAAGCAATAGAATATTCCGATATAAAAGAAGTAAAAATTCTTGATAAACCTTCAGAAACAATTCTGACTGAGTCTGTGACCGGAGTGATAAACAAAAGAAAACTGGCTAAGTATGCTATAGTAGGTGGAGTTTTAGGTGCGTTTTTTGCTGTCCTTTTGTTGCTTGTTGATTTTGTGATAAGAGACAGAGTAAGAACTGAAATTGATTTGGAATACGCTGACACTAATATATATGGAAAAATACCGGTGAATAATACTGAGGAATCGATTAAAAAAGTAGCATATTCTCTTTTAATGGAAGAAGATGTAAATAATTTACTGATTACACCGGTTGATTCCAAAACAAACGTTGATGGAATACTTTCTGTGATAAGTAATGTTACCAAGGAAGAAAAAAAGAAATTGGTAGTAAAAGGATCGGATTCAATTATGAAGAGTTCAGATGCTATGATTATGCTTAAGGATGCTGATTCTGTGTTACTTGTTGCCACATTTGGAATTACCAGAGAGAAGGATCTTATAGATGCAGTAATGGAATTAAAGCGAACGAATAAGAGGATTTTAGGAGTTTTATTATCGAATACTAAGTATTGATGATGATTTGATACTGAATTAATACGGAAAATACTTATTCAGGACAGGAAAACGATTATGGAAAAATTGTTAACTATCTCTATAGCAGCATATAATGTAGAGTCATACTTAAGAGAAACATTAGATTCATTGATTGTTTCTGAAGTTATGGACGTAGTTGAAGTTATAATAGTAAATGATGGGAGTAGTGACAAAACTAAAAGCATAGCAGAGGAGTATCATGACAGATATCCTGATTATTTTATCTATATTGAAAAAAATAATGCAGGTTGGGGATCTACGGTTAATACCGGTTTAACCAATGCCAGAGGTAAATACTTCAAACTTCTTGACGGAGATGATTATTATACCAATCTTGGCCTTTTTGTAGATGAGTTAAAGAAGATTGATGCCGATCTTGTATATACACCGTTCATTACATTTTATGATGATTCGGATAGGATTATTCATAATGCAATCCCTAATGGAGTTCCGGTTCGTAAAACGGTATCAATGAATGAATTGTATTTTACTGATGAATTTGCAATGCACGGGTGTACTTTTAGAACGGAAGCGATAAAGAATAGGATAAGAATAACTGAGAATTGCTTTTATACAGATGTCGAGTTTATTTTAAAGTCTATTGAAAATACAAAGACAATTCATTTTGTTCCGGTTGAAGTTTATTGTTATAGATTGGGCAGACAGGGACAGAGTGCAAGTGTCGAAGGCTTCAGAAAGCATTATAAAGAACATATACATATACTATGTAAGCTTCTTAAGAGATATAAAAAGATTAACAATGATACCGTAAAGGCTATTTATAAAAAACGTCTGTCACTTATGGTTACAAATCAGTATCAGATATTTCTTCATTTGGAACCTACGGTTGAGCATGCATATAAACTCAAACACTTTGATGAAATTATAAAAAAAGATTATAGAGAGTTTTATAAAACATCAAAGAAGAGGATTATGGTGTTTAGACTTCTCGGTATTAATTCATATAAGTATATTGTTATAAAACAATAAGTTGTCAGATGTGTTTGGCGTAAGAGGATTGTTGAATGTTTAAGAGAGTATCATTAAAGATTAATAATAGTGATGTGTTTTATTATATATCATTTGTGATATTCCTGGTTGTTATGATCTCCAGACAATCATTTTTAGCCGTTAAACTGAATTTGTATAATGAGTTTATTTTTAAGAGTATTATTATTCTATGTTTAGGTCTCTTATTTATTAAAGAATTTGTTAAAAACAGAGTTTATGGTATCTATATAGTTTATCTGGGAGTCATATTCTTTCTGGCCTTTATTATTAAAAGGGTTGATGCATTTACTTCGTCAATCTGTCTGTTTTTTTTGTTTTCTGCTCGAGATATACCATTTAAAAAAATTGCAACCGTAGCTTTTTACGTGACTGCTTTCATGTTGATTACCATATTGCTGCTCAGTCAGATCGGAATAATAACGGATTATCAATTTGAAATGGATTCAGATAGACCAAGACAGTTTTTAGGCTTTTTCTATGCTTTGTACGCACCTGCTTTTTTAGTAAATATTCTTTTGTTGCAATTATATATTAGAAAAGATAGAGCGCATATTTTTACGATTATATTGGAATATGTGCTCAATTTATGGATATATAAAAAGACGGATTCAAGATTATCATACTACCTGAACGTGTTATTGATTATGGTGACATTGGGATTGGTATGTTTGAGGCTGTTAAAGCAAACATTTGGGGACAGAGTGCGATTTATAAATAGTTTATCAAAATCATTCATAGGCTTATGTATGGTGTTTTCATTTATTATCGTTGGCTTTATCGGAGTTTACTTCAACGTTAATTATAATCCAAATGACGGTTTTCAGTTTAGACTAAATAAAACTTTATCAAGAAGATTGGAACATGGGCGTGAGTCATACAAAAGATATGGGGTTACTTTCTTAGGTCAGAAGATTGAATGGGTTGGTAATGGATTGACCGCTGAAGGTGAATCGTTGCTTGAGAATAATAAGTATTTGTATGTTGACAACCTGTACCTTCAGTTTCTTCAGAGATATGGTATATTGTTTTCATCATTGTTCCTCATCTCACTTACTGTATCTATGTATTGCATGTATAAGAACAAGGATTGGATGCTATTATTCATCTTTATAATATTTGCTGCTCATGCTCTTATAGAAGACCTTGTTCTATATCTTTGGTATAATACTTTTTTACTTGCTATGGCACAGTATATTTTCCCACGAACTATTACTACATTTAATATTCAGAAAGTGTTTTCATTTAGAAAAAAAGAAGTTGCTTAGGCTATTAAATCATGAAAGATAATATAATAAACGGTAATAAGCAAAGACTGAACTATATTGATATAGCACGTGGAATCTGTATGTTTAGTATTGTGATGGGACATATGGGAGTCAGAAATATTGACAGGATCGTGTTTACATATCATATACCGATATTCTATTTGATATCCGGTTTTTTCTCAAAAAAAGAGGATTTTAAAACATTTATTGTCAAAAGAATTCGTACGCTTATTGTGCCATACTATATTGCATCATTAGGTATAATGTGCGCATACGTGCTTATTGGATTATTGAAAGGGACTGAAAAAGGATGTATTTTGGAGGGACTGATTAGATATGCTAAAGCTACGTTGTATGCGGCAGGAGATAATTGGACGAGCCCGATCACTATTCCGGGAATAGGACCAACGTGGTTTTTGTGGGCTATGTTTTTTGGCGGCCTGATTTTTCAAGTTATTCTAAGGATTAAGCCCGAAATAAGACTGTTGATATGTGTACTTTTGTTAGTCATGGCAGACTTTTCAGCAAAAAATCTCTTCTTTTTACCTTTAGATATCCAACCGGCTTGCACATCGGTTATTTTTATGTATTTTGGATATATATGGAAATGCTATGATAAGTGCTGGGACAGTATCAACTCTGAAATAAAAGCATTATTGCTTTCCATGTCTATGTTTATTTGGATCAACTTTATCCAGAACTTTGCTAATTTTTGGCTGGTACATTCTGCATACGGACGTGGAATAATAGATATAGTGTCCAGCTTATGCGCTGCATCTATCGTACTTTTTATTTCGAAGGAATTACTGGATAGGTTTAATGTAATATCATCTTTCTTGGGATATATAGGAAGATACAGCATACTTTTCTTAGTGATTCATAGCATTGAGTTAAATGTAATTCCTTATAATGCGTTGATTAATAAGATATTCAGAATCAGCAATGAATCAATTATGATGATTACTATTCTTTTGATTAAAATCATTGGAATAAGTCTGATGGTTGTGTTGTTTTCACGTATCAGTGTAATCAGAACTGTTTTTGGAATTAGGGAAGGAAAGAAATGATTGCTTATTTTATAATACCGTTGGTGTTCTTTTGCCTATATAATACACTATTTGTGATTCTCTCAGGCAAGACATTTGGTAAGTGTATCCCTTTGTCTATGATGACTATGGTATTTGTCTTATATATCAGTCAGTTTTGTTTTAACTCTTTTAAACCGGGCGTTGTAATTCTATATATATTAGCCGGACTTGCAATTCCGTGTCTTGTTCTATTCAAAAAGAAATATGAATATAAGAAGATGATTTTCTCAGCAGGGTTTATATCATTTGTATGTATTTATGTGGTGTACAATATTATCGATTACCACCGAACATTTACTACTTTTGATGAGTGGTACCATTGGGGAATGATGGTAAAAGAGATGCTGCGTCTCGATAGTTTTTACTCGGTGGCAGAATCTCATCTTCATATTCATAAGGATTATCCACCATTCATAAGTATATTTGAATTCTTTTTCTGTAAATTATCCGGGGGATACTCTGAAGGAAGAGTTTCGGCAGCTATACATATTTTTACATTATCGCTTATAGCTCCTGCGTTTTCAGAATTGATATGTGAGAATAAGAAAGAGACAGTCTTGTCTCGATTTATAAAATGTATCTCGGCTGTATTTATAATACTTTCAGTGATGCTATTCTTTGATCCATGGTGGGCAAGAATATCTTCAACAATACTTGTTGATGTTCTTGAGGGTGTTATATTTGCTTATTCATTTTTGTTGGTGTGGTTTGCAAAAGAAAATGAAAAGGATATATTCAGATTAATATGTCTGATAGTTGCAAATGCGTCCATGATTATGATAAAAGAAGTGGGTTTGGGACTTTGTATGGTTGTAGCCGCCTGCTTTGTACTAAGAATCATCACGGAAAGAGAAGGTATAATTCTTAAGTCACGACTTCAGAGTGTTTTCGCTTTGTTATTATCCGTAATAATTCCGATATCAAATTATGTTATATGGAAGTTATATGTAAAAAAACTGGGAATAATCGGGCAGTTTGATCTGGGGAGCTTGGATTTTAAAGTATATCTAAATACTCTTCTTGGAAGAAATCCGGGATTGCAGAAGGATACTTTATATAGCTTTTTCTGCGCTCTTTTTTCAACGAAAATCAATCAAGTCAGTTTTATCCCTATGACATATGTATCTGCGTTTATAATGATGCTTTTGCTTCTATTGATAATCAGACTCAGATTTAAGAAAGAGTTTTCCTCTGCTAAGATTGTAAATCTTTTGATTTCCTTTACATGTGGAACGCTGGGATATGCATTTATGATGTCCGTGCTTTATATTTTTTGCTTCAATCCGTCAGAAATGTCACAGCTTGCAAGTTATAACAGATATATGGCAACATATGTATTGGGAGAAATGCTGGCACTTGGAATAATAATAGTTATTTCAGCAGATCGAATCAAAGGATTTTTTGAGGACGCCGGAAAAATTATTATTATAATGGCGCTTGCATTATTGATTAATACTGAGAATCTTCTGTATATTGCACCTCAGGCTATACGTGGAGATGTTCATACAAAATATGAGGAATATGCTGCAAAACTTGCATCATATGCAGATCCGGGGGCAAGAGTATTTGTAATATATGATAAGTCCCAATCTGATCAGGTTTGGTATGGACCGATGCAAATATATCTTGCTTATTATGATAATGATTTGAGTATAGATTATAATAACAATGATGCTTATGAGTTGGATTATTCGGATGAGAATACTAGGACGTCAATTTTGACTGAAATAAATAAAAACGATTATCTTTATATAATCGATGTGAATGATAATGTAGAGTCACTGCTTTCAGATAAGGTTGATAGTCTTGAGAGCAATTCTGTATATAAAATTTATGAAGATGGCTTTTATTATAAGCTGGATTAGAGAGTAATAATGAATACTGGTATTAAAACGCACAATAATAATATTAGGATTATTATATCACTTATAGCATCAGTTATATGTGTTATTGGAATCAATACTAATATTTATCGGATTGCTGCTCCAACAGAGTATTCGATTGAGAATATCGTAAGCAGTATTGAGATAAATTCTTTTAATGCGGTGATGGCTATTGTTGGATCTTTTTTTCTTTCTTATGTTGCCTTATGCACAATTGATCATAATATGATAACAATAGGATTCAGAAGGGTATCTATAGCTATCAGTGCTTTTTATTCTATTATGATTCCTATAGGTAAAGCGTATAGATATGATAACAGCTTATCTTTGTTAACACTTAATAAATCACAGATTGTAAAGACATTTATGCTGACAATCGGGTGGATGATTCTGTTGTTAGAGGCAGTCATTATAGTATTTCGCATAATGAGATATTTTTATGGATCTAACGATAGGAAAGTGGCTGCTGCTTTGGATTATACTAATAATGTATTTAGTTTTTTGAAGAATAAATCTTACCTTATCGTTATTATTATGGTGTTAAGGTATATTCCAATATACATTCTGTATTTTCCGGGAATACTTATGGGTGATACAGGAAACCAGATTCCTGAAGCATTTGGGTACATGATTAACTGGAGTGGACTCCAGAGAGTTTATCAGGATTCGACATATACGAATATGCATCCAATTCTTCATACTTTAATGTACAAATGGTTTATGAACTTTGGAAAGTGGGTATTTGGTTCATATACTGCAGGATTGTTTATCATGCTTTTGGTGCAGTCGCTGCTGCTTATAGCTGTTGTATCCGGTGTGTTTATATATTTTTTAAAGAAATCCGGAAGCCCGGGAATTGTAGCAATTGTGTGGATTTGTTTAATGGCAAATCCTATTGTAACAAACTATATGCTGTTGGCAACTAAAGACGTTCTTTATACAGTCTTTCTTACACTTTTTATATTTGAATTGTATCTGAGCATAAGAGATGAGAAGAGCATGAGTCTCATTCTTTTTATCATCTCAACAATCGGTACCATAGTATTCAGAGGTGAAGGCTTCTTTATAGTTATTATATCGCTTGTTATAGAATCTATATACTTAATCTCTAAAAAAATGCATAGCAGAAAGATTATAATAACAGGAATTCTTTCTATAATCTTTTATTTTGCACTGAATAGTGTTGTTCTTCCTGTATGTCATATAGAACAGCAATCTTCTAATGAGCATATGTGTATTCCTATGCAGCAGATTGCAAGATATGTGTGCAATGATTATCCATTTACAGAGAAAGAAAAAGATATAATTGACAACGTTATGGATTATGATTCGATTAGCGAAAAATACAATCCAACAGCTGCAGATTCTGTTAAAAATCTATATAAAACAGGTGTGACAAATGACCAAAAGAAGGAATTCATAGGCTTGTGGTTAAGAACTGGAATCAAACACCCTTCAACGGCGCTTTCTGCATATCTCGATAACAAATATGCTTTTTTTACATTGGATGAACCATGCATATGGTTATACGATCTTGATTGGAGTTCATCAAGAATGGATGGTATAAATGCTGCATGTAAGGAGATAGATATTGATTTAAATCTTAGGTATCCTGAATCATTAGCGGATTTAAGAAGAGAGCATTTCACAATCATGAAGGTGTGTTCAAGAATGCCGTTGGTTGATTGTTTTTGTTGTTCTGCGGTTTACACGCTTATAATGATAATGCTGTTTTCGTTTTATCTGTTGCAAAAGGATAAAGCCGGAATATTGACAATGATACCTGTAATCTTAGTTTTTATTATTCCTAATCTGTTTGGAGCGGTAAACGGATCATATTCACGATATATGTACCCGATTGTTGTTGCATTAACTCTTGAAGTCTTGATATTTACTGCAAAGGAGCGCTGAGAATTGAATATAAGCCGTTTGCAAAAAAAACAGGTATGTTATAGAATACTTTGCATTTTATTGTTTTTCATTGCGTCTTCCATTCTGGCAAAGTATTTAAATACACAGTATATGTCAGCGACAAGAACAATACTCTTTATCGGGGCATTTGTTATTGACTGCTTCAAAAAGAAGAAACCTGAGACTGTTAAGGATTATAAAGCTTTTGATTTGATATTCTCTGTGTTATTGAGCGTAAGCATTATTGTGGGATATCATATACATATTGAGAATGTATATTCCGGTAATATTGATACTGAATATATAACAAGTTACAATTGTTTTGATGTGGTATCGATAATAATGATAATTTGGATTATATATCATTATGTATCAGGATTAAGGAGGATAATCTCGACATATTCTAATACTCTGATGCATGTTATTGAAGAAGACGGCGATGTTTCGAAGGAGAGTGCCATTTCAATCAAGACTGTAGCTGTCGGAGCTATCCCATTCCTTATAATTGTCTTATTATATCTTATGATATATTACCCGGGATTTGTGTTTGGAGACACTTTGGGATCAATTGCAGAGAAGATTGAATATGGAAAACTCAGTAATCATCACCCTGTTTTATATACTGTTTTTGTTAAGAGTTGTTTGGCATTGGGACGAAAGATTGGCGGCGGAAATAGCTTAGGATGTGCCATTTACTGTGTTATCCAGTCAGTTTATTACGGATTTGGATTGTCGTATATATGCTGTTGGATGCAGAATCGTTTTAATATAAAGAAAGGCATTGCTGGTATTTACCTTTTATTCATGGCTTTGACACCATATGTTATGACATATAGTATAGCTATGTGGAAGGATCCGGTTTTTATTATTACGTTGGCGATTATCAGTGTCATGAACTTTGATTACATGAATCGTCGAATAAAGACAACATGGAAAAATCTTATCGTATATGTAATTCTCATATTGATAGTTTTGTTTGTTCGAAACAACGGATTTCATGTTATTATGATGGTTGAATTGATATGGGCCATCATTTTTCTGTTAAACCGAAAGGATAAAAGTGTACTGAGAATCCTAGTGGTTACTTTATGTACGTTGTTGTTTTATTCGGTCGTTACGGGGCCTATATATGAAACCATGGGAGTAAAGAAAGTAAAAGCAGAATCGTTGGGTATCTTTATCAATCAGATGGCCAGAGTTGCTACATATGAAGGCAAAATGACAGACGACGAAAAAGAGTACATGGATTCGTTATTGCCACTCTCAAAGTATAAATCAACATATAGACCGGATTGCGTGGATATGCTCAAGTGGGATAAAGATTTTAATAATGATGTTTTGGAAAATGATTTCTTTAAGTATTGGTTTTCTATCGGTATCAAAAATCCCAAATACTATCTTGAATCATGGGAAATGATGACCGCTGGTTACTGGGCGATAAATGTTCCATATGTCAACAGAAGACAGACAAATATTAGCTCTGGGGTCCCGACAGTTTTAAATGATCAATACGTTGAAATTGCTGCCGGTTATGATATTCATTCTAAAAATCTTTTGAAAAGAGAAGAATTGAAAGAATTGTTCATTACTGATGAATGGAGTGTACCGGCTTCCTGGATACATTGGCTTCTCTTATATATCATAGGTTTATTACTGATACAAAAGAAGTATAAAATACTTCCATTATTAGCACCATCTATCGGTGTAACACTGACGTTGCTTGTTGCATCACCTATAACATATTGGCCAAGGTATTGTTATTTGGAACAACTGATGTTGCCTATATACATGCTTATACTATTTTATCTTTTACGGAGTGAAATAAAAAGTGAGTATAGAAAAGACTAATAAAAAAGACCCTTGTGTTGAATTATTACGTATCATTGCTGCAACAATGGTTATAGGTGTTCATGTTAATCAGGGATTCTATTATTTTGACAAACTACGTCCGACTGGAGTGTATATTTCATGCCTCGTAGGTGATGGCGTTGCTGTATTCTGGATGATTATGGGGTTTTTTCTCTTTAATTCTGAGTATGATAAACTTGTTAAAAAAACGATAAAAAGAGTCCTCATACCAATGTTTCTATATATGGCGCTGATGTTCTATTTTGGTCAGTTCCTAAGTGGAAGTACTAACGATATTCTGGCGGGATTCAGAAGACCTCTTTCAGATTATAAAATGCTATTTACAGAAGGACTCTTAAAATGGCAGACTGTTGTTCCATATACAGGGCAGTTTTGGTATCTTTTTTGCTATACGGTTGTTGTACTCGCTTTTCCTGCTTTGAATGGGATTGTTAGCTATAACAAAGAAAAGAAGTCATTTAAAACTCTATTTATAGTATTGTTTTTGCTTTTGTTTATAAATGATATAACGCTGAATGGACTTATAGGTTTTTCACATGCTCCATTTCAGGGGGCTATGGGAGCTTCATTTATAGTTTTGTTTGGATATATGATTTATAGCAAAAAAGATCTTTTTGAGAACAAAACAATTATTGGACTTTGTGGATTAGTTTGTTTCCTTCTGCTAAATGCTTTTAGGGCTATAGTACAGTATCATATAGCTACCAAGAGTGATAACAAAAGTCCTATATATTGGTTTACTACATTTGCAGTATTAAATGTTTATTTCCTCACAGCTTTTGCTTTTGGGTTTAAGGATATACTTAACAATAGGGTGGTTTCGGGAATTATAAGACATCTTGGCGGCCTTTCCATGGGTATTTATTTTGTTCATATGATTGTAATCGAGAGACTAAAAAATGCAGGAGTTATGGATTATATTTCCAGTCATATGCAGGACTCGTCTATCTCCATTGTAAAAGCACAGATTTTGAAGATGGGTATAGTGATTATCATTTCACTTATTGTGGTTGAAATATATATGATATGTAAATGTTTTTTATGCCGTTTTATATCAAAACGAGTACATTGCTTTCGAAAGGGAGAAAGTGAATAAACAGTGTTAAGAGCGTTAATAATTCCAATTCTATATTATGTATTGATTAACACCGGTGTTTGTTTATTTTTCAGAAAGAAATTTGGAGAAACCATTCCTTTTACTACTATTATATCGGCTCTTGTTATGTATATTTCCCAGTATGTTTTTCATACATTCAACGTTGGAATCTACATATTGATTTCGTTGACAGTTATTCTTATACTGTTTGTTATTCTTAGAGGAGTTGTGGCTGAGAAAAAAATCAGTATAGAACAAACAGGCTGCCAGATAAAGGAGCTTTCATTCACACCGGGACTTGTGGCATTGTTGGTTATATTCATCATAGTGACTATCTATGATTATCATCGTCCTCTTACGGACCTTGATGAATTCTGGCATTGGGGAATGATGGTTAAAGAGTCGCTCCGACTTGATCGTTTCTACGCTGTTGAAGCATCAAGGCAGATAATACATAAGGACTATCCGCCATTTCTTTGTATGATAGAGGTGCTCTGGTGTAAGTTGTCCGGAAAGTTTTCTGAAGGAATAGCGACTACAGGACTTCATGTGTTCATCATGTCAATGATTGTCTGCCCGATTATCGAAGTGTTGACTGATAAAGAATCAGCTTGTAACAACGGTAAGCTGAATGCAATAAAGAGTTTAATGACGACTGCTGTCCAAAGTATCTTATTGATAGCATTCGTTGCGAGTATCACATGTGCTTTCGATAATGCTCATATAGGAAATACATTACTTGCTGACATTCCGATGGCTTATATATTTGCATATTTACTTTTGCTGGTTGTAACAGAAAAGGTATACGAGGACTCATTTGCAAAGGTGAGCTTTGTAGCGGCAGCAGTGGCTATGGTCATGACCAAGCAGGTTGGTGTGGCACTGCTTATGGTTGTCATATTCTTTTATATACTATATGGTGGACTTGCAAAAAAACTGAGTATTACCGGTTCATTAACTGCCATTGCCAGTGTATTGATATCAGCTGCATTTTATATTTCATGGAATGTGTTTGTAAAACATCAGAATATCAGTGATATTCGTGGCTCTGATGGCGGGGGACAGTTTGATATATCAAAGATTGATATGGGAGCGTATTTGCAAGCTGTTGCCGGGAAAGGTGATTCATTAAAAACGGAAACATTCAGAAATCTGATCAGGACTCTTTTTAGTCGAAATGTAGCAGATGTTGGACTTGTGAGTATCTCATTTGTTTCTGCACTTTTTCTTTTGTTTATTATTATTTATATAATAAAACGTTTTTACAAAGAGCAATTTTCGAAAGAAAAAGCAATATCTCTTGGAATATCGTTCCTGGTTGGCCATGTAGGTTACGCATTTATGCTGTCAGTCATGTTCCTGTTTTGCTTTACTCAGGATGAGATGGAAGAACTAAGGGGTTATGCAAGATATATTGATGGTTATCTAATTGGTGAGATACTTGCTGTAGCGATAGTATTTCTTATATGTGCTTATCGTAAAAAGAGGGGTATTAATAAAAATGTGTACTTCCTGATACTGGTTATGACTATGATGGTATTGCTAAATGGAACGAATATGCAGTATATGATTCCTCAGTCAATCAGAGATGGTAATCTTTATGAAGAGGAAGCGGATTATATCCGATCAAAAACAGAAGTAGATACTTCAGTCAAAGTAATCTATGATCCTCAGGGCGGCTGGTATGGATACGTTCAATCGCATTTGCAGTATTATCTGAACGATAGGGATATACTTTGGGGTACAGACTTTTTTACGGCTAATTTCAATGACGATGCTGTCAGAGATGCTATAATATGTGAAATCAGGGAATCTGATGATTATATATACTTTATGGCTGTAAATGAGAATCTTTCTGATAATCTTGGGACATATACCCAGGATGGAACTCTACACGTTGGTATGTATAAAGTAGTAACAGAGGATAGCACATTTAGACTTTTAGAAATTGAATAAGTAATAATTTATAATATAAGATTAATTCAAAAGAATAGGGAAAAGAATGGACAAAATAGCAGTTTTAATACCATGTTACAATGAATCAAAAACAATAAAGAAAGTAGTAGAAGACTTCCACAGGGCTCTTCCTGAAGCAGTCATATATGTATATGACAACAACTCCACAGATGGAACAGACGAGATAGCCAGGAAGGCTGGAGCCGTAGTCAGATATGAGTATCAGCAGGGAAAGGGAAATGTTATCAGGCGTATGTTCCGCGACATAGATGCAGAGTGTTATATTATGGCTGATGGAGATGATACATACCCCGCCGAATTCGCACCTGCTATGGCACAGAAGGTTCTCGAGAAGAATGTAGATATGGTAGTCGGTGACAGGCTGTCTTCAACATACTTCGAGGAGAATAAGCGACCTTTCCACAATTTTGGTAATTCTATAGTTAGAGCTTCCATCAATATGCTTTTTAAGAGTGATATTAAGGATATCATGACCGGTTACAGAGCGTTCTCATATCAATTCGTGAAGACTTTTCCGGTGCTTTCCAAAGGTTTTGAGATAGAAACAGAGATGAGCATACATGCAATAGACAAGAATATGTATGTGGAAAATGAAATAATCGAATACAGAGACAGACCTGAAGGCAGTGAGTCAAAATTAAACACTTATTCTGATGGAATGAAGGTTTTAAGAACCATAGTCAGACTCTATAGAAATTATAAACCTATGGCTTATTTCGGTATCATAGCTATTATCCTGGCTTTGATTTCGATAGGGTTCTTTGTTCCGGTTCTGGTAGAGTATTTCAAGACAGGACTGGTTCTTAGATTTCCGACACTTATAGTATGTGGCTTTACTATGATAGCAGCGATACAGTCCTTCTTTGCAGGTTTTACACTTCAGAACATGGTTGAGAACAGCCGTCGTGAATTTGAGGCTAACCTTATCATGGTTAACAAAAATAAAAGATAACAAGTTGATATCGATTAGAAGGTTATGAAAAAAGTACTAAAAATAATTGTAAAGGTATTAATCATTGCCATGACTTTCCTCTCAGGTCTCATCACAGCTACTGTAATATGGCTGATAAGAGATTGGGCAGAAATGAATGCTAGTGAGTTGATATTTCATATGGGCCAGTCCCTCGGTGGTGCAAATCCAGAGGTGGTAAGGCATTATCTCACGACGTACTTCCTGGCTACAGTCCTTATCACTGTACTGGCAATAGTGGTTGCTGTGGCAGCACATAAAAAGGCTAAGGCTAAGATTGTATACATTTTGTATTTCATAGGATCTTTAGGACTATTGGTATTTGCCGGATATCTGCTGGAAAGCAGGATGGGACTTCTTTCATATGCTAAAAGCAGAGTCGAGATAGAATTCGGTGCCGGTGATGATTTCATCGGGGATAATTATATAGATCCGAGAGATGTGGATATTGTTTTTCCGGAAAAGAAGAGAAATCTAATATTCATATTTCTTGAATCAACCGAGATGACTTATACAGATCCGGAACATGGAGGGGCATTTCAGGAGGATATAATACCTGAGCTGACAGAATTATCTAAAGAAGGTGAAGACTTTTCTTCTAATGCTGATCTGTTAAATGGAGGGGTTTCGTTACAGGGAACAAACTGGACCATGGGTGGTATGTTTGCCCAGAGTGCCGGACTTCCGCTTCAGATATCTTTGGGTGGAAATGGAATGGAAAGTCAGGATGAGTTTTTTCCAAATATAGTGACTCTCGGAGATATTCTGGAAGATAATGGATATACTCAGAAACTTATGATAGGTTCTGAAGCTAAATTCGGTGGTAGAGATAAGTATTATTCTCAGCATGGAGGTTGTGAGCTTCTGGATTACAATTGGGCTATAAAAGAAGATAAGATTCCTGATGACTATTTTGTTTGGTGGGGATATGAAGACGAGAAACTCTTTGAGTTTGCCAAAGAGGAGCTAATTAATCTATCCAAAGAAGATGCTCCATTTAATCTTACACTTCTTACGGCTGATACACATTTTGAGGATGGATATGTCTGCGGACTCTGTAAGGACGAGCATGAAGGTAACAGGTATGCAGATGTGTTCTCGTGTTCCAGCAAGCAGGTTTATGAGTTTGTAAAGTGGATACAGCAACAGGACTTTTATGAGAATACAACTATAATACTCTCCGGAGATCATCTGACTATGGATACTGACTTTTGTGACAATGTGTCAGGGGATTATAGGAGACGTACGTATTTCAATATCATTAACGGAAATTGTCAAAGACAGACAGACGGTGAGCGTGACTTCACAACCATGGATATATTTCCTACTACTCTGGCATCGCTGGGAGTTACGATTCCGGGTGGCAGACTTGGATTAGGAACAAATCTATACTCAGATAAAGAAACTCTTATAGAACAGTACGATGCAGTTGTAATGGATGAATATATGGGTAAGCCATCAGCTTTCCTTTTGGATAAGAGTAATGTACATATTACGACCAAGGATCTGGATAAAGTAGATCAAGCTGTATTTCGTACGGAAAACTCTGATGGCGGAGGAACAGCTATCAGCCTTTTGCGTATCAGCAGTATAGGTATGAAGAGTCTTGAGAAAGCTGAGCTTTCTGTTACTCGTAAGTCGACCGGTGAGATAAGTCATTATGATATGAATATATCAGCTGACAAAACAGATCCAAACGCATTTAATGTACGGGCGAATACGGATCTGCATGAAGAAGATATGGATGATGTTAAAATTGAGATTTTCTTTACAGTAAAAGATATCAAGGATTACAAGGTGTATGAGTGGGAGAAGGAAGAAGACTGATCGTGAAGCGCATTTTTATTACAATATCTAAAATGGTCATAGTGCTCCTTGTAAGTATTCTGCTAGGCCTCATATCAATGGTTCTTTGTTACGCCCTTCCCGTAGATTATATGAGAAGCCATGTTGTGGAATCGGGCGAAGATTTGATCCGAGAGGGGGACCGCCCTAAGTGGGGTGGATTCATTACTGTTTCTGATGGTTTTACAGATGCCATTATGTTAGGTAAGGCTGTCTATGATGGAGGGGATTCTGTTTTTACAGAAGCAATGTTGAACAGAAGTGAATCTGCCAAAGGATATGGTGACAACATGTCGCAGATGGTTCATTCACTTGATGAAAATGCAGAGAATGTGGTCTCCGAATACCCTCTGTATTGGCATGGGTATCTGGTGATTCTGAAACCGCTTCTGTATTTTTTTAATGTGAGTGATATCAGAATTATAAATATGATTATCCAGACGGCTCTGCTTATGATATGTGCGGCTCTTGTTTCGGAGAAACTTGGGAAGAAATACCTGGCAGTTCTGATACCTGGAATACTATTTATTAATCCTATTACGGCAGCTATTTCATTTCAATTTGCGGATGTATATTATATAACTCTGTTGTCATTAATAATTATGCTTTGCTTTAAGGATTGGCTGACAGGAAAGAAAGCTTTCATATATCTGTTTCTTCTTATAGGAGCGGCTTGTGCTTTCTTTGATTTTCTTACCATTCCTATAGTGGCACTTGGAATTCCGTTGGTGTTCTATATGCTCATTTTTAATACTGACAGCATATGGCGTGGTATACTTGAATTAATCAAGTTGAGTACTTCCTGGGCATTCGGATACATTGGGATGTGGTGTGGTAAGTGGATACTGACATCTATTTTTACCGGAAAGAGTATCATCGGAGATGGCATGGATAAGATACTGTATCGATCGGGAACTTCATTTACTGAAGGAGAAGGAGGAACTTTCGGAAGGTTCGATGCTGTAAAAGGAATCCTTTCCATGCTGAAGAACAGTCCTCTTAACATGGTACTTTTAATTCTGATACTCATATGTGTTATCTTGTTAATTGTTACCAAGAGGTACAGATTCATTGATTATAAGAAAACCTTAATACTTGGATTGATTGCACTTTATCCTTTGGCGTGGTACACTATTGTACTCAATCATTCAATAATACATTCATTTATGACATGGAGAGATATGGCGGTGACAGTATGTGCTGTAATGGCATGTCTGATAGCGCCTTTTGGAAGTAAATAGAAAGCAGGAATCATTATGACAACAGCGATAATCATAGCCGGAGGCTCCGGCAGCAGAATGGGACAGGATATCCCAAAGCAGTTTATAAATGTATATGATAAGCCGGTTTTGGTATATACACTGGAAGGTTTCCAGCGCCATCCTGACATAGATGCCATAGAAGTTGTCTGCATAGATGGCTGGCATGAGGTAGTCTGGGCATATGTTAAGCAATTCAATATAGATAAAGTGAAGTGGATCGTTTCCGGTGGAAATACAGGTCAGGAATCTATAAGGAACGGCGTTTATAATCTGGAAGGCAAGGTCGGTCCGGATGATATAGTTATAATTCATGATGGTATCAGACCGCTTGTGGATGAGTCTGTTCTTTCTGATGTTATAGTTAAGTGCAGGAAGTATGGAAATGCTGTAACATCCATGCCATATAATGAGCAGATTTTTGTCGTAGATGATGATATCAGTACTACAAAGTATATACCAAGAGAGACTCTCAGAAGAGTTGCAACTCCTCAGGCATATAAGTTTGAACTTCTTGATTCCAAGTACCACGAGGCTTATGAGAAAGAGATAGGTATCTATGGCTCTTCATATACGAATACGATGATGGTTGAGCTTGGTGAGAGGCTGTACTTTGCAGCAGGATCTGATAAAAATATTAAGCTCACTACAAAGGATGATCTGGAGCTGTTTAAAGCATATCTTAAGAGTGATAAGGATAATTGGTTAAAGTGATGAAAAGAATCGCGTACATAGATGCTCTCAAAGGATTTGCCATCATACTTGTTGTTCTTGGCCATGTTTGCAATGGCTATGTATTCAGTATGGTGAATAACAGAGCTATATGGATGTCGCGGAATATTTACAATGTCATATATGCATTTCATATGCCGCTATTTATGGTGATTAGCGGCTATGTTTTTGTGAAAGCATATGTGGATGAAGCATCGAAGACTAAATGGAGAAAAATGCTGCGCCATGTTGCAAATCTTTTGGCCGTGTACATCATCTTCAGTTTAGTTCACGGGACTATAAAGATTTTTAATAATGATATAGTTACCGGAACAGTAAGCCCCAAAGACCTTCTTATGATATGGAAGCATACTATAGCTCCGTATTGGTACTTATACATACTTATTGTGTTTTACTTAATATTTGGTTTGCTAAAACACCTGAAGATTCACCCTTGGATATATACTTTTGCATTTGCACTTATTAATGCATTATCTGTGAAACTGATATACGTTGATGATTTCGAGCTGTACAGGTTATGCTACTATGGCTTTTTCTTCGCGATTGGAACACTGATATCATACTATAGTGAAGAAGAGAAAACTTCCAAATGGCTTCTGAATGGAATCATCAATATATTGTCGGTAATTGCACTAATATGTGGTATAATACTGATATATTGTAGTTGGAGTGAAGCTGAATATATATATCAGATGCCTTATCGAAACACATTGACAGCGGGGCTTCTGATTCCGAGCTGTTTCACTGTTTTCAGAATAATAGGGTTTAACTATAAATACAGTATTCTTAGATATCTCGGAAAACACTCATTGGAAATATATGTGCTGCATATAATGTTCACGGCCATGATGAGATACATCTTCATGACTTCAAGAGTCGAGAATGTTATAGTTTGCTTGATTTTTGGAACTATTGCCGGAATTGTACTTCCTTTAGTGACTATAAAGCTTTTGGATGTACTGTGGATTAAAAAGTGGATATTTACACCATTCTCTGCACTTCCGGCCGGAGAAAACAAAAGAAGGAAAGATTAATAACATGACATTATATCAAAATGAACTATATATGGATGACGTACGCAATGTGGCTGCTCTTCCTCTTCCATGGGAGAAACTTCAGGATAAAACACTCATGTTATCGGGAGCTACAGGGATGATAGGCAGCTTTCTTGTTGACGTGATTATGCAGAAAGATGAGGAAGGTCTCAACTGTACGGTGTTTGCACTTGGAAGAAGTGAGGAAAGGGCTGTAGCGCGATTCCGGTCAGACTACTTTGATAAAGGATTTCTTAGGTTCGTGAAGTATGATGTACGGGAACCGTTAATGTTTTCTTATAATGGACAAATTGACTATATTCTCCATCTGGCTTCAAATACCCATCCCGTACAATACGCAACAGAGCCGATATCAACCATAACGACGAATATCATCGGACTTATGAATCTGCTCGAGTTTGCTGTAGAACATAAAGCGATACGTTTTGCATTTGCATCATCAAATGAGATATATGGCGAAAACAGAGGAGATGTTGAACTGTTCGATGAGTCTTACATGGGATATATTGACTCAAATACACTCCGTGCGGGATATCCTGAGAGCAAACGATGTGGGGAAGCACTTTGTCAGGCTTATAAGGCTGAAAAGGGGCTGGACATAGTTATTCCACGCCTTACAAGAACCTATGGACCGACTATGCTCATGTCAGATACTAAGGCAATAAGCCAGTTTATTAAAAAGAGTGTAGCGGGAGAGGATATAGTTCTCAAGTCCGAAGGCTATCAGTATTATTCATATACATATGTAGCAGATGCGGTAGGCGGTCTCCTCACGGTACTGCTTTGTGGTGAGAATGGAGAAGCCTATAATATAGCAGACACCTCTTCAGATATAACTCTCCGAGATCTTGCCGGAATACTTGCGGGGATTAATGGAAAAAAAGTAGTGTTTGAAATTCCGGACGCCATTGAGTCAGCAGGTTATAGCAAAGCAACAAAGGCTAGACTGGATGGAAGTAGGCTTAGAAAATTGAAATGGACTCCAAAGTATGAAATTCAAGAGGGATTGGAGAGGACGGTTGGGATTTTAAGAAGTATTAAGGAAGTATAAGTGGATATGTATGTTATAATGTAATGAAATGTTTTATCCTAATATGAACATGTAAAATGATTATTAATGTATACATGTATTACTAAGACCTAAAATACTTACGAAAGTGATAGATGAGTAAGAGATTGGAGACCATAGTAATGGCTGAAATAGATAATAAATTAGCGTCGGACCGTGTTCAGCATGTTTTTATTATAGGTTCGAAGTCCATTGGACAGTATGGTGGATACGAGACTTTTGTAGATAGGCTTATTGGCGAGCATGAGAATGAAAAAACCATTAAATATCACGTGGCATGTAAGGCTAATGGGGATGGTTTCATGGATGAGTCAAAACTACAGGGGGTTAAAACACTAAAAAAAGATAAGAATGGTAGAGTAATCGAGTTTGAATACAAAAATGCTCATGTATTTAAGATACCGTGTCCTAATATAGGAGCTGGTGTGGCTATTTATTATGATCGAGTTTCTATACTGTATAGTATCGCATATTGTAAGAAATACAATATTGAAAAGCCTATCTTCTATATCTTAACTTGTCGTATCGGATTGTTCATTGGTAATCTGGTTAAGAAGATTAAAGCCATTGGTGGAAGGTATTACCTGAATCCAGATGGGCATGAATGGAAAAGAGCTAAGTGGCCCAAAATGGTTAGAGTATATTGGAAATGGTCTGAAAAGAGGATGGTAAGGTTGGCTGATCTTGTCATATGTGATTCTGTAAATATTGAGAAGTATATCAAGAAAGAGTATAACCATCCGAATACCACATATATAGCATATGGTGCGGATGTTACGGCCTCATCTTTAGCAGACGATAGTCCTGAGTTTATTAGTTGGATGAATGAACATAAATTGAAAATCAATAACTATTATTTAGTTGTAGGCAGATTTGTACCAGAAAACAATTACGAGACAATGATTCGAGAGTTTATGATGAGCAAGACTGATAAAGACTTTGTCCTTATTACGAACACAAATGAAAGGTTCTTGGATGAGCTGAATCAGAAGTTGGGGTTCAAGAAGGATCCTCGCATAAAGTTTGTAGGTACAGTGTATGATAAAGAGTTGTTAAAGAAAATCAGAGAATGCGCTTATGGGTATTTTCATGGGCATGAAGTTGGTGGTACGAATCCAAGTTTATTAGAGGCTCTGGGATCAACAGAGCTTAATCTATTGCTGGCTGTAGGCTTCAATAAGGAGGTTGCCCAAGAGAGCGCTTTATATTGGAAGAAAGACGAAGGAAGTCTGAGAAGTCTGATTGACAAAGCTGATGTAATGGACAACAATTTGCGTAGCGAATACGGTCTTAAAGCTAAGGGACGCATTAGGAACGCGTACAGCTGGGAATACATAGGCAATGAGTATAAAAAGGTCTGGAATGTATGAGAATACTTCATTATTCGTTAGGGTTTCCGCCATATCGTACAGGTGGGTTGACTAAATTTAGTTTGGATTTAATGAGAGAACAAGTGAAGGAAGGGCATAATGTTGGACTTTTATGGCCTGGAGAAATAAAACTCTTAAATCATAGAATTGTTATCCGAAAGAGAAAAGCGGTTGATGGAATCAGTAATTATGAAGTGATCAATCCGTTGCCTGTATCCTTTGATGAAGGGATAAAAGATTTTGACGTGTTTATGCAAGAAGGGAATAAAAAGATATATGAAGAGTTCCTTTCTGTAACCATGCCAGATGTCATTCATGTTCACACCCTTATGGGATTGCATAAAAATTTCCTTATTGCTGCAAAAGAAAAAAGAATCAGATTGGTTTTTACTACACATGACTTTTTTCCGATTTGTCCTAAGGTTACCATGTTTCGTCATGGACAGGTTTGCAATTCAGTAAACTCATGTGAAGAATGTGGAATATGTAACAACACCGCTCTAAGTCTCAAAAAGATACAGATTCTTCAATCCCCAATATATAGGATTTTTAAGTGCTCTAGTTTAGTAAAGAGCTTAAGAAAGCACCACAGAGATAAGTTCTTAAGTGATTGTAGTGATGATGACACGGTGGTAGGTTCTAATAAAGACTATTTGAGATTAAGAGATTACTATTACTCTATGCTTAAACTGATGGATGTTATTCACTGTAATAGCACTATTGCCAGAAGCGTATATGAAGAAATATTTGGAGACTTGAATTATCAGGTTATTTCAATCACACATTCTAATATTTCTGATTGTAGGAAGAAAAAAAACTATAATCACGATGTATTAAGAATTAGATACCTTGGTCCGCAGAGTGCAGCAAAAGGATACTATGTGCTAAAAAAAGCATTAGATCAGTTATGGGAAAATAGACATGATTTTGTTTTGGACGTGCACTTTACGCCAAACGATGTTTCGGAATATATAAGATGCCATGGTAGATATGACTATGATGACTTGGAAGATATTTTTGAGAAAACAGATGTATTGATTTGCCCGAGTATCTGGTACGAAACATTTGGTTTCACGGTGCTGGAGGCTGTTAGTTATGGTGTTCCTGTAATTGTTAGTTGTAATGTAGGAGCGCAGGATATATTGGAAGATGGCTGCGGAGTTGTATATGAAGCAAGTGATGTTCACTCACTAATATCAGCACTAGAGAAAATTAGTAGGCATGATTTACAAAGAATGAATAATAGAATCATACAAAACCAAAGGATTGTATTGTTGAAAGATTTAGAGAATTCTTTAAATTCGATTTATCAATAGTATTAGGAGAAATACGCATGTCCCGAATTAGACAGATTGTTAGGAAGTATTGCCCAGCATTTTGCCTTACAGTTTATCGAAAAAGCAAACTAAAAGCGGCCAGAAAACTGTGGCGTGAGAACAATAAACATAATGGAACCGTATTAAAGAGCTATACAGATATATCCCTGATTGATGTTGGAAACTACACATATGGTGATTTAGATGTTATAGCATCCCAAGGGATTGATGATAAATTGAGAATTGGACATTTTTGTAGTATTGCAAGTGATGTAAAATTCTTCCTTACTGGAAATCATGAAATGAAAACAGTATCTACTTTTCCGTTCGGAGTAAGACTATTTGGAGAATTACCAGTGGGGCTGGGAAACGGGAGTATCATTGTTGGAGATGATGTGTGGATAGGTCAAAGAGCCATGATTATGTCAGGTGTTACAATTGGTCAAGGTGCTGTTGTTGGAGCAGGAGCAGTTGTCACTAAAAATATACCGCCTTATGCTATAGTAGGGGGAGTACCAGCAAAAATAATACGGTATCGTTTTGATGATGATGTTATTCAAGAATTGTTAAAACTTGAATATGGAAAGTTAGACATTAATACTATACAACACATACGAGAAACGCTGGAAGAAGATATAACTATATATAATGTTAAGAAAATTGTAAATACAATTAACAATAATAGATAATATACATGAAGGTGATAAATGAAAATATCAGTAGCGATGGCTACCTATAATGGAGCTGATTACATAATTGAGCAATTAGAGTCTATAAGAAAGCAATCAAGACAGGTTGATGAAGTGATTATTAGCGATGATCATTCTCCGGATGGTACATATGATATAGCGAAACAATATATTAAGAAATATAATCTTTCTGGATGGAAGGTGATATTTGATACAGTGGGCAGAGGGTTGAAAGATAATTTTAATAGTGCTCTCAAAGAAGTGACAGGAGATATTGTGTTTTTATCGGATCAGGACAATATATGGGATAGTAAGAAGGTAGAGGCTTCAGAAAAGATATTTATAGATAATCCTGATATATCGTGTATTAATAATAGTTTTGTATATATTGATAAAGACGGTGAAATAATTGATTTCACTCCACCTAGTGGAACAAGTAATAATGGATTGATACTTAAAAATATACCAAAAGAAAAAATCGAGAGTATTCCGCTTTCATTAGTGCTAAATAAAAATATAGGTCCTGGACTGTCTATGTCTGTGAGGAAGAGTGTAATTGAAAAATACATTTATGGAACAAGAAAAGTTGAATTGCATGATTATGAGATAAATTGCATTGCCGCACTTGAAAACGGATTGGTATTTTATAATAAGATATTTGACAAGTACAGGATTTTTGAAGGACAGTCGGTTTCTGTTGGAATAGTTAAGAATAGATCCAAACGTGAAGTCCTGAATAGTAAAATATACTCTGCCCGAAATGATTTAGAAAATAGAATAAGTTTTATAGAAGAATTAATGGAAATGTGTTCTTTTAAAGAAAATGAGGAATATCTAAGAAACTTGTATGAGTTATATAAAGTAAAACGAGATGTTGTTCTAAAACATAGAGTACTTAGTTGGTTTAAAGAAAAAAGATTGTATAACAGAATTGCTAGATTATATGGGAATATTGATATGCGGTACTGCTATATAGATTTATTAGCAAGTTTAAAAACAAGTATTAATAAATAATGGAGAAACGGTTATGAACATTGGTATCCTTTGCCCGTCAGAAATAGCATATAGGCGTTTTCTTCCGGCACTAAAAACAATTGCCAATGCTGTTCTAATAGGTGTTGGAGTTAATACGCCTGAAGAGAGGTATGGAACAAATCTTCCAAGTGGAAATGAAGTATCAAGCATGCTTATAGAAGAACGAGAAAAAGCAAATAAGATGGTTTCTGAATATGGAGGTAAGATTATCGATAGCTATGAGGGAATAATCTCATCTTCTAAGGTTGATGCTGTTTATATTCCTTTGCCACCGGCGTTGCATTATAAGTGGGCTAAGAAAGCATTAGAGAATGGAAAACATGTTCTTGTAGAGAAGCCTTCCACAATATCCGCGAAAGATACACAAAATCTTATAGATATTGCAAGTAAGAATGGATTGGCACTGCATGAGAACTATATGTTCATTTTTCATAATCAGCTTGATGCAATAGAGGGTATCATTAACAGCGGTGAGATAGGTGATGTGCGTTTGTATCGTATCTCTTTTGGGTTTCCAAGAAGAGCTGCTGATGATTTTAGATATAATAAAGAATTAGGCGGTGGTGCGCTGATTGACGCAGGCGGGTATACGATAAAGTATGCTACAAAACTACTTGGTGATTCAGCAGAAATTAAATATGCTAGATTGAATTACATAGATGAGTTTAAAGTCGATATCTATGGTTCAGCTGCACTTGTTAATAAAGATGGAGTGACGGCTCAGATAGCATTTGGAATGGACAATGATTACAAATGTGAGCTTGAGGTATGGGGAAGTAAAGGAACCCTAAAAACAGGAAGGGTACTTACGGCTCCTTTGGGTTTTACCCCTTCAATAACAATAAAGAAGAACACGGATGTTGAGGAACGGCTGCTTCCGTCAGATGATGCCTTTAAAAAATCAATTGAACATTTTATGGAGTGCATTAAGAATAAAAACGTACGAGTAGATAACTATAGGGGGATTTTGAGACAAGCACAGTTAGTCGAACAGTTCTCAGATATTGCTAAAAATGATAGGTAAAAGGATTGAAATATCAAAACATCAAGATATAAGAGGATTACTTAAATCGATTAATAACATACCTTTTGAAGTAAAAAGAGTGTTTTTTATTTCAGATGTCCCGAGTGATGCTATGAGAGGAAAACACTTCTCAAAAACAAGTCAATTTTTATACGTGGTTGTTAAGGGGTCATGTAAGGTTGAACTTGATAATGGTACTGAGAAAGAGTCACATGTATTAAATGTTGGCGATGGGTTGCAGTTTAGGAAGAATACATGGATGACATTATCAGAATTTAGTGATGATGCAATCTTATGCATATTGGCTGACACTGACTATAGGCCGGATGATTATTCTGATGATTATAATGAATTACTTAGGATTGTGAGGGGGAAAAATGTATAACATAAATGCAAATATGTCGCTTATGCGATTAATTGAATCTTGGGCAACAACAGATAATCCTTTCAATTCTACGGATGAAATCCTATCATGGATTGAAGAAAAAAATAATGATGTTAAGGTTGAAATAAAAAAAGTGCCTTATGATTATACTGGGGATAATTGGCATTATGATTCTGAAAAGGGTGAGATTAGAAATAAGGCAGGGTCATTCTTCCAGATTAAAGGATTGCAAAAAAAGGTTGATAACAAGGTGATTCTTGAACAACCTATAATAATTCAGAACGAAATAGGTTACCTAGGTATTATCTGTAAGGAATTTGACGGTGTATTGTACTTCCTTATGCAGGCGAAGATTGAGCCAGGAAATGTAAATAAAATACAGATATCGCCAACGATACAAGCAACTAAGAGCAATTTCATGCAGGCTCATGGTGGTAAGGTTCCGGCATACTTGGAGTATTTTTCAAATAAACGCAATTATGAAATAATAGTTGATCAGATTCAGTCAGAACAATCATCAAGATTTCTTGGTAAGAGAAACAGAAATATTATCATAGTGGTAAACGATGATATTGAGGTGCTTGATTCTCATAAATGGATGACACTTGGGCAGATAAAGAAGTTAATGAGTTATGATAATCTTGTTAACATGGATACAAGAACGGTTATATCGTGCATTCCATTTTCGTTGAGGGAGTTCTCTTATAAAGAACTGAGTCATATCAGAATGCTATTTACGAATGAGCCATTTTATAATTCGGTATTTTTTGGGAATTCTGGATCGGAGATCAATAAGATCTATCAGTATATGAATGAAGTGAAAATGCTAGATCGCAGTGGAATCGAACTGGTGGATCTTTATTCACTTGAATCTTGGAAGAGAAAAGAAGACGAGATTAGTTCGAAACAGGGTTCTTTCAAGGTTGTTTATTGTGATATTGAGATAGAAGGTCGTGAAGTTCGAAGATGGCAACAGCCCCTTTTTGAAGCTACTGGTCAGTCAACGTTCGGATTGATTTACTGTATAGAAGATAACATTCAAAAATTTCTTATTCAAACTAAATCTGAGGTTGGGTGTTTTGATAAAATTGAGATTGGACCAAGCGTACAATTAGAACCGATTGACAATCCAAACGCCAGTCTTGTTGATGCTTTATTTACATATAACTTAGAACATGAAAAAGGGATTGAATTTAGCGGATTATTTTCTGAAGAAGGTGGAAGGTTCTATCAGGAACAGAACCGTAATGTGATTATGAGGATAGAAAAAAAAGATCTGCCGGATCCACTTCCTGATGGATATTTCTGGGCTGATTTTCAAACGCTGAATATTTTAATTCAGTTTAATAACTGCCTGAATATACAGTTACGTAACTTGTTGTCTATTCTGAATATTTGAGGTGAGCCATGAAAAAAGTAGTTATTACAGGAGTTACTGGATTCTTTGGTGGCTCGATGGCTAGAAAACTTTTGTCATCAGGAGTAAATGTAATTGGTGTTGATATAGATACACCGAAACTTGATGAGTTTAAGCGTAATCCAAATTTTGCAACTATAGTCGCTTCGTTTGAAGATTATGAAAATTTGCCTGAGTTAATTAAAGATGATGATATTGATGTATTCTACCATTTTGCTTGGGCTGGCGGATTCACAACAGCCATCCGTGATTATAAGATTCAGATGAGTAATGCTGCATATGCAGGAGATGCATTGGTAGCTGCTCATAAGATAGGGGCAAAAAAGTTTGTTTATGCAAATACATATAATCAGTATGAGATTATAAACTTCCTAAAGTCGGAGACATTTGATCCTCGTTATACCTGCATTTATTCTACAGGAAAAACAGCGGCAAGCCTAATATGCAGAACCCTTGCCCATAATCTTGGTATTGATTATTCAGCGGCACTTATTCCTATGCCTTATGGTGAAAATAACTATTCAAAACAGTTGGTGAATGTTGTTATAAATAGTCTGAATAATGGGGTTTCACCTAAATTGATAGAAGGAAATAACTTATATGACCTCGTGTATATTCAAGATATAGTTGATGCAATGATTGCTATAGGTGAGAGGGGACGGGATAAGAAAGAGTATTATGTTGGCCACAGGAAACTGAAGACTTTCAGGGAATGGATGATTGAAATCAGGGATATTATTGCTCCTAATGTTGAACTCAAGTTTGGCGAGTTTAAGGATAATCAGCAAATTAACTATGATGAAGTAGATTTGGATGCTCTTTATCGCGATACCGGATGGGAGTGCCAGTATGAATTAAAGGATAAGATAATGGGTGTTGCACAATGGGTAAAGGAAAACATTTAATTGTGTGAATGTTGGTAAAGATATGTAATCCTGCTTACAAAATGTTTGGGCTTCGTGTCCTGTGCGTTATTATGGATTAACAATGAAGGGTTAGGTATTATGACAAATTTGCTTGTATTGGATAAGGAGAGTTATAAGATTAATCATTCAAGGTATCTTAGTCTTATGAATGATCTTCTATTTGGTAACAACCAAATCATTTACACATCATATGAGGATAAAAGAATCCGAAAGGTAAGAAATATTAAAATAATTGGATCCTTTCTTCAGCACATACTGTATTGGAAAAAATCTTATGACTATGCGAAAAGAATATATAAAACAGGAGCAGTTACTATATATTGCCTTAATCCGATAGTAGGCGTTTTTCTTGGATTGTTAAATGCAAGAAAGAGTAGAAGAATTGTATTGTGTGGGTTTCTTTTTGAACCCAAAAAAAGTACTTTGTACTATAAATTAAGGCAGTGGGTAACATATAAGGCAATTAAGAATATTGATACAATTGTTGTGTATGGATCTAGTGAAGTAGAGTATTATTCTAATATCTTTCCGAATATTAAATTTGTGTTTATGAAATATGGAATAGATTTTAATGTTTCTAATAAGTATGAAGGTATAAAACTGCCGGAAAACTATTTGTTTTCAGGAGGTGGGAGTAATAGAGATTATTTAACACTGACGGAAGCTTATAATAGATATATTGAGTGTGGCGGAAATGAAGAACTTGTAATTGCAACTCAGCCATGGAGACTTCGAGATTGTAAATTGAGTAATATAACAGTGATAAAAGATGTTGTTAATGAAACGTTTGGTGATGTGCTAAAAAAATCCATGTGTTTACTATTGTCGCTGAAAGAGACTGATATTTCGGCGGGACATATGGTTATGTTTCAAGCTATGAGTCTAAAGATTCCTGTTATAGTTAATGATATACCTGCAATTCGCGATTATGTTGATGAATCACAAGTGTTGTTCTATATGTCAGGGGATGTTGATGCTTTGTGTAGAATTATGAAGGATTTTTCAGGCGAAAACATAGATGTTAGGAAAAGAACAGAAAACGCATATATCTTATATAATACGCAACTTTGCTTTGATGAGTTTATTAAAAGAGTACTATCAATCTAGCGGAGAAAGAAGATGATATTAAGAGTTAAAAAATCAGAATATTCATTTGTGCTATTTGTATTATTGTTTTCTGTATTGTTTTTTCACCGTTATTTAATTGAAATAGGGGCACCAGATTTTTCAAGATATACTTTAGATATGATTAATATGATGATGTTTGTTTTGGCAGCCTCAAAAGGGATTAGGATAGGACGTGTTGGTGGAATACTGATTTGTCTATATGTAGGTATGGTTATCTATGGCACTTTTGTTTCTGTAGTTGGTTATACTCAATGGGGAACTGATATTTTACACTATATATTTGACTGTAGGAGTTTGCTTAGATATCTGTTTTTCTTTCTTTCATGTGTTACTTTGGTTCGAGAGATTGATGTTAAGAGATTGTTTAGATATATTCTTGGTTTTCATGTGATTAATAGCGTGTTTATTATATATCAGTATTTTACATTAGATGTTCCTATCTACTGGATGAGAGGAGACAATTTAAATGGTTTCTTTGGAACTACTACTGGTGGTAATATCTATGTAAATGCTTTGCTTTTGGCTACTACGATAATCGTTCTGTTTGAGAGAAGCAAGGGATTATGCGACAAAAAGATATTTATTTTTTTTATTGCGTTAAATCTGAGTATATCTGTGCTTATTGAATTAAAAGCTTTCTTTATTGAAATAGTAATAATATTCTTTGCTTTTGCGTTACCTTATCTGAAACATTTAACAGTGAAACAGATTTGCAAGGGTTTGGCAATTATAGTGGTAGGGACGGTGGCTTTTTGGTTGATGATTAATCAGTTATACAAATTATATCCTTGGATGATGAATACTTTATCATTAAGTAAAATGATAGAATTGGCACAGACTTCAAGTGGTACAGAAATAGGACGGTTCACTTTTTTTAAGGATGTCGTTTCAATAATATATGGGGGAAGAGTTGTTTCATCATTATTTGGAGTTGGATTGGGAACTGCAAATATCAGTGGTGAAATGACATTATTTGCAAGGACATACTATGATACACATTATTCATGGTATTCTATGTCATATATGTTTATTGAGATAGGTGTTATCGGATTGATTGTATATATTCTTTCTTTTGGAGTAATTCTATGCTATACAAAAAAGAATAATTATTTCTACCAATTGACGTTAAGTACTGTTGTTATATCCTTTTTTTTGCTGTTTTATGATGAGCTTTTTAGAACAGAAGCGGGTTATTTAATGTTTTTTCTTCTGTCATTACCTTTTATTAAAACCAGTTCAAACAATAGTACAACTATCGGTGAGGGTTAAGTGAAAAATGGGTAAAATTCGCGAAACAAAATACTTACTATCAATAATTATTCCAGTATATAACGCAGAACCATATCTTAAACGATGCTATGAATCTGTTGCAAAAAAAGATTTTAATGATATTGAGGTTGTACTGATTGATGATGGATCAACAGATGGAAGCGGCATGTTATGTGATTTGTTAAAAGAAGAAACAAGTGTACACACAACAGTAATTCATAAAAAGAATGGTGGGCTATCCTCAGCTAGAAATGCAGGTATTGATATTGCAAAAGGGGAGTATTTCTTTTTCTTGGATTCTGACGATTATATGGTTGACGTATTTCTTGATAGGGTAATAGAGCTTTTAAGAAAAAGGGAATATGATATTATTGAATTTGGCAGTTGCTTAGAAAAAAAACCGGGTTCGGCGATTCCAAAGATTAATGAACACGAAACAAAATTATCATCTGACCAATGTATAAGAAACATTATTACTAATAAAGTCGGAAATGAAATCTGCTTTAAAATCTATAGGGCAACCTTGTTTCACGAAATAAGATTTCCTCTTAATAGAAATTATGAGGACATAGCTGTTTGTTATAAACTCTTGATAAGAGCAAATAATATATTACGAATTAGTTCGGAGTATTATATTTACAATGCCTATAATATAGGATCAATTACACAAAAAAATGATCTAAAGAATCTCGGTGACATGTATGATTCTGTAAATGAGTTATGCGATGGAGTGGGAGATTTTTGTATCAATAACGGTATTGATCCAAGTTACATTGAGTACTATAGGAAACATTCATATATATATATATGTTTAAAGCTTTATAATAGTGAATACAGAAAAAGTGACTTGATGAAAGATATTTGCTTTTATCTTAAAAAGAATAATAAGTACAATCTTTTCAAATATAGGCATTATGATTTGAAAAGGTGGTTGGTATTTGAAGGGTTATTGTTGCTTAACAAAATATGACTTATTGTATTATTCAAATTTGTATTTTGACATGATAGTATTTATTTAAAAAGATTAAAACAATATCAAGGCAATATGGAGAGTTTATGTGTGAAGCATTAGTAAGTATTATTGTTCCTATTTATAATGTTCGAAAATATGTGTACCGATGTATAGACAGTTTAGTTAAGCAGACATACAAGAATCTACAAATAATATGTATTGATGATGGGTCAACAGATGAAAGTTTTTCTATTGTTTCATCAATCAGTGACGATAGAATAGAAGTAGTGTCCAAAAAAAACGGCGGTCTATCATCAGCAAGAAACTGTGGTTTGAAATATGTTAAGGGTAGTTTCGTATTGTTTGTCGATTCTGATGATTGGGTGGAATCCGATTATGTAAGAAGGTTATTAATGCAGTTTAATGATGATTGTGTCGATATTGCTTGCGTTGGATTTGATTATGCATATGATGACCATAGAGAAATGTATGAATATCCAATTAAAGATAGAGTGTTTTCGTCCAAACAAGCTTTAAACGTGTTGTGTGCAGGAAAAATTATAACAAATCATGTTTGGAACAAGATGTATAGGGTTGAGATTTTAAATGATATTTCATTTGAAGAGGGAAGAAAGTTTGAAGATATTTATATAATGCATCAGTTGTTCATAAAATCTAGGAAAGTTTCAATGAATAGTGAGGTGTTATATCATTACTATATGAGAAATGATTCAATATTGCATGAAGAACAACCTCAAAATATTGCTGATATAGCAGTTGGGTACATAAGAAGGTTTTATGAAGTGCGTGGTTTTTGGCCTAAATTTTTTACATTAAGAAAATGTGCATGGGCATCATATCAGGTTTTGTATTTGATTAAAGATAAGAAACGCATTTCAAATGAGGATTACGAAAGTATAAGGTTGTTTTGGAAAAAACAATGGGAAATAGTTTTGTTTGGAGGTAAGTATTTTATGATGTATGTTATGCCAAAACAGTATAGGAAAAAGATAAATCATGAATAATAGTGTCGGTATAATAACTTTTCATTGTGCGTATAATTATGGCTCTGCTTTGCAGGCTTTTGCACTAAAGGAATATGTATCAGAGCTGGGATTCAATACTAGTATAATTGACTATGTTGACGAACAAGACTTTGAGCAATACAGACTTTTTAGAACAAAGTCTTATATTCATTATCCTAAGTTTATCTTATCAGATATTATACTATTTCCTAATCACCTAAAAAGAAAACTTGCATTTAATTACTTTGCAAAAAGCAAACTTGATTTGACTATTTCGAGATTCTCTGATTGTGAACAACTTAAGGCATTAAACAGTATAATGGATATTTTTATATGCGGCAGTGATCAGATATGGAATTTAGATTGTACTGGTGGTATTAGACCGGCTTTTTTTCTTGAATTTGCAGCTGATGATAAAAGAAAAATAGCATATGCTCCTAGTTTGGCTCATGCAAAATTCAGGAAAGATTATTCAGAAGAGTTAAAACCTTTGCTTGCGAGGATAGATTATTTATCGGTTAGGGAAAAGAGCTCCGTTGAGTATGTTCAGAGTATAGCTGGCAGAAGAGTTGAGCAAGTAATTGATCCAACGCTTTTGCTAGAAAAAAAACAATATTCAAAGATCGAAGAAAAAATAAGGGAAAAAGAACCTTATGTTTTTGTTTATATGATTGAAAAGAATAATGATTTGATACAGTATAGCGAAGAATTTGCTAAGCATAAGAAACTAAAGCTAATATTCCTTACTTTAAGTAGCGTAACAAGGATTAAAGGAAAAAATGTGTATGGCATAAGTCCGGGAGAATTTGTTTCTTATATTAAAAATGCTGAATATGTGATAACCAATTCATTTCATGCTACAGTGTTTTCGATATTATATGAAAAGAAATTTATGACATTTAAAACGGGACTGAGTGCTTCAAGAATGGTAGATCTATTGTCGGAATTGAAATTAACTGATAGACTTAAAAAGGAAAGAGTTGATGACGAAATAGATTATGATGATGCAAGAATGAGGCTTAGTAGGTTAAAAGAGAATTCAGCAAAGTATCTGAAGAACGCGCTTGAGTTATAGATGGATTTAAAATATAGTGAGATGAATGAGAACAAAAGATTAATTAAGAATATGGGGTTAATAGCAATTGGAAATATGGGAACAAGACTAGTTGCATTTTTTCTTTTGCCGCTATATACAACGTTGTTGACAACCTCTGAATATGGAATATTCGATTATATAATGTCTATTGCAATATTCTGCGTACCGTTTGTTTCTTTACTTATGGATGAGTCGATTTTCAGATTCTTGATAGATTGTAAAAATGATAATCAGAAAACGGTCGTAACAACAACATCTGTGATTATAATGCTTGCTGGTGTTATATCCTTTTTTGTTATTGCTACACCGGTGATGTTGATACTAAAGTTTGGATATGCAGTCTATACGATTATTATTATTCTAATGTATGCATTAAACGGAATGTTTAGTGCTCTTTTGAGAGGCATTGGGCGAACTGATCTATTTGCGTTATATAGCTTTTTATTAGGCGCTTCACAAGTTATTCTTAATATCATTTTTATCGCGTATTTTCGCCTCGGATTAAAGGGAATGTTGTTATCAATGATAATTGCTCAATCATTGGTAACAATGATCTTCATGATTAAAACAAAAATATGGACTCTTATTGATATTAAAGCTTTTGATAAATCCGTTGCAAAAAAAATGCTTACATATGGAATACCGTTGATTCCAAATAAAATATCGTGGAATATCATGAATCTGTCTGATAGGTTTATACTTATGAATGTCATGGGCAGTGATGCTTCTGGCTTATATGCTGTTTCAAATAAGTTTCCAAGCCTTATGGATACAATATATGGCTTTTTTTATCAATCGTGGAAGGAAAGCTCGGCACGTGTATTGGGCAATGAGTCTGAAGAAAGTTTTTATAATTCGATTTATTCATATTTAAAAAGCTTTATGTATTCTCTGGTATTGGGGATGTGTGCATTTATGCCACTAATATTTAGAGTAATGATAAATGCAAAATTTAATGCTGCATTATTATATGTTCCGATACTGCTGATTGCAATGTACTTTTCTAATATTTCAGGATTCTATGGAGGAATCTTTACTGCATATAAACAGACAAGTATTATGGGGATTTCTACAGTTGTTGGAGCAATAATGAATCTTGCAGTTAATTTCATACTAATTAATTACATTGGTATTTATGCGGCTGCACTATCTACTCTGGTGTCAACAATAATTGTATGCATTTACAGATGGGTTAAAGTGCGTAAATATGTGATGCTTGAAGAAAATAGGATAAGAATTCTCTTCGCTATAATTATAACGGTTATAATTCTATATATGTATTATACAGGGTCTTTTTATTTGACAATAATATCTTGTTTAATCTCAATAGTGTACGCAGTTATTGTGAATTGGAGGTTAATTAAGATATTGTTTAAAATTAAGAATCGTGTATTTAGAAAGTGATAGTAGTATGTCAGAGAGGGATTTCGTGAAAAAAACTGTATGTGAAATGGATAGATGTACAGGATGCATGGCGTGTTTGGATATATGCCCTAAAGAGGCTATACAAATTGAAGATAGTATATTCTCTTATAATGCGGTTATTAATAAAGATAAATGTGTTGGTTGCAATTTGTGTCACAAAGTATGTAATGTAAATAATACACCTAAGCAAATTGAACCTATTTTTTGGAAGCAGGGGTGGTCAAAAAACAAGGATGTAAGAAGAAAATCATCGTCGGGAGGCGTTGCGGCGGAGTTAGAAAGAGAGTTTGTGAATTCAGGGGGAGTGGTATTTAGTTGTACATTCGTAAAAGGGGAGTTTGTATTCAGATCAGCAATCACTGATGAAGAAGTTAGTATGTTTAGAGGGTCTAAATATGTAAAGAGTAATCCCCAAGGTGTATACAAGAAAATCGATGAATTTCTAAAAAAAGGTAAAAAAGTACTATTTGTAGGTCTTCCCTGTCAGGTTGCTGCTGTTAAAAACTACGTTGATTGCTCTGATTTATTAACTACAATTGATCTTATATGTCATGGGACTCCATCGCCTATAATACTCAAAATGTTTCTTGAGGAGAGAAATATTGATATAAACTGTATTAACAATATAAGTTTTAGAATTAAAGAGACTTTTGGATTGATGACAAACGAATTGCCAATGGCAAAACCTGGGCTTCAAGATTATTACATAAAAACATTTTTAGAGAGTGTTGACTATACAGAGAATTGTTATTTCTGTTCTTATGCTAAGCTAGAGAGGGTATCGGATATTACGTTGGGTGATTCTTGGGGAAGTAGTTTATCAGAAGATGAACTAAAAAATGGAGTTTCCCTGATTTTATGTCAAACGGAAAAGGGAAAAGACTTAATAAAGGACTCTAAACTAAAACTATATGATGTAGATTTGAAAAATGCAGTTGCTGAGAATGCTCAATTAAGCCACCCTGCTAAAAAGCCAGCAGTACGAGAAAAGTTTGTAAAAGCCATTGAGAATGGCAAGAGATACCATAGAGTGATTTTTGAGTGTTTTCCTAAAAGGTATATAAAGAATTATGTAAAGTCATTGTTAATCAATCTTAATATTATTCAGGGGGAGTATAAAGGAATATCATATAACGTTGTAATATCTTCTGAGGAACAAAATAAGGAATCTACTAGCTATTAGTGATTTGACTTATGAAGGATTTAGACCTTCGTTGGAATAACTGAGCTTGAAAACATAGAAACAATATAGTAACATGATGTTATGTTAATTAGATTTATTAATAAAAAGAGTACATATTATATTCTAGAGGATATATTCCTGATTACAGTAGGGATATATCTCTCTTTTTTGGTGTATAATTCTGCTCCATTATGGTTGGATATTTCTGACACTGCTGAGCAGACTCTTTTTACCACTCTCACTATTATGGCTGGGGTGAAGCTTATCGCAGCGTTGCTTTCTTGTGATTGTAAGGATAGAAAAAAACAGTCTCTCTATGTCATTTTTGCACTTATTGCAGCTCTTGTTTTCTTTTTTTCTTATGAATCTACGGGATATACATTTCTTTCATTTCTGCCACTTATAACTTTGGGTATGATTGGTACTGATTACAGAAAGGCTACTAGGTTTTGTACTTTCTTTCTGGCACTTTCAGTAGTTATTATTATAGTCCTTGGAATAACTGGGGTAATCCCTAATTTAGTTTATCTGAGGGAGGGGGTTATAAGAAGCGCTTGGGGATATGGATTTCCTACAGACTTTGCTTCTTATATAGTATTTATATGTGTACTTGCATGGATTGGATGGGATAAAGTTTCGGATTGGTTCTTCATGATTTTGGGCTTCATATCCCTTCAGATATCGTTTTACGTTGCAAATAGCAGAACCAGTACTGTTTGCAGCGCTCTGTTTATACTTCTTGTATTTGCCCATATGTTGTCAGAAAGTGAAACTATCTCGGAAAATAAATTCTTTAAGAAGATGGTAAGAGGAAAGATAGGACTTGTATTCAGATGGATTATCACACTGTCATTTCCAATATTTACAGTTTTCTTTTTTAGCACCATGTATCTATATTCGAAAGGAATTCCTGTAGCTTACAAATTAAACTATATTATGTCTAATAGAGTAAAGCTTTCTCTCGAAGCATTCAGTGAGCATGGACTCACTCTTTTTGGAACGGCTTTTGATCAGATAGGTGCCGGTGGTACAACCTTCGCAAATGAGGGTTACAATTTCATTGATAGTTCGTATACACTAATACTTCTTCGATATGGTATTCTCGTTCTTATAGTCATGGCTTTGTACTGGGTCGCTATGACCTGGAAAGGAATCAAGATAAATGATTGGCGTTTAGCACTGGGACTTTCACTTATCGCATTTCATTCGATATCCGAACACCATTTCCCGGAATTTAATTACAATATCCTTCTTGTGATTCCGTTTGCGGTTCTCGGATCAGGTACTGATGACAGACATAAGGTCATTGAACATTCTTTATCTGGCAGAAAACTGAGCAGGATGTGGATTTTCGCAATATATTCGTTGACAGTTATTCTATTCTTTATTGGATTCTATATGTTAATACCTCGTGTTTTGTCTCAGTTCAGAACATGGGCTGATATAACTCATTTGGTTGAATTTGAAGCGTATGGTATGAAGCTTATATGTGAGGCGACAGGTATCGTATTGCTCATTATAGTTGCATTTATTATAGCTGTTTTTAGGCTTGAAGGTTGTTTTATTTATAACAGAAAAGGAACTAAATGCTGCTTAATCATTATAGCTTTATCCATCATTGCTTTTATAGGCGCTTGTGTATTTACTGAAAGAGTTATAACAAGACCGGATAATGATAAGTCTGAAGTCCTTATGAAAGATGATGAGGCAGTAAGAGTAGCCGGAGAAGCTCTTGAAATTTCGGGAGGTAAACTCTATTCAAATATCCTGCCGGAACTTTATTCGCGAAAATATGGTTTTTTCAGTAAATCCTTATTCGATGGGGAGGAGCTGGCTCGCTATGATAAAACAACTGTTATAATGAATTCTGATGAAGAATCGATAGTTTTCCTTGGAAAAGGTTTTCTTTATGCAGATATATCAGAAGAACATGCGATGTATTCAAATGATGAAGTGGTTATAAAAGCACTTGAGGATGCTGGATATCATTTTACAGGATATTATGCGAAGGAGAAGACTGTGGATTACAGTGTCCACCAGGTTGAGGCTCTTCGGTCTGGTACATATACAGTTCATTATGAGCTATCGATTCCTAAAGACTCTGAAACTATGAATGTATCTGATGATACTATAGTATGTAGTATTTACGTCAATAAGGAATGGGATTCGGATCCTATTAAGTTTGAGCGACTGACTAGAGCACGTTTCGGGAAGGATGGTACTTGTGAGGCTGAGCTAAAGTGCTACATACCTGAAGGACGTGCTATAGGTATACGTATGTACAGGATGTATGGAAATGAAGTAGTTATAGATAAGATTACCTTTAGGAAAACACCGGATTATGATGTTCACAGGACTTACGATGAAAAGGGACGGAGAATTAAGGAAGTATACTTCACAAATGAAGGTGAACCATATGAGATGACAGATGGTTATTTTGCGTGTGAATTTGGATATGATTCTGACGGAAATGAATCAAGCTACTTATATCTGGATTCAGATGGTAATCCTATGGTTATCAAGAAGGGTTACGCAGGGCTTAAGAAAAAGTATAATTACAAGAAGCAGGTGACTCGCGAGGATTATATAGGAACAGATGGTAACCATATCATGCTTACAGGCGGGTATTCGGCAATCGAGTATAAGTATGATGAAGCTGGGAATCAGACTGAGATAAGTTACTTTGACGACCGGACTCCAGTTATGATAAAGGAAAATTATTCGAAGTCAATCCGAGCATATGATGAAGACAATAGACTTATTCATGAAGAATTGTATGATACGGAAGGAACGCCGGTTCTGAATTCATCAGGATATGCATCTATAGATTACGAATATGATGAAGATGGCAATGAAACCTGCAGAAAGACATACGGTACAGCCGGAGAGCCTGTCATATGTACTTCAGGATATGCTGTATTAGAGAGAGAGTATAATGAGAATAGTAAGGTTATAAGGGAAAAATACTATGGTACGGATGGCAAACCGCTTACTTTGTCGTCCGGTTATGCGGCATTAGAGTATACATATGATGACTATGGCAATCGCACTGATACACATTATATAAATGCATCCGGCTGGGAGTGTATGTTATGGAATCAGTTCAGCACTGAGCATATTGACTATAATGGTAAAAATCAGGCTGTTAAAGAAGAGTATTTTGATACCATGCATAGACTTGTTCTGAACCCAGAAGGATATATATGTGTACTACGAGAGTATGATGAAAAAGGAAGAAACACTCTTATTACTTATGCTGATAAGGATGAACATCCTGTAAATATCTCTGCACGATATGCCATGATTAAGAGAACCTATAACGATAATAATCAGCTGATTCATGAGGATTATTGCGATGCTAAGGGAAACCTTACATTTACAGATCTGGGGTTTGCGTCAATAGAATATGGTTACGATGATGCTGGAAATCAGACGGATGTTTACTATCTGGATACCGATGGAGACTTTGTTGAAATAACTAAACTCTATGCAAAAATCCATAGGGATTTTAATGAATTTGGTCAGCTCATAAAAGAGGAGTATTATGACAAAAAAGATAAAAAGGTACTCTGTATAGGTGGATATGCTTGTCTAACACGTGAATACAATATACTTGGACAGCTGAGAAAGGAAGCGTACTTTGACAGAAAAGGGAATGCTGTGCTTTGTGCTGGGGGGTATGCTTCGTCTGAAAAAAACTATGATAGTTCTGGTAATCTGATTTCTGAAAAGTATTATGATGTTAATGGAAAAATTGTAATAAATTCTTTTTCCTATGCAGAATTAAGGAAAACTTATGATGAAGGAAAGAGAGTTCTTGAAGAATCCTATTATGGCAGAGAGGGTGCTCCAATTAACTGTAAGGATGGGTTTTCAGTAATTAAGTATGAATATGATAAGAATGGAAATAGAACCAAAACCAGTTACTATAATACGCATGGGAAACTTGTTCCGGGTAAAGATGGTTATGCGCGGGTTGTGAAGATTTATGATGCTAAGAATCATATGATAAAGGAAGAGTATTATGATACGGACGGTAAGCTATTTGTATTCCAAGCAGGGTATTCTATAGTTGAACATGAGTATGATATATATGGTAATCAGATTCTGACTGCATTTTACGATGACAAAGGTAAACCTTGTTATGATTGGGGATTGTATAATAGAGTTTCCAAGAAATATAACGAATATCATCAGTCTATAAGAGATACATATCAAGATGAGGATGGCGAGATATTATTCCGTGGTGACGGATTTGCAATCGTTGAAAGGCGTTACGATGATCAGGGCTATCTCACAGAACAGAGATTTCTTGATAAATCTGAAAAACTATCGCTTTATAAGGATGGATACTCTATATTCCGTCGTGAATATGATGACAAGCATTGTTTGATACGTGAATCTTATTTCGGAACAGATGATAAACCAATCAATATTAAGGCTGGTTATGCTGTGATAGAGATGGATTATGATGAGAAAGGTAATGTTACTGAAACACGATATCTGGATGTTGATGGTAATTTGGTGAAATAGTTAATAAAGATGGCATAGAAATAAAATGAAAGGTACAGCATGAACGGAGACAATCAAAAGAAAAGATATATTTCCTGGGACTATGCCAGAATAATCAGTGCCTTTTTAGTGATTGTTGCCCATCTTTCAGAAGCTGTCCACAATGCATATGGCAGAAACGTATTATTCATTAGTACCTCAAATAGTGGGTTGGGTTCCGTTGCAGTTGTTGTATTCTTTTTGATATCCGGGGCTTCTTTAGCAGTTAGTAATGCTGAAATCGCAGATGTTAAGACTTTTTACAAAAAAAGGTTTAAAAGTATTTTCCCTTTGTTTTGGGCATTGTGGATGCTTATGTATATTAAAAAGTGTATATCGGCACATTCTCTTTTTTGGGGCGGACACCCGTTGAAGCTATTATTGTCATTTATCGGGATGGATGGTTATTTTTATTATCTCAGTCCTAATTATTATTCATTAGGTGAGTGGTTCTTGGGGATAATCATTCTTATGTATGTTTTCTATCCGATCCTTTTACGAATCAGGAAACTGCCAGGATTAAGGTTGGGTTTTGATTTCTTACTGGTACTGCTTTATGTTTTGAATATCATAATTGATCCTTTTAAGATGAATCAGTTCAGAAATCCTATTTCATGCCTTTTTGTTTTTTATGTCGGTATCATTATTGGAGAAAATGCTGCTGATTTAGATCGATTAATGAATACCTATAAAGGTGCAATTGTAGGTGCGGTACTATTTGTATTTCTTTTGATAACTGTAATAGTTCCGATGCCATTTGTTAATTTTGTTGTTATAACAGATATTACAGGGATATTGCTATTTGCTAATATTGTATTCTTTTATAATCTGTTTGTCGGGAAACACTCCGGTGAAGAAAAAAAAGATATTCGATTCCTGGTTAAACTCAGTAAGGCAACATATGCAGTTTTTCTTGTTCAACATATTTTGATTAATAATGTTTTTTTATACTTTTTTAGTTGGTTTGATAATGATACTATATCAAATATAATGGTATTGATATGTAGCGTTATTATTTTTGCCATAGGTGTATTTATTGATATACTATGGGATTGGATTGTTAGTTTTTTTGATAAAACACAGAATAGTATAGGTGTTAATAGGGGATGAATACTATGATCAGAGATAATCAAAGATATATGACTGTCATGAAGGTTATCTTCGATGTTATAATAATGATAATAGCATATCTTATATCTATGTTTATAGCCTTCGGAAAGACTATGGAGAACTACCTATCATTTGGAGGATATATGTACATCCTTGCAGGTATGATAGTTGTATATCTTATCCTGTATAGAACATTTAATCTTTATAATCCCAAGAAACTTCTGGGATACTTCCGATTGGTTGGAAATATACTAGCTTCAAATATAGTTGGTATTATGCTCCTGACTCTTTTCCTCTACCTCTTTAGAAAAAAAGGTAATATCATGCATTTCTCCATCAAGGTTGTTGTATGGTTCTTTATACTAAATACCTTGATGCAGATAGTTGAACGATTTATTGCAAGAAAATTTCTGGCTTATTACAGAGGCCAGAGTGCACATCAGAGACATGTGCTTCTGGTGGGGTATTCACCGGCATCAAGTAGGTTGATAGATGCAATAAAAAGAAATCCGGGCTGGGGATGTTCAATAGATGGAATACTTGATGATATCGCTGATATAGGTACGGAATATCGCCATGTAAAGGTTACAGGAAGACTGGATAGTCTTTCTGAAATATTGGCTGAGCAAAACACTGACGAGGTTGACATAACGCTTCCTCTTGCGGCGTACGGAAAGCTTGGTGAGATAGTAGCAACCTGTGAAAAGTACGGTATACATACGAAGTTTATTCCGGATTATTCGGAAGTAATCAATTCCAATCCTGTTACCGGGGATATGGATGGAGTGGCAGTAATAAATATCAGAAATGTACCGCTTGCAGATCCTGTGAACAAGTTTGTGAAGAGATTGGTGGACATTATAGGTTCGCTGTTCTTTATTATTCTGTTCTCACCGGTGATGCTGATAACGGCTGTTGCGGTAAAACTCTCATCACCGGGGCCGGTTATATTTAAGCAGAGAAGGGTGGGGTTTCATAATAAGGAATTCAACATGTACAAGTTCCGTTCGATGGCAGTTCAGGATCCAAAGGAAGAAAAGAAGGGATGGACTACAAAGGGAGACCCGAGAGTTACGAAGGTTGGGAAGTTTATCCGTAAGACCAGTATAGACGAACTTCCGCAGTTCTTTAACGTCCTTTTTGGAACTATGAGTATAGTCGGACCAAGACCTGAAAGAAAACAGTTCGTAGAGGAGTTTATGGAAGAGATTCCTCGTTATAATGTCAAGCATCAGGTGCGACCGGGTATAACCGGCTGGGCACAGGTAAACGGCCTCCGTGGAGATACCAGTATATCTGAAAGGATTAAGTATGATATCTACTACATAGAGAATTGGACTATATGGTTTGATATCAAGATTATGTTCCTGACGGTGTTTAAAGGTTTTGTTAATAAAAATGCTTATTGATAGCATTATATATTGATTTGTGTTATACTAACTCTAACTGTGTAGATTTATCATAGTCGACGACAGTTAGAGTATTTTTATGTGACTTTAGGGAGAAGAACATGCAGACTAACAGAGCAAAGCATCTGGATTTTATATTGCTTGATATTCTTTGTATCATTGCATCTTTTTGGCTTGCTTTCAGTATAAGGAAACCAGTGAATGAAAAGTCGTACATTGTGCTGACTCTCATTACTATACTCTGCTATGGTTTTTTGGTTCTTCTAAAACCATATCATAGCGGCATCATTCGAAGAAATGTCTATAAAGAGATAAGAGTAATAGTAGAGATAAATACTATAATCTTTGCACTAATTAACTTATATCTTTTTGCTTCTAAAGAGTCGGAGACTTATTCACGTATTGCTCTTTTCCTTTTCTATATATTCGATATTATCCTTATGCTTATAGGACATGTAGCTCTTAAGGCATTCCTTAGGAAAAAGTACAGTCAGGACGAGAATAGGACTAAGGTGCTTATAGTGACGTATAGGCGCCATCTAGATTCTATGTTGGAGGCGATAAAAGCTTCCAATAAGGGCTTCTATCGTGTTGAAACAGTTGCTTTGCTCGATAGAGATAAGGATCCTGATGATCTTAAGAAGAATCTCAATGTTATTTATAGGGATGATATTCTCGCTTATTTCAAGCAGAGTGTAGTTGATGACGTTTTTATCAGAGCTAAGAGAGAAGAGGTTAATGAACTGACTAATACCTTCCTTTCGATGGGTGTTAATGTACATTTAGTTATGAATGTCATCATAGACGAACTCCCTAATGCAACGCTTTCCAGTGTTGGTAAGTATTCTGTGCTGTCCACAGGTATCAATAGAATTACCATAGGTCAGCAGATAATAAAGAGGGCTTTTGATATCTTTGTCGGTATAGTTGGTCTTATCTTCACAGGTATCTTCTTTATTATCCTCGCACCTATAATTAAGATTCAGGCGCCTGGACCTGTATTCTTCTCTCAGACAAGAGTGGGAAAGAATGGTCGTAAATTCAAGATGTATAAGTTCCGTTCTATGTACGTAGATGCTGAAGAGCGCAAGAAGGAACTGATGTCTCAGAATGAGATGAACGGGCTTATGTTCAAAATGGAAAATGATCCCCGTATATTCCCTGCAGGAAACTTTATACGTAAAACAAGTATAGATGAGTTTCCTCAGTTCCTTAATATCCTTAAAGGAGATATGAGTTTGGTCGGAACTCGTCCACCTACAGTTGATGAATTTGAACAGTATCATAGACACCACCTCAGTCGTCTCGCAATGAAGCCGGGACTTACAGGAATGTGGCAGGTGTCCGGGAGGTCGGATATAACAGATTTCGAGGAAGTAGTTAGACTTGATAATGAATACATACGTAACTTTACATTGGGACTTGATATAAAGATTATAATAAAAACTTTTGGAGCAGTACTGGGGGCAAAGGGATCGAAATAGTTTCGTTCTAAAAACGATGAGATTTTGATGAATTAATATGGGAACAATTAATGCATTAAACTTAATAATGATAGTGCTGAATATGCTTGTTGTACCATATTTCGCAGGCTATGCTTTGCTTCGTATGCTTGGACTGGAAGCTATAAAAGAACCAAGAAAGCTTTATGAGAAGACTCTTCATAATGTGCGTCATGGTATGAGACTTTTTGCCGGTATGCTGCTTAGTCTGACAGTATTCCTTGTGGCTGCACTTCCGGTGACGTGGCTCAAAGGCTCTTTCTATACAGTACTCTGGATTACACTTGGTGTGACATTATTCTTTGTGGTTTTTGGTGTCGAGAGACTTATAATGTCACATAAATCTAATTCTGGAGATAAGAAAAAAAGAGTTTGTGATCTGATTAAGAATCACAAAGAAGAAACTATATTCGTTATTATCTGTGTTGTAGCTATAGCATATTATCTATACTTCATAATCTCAAAGATGCATTTTGATGAGGATGATTCACGTTACATAGTTAATGCGGTAGATGCTCTGCGTACAGGGAAATTGCTCAGTACAGACCCTACAACAGGTGGGCCGATAACCAAATTCTACGGTGATTTTAAGAAGGACTTCCTTTCTCCGTGGTATGGTTATATAGCATATATATCAAAAATATGTTTTATTCATCCGACTGTTATGGCTCACACTATAATGCCGGTTGTATATACGATCATCATAGCTATTTTGATGTTTGATATCGGAATAGTTGTATTCAATAAAGATATTGCAAAGACAAGTATATTTGTTACTTTTATGTTTATGCTTTATGTTTTTGGTGCATACAGCAGGACATCTGCTATGGCTATGAAGTCTTATAGGCAGTGGCAGGGCAAGGCTATGGTAGCATCCTTTGGACTTCCGTTGCTGATACTGCTATATATGATTCTGTATGAAATAAATGATAAGAAGGAAATAGGTATAAAATGGCTTATAATCCTGTTTGCTGATACGGCTCTGTGCCTTATGTCAGGTAATGGAATTATATTTTCAGCTATTATGACAGGCTGCTTCGGGATTATATATACTATTTTGAAGAAGAACTGGCGTATTCTCATTTGGACAGTTATAGCAGTTATTCCAAATGCAATACTGTTTATTTTAAGCCAGACCCTTACTATCAATATGTATCTATCATGATGAGAGGATTCTTAAAATGATTGCAATGATAAGAAACCTCTTCGTCGAGGTTATGGGACAACTGAATATATATTATGGAGAGGGAGTTATACTTGCGATAGCAGTAGCATCTACCATATATCTCTTCGTATCAGAAAAGGAGATTAGAAGAAAACTCATATATCCTGTTCTTTTGATGCTTGTAGTAGTTCTTAATCCTTTGGTTTACTATTTTATAAAAGGTTCACTCTCATCATACTGGAGAATATTCTGGATTATTCCGGATGTTATACTTATAGCGCTTGCTGCTGCTAAGCTGGTTTCAAGTATGACTAAGACGCGCTTCAAGCTGCTGACTATGGCAGTGCTTATGATACTACTTGTGTTCTTTGGTAAGAATATTTTTGAAGGTGATGAGTTTAGTAAACGATATAATCAGTATGGTCTGTCTACAACAGCTATCTGGATAGCAGATGCTATGCTTGAAGCAGATGAGACACCTAGGTGTATATGCCCATATACCATGACATGGCATCTGCGTGCTTATAATCCGGATATTGAGACTATGTATGGCAGAGATATAGACGGTTATATAGTTTATACAACACCTGACAGAACTCTTATAAGTCATAATATCAGTGCGGAAGAACCTGATTATGATGTGATTCTGGATGCGGCAGTAAAGGGTGATTTCAATTTTGTCATAGCTTATGACAGGGCACCTATAGATGATGTGACCTTGTTCCAATACGGATTTGAACACTATCGAAGCATAGATGGTTATGAAATATATATACAGACCGGAGAACCTATCATCGATCCGGATTGGACTCCTGAAGAAGAATAGCTGATTACGACTACATGGATAACAAAGATATAAATAAAACATCCGTAAAAAAGAATATGATCATGAACGCGATACTTACAATGTCGCAGTTCATATTTCCGCTCATTACATTTCCGTATGTATCCAGGGTGCTTTTTAAAGAAGGAACCGGAAGAGTTGATTTCGTGGCTTCGGTTGTGACTTACTTCAGCTTCTTCGCACAGCTTGGAATCCCTATGTATGGAATAAGAGCCTGTGGAAAGGTACGTGAGGAGAAGGAGGAATTGTCACGAGTTGTGCATGAACTCCTGATCATCAATCTCATCACTTGTCTCATAACATATGCAGTGTACATCCCTGTTATTGCGATAGTTCCGAGGTTTCAGAAGGACATTCCATTATTCATAATAATGGGTTCAACTATACTCCTGAATGCTATAGGTGTTGAGTGGTTATATCGTGGTCTAGAGAAATATCAGTATATAACCATCCGGTCGCTGATTTTTAAAGCAATAGCAGTAGTGGCTATGCTCCTTATGGTAAAGACCAGGGATGATTATGTTATTTACGGGGCGATAACAATATTCGCCGCTTCAGCATCAAATGTGCTGAATTTTATAAATCTTCGTAAGTATATAATACTGAAGCCTTTGAAGGGTTATAACTTCCGCCGGCATATAAAGATGATACTTACCTTCTTTGCTATGTCGATAGCGACTGTCATATATACGAATCTTGATAAGGTAATGCTGGGATTCATGAAGGAAGATGCGGATGTCGGGTTGTATGGGGCAGCAGTTAAGCTTAAGAATATACTGATGGCGGTCGTTACTTCTGCAAGTACAGTCCTGCTCCCGAGAGCGTCACTGTACGTTGAGAAAGGTATGACGGACGAGTTCCACAGGATACTCAGGAAAACGATGCATTTCATAGTGCTTCTGGCTGTTCCTATCACAGTGTACTTTATACTGTATGCCAAAGAGGGGATACTCTTTCTTTCGGGAGATGATTACAGGGATGCGGCTCCGGCTATGATGATCATAATGCCGACAGTCTTTCTGATAGGTATAACAAATGTTTCAGGAATCCAGATGCTGGTTCCGCTTGGAAGAGAAAAGCAGGTGCTATATTCTGAGATAGTGGGTGCTGTTATAGATCTTATACTGAATGCAATATTCATACCTAAGTTTGGCGCAGCCGGTGCGGCATTTGGAACTCTTATAGCAGAGATAGGAGTGCTCATATACCAGTTATATGTTATTAGAGATATTCCGGCCGAGCTGTTTCGTGAGGTTAAGTGGAATCACAGTATAGTTGCAGTTCTTATAGGATCAGCTATCTGTATTGCATTTAAGTTTTTACACTTCAGTGATAAGGTAGAATTGGATTCGTTTATTAAGCTGGCTATATCAGCAGTGCTTTTCTTTGGGGCATATTATATATATATGCTGGCAGTGAAGGAGCCGCTTGTTGGAGAGATAACTGATCAGGTGCTGGTGAAGCTTCACCTAAAGAAGAGTAAAGAAGATGAATAGTTGTATCAATTGAGAGATACATGGTGATTTATACGAGAAGGAGACAATAATGAAGGGAATCATACTCGCCGGTGGATCCGGTACAAGATTATATCCGTTAACAAAAGCCGTTTCTAAACAGATTATGCCGGTTTATGACAAACCGATGATATATTATCCATTGTCAACTCTTATGCTGGCTGGAATAAGAGAGATACTTATAATCTCTACACCTAGGGACCTTCCATGTTTTAGGGAACTCTTCGGAACAGGAGAACAGCTGGGTATGAGCTTCAGCTATGCTGTACAGGAAACCCCGCGTGGTCTTGCAGATGCATTTATCATAGGTGAGCAGTTCATAGGCAGTGACAGTGTAGCACTTGTACTCGGTGATAATATCTTCTATGGACAGAGCTTCTCATCTGTACTTAAGAGAGCGGCCTCCAGAGAGAAAGGTGCAACTATATTCGGATACTATGTCAGAGATCCTCGTGAGTATGGCGTAGTTGAGTTTGATGAAACAGGAAAGGCTATATCGATAGAGGAAAAGCCTGAGCATCCGAAGTCAAACTATGCAGTTCCGGGGCTCTATTTCTACGATAACGATGTAGTTGAAATAGCTAAGAATGTTAAGCCATCAGCAAGAGGTGAGATAGAGATTACTTCTGTAAATAATGTATATCTTGACCGTGGCGATCTTATGGTTGAAACACTAGGCCGAGGTTTTGCATGGCTTGATACAGGTAACCATGATATGCTCCTCGACGCAGCGGATTTCGTTGCTGCATTCCAGAAGAGACAGGGGCTTTATATATCATGTATTGAGGAGATAGCTTATAAGAGAGGTTTCATAGACAGAGACCAGCTCCTTAAGCTGGCTGAACCACTTATGAAGACACATTATGGTGAATACCTCGTGGATGTTGCCAATGGACTTTAGTATGCATGATTAATTTGCAGCTATGCTGCATTTATATAGATTTGGACACGATAAACATGAGTAACAAAGTAACCAGAGGCCTTACGTTTTTAAGAAAGTATGGTCTAAAAGAAACTATAAGTACAACAATCAGATATTTTGCAATACATAGGAGATTCCTTCTTCCTAGAGATACGGCATATGAAGAATATCTGGCACGGGTTATTCCGACAGAGGAAGAACTTGATGCCGAGAGAGCAGAAGTGTTTAAGTATAATCCTCTTTTCAGTGTGCTTGTTCCACTTTACGAAACGGATCTCAAATTCCTGGATGAATTGATCAAATCCATACAGGCACAGACTTATTCTAATTGGGAGATATGCTTTTCTGATGGAAGTCGCGATAAAGAAAGACTTCGTTCAGTCATAGCTGAATATCAGTCGGGTGATGAGAGAATAAAGTATATAGGTAAAGGAGAGGATACACTTGGAATATCCTCGAACACGAACCAGGCATTCACATTAGCAACAGGTGATTATATAATCCTGGGTGATCATGATGATCTCTTTATGCCGAATGCTTTTTATGAATGCGCTAAGGTACTCAATCAGGATCCGACTATAGATGTTATCTATACTGACGAGGACAAGACTGATGAAGGGGGAGTAAAGCATTTTGAGCCAAGCCTTAAGCCGGATTTCAACCCTGACCTCCTTCAGAGCTGCAATTATATAACTCATATGTTTGTAGCAAAGAAGAGTCTTGCAGAAGAAGCGGGACTATTCGATGATGAATACAATGGTGCACAGGATTATGATTTCATATTCAGATGTACCGAAAGGGCAGCCAATATCCATCATATACCTAAGATTCTTTACAGCTGGCGTGTAAATGCTACAAGTACTGCAGGGAATGTTGAGGCCAAGCTCTATGCGTACGACGCGGGTATGAAAGCAGTTCAGGCGCATTATGACAGGATAGGTATAAAGACGGTTGTATCTTTGGATGAGAGGCTTTACGGGCATTACATTACACAATATGAAATGCCAGAGGACGCGAGTTTAACAATCATAGTCATTACAGATGGATTTGATTCGAATCTCAAGAAATGTACGGAGAGTTTCAGTAAGAAATCAAGCTTTAAGAACATTTCATTTCTGCCATTTAATCCCGGTAACAGAAGGGATACTACTCTTGCAGATGCACTGAATGATCAGATAGACAGAGTTAAGAGTGAATACATCATGATAGTGACCTGTGATGCGAGACTGTACAGTTCATTTGCTATCAGGGATATGATGAGCATCCTGTATTCCAGACCGGATGTCGGTATCGTGGCTCCACAGTTTGCACTGCCGCTATACAGAACTAAGCATGCCGGAATCATATACGATAAGGATGAGATATTCGGACACGAGTACCTGATGCATGAGGACTATGACGAAGAATACAATCAGTATGTTGATTATATGGCAGTTCATTCGGGATGTATCATGACTACCAAGAGCATGCTGGCAATGGTTCATGGGTTTACTAGAGATTATAAAACACTTGAATCTATGATACAGGATTATTGTTTTAAGTTACGTGCAGATGGATTTAAATCTGTCTATGCCGGACGTTCCATATGTAAGTACAGCGGACATCCTGTTCCTCCGGATAATTATAAGGAGATGGAAGCGGCTGATCAAAGACGTTTTGAGAATACTTGGAAGGAAACGCTTGCGGCGGGGGATATATATTATGGCAACAGATTATAGAATGTAAATGGCGGCCCCGGTGGTTATTATTATGATTAGGTTGATTAAAGATTTATATGAAAAATACAGAGAGATAGTTAATTACCTCATAGCGGGTGTGCTCACTACGATAGTTTCTCTCGGGATATACTATGGGCTGACATTTACGATACTTGATCCAAATAACCCTTTTCAGCTTCAGGTAGCAAATGTTTTATCCTGGATCGGAGCGGTTGTATTTGCTTATTTCATTAATAGGTCATTTGTATTCAGGAGTGAGAATAAGAATAAGCTGAAGGAATTCATAGCTTTTGTTGCCGGAAGAGTTGGTACTCTTCTCATGGATATGGGAACTATGTTTTTGATGGTTACGGTACTTCATATCGATGACAGGATAGCTAAGCTTGTGGCACAGGTGATAGTTACGGTTGGAAACTATGTTATCAGTAAGCTGTTTGTTTTTAATTCGAAGAATAAAACCGATTCAGATGGGGAGAATGATTCTGTAGATAAAAAAGTAGTTGAAAATCAATAAGGAGACTACGGTTAATATGAAATTACGAGAACTAAAAATATCAGATGCGCCGCTCATGCTTGAATGGATGCATGATGAAGATGTGGTTAAAGATCTGAAGAAGGATTTTAAATCTATGACGCTTTCGGACTGCGAGAGGTTCATAGAGATGAGTCGGATTGCTTCAGGGCTGATCAAGAGTAACATAGGTGTCAACATAGGCGGATCTGTTCATCTGGCTATAGCCGGAGAGAATGATAAGTATATGGGAACAGTCAGTCTCAAGGAGATAGACAGGAACAATGGGAATGCCGAGTTTGGAATAACTCTCAGAAGCGAAGCTATGGGACAGGGATATGCCTTATACGCAATGCAGGAAATCATAAAACTCGGCCTCAATGCTATGAATCTGAAAACAATATACTGGTGCGTTGATCCGGAAAATGCCCGTGCAGTAAGGTTCTATGATAAGAATGGGTATGAACGTGTCAGCTATAAGGATATAGATGCTAAGCTTAATTATACTGAAAAGGAGAAGCTAAAATATATTTGGTATGCGGTGAGAAAAGACCAAGTATAATTCTTTGAAAGAGACATGAGAAAAAACATAGGTAAAAATATCAGAATAATAAGGTCGGTTATTATAGCATCGATGGCCGCAGGAATCATGGCTATGGGGCAGCAGAGCTATGCTGCCGAGGCTGAGCTAATATCGACTGAGACAGATGCAGATGAGATTACAGATGCGTCAAATGATGATAAGTTTGAGATGACTGATGACGCTGTTGTTAATACAGAAGTCAAATCTGACAAAATAACCGAAGTGACTGTTTCAAAAACAGTAACATCAAAAACAATTACAGCCAAGAAGGAAACTGTTTCCATAGCTATAGCACCGGGGCTTACAGTTCTGGATGGTGTAGATTACAGCGCTGTATATGATTATAACTGGTATATAGCTCATAACCCTGATGTTAAAGCTGCATTTAATGGTGATCAGGTCAAGACTCTTCAACATTTCATAAACTACGGGATGAAGGAAGGCAGGAATTCAAAAGAGGATTTTGAACTGATTTCATACATGAAGGCATACCCGGATCTTAGATCGGCTTTCAGAAATGATAACGCAAAGTATTATATCCATTACATGAATTATGGAAAGAAGGAAGGACGTGTAACCAAAGGGGTCAAGGAACTCAGAGGTGCAACCTCTTCGTATGATAGTATTGATTACAGTCTTGTTTATGATTATAAATACTATACGACACATAATCCTGATGTAAAAAATGCTTTAGGTGTATACAATGATTTCGGTATCATGGAGCATTTTGTGCGCTACGGAATGAAAGAGAGAAGGCAGGGGAACGATACATTTGATGTAAGATCTTATACAAATGCTTATCAGGATTTAAGAGTGGCCTTCGGGATTGAATGGGATAAGTATTATCTTCATTACATAAAGTACGGAAATCGTGAAGGCCGTAAAACAAAGGGTGTTAATTCTATAGTAAACCCGGTTACTGTAAAGGATGGGGTGGATTACAGTAAAGTATATAATTACAAAGAGTATCTGAAGAATAATCCTGATATTGCAAGAACATATGAAGGTAATGATATAGCTGCACTCGATCACTTCGTAAATGTCGGAATGAAGCATTGGAAGAAGGGTAACGATACATTTGATGTTGTCTCCTATGGAAAGGCATACAGAGACTTAAGAGATGCTTTTGGTGGTAATTATTCAGCATATTATCTGCATTATATCAAATATGGGTTTAAAGAGGGCAGAACCACAAGTGGTGTAACTAAGCTTGTAAATCCAAATGTAGCTTATAATGGTACTGATTATTCCAAGGTGCTTGACATTGAATACTATCTTAATAGTAATCAGGACATCCTGAATTACTATGGACCATTGGATGAGAATGGAATAGTGGGGCACTTTGTAAGATACGGAGCTTATGAGGGACGACTTGGAAAAGCTGAACAGGCTTCCTACAACGGATGTGAGAAAACTGGATATCTGTGGCCGACTCCTGTAAGTAAGAACATTACTTCTTACTTTGGTGGTAGAAAATCACCGGGAGGTATAGGGTCTACTAACCATAAGGGAATAGATATAGGTTCCACTTGGAAGAACGGACAGCATGTTGAGATTAACGGCACTTATGCAGTTGCAAGTCTTCCAGGAACGGTTTATTATGTTGGATACGATAAAGCCAGAGGCAATTATGTTTTGATAAATCATGGTAAAGGGCTGGTTACTATATATCAGCATTTTAAAAAGAATATACTCTCGGTCGGTGATAAGGTAAGTAAGGGAGATGCTGTCGGAGTGGTCGGAAGTACAGGACATTCCACAGGACCACATCTTCATTTTGAAGTTGTGGTAAACGGAACACCAAGAAATCCACTGGATTATGTAAGTCCGAAATAGAGGAAAGAAAGCATGAATATTCCTTTTGTAAGTTTTGAAAAAATGCATAATGAAATCCGGCCGCTCCTTGATTCGGCATATAAGAGAGTGGTGGACAGAGAATGGTTCATCCAGGGAGATGAATGCAAGGCTTTTGAGAAAGAATTTGCATCATATTGTGGCGCTAAATATGCTGTAGGATGCGGGAATGGACTGGATGCGCTATATCTTATACTTAGAGCCTATGGTATAGGTAATGGAGACGAGGTCATAGTTCCTTCGAACACATATATAGCGACTGCTCTTGCTGTGACATATACAAGGGCGACTCCTGTATTCGTTGAACCTGAAGAAGGTTATTTCAATATCAATCCGGATTTGATTGAAGAAAAGATAACTGACAGGACAAAGGCTATCATGGCAGTTCACCTCTATGGCATGCCTGCAAGGATGGATGAGATTCTCAGTATTGCCAAGAAGCATGGCCTTAGGGTGATTGAGGATGCTGCGCAGGCACATGGTGCAGTGTATAAGGGAAAGAAGGTAGGACATATCGGAGATGCTGCTGGTTTTTCCTTTTATCCAGGAAAGAATCTTGGCGCACTTGGTGATGGCGGAGCTGTTGTAAGTGATGATAAGGAGCTGATCGATAAAGTCAGAGCACTGGGTAATTATGGTTCGGATTATAAATATCATCATATATATCAGGGCAATAATTCAAGACTTGATGAGATGCAGGCGGCATTTCTAAGGGTTAAGCTTGGATACCTTGACAAGTGGAACGAAAACAGAAGAAGTATTGCAAAGAAGTACCATGATGGAATTGTTAACCCCGGAGTTGTGCTTCCGAAGCTTTATGATGATATAGAACATGTTTATCATATCTTTGCTGTTATGGTTAAGGATGGCAGGAGAGATGAACTTGAAAAATATCTGAATGATCACGGAATAGGGACTAATAAGCATTATCCGATTCCGATGCATCTTCAGGGGGCTTATGAAAGCCTTGGCATGAAGAAGGGGGACCTTCCGATTGCAGAAGAAATATCTGCTTCAGAGCTCAGTATTCCTATGTACTACGGGATGACTGATGAAGAAGTAAACTATGTTATTGGAACTATTAACAACTGGAAATAAGAATGAGTTAAGGCAGAAAGGAAAAGGGTATGAGACAACTTAGAGGAAGACTCAATGTGCTAGCTGTAGTGGTAACGTTGGTAGGAACTTTAGCAATAGGACAGCAGTGTTATGCTGCTGAAGTAAGTGATACTGCTACTGTTACGGATGCGGTGAACGAAAGTGATACTGTAGTTGATACCGGTAACACAGACAGTGTTGGTGTAGATGATAAAACAACGGTAAATCTTTCAGTGGAAGCACCTGTAAAAACTGAATCGGTTAAGACTGTAAAAACAAAACAGGAATCTGTTTCGGTTGCAACAGCACCGGGGCTTACTGTACTCGATGGCGTAGATTACAGCGCTGTATATGATTATAACTGGTATATAGCTCATAATCCGGATGTTTATGCTGCATTTAACGGCGACCAGGTTAAGACTCTTCAGCATTTCATAAAGTATGGTATGAAGGAAGGGAGAACCTCTAAAGAGGATTTTGAACTGGTATCATATATGAAGGCATATCCTGATTTAAGGAATGCATTCAGAAATGATAATGCAAAATACTATATTCATTATATGAACTATGGAAAGAAAGAGGGACGTGTAACAAAGGGTGTTACAGAACTTAAAAATCCGACCTCATCTTATGATAGTACTGACTATAAACTTGTATATGATTATGGATACTATATAGCTCATAATCCAGATGTAAAGAATGCACTGGGTGCTTATAATGATTATGGTATCATAGAGCATTTTGTACGCTATGGTATGAATGAGAAGAGACATGGTAATGAAAGCTTTGATGTTACTTCATATGCAAATGCTTATGCGGATCTCAGAGTAGCATTTGGTGTGAATTGGAAGAGCTATTATGAGCATTATATAAAATATGGAAACAGAGAAGGTCGAAAGACCAGTGGTGTAAAAGAAATAACAAATCCTGTTACTGTTAAAAACGGAGTAGATTACAGTAAGGTATACAACTATAAGGATTATTTAAAGAATAACAAAGATATAGCTAAGAGTATCGAAGGAAACGACTATGCTGCTCTTGATCATTTCATAAATAAAGGAATGAACGAGAGACGAAAGGGTAACGATACATTTGATGTTGTTTCCTATGCCTATGCATATAAGGATCTTCGTAATGCTTTTGGAAGCAATTGGAAGAGCTATTACGAGCATTACATAAAGTATGGTTGTCGTGAAGGCAGAATTACCAACGGAGTTACAGAACTTCGTGGTTATGAGACCAAGCATATACTTGGTGATTACGCAGATCTCTTTGATTACAACTATTATACAAAGAATAATCCTGATGTTTTAAAAGTGCTTGGCCCTGATGAGGATGCTGTTCTTAATCATTTTGTTAAGTATGGATTGAAGGAAGGAAGAAGAGCAAAGGCATCATATGATGCAAATCTTTATGATCAGAAGAAGGCACTTTCAAATGATCTCTATAAACCTAATTATAAGAATGGCTGGCTGAAGTATAAGAATACATGGTATCGCTATAATGGAAATGGTGACATCTATACTGTTCAGACTGATGCTCCAAGAGTGACGACTTTGGCAGGATTCTATGTAAGTCCTATGAAAACAGGTAATCTTAATTCACGTAAAGAGAGAATCGAGGCTATGATAGCAAGGGCTTATGAGTATATGGGTACACAGTATAGGATATGTAAGTCTACTGCTCCGGGTGGCGCTTGTGACTGTAGCGGACTTGTTATGCAGTGCCTCTATGCTGCAGGCTTTGATCCTTATCCTGCAACACCTGCTCATCATGCAAGACCTGAGAATGAATACGATTCAAGAACACTTTTCAATCAGACTCCTATGAAGCATATAAGCTATAACAATCATAAGAGAGGCGATCTGATATATTATAAGAGTGGAAGAGGAAATATTATAATCCATGTAGCTATCGATCTTGGAAATGGAAGGGTTATAGAATCCTGGCCTCCTAGAGTTACAGATAAGTATGGTATTACAAGCAGTCCGCATCCATATATATATGGTGCAACACGTCCATTTACGTAAAATGGGGATGAAAACTATAGGACTCTGAAGAGTTTTTAATTGCTGAAGTGATTATTGCAAAGGGAATTTAGTAATGAAGAAATATGATTATCTTATAGTTGGAACAGGTCTTTATGGTGCTGTATTCGCACGTGAGGCCGCAGAGAAAGGACTTAAGTGTCTTTGTATAGAGAAGAGAGACAATATAGGCGGGAATGTATATACTGAGAACGTTGAGGGAATTGAGGTTCATAAATACGGAGCGCACATATTCCATACAAACAATAAAACTGTATGGGAGTACATTCAGAAGTTTGCTGACTTCAACAGATATACGAATTCACCTGTTGCTAATTATAAAGGTGAGCTGTACTCACTTCCTTTCAATATGTATACCTTCAATAAGATGTGGGGAGTAGTGACTCCTGAAGAGGCAGCTGCCAAGATAGAAGAACAGCGTTCAGTTATTGATCATGAACCGCAGAATCTCGAAGAACAAGCTATTTCACTTGTTGGAACGGATATATATGAGAAACTTATCAAGGGATATACAGAGAAGCAGTGGGGAAGACCTTGTACGGAACTTCCGAGCTTTATAATAAAGAGGCTTCCTGTCAGATTGATATTTGATAATAATTACTTCAACGCTCTCTATCAGGGTATACCTATAGGTGGTTATACAAAGATGATAGAGAATATGCTTGATCACGAGAACATCAAAGTAGTTACGGGAGTTGATTTCTTTGATGTTAAGGAGAATGGTATGGAGATGGATGGTGAGCATATTGATTATTCTGCTCTTGCTGAAAAGACTCTGTACACTGGCCCTATAGATGCATACTTCGGATTTAAGCTTGGTACGCTTCAGTATAGATCAGTAAGGTTTGAGACTGAGCTTCTGGACAAACCAAACTATCAGGGCAATGCTGTTATCAATTATACTGACAGAGAAACACCATATACGAGAATCATCGAGCATAAATGGTTTGAGTTTGGCAAGGATGCTGAAGGGAATGATATTCCGAAGACAGTTATCAGTAAAGAGTATAGTTCGGAATGGAAACCGGGTGATGAGCCTTATTATCCTGTAAATGATGATAAGAATTCGAAGCTTTATGATGAGTATAAGAAGCTTGCTGAGGCTGAAGAGAATGTGATATTCGGCGGCCGGCTTGGTGAATACAAGTATTACGATATGGATAAAGTTATAGAGGTTGCGCTGGAAGTGGCTGGGAAAGAACTGTAGGAATTTCGGAAATAACAGTGAAATATGTTGATTATTTCAGAGGTTTTATATATAGTTTTACTAGGTGTTTGAAAAGGAGTCAGAGTATGAAGAAGAGAATTATAGCAATCATAACAGTATTGGCACTGCTTATGTGCTTTGTGCCGCACATAGACTCTGAAGCTATGGGTGGTCTGCATATATATGTCAATACACAGACTAATGTGGTTACCGTTTATCAGAATGGTAATCCTATTAAGTCGTTTGTATGTTCTACGGGTCTTCCTGAGACAGCAACTCCTCACGGTACATTTAGACTTAATGGAAAGGCAAGATGGGGTAGGCTTCTGGGTTCAGCAGGTCAGTATACTGCACGTATAGTAGGGCAGGTACTGTTCCATTCAGTTCCTTGTGAAAGGTACGGTGATGCAGGTTCTGTTATGACGGATTGCTATGATGATCTTGGAAGAAATGCGTCACATGGATGTGTACGTCTCAATGTAGAGGCCGCAAGATGGATATGGGATAATGTTCCAAACGGAACTCCGATAACTGTTATGGCAAGTGGGTCAAACGGACCGCTTGGTAAGCCAGGTTCATTTAAGCTTAAAAGAGCGCCTTCTATATTCCAGAGATGGGATCCTACAGACAGATGGTCATCGGGAAACCCATGGTACGAGAATTATGAGTATTTTGGTTCTCAGGTGTTTGATCCTGTATTTTACAGAAACAGATATTCTGATCTCCGTAACTATGGTGATGCTGCTCTTAGGTATCACTGGGTTGTTTATGGTATAAAAGAAGGACGTCAGGCTTCCAAGGAGTTTAATATTAATTATTATAAGTCTGCAAATGCCGATGTCAGAGCACAGTATGGTGACAATAATTATGGTTATGTGTGCCATTATAGTAGTTACGGTAAAAAGCAGGGAAGGCTGGGAGCTCTTCCTGAGTTTGGTAATGCGCTGAGTACAAAATTCTATTCTGCTAAGTATTCCGATCTGAATTCTGCGTTTGGTACTAATACAGAGAAGCTTACAAATCATTATAGAAACTATGGACTGAATGAAGGAAGACAGGGAAGTCCGGTATTTGATATCAATACATATAAGAGTCTTAATCCGGATGTTGCCAAGGCTTTCGGGAATGATAATATGAAGATCGTTCAACACTTCAACCAGTATGGTATGAAGGAAGGAAGAAGGGCGAGCACTAACTTTGACGTTATGTCCTATAAAAATCAGTATCAGGATCTCAGACTCGCTTTCGGAAATGATCTTGCTAAGTATTATGAGCATTATAATAATTACGGCTATTATGAGGGACGTAAGGCAACAGGTGTTTCAACAGTTCAGAATGCCGTAACCCGGATGAACGGCATGGACTACAGACTTGTGTATGATTATAACTATTATGTGAGCCATAATCCGGATGTTAAGTCAGCTTTTGGGAATGATGATATAGCTGTACTTCGCCATTTCGTTAATTATGGAATGAAGGAAGGACGTCAGGGTAAGACATCATTCAGTGTTAGTTCCTATAAGAATCAATATCCGGACCTTAGAAATGAGTTTGGTAATGACCTTAAGAGTTACTACATCCATTACATTAAGTATGGATATCGTGAGGGTCGAAAGAGTACAGGATGCTCAAAACCTGTTGGTGGAATAACCAAGCTGAACGGGGTTGATTACAGTGCGGTTTATAATTACAACTACTATATAAGTCATAATCAGGATGTTAAGAATGCAATCGGAACGGATGATGTTAAGGTGCTTCAGCATTTTGTGAAATATGGAATGAAGGAAGGACGTCAGGGCTCATCCGAATTCAGCCTGACCAAGTATAAGTCGCGATACGGCGATCTGGTCAGTGCATTTGGCTCCGATAATACAAAGTATTATCTGCACTACATGAACTATGGTAAAAAAGAAGGCAGGAGTGCAAAGTAATTGGACAATATGACCGAGAAAGTACAGCTCAAGGTTCGTGATTCGAACCTTGAGCTGTTTAGAATAATAACAATGTTCCTGATAGTAGCTCATCACTATGTCGTGAATTCGGGGCTTTCATACACAGACGGACCTTTGGCAAAAGATCCTTTGTCTCTGAAATCGCTATATCTGATGGTATTTGGAGCATGGGGAAAAACAGGAATAAACTGTTTTCTTATGATAACCGGGTATTTCATGTGTAAATCTCATATCACGGTGAGAAAGTTCCTGAAGCTTGTCTTCGAGGTAGAGTTTTACAGTATTGTCATATATCTGGTATTTCTTTTGCTCGGATATGAATCTCTTTCCGTGCAGAATATTATAAGAGTAGTATTTCCTGTAACCTCAATACAGCAGAATTTTACAGGATGCTTTATTGTATTCTATCTGTTCATTCCATTTCTTAATATTCTTGTACAGAATATGAATGAAAAACAGCATATAAGACTTATTCTGCTGTTGTCTTTTACTTATATTCTGTTTGGGACAATTCATGGTCGTACTTTCAGTGTTGCTATGAACTATGTCTCCTGGTATATGGTTCTGTATTTTATTGCCTCTTACATCAGACTTTATCCAAAGAAATGGTTTTCGGATAACAGAATATGTGGAAGTTTGCTTATAGTTTCGATTGTGATATCTGTTGTAAGTATAGTCGGATGTGCATGGTTGGGAACAAGAATCGGTACATTTATGCCATACTTCTTTGTTACTGATTCAAATACTTTCCTGGCGGTTGTTGTTGGAGTTTTTGCATTTTTGATTTTTAAGAATCTTCGTATTCCACAAAGCAGATTTATCAATGCAGTTGCGGCTACGACGTTTGGCGTAATGCAGATACATGCGAACAGTGATGCTATGCGAAGGTGGCTTTGGGTTGATACGCTTAAGAATGTTGAACATTATGATTCTAAGTTTGCGTTTCTATATCCTGTAATCGTTGTGTTAGCAGTTTTTACTATTTGTTCTGTGATAGATTTCGCAAGAATAAAGCTTTTGGAAGAACCTTTGTTTAAGTATATAAAGAGAGAAGGATAATATGGAGATTATTAAATATACATTTGACATACATGGAGATGACAGAGGTCAGTTGGTTGCACTCGAGGAATTGAAGAATGTTCCGTTCGATGTGAAGCGTGTGTATTATATGTGGGATACAGTTGAGGGAGTCAGGCGTGGCTTTCATGCTCATAAGGAACTGAAGCAGATTCTGATCTGTGTTCATGGCAGTTGTAAGATCCATCTTGATGATGGCCGCGAGACGAAAGAGGTTCTCTTGAATAAAGCAAACGAAGGACTGTACATCGAGGGACTCATATGGAGAGAAATGTATGATTTTTCGCCTGATGCGGTTCTTATGGTTTTGGCTTCTGAATACTATGATGAATCTGATTATATTAGAAATTATGATGAATTCCGCGCGGCGGTGAATAACACAAAGGGGAGTTGCTAGGATAGTGAAGAAAGTAGCGTTAGTTTTGTTGACAATTGTTACATTATGTTTTATTCCTGGTTTCGATGTAAAGGCTGCGGAAGATGTGAGTGATGTTGACGCTGCAACTGTAGGTGATGCAGAGATTAAAGATGAGGAAGTTGAGCCTGATACAGTAGAGATAGTTTGTTTGGAATCTCCAATTTCTGATAGTAAAACAGATGCATCGGTGGATGATTCCAATGTTAAGTCTCAAAAGGTGATTAAACAAGACACAGAAAAGAAGGATGCTACGGTATCAAAGGCTCCTGTGATTAAAGCTCAGTTTGCTACTGTTCAGGATGGGGTGAATTATTCTTCGGTTTATGACTATAATTATTATGTATCTCTGTATCCTGATATATGGAATGCTTTCGGTAGGGATGACGTGTCGGTTCTTAGGCACTTCGTGCAATATGGTATGAAGGAAGGCAGAATCGGGAACGATACATTTAATGTATACTCATATAAGAATGCATATGAGGACCTTCGAAATGCTTTTGGTCTTAGTATTGCTGATTATTATACTCATTATCTGAGATATGGCATGAAGGAAGGAAGATCTAAGACTTCAGGTATAAACAGCATAGTTGGTTCTGTTACAAAGTATAATGGTACAGATTATTCGGCTGTGTATGATTATTCATACTACACGGGTAAATATGCAGATATTAAAAGGGTTTTCAATGGTGATGATATAAGAACTCTCAAGCATTTCGTGGATTATGGAATGCGTGAGGGAAGACAGGCTAAGGAGTCTTTCAGCGTTGATTCATATGCAAAGGAGTATCAGGATCTTAGAAGAGCATTTAAGAATGATCTTCCTAAGTATTATCAGCATTATATGACTTATGGTAAGAAAGAGGGCAGGAAGACGTCAGGTACTAAGGCTATGAAGAATCCTGCAAAAACATACGGTGGTGTAGACTATTCACCTGTATATGATTATGAGTATTATGTGAGCAAGAATCCAGATGTAAAGAAAGCTTTTGGTTATGATGATGAGGCTACTCTTCAGCATCTGATCAATTATGGTATGAATGAAAGAAGATCTTCAATACAGACCTTTAATATTACTTCATATGCATATAGATATGTGGATCTCAGAAGGGCTTTCAAGGATGATTATAAAGCATATTATGTGCATTATGCTAAGTACGGCGTGAAGGAGAAGAGACAGACTACAGGCTGTAGTAAAATGCTTAACTTTGAAACTTCATATGAAGGCTTTGATTATGGTTCAGAATATGATTTCAATGCATATTGGGGTACTCGGGCTGAGCATAAGAGCATAACTTCATATGACGACTTGGCGGCTGTGAAGTATTTTGCAGAACACGATTCAAAGATGATAGTTATGACTTCTGCAGAGCTTGTAAGAAGACTTAAGATACTGGCAGGACGCAGTACATTTTACAAGAATAAGTATCCTTATAATCTTTGCTATATTAATGAAGACGGCAGAACGAGTGCCGATTGTCTGAATTTGTACAAGGCTCTCTTTAATGGTTATGACGTTACAAGAACAGATGTAGGGTATTTCCAGAAAGACCTTTCCAATACCGGTGACTGTGGTGAATGGAAGCTGCTGAATCAGTGTACAGATATATCGCAGGATTTCACTAAGCTTAAAGCGGGTGAACCGAGACTCCTGTACAAGGACGGCCATATAGGCGGTTATATAGGTGAAGAGGTTACTATAGGGGGCAAGGTTTATAATGTTATAGAATGTACGGTTGCATGGCAGGGAGGAATCCTCTATAGCTTCGTTGATAAGAAGGGCAACAGATATCAGTATAAAGGTGGAACAAAACGTGGAGCTTGGACTCATCACGGAAAGATGTCCAGATGGATTGAATATTAATCTATAGAAAATGAAGGCTGTTTTTGTGAATATGCAATGCATGGGGGTGTAACATATGAGGAAAAACGTATCAAGAATACTTGCAATAGCTTTTACACTTATAATGATAGTAACGCTGCTCTATACTCCGAGTATTGAAGTAAATGCGGCCGGTAAAAAACTTATTGCTATTACTTTCGATGACGGTCCTTCCGGTTCTCAGACCGGAAGACTTCTCGACGGTCTAAAAGCGAGAAGTGCCAAGGCTACCTTCTTCATGAATGGCGTGAATGGTTCTTATGGGGTAAGGAACAATTCGAGTTTGGTGAGCAGGATGGTGCGTGAGGGTCATCAGATTGCAAATCATACATGGTCGCACGTGGTGCCTTTCTCTAAACTTAGTTCATCACAGATGAAGTCTGAGGTGTCGGGTGTTAATACTTATCTTTATAATGCTGCCGGCGGTTCATTTCAGACTTTCGTCCGTATCCCGGGTGGAGACAGGTCGAGTACTATATCTTCGTCTGTGGATGCTCCTATGATACTCTGGTCAGTGGATCCGCTCGACTGGAAGTACAGAAATTCCAATACTGTTTACAACAATATAATGAAAGCTGCCAGTGACGGCGGAATAATTCTGGTTCATGATATTCATCCGACCAGTGTTGACGGTGCACTAAGAGCAATATCATCTCTGCAGTCTCAGGGCTATGAATTCGTTACAGTTTCCGAACTTTTCCGCAGAAGAGGAGTTACTCCGAGAAATGGACAGACTTACGCCAAGGTTGGAGTAACAGGGGTGAATCTTCCGGCTTACAAAACGCCGAGTCTGCAGTCAGTTGTATCTAATTTTGGTGAATGTAAGGTTGTTGCTTCTACTTCTGACAGTGGATTGACTCTCAGATATACAACTGATGGAAGTATACCGAATCTTTCGAGTAAGAAATATACCGGTCCTATAACTGTAAGTGCTAATTCGACTGTACATATAAGGCTTGCAGGCTTTGATAAGTTCGGAACAAGGACGGGAGTAGCAGACGGAACGTTCAAGGGAGGACTTCCTGTGGTTATCTTTAGTTCTGATTACTACTCAAATAAGTATGATGACCTGAAGTCTGCTTTTGGAAATGATAAGGATAAACTACATAAACACTTTACGACATATGGAATTAAGGAAGGCCGCCAGGCGAGTCCTGTATTTGATGTGACTTTCTATAAGAAGTCATATGCTGATCTGAAGTCTGCATTCGGAGATGACAATACTAAGTATGCCGATCACTTCGTGAAGTATGGTATGAAAGAGGGCAGAAAGGCCAGCGATACATTTGAAGTTAATTCATATAAGAATCTGTATCAGGACCTTAGACTTGCTTTTGGAAATGACCTGACTAAGTATTATGAGCACTATGTTAAGTATGGTTATTCGGAAGGCCGTAAGGCGACAGGAGTAACAACGCTTCAGAATGCTGTTACTAAAATGAACGGAACTGACTACAGCCTTGTATATGATTATAATTTCTATGTTACTCGTTACCCTGATATCAAGAAGGCTTTCGGTAATGATGATATTGCAACGCTTCGTCATTTCGTAACATATGGTATGAAGGAGGGCAGACAGGCAAAGGCTACTTTTAATGTACACTCCTATAAGAATCAGTATCCGGATCTTAGAACTGCATTTGGTTATGATCTTAAGAATTACTATATGCACTTCATAAGAAACGGTGCGCGGGAAGGCAGGAAAGCTATAGGCTGTTATCAGGTTGTAGGTGCTGTCACGAAGCTGGACGGCGTTGATTACAGTGCAGTATATAATTATCAGTATTACGTTGCGCATAATCCTGATATCAAGAAGGCTTTTGGTAATGATGATATAGCAACCCTTCAGCATTTCGTGAAGTACGGAATGAAAGAAGGACGTACAGCAAGTGCTGACTTCAGTCTTGCTAAATATAAATCCAGATACGCTGATCTTCGGAATGCCTTTGGAGATGACAATGCGAAGTACTATTTGCATTACATTTCCTATGGGAAGAAGGAAGGAAGAAGCGCGAAGTAGGAGTTTGTAGAACGAAAAGCCACCGTATAAATAAATAGACATATCTGACCTGTTATGCTACAATATTACACATAATCAGACAGATATGTCTATTTATTTTGCACATCGAACAGATTCTCGGATTACAAATGAGGGTATGGTTATGAATATTAAAGATATAAGCGATAGAATTAAAAGATATAGAATAGATTTTCCTATGACTCAGACAGAACTCTCGGATAGATCAGGCGTATCTGTTAGGAGCATTTCCAGATTTGAGAATGGTGAAGATATCAGTTTATCTAATTTTATTAAACTGATCGATGCGCTGGAACTGGGTTCACGTATGGACGAACTGATACCGGATTACAGGAAGAGACCTTCATATTATCTGGAAACTGAGAAGAAAAGACAGAGGGCAACTACGAAGAATAAGGTTGAGGAAAAAAGGTTTGTTTGGGGGGATGAGAAATGATCAATACGGCAGAAGTTTTCCTTTGGGGAACAAGGATTGCAGTCATTCATCAGGATGAGGGAAGACCGTACATTTCATTTGAATATGATAAAAGTTTCCAGAACAGTGGCATTGAAGTGTCTCCGATCAAGATGAAGTTGAGTGGACGACTTTTTGAGTTTCCGGAGCTTGCAGGAGATGCTTTTCATGGGGCACCGGGCCTGATTGCAGATTCGCTTCCTGACAAATTCGGTAATAAGGTTATCGAGAGGTGGCTTATGGAGCAGGGGCGTCCTATGGATGACTTTAATACGATTGACAGGCTTTGTTACACGGGAACCAGAGGAATGGGGGCGTTGGAGTATAAACCGGTGGCAGGCCCTGTGTCTAATCCGAGTGAGAATGTCGATATTGAAAAAATGGTTGAGTTTGCTTCACATGTATTGGCAGGTAAAGAGAATCAAAAACTCAGTGTCGATGATCAGATAGGATATAGTCAGTTGGTTCAACTTGGTACTTCTGCAGGAGGTGCCAGAGCTAAAGCTCTTATAGCTTGGAACGAATCTACAGGGGAATTGAAAAGCGGTCAGATAGATGCCGGAAATGGATATGAATACTGGCTTATCAAATTCGATGGAGTTAATAAAAATGGTGATCATAATCTGGAAGATACCGTCGAGTATACATTGATTGAATATGCTTATTACCTTATGGCCAAGGAAGCAGGAATTGAAATGAATGAATGTCGGATTCTAGATGAAGGTGGCAGGCACCACTTTATGACAAAACGCTTTGACAGAGTTGGAAATCAGAAGCTTCATATGCAGACGCTCGGTGCTCTGCTGCATGTTGATTATAATTATCCGGGGCTTTGCAGTTATGAACAGGCGGCTGCAGTAATAAAAAAACTAAATACTTCGTCGAAGGATGTTGAACAGCTGTTCAGAAGAATGGTGTTTAATGTTTTGCTTGTGAATCAGGATGATCATGTAAAGAATATTTCATTTTTGATGGATAAGAATGGGAGATGGAAGCTGGCTCCGGCATATGACGTTACATTTTCATACAATCTGAACAATAGGTGGCTTAAGGCTCATCAAATGACCGTTAATGGTAAAACAGAAGGCATAGAATATGATGATCTTATAATGTCCGGAAAAAGTATGGGGCTTGGTAAGAGTAAGTGTGACAGGATAATCGCAGATGTACAGAATGTCGAATCTGATATCTCAGTTTTTTTTGAAAAAGTTGGAGTAAAAGAAAAGAACTGTGATATAATAAAAAAAGTTATAAATGGACGATAAACACTTATAGTTTTAGTGGATGGGGAGATGAGACATATGAAAAGAAGACTTAAGAGTATATCATCATTAATCATTGCTTTACTAATGGTTATAGCAATACTGAATGTTCCTGCCATAGATGCAAAGGCGGCAGGTACGAAACTCGTTGCATTTACTTTTGATGACGGTCCGTACGCTTATACAAGTCAGCTTTTGGATGGACTGAAGGCAAGGAACGTAAGGGCAACATTTTTCATGGTTGGTCAGAGTGGTGCGTGTGGTGTTGCAGGAAAGCAGGAAATGATCAACCGTATGGTTCGTGAGGGACATCAGGTTGCAAATCATACATGGAGTCATGTGACACCTTTCGGAAAACTTTCTTCCTCTGAAATGAAAAGTGAAGTTGACAGAGTGTATCCATATCTCAAGACTGCTATGGGAGGTGACTTCAAGCAGCTTGTCAGGATTCCGGGCGGTGATATGTCGAGCAGGACGTCTTCGACCGTGAATTATCCTATGATAAGATTTGATTTCAATGCTGAGGATTATATACATAGAGATGTCAATAAAACATATAATGCAATTATTTCAAGTGTTAAAGATGGAAGTATAGTATGCCTGCATGACAGAATCAAACAGTCATGTGATGCGGCTCTGAAAGCTATAGATTATCTTCAGGCAAGAGGGTATGAGTGTGTTACTATTTCAGAACTCTTCAGAAGAAGAGGGATATCTCTGGATGATTATAAGACATATAATTCTGCTTATAATAAGGGTATCAACCTGCCGGCATATCAGAAGCCTAAGCTTCAGATGATAGTTTCGAAGTATGGCGAGTATAAGGTTATAGCGTCTACTTCAGATAAAGGTATCACACTCAGATACACTACTGATGGAAGTATCCCGAATCTTTCGAGTCCGGTATGTAATGGTGCGATAACTGTAAACGGAAATGTGTTGCTCAGGGTTGCGGGATTTGACAAATACGGTACCAGGACTGAAATTGCTGACAGTGTATATAAAGGTGGACTTTCATCTTCTGTATTTAATGCGGATGTATATTCCGGAAAATATACAGATTTGAAAAAAACTTTCGGATCTGACGCTGGTAAGCTATATAATCACTTTTCTGATTACGGTATAAAGGAAGGCAGACAGGCGAGTCTTGTTTTTGACGTTGTTTTTTATAAGAAGTCATATGCTGACCTCAGGTCCGCTTTCGGTAATGACAATATGAAGTACGTTGAACACTTCAGCAAGTATGGCATGAAGGAAGGTCGCCGTGGAAGTCAGGAGTTTGATGTGAACTCTTACAAGAATCAGTATCAGGATCTCAGACTTGCTTTTGGAAATGACTTGACTAAGTACTACGATCATTATAATCGTTATGGTATGTATGAAGGTCGAAAAGCGACGGGCGTAACAACTGTACAGAATGCTGTTACAAAGATGAATGGCGTAGATTATAGCCTGGTATATGATTACAATTTCTATGTGAGCCATAATCATGATATCAAGAAAGCGTTTGGTAATGATGACATCGCAACGCTTCGTCATTTCGTAACCTATGGTATGAAGGAGGGCAGACAGGCAAAGGCTACCTTCAATGTTAATTCATATAAGAATCAGTATCCTGATCTCAGAACTGTATTCGGTAAGGACCTTAAGAGTTACTACATGCACTACATAAGATATGGCGCGAAGGAAGGCAGAAAGGGTACGGGCTGCAATCAGGTTATGGGTGCAGTAACGAAGCAGGACGGCGTTGATTACAGCGCAGTATATAATTACCAGTACTATGTTGCTCATAATCCTGACATCAAGAAAGTATTCGGAAATGATGACGTTGCAACCTTGCAGCATTTCGTGAAGTACGGCATGAAAGAAGGACGTACAGCCAGCGCTGACTTCAACCTTGCAAAATATAAATCCAGATATGCTGATCTTCGTAAGGCCTTCGGAGATGATAATGCGAAGTATTATATACATTACATTTCCTATGGTAAGAAGGAAGGCAGGAATGCAAAGTAGGGATTAATTTGTAAAACTTTCTTAAACTTGCAAAAAACATGTAAATCCGTCTTTACAAAAGGACTGACATGATATAAAATGCATGGGAAAATGAATAACAAAAGGCTTTGATGGAGACTGCTGTTATAAACGGCGCTACAGGGAATCCTGCCCGTGACTGAGAGGTGGATGCGATACGCATGATAAGTGGAACACTCCGGAGCTTCGTGAAGAAAGGCTTGGAAGTGCATGACGCACTTAGATAGTTGATTAGAACACGACGTGTGATGCGCGTTAAGCATGTCAGAGAGGAATCAGAGTATCTGGTTCAATCGCGGGTGGTACCGCGGGTAAAAGAGTTTATCCGTCCCGGGACGACATTAGTTGTCCCGGGACTGCTTTTATATAAAAGAGATTTCGCGCCACGCTCGGCGCATTTATTTCATAGTAAGGAGAAATCAAAAATGTCAAACATTTACAGAGACAGAACAATCGACAAAATGAGTGAAGGAGATGTTGGAAGCAACGTACGTCTTGCCGGATGGGTTGAGAATATTCGTGACCACGGTGGAGTATCTTTCATCGATCTCAGAGATATGTACGGAGTTATGCAGGTCGTACTTCGTGATACAAATCTTCTCGAAGGTATCAGAAGAGAAGAGGCTATATCAGTAGAAGGCCTTGTAGAACATCGTGATGAGGAGACATACAATCCTAAGATTCCTACAGGAACCATAGAGCTTGAGGCTCATTCCATAGATGTACTCGGAAAGGTTTATACTGACCTTCCATTTGAGATAATGACTTCAAAGGAAGTTCGTGAGGACGTACGTCTTAAGTATCGTTTCCTTGATCTCAGAAATGAAAAGGTTAAGGATAACATCCTTTTCCGTTCGAAGGTTATATCTTATCTCAGAAGAAAGATGGAGGATATGGGATTTGTTGAACTTCAGACTCCTATACTCTGCGCATCATCACCGGAAGGCGCTCGTGACTATATAGTTCCTTCACGTAGATATAAGGGCAAGTTCTATGCACTTCCACAGGCACCACAGCAGTATAAGCAGCTTCTGATGGTTTCAGGATTTGATAAGTATTTCCAGATAGCTCCTTGCTTCAGAGATGAGGATGCAAGAGCTGACCGTTCACCTGGAGAATTCTATCAGCTCGACTTCGAGATGAGCTTTGCTACACAGGAAGATGTCTTCAAGGTTGGTGAGGAAGTTCTTTACGATACATTTGCAAAATTTGCACCTGAAGGTGCTAAGATAACAGAGGCTCCGTTCCCTGTAATAAGCTACAAGGATGCTATGCTTCAGTTTGGTACAGATAAGCCGGATCTTCGTAATCCGCTCCGTATCATAGACGTTACTGATTTCTTCCAGAGATGTACATTCAAGCCTTTCCATGGCAAGACTGTACGTGCAATAAATGCACCGAAGAAGCTCAGTAAAGGTCAGCATGAGAAGATGCTTAAGTTCGCTCAGGGTATAGGCATGGGCGGCCTTGGTTATCTTGAAGTACTTGAGGACGGAAGCTATAAGGGACCTATAGATAAGTTCATTCCGGATGATATGAAGGAAGAACTTCGTGAGATGGCAGGTCTTAATGTCGGCGATACTATATTCTTCATCGCTGATAAGGAGAATCTTGCAAACCTTTATGCAGGTCAGATAAGAAATGAACTTGGTGCAAGACTTGATATGATTGAGCAGAATGCATATCGTTTCTGCTATATAAATGATTTCCCAATGTATGAGCTGGATGAGGAGACAAAGAAGCCTGCATTCACACATAATCCTTTCTCTATGCCACAGGGTGGACTTGATGCACTTAACGAAAAGGATCCGCTTGATATACTTGCTTATCAGTATGACATAGTTTGTAACGGTGTTGAGCTGTCTTCAGGTGCTGTTCGTAACCACGACATGCAGATCATGGAGAAGGCTTTCGAGATAGCAGGCTACAGTAAGGAAGTTCTCGAGCAGAAGTTCGGAGCTCTCTATACAGCATTCCAGTTCGGTGCACCTCCACATGCAGGTATGGCACCTGGTGTTGACCGTATGATAATGCTCCTCAGAAATGAAGAGAACATCCGTGAGGTTATCGCATTCCCGATGAGCGGAACAGGTCAGGATCTTATGTGCGGTGCTCCAAATGAAGTAACAGAGATGCAGCTTCGTGAGACACATATTAAGGTACGTGATTAATGCGGAAGCTGTTCGAGTGTAAATGATTGATTCCATCGTTTTCCATAGTTATGGAGGAAACTGATATGACAATAACAGACGAAACTATCGAGTATGTAGGTATACTCGCAAAACTGGAACTGAATGATGAAGAGAAAGAAGCGGCAAAGAAGGATATGTCCGAAATGCTCGACTACGTGAATAAGCTGAACGAGCTTGATGTATCAGGTGTCGAGCCTATGAGCCACAGCTTCCCTATTACAAATGTAATGCGTGAAGATGAAGTTACAAACGGTGATGACAGCGAGAACATGCTGAAGAATGCACCTGAGAAGACTGAGAACGGCTACGTAGTTCCGAAGACATTTGCCTAAGGATGTGCCTGATTTACTGGCATCATATACTTCAAAGAGGAGAAAACAATGAGTGATATCATGAAGCTCACAGCTGTAGAGCTTGGAAGTAAGATTGCGGCAGGAGAGATAAGCTCGGTAGAGGCTACCAAGGCTTCCCTTGATGCAATCGGAAACAAAGATAAGAAGATTCACGCTTTCGTGACTGTAGATACAGAGGGCGCCATAAAGCGTGCTGAGGAAATGGATAAGCTGATAGCCGCTGCAAAGGCAGAGGGCAAGACTCTCAGTCCGCTTGCAGGTGTTCCTATAGCAATAAAGGACAACATGAATGTATCAGGGATGCTCACAACCTGTTCATCCAAGATACTCGGAAACTTTGTCCCTACATTTACAAGTACTGCTGTACAGAACATGATCGATGCGGGAGTTGTCATAGTAGGAAAGACAAATATGGATGAGTTCGCGATGGGAAGTACAACAGAGACTTCATACTTCGGACCGACTTACAATCCATATGACCTGACACGCGTTCCGGGTGGTTCATCAGGTGGTTCTGCAGCATCAGTTGCAGCAGATGAAGTTCCTATGGCGCTCGGTTCAGATACAGGTGGATCCATAAGACAGCCGGCAAGCTTCTGTGGCGTTACAGGTATCAAGCCTACTTACGGAAGAGTTTCACGTTATGGTCTTATAGCTTATGGTTCATCTCTTGACCAGATAGGACCAATAGCAAAGGATACCCGCGACTGTGCAGCCATGCTTTCAGTTCTTGCAAGCCATGATCCTAAGGATTCAACTTCTTACGAGAAGTCAGCAGATAATTTCATGGATGCTCTTATACCAGATGTTAAGGGTATGAAGATCGGTATTCCTAGAGATTACTTCGGAGAAGGACTTGATGCGGATGTTAAGGAAAATGTACTTAGAGCCGCTGAAACATTAAAGAGTCTTGGAGCAGAGGTAGAAGAGTTTGACCTTGGAATGGTTGAATATGCTATTCCTGCATATTACATCATCGCCTGCGCAGAGGCTTCATCGAATCTTGAAAGGTTTGACGGAGTTAAGTATGGCTACAGAACAGCTGAGTATACCGATCTCCACAACATGTATAAGAAGACGAGAAGCGAGGGCTTTGGAGCTGAAGTAAAGCGCCGTATAATGCTCGGTTCATTTGTTCTTTCATCAGGATATTATGATGCTTACTACGTAAAGGCGCTTCGTGTGAAGAACCTCATCAAGCAGGCATTTGATAAAGCATTCGAGAAGTATGACGTGATACTCGGACCGGTTGCTCCGACCACAGCCCTTAAGTGCGGCGAGTCACTCAGCGATCCGATCAAGATGTATCTCGGAGATATATACACTGTATCAGTTAACCTTGCAGGACTTCCTGGTATTTCAACACCATGTGGATATGACAAAAATGGAATGCCTGTCGGTCTTCAGTTACTCGGTCAGGTATTCGAGGAGAAGAAGATACTGAGAGCAGCATACGCATTTGAAAGTACATTTACACGCAAGAGTGCAGAGATATAGCATTACTTCTGCGACTGACTAAACCTGTAGATGTAAATAATTAGGAGAAAAACATGTCAAAAGAATTCGAAGTTGTTATAGGACTTGAGGTCCATGTTGAACTGAATACTAAGACGAAGATATTCTGCGGTTGCTCAACTGCATTCGGCGGAGCACCGAATACACATACGTGCCCGGTTTGTACGGGTATGCCGGGAAGCCTTCCTGTTCTGAACAAAGAAGTGCTTCATAAGGCTATAGCAGTTGGCCTTGCGACAAACTGCAACATAACCAGAAATTCCAAGTTCGACCGTAAGAATTATTTCTATCCTGATAATCCTCAGAATTATCAGATATCACAGCTTTACTATCCTATATGCAGGGATGGAAAGGTTGAGATAGAAGTAAATGGAGAGAAGAAGTTCGTACGTATCCACGAGATCCATATGGAAGAGGATGCGGGCAAGCTTGTCCATGATGAATGGAATGAGAATTCATATGTTGACTTCAACCGTTCAGGCGTACCTCTTATAGAGATAGTTTCTGAGCCGGACATGCGTTCTGCAGATGAAGTCATAGCTTATCTCAGCAAGCTCCGTGAGACCATTCAGTACCTCGGTGCTTCTGACTGCAAGCTGAATGAAGGCTCTATGAGAGCTGATGTTAACCTTTCACTCCGTGAAAAGGGAAGCGAAGAATTCGGTACCAGAACAGAAACAAAGAACCTGAACAGCTTCACAGCTATCCGCCACTCTATCGAGAATGAGATCGCAAGACAGTCTGACCTGATACTCGCGGGAGAGAAGGTAGTTCAGGAAACAAGACGCTGGGATGATGTTAAGGGTTATTCATATCCTATGCGTTCCAAAGAGGATGCTCAGGATTACAGATATTTCCCTGATCCGGACCTTGTACCTATCATAGTAACAGATGAAATGATAGATTCGATCAAGGCTGAAGAGCCTGAGTTCCGCGCAGATAAGAAGATCCGTTACAAGGAAGAGTATGACCTTCCTGATTATGATATCGATCAGATTACTGCTGAAAAGAAGATGGCAGATATCCTCGACGAGGGCGTTAGGCTCGGTGGTGATCCGAAGAAGATCAGTAACTGGCTCATGGGTGAGACCATGCGTCTCATGAAGGAAACTTCAACAGATGCTACTGACCTTAAGTTCAGTGCTGAGAATCTTGTTAAGCTTATAAAGCTAAATGAATCAAAGGAGATCAACAACGCTGTTGCGAAGGAAGTCTTCGAGAAGGCTGTTTTCTCAGACAATCTTGATCCTGAGAAATACGTAGCTGACAACGGACTTTCAACAAAGGCTGACGCAGGCGAGCTTGAAGCAGTTGTAAAGAAAGCAATCGACGCTAACCCTAAGGCAGTTGAAGATTATAAGGCCGGCAAGAAAAAAGCCGTAGGCGCTATAGTCGGATTCGTAATGAAAGAGATGAAGGGTAAATGTGACCCGGGAACCGTTAATCAGATGATATCCGGTATTCTGGACTAATTTTCAGAGAAGCCCAGTTAGTATATTTTTTACTACTACTGACAGTTTATAGTATACAGATTGATACTCAATCATATACACGAGAAACCCTTGGAGCACGTCAGTGCTTAACGAACAGACATTTATGTCTGTGAGTTTAGCATCTGCTACGTGTGGAATGGAGCGAGAGCGCGTTTCGAGTGTATATGGATTGGTGTATCAATCGTAAATTAGCAATTAGGAGGAAAAAACATGCGTACATATTTGGTAACCGGCGGTGCCGGCTTCATAGGTTCAAATTACATCCATTACATGCTTGATAAGTATGATTATGATATTCATATCATCAACGTAGATAAGCTCACATACGCAGGAAATCTCGAGAACCTTAAGGATATCGAGGGCAGGGATAACTACGAATTCATCCGTGCCGACATCTGCGACAAAGAAGCTATAGCTAAGATATTCGCTGAGAATGATATAGACAGAGTGGTACATTTTGCTGCTGAAAGCCATGTAGACAGAAGTATCAAGGATCCTGAGGTATTCGTAAATACCAACGTTCTCGGTACTGCAGTCATGCTGAACTGTGCAAAGGCTGCATGGGAGCTCCCTGACGGTACATTTAAACCTGATAAGAAGTTCCTTCATGTTTCTACTGATGAGGTATATGGCTCGCTTCCTGATGATGACAATGCTTTCTTCTATGAGACAAGCCCTATAGATCCTCACAGCCCATATTCAGCAAGCAAGGCTTCAAGTGACATGCTTGTAAAGGCATACATAGATACATATCATTTCCCTGCAAATATAACGAACTGCAGCAACAATTACGGACCTTATCAGTTCCCTGAGAAGCTGATACCGCTCATCATCAATAATGCACTTGCAGGAAAGAATCTGCCTGTATACGGCGACGGCAAGAATGTACGTGACTGGCTCTATGTCATGGATCATGCAAAGGCTATCGATATGGTTCAGGAACAGGGAGTTCTCGGCGAGCGTTATAACATCGGCGGTCACAACGAGAAGCAGAACATTGAGATAATCAATATCATCCTCGAGACTCTTCAGGAGCTTCTGCCTGATTCAGATCCGCGCAAGGCAAATGTATCGAAGGAACTTATCACTTACGTAACAGATCGTAAGGGTCACGACAGAAGATATGCCATCGCACCTGACAAGATCAAGGCTGAGATAGGCTGGTATCCTGAGACTATGTTCAAGGACGGAATCCGTCTCACCATAGAGTGGTATCTCAATAATATGAAATGGATGGAACGCGTTACAAGCGGTGATTACCAGAAATATTACGAGGCAATGTACAGTGACAGAAAGTAAGAATGCATTGCAGCTTTCGGTTGTGATGCCTGCATATAATGAAGAAAAGATCATATATGACAATCTGCTGACGGCAGCTTCGGAGATAGAGGCTTTCTGCAGTAACTTTGAGATCATAGCTGTAAATGACGGCAGCTCAGACAGCACCAGAGAAGAAGTGCTCCGCGCAAGGAGTAAGGATAAGAGAATCAAACTTATATCTTATAAGAAAAACCGTGGCAAAGGGTATGCTGTAAGACGCGGCATGACAGCTGCGAGCGGGGAGTACGTTGCATTTCTTGATTCGGATCTGGATCTTCCGGCTTATCAGTTGGAAGGTTTTCTGACGAAGCTTCGTGAGACAGGCGCAGATATTGCGATAGGTTCCAAACTTCACAAGAGCTCGAATATCGAGTATTCTCCAATGAGACGTCTTATGAGCTATGTTTATTACAGGATGGTAAAGCTTCTGTTCAGGCTGGATGTAAAGGATACGCAGACAGGTCTTAAGGTTTTCAGAGCAGAAACTTGCCGCTCTATATTTGAAGGAGCGTCCATAAACAGATTCTCATTTGATATAGAAATGCTTGCCATGGCGGCAAAGAAAGGACTGTCCATCATAGAGCTTCCGGTTGTCATGCAGCCGAAGAGAAGTACTATGCGACGTTCAAAAATATCAATTAAGCAGATTTTTATAATGATTTATGATACAATAAATATTTGGATGCGTATTCACTGAGCATTCGGATAGAGTATTACAGCAAACCATGATTCAGATAATTCATTTACGAAAGGAATTCAGGTATGAGCAGATACGACGATTACGACGATAATGAAGAATACGAAGAAGAGTATGAAGAAGGATACGATGAGGAATACGATGACGATGATTATTATGACGTCAGACGTTCTGAAAGCAGAGGACTTTCTTCAAACCTGAGATGGGTGGTCGCACTCATAGTAGAGATCCTTATCATCGTAGCTCTCGGTGTAGGAATCTTCAAGCAGTATGTAAGCAGCAAGTACAGCCTTATGACAGTAGACAATGTCAAGAAGGAAGAGCTTGCCATAAATGAAGAGGTTGAGGAGAAGACCAAGGGTTACACTCAGATAGCTCTTTTCGGTGTCGATGCCAGAGACAATAACCTTGGCAAGGGTAACCGAAGCGATGCCATAATCGTAGCATCGATCAATAACGATACCAAGGAAGTTAAGCTCTGCTCAGTTTACAGAGATACACTCCTTGAGATAGAGAAAGAGAACCCTGTTACTTCAAAGGTTAATACTGCATATGCATACGGTGGCCCTGAGATGGCCATAAAGACCCTTAACGCGAATCTTGACCTTTCAATCACAGAATATGTCACCGTTAACTGGGAAGGCCTTACAAGGGCTGTAGACGCGCTTGGCGGTGTACAGGTTCATGTTGAGCAGAACGAGCTTGAGTGGCTCAATATCTGTATAACAGAGCAGATCGCATCAAACGGTATCTATTCAGACGGCGTTTTCGAAACAGGTGACCTGACTCTTAACGGTGTTCAGGCAACAGCTTACTCACGTATAAGAAGTACAGATCAGGGTGATATCACAAGAACTGAGAGACAGCGTGAAGTCATCACTGCCATGATAGAGAAATTCAAGAGCAGTGATATGACTACCATCGACAAGATGATAAATGAGCTGTTCCCATATATCAGAACAAGTATCACAGAGGAAGAGATGTATAAGCTTGCTCAGTCTCTTGCATCTTATGAGCTTACAGAGACTTCAGGTTTCCCTGCAAGATTCACTTTCTGGAGCAGTAAAGAGAAGGGTGCATGTATAGCTGCACAGGATCTTAAGGACAATGTAAAAGTCCTTCATGAGTTCCTCTTCAGTGAAGAAGATTATACACCTTCAGAAAAGGTTACAAGCCTTAATGATATGCTCGTAAATGAAACGGGTGCCAAGAGTACCGGTGAGATAGTACTTGAGTACGAGAACAACACGCCTGAAACACCGCCTGAAGATGGCGAGGATACCGATGGTGAAGGTGAAGACGGCGAATAATCGTTAGTTTACATAATTTCGAACAAGTGAGGCATTGTATGAGCTACAATTACTTCGCATTAGTATCAAGAATGAAATATATAGAGCGCTGGGCACTCATGCGCAACTCCCGCCCGGAGAACCTCTCCGAGCACAGCCTGGAGGTTTCCATGATAGCTCATGCTCTCTGTGTGATAGGAAATGTAAGGTATGGTCATAAGCTGGATGCTGATAAGGCAGCAGTTATAGGGCTTTATCATGATGCTTCAGAGATCATCACAGGTGATATGCCGACTCCGGTTAAATATTATAACAAGGACATCAAGTCGGCCTACAAAGAGGTTGAGAAGGTTGCTGAGGAGCATATCATAGATAAGCTTCCGGATGATCTGAAGGATGAGTACAGAAAGATATTTTTCTCGGGCGCTGATGAGTTTCTTACAGAAGAAGAGAAGGCTGAGGAAGCATACATGCGCCGTCTTGTTAAGGCAGCGGATAAGCTTTCTGCGCTTATTAAATGTATCGAAGAAGAGAATTCCGGAAACAGGGAATTCAGAACTGCCATGGACTCAACTCAGAAATCCATAGAGAAGATGGCGGAAGAAATGCCGGAGCTTCACGATTTCATGAAGGATTTTCTGCCTTCATACGGAATGACTCTGGATGAACTGGAATAAAGAGAATAATTAACTTGATCGAGAGCTGGACGTGAGTATATAAACTTAGTAGGTCCGGCTTTCTTGTTTTCTATAAAAATGTGATAATCGGACTTGTCTTACGGAGGGGGCTCTGATGGATAAAAAGACTATATTGATCATATTAGCAGTACTTCTGCTCGCTGTCGGCGGCTTTTTTGCTAAAAAGAATACAGGGACAAGGCGGGCGGTTGCAGACGTTCCTGATCCCGTGCAGAAAGAGGCAAGCGGTACGGAGACCATGGACGTTGGAAAATATAAAGTTAACATCAAAAAGCTTTACTCCTACGATATCAAAGCTCTGGTTGTCCATACCAAGGATTATCCTGAAACAGATCTGGCAGGTAAGCTTGCACCTAAGGACCTTGCACTTGCCTGGGGGAAGGTTGCCGAATATAACGATCGTATAGATTTTAACTGGAGACAGTCGGGAAGATGGTATTACTGGAGCACGAGCACTTATGCCGAGATCGCACCGGTAGGCTCTGTTGCCGGTGTAACACATTGTTCAGCAAATAACCATATCATTCCTGCTACAGTTGCAGTCAGAGATAAGGTTAAGAAGATAAAGACAGGTGACTATATCCATATGACGGGTTATCTTGTTAACATCAATGCCACCGGAAGTGATGGCTCGACATTCTACTGGAATTCGAGCACGTCAAGGGATGACAGTGGTGATGGTTCATGCGAGGTTTTCTATGTGACCGATATCCAGTGGATGGATTAGTTTTACTAAGTGTACCCGGCGCGGCGCACGATACATTTTACAGAAGAGGTTAGAAATTAATGTTATCAAAATTCAGTGTAAAAAGACCATATACAGTATTTGTAGTAGTTGTTGCTGTACTGGTTATAGGATACGTTGCTCTGACGCGTATGACGGCAGACCTTCTGCCGGATATGGAGCTTCCATACGTCGTAGTAATGACTATGGATTACGGCGCCAGTCCTGAAGAGGTTGAGATGAATGTCACGGCACCGCTTGAAGCGGCTCTTGCTACGACTTCGAGCCTTAAGACTCTTCAGTCCATGTCATATAACAGCTATTCGGTTGTTGTTCTGGAATACGAAGGCAATGTCAACATGGATAAGACCATGATCGATATCCAGCAGAAGCTGGAGCAGGTCAAGAGTTCATTTGATGATTCGATAGGTAATCCTGTAATACTTCAGCTTAATCCTGACATGATCCCAATAATGGTTGCAGCTGTCGGAGTAGACGGAATGGATTCTGTTACTGCCACCGACTATGTGAATACAGATATTAAGCCTCAGCTGGAAAGCGTTGAGGGTGTTGCATCAGTTACTATCACCGGTGGAATAGAGCAGAAGATACAGGTTACCATAGACGAGGATAAGGTTGATAAGCTGAATGAAGATATCATGGCCGCCATTGATGCCAAATTCGTTGATGCGGATAATGAGATCGATGATGCAAAACGCGAGATAGAATCAGGCAAGAATAAAGTCAATGCAGGTAAGGAACAGGCAGCGAATGAGCTTAGTAAAAATGAAACGGAGCTTAATTCAAAGAAGATCGAACTCTACCAGACAGAAGCCGGACTGAAGGAACAGCTTACTTCTCTTCAGGCTACGGCAGGAACACTTAAGTCGGCTATTGACGGTTTCCAGCAGGCATACGACGGAGCAAGTGCTGCGGCAGAAGGACTTACTGCTATAAAAGCAGCAATAGATATGTATGACCAGGGACTTCTGGATGACGATACATTTACGGCTATGGCAGGAATGACTATCGACGAAGCGAGGGCTCAGGCAACACAGCTTCAGGGAGCTATAGATCAGGTTAATGCGGGACTTGCAAGTCAGGCAGCACTCCTTGCAACTCAGGGAATCACAGTTAATGATTATACTGATCTTCCGGCAGCTATATCAGCGCTTTCAAAGAGTCTTACAGAGGTAAATGCAGGAATAGCTGAGATCAATTCTGCTCTGTCACAGATTGAAGCAGGAAAGATTACTATAGATGATGCTCTTGAAGCACTCGGAAAGGCTTCCATAACAGGTACGCTTGAACTCAGTAATGCAATGTCACAGCTCCTTACAGGAGAGGCGGCTCTCGATAATGCTGAGAAAGAGATAGATGCTGCTAAGGATTCAGCCAAGGATCAGGCAGATATCAATAAGGTTCTTTCAGTAGAGAATCTTGGTGCCATCCTCATGGCTCAGAACTTCTCGATGCCTGCAGGATATGTGGGAAGCAATGACGGACAGGTTCTTGTTAAGGTCGGGGATAAGGTAGAGGATGTTGAATCTCTGGAAAACCTTATGCTGGTAGATCTTGGAATGGATGGAGTAGAACCTATACATCTCAAGGACATAGCCAATGTTGAGATGGTTGATAATTCAAGTGAAGTATATGCAAAGATAAATGGAAATGACGGTATTCTTGTTATTTTCGAGAAGCAGACTGGTTATGCTACCGGTGATGTAACTGACAGCATACTTGAAAGATTTGACCTTCTTGAAAGAGAAGAGGATGAGGGACCTAAGTTCTCAGTCCTCATGGATCAGGGTGTCTATATAGATATAATCATAAAATCCATAGTCCAGAATATACTTCTTGGCGCAGGACTTGCAATCATCATACTTATAGTTTTCCTTCGTGATATAAGACCGACAATAATCATTGCCTGTGCAATACCGCTCAGTCTTATCTTTGCTGTCGTTCTTATGTACTTCACGGGAATATCACTTAATATCATCTCTATGTCAGGTCTTGCACTTGGTATAGGTATGCTCGTGGATAACTCCATAGTGGTTATCGAGAATATATTCAGACTTCGTTCGGAAGGTATGTCCATAAAGAAGGCAAGTGTGCTCGGCGCATCTCAGGTTGCAGGCGCTATAGCAGCATCAACACTGACGACCATATGCGTATTTGCACCTATAGTTTTTACTGAGGGACTTACCAAGCAGCTCTTCGTTGATATGGGACTTACCATAGCGTATACACTTATAGCGAGTCTTCTTGTGGCTCTGACCCTGGTTCCGGCTATGGCTCAGGGCATGCTGAAGAATGCGAAAGAGAAGAAGGCTAAGGAAAGCAGGTTCATGGAAGGTTACGGTAATTTCCTTCGTACCTGTATGAGATTCAAGCCTGTCGTATTCCTGGTACTTATAGGACTTCTTGTGGGAAGTGTATTCCTGTCAGTATCACGCGGTACGGAATTCTTCCCGGAGATGGCAAGTACACAGATAACAGTTACTCTTTCTCCGCCGGAGGATGAAGAACGTTCCTTCGAGGAAATGGCAGGATATGCAGATCTGCTTTCTGAGAGGGTAATGGAAATCTACGGAGTTGAGACTGTCGGTTCCATGATGGGAAGCAGCTCAATGCTCAGCGGACTTACCTCGGGAGGCGGTTCCGGTGATAATTCCGTTACTATGTATGTTCTTCTTAAGGATGGAATAAAGGTATCGAATGATGCCATGGAAAAGGAAATCATGTCCCGTGCTGAAGATCTGGATTGTGTTACAACAGTTTCAGCTGACATGATGGATATGAGTGCACTTACAGGAAGCGGAATCAGTGTACAGATCAAGGGAAATGATCTGGATAAGCTCCGCAAGCTTGCGGGTGAAATAAGCACAGTTCTATCTAAAGTAGAAGGTCTTGATGAGATAGATGACGGTCTTGATGATATGACTAATGAAGTGGTCATAACTGTAGACAGAGATAAGGCTGCAAAATACAATATGACGGTTGCTCAGGTATTCCAGGTTGTAATGGATAAGCTCGCGGATACATCGTCAGCAACAAGCATTTCGACAGATATCAAGACTCTCAGTGTATATGTTGCAAATGAAGAGCAGACTGAAGTTACTGTAAGCGACCTGAAGAAGCTTAAGTTCAAATATACACATATGGATGACGACGGAAAGACTGTTGAAGAAGATATACCTATTACAAGGATAGTCAAGTTTGTTGATAAGGAAGAACTCTCAACTATCTACAGAGATTCCCAGACAAGGTATATCACAGTTTCAGCTACACTTAAGGATGGCTACAATGTCGGACTTGTCGGAGCTGATGTACGTGAAGAGCTTAAGAGTGTGGATGTTCCTGAAGGATATTCGCTCAAGATGTCCGGTGAGGATCAGGCTATAAATGATGCTATGGAACAGGTACTTCTCATGCTGCTTCTGGCTGTAATACTCATTTACCTTATAATGGTTGCACAGTTCCAGTCGCTGCTCAGTCCATTTATCATCATGTTTACTATTCCGCTTGCCTTCACAGGTGGTTTCCTGATGCTGTTCCTCATGGGCAAGGCTATAAGCATCATAGCCATGATAGGTTTCGTAATGCTCTCGGGTATCATAGTTAACAATGGTATCGTTCTTATCGATTATATAATCCAGCTGAGACGTGGCGGTATGGCAAAGAAGGACGCTATCATAGAGTCTTCAAAGACCAGACTTCGTCCTGTTCTTATGACGGCACTTACTACTATCATATCCATGTCCACCATGGCTATGGGACTGGGACAGGGTACTGAAATGTCTCAGCCAATGGCAGTAGTAGTTGTAGGCGGTATGGTTTATGGTACTCTGCTGACACTTATCGCTGTACCTTGTCTCTATGATGCAATGAACCGTGACAAGGATATGACTGAAGAGAATCTGGATGATGAGCCTGAACTCGCTGCAGTAACTCCCGAGGGAGTGACTGTTGCAATCGGTGGGGCAGATAGTTCTGAAGTGATCAGTGATAATGTGGAATTGACTGAGGCGGCAGACAGTAAAATCGAAACAGTAGAGATTGAAAATGAAATGAATAAAAATGAGTAAAAATCGTGGTTGACAGAATATATGTATTAGGTGTATATTCGTATCTACATATGAAGTAGAGGCGCGGTGATTAAGATTAGTCCGTTGGATGATGTTTAGGTCATGTGAAGATGGATGAAAGGATGAACCGCCGAAGTGAGGATTCGCTGAACAGTTTCCGAGCTGGTCTTATGGATAATATCCATCGGACTGTCATCAATAACTTGATGGAGCGCTACTGACCTTAGATTAATTCTTTGATTTAGATTTTTTTCGGGTTGGTGTGCGTGCACTGACCCGATTTTATATGTAATAAACTCAGTTTCGTATTACATACAAAAACTTCCGGGGACGCAAACGCACATGAGTGATGCTTCCAGAAATCGTACATACTGCCTAGGGCAGAAGAAGGAGGACAAAATGTCAATATTCAAGGGTGCAGGTGTAGCACTTATTACACCATTCAACGATGATCTTACAGTAGATTATGATGGACTTCGCCGTCTTGTGGAGTATCACATTGAGCATAAGACAGATGCTATAATCGTATGCGGTACAACAGGTGAGTCATCAACACTTTCAGAGGCTGAGCACAGCGAGGCTATAAGAGTAGTTGCAGAGCAGGCAGCAGGAAGAATTCCTGTTATAGCAGGTACAGGATCAAATGATACACAGACAGCTATCATGCTTTCTCAGGCAGCTGAGAAGGATGGCGTTGATGCACTTCTTATAGTTACACCATATTATAATAAGGCTACACAGAATGGCCTTTATAAGCACTACAGTGCTATAGCAGAATCAGTTAATATTCCTATAATCCTTTACAATGTACCAAGCCGTACAGGTTGTAACATACTTCCTGAGACAGCAGTAAGACTTGCAAAGGACAACAAGAATATCGTTGCTATAAAGGAAGCTTGCGGTAACATATCACAGGTTGCTACACTTGCTGCACTTGCTGATGGATGCATCGATATTTATTCAGGAAATGATGATCAGATTCTTCCGCTTCTTTCACTCGGTGGAATCGGTGTTATATCAGTTACATCAAATATCATCCCTGAGGATACACATGACCTCGTATGGAAATTCCTTGAGGGAGATGTTGAGGGTTCAAGAAAGCTTCAGCTTAAGGCTATGCCACTTTGCAAGGAACTCTTCAGTGAAGTTAATCCTATTCCTGTTAAGAAGGCTTGTGAATTACTTGGTATGTGCAATGGTAAAGTACGTATGCCGCTTACAGAGATGGAGCCACAGAACGCTGAAAAGCTTGAGAAGGCAATGCGCGATTACGGTATTCAGTTTTAGTTCCGCAAGGAGGTAGAATATGACAAGAATTATTATGCACGGTTCATCCGGCCGTATGGGCAAAGTCATAGCTGAGATGGTATCAAAGAATGACAATGCTGAGATAGTAGCCGGAATAGATGTTTTTGATGATGGAAAGAGTGATTTTCCTGTATTTGCAGATCCTGCAAGCTGTGATGCAGAAGCAGATGTTATCATCGACTTCTCAAATGCAACAGCAGTAGATAAGCTCCTCGATTATGCAGTATCAAGAAGCCTTCCTGTAGTTCTCTGTACAACTGCGCTTGGTACAGAAACTCTTGATCATATGAGAGAAGCGTCCAAGGAGATCGCAATCCTTAAGTCTGCAAATATGAGTCTCGGAATCAATACGATCATCAGTCTTCTCGGTGACGCAACTAAGGTTCTGTCACCTGCAGGCTATGATATAGAGATAGTTGAGAGGCACCACAATCAGAAGCTTGACGCACCGAGCGGAACAGCTATCGCACTTGCTGATGCTATAAATGAAGCAGCAGACGGACAGTATGAATACATTTATGACAGATCACAGAAGAGAGAGAAGAGGGACAAGAAGGAACTCGGAATCTCAGCTGTAAGAGCAGGTACTATTCCCGGAACTCATGAGATAATCTTCGCAGGTCCTGATGAGCTTATAGAGATCAAGCATGTGGCTTATTCACGTTCCATTTTCGCAAATGGAGCGATCAATGCAGCTCTGTTCCTTGCAGGAAAGTCTGCAGGAATCTATGATATGTCAGACGTGATTGCAAGCTACTAAAAGGAGAAAAGATGGATAACAAGGTACTCTGCAGTGCTTCAAGATATACTCAGAAGTACTATCTGAATGAGGAGTTCAGAGGGCTTCCTCAGCTGATAAAGGATGAACTGAAGATTATGTGCGTTCTCTTTACCGAAGAAGTAGGCGGTGTTATAATACTTCTGTTTGATGAGAACGGAAGTCTCAAGATCATAACACAGGCTGATGAGGATGACGCAGCGTTCGACGATATAGGCTGTCACCTCAAGGTAAAGCAGCTTCAGGTTGAGAAGAAGGAATTCTTTAATCAGCTCGAAGAATACTACGATGCATTTTTTTAAGAAATCAATGAAAACCGTCCCATAGGTTATGAGAGGTAAAACATGTTACTCGCAATAGATGTTGGAAATACAAATATTACAAACGGTGTATTTGACGGAAAGGAGCTTCTGAAGACCTTCCGTATGACTACCAAGCAGGACAGGACTTCTGACGAATATGGAGTTTTCCTTGCTGACTGGCTGCTTCTGAATGGATTCAAGAAGGAAGATATAACAGATGTAATCATCTCATCTGTTGTTCCTGATATCATGCACTCGCTCACAAGTGGAATCATCAAGTTCTTTGATACAACTCCGCTTATAGTAGGCCCCGGTATCAAGACAGGAATCAACATTTCGATTCCTAATCCGAAGGAGCTTGGCGCCGACAGACTTGTAGATGCGGTTGCTGCATATGAAATGTATGGCGGCCCTGTTATAGTTCTTGATTTCGGTACAGCTACAACTCATGATCTCGTTCTGGCTGACGGTACATTTTACGCAGGAGTTACTGCTCCCGGTATCAGGCTTTCTGCAAATGCTCTCTGGAAGGGCACTGCAAAGCTTCCTGAGGTTGAAATCAGGAAGGTTGATACTATTATGGGAAGAGATACTGTTTCAAGTATGCAGGCCGGTATCTATTTCGGTTATGTAGGTCAGACAGAGTATATAGTTAAGACACTTAAGAAAGAGTCAAAGCTTCCTGATGTTAAGGTTGTTGCAACCGGCGGACTCGGAAAGCTTATATCTGAAGCGACAGAATGTATAGATGTTTATGATCCGCACCTTACACTTCACGGACTGCGGATAATACATGACAAGCAGGGAATCAAATAAGACGGTTTAATAGTAATCGATATGAATAGCACAGACTTTAAAAACAAAATAATACTCGCTCCAATGGCAGGGATCACAGACCTGCCATTTCGTTTGTTATGCCATGAATATGGCGCAGACATGGGTATAACCGAGATGGTCAGTGCCAAGGGACTCATGTACAGCCGCAAGAAAGCAGAGGTTCTTCTCCTGACTGACGAAAGAGAGAAGCCTGTGGGCGTGCAGATATTCGGCAGAGAACCGGATATAATGGCGAAGCAGGCAGTCATGCTGGTTGAAGAATACGGCTTCGATTTTGTCGATATCAACATGGGCTGCCCTGTTCCGAAGATAGTTGGAAATGGAGAGGGTTCCGCTCTTATGAAGGAACCTGAACTGATAGGAAAGATTGTAAATGAAGTGAGCAATGCGCTCGCTCCGATGAACATTCCGCTTACAATCAAGATAAGAGCCGGGTTCGGTCAGGATAATAAGAACGCGCCTCTTGTTGCAAAGATTGCAGAGGAAAATGGAGCGGCAGCGATTGCGGTTCATGGCAGGACAAGAGAAGAGTATTACGGCGGACAGGCTGACTGGGATATAATCAGACAGGTCAAGGAAGCTGTTTCAATACCTGTTATAGGAAACGGAGATATATGCACAGCGGATGATGTTATACGAATCAAAGAACAGACCGGCTGTGACAGTGTAATGATAGGAAGAGCGGCCCGAGGCAATCCGTGGGTGTTCAGGGATATCCGGCATGGACTTAAGAGTGAGAATGCTTCTCTGGACGGTGGAGATGTTTCGGACAACCCCATGAAAGTACCTGGAAGAGATATAACATATGCGGAATTAAAAGATGTCATGCGACGCCATACCGATATGATGATAGCCATGAAGGGCGAATACATTGGAATTCATGAGATGAGAAAGCATGTTGCATGGTATACGACGGGTATACCGAATTCAGCTAAGCTGCGTGCCCGTGTTTGCAGCATAGAAACTGCTGAAGAACTATATGCGGCAATAGATGAAATAGGTAATAACTAGAAACAAAGAGCGGCAATTTCCGGACACAGAAAATTCGGTTGACGCTTTGCCTCGCTGCTCTTATAATCTACCAATGAAGCAGGGATACTCTTTGTATGAGGAAGGAGGTATTGCCATGACAGATAAAGAAAAAAAGGAAATGTATAAAAAGAAAGTCAAGAAGCTGAACAAAACTAAGTTCAAGAACAGACTTAAGAAGTTTGGGCTTGTTGGCGTAATTATAGCAGTTATGGGAATTATAGGTGCTGCCTGCCTGTTCTATGGCGGTTCTGCTCCTAAGAAGAATGCATATGTAGGTAAGATTCTTTCTATCACAGCTCTTGAAGAGAAGAAGGAAACCGTTCCTCAGATCAAAAGACTTACTTATAATGATATGCTTATAGTATGCGCTGTAAAGAAGGGTGAGTATGACGGTGATAACGAAGTTGTACAGGCTGCTCTTGAAGGTGTTCAGAATGATAAGCTTGAGATGGACGATGTGCAGACTGCAGACGGCTCCGGAGTTGATATAGATAAGGTTAAAGCCAGAACTCAGAAGTATAAACTTAATGATATTCAGGAGAATCTGACACTTACTGCGACTGCATCAATGGTTATGACAACAACCGGAAATACAGGAACAGCTATTATTGCTACTCCTGAGCAGATTCAGAATGCTAAATACCTTGGTAAATTCCTTTGTACTGCTTACTGTCCTTGCGTTAAGTGCTGCGGCAAGTCAGACGGAATCACAGCCAGCGGTAAGAAGGCAACTCCAAATCATACTATAGCTACTGACAGAAATTTTGCTTTCGGAACTCAGCTTATTATAGGTAATCAGATATATACTGTTGAAGACCGAGGTGGAAATATAAAGGGTAACCGTATAGATGTATACTTTAATACACACCAGGAGGCTCTTAACTGGGGTAAGAAGACTCTTGATATCTATCTGTACACCGTACCTAATTAAGAAGAAATATAAAGGGAGAGGAATCCGTTATAAACGGATATAGATTAACATGGAAGTAATTTACAGAAGTACAAGAAATGCAAATGAAACGGCTACGGCATCAGAGGCCATACTCAAGGGACTTGCAGGCGAAGGAGGACTCTTCGTACCTGATCAGATTCCTGCTCTTGACGTGAGCTTCGATGACCTTGCAAAGATGAGTTATCAGGAAGTGGCATATGCTGTTATGAAGCTTATGTTCACAGACTTTACTGAAGAAGAGCTTAAGTACTGCATCAACAGCGCTTATGACAGCAAGTTTGATACAGAGCTTATAGCACCTATGGCAAAGCATTCAGGAAGATATTTCCTTGAGCTTTTCCATGGAAAGACCATAGCGTTCAAGGATATGGCGCTGTCCATTTTACCTTATCTTCTTACAACATCAGCTAAGAAGAACGGAGTTAAGAATGAGATAGTTATACTTACTGCAACTTCAGGCGATACGGGTAAAGCGGCACTTGCTGGCTTTGCAGATGTACCCGGTACAAGAATCGCAGTATTCTATCCTAAGTCAGGTGTAAGCCCGATACAGGAGAAGCAGATGGTTACAGAAAGAGGAAAGAATACTTTCGTAGCCGGAATCACAGGAAACTTCGATGATGCTCAGACAGGCGTTAAGAAAATGTTCCAGGATGAGGAACTGTCGAAGTTCCTTGACGAGAAAGGATTCCAGTTCTCATCTGCAAATTCAATCAATATAGGACGACTTGTTCCTCAGATAGTTTATTATGTATATGCATATACAAGACTTATTGCAGACGGGACAATTAAGAACGGCGACAAGATCAATGTTGTTGTTCCTACAGGTAACTTCGGAAATATACTTGCAGCTTATTATGCATCTCTTATGGGACTTCCGGTAAACAGATTCATCTGTGCATCAAATGATAATAAAGTCCTTTATGATTTCTTTACAACAGGTAAGTATGACAGAAACAGAGAGTTCATTCTTACAACTTCTCCATCTATGGATATACTTATCTCAAGTAATCTTGAGAGACTTATATACAGGATCGCAGGAAATGATGCTGCAAAGAACGCAGAGCTCATGAAGCAGTTAAATGAAACGGGCAGCTATGAGATTACAGCTGATATGAAGAAGGAGCTTGATGCATTCTACGGCAATTATGCTACTGAGGCAGAGGTTTCAGCTGAGATCAAGAGAATATATGATGAAGATGGTTATATCTTAGATACACATACAGCTGTTGCAAGTGCTGTATATGGTAAGTATGTAGCTGAGACAGGTGATGATACACCGTCAGTCATAGCTTCTACTGCAAGCCCATATAAATTCACAAGAAGCGTAATGACATCTATAGATGCTGATTATGAGAAGAAGGGTGACTTCGAGCTTGTAGATGAGCTTGAAAGACTCTCAGGTGTTAAGGTTCCTCAGGCTATAGAGGATATTAGAAATGCAGAAGTACTTCATAAGACAGTATGCGACAAGGAAGATATGGAAAAGGTTGTAAAAAACTTCCTTGGGGTATAAAATGTATCGAAGTTAAATAAGTGAGCAGTTCATTTGTACCTTCCTGCTCGAAACTATGAGACAAAGCAAAACCTGGGCTATCTGCGGGAGGACTATGTCTTCCCGCTTTTTAAGTATGACGCGAGCGGCACGCTTTGTCCGATAGGGGGAAATATGTATAGGTTAGAAACAAAAGCAAAATTTGACGGTGCACACTTTCTGAAAGGATATGAAGGAAAATGTGCGAATATCCATGGCCACAGATGGGAAGTTGTGGTTGAGGTAAAGAGCGAAGAGGTTCAGACTGAAGGCTCCTTCCGCGGCATGGTAGTTGACTTCGCGGTCTTGAAGACGGATCTTCGCGAAGAGGCAAAGAGACTGGATCATGCTCTTATCATTGAAGAGGGAAGTCTGAAAGAAAAAACTATGGAGGCTCTCTCAGAAGAAGGCTTCAGGATAATTACATTTCCGTTCAGACCGACTGCCGAGAATCTGGCTAAGCATTTCTTCGAATATATGAAGGACAGAGGCTATGATGTGGCAAGCGTGTCGGTTTATGAGACGCCGAATAATAAGGCTACATATACTGAATCGTAGAATTGGCTTTTGTGACAGGAGATTAATGAATGCCTGAATACAGAGTTGTAGAAAAGTTCATAAGCATAAACGGCGAGGGACAGCGTGCAGGTGAGCTTGCGGTATTCATCCGGCTTGCGGGCTGCAACATGAGATGCAGTTACTGCGATACATTGTGGGCACTTGAAAAGGACGTTCCATTTGTCAGCAAGACAGAAGAAGAGATAGTAGATTATCTTCGGAGTGCAGGTGTGAAAAATGTAACGCTCACCGGTGGTGAACCGCTGATCCATAAGGATATAGATGTACTGATAAGGAGTATCCTTGACGCGGGATTTCGTCTTGAGATTGAGACGAACGGAAGCATAGATATAAGGCGGTTTGACGAAAGGGCATCTTATACTGTTGATTATAAATGTCCGGGAAGCGGATGCGAAAGCTTCATGTATATGAAGAATTTTGAGAATGTCGGAAAGAATGATACAGTTAAGTTCGTAGTTACAGATATGAAAGACCTTGACAGGATGAGAGAGGTTGTTTCAGAATATGACCTTACGGCAAAGACCAAGGTTTATGTCAGTACAGCGTTTGGCGAGATTAAGCCGGCAGATGTGGCTGATTATATGATAGAACACAAGCTGAATGATATAAGACTTCAGCTTCAGATACATAAATATATATGGGATCCCATGATGCGTGGTGTTTGATGCGCGTTGTAGGAATGATTATGTGATAAATATGAGTATGTCATAGAAAGGATAAAAAATGGCAATAGATAAGGACAAGATAAAGGAACATGTAAGAGGAATACTTGAAGCGCTCGGTGATGATCCGGACAGAGAGGGACTTAAGGATACTCCGGACAGAGTGGCAAGGATGTATGAAGAAGTCTTTGAAGGCATGAATTATTCAAACGATGAGATAGCTGAGATGTTCGGAAAGACCTTCGAATCTCCGGAAAGAGCAAGCCGTGATATGGTGCTTCTTAAGGATATAGAAGTATTCAGTTACTGCGAGCATCATATAGCTCTTATGTATGATATGACTGTTGCAGTTGCATATATACCTCGTGACAGAGTCATAGGCCTCAGTAAGATCGTACGTATAGCTGATATGGTGGCAAAGCGTCTTCAGCTTCAGGAGCGCATCGGTGCGGATATTGCATATATCATGGAGAAGGTTACGAATTCTCCTGACGTAGCTGTTATCATCAAAGGAAAGCACAGCTGCGTTACAGCGCGTGGTATCAAGAATATGCCCTCACATACAGTGACAACTACACTTCGCGGTGCATTTGAAACTGATCCTGCACTTCGATCAGAAATCATGAGTGCTGTTCTTTAATCCAAGGAGAGAAATGATGGAAAATACAAAGAATAAAAAAGCAGCAGTTGTTGTTCTCAGTGGCGGTCAGGACAGTACGACCTGCCTCCTCTGGGCGCTTAAGAATTATGAGACTGTAAAGACCGTTTCATTTGATTATGGTCAGAGACATAAGAAGGAGCTTGAATGCGCTAAGGCGATATGCGATAAGTTCGGTGTGAGCAATCAGGTCATAGATCTCAGCGAGCTGAATGCACTTGCTCCGAATTCTCTTACGAGAGAGGATATAAAGGTTGAGGAAGTTGCTCCGGAAAATGCACCTCCGAATTCATTTGTCGAAGGAAGAAATATGCTCTTCCTTACCTATGCAGCTATATATGCAAAGGGCGAGGGCATAAGTGATATCATAACAGGTGTTTCGCAGAGCGATTTTTCAGGCTATCCGGACTGCAGGGATGTATTTATTAAGTCGTTAAATGTAACGCTAAACCTTGCAATGGATTTCGAATTTGATATAATAACACCGTTGATGTGGATTGACAAAGAAGAGACATGGGCATTTGCAGACAGTCTCGGCGGACTGGATGTAATTAAAAACATGACTCTTACCTGTTATAATGGTATAATGGGTGACGGGTGCGGACATTGTCCGGCATGCACCCTCAGAAGAAGAGGTTACGAAAGATATATAACACATAAGAATAAGGCATAATATTTCGGAGATAAAAAAATGAAGAAGCTTCTTTTTATCATCAATCCGACAGCCGGAAAAGGCAGAGCCGGAAATGATCTGTTCAGTATTATCGATACATTTACAAAGGCAGGTTATGATACTGTAGTTCATCCTATTCAGGATTATGAAATGATCATAGATTTAGTGAGAGAAGTTGGCAGGGATTACGATATGATTGTCTGCGCCGGCGGAGACGGAACTCTGGATAAGACTGCAACAGGTTATATGCAGCTTGTGGAGGAGACCGGAAAAGATATAAAGCTCGGTTATATTCCATGTGGTTCTACAAATGATTATGCGAAGAGTCTGGGCATCAGTCAGATTCCTGCAAAGGCAGCAGAGCAGATAGCAGAAGGCAGACCGATCCCTATAGATATGGGCTGCATAAACGGCAGACCGTTTATATATATAGCAGCATTCGGACTTTTTACAAACGCATCATATGCTACACCTCAGAATCTTAAGAATGCTCTGGGCCATTCTGCATATATCATGCAGGGTATGAAGGAGCTTTCAAATATAAAGGTGTATAATATAGAAGCTGATTTTGATGGCAGAAGTGTGACCGGAGAGTATATCTACGGACAGGTTTCAAGTACGAAGTCAGTGGCAGGTTTTATGCTTGCTGTTAATAAAGCCTCCATCTTCAATGATGGGCTTTTCGAATGTCTTCTTATCAAGAAACCGAAGACTCCGGATGAGCTTGGACGTTTATTCAATTCCCTGCTTACAGGTGATATAGATAACGAGCTTATTTATATGGAAACTGCCAAGAGTATTAAGATTAAGTCAAGTGAGCCTTTATCATGGACTATAGATGGTGAGTTCGGCGGTGAAATAAGTGAGGCAAAGATAGACGTGCTTTACAGAAAGATTTCACTTATGCTTACTTCAACAAAAGGCTTTATAGATATAGATTAGATTCCTTAATGAGGTTTTTATAAATGAACGGTGAGATGTCCGGACAGAGGAGAAGTCCTCTGGGTGAACACAGCCAATTTGTGAATATTCTTTTTATGGTAGTAGATATGTTGTTCGTTAACATATCTTATTTTGCTGCGCTCTGGCTGAGATTTGACTGCAGGGTTTCTTCGATAGAAGCAATGTATCTGAATCCATTTGTCAAGTTCGCTCCATTTTATACTATCATATGTCTTGCATGTTTCTGGATATTCGGGCTTTACAGAAGTATATGGAAGTTCGCGAGCTTTGTTGAGCTTGAGAGAGTTATATATGCGACTGTTGTAACGAGCATCCTGCATATCGTGCTCATAACGGTATTCTTCCAGAGAATGCCTATTTCTTATTATGTAGTCGGTACCATGCTGCAGTTCTTCATGGTTCTGGCACTCAGATTCCTGAACAGATTCGTAATTCTGCTGAAGGCGCAGAGTAAGAAGAATAATGCGAAATACAGCCGAGTCATGGTCATAGGTGCCGGTGAAGCGGGACGTATCATAGTCCGCGAGCTCAACAATTCCAGCGAGCTCGAAGACAGACCGGTATGTATGATAGATGATGATTCGAGCAAATGGAATAAGCTGGTTGATGGAGTGCCTATAGTAGGAGGCAGGGATGATATACTTCTTGCCTGCGAGAAATACAGCATCGAGAAGATATATCTTGCCATTCCTACAGCTAAGATGGAGGACAAGAGAGATATCCTCAATATCTGTAAGGAAACCGGATGTAAGATGAAGAGTCTTCCGGGTGTGTACCAGCTTGTTAACGGCGAGGTAAATATGTCTGCCATGCAGGATATCGCGATAGAGGACCTTCTCGGAAGAGAGCCTATCAAGGTTGATATGACAGAGATTTATGAATTCCTTTCCGGAAAGACCATACTCGTTACAGGCGGCGGCGGATCCATAGGTTCCGAGCTTTGCCGTCAGATAGCAAAGCACAGTCCAAAGCAGCTTATTATATTTGATATATATGAAAATGATGCATACCGTATAAGCAACGAGCTTACTAGACAGCATCCTGAACTTGATATCAAGGTTATGATAGGTTCTGTAAGAGACAGCCGTCGTGTGAATCAGATATTCAGACTTTACAGACCGGACGTTGTTTATCATGCAGCTGCACATAAGCATGTTCCTCTTATGGAGGTCAGTCCATGTGAGGCTATTAAGAACAATGCTATTGGTACCTATAAGGTTGCATATGCTGCAATGATGTACGGAACTCAGAGATTCGTTCTTATCAGTACTGATAAGGCTGTTAATCCGACAAACATCATGGGTGCCAGCAAGAGAATATGTGAGATGATCATCCAGTCATTTGACAGGAAGATCAAGGAGAATAAGGAGTCGGAGATTCCTGTTCTTCATGTGCATCTTGAGGATGAGGCGGGAAGCATGTATCCACTCGGTCCTTCACAGGTTAAGGTGGATGAAGAGGGTAAGCCTATGTTCACCATTCCGGGACAGGATATGGCAGGACATAAGAAGGCTCAGACTGAATTCGTTGCGGTAAGATTCGGTAATGTTCTCGGAAGCAGTGGCTCTGTAATTCCTCTTTTCAAAGAGCAGATAGCGGATGGCGGACCGGTTACTGTTACCCATCCTGATATAATCAGATATTTCATGACTATCCCTGAGGCTGCGAGACTTGTGCTTCAGGCAGGTACCTACGCAAAGGGTGGTGAGATATTCGTCCTTGATATGGGTGAGCCTGTTAAGATCGATGACCTTGCCAGAAACCTTATCAAGCTCTGCGGATATGAGCCTGATGTGGATATAGCTATAGAGTATACGGGACTCAGACCGGGCGAGAAGCTTTATGAAGAGAAGCTTATGGCTGAGGAAGGTCTTGAGAAGACAAGAAATAAGCTCATACATATAGGACATCCTGTAGCATTTGATGAGGATGAATTCCTGAATTCTCTGGAAGACCTTATGGAGGTTTCATATAAAAACTTCGAGGGCATCAGAGTTATGGTTCAGGATATGGTTAGTACTTATAAACCATACGACCAGGATGCAGTGCAGGATGCTGAGTACAGAATTCAGCTTAAGGAAATGCTTGAAAAATCAGGCAGAAACAGGAAGATCATAGAGAAGGTTCTCGAAGAGACAGAGGAAGAGGAAGTTCCTAAGCTTGTTTCTGATGATGAGTGAGAATGAAATATATGGATAATAAGAGAAATATAAGCTTCAGTCCTCCGGATATTACAGATGCTGAGTGCGAGGAAGTAGTAAAGGCACTTAAGTCAGGTTGGATAACGACGGGCCCAAGGACCAAGGAGCTTGAAAGAAGAATAGCAAAGTATGTTGGAACAGAAAAGGTTGTCTGCCTTTCTTCTGCAACTGCTGCGGAAGAACTGAATCTTCGTACACTTGGTATAGGCCCGGGCGACGAAGTCATAGTTCCGGCATATACATATACAGCAACTGCATCTGCTGCCGTTCATGTCGGTGCAACAGTTCGATTTGCAGATTCTCTGCCTGACAGTCCGCTCATGGATCCTGATTCTGCAGCGGCACTTGTAAATGAAAAGACCAAGGCTATAGTTGCAGTTGATCTGGGTGGAGTTATACCTGATTATGATAAGCTGTATGAGATTGCTGAAGATAAGAGAGCACTCTTCGTTCCGGCGGGAGAGAAGCATGTGCCGGCGGGAGAGAAGCAAAATGTGAATGATATCGCGCACAGAGTAAGTGCAGGCTTAGGGCGTATTGCGATTATGAGTGATGCTGCTCACGCACTTGGTGCATCCCGTAAGTTCAGTGCCGGAAGCAGAGTCGGCGAAGGTACAAATAGTCTCGGAAACAGAACTGGTGAAATCGTTAAGATGGCAGGAAGCATCGCGGACTTCACTTCATTTTCATTTCATGCTGTTAAGAATCTGACGACAGCTGAAGGTGGTGCAGCAACCTGGAGAAAGATTCCGGGAGTTGACAGCGAGGAGATATATAAAGCATATCAGCTCTACAGCCTTCACGGACAGAGCAAGGATGCTTTCGCAAAGTCTCAGCTCGGATCATGGGAGTACGACATAGTTGCTCCATTTTATAAATGCAATATGACAGACATATCTGCTGCTATGGGACTTGTCCAGATGGACAGATATCCGTCACTTCTTGCAAGACGTCGTGAGATCATAGAAAAGTATGATGCAATGTGCGACAGACTTGGACTGAGTCGCCTGGTTCATTTTACGGATGAGTATACGAGTTCGGGGCATATCTATCTTGTATTCATACCATGGGCAGATGATGAGAAGCGTCGCGAAATAATTGTGAAGATGGCAGAACGCGGCATAGCCTGCAATGTTCATTACAAGCCGCTTCCGATGATGACTGCATATAAGAGCATGGGCTTCGACATCAAGGATTTCCCGAATGCATATAAGCATTACGAAAAAGAAATTACACTTCCGCTTCACACAAAGCTCAGTGATGAGGATGTGGAATATATCATATCAAATTTTGAGGATATTATATGAGAAGATTATATGTGAATATAAAGATGGTCATAGATTTCTTCATAGCTCTTGTTTTGTTGCCTATTTTAATGCTGGTTCTTATTCCTTCAGCTATCTGTATAAAGCTGGAGGATGGGGGACCGGTTTTTTATATGGGTGAAAGACTTGGAAGACGTGGCAAGGTTTTCAAGATGTATAAGCTCAGGACCATGAAAGTAAATGCTCCGGATATAAGACTGGAGGATGGCTCTACTTATAATGCTGAGGATGATCCGAGAGTTACGAGGTTTGGACGTTTTGCAAGAAAGACCAGTATAGATGAACTGCCTCAGATACTTAATATTCTGAAAGGTGAGATGGCGTTCGTAGGACCGAGACCTGATCTTCCGGATGATATAAAGACTTACTCCAAGAAGGAGAGGAAGATACTCCTCGTAAGACCGGGTATCACAGGTTACAATCAGGCGGTGAACAGAAACTCAGTTACTGCACATGAGAAGCTTAAGAATGATGTCTACTATGTCGAGCATATGTCATTTGCTTTCGATATTAAGATTATATTGATGACAATTAAGACAGTAGTTTCGCATAAGAATGTTTATCGAAAATAACAAGGCTGATTGATATCAATGATCAGTTTTCTTTTATGAATGAGGGTTTGCCTTGAAGAAGATTATGATTTTGGGAGCGAGTATCCTGCAGCTCCCTGCAATTGAAAAAGCGATAGAGATGGGACTTCAGTGCGTGGCTATAGATATGGATCCGGAAGCTGTTGGTTTTGGTGTGCCCGGAGTTATTAAAGAGGTTATAAGTACCATTGATACCGAAAGAGTACTGGAGGCAGCTGAACGTCATAAGATAGATGGAATCATGACGCTCGCCAGCGATATGCCTATGAAGACTGTTGCTACAGTATGTGAGAAGATGGGACTGCCCGGAGTTACGGCTGATACTGCTTTAAAAGCAACTAACAAAGCGGCTATGAGAGATGCACTTAAGACGGCCGGAGTTCCTGTGCCTGAGTATCATATAGTTCATGATGAGGCTGAATTTGTAAGTGCTGTGAAGGATGTGCTTTCAAAGGGTTATAAATGTATCGTTAAGCCGGCAGATAATTCCGGAAGCAGGGGCATATCGTTTGTATCGTCCCAGGATATTCAGTCCACTAACAGTGAAGAGTATGCTGCTTCATATGAATATACAAAAGGATTCTCCAGGACAGGAGTTGTTCTTGTGGAGGAATGCATGGAAGGACCGGAGGTCAGCGTTGAGACTCTGTCTGTGGATGGTGAGTGCCATGTGATTCAGATAACAGACAAGATTACAACTGAGGCTCCGTACTTCGTTGAGATGGGACATACTCAGCCGTCCAGACTGCCTGAAGATACTCAGGATAAGATAAGAGAAATTACGAAGGCTGCATGTAAGGCCGTCGGAATAACAACAGGTCCTTCACATACTGAGATAAAGATTACAAAGGATGGACCTAAGATAGTAGAGCTGGGAGCCAGACTCGGCGGTGATAATATAACAACATTCCTCGTTCCATTATCAACCGGAGTTGATATGGTGGAAGCTTGTATAAAGCTTGCTCTCGGAGAAAAGGTTGACATAATGCCGAAGAAGAACTGCGGTTCTGCAATCAGATATTTCAGGAATGATATAGGAATCATAGAAAGCATCACCGGTATCGACGAGGCAAAACAAATGCCGGGCATTAAGAATGTGACCATAGTTCATGATATCGGAGATACTGCAAAAGAGATCAGAAGCTCAAATGACAGGACAGGCTTCGTCATCGCCGAAGGAACAGATGCTGATGATGCAGAGGAAAAGTGCGAGAAGGCGTTGGCAGAAATCAAAGTTACGGTAAGAAAACCGGTTTTATATCAAATATGATACAAAACTATACGTAAATGATATGGAAATGATAATTAAATGATATATAAATGATATTCACTTGATAAAAGCTTCAAATAATGATACAATAATGATACCTAAATGAAAGAATTATTACAGAAAGGAGAATCATTATGTATACAGTTGAAGAGATGGTCGAGCTAAAGAAGAAATATGGCCTGTCTTATGAATTCATCAGTGAGAGATCAGGTGTTTCGCTCAGTACAGTACAGAAGGTCCTCGGAGGAATAAATAAAAATCCAAGAAGGAATACGCTTGAGTCGCTTTCCGCTTTCTTTGAGCAATACGGAAAGCCTCGATTTGTTTATTCTACGAGAGATGATAAACCTGATATCGATCAGCTGAGAGAAGAAGCTCCATATTATACAAAAGGGAGTTCCGCTATTAAGAATGACTTTGGGAGTGGTTCGGCGGATATTTATACTCAGAGTGGATATACGTATGAAGATTATTACAGATTAGAGCTTCCTGAAGGAAAGAGGGTTGAAGTTATAGACGGAGTGATATATGATATGTCAGCTCCATCTGTACTGCATCAGTTAATCGTGATGGAAGTCTCTTTAGCGTTTGCAAACTATATTAAGAAGAACAAAGGTAAATGTACAGCTGTTGTTTCACCGGTTGATGTCCGTCTTGAATATGACAAAGGTGACATGACTGTTGTTCAGCCGGATCTCATAGTCGTCTGCGACAGAGAGAAGTTTTCTGATATCAGAGCGGTTAAGGGTGCGCCGGATTTCGTTCTGGAGGTTCTTTCGCCGAGTACCAGAAAGAGAGACCTGAATATAAAGAAAAAGAAGTATCAGGAAAATGGAGTGCGTGAATACTGGATTGCAGATCCGGAATCAAGAGTCGTCATCAAAACAGTTTTTGAGGGCGAAGAAAGATCAACGATGTATACATTTGAAGATGATATACCTGTTTATATTTATGACGGTAAATTAGTGGTGACTTTGCGTGACCTGGAATTCTGATTTGGTTTTAAAATGGAATGAAAAGATAGGAAGTTCGCATGAACATTTCAGTTGCCCTTGCGGCATACAATGGAGAATTATATATAGAAGAGCAGATAAGAAGTATTCTGGATAGTATTTCAGCAGATGATGAACTTGTGGTTTCGCTTAACGAAAGTTCAGATAACACTGAAGAGATTGTGAGAAGTCTTGCTGCTGAGGATAACAGGATCAATCTTGTGAAATGTAAGAAGATGGGTATTATCCCGAATTTCAATTACGCTGTTCGTCATACAAAGAATGAGATCATAATCCTGTCAGATCAGGATGATATATGGCTTTCAGATAAGGCTGAAGTGACCAGAAAGCATTTTGAAGAAACGGATGATATACTGCTTCTTCATAATTGTGATTTCGTAGATAAGGATCTGAAGCTTACCGGCAGAGATCTCTATTCATACAGAAATGTAAAGAAAGGCTTCAGTCACAACCTTATAAAGAATGGTTATCAGGGCTGCTGCATGGCTTTCAGGAGAGAACTTATAAGATATATATGTCCTATTCCGCCGCATGTTGCAATGCATGATCAGTGGATAGGTCTAATAGCTGAGAAGGTCGGTGGTATCGGCATTATAGATGATAAGCTCATTCTTTACCGTGATTACACCGAGAGTAACAGTTCTGAAAATGTCGGAGTTAAGAATAAGATATCAAATGTAATCGGCATGGAAGCCATGGTCAGGAAGCGTTTGAAGAATATTGAGAAACGTGAGAAATTACAAAATGAAAAAAGCAGTCATCGTCAGCTGTTTTGATAATTACAGCTACGAAGTCAGAACTAAATATATAGAGAAGGTTCTTCGTGATAAAGGATATAAAACTGTTATCCTTGCAGGAGATTTCGACCACAGGAATAAGGAAACCTATCATGTAGACAGGGATGGTCTTAAGATGCTTCACGTTCCGACCTATAAGAGAAATCTCTCGGTTGGAAGGATTTATTCTCACAAGATTTTCGGACATAAGGTATACAGGGTTCTAAGGAAGATTAAACCTGAAGTCGTATATGCCATAACTCCTCCGAACTTTGAATTCTCTGCAGTGTCAAAGTATAAGAGAAGAGTTAAACCTGACTCCAAGGTCGTCTATGACGTAGTTGATATGTGGCCGGAGACGCTTCCGGTAACAGGGCTTCTCAGAAAGCTGGCAGGCCCTTTCCTTAAAGTGTGGGCAGGCATCAGAAATAAGGCGCTGCCGTCAGCAGACGGAATACTCTATGAATGCAACCTCTTCAAGGATACAGTTACTGCAAATATGGGTGGCATACTTTTAGAAAATGGTGTAAAACAGAGAACGGTGTATTTCTGTAAGAAGGATAGTTTTTCTGCAGTCGGATGTGGCTCTCTTGATTCACCAGATGCATTTATCAATACATCAGAAAATGACGATAATAATGCTTCGAAAAACGAAGAAAAGAATAAGGATTTAGGTAAATACAAAGTCATCTACCTCGGTGCCATCAATAACATCACAGATATAGACCTTATCGGAAAGGTTCTGAAGGAACTCGCGAAGAAGAAAGATGTAGCACTCCATTTCATAGGAAGCGGCGAAGGACTTGAAGAACTAAAGGATCTTACGGAGTCAGCCGGGGCAGAATTTATAAATCATGGTATAGTCTATGATGAACATGAAAAATCTGTTATAATGGGCGATGCTGACGCGGCTCTCAATATCATGAAAGAGGAAGTTTATATAGGTGCGACCATGAAGTCGCTGGATTATTTTTCACTTGGTATACCGGTAATTAATTCTGTTCAGGGTGATACTGCTAAGTTGATGGATGAGTACGGAGCAGGTATCAGCATTGACAAAAAGAATTATAAGGAAAAGATAAATGAACTGCTCAGTAAGAGTGATGCTGAAATATCAGAGATGAGAAAAGCTTCGAGAAAACTCTTCCTGGATAATTTTGAGGAAGAAAAGATAACTGCTGAGCTGGCAGATTTCTTTGATGAAATACTTGATTGAATAGCTATACTTTGAAATGTTAAATGTGTAGTTGATATAGTTGTTATTGGATTATTTGATATACAAAACGTGAGGTAAAACGCATGAAGATTCTTGTTACAGGATGTAACGGGCAGCTCGGAAGAGCTATCAATAAGGTTTATGAAGAAGAAGTAAAAAGTGGTGATGTAACGATCATCAATACTGATTTCGGAGTAGAGGGCGTAAGAGATATCGATATAACAGATATAGATTCTGTAAGAAGTATCGTTAAAGAAACAGAACCTGATGTCATCATCAACTGTGCTGCATATACAAATGTAAATGCAGCTGAGTCCAATGAGGACGTTGCATACAAGATTAATGCAGAGGGTCCTAAGAACCTTGCAATCGTTTCAAAGGAAGCAGGCATTAAGCTTGTGCATGTTTCTACAGACTATGTATTTGACGGAACGAAGCGTACGCCTTATGTGGAGACCGATGATCCGAAACCACTTGGAGCTTACGGAAGAACGAAGTATGCCGGCGAGCAGTTTGTTATGGAGAATACTGACAAATATTTCATAGTAAGAACTGCATGGCTTTATGGTGACGGAAAAAACTTTGTCAGGACTATGCTCGGTCTTGCGGAAACCCATGATGAGGTTTCTGTTGTATGTGATCAGATAGGTTCACCAACCAGTGCCATGGAGCTTGCAAGAGGAATAAAGGTTCTAGTTCCTACAGAGGAGTATGGCATATATCACGGAACCTGTGAGAATAAGTGCTCATGGGCTGACTTTACAGAAGAGATATTCATGCTGGCAGGAAAGAATACGAAGGTCAATCATATAACCACGGATATGTACCCTACACCGGCAGAGAGACCTGCCTATTCAGTGCTTGATAACAAAGCCTTCCGCGAAAGGCTTAACTATACATTTGCAGATTGGAAATATGCAATTGAAGAATATATGAATGAGGAGAAATGAAATGAGTAACGACAAGTATGTAAGCCCACTTAGTGAAAGATATGCAAGCAAGGAGATGCAGTATATATTCTCACCTGATAAGAAGTTTAAGACATGGAGAAAGCTCTGGATAGCGCTTGCTGAGACTGAGCAGGAGCTCGGACTTCTCGGAAGTGACGGACAGCCTCGTATAACAGATGAAATGATAGCAGAGCTGAAGGCGAATGCTGATGATATCAACTATGAGGTTGCTAAGGAAAGAGAGAAGCTCGTAAGACATGATGTTATGAGCCATGTATATGCTTACGGTCAGCAGTGCCCGAAGGCGGCAGGTATAATCCATCTTGGTGCTACAAGCTGCTACGTTGGTGACAACACGGATGTTATCATCATGACAGAAGCTCTTAAGCTTGTAAGAAAGAAACTTCTTAATGTAATCAACGAGCTTTCAAAGTTCGCTATGGAATACAAGGATCTTCCTACACTTGCATTTACTCATTTCCAGCCTGCACAGCCTACTACAGTAGGTAAGAGAGCAACTCTCTGGTTACAAGATCTCTATATGGATCTCCAGGATGTTGAGTACATGATAGATCAGCAGAAGCTTCTCGGCTCAAAGGGTACTACAGGTACTCAGGCAAGCTTCCTTGAGCTCTTCGGCGGAGATCATGATAAGGTTAAGGCAATCGATAAGAAGATAGCAGAGAAGATGGGATTCAAGGAATGCTATCCTGTATCAGGACAGACATATTCACGTAAGGTTGATTCACGTGTTCTGAATGTACTTGCAGGAATCGCTCAGAGTGCTCATAAGTTCTCAAATGATATAAGACTTCTCCAGCACCTTAAGGAGATAGAGGAGCCATTCGAGAAGAATCAGATCGGTTCTTCAGCTATGGCATATAAGAGAAATCCTATGAGAAGTGAGAGAATCGCTTCACTTGCAAACTATGTTATTGCAGATACTATCAATCCAGCCATAACAGCTGCAACACAGTGGTTCGAAAGAACTCTTGATGATTCTGCAAATAAGAGAATATCAATACCTGAAGGCTTCCTTGCTATAGACGGTATCCTTGATCTTTATCTGAATGTAGTTGACGGACTTGTTGTATATGACAAGGTTATAACAAAGAGATTCATGGATGAAATTCCATTTATGGCTACAGAGAATATTATGATGGATGCTGTTAAGTCAGGCGGTAACCGTCAGGAACTTCATGAGAAGATACGTACATACTCCATGGAGGCAGGTGCAGTAGTTAAGAAGGAAGGTAAGCCGAACGATCTTGTTGACAGGATTGCAGCTGATCCTGCTTTCGGAAAGACTAAGGAAGAGCTGCTCGAGATCATGAAGCCGATACTTTATGTAGGACGTGCTCCGGAGCAGACAGAGGAATTCGTAAATGAAGTGATTAAGCCTGTGCTTGATGCAAATAAGGATATACTTGGACTTACTGCAGAGATAAATGTATAAAAACTCTGTGTTTTTATAGGGTTTTCAGCCTTTTGATTCTTTACATTATAGTCTTTATAGTGTATAGTGTCTTTGCTTGTGCGTCAGAAAGCGCATCAGACATGCATTTAGAGTGTATTATATAGGTGTGACAGTTATGTTGTAACTGTCTCATATCAAAAGGAGAGATTACGAATGGTAACAGCGATAGTAGGTGCCAATTGGGGAGATGAAGGAAAAGGTAAGATAACCGATATGCTCGCAGAGAAGTCGGATATCATCATAAGATTTCAAGGTGGCGCAAATGCAGGACATACTATAGTAAACAACTATGGTAAGTTTGCTCTGCACACACTTCCTTCAGGAGTTTTCTATGGACATACAGTAAGTATCATAGGAAATGGTGTGGCACTTGATATTCCTAAGCTTTTTAAAGAGTATAATGAGGTGGTTGCGGGCGGAGTTCCGGCTCCTAAGCTTCTTGTGTCTGACAGAGCTCAGATGGTAATGCCTTATCATGTTCTTTTTGATGCATATGAAGAGGAGAGACTTAAGGGAGCTTCATTTGGTTCTACTAAGTCAGGTATCGCTCCATTTTATTCTGATAAATATGCAAAGATAGGTTTCCAGGTAAGTGAGCTCTTCGATGACAGAGATTCACTCAAGGAAAAGATTGAAAGAGTTATAGCTCAGAAGAATGTTCTGCTTGAGCATCTTTATCATAAGCCACTTCTCACAGTTGATGAAGTATATGATACTCTTATGGATTATAAGCGTATGATAGAGCCATATGTATGTGATGTTTCTGCTTTCCTTGATAACGCACTTAAGGAAGGTAAGAATATACTTCTTGAGGGACAGCTTGGTTCACTTAAGGATCCTGATCACGGAATATATCCTATGGTTACATCCTCATCAACACTTGCGGCATATGGTGCTATAGGTGCAGGACTTCCTCCATATGAGATTAAGAAGATAGTAGTTGTATGTAAGGCTTATTCAAGTGCGGTAGGTGCTGGTGAGTTCACATCTGAAATACTTGACGAGGCAGTTGCTGACGAGCTTCGTCGCCGCGGTGGTGACGGTGGTGAGTACGGCGCTACAACAGGAAGACCAAGACGTATGGGCTGGTTTGACTGTGTTGCATCCAAGTATGGCTGCAGACTTCAGGGCGCTACTGATGTTGCGTTTACAGTTCTTGATGTTCTCGGATATCTTGATGAGATTCCGGTATGCGTAGGCTATGAGATAGACGGAGTTGTAACTACAACATTCCCAACTACTACAGAGCTTAAGAAGGCTAAGCCTGTATTTGAGACTCTTCCTGGATGGAAGTGTGATATTAGAGGTATCACAAAGTATGAGGATCTTCCGGAGAACTGCCGTAAGTATATAGAGTTCTGTGAGGAGCATATAGGATATCCTATAACAATGGTTTCAAATGGACCTGCCAGACATGAGATCATCTACAGGGAATCTGCACTCAGCAAATAATAAATACCGAAGTTATTGAATAGCATAAAAAATGCTTGACGATGACGTTTTGTTATATTATAATCGGTTTCGTGCTTTAAAGGAGTAAAGTGATTTATATCACAAAGGATAAAGGAATGAAGAATAACAGAGCTGAAATGAATAGCCTTTATTCAGGATGCGGCGCATCCTTTATTTCCTATGCCTTTTACTTTTACTTTTTTGGGTTTAACAGCACAGATGAAAATGTAGAAGCCACTATGGAAGTATGAGACTGATACTTAGATTATGAATTAGTTACCTTAAGCGGCTTTCTACATTAGAAGGCCGCTTTTCATATGCAGATTAATCTGCGGGAGTTTTAAGAAAAGAGGAGAAAGAAGCATGGATGAATTACAGAAGAGCCGACAGACCATCGAAGAAATAGACAAAGAGATGGCACGTCTCTTTGAAAAGAGAATGGATGCAGCTGCAAAGATAGCAGAGTATAAGAAGGAAAAAGGCTTGTCTGTTAAGGACAGTGCCAGAGAAGATGCTCTGATCGAAAAGAATCTTGGGTATATTGAGAATCCTGAGCATGAAGGATATTATGTAAACTTTATGCGTAATACAATAAGCATATCAAGAAGATTTCAGGAGAAGCTTCTTTCGGGTATGAAGGTTGCATACAGTGGAGCAGCAGGAGCGTTCGCGTATATAGCTGCAAAGACTCTGTTCAGTGAAGCAGAGCTTGTATGCAAGCATGATTTTGCACTCGCATATAAAAGCGTTGAGTCAGGAGAATGTGACTGTGCAGTTCTTCCTCTTGAGAACAGCTATGCGGGAGAAGTCAGTACAGTACTTGATATGGCATTCTCAGGAAGCCTCTTCATCAATCAGGTTATAGATCTTCCTGTAAGGCATTGTCTTGTCGGACTTCCGGGAAGTGAAAGAAAAGATATCAAGAAGGTTATAAGTCATCCTCAGGCACTCGCTCAGTGCACGGATTATATAGAAAGACATGAGTTCACAACAAAGGGATTCGGAAATACAGCACTCGCTGCAGAGAGGGTTAAGGAAATGAATGACCCGACTGTAGCAGCTATCGCTTCCAGAGAAACTGCTGAGATCATGGGACTTTCCATACTGGATGAGAACATACAGGACAGCGGAATCAATACTACGAGATTTGCAGTGTTCTCAAGATCTGAAAATGCAAAGAAGCCTGAAGGCAGAAAAGATGATGAGCAGTTCATTCTTGTGTTCACTGTTAAGAATGAAGCAGGTGCTCTGGCACAGACACTTAACATCATAGGTGCTCACGGCTTCAATATGAGAAGCCTCAGAAGCCGTCCGATGAAGGGACTCCTTTGGGATTATTATTTCTTCATTGAAGCTGAAGGAAATATCAATACAGTAAATGGACAGGACATGATGAAGGAGCTTGGTGCTCTCTGTGCCCGTCTCAAGATGCTGGGATCATATAATACTTACGAAGCCTGAAACTATAAAATGAAATGATAATATAAGTTAACATAATATGGAGGATAAAAATGAATTTAGAATGGAAAAGAGAACTGCCGTCAGCAAGAGTCGTAAAGGAGATGTATCCTTTATCAGAAGAGGCAGCAAAGAATAAGAAAGCAAATGACCAGGCTGTACAGGATGTATTCCTTGGTAAGAGTGACAAGTTCATTCTTGTAATAGGACCTTGTTCAGCTGACAGACCTGATGCTGTACTTGAGTACATTTCAAGACTCAGAGAGGTTCAGGACAAAGTCAGTGACAAGATTGTTATAGTTCCGAGAATATATACCAATAAGCCACGTACAACCGGTGTTGGATATAAGGGAATGCTTCATCAGCCGGATCCTGAAAGTGCACCTGATATGCTTAAGGGAATCATGGCTATAAGAAAGCTTCATATCTCTGCACTTGAAGAGACAGGTTTCTCATGTGCAGATGAGATGCTCTATCCTGAGAATCATTCTTATCTTTCTGATGTACTTACATATGTTGCAGTTGGCGCAAGAAGTGTTGAGAACCAGATGCACCGTCTGACATCAAGCGGACTTGATATCCCTGTAGGTATGAAGAATCCGACAGGCGGTATGCTTTCAGTTATGATGAATGCCATAACAGCTGCTCAGTCATCACATACATTTGTATATGCCGGATGGGAGGTAAAGAGTAAGGGTAATCCTATGGCTCATTCAATCCTGAGAGGTTATTCTCATAAGTCAGGACATTCAGCACCTAACTATCATTATGAGGATCTTATATTCCTTCATGAACTCTATGAGAAGAGCGGACTTCAAAATCCTGCAGTAATCGTTGATACAAACCATGCTAATTCAGATAAGCATTTTGATCAGCAGCCAAGAATCGCTAAAGAGATTCTTCACAGCATGAGACATTCTGATGATATAAAGAAGCTTGTAAAGGGACTTATGGTTGAGTCATATCTTGTAGATGGCAATCAGAAGCCGGACGGCGGAGTATATGGTCAGTCTATAACTGATCCTTGCCTTGGCTGGGAAAAGACTGAAAAGATGATATATGAGATAGCTGACCTGCTGTAGAGAATATGACACGAATACGACAAAGAGGAATAACCATAATTATTCAAAAACGGATAATTATGGTTGAGACTAATTTACATTTGGTATATAATAAGGCAAATGGAACGAAGTTCATTTGCCTTATTATTTTGCACTGAATAGTGTTTTTACCCGGGTAGTCAGTGGGCGTGCTCCTCATCCGTTCTGAGTCTATTGGAAAGGGGATGAGGCTTATGAGTAAATATGAAGTTTTAATGGTCATCATATCGGTTATAAAGCTGATAATAGATATCATTTCCCTTTATATCAAAAATAAGAAAAGCCGCTCAGTCTCTGGCAAGAAATAGCGGCTAATCCTATAACATAAATTCCGCCAGAGCGGGTGAGGCATGGTCACCGCACTGACTACCTTGTTAAGGACATTATAATACTATAAGTATGATAATTCAAGAGAAATTGAGGTGTGTTATAATGAATGTGAATCAAATGATTGAGATAAAAAAAGAAAAAGGATATTCAAATGCTATGATATCCGAGATGTCCGGAGTTCCGCTTGGAACTGTGCAGAAGATATTCAGCGGAGAAACTTCATCTCCAAGATATGATACTGTACAGGCTCTCTCCAGAGCGCTTGAGAGAGTATCTGCTTATAGCAATATCGCTGATAATAAGATGGTTAGTGAATCAGTGCCTGCATATAATGCCGATTTTAGTAGAAAAAAGAAAAAAGAGATAGTTGCTGACAAAACTATAGAAGATTATGCTGCACTACCGGAAGGGGTTCGTGTGGAATTGATAGACGGAAGATTCTATGATATGGCTGCGCCGACTCTTATACATCAGACGATCAGCCATGAATTAGGGAGACTTTTTGGTAATCATGTAAAAACTAATAATGGTAAATGCAGAGTATTCGAAGCTCCAACGGATGTACAGATTGATTGTGACAACAAAACTATGTTGCAACCGGATGTTTTCATTGTATGTAAGAGAGAGCAATTAACAAAGCTGAGAGTGGTAGGAGCTCCTGATCTGGTAGTTGAAGTTCTTTCACCGTCGAATATCTTTGTAGATCTCATCTTTAAATACCATAAATACAAAAATGCCGGGGTAAGAGAGTATTGGGTTATCAATCCTGAATTAAAGGATCTCGTCGTTTTCAGATTCTTCGAATCAGAAGAACCACATCTATATACATTTGATGATGAAGTGCCTGTAGGTATCTGGAATGATGAATGTGTTATAGATTTTAAGAAGATTTATGAAGATATTGAGTTTATGTATTAAACTGGTTGACATAAAACGGGGGACTATTTATGAATCAGAAGAAATTCACTAAAGAACTGGATAATCTTTTTCAGACCGGAAGAGCGGACGATGTGCCGGAATTCTTTGAGAAGTCCAAGGTGGCAGCTGAACTGGAAGGGGATACTGAAGGTATAGCAGTAATCCTGAATGAAGAGATAGGATATTATCGCCAGCTCAGTATGTATGACAGAGGGATAGAATCCGGAAAAGAGGCACTTAAGCTTCTGGAAAGCGTTGGTAGGAAGGATACTATTCCGTATGCTATGACGCTGCTGAATCAAGGCACCATTATGAGAGCGGCAGGAAGACTTGAGGAGGCTGAGTACTGCTATAAGAATGTACTCAGGATATTTGAAAAAGAGCTTCCGGAAGACGATAAGAAATACGCTGAGTACTACAACAACGTATCTCTGCTTTATGAGGAGCAGGGAGACTTTGATAAGGCAGAGGACAGTCTGCGAAAAGCTATAGAGAATGGTGAGAAAAATGGAACGACCATCTATAGGACTGCCGTAAGCTATGCAAATCTTGGGCAGGTTCTTCTCCGTACAGGAAAGACCGGACTTGCTATGTACTATTTTATCAATTCGGATAAGCTCTTTAATGACAAGGGGCTTTTCGATAATCATCATGCCCTCGCTCTGTCCGGAATGGCTGAGGTCATGGAAAGAAGAGGCGAAAAAGATAAGGCGGCTCAGTACTATAAAGAAGCACTCGATATGATCGAGGGCTTTGTGGGCAGGAATAAGGACTGGGAGAGAGTAAATGAGCGATATAATGCATTGAAATCTTCGAGTGACAGTATTGTTGATGATTCTAATACTCAAGTCAAAGATAGGGTAAAGACAAAAATGAACGGCATGCAGCTTGCCGAAGATTTCTATGAGAAATATGGCAAGGCTATGATTCATGAAAAGTTCCCTGAATATGAATCACGTATAGCTGTTGGTAAGGTCGGCGAAGGCTCTGAATGCTTCGGGTTCGATGATGAAATATCAAGAGATCATGACTTTAAGCCGGGCTTCTCTATGTGGCTCACGGATGAGGATTATAAGGCAATCGGCGAAAGCCTGAGTAAGGAATATGCCGAAATATACAGTAAATACATATCAGATTACTTGACGGAGAGTATACTTCAAAATGCTTCAGAAAACACAGTCGAAAGTGATGTCATGAATGATGATGTCGATGCCAGAACCGGCGTAAGACGAATTAGTGATTTCTATGAATCACTCACAGGATTCCCTGAGGGGCCGGAAAGTGTGCGTGACTGGATAGCATTTCTCGATGAGGAGAAGATCATAGGTGCGGCAGCGGCTACAAATGGAAAGGTCTTCCGTGATGATCTTGGTGAATTCACGAAGATAAGAGAGAAACTCCTTACATTTTTACCTGAGAGACTTTATGTCATGAAGGTTGCGGAAGTTGTCACTAAGCTTGGACAGGCGGCGCAGTATAACTATGCCCGTGCAGTCAGAAGAGGTGATAAGGTTTCGGCATCACTTGAGAGAGACAAGGCGGTTCGTTTTACTCTTTATGCTGTATATCTTTTTAGCAGATGCTATCATCCACATGACAAATGGATGAGACGCGGCATCGAAAGATTCATACTTCTTCCGGAACTGGGTTATCTTCTTGATGATATGGTAGGACTTGATATCATGAATCTTGAAGAAAATGAAAAGTACCTCGAACTGATATGCAAGGATATCATTGCTGTACTTAAGGAGGAAGGGCTCGTATACGGCAGCAGTGGTTTTCTGCCTGATTACGCAGCAGGCTTTAATCACAGGATAGAGCTTATGGATAAGTCGGTGGATGAACTCTCGGATATGGTTGCAAGACTCGAATTCGATACATTTGATAAAGTAAGAAATAAGGGCGGCAGGGCTTTCTGTCAGAATGACTGGCCGACCTTCAAGATAATGCGAAAGAGTCAGTACCTGAACTGGACTGAGCCTATGCTGGTGCAGTATATCATGGACTTTGAAGGCGCTCTTCAGGCCGGAAGGAATATGATAACTGAGAAGTATGGTTATATGATGGAATCCACCAGACCGGAGGAATTTGCTGAGATTAAGAAGAAGCTTCCTGAAGTGACTGAAAAGAAGAGAGCGCTTGTTGATGCTCTTGCGAAGATTCATGTTGAATGGACGGAGGATTTCGGAAAACGTTATCCGACTCTGATAAAGCATGCAAGGACGATACACAGCAGCGAGGACGTTCCGAGGGATACATCTTCCGAGACTTATCTCAAGGGAGAACTCTATACATATACGGATATCATGTTGTCCATGTACGGAAGATTCATAGTCGAGAATTATAAAGCAGGAATCAATCTGACAGAGAAGACTGTTCTGAATACAGTCCGTATGTATGGATATGCAGATCTTGATGACGCGGCTTCGAAAAACGTTTGATAGGCTTATAAACGGTGTATTACTAACACTTTGAATGATATATTCCCTCTTTACCGACCAGACCGGTAAGGAGGGTTTATTAATCGTTTTTTAATACAATCCTAATCAATATGTGTGGAAGTTCAGGGGTATAAATGTTATAATATTAAATCGGCTGCAGTTACTGATTTGCTCGTTCAGAAGGCATTTGCATGCGGCTTTATTACTAACAAACATCACTTGGAAGGAGAAAGAGACTTCGGTCCCTTAAAGACTAATGAATAAAAAACGACTGATAATAATCATATCCATTGCAGCGGCTGTTCTTATAGCCGGTGGTTTAGCTGCGTTCTTTATCATAAAGCATAACAGAGAGAACAATGAAGGAAATGGAAAGCTTGTCTATGTTCAGAAGGTTAGCGACATAATCGGTTCAGGAGTCGGAATGACTAACCGCTATATGGGCATAGTTGAATCACAGGAGATTAAGCCGGTTCAGAAAGATGCTGATAAGACCGTAGGTAAGGTATATGTTGAAGAGGGAGATATAGTTAAGAAGGATGATCCGCTCTTCGAGTATGATACAGAGTCGATGCAGATGGAGCTGGATTCACTTAAGCTTGAACTCCAGAGTATCAGTAATACTATTGCAAGCCTTAATGCAACTGTTAAGGATCTTGCAGCTCAGAGAGCAGAAGCTTCTGACGAGGACAAGAAGGAATATACAGCTGAAATCAACAGTACAAATGCTCAGATAGCTGAGGAAAGATATAACTATTCTGTAAAAGAGAAAGAGATAAGCAGAGCTGAAGAGGCTATCAAGTCTTCAGTAGTTCTTTCTCCTATGGATGGAATCATTAAGTCTATCAAAGAGAATTCTGTAGATGACGGAAGTGATTCAGGAGAGACAGGCTATATCAATATCATGGCGGCCGGAGAATACAGAATCAAAGGCACTGCAACTGAGGAGAGCATAACTAATATTACCAGAGATATGCCGGTTATAATTCATTCGAGAATAGATGAAAATGTAATGTGGCATGGTACTGTTACCAGCATAAATCTTGAACCGGACTCAGGTAATGGCGATGATATGTATGGTGGTGGAGGAGATACTTCCTCCAAGTATTCATTCTATGTTGAACCTGAAAACATAGATGGACTTATCCTGGGCCAGCATCTCTATATTGAGCAGGATCTGGGACAGGGTGAAGTGAAAGAAGGACTCTATCTTCCGGCTTATTTCATTCTCATGGAAGAGGATGGTAATTATGTCTGGAAGAAGGACGAGAAAGACAGAATTCGTAAGACACCTGTTACCATCGGTGAATATGATGAAGCCAATGACTGTTACGAGATAACAGAAGGTCTTACTGAGGATGACTATATAGCTTTCCCTGATGTAAATGTAGAGGAAGGCAACAAGACTACTACGAATTATGACGAGATGCTCGAACAGATGGGAGACGACGAGGGCATGCCGGACGGTGACATTCCTGACGATATGATGATGGATGATGCAACGCTTGGTGATCCTGAATATGACGAGTATTTCGATGATGGATATATGGATGATGGATACACAGACGATTATACTGATGACGGAAACTTTGATAACGAAACAGATAACGGAAACGACGGAGAATAGGAACTGAACTGATGCTGCTAGAACTAAAAGGAATATACAAGAATTACATACAGGGCAAGATGGAAGTTCCGGTACTTAAGGATATCAATCTTACTATAGATCAGGGTGAGTATGTGGCTATCATGGGACCTTCAGGTTCGGGAAAGTCTACTCTGATGAATATTATAGGATGTCTGGATCAGCCGACATCAGGTGATTATTTCTTTGAAGGTGAAGAGATAAGTAAATTCAATGATAAGAAGCTTTCAGAACTCAGGAATAAGAAGATAGGTTTTGTATTCCAGAACTTCAACCTTCTTCCGAGACAGTCTGCTCTTCAGAACGTTGAGCTTCCACTTCAGTATGCAAAGGTACCTCTCGGTAAGAGAAAAGGACTCTGCGAAGAAGCACTTAAGAGTGTCGGACTTGAAGACAGAATGACTTTCAAACCGACTCAGCTTTCGGGTGGTCAGAAGCAGAGAGTTGCTATAGCCAGAGCTATGGTCAACAGTCCGAGCATACTTCTTGCTGACGAGCCAACCGGTGCGCTCGACAGTAAATCAGGTATACAGGTTATGGACCTTTTCAGAGAACTTCATGATAAAGGTGTGACCATAATCATGATCACACATGCCCGTGAGATAGCTGAATATGCTGACCGTATCATAACCATATTCGATGGTGAGGTTACGAGTGACGAGACGAATGAAAATATTCGTCGTGAAGTGCTTTCAGTATCTGAAAATGAAACACAGACAGAAATTGTAAATGAAACAGAAGTGCACGACGGGGAGGTGACAGTATGAAGAAAGTCATCATAATCGTCGCGTCCGTTTTTGTTTTCGTAGGCGCATTAGTCGGTGGAATACTCGGTTACAGGGCACATAAAAGAAACAGTAATCCGGTCAAGGTTTATTCAATGACAAATTTCGTTGAATACTATGGCTGGGATTCTGATTCCATGGATGGTTCGGTTTCATATGAGGATGAACAGAATGTCATAGTAGCGACGGATAAGACTGTCAAGGAAGTCCATGTTAAGCAGGGACAGAAAGTAAAGACAGGTGATCCGCTACTTACATATGATGCGACCATTTATCAGCTGAAGATTAATACTGTCAGAGCCAACATTAATCTTAACAATGCTCGTATTGAAGCAGCTAACAGAAAGCTGACAAAATTGAAGAATACCAAGCCGGTTGAGCGTAAGGATGAAGAGGATACTGAAGCGCCAACTACGGAGGAACCGACCACAGAGCGTGCAACGGTGTGGATCCCATCTCCTTCTGATGCGGATCCTCAGACCTATGTTCCTGTATACGCGGATGACGGCACACCATATGTTGAACCGGATCCGGATGATATACCGGACGATTTTCCTGATGATCCGGGTGAAGGCGGTGAACCTGAGGTAACCTATACCAAGGAGGAACTTGCAAGCGAGATCAGAAATACGAATGACCGTATAAGAGACCTCAAGCTTTCGAATCAGACCCTGGCACTTCAGATCAAGAAGTATCAGAAGGATATAGAGAACTGCACTGTTGTTGCAAAGATGGATGGTGTAGTTACTTCGGTTGATATTACCGAAGAGACTATAGGTATGGGTAATCCTGTAATCCAGATCAAGGGCTCCGGACAGAGTATAGTCAAGGTCGATGTCAGTGAGTGGGCGCTCGGCAATGTATCTGTAGGAGACGAAGTGTATGTTACGTCCTATGATGACGGAATGCAGTACACGGGAAAGGTTATAGAGCTCTCCACAAGTCCTTCAAACTATAGCTCTTATGGTTATGAAGTAAAATCCTACTACCCGATGTCGGTAGCGGTTATAGATGAAAATGAAATGGATTCCAGTACATGGGTTCAGGTCAGCTTCAGTGCTGACAGTATGTCGGATGATGACAGCGATGGAACACTTGCGCTTCCGCTCTTCATGGTCAAGGAAGAGAATGGCAATTACTATGTCATGAAGGAAGAAGACGGAAAGCTGGTTAAGCAATATGTTAAGACCGGAAAGATTTACTGGGGAAGTGAGATCGAGATAAAGGGCGGTCTTACAACAGAAGATTTCATTGCATTTCCTTATTCCAAAAATGCTGTTCCGGACAGAAAGTGTGTTGAGACCGACAGTATCGACGACCTATACTACTAAGGGGGCATAATTTAAATGCTTGAAAATATCAGACTTTCATTTCAGGGAATATTCGCGCATAAGATGCGTTCATTCCTTACGATGCTGGGTATCATCATAGGTATTGCGGCAATAATCGCCATAGTATCTACTATCAAAGGTACCAGCGATCAGATAAGAAAAAACTTAATAGGAAATGGATCGAGCAAGGTTAAGGTAAGCCTCAATCAGGCCGGATATGATGTCAGTGTATCAGAGGTAGACCCGAATAAGGTTCCACTCCTTACTGATAAGATGGTAGAAGACATGGAAGATCTCGAGGGCGTAGATATAGTTGTCGGATACTACAATAGTGAGGTTTATGATGGAGTTTATTACAAGGACAACACTACAGAGGGTGTATCCATACTCGGTACCGATAATAAATATCTTGAGATAGAAGAATATGCCGTTACCAAAGGCAGAGGCTTCATCGAAAGCGATTTTACAGAATACAGAAATGTATGTCTTGTTACAAGAGATATAGCTGCTTCACTTTTTAACGGTGAGAATCCGGTAGATAAAACGGTTGAGCTTTTTGGCATTCCATTTACAGTTGTAGGAGTTGTTGCCAAGGAAGATAACTTCGATATGAATGTCGAAAGTGTGGAAGACTGGTATACCTACTTTGGTTATTCTCAGACAGGAGCTATCATTATACCTAAGTGTGACTGGCAGAAGATATTTGCATATGACAGACCAAGCAACCTTCTTATCCGTGCCGATTCCATTGAGGATATGTCAAAGGCAGGTAAAAATGTTGCAGATTATATGAATAAATTCATTAATACCGAGGAAGAGGGAGCTGTAACATATAAGGCTGAAGATACTCTCGAGAAGGCGAGAGAGCTTCAGGAACTTGCAAATGCAACGAACAGCCAGCTTATCTGGATAGCCAGCATATCACTTCTTGTAGGTGGTATCGGTGTTATGAATATAATGCTTGTTTCGGTTACAGAGAGAACAAGGGAGATAGGACTTAAGAAGGCACTCGGAGCAAGGAAGGGAGTCATACTCGGACAGTTCCTGACTGAGGCTGCTGTTCTTACCAGTCTTGGAGGACTCATAGGAGTCGGAGCAGGTATAGGACTTGCATTCATAATCGCGAAGGCGGCAGAAGTGCCTGTTTCAATCAGTGTTCCGGCTATAATAGTTTCTGTTATATTCTCTATGGTCATAGGTATAGTATTCGGACTCCTGCCTTCGGTGAAGGCTTCCAACCTCAATCCTATAGATGCATTGAGATACGAGTAGAGTATAGGAGAATCAGAATTGAAGATTATGCATATAGCGGATGTTCATCTTGATTCCAAGATGAACAGACACTTATCAAATGAAAAAGCCAAGGAGAGGCGTGCAGAACTGCTCGCCTCCTTTGTGCGTCTTATAGATACTGCAAAAAGAGAAGGTGTTACTGCTGTTCTCATAGCAGGTGACCTTTTTGATGTAAGTAAGGTTAAGGTGGGAACTGCCAAGACTATCAAGAAGGCTATAGCTGATGCTTCTGACATATCATTTTTCTACATAAGAGGAAATCATGATAATCAGAATATATTTGAGAATACAGATGACGTTCCTCCGAACATTCATCTTTTCGGTGAATCATGGCAGAGCTATAACATCTCTGACAAGGTAACAGTCACCGGAGCTGAGCTTATGGGAAGAAACTCATCTGAGATTGACTCTTCACTTGTACTTGAAAATGATAAGTTCAATATAGTCATGCTACATGGAACGGTTGTAAGTTCCAATACCTCAAAAGGTAAAGAACTTATCAATATCAAAGGACTTAAAAATAAGGGCATAGATTATCTTGCTCTCGGCCACATACATTCTTATGTCGAGGATAAGCTTGACGGAAGAGGAAGATATGTTTATTCAGGCTGTCCTTTCGGACGTGGATTTGACGAGTGCGGCGAGAAGGGCTATGTGATCATAGATATAGATGAGGTGACAAGAAGTGCCAAAGCAGGTTTCGTTACATTTCCTGCCAGGAGACTTTACGCGCCGGAGGTGGATATCACAGAATGCACTTCGACTCTTGAGATAGTTGATAAGGTAAAAGAGGTTGTCAGTTCGTATGACAGCTCATATCTTATCGAGGCTGTTCTTACAGGAAGCATTGATGCCGAGCTTGACATCAACATTCCATTTATAGAGAAGAGCTTCGAAGAAGCTTTCTATGTTTTTAAATGTAAGGATGAGACAAAGATTCATATAGATGCAGATAAGTTTGCCAAGGATGCATCTCTCAGAGGCGAGTTCGTAAGACTCGTTATGTCACGTGATGATATGGACGAAGAAGAGAAGATGCAGGTAATACGTCTTGGTATAGCGGCACTTCAGGGAGAAGAATTATAGGAGGAGATTATGAGACTTATCAGTTGTCATATAAATAATTTCGGTAAGCTTCATGATCTTACTATGGATTTTGATCCGAAGCTTTGTGTAATAAATGAAGAGAATGGTTACGGAAAGTCGACTCTCGCTACATTTATCAAGGTTATGTTCTTTGGCTTCGATAACGACAGAAGCAGGGATCCACTTGTAAATGAAAGGAAGCATTTCAAACCTTGGCAGGAAGGCGCTTACGGCGGAAGTATAAGGTTCGAAGCCGGTGGCAAGGAATATTCTGTTGCAAGGATATTCGGCTCAAAAGAGAGTGAGGACAGCTTCAGCCTCAGAAATGCTGTTACGAATCTTGAGTCGACGGATTTTTCTGAGAATCTCGGTGAAGAGATATTTGGAATAGACAGCGATTCATTTAAAAAGACTATTTACATCTCACAGAGTGAGGTTACTACAGAGTCGACTGACAGTATAAATGCAAGAATGGGCAATCTGTCACTTATGACAAATGACCTCTCTAAGCATGAGAAGGTTGATGCCAGACTTAAAAAAGAGATAGATTCGCTCAGTTCTACTAGGGCGACCGGTACACTGTATAAGCTTAAGGCAAAGATGACAGAGCTCTCGAGTGAGATAAAGAAGAAGCCTGCCATAGAGCAGAGCATAAGCGAGGTTACTGCAAAGAAAAAGGAGAACGAAGATAAGCTGTCGCAGCTGAAGATCAGTCAGAAGGAACTTGCTGATACAAGCAGAAAACTTTCCGAGAGAAATGAACTGCGCCTCAGGAAGGCTGATTATAATTCTCTTATGGATAAGGCTGCAGTGCTCAAGGAACGTGTATTCGCATACACACTTGATGCGACTGAAGAAGAAAACCTTCGCAGGACGAGTGACATACTTGCAGGAAATGCACCGACAGAGGAAGAGATAACAGAGATTACTGAAGCTATAGCAAATATGAGAACTCTCTCAAATGAAGAGAGAAGCAATATTATTTCTGCAGATGACAGAAGTAAATTCAGTGAGCTGGATGGTCTGTTCTGCGATTCTGAAATAACTGAGAAGAGTGCCAGCTCAGCCATAGCTGATATGAATGAAGCTGTTGCCAAGGAAAATGCCCTGGTTGATAAGAGAAGACTGCTCGAGGCATACGAAAAAGAAGAACGTGATGCTGAGAGAAAAGGCATCAATAAGATATTTATAGGTTTCATAGTTGCCGGAATTCTTTTTGCCATAGGCGGACTTGTTCTGATTATCGGTAAGCAACTCATTCCTTCTGTAGTTCTTCTTGTGATCGGCCTTATATTTATAATCGCCGGTTTGGCATTCAAGCTTAAGAAGCCTTCCGGGAAGGAAAAGGATACCCCTGAGAAAGAAAAACGAGAAGCGCTTCTTCATGAGATAGAGGAAGAAGAAAAGCATATAGAGAGACTCAGGGCAAATGTATCGCATATACTCAGCCTTTCTGATATTGCACAGGGAGCGAAGGATTCCGAAAGACTTAATTCCATAAGAAATATGGTTTATGATTATGAGAATATGAAGCTTGAAATGGCTGAGAAAGAGAAGAACAGCAGACTTCAGGAGATAAAGGATCTTAATGCAAAGGTACGTGAATTCCTCGGAAGATACTATTTCATAGAAGAAGAACCGGAAGATGAGAGGTATGTAATAACTGACAGCTATATCAAATACCTTGAGGATACTGAGAGAAATCTTGAGAATGATGTTGAAACAAATATCGAGCTCTCAGGTAAGAAGGCTGAATACATCAAGGCTATAAAGGATTACGAGGAACGTAAGAAGGCGGCTGACGAATATCTCAGAAATACCAAGGGGCTCAATGATTTCATTCTTGAGAAGGAAGATGAAGAAGCTACAAAGAATGAGTCGGAAACTCTCAATGAAGTAAATGAAAAGCTGAACGATATAACTCTCAGCATGGATGGCATAAGAGAGAATATCCAGGGCTATGAGAGACGAGAGGATGATCTCTATGAAGAGCTTGAACAGATAAGAGAGTATGAAGAAGAACTTGTTCAGGATAAGCAGGACTATGAGAACCTCAGAGATAAGGCTAAGCTTCTGAAGAAGACGAAGGAGCTTCTTATCGAGGCAAAGGAAAACTTCACAGCTCAGTACATGGCGCCGCTTCTTTCAGCATTCGGTAAATACTATAAGAGAATATCAGAGCAGGATGCTGATATGTTCACTATAGATGCAAATATGAATCTCTATGTCAATGAATACGGCGCTGACAGGGAAGTTGATTTCCTCAGCCGCGGAAGTCAGGACCTTGTCGGGATGGCTTTCCGTATGGCTCTTGTAGAAGCTATGTATAAGGGAGAGAAGCCATTTGTTATCTGTGACGATCCATTTACGGATTTTGATGAAGTCAAGGTAAAGAACGGTATGAGTTTCATCAAAGAAATATCTGAAGATTACCAGGTTATATACTTCACTTGTCACAGCAGCAGGAGCTTTTAGTCAGATTGACATATATAGTGCGAAATGCTATGATTTATTATTCCCATTTTGAATTAGGATTATTATGCAAAGAGAAGAAATAATTGATAAACTGAAAAACAGTGGATGCAGGATCACAAAGCAGAGACTGCTCATTCTGGATACCATTCTTGAAGGCAATTTTACATGCTGTAAGGATATATATTACAAGGTGGCTGAAAAGAACGATTCCATCGGATTTGCGACTGTGTACAGAATGATGAACACTCTTGAGGAGATCGGTGCCATTGACAGAAGCAGCATGTACAAGATCAACGGCAATGAGGATATCAGCAAGTGTGAGAAGTGTATGGTCAGTCTTTCTGATAACACGACCATTGATCTTTCTGAAGAAAAATGGAACGAGATCATTAGAGAAGGTATGAAAGCCTGCGGGCTTATAAATGATCAGGATATAAAACATGTAGTGAGAGAAGCGGGGGTTTAGTATGTATTATTTCATTGTAAACAGGACAGGTGGCAGCGGAAGAGCTGCGGGAACATGGCACAAAGTAAGGATGATGCTCAGGAATAATAATATTGAGTACAAGGCTTTCCTTACTAAGTATGAAGGACATGCGACTGTACTCGCCAAGAATATTTCCAAGCTTCCTGACGATGAGATCAAGCTTGTTGTTGTCGGTGGTGACGGGACCATAAATGAGGTTATTAACGGAATCACTGATTTCAGCCGTATATCACTTGGAGTTATAGCAACAGGTTCTGCAAATGATTTCATCAATGGTCTTGATATTCCAAGAGATACCGAGGATGCTGTTAAGAGGATACTTGATCCAAGAGATGATCTTAAGATTGATATCGGACGCGTAACTGCTGACGGCAGAAGACCGAGATATTTTGCTATCAGCTGTGGTATGGGACTTGATGCCATAGTATGCAAAAAGGCTCAGACCAGTAAACTGAAGAGAATGCTGAATCGTATGAATATCGGATCACTTACATACGTAGTGCTTACAGTGATCAATCTTTTTACTATGGAATACATCAAGGCGAGAGTAAGATATCGTATGTCTGATGGACCTTCAAATGCTGACTATAACAGTGACGGAACAGTTACTGAGAATTATGAGAAGCTTATATTCCTTGCTGCTATGAATCTTCCTGCAGAGGGTGGAAATGTACCGATGAGACCGGATGCACTTCCTGATGACGGAAAGCTTTCAGCACTTGTTGCAGATGGAATATCAAAGCCAAGAGCATTTTTGAATCTTCCGAGACTTGTTGCTTCAAAGCATCAGAATGTTAAGGGATTCCATTTTGAGGATGCAAAATATATAGATGTTCAGCTTGCTAAGCCGGCAGTACTTCATGTTGACGGAGAGTATTATGGAGACGTCAGCAGTATTAGTATTGAATGCTGTGCTAATCAGCTGAAGCTATTATAAGGAGGATATATAAAAATGAAAAACAGGATACTTGCGTTGGCTGCGGCCGCCATTATGACTCTTTCTCTTGTGGGATGTAACGGGATTCCGGGTATAACACCTACAACAGCAGAGACAACAGAGGCGGTTACTGAATCAACAGAAAAGGCGACGGTGGATGATGCATCGGTCGGCGAGGCAACAGTCAGTGATTCAGAGGCTAAGGCAACAGAAGGTGAACCGACCATAGACGATTCACAGAGCGTAAAGATAGGTACTGAAGGAGAAGGCGTAAGAGTTGGATCTCTTAAGGGACCTACAACTATGGGGCTCGTAAATCTGATGGCTAAGTCAGAGGCAGGTGAAGCAGAACAGGATTATTCCTTCGAGATAGCTGTTGACCCATCAGTCGTAACAGCAAAGCTTATGAAGAATGAGCTTGATATAGCTCTTGTTCCTGCAAATGTAGCAAGTGTTCTGTATAATAAATCAAAGGGCAATATAGTTTGTCTTGATATTAATACACTCGGAGTACTTTATTGCGTAACCGGTGATGGAAACATCAGAAAGATGAATCACCTTTTCGACAGGAAGGTTGTCATGACAGGTCAGGGCACAACTCCTGAATACGTAACTAAGTATCTTATGAATGCATATGGTATAACAAACTGTACTATAGAGTACAGATCGGAGGCTACAGAAGTCGTTGAAGCTCTCGTAAATGATCCTACACTTATAGGAATTCTTCCACAGCCTTTTGCGACAGCAGCTACAATTCAGAATCCTGATCTTCATATGTCGTTTGCTCTTACTGATGAATGGGACAAGGTAGTACCGAATGCTTCTATGGTAACCGGTGTTACTATAACGACCAAAGGATTTTTAGAGAAGAACCCGGATGCAGTTGCCAAGTTCCTTGAGGAAGCTGAAGCAAGTACTGAAGCTGCTAACAAAGAAATTGAGGCTACATCAGAGCTTGTTGTAAAGTATGGTATCATAGAGAAGGCACCTGTAGCAGCTAAGGCTCTTCCATATTGCAGTGTGACATATATTGATGGCGAGAAGATGAAGAACGGTCTCTCAGGTTACCTTGAGATTCTTCATAATTACAATCCGGATTCAGTTGGCGGAGATCTTCCGGGCGAAGATTTTTATTACATTCCTGAGGTTTCAGAATGAAAAAAAGGCTCATAGCTATAGCAGTCTGGCTTCTCATATGGGAGCTGGCAGCAAGACTTATAGATAACGTTATTCTTATAGCAGGACCGATAGATACGGCACTTTCCCTGGTGAATTCACTGGGGAAAGTGTCTTTTTATATGAGCGTTCTGACGTCGTTTGTAAGGATAACTTTGGGTTTTCTGGCAGGAAGTGCTCTTGGAATAATCATGGGATCACTGAGTCATAGATGGGATCTGTTCAAAACATTCATATCGCCTTTCATTTCCCTTCTTAAGACGGTTCCTGTTGCCTGCTTCGTGGTGATACTCCTTGTATGGTTCGGAAGCAATTGGACTTCATTTTTCATAACGATGATGATCACACTTCCGGTTCTTTATTACAGTACTTTGAAGGGACTGGAAAATGTGCCGAAGGATATGCTGGAGGTACGAAGTGTTTATAAGATGACGGGATTCAGATCCTTCAGATACATTACATTTCCGGCTGTTCATCCTTATCTTGTGGCAGCTTTTGAAACTGCCATCGGAATGGCATGGAAGAGCGGAGTCGCTGCAGAGGTTATAGGTCAGGCACAGAATACACTTGGGAATTCCATTTATATATCAAAGATTTATCTTGATACATCAGGACTTTTCTCATGGACTATAGTAGTTGTGATATGTTCATTTGTTTTTGAAAAGCTGTTTATTATGCTTTTTAAAAGCCTTGTAAGGAAGTAAAGCATGAAAATAGAAATAAGGGATTTGACAAAATCATATGGTGAAGAAAAGGTCATGGAAGACTTTTCATATACTTTTGAGCAGGGAGAGACCTATGTTCTGACCGGAGAGTCGGGAAGCGGGAAAACTACTTTCCTTAAAATGCTTGCAGGTCTTTCACTGCCTGGCAGCGGAACTGTAAAGTATATGGAGGGGGATGAAACTGTTGCGGAGATAACACATGATTCTGAACTAAAGAAACTGCCATACCGGCTTCCTGCCATAAGTGTTATGTTTCAGGAGGACAGGCTTATAGATAACAGAACGGCTGCAGAGAATATAAAGATTTTCTGCCCTGACGCGTCTGACAGTGACATAAAAGAAATCCTTAAGAGACTTCTTCAGGAAGACGCTCTCGACAAGAAGGTTTCCGAGCTTTCCGGTGGTATGAAGAGGAGGGTGGCATTTGCAAGAGCAATTCTCAGAAAAAGCAGCATACTCCTTCTTGATGAGCCGTTTACAGGGCTTGATTCTGAGAATATCAGTAAAGTCATCAGCCTTATGACGGAGGCAGGAAAGGACAGGGTGATTATCCTTGCATCCCACATATTGGATGCAGACGACCCTAAAACAGAGGGGTGGACAAAATTAGCTTTTATGTAAAGTGATTTTGTGGTAGAATATGCATAATTATGAGTAGGAGTTTGAAATGGTAACCAACGACGAAGGAATAGTCAGATTTAAACATACTGTTATGGAAGAGGTTGCAAGGCTCGCATGGAATGATGAGCTTGACGGCAACTACGAGGATGAGCTTGTATATAAGCTTATTCCCGGACCGAAGGCATCCTTCAGATGTTGTATCTATAAAGAGAGAGAGCTGGTCAGACAGCGTATCAAGCTTTCACTCGGGCAGAACCCGACTCCTGATAAGGCGGCTTCCAAGAATGTCATTCAGGTTCTTGATCCTGCCTGTGATGAATGTCCTATAGCTTCCTACGTAGTTACGGATAACTGCAGAAACTGTATGGGAAAGGCATGTATCAATTCATGCCCTTTTGGTGCGATATCGGCAGGACGTGACAGGACTCATATAGATCCTGCAAAATGTAAGGAATGCGGAAAGTGCGCAGCTGCATGTCCGTATAATGCTATAGCTCATCTCGAGAGACCGTGTAAGAAGGCTTGCCCGGTTGGTGCGATAACATATAATGATGACGGGCTCTGTATAATAGATGAATATAAATGTATACAGTGCGGTCACTGCATACATTCCTGCCCATTTGGTGCTATTTCGGCAAAATCATATCTCGTTGATATAATCAGAGAGATAAAGGCCGGCAAGAAGGTCATAGCTATGTGTGCTCCTGCGACTGAAGGCCAGTTCGGTCAGGATATAAGCATGGCAAGTGTTAAAGCAGCTCTTGTGGAGCTTGGCTTTCATGACATGGTCGAGGTAGGACTCGGCGGAGATATGACAGCTGCATTTGAGTCACTGGAATGGATAGAAGCTCTCAGGGAAGGAAAGGTTGTTACTACTTCCTGCTGTCCGGCATTCATCAATATGATGAAGAAGCAGTTCCCTGAACAGTATAAAGAAAATAAATCAGAAACGATATCACCTATGTGTGCTATATCAAGATATCTTAAGGCTCAGTATCCGGGCTGTGTAACTGTATTCATTGGACCGTGTATAGCAAAGAAGGCTGAGTCACAGGATGAGGATATCAAGGATAATGCTGACTATGTTATGACCTATGGTGAATTCAGAGCATTGCTCCGTTCAAAGGATGTTGAGCTTAAGCCTGTAAGTGATGAGTATCAGGAAGCATCCATATGGGGCAAGAAGTTCGCGGGAAGCGGCGGAGTCGCTGAGGCAGTTCTCAGGTGCATGGAAGAAAGAGGAGAGGATACCAAAGATATCACTCTCAGAAAATGTGCCGGAGGTCAGGAATGCAAGACAGCGCTTCTTTTACTCAAGGCAGGAAAGCTTACTGAAAACTTTGTAGAAGGTATGATGTGTCCGGGTGGATGTGTAGGAGGACCTTCCAAACATAAAGCAGAAAATGAGATTATCAAGTCAAGAAATACTCTTCTCAGCAAGGCTGACAAGAGAGGCGTTATAGAAAATCTAAAGAAATATCCAATGGATAGCTTCTCCATGTACAGAGACGGATCCATGGATTACGATGCCGAAAAGGTGCTGGAGACTGAAAGGAAAGACTCATGATAGATGAACAGAAAGTCAGATTGATGACAAACATAGCTGTCTTCGAGAAGAAAGAGAAGGATGGAAAACTGATAATGTGTAAGTACTTCATGAAGGATTACGTTAAGTATAACTGTATCCTGACCGTAATCAGTTCAACCTTCTGCTTCTGGATCATGGTAGCAGCCTATGTTCTTATCAACTTCGAGAACATATTGGCGGATCTTCATATGGAAGACTACTTTAATGTCATTGCAAAGCTTATGAAATGGTATGTCATATTCGTAGCAGTTTTCGTTGTATTTGGATTTATAGTTTATACTATACGGTTCATGCTTGCGAGAAAAGATCTGCTTAGATATAACAGGAACCTGACAAGGTTATACAATTACCTTGATGAAGAGGAATTACTTGATAACAGAGGAATAGTAAAGTCAGGCATAGGCTTCGATGAACTAGATAAAGAGGGGACGGACATTAAAGAATGAAAGTATTACTTAAGATAAGAAACAGAATAAGAGATGCTGTAAGGGAATATGATGAAATAGTAACCCCTGTACTCAGATTTATCTGGTGCTTCGTATGTTTCTATTCCATTAACAGAATGTATGGTTATTCGGAATTCTTTGGACAGATGCCGGTAATATTCCTGCTTTCAGTTATATTTGCAATATTCAATGAGAAATTCATGTTCTTTGTAGTCGGTATAATGCTGACAATGAACGTATATGAAGTGTCGATGGAAGCAGCGGCGATGTTCCTTGTTATATATATAGCAATGTACTGTATGTATATAAGGTTCTTCCCGGAATACGGATACGTTATTCTCCTTTCAGCTATATGCTGCATGTGTGGAGTTGAATTCCTTATACCACTTGTAGTCGGACTTATCGCAGGACTCGGCGGTATCATACCTGCTGCATTCGGACTTCTCATATATTATTTCTCTCTTTCACTTAAAGAGATAGACGTAATGAATCATAGTCTGACAGCACCTGAGGGTACTGAGACATTTAAGTATTTAGTTGAAAATGTATTGAAGAACAAAGAGATGCTCTGCCTGGCTATAGTATTTGCAGTCGGCATCATTGTAGTCTTTGTTATAAGAAAACTGTCATTCAGTTATTCAGCTTATGTTTCAATACTTGCCGGAGCGCTTGCTACTATTTTTGCATACATAGTAGTTACAGGTTCACTTAAGATTGAGGATGATATGCCGGGAGTATTGCTCGGTACATTTATAGGACTTCTTCTGGCGGCAGTCATACAGGTATTCAGAGGCATACTTGATTATAAACATACGGAGAACGTTCAGTTCGAAGATGATGAGTATTATTACTATGTAAAGGCTGTGCCTAAGATTGATCCGGAGAAGAAGAAACATGCTCCTAAGAGGAGACCGAAGAGACCTCCTATGCCGGGAGGACCGGGATCAGGCAGAAGACCAAGGCCAAAGAAGGGTGGTCCAAGACCGAAAAGACCAAACGGAGCACCTGACGGAAAAAGACCTGAAAATGCACCTGATGCTGAAATAAAAGAGGCATCAAACATTGAGACATCAAATGTTGAAACACCAAATATAGAAACACCAAACATCGAGACACCGGAAAACAAGTAAGGAAGTGAAAGATTGGGCAACGTTATCGAGTATTTAAAAACATACTTCGATTGGTTCTATCTTCCTAAGGTAGGACTATCCGATATACTGGATATACTCATAGTTACATTTATTGTCTATGAGCTTTTGGTGTGGGTAAAGAGGACCAGAGCATGGACACTGCTCAGAGGTATCGTTATACTTCTTCTGGTCATGGCTGTAGCGTATGGTATAGGTCTTAACACGATTCTTTTCATTACCAGAAACCTTTTCAGTATAGGTATCGTTGCTATTGTTATACTTTTCCAGCCTGAGCTGAGACGAGCTCTTGATGAACTGGGAAGAAAGAGCTTTGTAGATAATTTCAAATTTTTCGGTAAAGCAGACACTGAAGAAGGACTCAGTGACAAGAGTATATTTGAGCTTGTTAAGGCGTCACTTGATATGAGCAGATCCAAGACGGGAGCTCTCATAGTAATTGAGAAGAATACTCCTCTCGGAGAATATGAGAATACAGGTATCAATATTGATGCTTCGCTTTCATCACAGCTCATAACTAATATTTTTGAGAAAAACACACCTCTTCATGATGGTGCTGTAATTATACGTGATAACAGAGTTGTTGCTGCAACATGTTATCTGCCTCTTACAGAAAGAAATGATCTTACCAAGGAGCTCGGAACAAGACACCGAGCCGGCCTTGGAATAAGCGAGGTATCTGACAGTCTTACTATTATTGTTTCTGAGGAAACAGGTTCCATATCTGTTGCAAGAAATGGAAACATTTTCAGAAATCTCAGCGAGAAGAGTCTCAGAGATCATCTTGAGGAGCTTCAGGTTAAGCCTGCCAAGGAAAGACATAAAAAGAAGTCTAAGAAGGGAGGCAGGAAATCATGAATCTGAAAGAATTTGTCCAAAAATGGATCGTTAAGAATTTCCCTCTCAAGATACTTGCCTTCATAATAGCTATAATTCTTTGGTTTGTAGTTATGCATGTAGATAATTACATTGTAACCAAGACTATCCGTGGCATACCTGTTGAAACCATTAATGGTGAGGCTATCGAGGAAACAGGAAATCTTTATGCCATTATCGATGGTGATACAGTTGATATCATAGTAAAGGGTGAAAGAGCGATAGTAGATGAGCTTACAGCAGATGATTTTGTTGCGACGGCTGATCTCTCAAAACTCTCTCTTACCAATACAGCACAGATATCGGTAAAGACAAAGGTTGCAAAGAAGGGTGAGGGACTCAGTATCACTTACCTGAATGAGTTTGTCAGCCTCAGTATCGAGCCGATGGAAGAAAGCAATGTATCTATTTCCATTTATCCTGAAGGGGAAGTAATGGATGGTTTTGCTCTCGGTAACATGGTTGCTACACCTAACCTTGTTACTGTTACAGGACCTAAGTCTCTTATAGATAAGATTGATACAGTAAGAGCTGTTGTAAGTGTTCAGAACAAAAGTGAGTCATTTGAATCAAAAGCTGAACTGGTATGCCTGGACAGCAGTGGAAATGCTATGACAAGCAAACAGCTCAAATTGAGTTCCGACACTGTGGATGTAAGTGTATCTGTATATCCGGAGAAGACAGTCAAGGTAAATGTATCTGCAATCGGAATGGTTGCAGATGGATATTCTCTTGGTGAGATAACATATAATCCTGATACTGTTGTAATAGCGGGTGATGCTGAAACACTTGCTAAAATTGATTCTATTGATATAGATAATATATCTGTGTCAGGGCTGGATGATGATTTCGAAACCAATGTGGATGTTGCAGATTATCTTCCTGAAGACGTAATTCTTGCGGACGATGATAATAAGGAGATAGCTATCAAGATAGATATCACTAAGATAGTCCAGAAGGTTATAAATGTAACAACTAACGATATCACACTTAAGAATACTGATCCGAAAATGGAATACAGAGTTGTTATTCCAAGCACATATAAGCTGACTGTCTCAGCTACAGAAGACAAGATGAAGGATATCGCAGCAGATGACCTTAATCTTTTCCTGGATGTGAAGGATCTTGGAGTAGGTAACCACGAAGTTGTCATAGGCTATGATATAAGCGATGATTATACTGTGAGTATGAATTCAGGAGCTACTGTCATAGTTAAGGCTGGAGAAGAAGAAAGTGGGGAATAGCATATGGATGATGATATCAGAAAACTTCAGGAAGCAGTTGACGAATCTAATTATATAGTTTTCTTCGGAGGGGCAGGAGTTTCTACTGAGAGTGGAATACCTGACTTCAGAAGTCAGGATGGTCTTTATCAGCAGAAGTATAAGTATCCTCCTGAAACTATAGTAAGCCATTCATTTTTCGTGCATAATACTGAGGACTTCTATGAGTTCTACAGAGATAAGATGATAGCACCGGATGCAAAGCCTAATGCTGCTCATCTTAAGCTGGCTGAAATGGAGGCTGCAGGTAAGCTGAAGGCTGTCATAACTCAGAATATTGATGGACTTCATCAGGATGCAGGAAGCAAGGAAGTGCTTGAACTTCATGGTTCTGTAAGACGTAATTACTGTACCAGGTGCCATAAGTTCTTTGACGTAGATTACATATATAATTCAAAAGGAATACCAAAGTGTGAATGCGGAGGTATTATAAAACCTGATGTTGTTCTGTATGAGGAAGGTCTTGACGGAAGTACTATATCAAGAGCTGTAAATCATATAGAGAACGCAGATATGCTCATCATTGGCGGAACATCGCTTGTCGTATATCCTGCAGCAGGTTTCATAGATTATTTCAGAGGTAAGCATTTGGCAGTTATAAATATGTCAGATACTGCTAAGAGAACAAGCGCCGACATCGTTATAAGAAAGAAAATCGGCGAGGTAATGAGTCAGATAACATTATAGGATGGGCCAATCCCCTTCTGTGTAGCCTCCGGCGGATGCCAGGGCTGCGCAGGGGATGATGTCAGCAGAGCTGACGCGCAGCCCGGCGCAAGTCCGTCAAGCCGGACTTGAATTATTTTAGAGGGAAAAAAATGTACAAGATTGATTTTAATGAAAAGTCTCATGTTCATTTCATGGGTATTGGCGGCATTAGTATGAGCGGCCTTGCAGAGATACTTCTTGATGAGGGCTTTACTGTAAGCGGCTCTGATATGAGCGAGTCTGATATAGTTAAGACACTTCGTGCCAAGGGGGCTGAGATAGCTATCGGTCAGAAGAAGGAGAATATAACATCAGATATCGATGTTGTGGTTTATACGGCGGCTATAAGAGAAGACAATGAAGAATACATGGCATGCGTTGAAGCCGGTATTCCTATGATGAAGAGAGCGGAGCTTCTTGGACAGATAATGGATTTCTATAAATATAGCATTGCTGTCGCAGGAACTCATGGAAAGACAACCACCACATCACTTCTTTCACATATACTTATGGAGGGAGAGAAGGATCCTACTATATCCATAGGTGGTATGCTGGATCTTATCGGTGGAAATATAAGAGTCGGAAAATCAGATTACTTCGTGACTGAGGCATGCGAATATACTAACAGCTATCACTCCTTCAATCCATTTGTCAGCATAATCCTTAATGTGGATAACGATCATCTCGACTTCTTCAAGAATATTGATAACATAGTTGAGTCGTTCAGAGTATTTGCAACTAAGACGAAGCAGGGCGGAGCTCTTATAATAAACGGAGATATGCCTTATAAGGACAGAGTACTGGATGGCTTCACAGGAAATGTGATCACATTCGGAACTAATGACGGAAATGATTATCAGGCTAAGAATATTGTATTGGACGAAGGTGGACATCCTACATATGACCTGTACAGAAAAGGTGAATTTGTAACTAAGGTTACTCTTTCTGTAACAGGAGTTCATAACGCAGTTAATTCTCTTTCAGCTCTGGCAGCAGCAGATTATCTCGGCGTGGATATGAATGCTTCTCTCAAAGGACTTAAGAATTGCAGCAGTGCAAAGAGGAGATTTGAGTATAAGGGAACACTTCCAAATGGAATAGTTGTTATTGATGATTATGCACATCACCCTACAGAGATAGCAGCGACTTTAAAGGTTGCAAATGAAGTAAAGAAGGGCGAAGTATGGTGCGCATTCCAGCCACATACATATTCAAGAACATATGCACTTCTTCCTGAATTTGCTGAGGCTCTCTCTATAACTGATCATGTGCTTCTTGCAGATATATATGCAGCAAGAGAGAAGGATGATGGAAGAGTTTCATCAAGAGATATCGAGAAATTACTTAAAGAAAAAGGGGTAGACGCAGTCTATCTTGGCGACTTTTCTGAGATTGAAAAATATTTTTTAAAAAATTCTAAAGAAAATGATATGTTAATAACTATGGGTGCAGGAAACATTGTAAACCTTGGAGAAAAGCTCCTCGAGGGATAGTTATCAACACAATCAACACCGTCATTTCATTATGGCGGTGTTTTTCTATCAACAGCATATAAGTAGACTGACAACTTTCAAACGCCTAATATATGGGCATCCACGATTATTGGGCTGTGAGTTACTGACAGTTATCAACATTATCAACAATTTTATGTTGACTGAAAGTAACAGCTCACCTGATTTGCATTATTTTTTTTACGTGTTATAATCAAAATCCGAGTAAGAAATCAGGGGTTTTTTTATGGGTGGATTAAACGTTTCAACTGAAAATGGGGAGACATTTTCAAGTATTTCAAATATATTCATTGACGACTTCATGGCTGAAGCAAATGGCGATTTCGTTAAGGTTTATATATACCTTGTAAGGATGTTCCATAGTGGAAAGAGTTTTCAGATATCAGATCTTGCAGATCATTTTAACTGTACAGATAATGATATACTCAGAGCTATTAAGTACTGGGTAAGAGCAGATGTTCTGGGCTTTACGTATGATGGTTCCGACAATGTAACAGGTATTATCCTTAAGGAGCTTAAAGCCAATCCTAAGATCAAGAATAAGAGAAGAAAGAATATAGATATAACAGCGATCATGTCTGTAAAGGATGATGATAATGAATCTGTTTCTGATGTTGCTGAAGAAGAGGCAGAAGAAGATTCTTTAGATCAGCAGCCAAGGGTTGTTCCAAGCAAGACCAAGGCAACCAAGGCACGTATAGAGGCTGTTAACTATGATGAGAATCTTCAGGAGATACTCAGTCAGGCCGAAGCTTATTTTGACAGAACTCCGACACAGAGAGATATCGATGCATTTATATATATCCAGGATGATCTTAAGTTCTCCTTTGAACTTATGGAATACCTTCTTGAGTATTGTGCAGACCGAAAGAAGATGACCGGTTCTGCTATAGAGAAGGAAGCTATTGAGTGGTTCAAGAGAGGATATACCACCAGGGAGCAGGCAAGGGAAGATATAGCTCTGTACAGAGATCTTTATGTCAAGATAATGAAGAATCTTGGAATATCAAATCGTATTGTTCCTACACCTTCTGAGCAGAAATATATCAACAAATGGATATATGATGATAAGCATACAGATGAGATAATTGTTGAGGCCTGCAAAAGAGCGAATCTTGCAAAACCGAATGCGGCTACATTCCCATATGTAAATGGAATACTCGATTCATGGAAGAAGATGGGTGTTCATACTGCAGGAGATATAGCAAAGGCTGATGAGGCAAGATACTACACCAAGAAGGACGATACTACAGGAAAAGGTAAGAAGGACGAACTCTCAGAAGTTGTAAGGAAGCTGATGGGATAAAGGTTTTGGGTACTGTTCATGAATCTGAATACGATAAATATGGATGATATACTGAATAGGTACGGAAGACGCACGGGTGACAATATCCGTCTTCTTGAAGAGAGAAAGGAAGAGATTGAAGCTCGCATTCCGGAAGTCATGGAGATTGATGGAAAGATACGTTCCATTTCTCTTGATGCTGCCAAGAAGCGTCTGGATGACCCGGCAGGAGCCCCTTCAAGAGAGGATATACGTAAGGAAACAGAGAAGCTGATAGCTGAGAAGAGAAAGCTTCTTACTGATAATGGATATCCGGAAGATTACCTTGATATCATATATACATGTAAAGAATGTCAGGATACCGGTTATGTTGACGGTACCATGTGCAGCTGTCTTAAGAAGATGGTAGTTGAGGAACTGTATAAGAGTTCCAATCTGATGGGGATTCTTTCAGTTGAGAATTTCGATAATTTCTCGTATGATTTTTATTCAAAAGAGATTCCTGAAGGTGAAAAGAAATCACCTTATGACAATATAGTGGATATAAGAAAGAAGGCGGAGGATTTCGTCGAGAATTTCGACAGCCGTCCGGCGGGACTTCTCTTCACGGGTGGTTATGGACTTGGAAAGACTTATCTTTCCAATTGTATTGCTAAAGCGCTTCTGGATAAAGGCTATGGAGTTATGTATGTAACTGCCATAGAGCTTTTTGATATCTGTTCCGATTATATGAGGAACAGAACGGATGCATCAGTATCTAAGATGTATAAGCTTCTGTATGATTCGGAGCTTCTGATAATAGATGATCTTGGAACAGAGACTATCAATTCATTTGTACAGGGACAGTTCTTTGAGGTTATCAATCAGAGACTTCTCAGAAAAAGACCGACAGTCATATCCACGAATCTGTCAATAACTAACTTAAGTGACAGATTTGCAGAAAGGTCTGTTTCCCGTATCATAAGTAATTATGTATGGTGCCGTTTCTACGGTGATAATATAAGATACACGAAAATCAGTTCGAAGAATTAATCTTTAGAACCAGGCAAGTTGGAGGAAAAAGTATGCCAGACTCAAGTAAACTCATTACAATCCCTGTAGGCCGACTCGGAATCATACCGCTTAAGAGCTGTGAGACTCTGGGTTCAAAGGTAGATAACTACTTAGTTAAGTGGAGAAAGGATCGTGAGGAGCTTTCAAAGGCCGGAGAATTCATGCTCAGAGGCTATGAGAAGGAATCTTACATCATAGGTTCTGAATGCCCAAGATTTGCTTCAGGTGAGGCTAAGGGTACAGTAAAGGAATCTGTAAGAGGTACAGATATCTATATCCTTGTTGATGTAATGAATTACAGTAACGAATATAATCTTGGAGGACGCATGGTTCCTATGTCACCGGACGATCATTATCAGGATCTGAAGCGTGTCATAGCTGCTGTAAGTGGTAAGGCTAACCGCATCAATGTCATAATGCCTTTCCTTTATGAATCAAGACAGCATAAGCGTTCAAGCCGTGAGTCACTTGACTGCGCAATGGCTCTTCAGGAACTCATAGGAATGGGTGTTGATAACATCATTACATTTGATGCTCATGATCCAAGAGTTCAAAATGCTATACCGCTCAGTGGATTCGAATCAATCATGCCGACATATCAGTTCATCAAGAGACTTCTGATATCAACTCCTGATCTTGAACTTGATTCAGATCATCTCATGGTAATAAGCCCGGATGAAGGTGCTATGCACAGAGCTATTTACTTCGCTAACCATTTCGGAGTAGATGTAGGAATGTTCTATAAGAGACGTGATTATTCGCGAGTAGTAAATGGAAAGAACCCTATAGTAGCACATGAATTCCTTGGTGATTCAGTAGAGGGCAAGGATGTTATCATTCTTGATGATATGATAGCTTCAGGTGAGAGCATGCTTGATGTTGCTAAGGAGCTTAAGAAGAGAAAGGCAAAAAGAGTATTCTGCTTTGCTACTTTCGGACTCTTTACAGCAGGACTTGAGATATTCGACAGAGCATATGATGAGAAGATTATAAGCAAAGTAATCACAACGAATCTTACATATCAGAAGCCTTCACTTTTCGACAGAACATGGTATGACTCAGCTGATATGAGCAAGTACATTGCAATCATAATCGATCACCTGAATCATGATGCTTCCATAAGTGAGCTGCTTGATCCTTCAGAGAGAATTCAGGCAAGAATCAATGAATATCGTGAGACACATACTATCAGCCCAAACTATAAGGTGCCTGAGATATAAGAAAGAGGATAATATCATGGATTTTAGCAAAATTGAAAAGATACATATAATGGAACATCCACTCATCAAGCATAAGATATCACTTCTTAGAGATGAGAGAACAGGAACAACAGAATTCAGAAACCTTATCGAAGAGATAGCAATGCTTGAAGCATTCGAGGCTCTTCGTGATCTTCCTCTCAGAGAAGAACTGGTTAAAACTCCTATAGAAGAGACTATGGCTCCTTTTATTGACGGAAAGAAGATGGCTATTGTTCCTATACTTCGTGCAGGTCTTGGAATGGTAAACGGAATACATGCACTTGTTCCTTCAGCAAAGGTTGGACATATAGGACTTTACAGAGATCCTGAGACACATGAACCACATGAGTATTACTGCAAGCTGCCAAGCCCGATAGAGCAGAGACTTATAGTTGTTCTTGATCCTATGCTTGCTACCGGCGGTTCAGCTGTAGAAGCAGTAAACTTCATCAAGCAGCACGGCGGAAAGCAGATTAAATTCATGTGTATCATTGCTGCACCTGAAGGACTCGAGAAACTTGCAACTGAGCATCCGGATATAGATATCTATGTAGGAAATCTTGACCGCTGCCTGAATGAGAATGCTTACATCATGCCGGGCCTCGGTGATGCCGGAGACCGTATATTCGGAACTAAGTAATCAAAAATAAGAATGAGTACTGATTTGTATTCTGTATAGATAATTAATTACTACTTACTAAAAGAGCACCGTGTGAATTGATTCACATGGTGCTCTTACTATATACAGATTTCTGAATATGGTTTGGTAAAAACAAAAAAGGCTGCGCATTAAGCACAGCCTGATTGGTATTATTATGAGTTGCTGGAAGCTATCATTATGATAACTCCAAGAAGTGAATTCAGTGATGAACCGATAATACCGATTATGTTGAGAATCTTAGCTGTCTTAGCCTGGTCTGCAAGATAATCAGGAGCCTTGCTGGCCTTTGAAAGACCGATACCTCCGCATATCCAGCCTGCAAGTGGGATACAGAGAGTACCAACACATATAGCTACGATACCAAGAGTCTTAGCTGTCTTGATTTCTTTTTCAGCCGGATCAAATCCGCCCATTCCGCCGCCGTACTGTGGCTGCTGATATGGATTCTGCTGATATGGATTCTGCTGTGGATATCCACCCATGTTATTTCCATAAGGTGCCTGTGGCTGCTGAGGCATATAGCCTGTTGGTGCAGGAATCATCATTCCACAATTAGGACATACAGTTGTGCCGTCCATTACGTTGCTTCCGCAATTCTGACAAATCATACTTAAACCCCTTTCTTCATATATGAAATGCTTAATGTCTGTGTTCCATTTTTCTGAAAAACATACAAACGTAATTATAGTTGTTTTGTTTTTGAACGTCAAGAAAATGACATGAAAATCTTGACATTGTTCATGATGGTAGTAAAATATTAGCTAGTTGATTTTTGGCGGCAGTATGCGGCCGCTGTATTCCATAATAAGAATGAGATTGGAGATGTTGCTATGGAAAAGAAGAATATCGATTGGAGTAACCTGGGTTTTGGTTATATGGAGACTGACAAGAGTTACGTTTCTCTCTATAAGGATGGTGCATGGGATGATGGAGTGCTCACAGATGATCACACTATAACAATTAATGAGTGCGCCTGTGTTCTTCAGTATGCTCAGACATGTTTTGAAGGCCTTAAGGCATATACTACAGAAGATGGAAGAATAGTTACATTCCGTCCTGACCTTAATGCACAGAGAATGGAAGATACAGCTAAGAGACTTGAGATGCCTGTATTCCCTGTTGAGAGATTCATCGATGCTGTTGTAGAGACTGTTAAGGCAAACGCTGCATGGGTTCCACCTTTCGGTTCAGGTGCAACTCTTTATATAAGACCATATATGTTCGGATCTAACGCAGTTATAGGTGTTAAGCCAGCTGAGGAATATCAGTTCAGAATTCTTACAACACCTGTTGGCCCTTATTTCAAGGGCGGTGCTAAGCCTATAACAATCAGAGTCAGTGACTTTGATAGAGCGGCTCCACATGGTACAGGTCATATCAAGGCCGGTCTTAACTATGCTATGAGCCTTCATGCTATAGTTGATGCACATCAGAAGGGATTTGATGAAAATATGTATCTTGATCCGGGAACCAGAACAAAGGTTGAGGAAACCGGTGGAGCAAACATGATATTCATCAAGGACAACAAGTTCATCACTCCTAAGTCAGGAAGTATTCTTCCATCAGTTACAAGAAGATCCCTTGAGGTTGTTGCTAAGGATTATCTTGGAATGGAAGTTGAAGAGAGAGAAGTATTCTTCGATGAAGTAGCTTCGTTTGATGAATGTGGTCTCTGCGGAACTGCAGCAGTTATCTCACCTGTAGGAAAGATCAATGACCATGGTAAGGAAATCTGCTTCCCAAGTGGTATGGAAGAGATGGGACCAAAGACCAAGAAGTTATATGATACACTTACAGGAATCCAGATGGGCAGAATTGAAGCGCCTGAAGGCTGGATTAAGGAAATTATGTAATAAATGAAATGAATAGCCGCACAAAGGCGTCAAACCTTGTGCGGCTTTTTATGAAATGAAACGAAGGATATTTCATATAACTGGAAACAGAGTTTCCTATTATACAAAACTGAAAGATGTCTGTTATGAAGAAACAGAAGAATAAGAAAAATTTTATAATGTACAAAAGATTCTCTGCATGGGTTCTGCTCACAGTCATGATGCTGTCATTACTTACAGCATGTGGTAAAGCGAAGAAATTTACCGGTGATGGGATAACCATAACTCTCAGTGAGGAGTTCGTAAAGAAGTCTAATCCCGAAGCAACATTCTATTATGAAAGTCCTGACATAGCTGTTCTGGGCACAAGGACTGATAAAAGCGATATAGAAATGTCAGGAGATGAGGATACAGATTCACTGGAGGATTATGTTCAGGAATTCATATCTGCAAATGGAATCAAAAGTGATGTAGAGGTGGTTGATAAAGGCGACTACATGTACCTTGAAACTACTGAAAACAGAAATGGAACAAACTATGCATATCTTATTTCATTCTATGAGAATGAAGATGATTTCTGGGTAGTAAGATTTGCATGTTACAAAGAAGCATACGATTCATTTAAGAAGAATATAAAGAAGTATGCTAAATCCGTTACATTTTCCGAGGAAGATTAGTATATGGATCAGGACACACGAAAGAAAAATCTCTTCATATTATCTGAACTGGTAAAGAAGGGGATTAAACTTAAATACAGAAGATCATATCTTGGTATCATATGGTCACTTATGGAACCGCTTCTCACCATGATAGTACTGACTATAGTTTTCGGTACTCTGATGGGATATAAAGAGAAGACATTTCCGGTTTATATACTTTCGGGAAGACTGCTTTACAGCTTTTTCTCACAGTCTACTACAGCAGCTCTTAAATCCATAAGAGCCAACGCTGCAATGATCAAGAAGGTATATGTTCCGAAGATGCTTTATCCACTTTCGGGAATACTGTTTAATTATGTAATATTCCTGATCTCGCTTGTGGTATTGGCACTTGTTTCTGTAGTATTGGGAGTTTTCCCTACTGTATATCTATTACAGATTTTTATTCCGCTTATAGTGCTGTTTCTGCTTTCCCTCGGAGTTGGACTGATACTTTCAACGGTAGGAGTTTTCTTCCGTGATATGGAGTATCTCTGGAACGTTGCACTTATGCTGATAATGTATACATGTGCAATATTCTATAAGACAGAGAAGCTTATGGGATCAAAATGGGGAATTGTTCTTAAACTGAATCCGCTTTACTGTGTTATAGATAATTTCCGTTCGGCTTTGTTCGGAGAACCGATGAATCTTAAGTTCCTGCTTTATGCAACAGGATTCTCACTTATATGTATCGCGTTCGGTACATTTGTGTTTAAGAAAAATGAAGATAAATTCATACTAAGTATATAGGATGGCATAAATGTCAGATAGCGTAATAAAGGTTGAACATGCCGGAATGAAGTTCAACCTCAGCAAGGAAAAGAACGACAGCTTAAAAGAGTATTTTATAAAGCTCGCACATCATGAGCTTAAGTATGATGAGTTCTGGGCTCTAAAGGACATAAACTTTGAACTTGAGAAGGGCGACAGACTCGGTATACTCGGACTTAACGGTTCAGGTAAATCGACATTACTTAAGGTTATAGCCGGAGTATTCAAACCAACAGAAGGTTCTGTTGAGAAGAGAGGTGTGCTTGCACCGCTTATAGAGCTTGGTGCAGGATTTGATCCACAGTATACCGGAAGAGAGAACATCTTTCTGTATGGAGCAGTTCTCGGGTTCTCAAGACAGTTTCTCCGTGATAAGATAGATGAGATTATAGAATTCTCTGAGCTGGAAGAATTCATAGATGTACCTCTTAAAAATTATTCTTCGGGTATGAAGGCAAGACTCGGATTTGCCATAGCAACTGTGGTTGAGCCGGATATACTGATACTTGACGAAATCCTGTCAGTAGGGGATGCCAAGTTCAAGAAGAAGAGTGAGGCGAGACTTATGTCTCTCCTTGAAAAAAATGTAACGGTGCTCTTTGTTTCTCACAACCTTCCGCAGGTGAGGAGAATATGTAACAAAGCACTCATATTACAAAAGGGAAAGATGATAGCCTTTGGTGATATGGAAGAAGTTACAGAAAAATATGAGAACATGACTGAAAAATAATGGGTGATCATTATGATAATGGAAGGTAAAGGCATGATAATATTAGAAATCTTGAAGATTATTTTCCTCGGAATAGTTGAGGGTATTACCGAATGGCTTCCTATAAGCAGCACGGGACATATGCTTCTGGTGGATGAGTTCATTCATCTTCGTATGTCTGACGGCTTCAAGGAGATGTTCTTTGTAGTCATTCAGCTCGGAGCTATACTTGCTGTAGTTTATATGTATTTTGATAAACTCTGGCCTTTCAAAAGAGGTAAGAGGGGAGAGCTGACTGTTGATAAGAAAACTATAGATCTTTGGATAAAGGTTATAGTAGCATGTATTCCTGCAGCGGTTCTCGGACTTCTTCTGGATGACTGGTTGGAAGAGCATCTGCATAAGCCTGTGGTAATCGCTATAGCACTTATAGTATACGGTGTATGGTTTATATGGATTGAGAACAAGAACAGGAATAAGAAGTCGAAGATAACAAAGATGTCAAGGCTTGATCTGAAGACTGCATTTCTTATCGGATGCTTCCAGGTGCTTTCACTTATACCGGGAACATCAAGATCAGGTTCTACCATAATAGGTGGACTTACACTCGGTGTCAGCAGACAGCTTTCGGCGAGCTTTACATTTTTCCTTGGTATACCGGTAATGTTCGGTGCCAGTCTTGTGAAGATCATTAAGTATGCTACGAGCGACGGATTCTCACTTAAGGCATATGAGGTGTTCTCACTTCTCCTTGGAATGCTCGTTGCATTCGGTGTTTCTATCATAGTAATCAAGTTCTTCATGGACTACATCAAGAAACATGATTTCAAGGTGTTCGGTTACTACAGAATCGCACTCGGTGTATTTGTTCTTCTGTTCTTTGCGATAAAAGCACTGGTTGGATGATTAAATATAATATATAGAAGAAATTCATTATAAATAATGAAAAAAGGGCTTGATTTCCCAGACGGTATATGTTAGATTGTACTCCGTGGGATTGAAAGCCCTTATTTTTTTGCGTGCAATAAAGTAGCTGTTAATGTACAGATCAAACTGTCATCGTCGGCTGCTTGCAGCCGTAAGGATGAGAGTTTGTATCTGTACCTGGAACAGGTACGCCTCACGACATCGATGAACAGAAGCAGCAACGCTGCGACAGACGCGAAGCGGATGGTTCATCGACTGCGGGATGCCGTACATGAACAGCTACATATAAGAAATCCAAAAAAAATTATAAACGGAGGTGAAAGTTGTGCGAGTAAAAATCACACTGGCATGTCAGGAATGTAAACAGCGTAACTACAATCTGACAAAGGATAAGAAAACACATCCTGACAGAATGGAAACAAAGAAGTATTGTAAATTCTGCAAAGCTCACACTATGCATAAGGAAACAAAGTAATAAGAGGGAGAGAGGATATGTCAGAAAAGAAAGATACATCACCTGCCCTTAAAAGAAGCTGGTTCCAGGGACTTAAGGCAGAGTTCGGCAAGATTACATGGCCGAATAAGAAGCAGATCATTCGTGAAACTGTAGCAGTAGTTATTGTCGCAGTAGTTATTTCACTGATTATTGTTCTCGTTGACTTTGTTCTTAAGAACGGACTCAGTTATATCTGGTAGGAGGTAAACATGGCAGATAACTTTGAAAATGAAGTAACAGCCGAAGGTACAGAGAGTACCGAAATCGAAACTCCCGAAGTTCCTGCAACAGATGAGGCTCCTGTAACAGAGGAAGCTGCAGAAACATCTGTAAGACCACCTATCAAGAGTGTGAAGCAGAAAGCAGATACAGAACCCAAATGGTATGTAGTACATACTTATTCAGGTTATGAGAACAAGGTTAAGGCTGATATCGAGAAGACTATAGAGAACAGAAAGCTGGAAGACATGATGTTTGAAGTTATGGTTCCGCTTCAGGATGTAGTCGAGATGAAGAACGGTGTCAGAAAAGTAGTTTCCAAGAAGATGTTTCCTGGATACGTTCTTGTTCACATGATCAAGAATGATGTAACATGGTATGTTGTCAGAAATACCAGAGGTGTTACCGGTTTCGTAGGACCGGGATCAGAACCTGTACCGCTTACTCAGACAGAGATGATCAAACTCGGTGTCAAGGTTGATAATATTCAGATTGATGTTGAGGAAGGCGATTATATCAGAGTAATTGCAGGTGCATGGGAAGGAACCGAAGGCACTATCAAGAATGTAAATCCTGCTAAGCAGGTTGTTACGATAGATGTTGATATATTCGGACGTTCTACATCTGTTGAAATAGGACTCGGTGATATTCAAAAGATGTAACACATAGTGGAAGAGATTATAAAAAACTGTACATTATAATTTCGTTATTACCACATTAAGGAGGAAAGCTAAAAATGGCTAAGAAAGTAGAAGGATACATTAAATTACAGATTCCTGCAGGAAAGGCAACTCCTGCACCACCAGTTGGTCCTGCTCTTGGACAGCATGGTGTAAATATCGTTCAGTTCACTAAGGAGTTTAATGCAAGAACTGCAAGCATGGGCGATACTATTGTTCCTGTTGTAATAACAGTATACGCTGACAGAAGCTTCAGCTTCATCACAAAGACTCCACCAGCTGCTGTTCTTCTTAAGAAGGCTGCCGGAATTGCAAAGGCATCCGGAGAACCTAACAAGAAGAAGGTTGCTAAGGTTACTAAGGCTCAGGTTCAGGAAATCGCTGAGCTGAAGATGCCTGATCTTAATGCTGCATCTATCGAAGCTGCATCAAGCATGATCGCAGGTACAGCAAGATCAATGGGTATTGAAGTAGTAGATTAATCACGTGAATAAAACGAATAATTAAGTGGAAGAGGGTCGCTCCCTCGCACGGACCACAGGAGGATTTATAAAATGAAAAAAGGTAAGAGATATAACGAGGTTGCAAAACTCGTAGAAAAGAATAAGTTATATGACCTTGAAGAGGCTGTATCAATCATCAAGAAGTCAGCTAATGCTAAGTTTGATGAGACTGTAGAAGCACATCTTCGTCTGGGTGTTGATGGACGTCATGCAGATCAGCAGGTACGTGGTGCTGTTGTACTTCCTCACGGAACAGGTAAGACAGTTAAGGTACTTGTATTTGCTAAGGGCGACAAGGTAGATCAGGCACTTGCAGCCGGCGCTGATTACGCTGGTGGCGATGAGCTCGTACCAAAGATCCAGAATGAAGGATGGCTTGATTTCGACGTAGTTATTGCTACACCTGATATGATGGGTGTTGTTGGACGTCTCGGACGTGTACTCGGACCTAAGGGTCTCATGCCAAATCCAAAGGCTGGTACAGTAACAATGGACGTTGTTAATGCTATCGAAGAAGTTAAGGCTGGTAAGATTGAGTACAGACTTGATAAGGCAAATATCATCCATGTGCCAGTGGGAAAGGCTTCTTTTACAGAGGAGCAGATCGCAGATAACTTTAAGGCTCTCATGAGCGCTGTAGTAAAGGCTAGGCCGGCAGCTGCTAAGGGTCAGTATCTTAAGAGTGTTACCATAGCTTCAACAATGGGCCCTGGTATCAAGCTTAATACAACTAAGTTCCTTGAGCAGTAATAAGCTGCAGTATATCATATAGAAAACCTTAGTTTTCTAAACGTAAAAAATGCGTCGGATACTATATGTATTCGACGCGTTTTTTCTTTTGATCAATGAGTTTACATTATTATTTTTTTGTTGAATTTGTACATAATTTTTAGTACAATCTTTAGTAGCTAGGTGGTGTAGAAATAATGTATTTCCGCATATTACAAATAACAAGGGGGTAAAGTTACATGGATAAGGAACAAGTGGTTGCAGAACTCACTACACTTATTGGGGAAATCATGCCTGAACTTGGAGAAGTTGATATGACTAAGAGTATCACTAACGAGTATGGCATCAATTCAATTTCAATCATCAGACTTATAGTTGCAGTTGAAGGTAAATTCAAGGTTGCATTTACTGATTATGAGCTTGATCTTGGCGCTTATGACACATTCGGCGATCTCGCAAGTGTTATAGCAAAGAAGATTGACGAGACGATATAATATTGGGAGGTATTTAGTTATGGCAAACTCAAAGAAATTACCTGTTACATACCCTATGATCACATCATGGCAGTGGCATGCAACACTTTTCTCAATCCTTTCTGATGATGACAATGCTAAGAAATGGATATTCAGCAATTATATTCAGCTTAGATGTTACAATATTACAGAAATTTTCACAGGCGATGATATGCTTCTTGCAGACATCATGCCGGGCAGCAGCTCTCTTAAGGAGTGCCCATATCTTATAGCATCTCTTATGACAAATGATATGATCAGCAGCTATTGCGGCAATATCATTGACTTTATCATCAAGACTATCGACCTCAACGGTTATGTATACGGAGTTTTTGATGAAGCAAAGATTCTCTGTGATACAGAGGTTGATTACAAGTTCCCTCATGAGCTTTTCATTTATGGATATGATATGGATAAGGAAATCTTCTATGTTGGAGACTTCACATTCAAGGATCATTATTCATACAATACTGTAAGCTTTGAGGATGTAAGACGTGGTTATGATGATATCACAGCATCTGATGACCATATGTTCAAGGATGATTACAAGGGCAGACGTGGTCTCTATGTAATTACAAAGAATACAGATGCTCAGTATTATGATGTTGACCTTAAGTTCATCCGTGATACACTTCGTGAGTATCTCAATTCTGTTGATACCAAGAATCATTTCAGAATGATGAGAAATCGTTTCGACGATACAACATTCGGTGTAAATGTATATGACAGAGTTCTTGCAAGAATAGAAGAGCAGCTCGCTAAGGAAGAGCCTGATTATGATATAAGAGCACTTCATCTTATGTATGATCACAAGGTTCTTATGTATGAGAGAATTAAGTATCTTATGCAGAATGATTACATCGCTTATGATGAGTCACTTCTTAAGAATTATGAGCTCGTAGTTAAGAATATGCTTACAGCTCGTAACCTTCTTATCAAGATTTCCATCAATGATGATGTATCACAGGTTAGTAAATTCAAGATGTATTTCGGTATAGCAAAAGAGAAGGAAGTAGCAGTACTCCTTGAAGTAGTTGCTAGACTGGATGCAAAGCTTGCGTAGTATAAACAATCTTTGATTATTAAAGGTCGGGGCTTTTGCTCCGACCTTGATTTATATATATCAAATGAGTTAGGTGCTGAAATGATGCGCGTGTACATTTACGATATAGAAAAAGATGAATATGGTTTCGGCGATTTCTTCGGTGATGATGATAGAATGAAAGAGGTTCTTTGCTCCTGGAGATTTGAGAAGCTGAAGAGGCTTTCAAATGAAAATGTAAGGCGGACTTCTTTTTTTGCAGGAATGCTTTTTCAAAAAGGCCTGCAAGAAATATATGGCATTGAAAAAGATGATATCATTATCTCGGAAAATGAAAGCGGAAAACCTGAGTTATCGACGGTTCCGGCCATACATTTCAACATTTCTCATTCAGGGAAGTATGTAGGAGTAGTTTTTTCTGATTCTGATATAGGGCTTGATATAGAGTATAAGGATGACAGGGGAGGTAAAATAGCTTCCCGAATGTTTACTGAAGCTGAACGCTTATTCATAGAATCAGCTGATAATGAAATTGAAAAGAAAAAGAACTTCCTGGTAATCTGGACCAGGAAGGAAAGCTTTTTGAAATATATAGGCGAAGGTATAAGAAGACCTCTGAACAGCTTTAATGTCATATCGGGAGACTCCGGTATGACATATAAAGATGTAGATGCAGGGGTCATATATGAAACTAAAGAAATAGGAGAGTACGTTTACAGTATCTGCAGAGCTGCAGACTGATTATTCATTGAGAGTCTTCTCTCCTTTGGAATAGAGCAGTTCATTTGTTTCGGAAACACTTAACTTATGGTTTATGGAATAAATGATGACGGAATCACGTTTATTCTTCGAGTAGAGTATTCCCTCATTCAGTAGCTCGAGGAATCGGACAGTTTCGTCCAGTGTGAAGCAGGATGCTATCGACAGAGCTATGGCATTATCCCGGCCGGGTTTTCTGGTTCCGTTTAACATCTGATAGCAATATGTTCTGCTGATTCCGCTGTCCTTTACGACGGTATTTTTCTTGATTCCGTGCCGGGTGCGGATATCATTATAGTAATTTACAGGATCGAGAAGCTGGTATTCGCTTATTCTGTCGATATAGTTATCGAGATCACTTTCGGTCTTGATGTCGCTGTTCAGGACATTCATAAGGTCGTTAGTTGTTTTCATGAAATACCTCGTGTATTGATGATCAAAACTATGGTGGCATGAGCTGTATAAGTTGTGCTTGCACAATTCCTTATGACACCCGTATCATAATATCACAGTGATGAATTAAATGAAAGAAAGGAAGTTTTTGAAAATGGAGAAAGGTATGAACAAGCTTTTTGCTGCTGCACTTTTTGCAGCTATGCTTATCGGTACAGTAGGATGTGGAAAGATAGATGTTGAAAATACTGAAATGACTACTGTTACTGAAGCTGAAACAGTTACAGAAGCTACACAGGATGAAACGACAGAAGCTGAAAAGACTGAGGAGGATACCACAGAAGCAGAAGATGCCGAAAATGACAAAGCACCGGATAAGGGAAGACCTGATGCAGATGCAGGAACAGGCACGATCAAGGATCTGCAGGAAGGTGATATAGCTCCTGATTTCACGGCAGAATTAAAGGGCGGCGCTACATTTCATCTTTCTGATTATGATGATAAGATTGTACTTCTCAACTTCTGGGCTACTTGGTGCGGACCTTGTGTAAATGAAATGCCGGCATTTGAAAGACTCAAGAATGATAATTATGATGATCTTGAGATTATCTGCATTAACTGCATGGAGCAGCCGGAAACAGTAGACAACTTTATTGATGAAATGGATTATAAATTCAATATCGGATACGATGTTGACGGAAAGATAGAGACTTATTATCCAACTGAAGGAATACCTTATACTCTGGTAATCGACAAGGGAATAATAAGCGCTGTATATGTTGGAGCATATGATGCAGATACTCAGTATCAGGAGTACAAGAGTGCAATAGATGCATGTAGATAATTATGGAAAAGTATGATGTTGTAAAATCATATATAGAAGATAATTACGAGCAGGTTCAGCTTCTGAAAGATGATGGCAGTGTTTCGATCATCAGGAATACTGTAGATGATAAGCTTTATGTAAGGAAACATAAGAAGGTTTATAATCTCGATATTTATAAACGTTTATACGATTCCCGGCCGGAAGGGGTTCCGACTATATACGAGATATATGAGGGCGATGATGAACTTGTGATCATTGAGGATTACATAGATGGTGTAACTCTTGATAAGAGAGTGGAGGAGCTGTCTGATGCTTCTGACAGGGAAAAGGAAGTTTTTATAGTTGAGATCGGGACTAAACTGTGCGTAATATTATCTGGTTTACATAATTCTAAACCGCCTATAATCCATAGGGATATTAAGCCTGAAAATGTATGTATCTCCGGAGACAAACTGTATCTTCTGGATTTTAATATATCCAGAGAATATAAAGGTATGGACGGTAAGGATACCTTTGTTATGGGAACTCCTGAATATGCTGCACCGGAGCAGTTCGGGTTTTCTGAAAGTGATGCCAGGACTGATATCTATGCTCTTGGAATTACGCTCAGGTTCATGCGGGATAAACTGGGAATTACTTCGGCTAAGCTTGACCATATCATAGAAAAGGCTACCAAATTTGATCCAAAGGAGAGATATAAGGATGCAAATGAAGTAAGGGCGGCTCTTCGGTCAAAGAGTGGCGGCACATTAAAAGTCTTATTGAAACGTTATGCACTTCCGGGATTCAGACAGGGAAAACCTGTAAATATGGCAGTTGCTATAGCTTTTTATGCGCTATGGGCTACTTGTATGTATGATTTCCATATGGGGAATAACTACTATGAGGGAATCTATGGGAAGATATATGACTTTACGGGCTGGATGATCTTCTTTTTGATGGTGGCCGGGACAGTACTGTTTGATATGAATTATCTTGGTATACAGACTCGTCTGTGCCCGTGGTTGAAAACAAAGATTAAAAGTGTTTTTCTGAGGGTAATCATCTTAATTGGGATTGATATTCTCTATTCAGTTATGGTGTTTTTACTTGGCCTTTTGGTTACAGTCATTGTATGTGAAGGCCACACGATATGATTATCGTATTTGCATGCATAATAAAAGTATGATAATATGTAACGCGTTTGGGGATTCCTGATCGGATGGAGAATTTCGGTCCGGGACAAATAAGTTTGGGGATGCTACAGAAAACAGAATTAGGAGACCATAACACATGGGAAAGAATTGTATAGTAGCACAGTCCGGTGGTCCGACAACCGCCATAAATGCATCGCTGGCAGGCGTTGTGAATGCAGTAGTAAAGAGTGAGAAGTATGATAAGATATACGGAGCTCTTCATGGTATTCAGGGAGTGTTCAAGAAGGATTTCAAGGATCTGACTGATATGGATGAGGCGACTTATCCTTCAATAGATCTTCTCAGAAACAGCCCGGCAATGTACCTCGGCTCATGCAGATATAAGATGCCCCTCTTTACTGATAAACCTGAAGTTTATGAAAATGTATTCAATACATTTGAAGAAATGAATGTAGGAGCATTCTTTTACATAGGTGGAAATGATTCCATGGATACGGCCATGAAGCTTTCTGCATATGCGAAGAAGGTTGGAAGTGATATCAAAATCATTGGTGTTCCAAAGACTATAGATAATGATATGGTTCTTACGGATCACACTCCGGGATATGGTTCTGCAGCAAAATACATAGCAGCTACCATGCTCGAGGTTGCTCATGATACATATATTTATGATCTTCCTTGTGTAACGATAGTTGAGATAATGGGCAGAGACGCAGGCTGGCTTACGGCAGCATCTGCACTTGCAAGGAATACATACAATCCGACTCCTCAGCTTATATATCTTCCTGAAGTACCATTCAGTGTAGAGAGATTCCTTGAGGATCTTAAGGAAGAACTGAAGAAGAGCAATAATATTGTGGTTGCTGTTTCTGAGGGTGTAAGAGATGAGAATGGTGATTATGTATCTGCCGGAGTAGCTAAGAATGACCAGTTCGGACATGTTCAGCTCAGCGGTGTAGGCAAGACACTGGAAACAGTAGTTAAGGCTGAACTTGGTATCAAGTGTCGTTCCATAGAGCTTTCGATACTTCAGAGATGTGCAGCACACCTTGCATCAAGAACCGACCTTGAAGAAGCTATGAAGCTCGGTGAGACAGCAGTCAGAATGGCAGAGGAAGGGCTTACAGGAGTTGTTCCTACTATCAAGAGAAAGTCTGATGTGCCATATCTTTATGAGATAGTTCCTGAAGATGTTTCACTCATAGCAAACAATGCAAAACCTGTTCCGCTTGAGTGGATAACAGAATCACATAATGATGTAACTAAAGAACTGATAGAATATGTTCGCCCGCTTATCCGTGGCGAAGTATCGGTATCATTCAGAGACGGACTTCCTGTATATATACAAATTCCGCATCTCACATAGGATTTTTTATTAAGGGGGTAATAGAAATGCCATTTATTGATTCAAAGATTACTGTTAAGGTAAGTGATGAAAAGAAGGAAACTATCAAGGCAAGACTCGGAGAGGCTGCTTCTATAATCGGTAAGCCTGAGAGATTCGTCATGATAGGCTTTGATGATGAATACTCACTCTATTTTGCAGGGAACAAGATGGAGAAAGCTGCTTACGTATCAGTAGATGTATTTGGTGGATCCAACTCACCTGCATCAGACAGGATGACAGCAGAAATCTGCAAGATATATGAAGAAGAACTCGGAATACCTGCCGGAAACATCTACGTTGAATATCGTTCAACAACTGATTGGGGCTGGAACGGAGGAAACTTCTAAGCTGACCTAAATGGTTTTATATAGTTGTTTAACATACAAAAAGAGCTGTGCTTTTGCACGGCTCTTTTTGTATGCAGCGAGCATACCAAATGGCTCGGATTATATAGTAAACTTTATATACTTAATATGATCAGGAGGGCAGTGTATGGATAATATGAATAATAATTATCAGAATGATAACATGAATTACCAGAATCAGAATATGTATGTTCAGCAACAGGTACCGCAGAATCAGAATAAGAATTCCGGGCTTGGTGTTGCCGCGTTAGTATTATCAATTATAGGTTGTACTTCGCTCATTGGTTTGATTCTGGCAATTGTTGATCTTACAAAGAAGGATGGAAGGAAGAAGGGGTTATCGATTGCAGCTTTGATAATCTGCGGAGTATGGTTTGTAATAGGTCTGGTTTTCGGAATAATCTCCAAGAAGGCTGCAGAACAGGTTGTATCAGAACTGACAGAAGGCATTACAACAGAAGCTTCATCTGAGGATAAAGAGAAGACTACTGAAACTGATACCGAAGATGAAACAGAAGAAACAACTGAGGAATCCGAATTCTATTTCAAGGATCTTGAGATTGTAACTGAAGGTTACAGTATGAAGATTACTGATTGGAGGATTATCAAGCAGGGTGAAAAGGGAAATGAATATGGCGATAAGCCGGTTATAGCTTTCTGGTATGATACTACAAATACATCGGGAAAAGAATTAGATCCTATGACTGCATGGATTTATATTATGGAAGCTTATCAGGATAATGATCCAAATGCAGTTAACAAGCTTGAAGTGGGTATGCTTCCGGATGATC
>OCTW013367920.1_pt1 | contig 223265 bp, 208 predicted proteins | sample 1539671 | NCBI WGS metagenome assembly OCTW01 (sample SAMN02144230, study PRJEB22623) | gut metagenome | biome: sheep rumen | host: Ovis aries | place: New Zealand | reverse complement strand
GGAGAGGCTATCCGCTTCGTCAAAACATACCGCCCCGACGTCCTCTGCATGGTTGACAACTGCTACGGCGAATTTACCGAAGACAAAGAACCTTCGGATGTCGGTGCGGATATGGTTGTCGGTTCCCTGATCAAAAATCCCGGCGGCGGACTCGCGCCGATTGGCGGTTATATCGCAGGTAAGAAAGAGTGCGTTGCAAATGCCGCTGTCCGCCTCACAAGTCCCGGACTAGGCAAAGAGGTCGGTGCGTCTCTGGATATTCTCCCGCAGTTCTTTCAGGGCTTTTTTATGGGCCCCATTGTTACGGCAAGCGCTTTGAAGGGAGCGATATTCGCGGCAAGCGCGTATGAAAAGCTGGGATTTTCTGTTTTGCCGGGTGCAGATGAACAGCGGCACGATATTATTCAGGCAATCACATTCGGGAGTCCGGAAGGCGTCATCGCGTTCTGTCAGGGAATTCAGTCCGCCTCGCCGGTTGACAGTTTTGTTGCCTGCGAACCGGCGCCGATGCCCGGGTACGACAGTGATGTCATCATGGCGGCAGGCGCCTTTGTATCCGGCTCGTCGATCGAGCTTTCCGCGGACGGACCGATCAAGCCTCCCTACAATGTGTATTTTCAAGGCGGGCTTACATGGCCGCATGCCAAGTTCGGTATACTGAAGACGCTGCAGAATATGAAAGACCGCGGTCTTGCGAAACTGGATGCAAACCATTAGAATATAGAATAACTTCTGACCGGGAGAGGCCCGGAAAGGAAGCAGAATGAAAAAACCGGAACCTTCCGGGAGGGCGGAAATGCCCTATGAACGTTTTCTGAAATACGGCGGCGGATCTCTTTCGAACGCCGAGCTTCTCGCGATCATGCTTCGCACGGGAAGCTCCGGTGATTCGGCTCTGGATCTGGCGCATCATATTCTGTGCCTGAAAAACGAAGGCGGGAAAGAAGAAAGTCTTCTGGCGCTGTATCACCTTTCGCTGCGGGATCTTATGTCGGTTCGCGGCATCGGGGAAGTGAAGGCGGTCAGACTCCTCTGTCTGACGGAACTCTCGAGACGTCTGTCTCTGGAAAAGGCGGAAGAGAAGCTTCTTTTTACAGACCCGAAGAGCGTGGCAGACTACTATATGGAGTCGCTGCGGCACGAAGAAAGAGAAATCGTGCTGCTGCTTCTCCTGGACAATCAGCTGCGGCTTCTGCGGGAAGAAAAACTCAGCGTCGGAACCGTCAACTGTTCCCTGCTGTCTCCGCGGGAGGTGTTTTTGCGGGCGCTGGAGGGCGGCGCAGTGAACATTCTTTTGCTGCATAACCACCCGAGCGGCATCGCTGCTCCCAGCGATGCGGACATCAGCATTACCAAAAGGATCCGGGATCTTGGCGCAGAACTGGAAATTCCTCTGGTGGATCATATCATCATCGGAGATCTATGCTATACCAGCATGAAGGAAGCAGGAGTTTTATGATTTTCGGAAAGAGAAAGACAAATCTGAACACGGATGTGCGGCCGGAACAGAAATTCAAGGATCCGGGCGTATCTTCCAATTCTTACGGCATCGATCTTGGCACCTGCAATATCAAGATCTATAATGCGTCCACCGACAAAATCATGGTGCAGAAGAATCTGATCGCTGTGCAGAACAAAAAGCGCATGATTGCCTACGGCGATGAAGCCTATGAAATGTTTGAAAAGGCACCGAGCAATATCCGTGTATCGTATCCGATCGGAAGCGGTGTCATCGCGGATATCAACAACATGGAGCTTTTAATGAAGGCTTTCATGACGCAGGAGCAGAACGGGACACTGCATCCGGGCGATTTTTTCATCGCGATTCCGACAGATGTTACCGAAGTCGAGCGCCGCGCCTTCTACGATCTTGTCAAAGATTCCGGAATTAAGGCGAAGCGAATTCTCGCAGTGGAGAAGGCAATCGCGGACGGACTCGGCCTCGGTATCGATATCAAGAATTCCCAGGGCGTTCTGGTGGTCGACGTAGGTTTCGACACGACGGAGATTTCCATTCTTTCTCTGGGCGGCATTGTACTTTCGAAGCTTGTCAAGGTCGGCGGGCATGTTTTTGACGCGTCAATTGTAAGCGCGGTCAGAAGAGAATACAGCCTTGTCATCGGCATGAAAACTGCGGAGGCGGTCCGTATGTCTTTCAATGACATTTCCTCCAACGGAGGAGAATGTACGGTTTACGGCAGGGATATTGTGACCGGACTTCCGATGGAACGGACGCTGACACATGATTTTGTCGCGGAGTCTTTAAAGGAAAATTTCCGTGTGATCGTGGACAATGTAAAGGTCATTCTTGAAAGAACGCCCCCGGAACTGTCCGCGGACATCTATCGCCACGGAATGTTCGTGACGGGCGGCGCGAGTCAGGAAGAAGGTCTTGCAGACCGGCTCCGGGAGGAAATTCATCTGGACGTCAACATGGCGGATTCTCCTGTCAATACAGTAGCGCAGGGCCTTGCCCAGGTGATCAAGAAGGCGCAGTACAGATCACTCGCGTATACAATTGAAGGACTTGGTAATAAATGATGAGTTCTACTCCGAAAAAGAATCCGAGAGAATTCCATTTGCATATCCCCGGAAGATATCTGCTTCTGATTGTCTCGCTTGCCTGTATCGGACTGATTTTTCTGACATATTATTCGGACGTGGTTTCCGGTCCCATGGAAAATACCGCCGGCTATCTGGTTGTCCCTTTCCAGAACGGCATCAGCAGAATCGGCGGCTGGATTCTGGGAAGGCAGGAGCTGCTGGAAGATATGTCGTCGCTCCGGAAGGAGAACAAGGAGCTTAAAAAGAAGAACGAAGAGCTTTCTGCGGAGAACACCTCGCTCTCGCAGAGCAGATACGCTCTGCGAGAGCTTGAACGCCTGTATGAGCTGGATCAGGGCTATTCGGAATATGAGAAGACCGGCGCCCGGATTATCGCAAAAGACACCGGAAACTGGTATCACTCTTTCGTTATCGACAAGGGAACTTCCGATGGATTATCTCTTGATATGAATGTACTTGCAGGTTCCGGTCTGGTCGGAAGAATCACGGCAATCGGCAGCGACTGGGCGCGTGTGGAAACGATCATCGACGATAATATCAATGTAGCCGGCGCTGTTCTGTCAACCGGAGATAATTTGGTCGTGTCAGGCAGTCTTCAGCTGTACGCGGACGGAACCATACAGTTTGTGCGCCTGCAGGACCCTGAGAACAACGTCAAGGTCGGAGACAAAATCGTCACCGCCAATATCAGCGACAAATATCTGCCGGATATCCTGATCGGCACGATTACAAGCATCCAGCAGGATGCGAACAACATTACAAAGTCCGGCCAGATTACGCCTGCCGTTGATTTTGCGCACCTCAATACCGTGCTCATCATCAAGCAGCTCAAGCAGAAAGCGCCGGCGGGAGCGCAATGAAAAAGTTTGTTACCTTTCTGGTCGCCGCACTGACGATCCTGGCCGGTTTCATCCTGGAATCTACGGTACTTCCGCACATTTCGCTCGCCGGAATAAAGCCGAATATCATGCTGATCATTACCGTATCGTACGGCTTTCTTCTGGGGGAGCGGAGAGGACTTTTCATCGGATTCACCAGCGGTCTTCTGTGCGATATTTTCTTCGGCCCGATGCTTGGCTTCGAAGCATTTGTCTACGGCCTGATCGGATTTTTATGCGGCAAATTCAAGAAGTATCTTTATGTTGAGGACCTGGCATTTCCGGTTCTGATCACCGCGGTCTCGGATTTTATTTATTGTTTTCTGAATTTTGTATTCCTGTTTCTTTTAAGGAACCGTCTGTTTCTGGGAACTTTTCTGCTGCAGATCGTTCTCCCGGAAATGATTTACACGGCACTGTTTGCAACATTCATCTATCCGTTTCTGACGATTCTGTATAACCGCTACATGAAGGAAAGTCACCATACGGCGCCGGGAAGCAGCGTCATTCCGCAAAATATCGGCCGGAAGTGGTAAATGCCGCGTCCGGTCTGCTTTGTTTTTCCGTAAGAAGAGGAGTCAGCTTTGTTTGGTGGAATCCATTTCGGCGGGGACGATCTAACCGCCTGGTTCAAAAGAATCAATCTGCGCGTCCTGCTGGTCGCCGCGGCTGTTGTCGCTTCGGCAGGCGTAATGATCGTGCGCCTTTTCAATCTTCAGATTGTAAACGGCGAGAGCTACATGAACAATTTCCAGCTCCGCATCAAAAGAGAAATCAGTATTCCCGGCACGCGCGGGAATATATACGACCGTAACGGCCAGCTGCTCGCATATAACGAACTGGCTTATTCGGTCGTGCTGCGGGACACCGCGGAAGAATCCTCCCATCACGACATGGATCTGAATGACACGATCGCCAAGGCGATTGATATCATCGAGAGCAATGGCGATACGGTGACTTCCGATTTTAAAATTTCTTACAATAAAACAACATCGTCTTATGAGTTCACGGTCGATGGCAGGCAGCTGACCCGTTTCCTCGCGGATGTCTACGGCTACGCCGATACGGCGGATCTAAAGCCCAAAGAGGCGGAGAGCTCCGCGGATGACGTGATGCTCATGCTCTGCAAACGGTTTGAAATCGGAAAATACGAAAAAGAGGGAGATCCGTCGTCTGCTTTCGTGCCGGAAGAAGGCTATAAGCCAAAAAAGCTTCTGCAGATAGTCACGATCCGGTATCTTCTGAGCCTCAATGCTTTCAAGCGCTACATGCCTACGACAATTGCCTCGGATGTCAGCGGCCAGACGGTTGCGACACTTCTGGAAAATACAGACAGTCTGGAAGGCATCAATATTGAAGATACAACGGTTCGCAGGTATGTGGACAGCAAATATTTTGCCCAGATACTGGGATATACCGGTCAGGTTTCGACAGATGAGCTCGAAGACCTGCAGAAAACAAATCCGTCCTATGACGCCTCGGACGTCGTCGGCAAATCGGGACTTGAAAAGTCTCTGGAATCTGTTCTGCAAGGCACCAAGGGGAAGAAGACTGTCTATGTGGACAACCTCGGTAACGAGCTGGAAACCACAAATGTTGTAAACCCGAGCGCGGGCAGCAACGTCTACCTGACAATTGATAAAGATCTGCAGGAGGCGGCTTACGATATCCTTGAAAAGAAACTCGCGGATATTATTCTGGATAAAATCCGGCCGATCAAGGAGTACAAGGCCAAGGAAAACGCTTCGAGCGCAAGCATTCTGATACCGATTTATACCGTCTATTTCCATGTGCTGGACAACAACATTGTAGATATCAGCCATTTTCAGGAAGCAGATGCGGGTCCTACGGAAAAGGCGGTCTATTCGGCTTATTCTTCGTACCTGAGCACAACCATGGAGCGTCTTCACACGGAGATGTTTGACGCGAAGACGCCGTACAAAGATCTCAGCGACGAATACAAGGACTATGAGAGCTATATCATTCAGTTCCTGTATTCCGAAAGGGTCCTCGACAAAGCAAAGGTGGATAAGGATGATGAAACTTACACCGCCTGGGCAAAGGACGAGACGATTTCCATGGCGGAATTTCTTAAATACTGCATTGCCAAGGGCTGGATCGACGTATCGCAGCTGGATATGAAGCAGCAGTACGCGGATTCCGAAGCAGTCTATAACGCGCTCTACAGCTGGCTGCAAAAAAATCTTTCCGGTGACCTGGAATTTACCAAGCACCTGTATCATTACATGATTCTGCAGGACATCGTCACCGGAACACAGGTCTGCCAGCTTCTTCTGGAGCAGAAGTGCGTGACTGTGCCCGAGTCGGAGAAGCAGGATCTTGCGTCCGGCGTGGAGTCTTCCTATACGTTTATGACAAAGCGCATCGAGAACAGGGATCTTACGCCGGCGCAGCTGAATCTGGATCCGTATTCCGGTTCGATCGTTATCACGGATCCGAATAACGGCCAGGTGCTTGCGATGGTATCGTATCCCTCGTTTGACAATAACAAGATGGCAAACGGCGTCGACGCGGATTATTACGAAAGCCTGCGGGAAGACCGTTCGAAGCCGCTCATCAACTACGCGACACAGCAGCGGACGGCTCCGGGCTCGACGTTCAAGCCTGTCACTGCCACCGCGGCATTATCCGAGGGTGTCATTGATCTGAACAGTACCGTAACCTGCACCGGCATCTTCACAAAGCTTGGAAATCCGGCTCCGAAATGCTGGATCTATCCTGCGGGTCACGGAACACTGGATGTTGTCGGCGGCATCGAGCATTCCTGCAATGTTTTCTTCTATGAAATGGGCTATCGTCTCGCGACGGATACGGATGGCAGTTATAAGTCCGAGCTCGGCATAGAAAAGCTCCGCAAATACGCGCAGATGTATGGTCTCGGCGACAAGAGCGGTGTTGAAATCGAGGAAGCAGCTCCTTTGATTTCTTCGGAAGACGCGGTTCGTTCCGCCATCGGCCAGGGCAATTCCAACTACACGACAGCAGGCCTTGCTCGTTACGTTTCCGCGGTTGCGAATGAAGGTACGGTTTACGATTTGACGCTGGTCGATAAAGTCACCGACATTAAAGGAAATATTCTCCAGACGAACGAAGCAGGTGTCCGCAACGTCATCAATATGGACCAGTCAAACTGGGACGCGATTCATCAGGGCATGCGCAAGGTTGTCCAGAACATGACATTCTTTGGCGGCATGAATGTGGAGGTTGCCGGCAAAACAGGTACCGCCCAGGAATCCGAACTTCGCCCCAACCACGCGCTGTTCGCCGGTTTCGCACCGTATGATAATCCGCAGATTGCGTTCGCGATCCGGATTGCCAACGGTTATACTTCAAGCTACGCCGCGCAGACGATGGAGAAGGTACTGGAATACTACTTCCATGTTTCCGATAAGGAAGAACTTCTGAGCGCGGAGAGCAACGTGGTACACACCACAACAGGAGACTGATTTGGATAAGGTAATCATCAAAAACCAGAAATATGGCATTTCGCTGAAGCTGGACGATACCGCACCGTTCGGGACACTGCTGCGGGAGATACAGGAGAAGTTCGAAAAATCCAGAAAGTTCTTCGGACGGGCGGATCTCACCCTTACCTTTGAAGGCAGAAAACTGACACCGGAGCAGGAAAACGCCGTGATCGGTGTCATCGAGCAGTCTTCCGACATCCGGATTCTCTGCATATTCGTCGAGGATGAGGAACGCGGCAGCGTATTTGTCCGTGCCGCAAACAAACTCGAAGACCTGCGGCAGATGGAGCAGGAAGCAAAGGAAGCGCTGAAAATTGTGCCGGATGTGGCGCCGATGCGCACCTTTATCGGCAATGTAAAAGCCGGTGAAATCCGCAAATGCAAGGACAATATTATCATTTACGGGGACATTGAAGATGGCGCCGCGCTGATCAGCGAACGTTCTGTCATCGTCCTCGGGACTGTCCTCGGCGTTGTCCATGCAGGAGACGGCGGCGTGCCCGGAAAACATTTCGTTTACGCGCTTTCATTTAAACCGAGGAAAATGCTGATTGACGGCGTCCGCTGTGAAGACGCGGCGCCGAAACGAAAGCTTTTTGAAAAGCCGAAAGCCTTGTCCGGACTCGCTTATCTTTCCGGCGGCGTTGTGCGAATCACAGCGAAGCCGAAAGAAATACAGGAAGTCATGCGGCAAATGTCAGATCTGAATCTTACGGTAAAAGAGAGCGGCATATGAGAAACTTATTCCGTACCTTTTCTTTGAAAAACATTGATTTCATTCTGATCGCACTCGTCGTCACGCTCAACATCATCGGCATCATTGCCGTAGGAGACGCGGCGCCGCAGCTGCAGAAGCGGCAGATTGCGGGCTCCGTATTAAGTCTGGCCGTCATGTTTCTTGTCAGCGCGACGGATTACAAACAGGTACTGAAATACTACTGGGTATTTTACGCACTCAATCTTGTACTGCTTACGCTGGTACTTGCCGTAGGCTCATCCAGCAAAGGCGCGCAACGCTGGGTCAGCATCGCCGGAATCAGATTTCAGCCTTCGGAAGCCGCCAAAATATTATTGATTTTATTCTTTGCCAAGTTTATCATGAAGTATAAGAACAGAATACAGACATTTGGTATGGTGGTTGTTTGTGCGGTTCTGGCCGCAGTTCCGGTACTTTTGGTATACAGTCAGCCGGATCTTTCTACAAGTATCATGATTATGGTCATCTTCGCGGTCATGATGTTTGTCGGAGGACTGAGCTACAAACTTGTCGGAACGGTGCTGATCATCGCGGTTCCTTCTGTGATTGTTTTCATCAATTTGGTCTCGCAAGAGGGTACCACGCTGCTGAACGAGTATCAAAGGGATCGTATCCTCGCGTGGCTTCATCCGGAGGATTTTGCGACGACAACCGCGTATCAGACGATGAATTCGATTATGGCCATCGGTTCCGGACAGCTTTCGGGAAAGAGCGGCAATGCCAGCTCTTTCACATCGCTTTTAAAGAGCGGCTATATTTCGGAGTCCCAGACGGACTTTATTTTCACCGTTGTGGGAGAGGAGTTCGGTTTTATCGGCTCGTGCCTTGTTGTCATCCTTCTGATGCTCATCGCGCTCAAATGTCTTTCTATTGCAAGAACCTGCAGTGATATGTCCGGTTCGATTATCGCGGCCGGCACCGGTGCATGGGTCGGATTTCAGGGGTTCCTTAATATCGGCGTGGCGACGGGAGTGCTCCCGAACACAGGTATTCCTCTTCCTTTTGTCAGTTACGGTCTCACGAGTCTTATCAGCCTGTACATCGGTATAGGTTTTGTTTTGAACGTTCGGATGCAGAACCGGCGAAAAGGCAGCACAGTTAACAGCACAGAATTTGGGAGAGTATATGAATATAGCGCTTATCGCTCATGACGCGAAGAAGAAACTGATGCAGAACTTCTGCATTGCCTACCGTGGCATATTATGCAAGAACGAGCTGTACGCGACCGGCACAACCGGAAGACTGATCGAAGAAGTGACCAATCTGAATATTCACAAGCTCCTTGCAGGGCATCTTGGCGGAGAGCAGCAGATCGGTGCGCAGATTGAGAACAATGAAATCGACCTCGTGATTTTTCTGCGTGATCCGTTCAGCGACAGCAAGAAACATGAGCCTGACGTCAATAATATTGTACGGCTCTGCGATATTCATAACATCCCGCTTGCGACCAATGTGGCTACAGCAGAACTGCTGATTAAATCGTTAGACAGAGGAGATCTGGAGTGGCGTGAAATGTATAAGTAACGGAAAGATCGTTCGCATAATCTCTTTCCTTCTGTCCATATTTGTTGTCTGCATTTCTCTGGAAGGCTGCGGCAAGACGCCTGCACTTTCGTTTCAGGACAACGCTTCCTACAGTAACTTCAATTTCATGATCGGCGAATCCGGTTCAGCGGAAGTCGCTTCTGCTTTTGCACAGAATCTGTGCGTCGCTGGCAAAGACCAGAATTCTGACGCACTTTCTTCTATGAACGCAGGGGCGGCAGCCGCTCTTTTTGATGTCAATAACCGGAAGACTCTGTATGCCAAAGATGTTTTTACAAGACTGTATCCGGCAAGCCTTACAAAAATCATGACTGCGCTGGTTGCTTTAAAGAACGCGAAACTGGATACGATCCTGACCGCATCCGAAAATGTGACGGTTACAGAAGCGAACGCGCAGGTAGCCGGCCTTAAAAAAGGCGATACCATGACACTCGATCAGGCGCTGCATATTCTTTTGATCTATTCCGCGAATGACGTGGCGATACTGATCGCGGAGAACATCGGCGGCAGTGTCAGCCATTTCATCCAGATGATGAATGCGGAGGCAAAGTCTCTGGGTGCGACCAATACCAATTTTATCAATTCCAACGGCCTCTCGGATCAGAATCACTATACGACCGCCTACGATATGTATCTGATTTTCAATGCTGCCATGCAGTACAGCACGTTTCAGGAAATCATCAATATGCCGGTCTATAAAACCGCTTATCATGACGCTTCCGGAGCTTCCAAAGATATATCCGTCAGTTCGACCAATTATTACATGCAGAATATGTCCGTGGCAGAAGCGCCGACCGGCATCACCGTGATCGGCGGCAAAACGGGTACAACAACCGCAGCCGGCCACTGCCTTATCCTGCTCGCGAAAGATACCTCCGGTAATCCCTATATCGCGGTCGTCATGCGCGCCAGAGACAACGATGAACTTTACCGGGATATGAACGAACTGCTGTCTCTGATTCCGCAGTCATAGATACCAACTCCTTCGTTTCATTGTTGTTTTTTACAAACCGTTAAACTATAATTAACTTTATAGAAGGGCAGCGCCGCTGCCCGCATCACAAGTATTTAGGAGGGCAATGTCCAATGGTTCAGCTGATTGTAGGCAATAAAGGGAAAGGCAAGACAAAGTGCTTATTGGATAAGGTCAATACGGAAGTTAAGAATATTCTCGGCGATATCTGCTATCTGGACAAGAGCACACAGCATATGTACGAGCTGAACAACAAGATCCGTCTGATTGATGTCAGCAGCTACAGTGTAGAGAACACCGACCAGTTTCTTGGTTTTGTCGCTGGTATCATTTCTCAGGATCATGATCTTCAGCAGATGTACTTTGACGGTTTCCTTGATATCGCTCATTTAAGAGGAAAGGATATCACCCCTGCAATCAGGAAGCTGGAATCGTACAGCAAGACCTTTAATGTTGATTTTGTACTCAGCGTCTCCATGGATGAGGTAGATCTGCCGGAGGCTGTGAAACCTCTGATCGCCATTTCCCTCTGATGGATCATATTTCCGTACGGCGCTGCGGAAGTATTTTTCAATAACATAGTATGTTTTCATAAAGCCTTGGATCTTGTTTTCCAAGGCTTTATCTTATAGTATCCGGGTTGCGTTTGTTTTGAGTAAGAACACAAAATCTTCTAAGGTAACTGCATACAGGAGACCGCTGAATCCCAATGTAGGTGTGATCATATTTATCGTGATCCTCGTCTATATGGGGATCAGTATCGTCCGCTACGCGACTGCGAAACATATCGTTGGATATGAGGTGCGCACCGGGTCCCTCTCTTCATCCAATATTTATCAGGGTATCGCTCTTCGCAGCGAAGAGATTATGAAGAGCGAATACGCGGGGCATATCAATTATTATTCGCAGGAGGGGACCAGACTCGCCACTGGAAAGCTGGCTTATACAATCGATGAAACCGGAGAAATCGCGGAACAGCTCAATTCCGGAGAGGCCAACGACGAACTGTTCACAAAGGACGATTATGCGAAGATGCAGAGTGAAATTGCTTCCTTCACAGCGAAATTTCGTCCCGGTTCTTTCCGGCAGGTGTATGATTTCAAGAACGCGCTGTCCAGCGAGCTCGTCAAGGTCACAAATAACAGTATTCTGAGTGATATTCAGAAAATCAGCAGTTCCTCATCCGTTCATTTCTGCAACACGAATGCTACCGGCGATATTTACTACTATACAGACGGCTATGAAGATAAAACCTTTGATAAGCTGAAGCTGGCGGATTTTGATTCTTCTGCTTATACAAAGAATATACTGAAGAGCAATTCCCTCGTTGCGAAAGGAGATCCCGCCTGTAAGATTGAAACGGCCGAGGACTGGTCCGTCGCGATCCGGCTTCCCGATGAAAAGACCGCGAAAGATCTGGAAGACAGGAAGGTTGTAAAGGTCCGTTTTCTGAAAAATCAGGACGAGTCCTGGGCGACCATCACGACAAGAGGAGACGACAAGAACGGCTGGTACGCGAATCTGGCATTCACCAATTCCATGATTACGTTCGCAGGAGACAGATTCATCGATATCGAGCTCCTGACAACAGCCAGCAGCGGTCTCAAGATTCCCAAATCCGCGCTTGTGGATGGTAAGTTCTTTGTCATTCCCGCGAGATTCGTGACAAAGGGAACCGGCGACAAGCAGGGCGTGCTCCGCAGCACGGTAAATGATGACGGGGAGAAAACAACAGAATTCGTCTCTGTCTCTTTGTACGGCCAGGATGAGAAAGGCGAAGATGTCTATGTCGACCAGTCCGCGCTTCGAAGCGGGGATGTCCTGCAGATGACAGATTCCAGTGAAACTTTCACAATCGGCGAAACCAAAGATCTGACCGGTGTATATAATATCAATAAAGGCTACGCGGATTTCCGCACGGTCACGAAGATCGAAGAAAATGACGCGTACGCGATTGTAAAACCCGACGATCTGTACGGACTGCGCGAATATGACTTCATTGTTCTGAACGCGAAGGATGTGAATCCCAATGAATTTGTATATTCCAGGTAGCGTAGATACGGGCATAGGCGTCCGGAGAAAGAGGGAATTGAATTGGTAACGGAAAATCTCAAAAGTGTGGAAGAGCGCATTCAGGCAGCCTGCGACAGGGCCGGCCGGGACCGCAGGGATGTGAAGCTGGTCTGCGTAACGAAAACCAAGCCGCTGCCGCTCCTGCAGGAGGCTTATGCAGACGGACAGAGAGATTTTGGTGAGAATAAGGTACAGGAGATTCTTGCCAAAAAACCGCAGCTGCCGCCGGACATACGCTGGCATATGATCGGCCATCTGCAGACGAATAAGGTCCGGCAGATCATCGATCAGACCGTCATGATTCATAGCGTGGATTCAATGCATCTGGCAAAGGAGATCAGCCGGCGGGCTGCTGCCGCAGGTATTGTCATGCCGGTTCTCATCGAAGTCAACGCCGCAAAGGAGCCTGCAAAATTCGGCGTGATGCCGGAGGACTGTCTCTCTTTCGTAAGGGAAGCTGCAGCGCTTCCCGCGATCAATATCCGCGGCCTGATGACCAGCGCGCCCTTGACCGATAATCCGGAAACAAATCGTATATATTTCAGTAAACTTAGACAATTAAGCATTGACATTATTGGTGAAAATATTGATAATATGAATATGTGTGAGCTATCAATGGGTATGTCAGGCGATTTTGAAGTTGCCATTGAAGAAGGTGCTACAATCGTCCGGGTAGGCTCCGCAATTTTTGGCGAGCGGCATTACGCTTGAATTCATGGAGAACAGGTAAGATGGGCTTTATTAAAGATCTGATTAATAATGTAAAGATTCCCGGCGACGGTGTTGATGACGATATGGATATCGATGACGGCTTCGATGACAGCCTCGAGGAAGAGAGAGATTATCGCAGGCCTCCGCTTCGCTTTTCTCAAGGACGCAGAAATCAGGAACGGGAAGAAGATGATGAATATCAGGAAGCGCCGAGAAGACAGCCGCGTCCCCAGTCCCGTCCACAGACTTCTGCTGCAGCTGCGTCCCGTCCGGCCGGTGGCGCAAAACCGGACAGCGGTATGCAGGTCCGCATCATAAAGCCGAGTTCCTTTGATCAGGCGAGGCAGATTACCGATACACTGCTTGCGCATCGTACGGTTCTTCTGAATCTGGAAGGTCTCGATGTCAATACGGCGCAGAGAATTGTGGACTTTGCTTCCGGTTCCTGTTATGCCCTCAATGGCAATTTCAGTAAGATCAGCCATTATATCATTGTGATTGCACCGGAAGAGGTTGACATCGCCGGTGATATGGCAGATATGGAAACGATCGGCGGTATTGCCGGACTTAGCGGTGCCGGCGGCGTCGGAGGCATGGGTGCCAACCCGTTTGTCGAGCAGCCGTTCCAGCAGAACGCGAATTAATTCATTGATCAGTAAACGAATCGCACCAATCTGTGGTTGGTGCGATTTTATTGTATAAGCTGAAACGGAGAAAACTATGCATACATCCCGGAAATTAACCGTTTGCAGAGACGGCCATCCATGCTATGACATTCTGTATTCCCATGATCTTAATCATCTGACAGAAGCGCTGCAACAACTCGGCCTTCTGGAACATAAAATTCTCATTGTTACCGATTCCAATGTCGGGCCGCTGTACGCAGATCAGGTTGCCGCTGCCTGCGGCGGCGCGCCGGTTTACATGCTTCCCGCCGGTGAAGAAAATAAAAATCTGCAGCAGATTCAGAATATATACCGCTATCTGATCGAAAACCGCTATGACAGAAAGAGCTGCCTCATTGCACTTGGCGGCGGCGTCGTCGGAGATATGACCGGGTTTGCGGCTGCAACCTATCTTCGCGGAATCCGTTTTGTGCAGATTCCGACAACTCTTCTGGCACAGGCAGATTCCAGTATCGGCGGAAAAACCGGCGTGGACTTCGAAGGGTACAAAAACATGGTCGGCGCATTCCATATGCCCAAGCTCGTCTTCGCGGATACAGATTTTTTACAGACACTGGACGGGCGGCAGTTTTCCAGCGGCTTTGCGGAAATCATGAAGCATGGACTGATCCGTGACGAAGCATATTATGTCTGGCTGATCGAGCATATGGAGCAGATCATGGACAGGGATCCTGAAACGCTGACGCAGATGCTGTACCGGAGCAATGAAATCAAAAAAGAAATTGTTGAAGAGGATCCATATGAAAACGGCAGCCGCACGCTGCTGAACTTCGGACATACCATAGGACACGCAATCGAGAAGTACGAAAACTTTACGCTTACACATGGCGAATGCGTTGCGCTCGGCTGCATCGCGGCGGCATTTATTTCCTATAAGAGGGGACTCCTTTCATGGGAAGAGTACTATGAAATCCGCGATATGTTCGTTCCTTTCGGACTGCCAATCAGCCTTGCGCAGATTGATGCGCAGAGGGTTCTTTCCCTTACAAAATCCGATAAGAAAGCGGCAGACGGCCGGATTCGCTTCGTCCTTCTGAAGGGGATCGGCAACGCATTTACAGATATGACTGTCACGGACGACGAAATGATTTCCGCGATCGAAGAGCTTGATTTTTCAAGAAAGACAGGAGAGTACGCGAAGTGAGTGAACCGCTGAATAGAAAAAGGACAGCTGCCGGCATTCTGCTTTTTGCAGTGCTGGTTATTCTGGACCAGCTGACAAAAACAGCTGCGGTCCATGCTCTCAAGGGAAAAGCCCCCGCCGTCCTTATCAAGGGCGTTCTGGAATTCTATTACCTGGAGAATACCGGAGCCGCATTCAGTCTGCTGCGCAACGCAAAGTGGCTGTTCATTATTATCGCGGGCGCGGCCATTATCGCGATCGGCGTGCTGCTTCTGAAGATGCCTATAAATAAAAAGCTGCAGTCTCTGCGGATTATCCTGATCTTTATCAGCGCAGGTGCTGCCGGAAATCTGATTGACCGTTTTTTTCTGGGCTATGTCCGGGATTTTATCTATTTTTCCCTGATTGATTTCCCTGTATTTAATGTTGCGGACATCTATGTTACCTGCGCGGTCGCTCTTCTGATTATTCTGATTCTTTTTTATTATAAAGAGGAAGATTTTTCCTTTCTTCAAAAGAGCGGAAAGCGCTGAGGCCCCGGGAGACTGACAGGTTATGGAACAGTTTAATACCTACACGGTATCCGAAGAGGAAGATGGCGAACGGCTGGACAAGCTGCTGACCTTTGTTGTGCAGGGCCGCTCCCGCAGCTTTCTGCAAAAGCTGTTTAAGGAGCAGCGGGTGCTCGTCTTCGGAAAACCGGTAAAAGCTTCCTATCGCGTTGGCAGCGGGGATGTCATCTGTTTTTCCATTCCGGAGAAAATCCTGCCGGATATTCTTCCGGAAGATATTCCGCTTGACATACTTTATGAAGATGAAGACGTGCTGGTTGTCAACAAACCGAAAAACATGGTCGTTCATCCTGCGCCCGGCCATTATAGCGGCACACTTGTCAACGCGGTCATGTACCACTGCGGGAGTTCTCTTTCCGGCATCAACGGCGTACTGCGTCCCGGCATTGTTCACCGGATTGATAAAGATACGACAGGTTCTGTTATTATCTGCAAGAATGATAACGCGCATCAGTCCATCGCGGAGCAGCTGAAAGAACACAGTATCGCGCGAAGATACAGGGCGATTGTTTACGGAACAATCCGGGAAGATGATCTGACCATTAACGCTCCGGTGGGCAGAGACCCGAAAGACCGCAAAAAAATGGCCGTGACGCCGGACGGAAAGTCCGCGGTGACACATGTCCATGTGCTTCAAAGATACCGGGATTACACCTACGTGGAATGCCGTCTGGAGACCGGCAGGACACATCAGATCAGAGTCCATATGGCATATATCCATCATCCGCTGCTGGGAGATGAAACTTATGCCACAGGAAGAACAAGCCCTTTCCATCTGGAGGGACAATGTCTTCACGCGATGATCCTCGGTTTCCGCCACCCGGTAACCGGACAGTACATTGAAACTACGGCGCCGCTCCCTTCGTATTTCGAACATCTCCTGGAAATCATGCCATTATAATTTCCCAAATTTCCGAAACTGTTTTATAATAATACTGTAATCAGCATTATTATCTGCAAAACAAAGCCGGAACAGAAGACAGTATTCTCATTGTTTTTTTACCGGCAGATGCAGGAGGGAAAGGTATGAAGACTATCATTACAATCGGCAGGCAATTCGGCTCGGGCGGACGCGAGATCGGTGAGAAGGTCGCGCAGCACTACGGAATCAAATGTTATGATAAGGAATTGATTGCCAAGGTAGCCAGCAACAGTGGTTTCTGTCAGGAGATGATCCGGCAGCAGGACGAGCGGCCGACCAATTCTTTTCTTTACAATCTCGTCATGGATACCTATTCCTTCGGCTACAATGCTTCGAGCTTCGTTGATATGCCTATCAGCCAGAAGGTATTTCTAGCGCAGTATGATACGATCAAGAAAATAGCGGAAGAGGGGCCTTGCGTATTCATCGGGCGGTGCGCCGACAGCGCGCTCTCCGGCCGGACCGATGTTATCAATTTCTTCATTCATGCAAGCGAAGAGTACAGGATTAAGGAAATCATGCGCCGCTATCCGGATATTACAACCGCGCAGAAGGCCCGTGATTTCATGATCAAGAAGGATCGTCAGAGACAGTCTTATTACAATTATTATTCTTCTAAGCGCTGGGGACGGGCGGATACCTACGACGCGACAATTAACACCGCACTGCTTGGCGTAGACGGCTCTGTGAAGCTGATTTGCCAGATAGTGGATGATTTTGAAGCCTTAGGATGAACAATCACTAATTACAGAATCTGAGATGAAGAAACGGACAAGTTATGTCACGGTATTTCTGTTGACACTGTCTGCCGTGCTGTTTGCCGGCCTGCTTGCTCTATTTGTTTTTTCCGCTGCGTCTTCTTCGCCGGCTGTGCCGGTCGGGGAGGCGCAGCCTCTTACTATAGCGGAAAAAATACCCGATGGCAGCGTGCCGTCCGGAGGTCTGCCTCCGTTTCCGGGAGATGATCCCTCAACAGCCGGCACTACAGATACCGGAAAAGCTGCGCCTGCAACAGAAGACAGCAGCTCTGTTACGCTCGCTTTCGCAGGCGATCTGCTGTTTGATGAAAATTACGCCGCTGGTATTGCGCTGCGAAATCGCGGCATCACAGGCTGTTTTGACGAAGCAGCTCTTGATGTCATGCGAAGCGCCGATCTGCTCATGGTCAACAACGAGTTCTGCTATATTGACAAAGGAACTCCGCTGCCGGATAAGCAATACACCTTACACGCAAAAACAGATACAGCCGTGTGGCTGAAAGATATCGGCGCGGATCTTGTCTCAATCGCGAACAATCACGTTTATGATTACGGCGAAGAAGGACTTCTTCACACTTTGGATACGTTGAAGAGCATTAATATGCCATATGTCGGCGCCGGCCGCAATATTGCCGAAGCTGCAAGGCCTTATATTCTGGAAGCCGGCGGAATGAAAATTGCGATCCTTTGCGCGACACAGATTGAACGGTATCCGGTTCCCGATACAAAGGGAGCAACTGTGGATTCCCCGGGCGTATTCCGTGTGTATGACATGACGCCGCTCTACGAAAAAGTACGTGAGGTCAAGCAAACCGCAGATTTTGTAGCCGTATACATTCATTGGGGCAACGAAAAAGAAAGTGTGCCTGTTGCCGCACAGACAGACAGCGCGAAAGAGCTGGAAGCCGCCGGCGCCGATCTTGTGATCGGGGATCACCCGCATGTTTTACAGCCGGTTGGCTTTGTCAATGAGATGCCGGTATTTTACAGTATGGGGAACTTTCTGTTTACTTCGTATAGTACAGATACCGGACTTGCATATATCACGCTGGATACTAAAGCTAAAAAAATCTCCAATATCCGGTTCCTTCCGATGCGTCAGGAAAACACTGCGGTACATCTTTTAACCGGTGATGACAAACAGCAGCTCCTGCAAAAGATGCAGGCAATGTCACAGGATGTGATCATCGATGCGGACGGAAATATTCAGAAACGGCCGTAAATCCTGACCCGGGTAGAAAAATCCGGAGAAAAGTACTTCTGAGCGCCTTCCAACTATTCGCAAAAGGCAGCTTTTACGAATAGTTATGGCCTTTTTTATTGATTGTAGCCGAGTTCTCCCGAATCCATCAAAATTGTAAACGGCCCGTCGTTGCATAGTTCCACCTGCATAGCCGCACCGAATATCCCGCGTTCCACTACAGGAATGTTCCCGCGGCATTTGCGAATGATATACTCATATAATTCATTGGCTTTGTCCGGCGCGCCTGCGCGTATAAACGATGGTCTGTTGCCGTGATGCACATCCGCATACAGCGTGAACTGGGAAACAATCAGCAGGCTTCCGTTCACAGCCGCAAGGTCCAGGTTCGTTTTGCCGTTTTCATCGTCAAAGATCCGCAGCCGGACCATCTTCGCAACCATTTTATCAGCGACCGCTTCGGAATCTTCATCTGAAATTCCGACCAGTACAAGAAAACCTTTTCCGATCTGTCCGACGATCTGTCCGCCTACCTTGACGGATGCATGTGTAACTCTTTGAATTGTAAATCTCAATGTATTTTACCCTTTGTAAATTATCAGATAATTCTGCCATTTAATATTTAAATTGTTCCGGTCATTTCCGGAAAAATTTAGTCCATGCCGACGGACGTTTCTGTGAAAAGAACCTGGTGCTGGACGGATCCTTTGAAAAGTGTATTTTTCCGTTCTCAATATAAGCGGTACTACGGAACGTCATCAGAGAGTCCGGCAGCTTCTTCACCCGCAGGAAATGATTTACGATCCGCGCCAGCAGATGATACAGGACTGCGAATACCGGTACACCAATGATCCAGCCGACAAGCCCCCATACTGCGCCGAAAAACATAATTGCGAAAATAACCCAGAAACTGGAAAGTCCGGTCGAGTCACCCAGAATCTTCGGCCCGAGGATATTTCCGTCAAACTGTTGCAGAATGATGATGAAAATCAACAGAAACAGCGCCTGCAGCGGATCGATCATAAATACAAGGATGCAGCCAAAGAAGGCGCCGAGGTACGGTCCGAAGAACGGAATAATATTGGTAACGCCGACGATAAACGATACCAGCATCGGGAATGGCGTACCGATCATCTTGGTACCGATAAAACATAAGACGCCGATAATCAGAGAATCCAGCAGTTTTCCCGTAATGAAGCCAATGAATGTGTAGTAAATGAACCGGCATTCACCGACTGCTTCATTGGCAATTCGTTCGCTGAAAAAGGCATAGCAGATTTTCTTGAACTGCCCGGAGAGATTCTCTTTCTGGTACATCAGATACACGGACACAATCGCGCCGATGATGAAATTCAGGATACCTGTAACAATCCGGATTGCAAACTGGGAAATCTTCTGCATGATGCTTCCAATTTCCGGAAGTATTTTGTTTTTCGTAAACAGCTGCAGCTCGGACTGCACTTTATCAATAATCTCGTTTGCGTTCTTCTGCATCTGCGGATCATTTCTGAAAAGGTTCCGCATGAAATCCTCGATATTCTGTCCATATACAGGGAGATTTCTGATGATTGTCTTAAGACTTTCCACCACCTGCGGAACGATAATAATAATCAGGGCATACAGCGCCAGTACGAAGATTGTCATTGTAATGAAGATTGAAATCTTACGCATCTGCCGGTTCTTATCGTAATTCCCGTCGCTGAAGACATCGATACCGTAGTGCCTGTAAATAGGAGCCAGTATATACCACTCAATAAAATTCAATATCGGCGAAAGGATAAAAGCGATGATGATACCGGCAATGATTGCCATCAGATTTCCCATAAGGCCTGACAGGCCATGGGCGATCACGCTGCCTTTATAGACGATGAAAGAGAAAAGCAGAATGCACGCTGCGGTCAGAAAAATCGTGATTCCCCATTTGATCTGATTCTTATCCGGTCTGAATTTCATACCTGCTGCCTCAATTCTGTCTCTGCTATTCTCCTTCTGCCATGGCATCATTCTATCACACCGGAGGCGGCGGATTATGATAAAATAAAAGATAAATTGTTTTAACGAAATGTTCAGGGAGTGATTCTGATGCAGCGAAACCGTACTGGCTCTCCTTCCGAAACCTATTCTGAGGAAGTCGATATTCATAATACCGTTAAAATGCGGGAAATCCTCGAGGATCTTCCGCGCTTCTGCCGCATGTTCTTCCGGGGGATCGCGGAAACGACCGGCAGCCGCACAAGGCTGGCATACGCCTATGATCTCCGGCTGTTCTTTGAATACATGCACGATCATAACAGCGAGCTTTCCAAGATCAACATCCGGGATTTCCAGATCCAGGTTCTGGATCAGATCGGCAAAGAAGATATCGAGGAATTTCTCGAATACGTAACTTATTACGAAAAAGACGGCAAGGTCTATACAAACGACGAACTCGGAAAATCAAGAAAGCTTTCGGCAATCCGGAGCATGTACCATTATTTCTTTAATTCCGAGCTGATCGACAGAGATGTTGCTGCTCTGATACCCATGCCAAAGCGTCATGAAAAGGCAATCATCAGGCTTGAGCCGAATGAAGTCGCAAAGCTCCTCGATCAGGTCGAGGACGGAACCGGTCTGACAAAATCACAGCTGCGGTTCCATGAAAAAACAAAAGTGCGGGATACCGCTCTTCTGACGCTCCTTCTTGGAACCGGTATCCGTGTTTCCGAATGTGTCGGCCTTGACTTGAATGATGTAAATTTCGATGATGGCGGTATTAAGGTTCATCGTAAGGGCGGGTACGATGCCATCGTATATTTCGGGGAGGAAGTTGAAGCCGCGCTCAGAGCCTATCTTTCCCAAAGGAAGAATATTACCGCGGCAGAAGGCAGCGAAAATGCGCTTTTTCTGTCGCTCCAGAATAAAAGGATTACAGTCCGGGCTGTCGAAAAACTTGTCAAGAAATACGCGCAGACTGTAACGACACTTAAAAAGATCACGCCGCACAAACTTCGCAGCACCTATGGCACCTCGCTCTACCGTGAAACCGGAGACATCTATCTGGTCGCAGATGTGCTGGGACACAAAGATGTCAACACAACCAGACGGCACTATGCCGCGATCGAGGAAGACCGCAGAAGAAAAGCGGCGAATATCGTAAAGCTCAGGGAGGATGAAAACAATGGCACTGTATGACCTGGAAACAGCCCGTAAACTGGTGATTCAGGCAGGTCTTAAACTGCAGCAGCTCGGCCTGATCGCACGCACCTGGGGCAATATTTCCGCCCGGATTTCGGATTCACAGTTTGTTATTACGCCAAGCGGAAGGTCCTATGAAACACTGACACCGGAGCAGATTGTCATTGTTAACATCAGCGACTGCTCCTATGAGGGAGACATAAAGCCCTCCAGCGAAAAGCTGGTTCACGCGGCAGCTTATAAAGCACGGCCGCAGGCGCAGTTTATTATCCACACGCACCAGAATTTTGCGTCGGCCGTCAGTATTCTCGGCCGTCCTGTCCGGCAGATCGGCACGCTTGCGTCTTCTGCCGCCGGTCTTCTGCCGGATGTGGACAACGCGGATGATCTCCGCTCTGTTCTCGGCGATGAAGTTCCCTGTGCGGAATACGGCAGCAATGGCTCCATCCGGCTGATGAACAATGTTTCCAAGGCTTTGCTCTCCTGCCCTTCTGCCGACACTGTCCTGATGCAGAATCACGGTGTCCTCTGCACCGGTTCATCATTCGAACACGCGTTCCGTCTGGCTTCCAGCCTTGAAACTGCGGCCTGCCTCTTCTATCTGCAAATGACAGCAGCAGCCAACAATCCGGATCCGCTTCGTCAGGCTGTCCTGAAGACATTCCGCGGCGGTATTGATCTGACAACTCTTACCTTGACAGACACCTCTTTTTCACCGGATGGATCATCCAGCCTTCTGCGCGCGCGGATCCGCTCGCCATTCCTTCTGGAGGCGTGCCGCCGGGCAGGTGTATCTGCCGATGAAACGGTATTTCTGCGGCCGTATATTGATGATCAGGCCCAGTGTATCGGCGCCGATCTGCCATGTATCCATATCCGCGGCTGGAATGAGGACGGCAGTACGAATGTCGAAGATGCATCACGCATCCGCAGTCTGCTCCGCGGACACAACGGAATTCTGTGTGTTGCCGATTCTCCTTCAGACAGCTGCGGACTCCTGACAGGGAGCAATAAAGATGATCTTACAGCTGCCGCAATCGTTCTTGAAAAAGGCTGCATCGCAGCCGTTCTTGCAGGATTTGCGGACAAAGCAAGACCGCTTACGAAAGAAGAAGCTGCGATGGACAGAAAAGTCTATGTGGAAAGCTACAGCAGGCTCAAAAACGCCTGAGTCTGCAGACCGCCGGACCGGAAAGCGCCGCGGAATTCTGTTATTCAGCAGAATTCTGCGGCGCTCTTTCATTTCTTGTCCCCGGGCTGTTATCTGTTATCAGCGCAGCTCTGTCGAATAATATGGCACAATGATATAGTTTCCGGGCGCCGCATTGACTGTTTCATAGCCGTCTTCCACCCCGATGTGGTTAATATCACAGACTTCTGCGATATAAGACTCCGTACTGCGGTAATGCTGCCGGTCACCATATACGGACGCGTAATAATTGAGATCTTTGTCCGATGTCAGAAGAACGCAGGTATAGTATTTGTAGTATTTCATTCCCGGATCAGCGGAAGCCTTTGTACGAAGTCCGAAAAGGAGAAAGCAAAGCAGGACAACAAGACCCGCGCCGCATACGGCGATCGTATAGTACCGGCGCAGCTGTCTCTCCCTGCACTTTCTCGAGCGCTCTGCCCTTATTCTGTAATAGGAACCGTTTATGACCGGAGTTCTGTTCATACTGTTCTCCCCCTTGCATTGCAGAAACAGAATCGAACATCTTGTTCGGAACGTATGTTCGATTTACGAATCAAATTATATCGAACACATGTTTTGCTGTCAATCTTTATCTTCCTATTTTTCGAATATATGTTTGCTTTTCCCGCGTGCTTTTTTTATAATAATTGAAATGGATTAAAATGTAACCGGAGGACAGTTATGGCAAAAGGAAGGATTACGAAGAAGCAGCAGCAGATCCTTGATTATATAAAAGAACAGATTCTGGAGAAAGGCTATCCTCCCGCAGTCCGTGAAATCTGTGAAGCGGTAGGCCTGCGCTCGACCTCTTCCGTGCATTCCCATCTAGAAACGCTCGAAAAAAACGGTTTTATCAGGCGGGATCCGACCAAGCCCAGGGCAATAGAAATCTGCGATGACAACTTTCATATGATCCGGACGGAAACTTCATCGCTGCCCGTTGTGGGACAGGTCGCTGCCGGTACGCCGATTCTTGCCCAGCAGAACATTGAATCCTATTTTCCGGTACCCGCGGAATATGTTCCGTCTGGAGAGTCCTTCGTATTAAAGGTACACGGAACATCCATGATCAATGCCGGTATTATGGACGGGGATTATATTTTTGTGAACAGCTGCAGAACTGCGGAGAACGGTCAGATTGTCGTAGCTCTGATCGATGACTCGGCTACGGTCAAACGCTTTTACAAAGAGAAAGGCCATATCCGTCTTCAGCCCGAGAATGACGAAATGGAACCGATTATTGTTGATGACTGTGTCATCCTTGGGCGTGTGTTCGGTGTTTTCCGGAATATGCGCTGAGTCATGCGCCGCGATAATCGCAGATAGTCCGGATCGCATGGTTTGTAAAAGGTCCCGCGGAGAGAAAGCTGTTCTCCCGCGGGACCTTTAATCTGTTTATTTAATTAAATTTATTGGCCGCCAGCTGCGGAACACCCTTTCACGGCTGATTATTCCTGCGTAATCGACTTCGGATCAATCTGCTTCCCGTCTCTCCAGATTCTCTCGAGATCGTAAAGAAGCCTGTCTTTTTCGTCAAAAATGTGGATGATGACATCGCCGAAATCCAGAAGCACCCATGCAGCTGTATTATAGCCTTCGATTTCACGCATGGGATATCCCGCGCGCTCGAGCTTCTCCTGCACGCCGTCCGCGAGCGCCTGAATCTGGCTGCGGTTCGTACCATTGGCAATAATGAAATAATCCGCCAGTACAGATACGCTGCTGATGTCAATCACGTTGATATTGACCGCTTTCTTGTCTTCCAGTGCCATGATGGCTGTTCTGGCCATGGCAAGGGATTTGTTCATGTCAGACATCTCCGTCCTCCTCATCTTTATTGATATAATAATTATACGTCTTCTGTGTCATGCTGTCGATTTCTTTATCTGTCGAATGCAGATAGGCAAGCGTATCTTTCAGAATCAGGAGGAGCGCGCCGTCAAGGTTCTCAAACGCAAGCTTTCGAAGCTGCGGGAGGTCCGGTGCCTGTGTCCTGCCGGGCTCTATGTAATCTGCGACAAAGATAATCTTTTCAAGAAGCGTCATACCGGGTCTTCCGGTTGTATGATAACGGATCGCGTCCGTAATTTCCGGATCATCTACCCCGTACCGCGTGGACGCGAGAACGCTGCCTGCCTTGGAATGAAGAAGCGCGGCGCTTTCTTCTTCCATGGGGGTCAGTGCAAGACCGGCACCGGCGCAGATTTTCCGCATTTCCGGAAGGGGCAAATACTTGGCGCAGTCATGCAGCAGTCCCGCCGTTTCGGCCTTCCGGACATCCCCGCCATAACAGGCGGCAAGGCTGGTTGCCGTGAACGTAACTCCCATTGTGTGAATAAAGCGCGTGTACTTGAGTTCCTTTTCCACTTTCCGGAAAAGGTCCAGCCGGTCATTGTCCTTTGCCACAATATCCTCCCTTTACATTGTCTTCGCAAGATAAAGTCCCTGCTCTTCTATATAGTCTTCCACATCGCGCGGCACAAGGTAGCGGATGGAACGTCCTTCCCTTACTCTGCTGCGGATTTCCGTCGAAGAAATTTCTATGTTCCGCACCGGAAGCATCCGGATGTCCGCGCCGTACTTCTCCCGAAGACTCCGGGCAGTAATCTCCACTTCACCGCTTCCCGCTTCATCACTTCTTGTTTCCACCAGGATGCGCGCAAGCTGAAAAACAATTTCCGGCTGATGCCAGTGCTCCATCTGCAGGAGCGTATCCGCGCCGATAATGTAAAACAGCTCATCTTCCGGAAAGCATTTCGAAAGCTCCTGCAGAGTATCGGATGTATATGTTTTGCCGGGGCGGCGGACCTCGATATCCAGGACCTCCAGATGTCTGTTTCCCTGCGCGGCAAGCTGGACCATGGCAAGGCGCCTTCCCGCATCCGTGACACCCGTTCCGTCCTTGAAATAGGAACGGCCGGTCGGCAGAAGAATGACACGGTCAAGCCCCGCCGCCTCATAAGCCGCCTCCGCAAGAAGCAGGTGTCCTATATGAATCGGATCAAAAGTTCCTCCGAGAATACCGGTTTTCATAAGCTTCCTTTCTTGTTACTTTGGCAGCTCGATCTTTTGATTTTCGCGAAACGGCCGGTACAGGACGACCTTGCGGCCGATGACCTTTACAAGCTCGCTGTGCGAGCGTTTATACAGCTTGTCACCGGCGAGGCCCGGTTCATCCGGGGAAGTCTTCTGGATATTGACTTTGAGAAGCTCTCTTGTATGGAACGCCTCTTCCAGGGAGTCGATCGTCTCCGGGCTGACACCGGATTTGCCGACCTGCACAACCGGCTCCAGATTTGCCGCAAGGCTCATAAGATATGCTCTCTGTTTGCTGTTTAACATAGAAATCTCCAATTCCGCCGCCTGCGGGCGGCATTATTATTCATAGAACGAGAAAGTATGGCCGTAGAGCCGTACCGTGTCGCCTTCCCGGCAGCCGAGCTCCTTCAGCTTGTCGTTAATACCGTTTTCCTCAATAAATTTCTGCAGAAACGCCAGACCCTTTTCAGTCTCCAGGTTCGTATAACCAAGCATGCGCTCGATCTTGGGGCCTTCCACAACGTACATGTCTTCATCCTTGTCATATGTAACGGTGAAGGATCCGTCAATGCGCACAGAGAGCTCGGTGTCCGGATTGAATTCCTGCTCGAAGATCCTTGTGCCTCCGGGGATCTTGGAAAGCTCACTGCTGACATAATACATCAGTTCGCGGACCCCCCTGCCTGTCGCGGCAGAGATTTCGAACACTCTGATCCCCTCCGGCTCATATTTCTGCCGGATCTCACGGACCGGATCCAGCTCGGTATCCCGAAGATCGTCCGGGATCAGATCGGTCTTGTTGCACGCGATAATCTGTTCCTTCTTTGTAAGATCAATATCATAGCGGTCCAGCTCCGCATTGATCTTTTCGATGTCGTCAAGAGGATCCCGTCCTTCCGACCCGGAAGCGTCCACGACATGGATCAGGAGCTTGCAGCGCTCGATGTGTGCGAGGAACTCATGCCCGAGGCCTTTTCCGTCCGCGGCGCCTTCGATCAGTCCGGGAATATCCGCCATGACAAAGCCCGGCGCGTCATCGAGGTCAACAACCCCCAGAATCGGAGACAGGGTTGTGAAATGGTAATTGGCAATTTCCGGCTTCGCATTGCTCACAACAGAAAGGAGCGTCGACTTGCCGACATTCGGGAAGCCAACAAGTCCCACATCCGCAATTACCTTGAGCTCGAGCTGAACTTCAATCTCTCTGGACGGCTGTCCGGGCTGTGCGTATTTCGGGGCCTGCATGGTGCTGGTCGCGTAATGCTGGTTTCCGTTGCCGCCGTGCCCGCCTTCGAGGATTCTTACAAGCCGGTTGTCCCCGGACATGTCCGCGATTACCTTTCCGCTTTGAAAATCCCTGATGACCGTCCCTTCCGGCACCTTGATGATCAGGTCCTCTCCCTTTTTGCCGGAGCAGTTCCTCTTGCCGCCGTCTTCTCCGTTCTGCGCGCTGTAGCGGGCTCTGTGCCGGAATTCTCCAAGTGTATTGAGCCCTTCATCCACGGCAAAATAGACGCTGCCGCCATTGCCGCCGTCACCGCCGTCGGGGCCGCCGTTCGGCACGAATTTTTCCCTGCGGAACGATATGTGTCCGTCTCCGCCTTTTCCGCTAGCAATAATTATTCTGGCTTTATCTACGAACATAACGCCTCTCACCGCCTTTGATTCCGGTTTTATAGTCCTTACCGGTTTTAAAGTCCTTATAGTAAAAAAACTCCGGACAAACCCGTACCCTTGGGCCTGTCCGGAGCTTCAAGATTCAGATTACTCGTTTGCTGCTACAGGATGAACGCTGGCTCTTGTTCCGTCCTTGCCAACACGCTCATATCTTAAGATTCCATCTGCAGTCGCAAACAGTGTGTCATCACCGCCGATACCTACATTGACACCGGGCATGATTTTTGTACCACGCTGTCTGTAAAGGATATTGCCGGCCTTAACAAACTGTCCGTCAGCTTTCTTGGCACCAAGTCTCTTGGAATTGGAATCACGGCCGTTCTTGGTGGAACCCATTCCTTTATGGTGTGCGAAGAATTGAAGGCTTAAGTTTAACATGTCATACCTCCTTAATCTCGTATCTCAGATATCTCTTCCCGTACTGTCTCTGTATCCATTCGAGCCCGTAAATCATATGATCCACAAGAAACTGCCCTTTGGGAGAAAGATCTTCCAGTATGTTGACGGTCAGATCTCCGCCGTCTTTTTCATCATACTGACAGTCAACTTTCTCATGCAGCAGATCCTGCAGGCTGTTCACGGTACTGATCACGATTGCCGAAACGCCTGCGCAGACAACATCTGCGCCGCTTTCCGAATAGTCCGCGTGTCCCAGGCACTGGAAAGAACGGTAAGCCCCTTCCCGGGTTTTCCATATCTGAACTCTAATCATTGCTGCTCTTGCGGCTCTATATGCCGCCGTGCTCTCCGTTATCCGTTGATCTTGTCGATCTTAACGCGCGTGAAAGCCTGTCTGTGACCATTCTTCTTGTGATAGCCAGTCTTGGGTTTGAAGTGATAGACAACGACCTTTCTGCCTTTGCCCTGCTCCATAACCGTAGCTTCAACAGAAGCGCCAGCAACGTCCTTTGCGACCTTGAGGGTATCTCCTCCGACAGCAAGAACCTGGTCAAATGTCACCTTGTTTCCGGCCTCTGCATCGAGCTTCTCAACTTCAATGACATCACCTTCGGAAACCTTGTACTGTTTTCCACCTGTTGCGATAATAGCGTACATATTTGGTACCTCCTTCTTCTGAAAACTCGCTGAATGCGGCACCGGCCACGCGTAACGCCGAACCGGATTTCTGTACCTTTCGCGCGAGTACCTTGCGCCCAGGCATTAAAGCCTCTTCATGCGGCATACTCAAATAAATTATCACGCGCAAATACAATTGTCAATAAAAATCAGACATCAGGGACGATCTTTTTCGGCGCGCCGTCATCAAATATCGTATTGAAGAAACAGGAATGATGCCCGGTATGGCACGCGGCCCCTTTCTGCGTCACAACGGCAAGCAGCGTATCCATATCGCAGTCTGCGGTCAGTGACAGAACATGCTGGAAATGTCCGCTCGTTTCACCTTTGACCCAGAGCTTCTTCCGGCTCCTGGAAAAATAGGTCATGGTCTTCGTGTCCACTGTTTTTTCAAACGCCTCTTCGTTCATGTAAGCGACCATCAGGACCTCTCCCGTGCCGTATTCCTGCGTCACGACAGGCAGCAGACCGTCGCTGTTTGTTTTGAAATCTTTCCATGTATACATAGATTTACAGTGCGCCTTTCGTACTGAGCACATCCCTGATACGGTCATCTTTGGACACAGCCAGATCCAGTGCCTTCGAGAAAGCCTTGAACATGGCTTCGATGATATGATGCGCGTTGGAGCCGTGAAAAACAACAAAATGCAGATTCATGCCGGCCGCATAAGACACCGAATAGAAAAATTCCCGGACCAGCTGCGTGTCAAAATCTCCGACCATTGGAGGGGTCAGTTTCTCTTCCCCTTCGAAGACAAAATACGGACGGTCGCACAAATCCACGGCACACAGGACAAGGGCTTCATCCATCGGCAGAATAAAAGAGCCGTATCTGCGGATTCCCTTTTTGTCTCCCGCGGCTTCCCGGATAGCCTGCCCGAGCACAATTGCAGTATCTTCCACGCTGTGATGGCCGTCGACCCGCAGATCTCCCTCGCAGCGAAGCGTCAGATCAAAAAGGCCGTGTCTTGTAAACGCGTCCAGCATATGATCGAAGAAACCGATACCGGTGGCAATATCCGATTTGCCGCTCCCGTCCAGCTCGAGAAATGCCGAAATGTCGGTTTCCTTTGTTTTTCGTTTTATCTGCGCGTTCCGGGCCATAGGTCACCTCTCACTTTCCGGCTTTTCGTCAAACCGCACCGCAATGGAATTTGCGTGCGCGGTCAGGCCTTCATTCTCAGCAAACAGTTCAATATCCTTATGCACCTTCGCGAGCGCTTCTCTGGAATAGGAAATTATGCTTGTTCTCTTTATAAACTGGTCGACACCAAGCGGCGAGAAAAACCGCGCGGTTCCATTCGTCGGCAGTATATGGTTCGGTCCCGCGTAGTAATCGCCTAAAGGCTCGCTTGAATAGCTTCCAAGGAAGATCGCTCCGGCATTTTTGATCTTCGTCATGATTTCAAACGGCTGCTTCGTTACAATCTCCATATGCTCGGAAGCAATTTCATTCGCTGCGTCGATAAGTTCGTCCATCGAATCGCTGACAAACGCGTATCCGTAGTTGTCCAGGGATTCCCGGATGATCTGCGCCCGTTCCAGCGTCTCCAGAAAACGGTTCTCTTCCTCGGACACCGCTTCGGCGAGACTTCTGCTGGTGGTCAGAAGAATCGCGCTGGCAAGAGGATCGTGCTCTGCCTGGGAAAGCAGATCCGCCGCGACGTACCGCGGATTCGCTGTCTCATCCGCGATGACAAGAATCTCGGACGGCCCTGCGACCGAATCAATTCCTGTAATGCCGAAACATGCCTTTTTTGCGAGCGCTACATAAATGTTGCCGGGGCCTGTGATCTTGTCGACTCTGGGGATCGACTCCGTGCCATAGGCCATCGCGGCAATTGCCTGTGCACCGCCAGCCTTGTATATCTCATCCGTGCCGGCGATCACGGCTGCCGCGAGCGTTCCGGCCGGTGCCTTCCCCTGCGCGTCCGGCGGCGTACAGACTATGATCCTTTCAACGCCTGCAACCTTGGCCGGGATTATATTCATCAGTACGCTGGAAGGGTAAACCGCCCTTCCTCCCGGAACATAGCAGCCGGAGACTGCGATCGGCGTCACTTTCTGGCCGAGGATCGACCCGTCCGGCTTTGTCGTAATCCAGCTGTTTACCCGTTGTTTTTCATGGTAAGCCGTAATATTCGCGGCCGCCCGTTTCATGACTTCGATAAACCGGGGATCCAGTGCTGCGAAAGCTTCGTCAATTTCCTGTCTCGTAACGCGGATTGTTCCGGGCGTCAGATCGCAGTGATCAAATTTCTTCTCATATTCGAAAAGCGCCGCGTCACCGCGCGTGCGGACCGCGCCTATAATCTCATCCACAGCTTTCTGCTGTCCGGTAAAGCTGGCAGGATTTCTGCCTTTTAACAGTTCCAGCAGCTCTGCGCGCGACTCTTTCGTAAGATCGACAATTCTCATCTTGTGCCTCCGTTTTCTTCATCAAGGGCGGCGCGCACCGAATGAATCAGATCCCTGATGCGCTGCGTTTTCATCTGCATGCTGACCTGATTGACGATCATTCTCGCCGACAGGTCACAGACCGTTTCCAGTACGGTCAGCCCGTTCTCGCGGAGAGTCCCCCCGGTCTCCACAATATCCACGATCACATCGGAAAGGCCGACGATCGGTCCCAGCTCCACAGAACCGTTGAGCTTGATAATATCTACCGTCTGATGTTTCCGGTTATAGAAATAGTCCCTTGCAATGTTCGGATACTTGGTTGCCACCCGGATCATCTCATGATGCCGGAGAAGTTCTTCTTTATTCTGCGGTCCGCAGACGCACATCCTGCATTTTCCGAAGCCGAGATCCAGAACCTCGAATACGCTTCTGTTCTCTTCCAGAATGATATCCGATCCGACGACGCCGATATCCGCCGCTCCGTATTCTACATATGTCGGCACGTCCGGACCTTTGGAAAGGAAAAAGCGGATCCCCTGTTCTTCATTCCGGAAAACCAGCTTTCTGGAATCCTTCTTCATCTCCTCGCAGGAAAAGCCCGCTTTCTCGAAAAGAGCCATTGTTTTGTCCGCGAGCCGCCCCTTGGTCAGAGCGATTGTCAGTTCCTGCATGCCTTACTCCTTCTTCTGCAGCGCGATGCTCGAACCGGCGTCTCTTCGCCTTTTCGCTTCCTGCAGCACTTCCTCAAAGTTCTCTTCCGTGTAATACAAAGTTTCCGGTTCCGGTTCCGCGGGAACCTGTATCTTCTGTGCCCGCAGCGCCTCCATCAGGGTGTCCAGAGGGATCATGAAACCGACTGCCGGTGCCTTTTTGCCAAAACAGGAAAGCAGCTGGTCATAACGCCCGCCGCTCGCGATCACATCTCCTACGCCATACGTATATCCCTTGAAAATGATGCCGGTATAATAATGATATCTCGAAAGAAGCGAGAGATCGATGCTGACATAGCGGTCCGCGCCGTACGCTTTCAGTACATGCAGAACATCGAGAAGTCTTAAAAGTGCCCTGGCGGAACGCTCATTCGGTGCTTCACCCGCCGCGCGTGAAAGCTCTCCGGCGTCCTTCATGATACTCGTGATCGATAAAAACAGATCCTGATACCGCTTGTCCACGCCTCTGCTGCGCAGGAGATCTTCGGCAGCAAAAAAGTTTTTACCCGAAATATAGTCGCGCAGCGTCTCTTCGGTTTCTTCATCGAGCGATACTGCCTCGCAGATTCCTTTGAAATATTCGACGTTTCCGACACTGATCAGAAATTCCGAAAGACCGGTGCTTCGCAGCGCCTGCACAAGCATCGCAATCATCTCCGCGTCCGCATAGACCGAAGCGTCATTCATAAGCTCGGCTCCCGTCTGCCGCATTTCCTTGAGCCGTCCCTGCAGACTGGAATTGTTGATGAACGCGCTGCCCTCGTAGCGGAAACGGAGTGGTTTTGTCTCGTCCATATAGTATTTCGCGGTGCATCTTGCTACACCCGGTGTGAAGTCCGGCCGAAGCGCAATCGTATCTCCCTCGCGGTCGAAAAATTTATACAGCTCGCGGGACGGTGTCGTACCGATTTCCTTGGAAAACACATCAAAATACTCAAACGAAGGCGTCCGGATTCCCTCGTACCCGTAGCTTCGCAGCGTTTCACCGATGACCTTCTCCGTAAAGTTGTACTCTGCCCAGTCTCTCCCGTAATGGTCCCATACGCCCTCCGGCGTGTGCAGGAGATCCTGCTTTGTCCGTTCGCTCATAGAATCGTACTCGCTTTCCGCACCGGCACTTTATCGTGCTAACATGCTACTACAGTGAATTATTCGAAGTATATCCGACTTTTCCCGGTCTGTCAACGTTCGGAAATATCTTTATTGATCATCTCCAGGTACGGAACCATGACGCCCGGCTTTTCCGGAAGAATGTAGGTTTTATCCAGCTCATCGAAACGGAAGCTCTTTCGCCCGCCCGCCAGCATCCTTTTCCAGAACGGCAGGAACATGCGAAACGGCAGATAATAGTACAGGTCCATCCCGGTGAAATAGATCAGGAAAAAGGCGATGCCGTCCTGCTCCTCGAATCTCTCCATGAAATCCACCTGATGCGGATGGATGTTCTGCAGAGAAAAAGTAGCCGTCTTGGACTCTTTCGCATCAAAACAGACCGGATACCCCTGCACAGCCCCGATATAATCCACTGTGCTTTTCTGGTCAAAATACGCAAGCGTGATCTGGCTGCTCTCCTTGTCCATGCGGATCGGCGTAATCGGCGTCGGTATCTTCTGGATCAGGCACAGTTTCTGCTCTTTGTATGTTTCATTCGTACGGTTGATCTCTTCCTCAAACAAAGATCCCCGCAGTCCTCTTGAATTCCAGGTAGCCATAAACTGTTACCTTTTTCCCCGCGCGCGGCTTCCATGGGGCGCTCTTACGGCAGTTCGTTCAACTTCTCTTTCCCCTGCGGCTCCTTTTCCGATGATTCGTTGAAAAACAGCAGGATCCGCGCAGATAAACGTCCTGCCGGATACAGACGAAAGGCAGCCGTCCGTTTCCGGAAAAACAACGCGGCAGCAGTGCAGGAGCTGCCGGTGAATACCGGCAGCCGCCCACTTTCGCCGAAGCGGTTCTCCCCCGTATTTCGGGTCGCCGAGAATCGGATGCCCGATGCAGGCAAGATGTGCCCGCAGCTGATGCGTTTTACCGGTAATCAGCTGTGCCTCGACAAGCGATATATCCCGCTCCTTCGAATAACACAGCGTCCGGCAGACCGTCCTGCTGTATGCACTTCCCTGTACCTGCCGCTGATAGACCGTCACCTGATTTGTCTGCCCGTCCTTGATGAGCCAGCCCTCTATTTCACCACGTTCCGGCATTTTACCTGCGGCGATCAGATGGTAGTATTTTTCCAGCCCGCGGTTTTTCAAAAGTGAGGAGACGGCGCGGCTGGCCGGCAGTGTTTTGGCGCAGATCACGATTCCCGTAGTATTGCGGTCCAGCCGGTTGCAGACAGAAGGCCGGAACGAATGGATGCGGACATCATCCGTCTCTCCGCGAAGGAGCATCCTGCCGACAAACCACTCGTTGAGCGTTAAATCAGAAGGCTCCGCCTTCTGTGACAGCAGTCCTGCCGGCTTGTCCGCGAGCAGCAGCTGGTCATTTTCAAATACGATCCGGATTTTTCCGTACTGCCGTTCGATCTGCTGACAGGCAGCTTCATAGGTCTTCCGCGTCGGAACATCCGTTCTGCCTGTCTGAAACTTCCGGAATGTCTCATCCGAAAAAAAGAAGGTAACCGTGTCGCCGCTCCGGACAATTTCCTGTCCGTCTGCCTTCGCGCCGTTTAATGTAATATTCTTTTTCCGCAGCATTTTGAAGATAAAAGAAGTGCCTGCCGAAGGAAGCGTTCTTCTGATAAACTTGTCCAGCCGCTGGCCCGCATCATTTTCCGTTACATTTACCTTCTGCATGACCTTCGTCCTTATTCATCAGAGTGCGACGGCTTTCAGGGCGGAAAGCGCCTGATCCGCTTTTTTCTGTTCAATGTTCTTCTGCGCGGCTGTCTCCTCCATCCTTGCAAGCGCCGTAAGATATGGCTTTGCGTTTCCGAAAACGCGGATGCTGTATCCATGGCAGCCGCTCTGCTGCAGCATGCGGCGGATATGGGCTTCTGCCGCGGAAATGTCACAGGAAGGATCCTGCGATATCGCGATCAAACTGTTATCCAGAACACCGGTGTGGCTGAGCGCGAAATTTTTGCTGTAACTTGTCAGATACAGATCAAACGCACCGGGCACGTGCGGTGCAGTCTTTATCACTGCGCGGCGCAGATCTTCCGTGCAATAGGGCGCCCTGAAAAACATAACTGTATTTACAATGAATTTCGCCGCGGGAAGCGCAAGAAGCGCCGCCATAATCGAGAAAACATTTTTGTTCGTTCCGAAATAGCGGAGCGGAATCAAATAGAGGAGAACAATAAGAAGAAGGAGCGCCGTGGAAACCATAAGCTGCTGCTTTCTCCTGTATCTGATGTAGCCGGAAGATCCTTTGGTGATTTTCATAACAAGCTCCTGTAAGGAAACAAAGGGACGAGTCTACCCTGCGGGTTTCCTCGTCCCTTCGCTTCATGTATAAATCGTGATTTCTGCCTTTGCCTGACCAGTGCTGCGGCGTCCTTACTGCTGAGCGTCCGCATTTGCGGCAGGAGCAGCGTTTCCCTCCGGCGCGCCCTGCGCCTGCTGCGCGGCCAGCTGCTGTGCCCTCTGCCTTTGCATAACCAGCGTATTGCGGTCGTTGCGCACTGTCTGCAGATAAGAATTCATATTGTTCAGGCAGGTCGAATAGGCGTTGTTCGTATCCGTGATGACATTGGACGTCAGCTGTTCCAGATGCAGCAGCATTTCTTCCAGATAACTCTGGGCCCTTTCATTATAGTCCGATACCTGTGCCGAAGCACCGTCTACAATGGATCTGGCCTGCGCGTTTGCCTGTTCCAGCATCGCGTCCGCCTGCTGTCTTGCGTTATCCATCATGGCAGCAGCCTGCTCTCCGGCGCTGTCTACTGTCTGCTGCGCCTGCTGCTGCGCGGCCGCGGTGATATCCTGCGCCTGCTCGTTCGCTGCCTGCACGATCTGGTTCGCCTGCGCATATGCCTGTCTTGTAATTTCGTCGTCATCGACGCGCTGGTTCATCTGATCGGTCGCTCTTTTGATAAGTTCCGCAGCTCTTGCCTTGGCATCCGCAAAAATTTCATCCTTCTGCGCAAGCACTTTCTGATATCGTTCCACCTCATCCGGGATCACATCGCGCAGATCGGCGATGAGCTCGATCAGCTGTGTCTTATCGACCAGAATTATGTCCTTCGAGAGCGGCTTGAATTTGCAGGATTCCACAAAATCCTCCAGCTCATCGATTTTGCGTTCAATTTGATTGGCGCTCATTGGAAACCTCCGGTGTATGATCAGTGCTTTGCGTGCCTTGCCGCGTATTTATCGCGGACAAGCTTCTCGATCTCGGGCGGAACGCACATCGAAATATCGCCGCCGAACGAGGCGATCTCTTTCACGCTGGAAGAGCTCAGGTACGCGTACTCAAGACTCGTCGTAAGAAAAACCGTATCGATGCTTCCTTTGGAAAGCAGCTTGTTCGTCTGTGCGATCTGCAGCTCATACTCGAAATCGGTGACTGCGCGCAGCCCCCGGATCGAAACATGCGCTCCGATTTTTGCCGCATAATCGATCAAAAGGCCGTAATAGGCATCGACCCTGATATTCGGTAAATCTTTTGTAACATCTTTCAACATTTTAACACGTTCATCTACCGAAAACAACGAATCGCGCTTATCCTTGTTATACATCACGCATACCGTGACTTCATCGAACATGCGCGAGGACCTGCGGATGACATCAAGGTGTCCGTATGTCACCGGGTCGAAGCTGCCCGGATAAACCGCCCGGATCATCTTGTGCCGTCCTTTCTGCGAAGGAAAAGATGTCTCTGGGAATGATAATCCTTTTCACGCACCAGTGTATAACCTGCGTCCTCCAGAAAATCAAAATCCGAGGTCAGCGATGTTTCCACGATGATCAGCGTCTGCGCCGTTACATACGGCGCTTCTGCAAGCGCAAGAAGCACTTCTTTGGCCGTATCCGATGCATACGGAGGATCAATATAGATGATGTCCGCTCTCTTCTCGCTGATATGGCGGAGGGCATTCAGTACATCCATTTTCAGGAGTACGCCTTCTTCGTCAAAATGTGTCTTGTGCAGATTGTTCAGTATGCATCTGCAGGCTTCTTTTCCGTTCTCGGCAAAATAGGCTTTCTTCGCTCCCCTGGAAAGCGCCTCAATGCCAATGCCGCCGGAACCCGCGCACAGGTCCAGAAAAACACAGCCCGGGATCTCAAACTGAATCATATTGAATAAAGTCTCTTTAATGATGTCCTGCGTCGGACGCGTGTCTTTCCCCTCCGGCGTTTCCAGAAGCATCCTTCTTGCGCTGCCTGCGATTACTCTCATAATTAATTTTACCTCCTGCTGCCCCTGCCGCCGCGCGCCGAGGCGCGCAGCCTTGCCAGGTCAACATTTTTATCATGGAAGGTTACGCTGCAGGGTTCTCCGCTTCTTACCGTGAATACTGCCTCCAGCTCGTCTTTTGCGGAAAGTTTCATGCCATGAACGCCCCGCGCGGTCTTCTTCTGCATCGGGATGTCCTCGATCTGGATCTTCAGGAAATATCCGTCCTTTGATGCAAGCACTGCGTACTGCTGATCCGTGATTCCCGCCACGGCAATGACCTCGTCTCCTTCATCCAGCTTTGTAGCCGCGACGGAGTATCTTGTCACATCGAATTCTCCGCCGTCCACCAGCTTGATCAAAGCTGTCTTCGTGACAAACAGCATCCGGTACAGGTTCAGTTCGGTCTGGCTGCAGATATAGACTATCCGCTCCTTACCGGAATCAAAACGTGTCACGTTGTCAATCGGCTTTCCTTTGTCCTTCAGCTTTCCTGCCGGCAGATCGCTGACTTTGAGCGTATGCAGCATGCCGGTATTCGTAAAAACACAGACCCGGCCGGTATTACGGCAGACAAAGTGATACAGGTTTTCCTGGTCAACCGTTTCTTTATTGCGTTCGTAGAGCGAAGTGTCAATTGTTTTGGCGTATCCGAAGCGGTCCATCAGGAAAACGACATCCGTTTCCTCTTCCCTGGGCTTTACAAATTCTGCCTGCTCTTCGTTGATGATCTTCGTTTTTCTCGGTACCGCGAACTCTTTCCTGTATGAAAGCAGTTCCCGGCGGATCACCTGCGTCATCGACGAGCGCTGTTCCAGAATATCTTCATATTTATAAATATTGGCAACGGTCTCCTCGTGCTCTTTTAAAAGGGCGTCCAGCTCCAGCCCGATCAGCTTATAGAGCCGCATGTTGAGGATCGCGTCCGCCTGTCTTTCGCTGAACATCAGCTGTGATGCCATAACTCTGGATTCTCCGGAGCGGAAACGGATTCCGTCCGTATCACCGCTCGTAAGGCATCGTTTTGCCATTGCGCGGTCTTTGGATCCGCGAAGGACTTCGATGACAAGGTCAATGACATTGACAGCCTTGATCAGGCCTTCCTGAATCTCCCTGCGGTCTTTCTCTTCCTGCAAAAGATATGTATAACGGCGTCTTGTGATTTCATACAGGAAATCCACATTGGCTTTGAGAATATCCCGGAGGCCCAGCGTCTCCGGTCTTCCGTCCCGGATTGCAAGCATGTTCACACCGAATGTATCAAGAAGCTTGGTCTTTTTTAGAAGAAGCGCCTTGAAATTCTCAACATCCGCATCTTTTCGAAGCTCGATGACGATCCTGATACCTTCCTTCGAAGACTGGTTGGAAATATCAACAATATCTCCGGTCACCTTTGTCTCCGAAAGTGCCGCGACGTCCTGCAGAAATTTGCTGATACCCGCGCCGATCATGGTGTACGGAATTTCCGTGATGACAAGATTGATATGGCCGTTTCTGGCTTTTTCGGTTTCCATACGGCCGCGGATCCGGATCTTTCCGGTGCCGGTCTCATAAATTTCCTGCAGGTCTTTCTGATTGACGATCACCCCGCCGGTCGGAAAATCCGGCCCCGGCAGATAACGCATGAGCTCTTTTGTCGAAATGTCCGGGTTCTCCAGATAGGCAATTTCCGCGTCAATCGCTTCCCCTGCATTATGCGTCGGCGTGCTTGTTGCCATGCCGACCGCAATGCCTTCCGAGCCGTTGATCAGGAAATTGGGGATACGGCACGGAAGAACAGAGGGCTCCTTTTCGGTTTCATCGAAATTCGGCACAAAATCCACGACATTTTTGTCCAGATCCGAAAGCAGTGCCTCTTCCGTAACCTTCCGGAGTCTCGCCTCCGTATACCGCATCGCGGCAGCCGAGTCACCTTCGATTGTTCCGAAGTTGCCGTGTCCGTCTACAAGCGGAAGCTCTTTTTTAAAATCCTGCGCCATGACCACAAGGCAGTCGTAGATCGAACTGTCCCCGTGCGGATGGTATTTCCCCATGGTGTCGCCGACAATTCTGGCGCTTTTCCTGTATGCCGTATTGTAATGGATGCCAAGCTCTTCCATGTCGTAGAGCGTTCTTCTCTGTACCGGTTTTAAACCGTCCCGCACGTCCGGAAGTGCTCTTGATATGATGACACTCATCGCATAGTCGATATACGATTTCTGCATCAGCTCCGAATATTCTGTTTTCAGGATTGTTTCTTCAACAGGCCTGTCATCTGTCTTTTTCGTACGAGGCATGTATTCCTTCCCCTGTTATTATGCGTCGATCTCGGCGTCCGCCGCGTGTGTGTGGATATATTCGCGCCGGGGCGCCACATCGGTCCCCATGAGCAGTCCTGTCATTTCCGAAGCCATGCGTCCGTCATCGATCTGAATCTGGCGGAGCCTTCTTGTGGCAGGATTCAGCGTCGTTTCCCAAAGCTGCTGCGGGTCCATCTCGCCAAGACCTTTATAACGCTGCAGTGTAAAGTTTCCCTTATAATGCTTACGGAATTTCAAAAGAGCCGCGTCGTCGTAGAGATACTCGCCCTCCTCGCCTTTCTTCTGCGGAATGACTTTATAGAGCGGCGGCATCGCAACGTATACGTGTCCTTCATAGATCAGTTCCGGCATAAAGCGATAAAACAACGTCAGAAGGAGCGTTGAAATATGCGCGCCGTCGACATCGGCATCCGCCATGATGATAATCTTGTCATAGCGCAGCTTCGTAATATCGAAGTCCTGCCCGTATCCCTCGGAGAAGCCGCAGCCGAACGCGTTGATCATTGCCTTGATTTCCGCATTCGCAAGGACTTTGTCCATGCTGGCCTTCTCGACATTCAAAATTTTGCCGCGGATCGGCAGAATCGCCTGATACATCCGGTTTCTCGCCATCTTGGCAGAACCGCCCGCAGAGTCACCTTCCACAATGAAGATCTCGCATTTTTTCGCGTCCCTCGACTCGCAGTTGGAAAGCTTGCCGTTCGAATCAAACGAGAATCTGGGCCTTACCAGCATATTTGTTTTGGCTCTGGCCTCACTCTTTCTGATTTTGGCAGCGCGCTCCGCACATTCGATGACCGCCTTCAGCTGTTCGAGATTCCGGTCAAAATAATGGACTGCCTCTTCGGAAGTAACCTGTGCCGCAGCCTTCGCCGCGTCCTGATTGTCAAGCTTGGTCTTGGTCTGCCCTTCAAAACGGGGATCCGGATGCTTGATCGAAATAACGGCCGTCATGCCGTTCCGGACATCCGCGCCCGTAAAATTGACATCCTTGTCCTTTAAAACGCCGAGTTCTCTCGCATAATTGTTGATGATGGTCGTGAACGCCTGCTTGAAGCCCGTAATATGCGTTCCGCCCTCCGAGTTGTAAATATTGTTGCAGAAGCCCATGACTTCCTCGCGAAAGTCACGAATATACTGGAACGCAACTTCAACCGTGATTTTTCCGACACTGCCGGTATAATATACGATGTCCGTGACGGTCTCATCGGATTTATTGAGATCCCGGACAAAACCGCGGATGCCGTCCGGCTCATGGAACGTCACTTCCTCTTCACTACCCTCTCTCGCATCCGTGAAAACAATCGAAAGCTGCGGATTCAGATAGGCCGTTTCATGAAGTCTCGATTTGATATCATCCGATTTGAATCTTGTCTTTTCAAAAATTTCGTCATCCGGAAGAAAATTGATTGTCGTGCCTGTCCCCTTCGCTCTGCCGACGACAGGGAGCAGTCCCTTGTCCAGCTTCTGCACCGGAACACCGCGCGCGTATCTGTCCTCATAGACCAGACCGTTCTTGCGGACGTGAACCGTAAGACGCGATGAAAGAGCGTTGACTACAGAAGAGCCAACGCCGTGAAGGCCGCCTGACGCGGCATAAGATTTGTTATCGAATTTTCCCCCGGCATGGAGCGTTGTAAAAACAACCCGCTCAGCGGAAACTCCCTTCTCATGCATGTCAATCGGGATACCGCGTCCATTGTCCTCTACCGTGCAGGATCCGTCACGCTCCAGCGTGACATGGATACTGTCGCAGTAACCTGCAAGATGTTCATCCACCGAGTTGTCCACGATTTCGTAAATCAGATGGTTCAGTCCTCTTGTGGATGTGCTGCCGATATACATTCCGGGGCGTACCCGGACCGCTTCGAGCCCTTCCAGTACCTTGATGCTGGAAGCATTATAATCCTGTGCTTTACCCATTCCTCTTCCTTATTGCTGATCCTGCAGCTCCGGGAGCTTTTCGGAGCACGCGATCGCAAGCGCTCCGGGTCCGATGTGACAGCAAACGGACAAAGACAGAGCATCTCGCTCCACGGGAATCTCCGGAAACGCCGCTTCCACTTCCTGTGCCCACGGCCCGAATACATCCGGGCACTGCGCATGTACTGCGTAAAGGTAAACATTCTGCGCGCCGCCGTAGAGCTTCTGGATATCGCTCTTCATGGCATTGAGCATTGTGTTCCGGCCCTGCTGGATCGTCCTCGCCTTGGAAAAAGCGTCCAGACGTTCTCCCTTGATCTGCAGTACCGGCTTGATGCGCAGCAGCGTTCCGATCGCTGCCGCAGCAGGCGTAATCCTGCCGCCCCTTTTCAGGTAGGTCAGCGTATCCAGCATGATATAAATACTGGACTGAAACTTCACTTCCTCAAGCTTGTCCTTAATCTCTTTCGCACTCCAACCCTTTTCCGAAAGCGAGAGCGCGTCCAGTGCCGAGCGCTTCTGCGTTACGGAAATGCGCTGGTTGTTGACAACCTGCACTCTGCCGTCGTAATCGCTCGAAAGCATGAGCGCGCTCTGGCAGGAGCCGGATAGTCCGCTCGACATCGGAATATGCACTACTTCGTCGTACGTTTCAAGAAGCCGGTCCCACACCTTCAGAACTTCCACCGGCGTCGGCTGACTGGTGTGTACGGTCTGACCGTCTGCCATTCTCTGGAAAAACTCTTCTCTTGTGAGATTGATATCTTCGTAGTAGGTTTCACCGCTTTCACCGAACATAAACGGCATCGGGATTACGGAAATTCCAAGGTCTTTCGCCTGTGCCTGCGTAATTCCGCTGTTGGAATCCGTTACAATTGCTACTCTGGACATCGGCTTCGTCTCCTTTTGTCTGATAAATCCGCCTTACGGCATACATGGTTTATAATAAAGTCAGATACTTCTAAAGTCAACCGATTTACTTCCCGCGGGAATCCGCTCCGGATGCTCTGTAAGAACCTTGTCCGCATACCGGGACGCCTCCATCATAATGTCTGCATCCCCGATAACATCCCCGAGCACAAAGCCGAATTCACCGCTCTGCCGGACGCCGAAAACATCTCCGGGGCCCCGGAGTTTCAGATCCTGTTCCGCAATATAAAATCCGTCATTGGACTGTTCCAGGATTTCGAGGCGCTTTGGCTTCTGCGGCAGATCCGCCGAATACAGAAAAATGCAGTAGCTCTGCCCGCTTCCGCGTCCGACCCGTCCGCGGAGCTGATGCAGCTGGGAAAGTCCGAAGCGCTCCGCGTTTTCTATGATAATGACTGTCGCGTTCGGAACGTCTATGCCGACTTCGATTACAGTCGTTGAGATCAGAATATCCGTCTCATGTGCCGCGAACTCGTTCATGATCCGTTCCTTATCAGCAGGGCGCATGCGGCCGTGCAGTTTCGCGATCCGGATATTCTCCGGGACGCTGCTCCTCAGCTTCTTTTCATAATCGGTCACATTTTCAAGGTCCATTCCCTCGCTCTCTTCGACCGCAGGGCAGATGATATACGCCTGCCGTCCTTTTGCGATTTCACGCAGCATGAACGCCACGGCTTTTCCGCGGTCTGCGGACGACATGACAAGCTTCTTGATCGGCAGCCGGTTGGCGGGCAGATCTGTCAATCTGCTGACCGAAAGGTCACCATACAGGATGATTGAGAGCGTTCTCGGAATCGGCGTTGCGCTCATAACAAGAACCGGGATGCAGCCTCCCTTGCCTGCCAGCGATTCTCTCTGCCGGACGCCGAATCTGTGCTGTTCATCCGTAATGACGAGCGAAAGATCTTTATAGGTAAGTTTTTCCTGAATAAGAGCGTGTGTTCCGATAATAATATCCGCCGTTCCGTCCGCAATTTCCTGATATGCCTGTTTACGGTCTTTACCTTTCACCGAGCCTGTCAGAAGCACAGGATGATACGGAAGATGATAACGCCGGACCATTGCCGTGAACTTTTCCATATGCTGCTGCGCAAGGACTTCGGTCGGCGCCATCAAAGCCGCCTGCCTGTTGTTCTCCGCGCACATAATCATGGCGAGGAACGCAAGAATTGTTTTGCCGGAACCTACGTCGCCCTGCAGCAGGCGGTTCATGACATACGGACCTGACAGATCGTCTTCAATTTCCTGAAAAACCTTTTTCTGGGACGGCGTCAGTTCATACGGAAGCTGCTCGATCAGGCGCCCGGTTGCTGCTGTTTTGAGAAGAGGTCTTTCATTGCGTATCTTCAAAGACGAAAGCTTCTGCTGCCTTGACAACGCAATGTATTCGAAAAATTCATCAAAAATGAGCCTTCGCCGGCTCTGCCGGATGTCCTCGCGGGAAGCCGGAAAATGGATTTTCACGACAGCGTCCCAGAGCGGATACAGACCAAGCTCCTGCCGGTCTTTTTCCGGAATATAGTCTTCCAGCGGCGGAATGGATTCCATGATCTCCTGAAGTGTACGGATAATGACCTTGCCGGAGAGGTCTCTGGTGAGTGGATAGACAGGGCGCCAGCGGCCGCGCAGCTGCTCATACTCTGCAGGCGTATAACTTCCGGGCTGCTCCATGTACAGCTTTCCGTTCTGATAGTGCTTCACCTGCCCGCGAAAAACATGCACAGACCCGGCGCGCAGTGTTTTGACAAGAAACGGACTGTTGAAATAACGGAGCTCGATTCTTCCTGCTGCATCTGCCGCGTGAAAACGAGTGATGGTATACGCTCCCGCGCGGACCGTAGAGCCGTTCCCGACAATTGTCAGAGTAATGGCGCAAATGCCCGCAGCGGGAGCCTCGCTGGTGCGGACCGGATCATCATAATATTCATAATTTCTCGGGTAGTATTTCAGAAGATCGCCTGCGGTTTCCAGCCCTTTCTTCTGAAAGATTTCAAAAGTCTTTTTCCCGATTCCCTTGATCTCTACGAGTTTGGTATACGCATTCATTGATTATCCGTCTTTTCTGATACGCAAAAAGGGCGGATTGCCCCGCCCTTTGTTAGTGCTCTGATTCCAGATATGGTTATTCCGCGGAAAGAATGTAGTAATACACCGGCTGCCCGCCGCTTGAAACCTCAACCTCACAGCCGGGATACCTGGAAGCGGCACGATCGTGAAGATCCTGTGCCTGCTCCTTGGTAGTATCCGCGCCGTAATAGATGCTGATCAGCTCGGTCGTATCGCCGACAATCTTCGAAAGTGCTTCCATCGCGGTATCGTTGCGGTCGGTTCCGACGCCGAGAATACCGCTGTCTCCGATCGCCATCATATTGCCTTCCTTGATCTCGACGTCATCGATGACGGTATCGCGGACCGCGTAGGTGATTTCTGCACTCTTTACGCCGCTGATCTCCTCGAGCATGTTGTCTTTGTTGACATCCGCAGACTGGTCCGGCATGAAATTAATAACCGCCGTGATTCCCTGCGGAATATTCTTCGTCGGGATAACAACAATCGTCTTGTCGCCGTCAATTGCCGCAGCCTGATTAGCGGCAAGAATAATATTCTTGTTATTCGGGAGAATGAAAACCGTATCCGCGTTGACCTTATCCGCAGCATCCAGGATGTCCGCTGTCGAAGGGTTCATGGTCTGGCCGCCGGAGATGACATAATCCGCGCCAAGGCTCCGGAAAATCTGTGCAAGTCCCTCACCCGCAGCAACTGCGACAATGCCGATTTCCTTGCGCGGTGATTCCGGCTGCTTCTTTTCCCCGGGTACTGCTTCCGCTTCTTTTTCGGGGGTATCCATTACAGGGATCTTATCTTCCCGTTCCGGATGCAGACGGCGGTTGAAAACTTCCAGCTCATAGAGCTCGCCGAGGAAAACACCTTTCTGCAGAGCGAGTCCGGGATCATTCGTATAAAGATGCACGCTGATTTTCTGATCGCCAACCGATGTAATGACATTTTCACCGATCGAAGACAGATAGGATTTCAGATCGCTTTCCATCTTCGGATTGAAATTGTTGTCCAGAAGAATCACAAAGCTTACGCTGTAAAGATACTTATATTCCTTCTTCGGCTCTTCCTTCTTCTCATCTTCATGCTCTTCGGGATGAAGAATCCGTTCGATGTCCGCTGTCTTGCCCTGCAAGCCTTCGTAAGCGCCCTTCAGGACCTGTACGAGACCCTGTCCGCCGGAATCGACGACGCCTGCCTGCTTGAGTACCGGCAGCATGTCCGGTGTGCTGGCAAGCACAGAGTCCGCGTATTGAATGACTTCCGGGATAAAGACCTCAAAATCTGTGGTGCCGCCGTCCGCAAGCTCTCTTGCCTTTACAGCGGCTCCCTTCGCGACGGTCAGGATAGTTCCTTCCTTGGGCTTCATGACTGCCTTATATGCGGTCTCCACTGCCTTGTCAAAGGCATCGGCGGCCATCGGCACATCAATCTCCGCGTGATCGCGGACAATCTTGCAGAATCCGCGCAGCAGCTGGGACAGGATGACGCCCGAATTTCCTCTTGCGCCGCGCAGTGATCCGGACGAGATCGCCTTGCAGACAGCCTTCATATCGTTTGTTTCGCCAAGAGAAATAACCTCATTTACGGCGGAAACAACGGTCATTGTCATGTTTGTTCCGGTATCGCCGTCGGGAACCGGAAAGACATTCAGTTCATTGATCCAGTTCTTGTTGGACGCCAGATTCTCGGCCCCGCACAGAAACATCTGCCGCAGGAGCCTTGTATCAATCGTATTCACACTCACGGTGTATTCCTCCAGTATCAGTCGATGACCTTGACGCCTTCGACATAAATGTTGATCTTCTCGATTTCAAGGCCTGTGAATTCTTCCACTTTGTAGCGCACGCTGTCAATCAGGTTATCCGCTACCGCCGGAATATTGACGCCGTAGGAAACGATGACATGGAAATCGATCACAAGCTTATGATCCTGCGTCAGCGTCACATTGATACCTCTGGTCATGGAATCCCTTTTCAGAAGACGGAAGACACCGTCCCTGACGTTGATGCCGGCCATGCCAACGATACCGAAACATTCGCTGGCTACAGTTCCCGCATACTGGGCAATGACTTCATTATCAATTGAGATGTTACCCATATGGGTATTCATGGAAGAAGATTTCATAAAATCACCCGCTCCTTTCCGGAAAACAATATCACATTAGATTATAACCGATACGAAACATGAAAGGAAGAGTAAAAATTTTCTTGCAAAACAGCAATGCTTTTGATAATATACTCATGTTGTGACCCAATTATGTACCGTTAGGAGGTGTTAACATGGCAAAATGCGAAATCTGTGGAAAAGGCGCTCATTTCGGAAATAACGTCAGCCATTCTCATAGAAGATCCAATCGTATCTGGAACTCCAATGTTCAGAGAGTATCTGTCAAGGTTTCCGGCGGAGTCAAGAAGATGAATGTCTGCACAAAGTGCCTTCGCGCCGGTAAAGTAGAGCACGCATAACTCGCTTCTTTATCATCTATAATTTTTTTCCGGAAAAAAATTATGAGTAAAAGCCATCGCTTCGAATCATCAGATTCCCGCGATGGCTTTTTCATGTGCTCTCCTATCCTACTACAATGTATTTATTTCCCTGTTTTCTGATCTTCCTCCGGGAACGCTGTCTGCCTTGCCTCCTCGTCGGACATCATGTCCCTTCCCTGTTTCGCGGCGACAAACTTATCGACGACTTCCGGCACAAGATCAATCAGTCTTGAGAGACTGTTCTGATCCTTGATGTTGACAACCTTCGTATTGCCGTCCTTGATGATGAGGACCGCGGAAGGCGTCATCTTCGCGGAGAATCCGCCCGCGCCTTTATTCTTCTTATCACCGGTATCGGAGCCCGCGGCGCAGCCGATCGTCACATCCGAAAGCGGAATCAGAATAGTTTCACCGACCCGGATCGCGTTGCCGACCACAGTCTTTGCGCACAGCATTCCGTCCGTCCCCTCCAGAAGAGATTTGATAACACTCGTAAAATCATTTTTGTCAGACATTACTCTCTCCTCTCTGCGCTGCCCGTGCCGCGCCTCTTCCGTTTTTCCGCTTCTCCCGCGGCGCCTTCTCCTCGCGCCGCAGAGCGCCTGTCTTTGCCGCCAGACTGCGGATATCCCTGTCTGTCAGTGCCTCCAGAAGAAGAACCAGCACCATAAACAAATACAGCTTTCCCTTCGCGTGAAAATGCAGATCAAACTGATACAACATAAACTCCGGCTGTATATCCATATGTCCCGCTGTCCAGGGATACAGCAGCCCCAGCACTTCGAAAAGCTTTGCTCCGGCAGCAGGATCTCCAAGTCCCGCCGTTCCTTCCACGTTCCACCTGCGTGGAAGAAGCAGCCCCGCAAAGCGCCGCAGCAGGGCTGCGGCCTTCCGGACCGCTCTCTGTGTCCTCTGCTTTCTGAAAAGCCAGTAAGCAGCTTTCAGCTTTTTTACAATGCTATCATAGATTCCGCGCTTTCGGGACGAATTTTTATCTTCGGATGGCGCGTTTTTCTTCTGCTTGCGGGATACCGGCTTAAGCGAAGGATGGAACCATAGAATCCGAAGATCCGGTTTGCCGGAGCCCGGAAAATCCAGCCGCACCCCCAGAAAATGCAACAGCCATGACACTTTCAGATGAACCTTGCTGTTATCCAGAAGCTTTTGCGCATCAAAATCGCTGCTGCCGTCCGGATCATTGATTTCTCCCCGGATCTCATAGCGAACCGGTATAAAAAGGATCAGGCAAAGGAGTACAAGGACAATTGCCAAAAGGACAAGCAGCAATTTCAGCAAAACAGAAAAGATCGAAAAAATCATTTTCCGTCTCCCTTCCGCTTCCCCGTCTTCGGGTGAAAGTGTCTGTGGAAGCCGCAGTCTACATAATCCTCTGTCCTGCCATCCGGGAACAGGAGCTTCCGGATGTCTGTATCATGGTTTTTATCCAGCGCCTCCTGCACAATCGTACGGACAAGTTCCAGCGCCTGTTCTCTTCCCATGGCAATGCCGACAATGAGCGGCGGATGCTTTTTAAACCAGGGCTGCTGCAAAAATGCCGAGTGGCACAGCTCCAGCTGATTGTGTCCCTCCGGTGTCCTTGCAGGTTCACCTTCAGGAAGGTACAGCACATAGACGCTGAGCATACCCGCCTGATGTGCCAGCCTCCAGCAGACTGTCTTCGGATGCTCGATATTCGGACTGTAGTAGAGGTTCTTCAGAAACCGCATCAGCCTCCTCCTTGCCCCGCGCGAAAATCAGATTTACTGCCCGGCGGCCGCCTCGGCCGCCTGCATATCCGCTTCCGACCACGCGGCTTCTCCCTGCGCGCCGGCTGTATTCTGCTGGGTTCCGGCTCCCGCCGCCCCGGTCTGCGTACCTGTCTGCGCTTCCGCACCGGTCTGGGCGCCGGCTGTGCCCTGCGTTGCTGTCAAAGTTCCGTTCTGAGTGCCGGCAGCATTCTGACCGGTGGTCTGCTGTGCGCCGGCTGTATTCTGCTGCCCGGCGTTCTGCGTTGCTGTCGTGTTCTGCTGTACAGTGGTCTGCACGCCGGCTGTGTCCTGCTGGGTTCCGGCTCCCGCGGCCGTGCTGTTCTGCGTATTTGTCTGCGTTTCCGTGCTGGTCTGCCCGTTGTCCTGCGCACCCGTTGTTCCCGCAGCACCTGCTGCCGCGGCTGCGTTCTGACCGGACGTATTTGTTGCTCCGCCGCCGACATTCGTATCCGGAATCCCGTCTCCATTAGTGTCAACCGCGTCCGGAACACCGTCGCCGTTCAGGTCAATCGCGTCCATAATGCCGTCGCCGTTCGTGTCAATATTGAGCGCCGCGGTATCCTTGCTGCTGCCCTCATCCGCGTTCGATGCCGCGGCTCCGGCATTGTCAGGCACACCGTCTCCGTTATGATCGTTGATGACATGAACAAAGTTCGCGTCGTCATCTTCACCCGGCTTGGGCGTGTAACCGAAATAAGTATCCAGAATATCCCTTACCGCCGGCACCGCGTACGCGCCGCCGGAGCCTGCCGTCTTCTCCATGATAATGGTCACGGCTACTTTCGGATGACTGTCGTCATACGCGTAACCGGTGAACCATACGTTGGAATCCGAGGTATTCGTTGAGAATTCGGCCGTACCTGTTTTGCCGGCCGCGTTATAAGGTCGCGTGCTGAGCTTGGTCGCCGTTCCGTTCACAACAACTTCCCGCATGAACTCCTGCATCTTCTGCGCGACTTCCGAAGACATGACAGTTCTGTAGTCTTCCGGCTTTGTCTGCGATAAGACTGTCCCGCTCGCCGACGTCACTTTATCAACAACCGTTGCCTTGTGAACGACACCGCCGTTTGCGATTGCCTGTGTGATCATGTTCAGATGCAGCGGGGACATCAGTGTCTGCCCCTGGCCGATCGAAAGCTGCATGACTTCCTTTGTCGAAGTGCTGTCATCCAGAACAAACGAGCTGACCGCACTTTCCATATCGTAGGGAAGTTTTTCTCCGAACATCATGTTGTCCAGCGTCTTCTTGAATGCATCCCGGTTCAGGGAAGTTCCGATCGTCGCGAACGATGAGTTGCATGACTCGGCGAAAGATGCTTTCAGATCGACCTTTCCGTGCACCTCCCAGTGATAGCAGTTGATCATCTCTCCGTCGATGGTTGTATACCCCGGGCAGTCAAACGTATACGCCATCGCTTTATTCATATCCTCATCCATGAACTCGATCGCGTCAAAAATCTTGAATGTCGATCCCGGCGCGTACAGCCCCTGAGAGACACGGTTGACCATCGCTCCGTCTCCGATGCTACCGACATATTTGTCCCAGTCGGCGTTGACCTTTTCGGGGTCAAAATCCGGATTGGAAACCATGGCAAGAATCCGTCCGGTTTCAGCCTCGCTGACGATCACAGCGCCTTTATGATTCCCAAGAGCGTTCAGACAGGCTTTCTGCAGCTTCACATCGAGCGAAGTGTAAATGTCATTTCCGGGATATAGTTCGTTTCTGTCATCATAAGCGGCCTTTTCCGGCAGCGTAAGATCGGAATGAATCAGCTGGTAGTTTTCGAGCTTCTCGACGCCGCTGCCTCCTTTTGCCGTGTATCCGATCACATGGGAAAACAGCTTGCCCTGCGGGTATTCCCTGACCTGCTTCCCGTCATCGCCGGCTTTGGACTGTGCGAGCACTTCTCCGTCCGCGGAGAAAATCTTACCGCGCAGATTCTTCGAAAGCATTGCGCTTTCGCGCCCGTTATACTCATTTTCAAGCAGCTTCCTGTCATTGCCGGCTGTGTAGGCGACCATGTATACGAGCATTGAAACGAACAGAGCCGTCAGAATACCGCCGGAAATAAAAATCTGTTTCCGGACTCTTTTTTTCTCGGCTTTTTTCCGGGAAGAGCCCGGAATGTTCTCCCTGCGGCTTCTTTTTTCTGGGTAGTATGTCATAAACTTGTTCCTTCCAAAGAGGCGGCTTACTTTCAGTCACCATAACGCCTGCGGCTTACGGCGTCATACCGGCGGTAATCACGTCTGTCCCCGTCTGTGAGGCGGCTGTCCGGCAGATCCGGCATCTGTCTCCGGTACTGCCGGTTCGAAGAATACCGGCTGCTGCCCGCGAGCCTGCGGCGCTCCAGCCGTTTCCTCTGCTCGATTTTGTCCGCACGCAGCATGTATATCGTTTCAATACCGGTAAACAGAATCAGCGTCGACAAAATGGAACTGCCGCCGTAACTGACCAGCGGCAGCGTGACACCGGTCAGCGGTATGAACTTGGTCTGGCCGCCGAGCGTAAGAAATGCCTGAAAACCATAAACGACCGCGGACCCGAAAGCCAGCAGTCTGTAAAACCGGTCTGCAAAGGTCATGGAGAGCGAGAGCATATGCATAAAGCAGTTGACGCACAAAAGCACGACACAGATGCCGATGATGATGCCGAATTCCTCGCAGACAGCCGCGAAGATAAAATCGGATTCGACAAACGGAATTTTATCCGGCTGTCCCTGCCCAAGCCCCGCGCCGAACGGCCCTCCGGCGCCGATTGCGAAAAGCGCCTGTGTGATCTGATATCCGATCGAATCGATGAGACTCCACGGATCCAGAAAGGCCTGTACTCTCTGCTGGATATGAGAAAAAAAGTGATACAGCACAACCGAAGCAAGTGCCATCGCGCCGAAGCCCCCGGCAAGAATTATCCATTCGTCCAGCGCCATATAGGCCATAAAAATAAAAACCATATAGAAAATCAGGCCGCTGCCGAGGTCCCTGGAACCGATCAGGACGAGCACATGTGCCGCCGCGAACGCTGTAATGACGGCCAGTTCTTTCAGATCCTGTACATTTCGGAGCGTGCTCGCAAGGAACAGAAGGTACAGAATCTTTACAAATTCCGAGGGCTGAAAAGTCAGTCCGAAGATCGTATATGTGATATTTGCGCCAAGCGTTGTCGCGCCCAGCAGCATAACAATGGATAGGGCCCCGACGCCCAGCACAGCATAGATATATCCGGGCTTTTTCAGAAGATAAAACTTCTTCCGGAAAAACGGCAGCGCGAACGCGATGACAAAACCGGCGCAGACCATGACGAACTGCTTCAGGGCACGCGTGAGATCGAGTCTGGACAGAATGATGATGCCGGCACTGATCAGCATGCACATATTGTTGAACAGTGGCATATGCGCATGGCGGAACGTATTCTGATACAGCAGATTCACACCGAAGAAGACAACCGTATGTGCAAGGCACAGCAGGATATAGCGGACATTATCAAGCGCCACAAACAGTGTAAAATAGCTCAGAATCTGAAAAGCCAGCATCAGCACAAGTTCCGCGGAAGAAAGCGCACGGCGCATTTCAATGTCACGGTCCTGATTCTTCAGCAGCAGGAAAAATGCCACCAGCGTATACGCGATGACAATTCCCGCTATTCCGTATTTGGTCAGTGCCAGAATATATGTTCTCATCCGATATTAAATCGCGCCTTTTCTGTAATGGCCGGCGGTAAAGCCGTCCCTGCCGAGAAGCTCCGTGACTTCCCGCGCAGTTTCCCCGCGCGTATTTGGGGAACAGTTCTCATCCAATAGCTTTTCGTACGCGCGGATCACGCCGCGCAGTAACGATACCGGCTCATCGGTAAAACACAGGAGCTTTCTGCCCGTTCTTTTAAAGGCAGGATCTGTACTGTAATTATGAAGCGAAACCGGTACACTGTTATAAATTATATTCATGCAGTGGCTGCACTCACAGCGAACGGGAAAACATTTTCCCATTCTGTCTTTCAGATACGCCGGCGCGGCATTCGTTCCCGCACAGCACCCGGCAGTCTTCCGGACGCAGTTCGCGGTCATCATAAGAGGAACCCGTCCGTATGAAAAGAGAAGCTCCCGTGACGCGAGCGTATCGTCAAATGTTTCCAGCAGCTCAGTCCGGTTCAGTTCCAGAGGAAGGACAGCACCGTCAGCATAGGACAGCACCGCTTCCTGCGCATCCCTGTTCCAGTGATACAAAGGGCTGTCCATAATAACTCTTCCATCATAATCTTTTTCGCGGAAAAATTCCAGCTCTTCCAGATTTCTTAAGAAAAAGCCCTGCACCTTATCCTGAAGCAGCCTGTACGCCTGCTCCATCCACGGACGGTCACTCTCCCGGAAAATATAAGGCAGCGCCGATAGCACCGGTACTCCCTGCTCTTCCTGAAGCGCACGCAAATGGCCGGATATTCCGCCTCTGCAGGTGCCGGCCGGGAGTGCGCTGCTGTTGCCGGCGCCTGCCGGATAGTTCCTGCCAGCTTCGGAAAGTTCAAGAACCAGCAGATCCGTAAGCGGTGTGTCTAAAAGGACAGCAGCGATTTTTCCCTGCTTTCCGTTTTCCGCTGCTTCTATTCTCACATCCGCGCGTCCCGGACTTCTCTCTTCAAGTACCTGACGGCAGACTTCGGAAAGCTGCCGGATCGTGCTGACCATGATCCAGAGGCCCGAAGGCCCGGCCGATGTCACGCAGCGTGTTCCGACTGCTCCTGCGCCGCGTTCCGTTTCTTCCGGAGAATAACCGTCTGCAGGCAAAACCGCAGATGGAGCGGCCTCCTCTGCGGCATTTTCTCCGCCGGCAGTGTTTTGCCGCAGCAGCCTGTCTGCGAGCTCCGAAAGAGCGTTCCTTCGCAGGGCATTAAGCGAAGATGCCGGAAGAAACGATGCCCCATCCGTTAAGACATTGACCTTTTCCAATCGAAACAGGGTGCCGCCTGTCTTCCGGAGTCTTTCCCGCAGAGATTCTCCGGTCACCGGCTGATTGATCGCGGGCATGACGGTATCTCCGGTCACCCGTACCGTAAGGCCGGGTTTCTCCGGAATTGTGAGCTCGAGCGCGGCAGGCTTTCCCTGTATAAAAAAAGCTTTCGCGCGGACGCTCATCTTTCTGTCCAGTTCAAGATATTTCTTTTTAATGTCCGCAAGCAGCTGCCCGTCCGCTCCCGCGTAACAGGACTGTGAAAGCGTCACCATATCCGCACCGTTTCGCTTTTCGTAATATCCGCAGCTGAGTTCCTTGCGGATATAGAGCGAGAGCAGATGCTGACGGTCCTTCGAATCAATCTTCCAGGGCTCTTTTCTTCCGGCGGCATCCCATGTGTAGAAGCGGTCAATATACTTGCGGTAAATAGCAGTTGTCCCGGCTGCGTATTCCGGCTTTTTCATGCGGCCTTCAATCTTGAAAGAGTCAATGCCGCTGTCCAGGAGCTCCGGAAGAATGTCCAGAACACACATATCCTTCATGGAAAGCGGATAACAGTCTTTATCCGACAGCGCAGTGCGCCCATCCCTGTCCAGAATCGTATAAGGCAGTCTGCAGGTTCCGGCGCAGCGCCCTCTGTTTCCGCTCCTGCCGCCGAGGAAGCTTGACATCAGACACCGTCCGGAATAGGAATAACACATCGCGCCGTGAATAAAAGCTTCGATTTCGATTCCCTCGTTCTTCAGAAGCCGGATTTCTTCAAGAGAAAGCTCTCGGGCGGGTACAATCCGGCAGACACCGAGCCTTTTTAAATAGCGGACAGCTTCCTTTGTTGTTACGGACAGCTGTGTACTGGCATGCAGAAGAAGGCCCGGACATGCCTTCCGAAGGCGCCGCATAACACCTGTATCCTGTACAATCACGCCGTCCAGCCCTTTCTTATAAAGTTCCCGCACAAAGGCGGTAAGCTCGTCCATTTCGCCTTGCCTGGTCAGAGTATTGACGGTCAGATAGACTTTTACGCCATACAGGTGGGCGGTCCGGATTGCTGTCTCCATCTCTTCCTCTGTGAAATTATCGGCATAGGCTCTGGCGCCGAATTTCTGTCCTGCCAGATAGATCGCGTCCGCGCCTGCGTTCAGCGCTCCGCGGAAAGCGTCCATACTGCCCGCCGGTGCCAGCAGCTCAACTTTATGCATACGAATTCCTTTCAGCTCTGCATAAGAAAGGAGAGCGCAGTCAATCACGCATGCGCTCTCCCCATAACAGATTTCATCTTTCCCTCTTCGGCAGTATCAAGGCGATACGGCCTTTTCGCGCAGGTCCGCGCTCAGCCGCGGCTTCTCTTGTCTTCTTCCCGCGTTTTCATCTCCGTTTCGAGACGTATGATCTTCTTCGCACTCTCGTCCAGATCTTTCTCGGCCTGCCGGAGCTTCTTCTCCGTGCTGTCCAGCTTCATCTGCGAAGTGACGAGCTCGTGCTTGACATCGTAAAGATCCTTTTCCTTCTGCTGGATCTCCTCGCGCAGATCTTCACTCTCCTTGCGCGCATGAAAATAATCGTCAGCGATATTGATCTGCATCAGCGTATTCCGGTAATCCGTATTCAGCTTGATATAGCCTTCGTTCTTACCGAACTCCGCAATCTTTCCGTTGAGATAGGAGGCAATTTTCTGGAGGTATTCTTCACTGGCATAGCCGGCCAGTGTATAGACCTTGCCGTCAATAATTACTTCCGCGCTTGTCTTTGATGCCATTTCTTACCTCCGGAAACTTCGAATGAATCGAAATGATTATATATCAGCGTCCTCTGGTAATTCAAGGTTTAAATGCCTGTATGCCAGAGGCGTCGCCATCCGCCCTCTGGGCGTCCGGCAGAGCAGACCGTTCTGCAAAAGATACGGCTCAATCACGTCTTCAACTGTTCCCGCGTCCTCGCCGATCGCCGCTGCAAGGGTATCCAGCCCTGCGGGTCCACCGCCGAAGTTCTGAATCAGCGTCCGCAGAATTCTCTGGTCACTCCGGTCCAGTCCCATACTGTCTATATCCATCATGTCAAGTGCGGTTCTTGCGATTTCCTCCGTGATTTTTCCGTCATAGCGCACCTGCGCGAAATCCCGGACCCTTTTCAGAATTCTGTTCGCGAGCCGCGGCGTGCCGCGGCTTCTCCTCGCCATTTCCAGAGCGCCCTGTTCTTCCACGTCGACATGCAGCTTTGCCGCGGAGTTCAGGATGATCTTTTTCAGCTCGGGGACCTGATAAAACTCCAGCCGGTTCAGCATGCCGAAACGGTCTCTTAAGGGCGCCGATAAAAGGCCTGCCCGTGTGGTCGCGCCGACCAGCGTAAACCTTGGCAGATTCAGGCGGATCGATCTGGCCGCGGCGCCTTTGCCGATCATGATATCGATGGCAAAATCTTCCATCGCGGGATAAAGCACTTCCTCAACCTGTTTGTTCAGCCGGTGAATTTCATCGACAAAGAGGATGTCTCCCTCTTTGAGACCGTTTAATATCGCCGCCATTTCTCCCGGCTTTTCGATTGCGGGACCGCTTGTCACTTTAATATGAACACCCATTTCAGTGGCGAGGATCTGGGCCAGCGTTGTTTTGCCGAGACCGGGCGGCCCGTAAAACAGCATGTGGTCCAGAGGCTCTCCGCGGAGTTTCGCCGCGTCAATGGCGATCCGGACACTCTCTTTGATTTTCTCCTGTCCTATATAATTATCCAGCGTCTGCGGACGAAGCGTGTTCTCGATATTCGAGTCTTCCTCCGTGAAGCCGGTTTCAATCATGCGTCTTTCCATATATGCTGCAGTTCCATCTTCAGTGATTCATTTCTTCGTCATCCGGTTCCAGATTGTCCGGGATTCCGTCGCCGTCCGCATCCTGCGCCTCCTGCATCTGCGCATCGATGACGCCCATATTCTCCCGCGCGTATACGTGGTTGCGGCGCCTCGATTCTTCCACCATGTCGGAAAGCATTTCCTTTACTTCTCTTGGATTTTTAATGTTGATGATATCGAAATTCTGCATCGTCTTGTCGGATGAATCACAGTGGATGGTTCCTGTGTGCAGAATCCGCTGCCAGAGAGATTCTGTCAGAGTGATATCCGAAATCCGGTACAGACGGATCTCGTCATCCCTGCGGCTTAAAAAGCCGGTGGTGATGTAGAGAATATCCGGAGACGTCTCATATACCGTAAACGTCCATGGAAGTCCGAAGACATTTCTTTTTCTGTCGTGCCAGAGCGATTTTGAATGAATCATGAAAACCTCCTCTACCCTAAGTACCGAAGCGACCGGCTAAGAAGCGACTGCGTGTCCTGCGCGCCGTCCTTTCCTGCCTGTTTCACCGCCTTAACCGCATCAAGGCGCGCGTAGCCAAGCGCTGTCAGTGCCTCGACCGCGTCCGCAGCCGCAGTTCCCTCTTCCGTCAGCGCGCCTGTATCCACAGCTTCTGCAGCATTCTCCGTGCCGGATACCGGGAAGCTCTGCATCTTGTCCCGCAGATCAATAACAAGCCGTTCCGCTGTCTTTCTTCCGATGCCGGGCGCTTTCGAAAGTGTCTTCGCGTCACCCGAAAGGATCGCGAAACGAAGATCGTCGGCGCCGAGACTGGACAATAAAGACAATCCGCCTTTCGGGCCGATCCCGCTTACGGTAATCAGCTGCCGGAACAGAGAAAGCTCGTCCCTGGAAGGAAAACCATACAGCACCATCGCGTCTTCCCGCAGGTACAGGTAGGTATACAGCGTCACATCTTCGCTGCCTGCACCTGAAAGCAGCGCCGCCGTCTGCGCGCCGACAAGCACCTCAAAACCGATGCCGTTCACATCAAGGACAACACTGTCTCCGTTATTCTCTGCTATTATTCCTCGTAATCTGGAAATCAAACCGTAACCTCGCTTGTATAAACTGCCTCCAGTTTACCATAAACAGAACACTTTGTTCGAATTTCTTGTTTTTCTTGCCGGCGGGAGTGAAAAAGGATATGCTGAAATACATAAAATGATTTGGAAAGGACATCAGAACAATGCGGCTGATCTTTATCCGGCACGCGGAGCCGGATTACGAACATAACACCTTGACGCGGAAGGGATTTCGCGAAGCAGAGCTTCTCGCACCGCGGGCAGCAGGCTGGAACGCCAGCCGGTATTTCACATCCCCGCTGAACAGAGCAAAGCTGACTGCGGCACCGGCCCTGTCTCTGCTTGGAAAGGAAGCCGAGATAGTTCCCTGGATGCAGGAGTTCTCCTATATGGTGAAGGATCCCGTAACAGGCCGTGTCGGCGTGCCGTGGGATTTTATGCCGTCCTACTGGACAGAGCAGGAAGAACTGCATGACCGTCATCATTTCTACCGGCATCCCGTTCTTTCGTCAAATCCTGCATATGAACCGGCCGTCATAGCGCTTCGGAAAGGCCTGGACGGAATTCTCTCCGGCTACGGTCTGACCCGCTGCGGCGACTATTACAGACATGACCCTGCGGTGGACTGTGACGTGACACTCGCCTTTTTCGCGCATCTAGGTGCAAACTGTGAAGCGCTCGGGTACCTCCTCGGTATCTCGCCGCTTGTCCTGCAGCAGACGCTTTATCTTGCGCCCACCTCGGTCAGCGTTCTGAATTCCGAAGAGCGCACAGAGGGCGATCTGATGTTCCGTGCGCAGTTCATCGGAGACACTTCGCACCTTACTTCTTCCGGAGAGCCCGTCTCCATGATGGGGTCGTTTTCAGAGAGCATCCTGCAGGAGACTCCCCGGAAAAAGGATACTTCACTTTGAATTTACATAATGAATCAGTCCGCCGGCATCTATGATTTTCTGCATGAACGGAGGAAACGCCTGCCCGCGGTAGGTCTTCCCTGTAGTTTCATCGGTGATCATTCCGCTTTCAAAATCCACGGATACAGTGTCGCCCTCCCGGATCTCCTTCGCAGCTTCGGCGCACTCTACAATCGGCAGTCCGATATTGATGGCGTTCCTGTAGAAAATTCTGGCAAACGTCGGTGCGATCACACAGGATACGCCGGCGGCCTTGATCGCAAGCGGCGCGTGTTCTCTCGAAGAACCGCAGCCGAAATTTTTTCCGGCGACGATGATATCGCCCTTCTTTACTTTGCCCGCAAAAGATGCGTCAATATCTTCCATACAGTGCGCGGCGAGTACCTCCGGCTCGGAAGATGCCAGATATCTTGCCGGAATAATCACATCCGTATCTACATTTTCGCCAAAACAGAACACCCGTCCTTTAGCTTCTTTCATATGTGCCTCCTGTAAATGCCGTGGGATCGGCGATTTTTCCGCACAGGGCGCTGGCCGCCGCAGTCGCGGGGCTTGCCAGATAAATCTCGGATGTCACATCGCCCATTCTTCCGATAAAATTCCGGTTTGTAGTTGAAACGCACCTTTCGCCGGCTGCGAGGATGCCCATGTACCCGCCAAGGCACGGTCCGCAGGTCGGTGTCGATACAACTGCACCCGCCTCAAGGAAAATCCTGATCAGCCCTTCTTCCATTGCCTGCAGATAGGTTTTATTGGTCGCCGGAATCACAATGCAGCGTATTCCCTTCGCGATATGCCTGCCCTGCAGGATCTTCGCGGCAGCACGAAGATCGCTGATTCTGCCGTTCGTACAGGAGCCGATGACAACCTGATCAATCGGAATATCCGGAATATTGTCAAAGGTTCTCGCGTTCTCCGGAAGATGCGGAAAGGCGACCGTTGGTTTGATCTTCGAAAGATCAATTTCATATTCCGCCGTATATTCGGCGTCCGCATCGGCTTCAAAAACCTTTCCCTGCTGCGCGCCATGTTCTTTCTCATACGCAAGCGCTGCTTCGTCCACCGGGAAGATGCCGTTCTTCGCGCCTGCTTCAATCGCCATATTGCAGATTGTAAAGCGGTCATCCATGCTCAGGGACGCAATGCCCTCTCCGGTAAATTCCATCGACTGATAGAGTGCTCCGTCAACGCCGATCATCCCGATGATATGCAGAATCACATCCTTGCCGGAAACCGGAGGCTGCAGCGCGCCTTTAAGACGAAAGCGGATCGCGGAAGGAACCTTGAACCATGCCTTTCCGGAAACCATGCCGGCTGCCATATCGGTAGAGCCCACGCCGGTCGCGAATGCGCCCAGAGCTCCGTAAGTACAGGTATGCGAATCAGCACCGATAATGACATCTCCCGGAGAAACAAGGCCGCGTTCCGGCAGCAGTGCGTGCTCGATGCCCATCTCTCCGACTTCGAAGTAATTTGTGATCTGGTTTTTTCTGGCGAATTCCCTTACACATTTGCAGTTTTCCGCAGACTTGATATCCTTTGCAGGCACAAAATGATCCGGAACCAGCGCGATTTTGTCCTTATCAAATACGCCTTTTTTCGTGAAGCGGTCCATCTCGCGGATTGCGACAGGCGCGGTTATATCATTTCCAAGAACGAGGTTCAGTTCCGATTCAATCAGATCTCCGGCACGGACACTGGCAAGCCCCGCGCCGGCAGCAAGAATCTTCTGCGTCATTGTCATTCCCATCTTCGAAACCTCCGTTGTTAAAAAAGAGCAGGGAAAAGTTCCCTGCTCCCGTAAATACGCATTTCCCCGGTCAGTTGTTGATCAGCTTGTCGGACTCGTTGTTCCAGCTGTAAAGCTTGCGGATCTCCTTTCCTACCTTTTCGGAAGGATGTGCAGCCGCCTTCTTCTTCATCGCCTGGAAGTGAATCTGTCCGTTGTTCATATCCTGAATGAATTCGGAAGCGAAAGTGCCGTCCTGAATGTCGGAGAGGACTTTCTTCATGGCTTCCTTAACAGCCGGCGTCACAATCTTGGGTCCGGTTACATAATCGCCGTATTCAGCTGTGTTGGAGATCGAATATCTCATGCCCGCGAAACCGGACTGATAAATCAGATCGACAATCAGCTTCATCTCGTGAATGCACTCAAAGTACGCGTTGCGGGGATCATAACCTGCTTCGCACAGTACTTCGAATCCGGTCTGCATCAGAGCGCATACGCCGCCGCAGAGAACTGCCTGCTCGCCGAACAGGTCCGTTTCGGTCTCTGTCTTGAACGTCGTCTCCAGAATGCCCGCGCGCGCGCCGCCGATCGCCGCGCCATACGCAAGCGCCATATCCAGAGCCTTGCCTGTTGCGTCCTGCTCTACGGCAACAAGCATCGGCGTTCCCTTGCCTTCCTGATACTCCGAACGTACGGTGTGTCCGGGAGCCTTCGGAGCGATCATGGTTACATCGACGTCCTTGGGAGGAACAATCAGCTTGTAGTTGATATTAAAACCATGCGCAAACATCAGCATATCGCCTGCCTTTAAGTTCGGCTCGACATCCTTCTTGTACATGGCAGCCTGTTTCTCATCGTTAATCAGGATCATGATGATATCAGACTCTTTGACTGCCTGCGCGGTCGGCAGAACGGTCAGTCCCTGCGCCTCTGCCTTTGCCTTCGACCTTGAGCCCTCATAGAGACCTACGACAACATCGCAGCCGGAATCCTTAAGATTCAGCGCATGTGCGTGACCCTGGGAGCCATAGCCGATGATGCAGATTTTCTTCCCTTCAAGCAGGGAAATGTTACAGTCTTCCTGATAGAAAATTCTAGCTTCCGCCATTTTTCATTCCTCCATAATTGCTGTTCTATATCTGCCGGATTCCGCAGCTTCCGCGGTCTCCGGGATATACGCTGATTCAGTGAATCCTTTTTCCATCCTTGTCATACATCGGACGGACTGCGCCGTTCTCATCAATGTCAAGGACATTCTTCACGCCGCGTCCGAGACCGGCGACACCGGTGCGCGCGATTTCCAGAATTTCATAACCGTCCAGAAGGCGGACAAATGCTTCGATCTTCTCCTGTCCACCTGTCACCTCAATCATCAGACTCTCCGGTGCCACATCGATGATGCCCGCGCGGAAGATATTGGCAAGCGCAATAACACCCTGCCTCTGTGCGTCCGTACATGCGACTTTAATCATCGCAAGCTCTCTGTAAACCGACTCCTCCGGGCGCAGCTCATGAATGTCACGAACATCAATCAGCTTGCGCAGCTGTTTCTCGATCTGATCGAGGATGTCGTCATCTCCGGATGCCACAATCGTAATCCTTGTAATCAGAGGGTTTGCAGTTGTGCCGGCTGTGATGGATTCAATATTGTACCCGCGTCTTGAAAACAGCCCCGAAATCCGGCTCAGTACACCGGAAGTATTGTCTACCAGGAGCTGAAACACTTTTCTGTGCATCTCTTCCATAATCCTACCTCGTGCGGGAATCCGCTCATTTATATGCATTCTGTAGCAAATAGTATACAGAAATCGTATGAATGGCGATTGCACCTATTATAGGCTCGCTATTTGCAAATTGCAACGGCCGTAACGGCATTGTTCCATTTCAATTTCATATGCTTTATACGAAAAAGATATTATTAAATCATCCGTCTTTTCCGCTCTCACTGCACTTTGTCACGGCAAGCGTACCTGTCCTTGTGATTTCCACAATCCGGATTGTTTTGAACGTATCCAGAAACATCTGAACGCGCTCCGGCGTATCGCAGATCTGAATCGTCATTAATGACCCTGACATATCCACGATCTGCGCGCCCATGATCGAACAGTTCTCCATGATGTCGCGCCGGTTCGTCCTGTTGTAATGCACTTTGATCAGCATCAGCTCTCTGCTGACGGCTTCCTGCTCGGAAAATGTCTTGACCTTGATGACATCCAGCTTTTTATTCAGCTGTTTCTCGATCTGCTCGAGTGTTTTGTCATCTCCGGATGACACAATGACCATGTGAGACACCGTATGGTCATCGGTTTCTCCTACAGCCAGAGAATCGATGTTAAAACACCGGCGCCAGAACAGCCCGGCGACTTTGCACAGTACGCCGGCACGGTTTTCAACCAGTACAGAATAAATCCGTTTCATTCCATTCCTCCTCCTCAGGCCAGCGCGTCTTTACTGACATGCGCTTCCAGAAGAACACTGTTTCCGCTTCCAAGAAAACGCCGGACGGCGTCCTGTATGTCCGCGTTATCGGTGAGACGGATATATTCCATGTCATAGGCACCGGTCAGATATTCCAGCTTCGGATATTCTCCGAGATCCGTGACCGCAAAGCGGTCATGCAGATGCAGGTGCTGATATTGCCGCACAAGACCCAGGGTATTATTGCGCAGAACCACAACTTTTGCCGGAATATGATACTGCCGCATGGTCGAAAGTTCCATCATGGACATCTGGAAACCGCCGTCTCCGCAGACTGCGACAACCTGCCTTTCAGGATCTGCCAGCTGCGCCCCCATCGCGGCAGGCAGCGCGTATCCCATGGTTCCCATGCCGCCGCTGGTTAAAAATCTGCCTTCGCGGATAATGCAGTTCGTGCAGGACCAGAGCTGATTCTGCCCCACGTCCGCCACATACACCGCGTTCCCGTCCATTGCTTCCGAAAGCGCATGAATAAATGCTGCCGGATTCACGCAGCCGTCCGGGCTGTTTTTCCCGCGAGCCTCTTCTTTCTGTTCCTTCCACTGCTTCCGGTACGCGCAAAGCTGCGAAATGAAGTCGTCGCAGCTGACTCTGATATCCTCTTTCAAAAACGCCTGCAGAACATGCGAGACATCTCCGACAAGCGGGATCGTCGGCCCCGCGTTCTTTCCGATTTCCGCGGGATCCACATCAATGTGAACCAGAATTTTACCTTTAAGAATCAGATCCGGCTGGGAAATCGAACGGTCTGCCACCCTCGCACCGATCATAATGATCATATCCGCCTCATTCATCGCACGGTTCCCGCAGGCATCGCCGTTGTTCCCGACCATACCGAAAAACAGCGGATGATCAGTAGGAAGCACGCCAAGCCCCATCATTGTGCAGACAACCGGAATGTGATACTTTTCCGCAAAAATCCGGACCAGAGACGCCGCGCCGGAAAGAAAAGTTCCGCCGCCGGCACACAGAATCGGTCTTTTCGCCCTGGAAAGCTCCGATATGACCTTTTTTATCTGCACCGCGTGTCCTTCGACTGTCGGCTTGTACGTGCGCATTTTCACTTCTTCCGGATAGAAAAAATGAGAAAGCTTTTCATGCTGCACATCGACAGGCACATCGATCAGAACAGGGCCTTTCCGTCCTGTCGTCGCGATTGTGAAAGCTTCCTTCATGATTCTGGGAATATCCTGCACGTCACGAACGATATAGCTGTATTTGACAAAGGATTCGCAGGCACCGGAAATGTCAGCCTCCTGAAAAACATCGCTGCCCATCAGCGTCGAATCCACCTGCCCCGTAATGCAGACGAGAGGGATGCTGTCAGCGAATGCGGTCGCGATACCTGTAATCAGATTTTCAGCCCCGGGTCCGCTCGTCACGGCAACGACGCCCGGACGGCCGCTGATTCTGGCGTAGCCGCTTGCCGCGTGCGCGGCGTTCTGCTCCTGACGGATCAGAACCGAATGGATCTGTGTTCCGTAAAGGCTGTCAAACAAAGGGGCAATCGCAACCCCCGGATAACCGAACACATATTCTACCTTCTCATTTATCAAACACTTTGCAATTGCTTCCGCACCTGTCATTTCAAATCTCCGCACAAGTATGAATAAACTCTGTCTGTTCTGTCTTCTGTGTATTAGTGTCCGAAAAGCCTTGCAAGAGGCGATACCACGTCACTGAGTGCCTTGATCGAGTTGTTCAGACGCTCAAAATCGATCTCGCTGATTTTCGTAACCGCATTCGTTAAATTGCCGGAATTGTCCGCGACAAGCGTATCGATATCTTTCATAATCGCGTCAATATTGTTCAATGTATTCTGCGCGGCCAGGGCTGTATCCTGTACGTCACGCATCACAGCCGACGCTTTGGGAAGAAGAATAGCCGCGGAGAACAAAAGAATAACCGCGATACACCAGCCTGCTGCCGCAGCCGCCTTCTGTGACGCCGCGGTCTTCTTCTGCTCCTGCAAAATCTGCTCCAAAAGTTCGTGGTCGCTCTGCTGCGGCGCATCCAGCGCCTGATTTATGGTATCCGGCTTCCCGCTGCTCATCTGCGGCATCGTGTCCCTCCTTGTCATTTTCTTCCTGTGACAGCTTCCATCCTTCGGGTATAAACAACCAAATTTTATCATCTTTACCATGGCGCTTCAATGCTGCATGGATGACAGGGCGGTGATGTTTTGCTATACTTCGTGATAAATAAAGACAGAGATCGGGGTATTGCGATATGGTCAGAAGGATAATCAGATCCGCCGCCTCTCTTATTTTTGTTTTCACGCTGCTGCTTCTTTCCGGGTGCGGCGCGGGAGAACAGGTAAAGGCGATGGAGGAATACAGATCGGGGATTACTTCTATATGTGACCAGCTGGCTGCATGTAATGACACGCTGGAGGGCATTGATCCGGAATCGGAGGACGCGCAGAATCTCCTGCTCTCGACCGTCGATGACATCGCGCGTCTTTTCAATGAGGCGGCGCAGCTGCCTGCACCGGAAGGTTACAGCAAGGCGCAGGAAACTATGAGGTCGGCCGCGGACAGGATGCAGGAAGCGGATGAAGCTTATCATAAAGCCTTTGAAGCGGCCCCTTTCGATCAGACAGCCTTTAAGGAAGCACAGGAAGCCTATCACAGTGCGAACGGGCAGCTGCAGGATCTTCTGTCGCTCCTGCATTCCACTGCGCGCGACTGATATAGAAACGGCCGGAGCACCAGTCTCCGGCCGTTTTTCTCTGCTTATTATGTCATGCCTTGTATTTCACAAGCATGAATTTCTTCTTGCCGCGCTTTACAAGCATGCCGTCCCTCAGCTGCTCCTTCGCGTAGGTCTTTTTGAAATCGTCAATCCGTACGCCGTCCGCTGTCACACCGCCCTGCTGTACGTTCCGTCTTGCTTCCGCTCTGGAAGGAGCAAGCTCCGCCTTGACGAGAATGTTCAGGATGTCAATCGTTCCGTCTTCCTGAAAATCTTCATCCGTAAGAACCTTTTCCGGTACATTTGCGCCTTCCACGGGACCCGCGCCGCCAAACAGAGCCTGCGCGCCGGCTTCCGCCTTTTTCGCCTCATCTTCGCCGTGAACTAATGTTGTAAGCTCATGCGCGAGAATTTTCTTGGCCTCGTTCAGACGGCTTCCTTCCCAGTGATCCATCTCGTCAATCTGCTCAAGAGGCAGGAAAGTCATCATGCGAAGGAACTTCAGTACATCCGCGTCGTCGACATTTCTCCAGTACTGGTAGAAGTCATACGGCTTTGTTTTGTCGGGGTCGAGCCAGACCGCGCCGCCCGCTGTTTTGCCCATCTTTGTGCCGTCGTGCTTGAGCAGCAGAGAAATGGTCATCGCGTACGCGTCTTTGGAAAGCTTCTTCCGGATCAGGTCAATGCCGCCCAGCATGTTCGACCACTGGTCATCGCCGCCGAACTGCATCTGGCAGCCGTAATCCTGATACAGTCTGTAAAAGTCGTAGCTCTGCATCAGCATGTAGGAGAACTCAAGGAACGAAAGACCATCCTTCATCCGGTTGACATAGCATCTCGCGCGGAGCATCTCGTTCACATTGAAACACGGCCCGATATCCCGCATGAAATCAAGGAAATTCAGATTCCGGAGCCAGTCCGCGTTGTTGACGATCTGCGCCTTTCCGGGTCCGAAATCGATGAAGCGGCTCATCTGTTTACGGAAGCACTCTACATTGTGATCGATGGTTTCCACCGTCATCATCTTGCGCATGTCCGAACGTCCCGAAGGATCGCCGATCATGGCCGTACCGCCGCCGACAAGAGCAATCGGGTGGTTGCCTCTTTCCTGCATTCTCTTCATCAGAAGCAGTGCCATGAAATGGCCCACATGCAGAGAATCCGCGGTAGGATCAAAGCCGATGTAGAACGTCGCCCTGCCGTTGTCAATCAGATCCGCGATCTCCTTCTCGTCGGTCTGCTGCGCCAGAAGCCCTCTGGCTTTTAATTCCTCGCTTAATTTCATTCCCTGTTCCATTCTGCGTTTACTCCCTCTATGTTTCTGTGCCGGATCACCGGCATTTTCTTTCGTGTGACAATATGTTATTTCTTCCACGCAAGGCTGTTGATCTCGACCTTGCGGTCCCGGAGCATCAGATCCTGCACTGCCTCGGACGGATTCTTTCCCTCGAACAAAACAGCGCACACCTGATCGATAATCGGTGTCTCGATGCCGTATTTTTCCGACATCTGTCTGGCAGCCTTCGCGCTGTAGACGCCTTCCACGACCTGCTGCACTTGCTTCATCGCTTCATCCGCGGTTTTTCCCTGTCCGATCAGGATGCCTGCTCTGCGGTTCCTGGAATGCATGGAAGCGCAGGTAACGATCAGGTCGCCGATACCAGTTAAACCGGAAAAGGTTTCAAAGCTGCCGCCGGCTGCAATTCCAAGTCTTGCGATCTCGTGTATGCCTCTGGTAATCAGCGCCGCTTTTGTATTGTCGCCGTAGCCGAGTCCGTCTGCGATGCCGGCAGCAAGCGCAACGACATTCTTGAGCGAGGCGCCGATCTGCATGCCGAGGACATCCGGGCTCGTATAGACGCGGAAGACCCCGCTCATAAAGATATCCTGCACGTACTTCGCGATTTCTTCGGTTTCTGCACCGGCAACGATTGCTGTCGGAAGGCCCTTTCCGACCTCTTCGGCATGCGTCGGACCGCACAGGACCGCGGTTCTGCACTGCGGGATTTCCTGACGGATAATCTGCGTCAGGGTATAAAGCGTATTCTCTTCAATGCCTTTTGCCACGGAAACGATCAGCTGATCCTTCTGTACGAAAGGAGCCATAGCCCTCGCCGTGCTCCTTGTAAAAGGCGAAGGCACCGCAAGAACCAGAAGGTCCTTTCCTTCTATGGTCTTTTCAAGATCCGTGGAAGCATGCACGCGCTCCGGCAGCATGACTCCCGGAAGCTTTACGCGCTGCTGATGTTCGTTGTTGATCATATCGACTTCATCCTGTGAAATCGTCCAGACCGATACATCGTGTCCTTTGGATGTAAGTTCGAAAGTCAGCGCCGTTCCCCAGCTGCCCGCTCCGATCATACCAATATTAGCCATATAGTCAGCCCTTTCCCGCGGATACTCCCCGCGTCTTAGTTTATTTTGGGTTGTTTTTTCGGAAAATATAGGTCTTCCGCTCATTCCCCCGCAGAAGCCTTCGTATATTCGCGCGGTGCCTGTAGTACGCAAGTGCTGTCAGGAGCGCCATAATGACATACATCTCGATCAGTACGCTCTGCGGAGCCGGCGCGTAAACACCGAGCTGCCCTTCAATGACCAGAAGAACGAAGCACCCGAGATACAGAATCAGCGAGCCGAGCGATACATAATGCGTTAACAGAAACGGAATGAAAAACAAAAGAATCGCGGCCGGCAGAAACGTCCAGTGAAACGAGAAGAATACAAAACCCGCCATGACCGCGACGCCCTTGCCTCCCCGGAACTTCATATAGCACGGGAAGTCGTGTCCTAAAACGCAGCCTGCAAGCGCGTAAATTTTCAGAAGGTAAATCAGTTCCGGATACTTTGCTCCCAGCAGCGCCTGCACCGTAAAGAGTGCGAAAAATGACTTGAAGGTGTCCATAAAGAAAACAAGGAGCCCGTCCTTTGTCCCCATGACACGCATCGCATTTGTCGTTCCCGCATTGCCCGAGCCGTGCTCGCGGATGTCGATCCCCCTCATCCTGCCGACAATAAACGCCGACTGAATCATTCCGAAAGCATAACCTATGAGAAGACATAAAAGCCGTACGCCCATTTATTTGTCCTCGTTTCTCTCCCGGATAATGAACCGCAGCGGTGTTCCGCGGAACCCGAATGTCTCGCGGATCTGATTTTCGATGTATCTCTGATAGGAAAAATGCATCAGATACCGGTAATTCACAAAAAGTACAAAGGTCGGCGGCTTTACGCCGGACTGCGTAGCGTAATAGATCTTGAGCATCTTGCCTTTATCCTGCGGCGGCTGCTGCATAACAGCGGCTTCCGTAATAATCTCGTTCAAAACGCCGGTCTGAATCCGCATGCTCTGGTTGGCGTGCACGAGATCGACCTCGTCATAGATCTTGTTCATCCGCTGTCCTGTCAATGCGGAGATATAAATGATTTCGGCATACGGAATAAAGGAAAGAATCTGATGGATCTTGTCCGTGAACTTTTTCATCGTGGAATTGTCTTTCTCGACCGCATCCCACTTATTCACGGCGACAATAACCGCTTTGCCTTTATCGTGCGCGATGCCGGCAATCTTGGCATCCTGTTCCGTTACGCCTTCCTGCGCGTTAATGACAAGAAGCGCAATGTCCGCCCGGTCCACCGCTGCAACTGCGCGGATGATCATGTACCGTTCCAGATCTTCCGTGATCTTATTTCTTCTTCGAAGACCCGCGGTGTCTATAAAAACATACTCCCTGCCGTCATGCTTCACCCGCGTATCGATCGCGTCCCGCGTCGTACCCGCAATATCCGATACGATGACCCGGTCCTCACCGATCAGCCGGTTTACAATCGAAGATTTTCCAACATTCGGCTTTCCGATGATCGCGACCCTGACGGCATCGTCTTCCACGTCCGCCGAATCTCCTTCCGGGAAATGCTTCGCGACTTCTTCCAGCAGGTCGCCAAGGCCCATTTTGTTGACCGAGGAGACCGGGAACGGATCTCCGATTCCCAGATTATAAAATTCATAAACGTCCGCGATCTGCGCCGTCGGTTTGTCAACCTTGTTGACGGTAAGGACAATGGGTTTGCCGCTTCTTCGCAGCATTTCACAGACTTTCTGGTCCGCATCCTGAACACCGGATTTGACATCGACAAGGAAGATGATGACATCCGCCATTTCAATCGCGATTTCCGCCTGCTCCCGCATCTTGGCAAGAATGATGTCCCCGGTATCCGGCTCGATACCGCCTGTGTCAATCAGTGTAAAATCATGGTTCAGCCAGCTGCAGTCCGCGTAGATCCGGTCTCTTGTCACGCCGGGGGTATCTTCCACAATCGAGATCTTTTCGCCGGCAATGGCATTGAAAAGCGTTGACTTTCCGACATTCGGTCTTCCTACGATCGCTACGATCGGATTTCTCTTTTTAGCCATAATTTTTCCTTTTCCTGTACTGTATCAAAGATATCCAAGACTGCATTGTATCATAAACCGTGATGTTTTTCCTCACAGGATCGATATTCTCTTGCTATCAAAGGCCAAGTTCTATAGAATAAGGTTGCCTGCCGGAAAACTCCGGTAACGGCATTTTGGAACATATGAGCCTTTAAAGGAGTTAATACATGTCTGATTTAGAACTGCATCAGCAGCTGGAACGCAGAATTCCCGTTGCGCCGCTCAAGCTGATCGTCATGCCTTCCGCCGAGAAATTCGGCAGCGAAGTTAACGATTATCTGGTATCCTTCCGCAAGAAATACGATACGGTCGGAAAGGACGATCCCGCTTTCAAGGATTATGTGCAGGACGACTACCGCATGCGAGTGGAGGCTGTCCGCTTCAGCGACGGTGAAGGCAAGGGCGTTATTCTGGATTCCTGCCGCGGCAAGGACATCTTCATCATCACCGATGTAACCAACCATTACATCACCTACAAGATGAACGGTTTCCTGAATCATATGTCGCCCGACGACCACTTTCAGGATTTAAAGCGCATCATCGCCGCGATTAACGGCAAGGCGGCGCGGGTCAGCGTAATCATGCCTTTCCTGTACGAGGGGCGTCAGCATAAAAGAGCCGGCCGCGAATCTCTCGATGCCGCAATTATGTATAAGGAACTGGTTGATCTGGGCGTTTCCAACTTTATGACGTTCGATGCGCACGATCCCAGAATCACCAATGTTGCTCCGCTGTCCAAGTTCGACAACTTCATTTCCCCTTATCAGTTCCTGCGGGAAATCATGCACGCGTTCCCTGACATTATTCTTGATAAAGAGCACTTTGTTGTCATCAGTCCGGATGAGGGAGCGCTTGACCGTGCGGTTTTCTTTGCGAATGTCATCGGCGCGGACACCGGCATGTTCTACAAACGGCGTGATTATTCCGTTATCAAGAACGGGAAGAATCCGATTGTCGCGCATGAATTTCTGGGGACAGACCTCTCGGGCAAGGATGTCATCGTCATGGATGACATGATCTCTTCGGGCGGCTCCATTCTGGATACCGCGAAGCAGCTGAAGGCCCTGCACGCAAGGCACGTCTTCCTCTGCACGACATTCGGCCTGTTTACCGACGGCCTTGACGCGTTTGACGCGGCTTACGCGGAAGGAAGCTTTGATCTTGTTGTTACGACGAATCTGACCTGTCAGCCGGAAGGCCTGTCGCAAAGAGCATGGTTCCGTCCGGCGGACATGAGCAAGTACATGGCGACCATCATCGATTTCTTCAATCATGACGCTTCGATTGACAAGATGTCAACACCGACCGAAAAGATTCACGAGCTCCTTAAGAAATTCAACACGCATGAAGAAGCGGAATTCCGCAAAGCGCAGCTGGCAATTGACGAGACGGAGTTCTGACGACTACCGGAAGGCATCTCTGATCCATCTTATTTTCAGCCTGCCGCCGCAGGGCTCCACACAGACGACATCAAATCTCACAGGTTTATCCTGTGAGATTTGTTTTTTATAAAGATAATATTCCGCGGCCAGACGGATTTTTGCCTGTTTGGCCGATGTGACCGCTTCTTCCGGCGTACCGCATGCGCCGCCGGATCTGTATTTCACCTCAGCGAAAACAAGTGTATCCCCATCCTCCGCGATCAGGTCAATCTCTGCGGCTCTTCCGTCCCGGAAGTTCCGGTCCAGGACTGTGCAGCCATGCCCGCTAAGAAACAGGGCGGCCGCCGTTTCTGCGGTTTTCCCCGCAGTATGGTTATTTCCGCGTGCCTTCGCCATACGTCAGTTTCCGATAAAATGCGTAATGAAAGTCCGCCTGTGGATCGGGCACGGTCCGTATTTACGGAGCGCCGAGATGTGCGCTTTTGTCCCATACCCCTTATGTGCGGCAAAACCATATTCCGGATACCGGCGGTCGTATTCCTCCATCAGCCGGTCACGGGTCACTTTCGCGAGGATGCTTGCCGCCGCGATCGAAGCGCACCTGGCATCCCCTTTGATGATACCCGTCTGCGGAATATCCAGATCGGGGATCGTCACGGCATCCACGACGAGGACATCCGGAGATACCTTTTCTCCTTGTGCAGTCGTAAGACCGTTTACCGCCGCCCGCATTGCTTCATAAGTCGCCTGCAGAATATTGATCTCATCGATGCGCTGCGCGTCTACCAGCGCTACATGGAACGCATAGGCTTCTTTTCTGATCACATCATACAGCGCATCCCGCTTCTTCGCGGAAAGCTTCTTGGAATCATTCAGATACAGGATGTCCGTATCTTCCAGAAGAATGCAGGCGCCTGCAGCCACCGGTCCGGCGAGGGGGCCTCTTCCGGCTTCGTCAATGCCGGCGATCAGAAGTGTGCCGCCGCTTGCCAGCTTTCCCGCGAAAAGCGAACCGAACTTTTCATAAACGGCGTTCCGCTCGAAAGCGCGCAGTGCCGCGCTCCGCTCCTTTTCCTGCAATAGCCGGAGTTGTTTTTTCTGTTGTGCCTGTTCCTTTGCCGTCATCGTTTGTCTCTCACTGGTGTTTCAGGATTCCGAATCTGGAAAACGGATAAATGCGGAGCCACGCCCTGCCGATAATATCCTTCCGTTTAATATTGCCGACGTCCGGATATCGGGAATCCTCGCTGACATTGCGGTTGTCTCCAAGGACAAAGTACTCATCGTCTCCGAGCGTGATTTCTTCTGCCGCAAGCCCCGGATTCACCATCTGCTCCAGTCCGTAATGTTCCTCCAGCACCTTTCCGTTTATGTAGATTTTTCCCTGCTCGTCGATACGGACGCGCTCTCCGGGAAGACCGATGATCCGTTTGATAAAATAGGTTTTCTCCGCGTACTGATACGGGAAAATAATGATATCGAAGCGCTCCGGATCGCGAAAACGGTAGGTGACTTTATCCGCGATCAGCTGGTCGCCGTCCTCGAGCGTCGGCACCATCGAAGTGCCGTTTACATCGGTTCTCTGCGCGACGAAATGAATCAGCAGAAAGGACAGCAGAAGTACGGCCCCGAACCATAAAATATACTGAAAGGCCGCTCTGACAACTTTAGACATTGATTTCTCATTCCTCCGTTTCCGGAATTATTACAGACTGCCCGGGCAGATCGTCCAGTGTGATCCGTCCGGTTCTGCCGTTCTTGAAATCATCCAGCAGCTGATGCGCGCATCTTTTCAGATCCGGCTCTCCGCCTTTTAAAAGATAATTCCGGTTTGCGGCAATCTGCTCCATTACCCGAAGCACCGCCTTCGGATCTTCATAATTATCGTTTTCCTCCGGCAGCAGCGGATATGCGGCACTCCCGTATCTGTCCGGAATGACCTGCGGATAGTGTTCTCTTAAAAAGCGCAGGAGCCGCATCGAAAGTTCCTGTTCATCGAGGATTTCCTCCCGGATAGAACCGGTCAGCGCCAGCCGCAGTCCCACATTTGCATCCTCAAACTTCGGCCACAGGATGCCAGGCGTGTCCAGAAGCTCCAGCGTGAAGAACGCTCCGCCGCCGGTTCCAAGCTTCATGGAAACCCATTGTTTGCCCTTTGTGACGCCCGGCTTGTTTCCGGTCTTTGCACGTGCCTGCCCGGCAATCGAATTGATCAACGTAGATTTGCCGACATTCGGAATGCCGCAGACCATTGCCCGGACCGGACGGTTTTTGATGCCCCTTTTCAGGTCCTTTTCTCTCTTTGCCTTGGAAGCCTTCTGTACGGCATTTCTGATGATCGAAGCGCTCTGCCTGTCTCTCGAATCAACAGGCGCAACGGTGAATCCCTGCTGCTCATAATACTGTGTGAATATTCCGGTTGCCTTGCGGTCCGCAAGATCCGCTTTGCTCATGACAAGGATTCTGCCTTTTCCCTCACATAGCGCGTCAATATCCGGATTTCTTGATGAAACCGGTATTCTCGCGTCTACAATTTCGATGACAAGGTCGACCAGCCGGATATTCTCCTGCATCATCCGTTTCGCTTTGGTCATATGACCCGGGTACCACTGATAATCCATAAATCCGTCCTTTAATGTATAAAATGAAGGGAACCGCCGTGGCCGGGAAGTGCAAGCCAGGCGCTCCCCGTTATATCCGTTTCCCGGACAACGCCAATGCCCGCGCTTCTGGAGTCTTCACTTTCTCCCGGATGATCTCCGAGGACAAAATACTCATTATCCCCGAGCGTAATCAGAGAAGCCGCGATTCCGGCATCTTCTATTGTACCATAGGCAGAAGATCCTGCCGCCGGAATCCCGTTTACAAGAAGCTTTCCGTCCAGTATGCGGACCGTGTCCCCAGGGCCGGCCGCGACTCTTCGGATATAGGCCTGCGTCTGTTTGTTTCCACCCGGATAAAAGACGACAACATCCCCCGCTGCCGGTGATTTCATCCTGTAGGCAAGTTTATTGACGAATACGTTCTGGCCGGAGACAATGCCGCTCTCCATTCCCTTTCCCTTCATCACGACCCTCTGCCCGAACGCACGGACAAGGACGATCGCAAAAAAGACGGCGAGCACCGTATACAGCACCCACTCGATGATTTCATGCACAAGACGCATGCTGATGAGAGGCGTCTTATCTTCATAAAATCCGAGCCCGGAAGTGTGTCTTGTTTTTCTCATCTCATTTTTACCATAAAAAAGAAAGCCGCACATCCGTGCGGCTTACAGCGTTGCGAGCAAAAATTACTTTGTGATGTTCATCCGCTCCTTAACCTTAGCCTTCTTGCCGCTAAGCTGACGCAGATAGTTCAGTTTCGCTCTTCTGACTTTACCATGTCTTACAACTTCTACCTTCTCTACATTCGGAGAATACAGAGGCCATGTCTTCTCGACACCGATGCCGCTGGACTCCTTTCTTACAGTGAAGGTCGTGCGAACGCCGCCGCCCTGAATCTTTAAAACGGTGCCTTCAAAAACCTGGGTTCTTGAATGATCGCCTTCAACGATTCTGTTGTAGACACGTACTGTGTCGCCTGTGTTGAACTTGGAAACTTCTCTCTTCTGGGAAGCTTCGATTTCACTGATGATGCTCATATAATCTCCTTTTTCCGGGACATTCTTACGGTTTAAATATACCTGCGGCCATCGGGCCTCTCAGGCTGCCGCCCGTTCATTTCCGGCAGCAATACCGCAGAGGACTGTCTCCTTTACGCAACGTGAATAATTTATCATATTGAAACAGTGAATGCAAGTGGATTCACTGCTCCCTTTTTCTCCGTTTTTTCGGGGAAACCGGCGGATGCTCTTTCCTGTACGCTTCATACAACTCCGGGCGCCGGATTCTTGTCCGTTCGAGTGACTGCGCAAGTCTCCACTGATCTACCTTCGCGTGATCGCCGGACAGCAGGATCTGCGGAACCTCCCGGCCATGCCATACGGGCGGCCTTGAATACTGCGGATACTCCAGAAGACCGTTCATGAAAGAATCCGTCTCCGGTGAATCCTCGTTGTGCAGGACTCCCGGTATCAGTCTTGAAACTGCGTCCACGACCATCATGGCAGGAAGTTCTCCGCCGGTCAGTACGAAGTCGCCGATCGAAACCTGATCTGTCACGATTTCGTCAAGGACCCTCTCATCGATTCCCTCATAGTGGCCGCACAAAAGGATCAGGTCTTCTTCCTTCGCAAATTCCTGCGCTGTCTTCTGCGTAAAAACCGAGCCGGCCGGCGTCATATACACAACCCGGGCAGGCTTTTCCAGCCGCTGCGCGATTGATTTCCACGCGTCATAGACCGGCTGCGCCTGCATCAGCATGCCCGCGCCGCCGCCATAGGTGTAGTCATCCACCCGGTTATGCTTGTTCTGCGTGTAATCCCGGATATTGACAGCTTCCACGCTGATCTGTCCGTTCTTCATAGCCCTTGCCAGAATACTGGTATTGAGCCCTTGCAGAACCATCTCCGGGAACAGGGTAAGTATGTGAAATCTCATTGCTGCAAATCCATAAGGCCGGGCAGCAGGTGTACAAGAATACGTCCCTCCTCCGGCTTTGTCTCGAGAATACAGTCTCGGATTGCCGGGATCAGAACTTCGCGGCCGTCGTCCGTCGTTACACAGTAGACATCGTTCGCGCCGGTTCTTAACACATCGGTCAGGCTGCCAAGGCACTTCCCGTCATCCGTGAGAACGGAAAGGCCGATCAGATCCGGTATATAATACATGCCTTCCGGAAGCGGCGCAGCATCCTTTCTGTCAATCCACAGCTGCGCTCCGCGCAGGAGCCTCGCGGCATCCATATCCTCGATTCCGTCAAGGTGCAGAATCACGAATTTTCCGGAAAACCGCACGCCGCTGATCCTGACAGGTTTCTGCATTTGTCCTTCGTAAAGATACACATTTTTGTATTTTTTAAAACGGGAAGGATCGTCCGTAACAGGAAACACCTTCACATCCCCGCGCACACCATGTGTACCGGCAATCACGCCGACCTGAAAACGCTCCGTCATTTCACTCCTGTGTAACAGCTGCTCCGGATTCTCCCTCTGAAGGAACCTCCGTCTGCGCAGCCTCCGTCCCGCCGCCTTCGGATTCGATATTGACGTCCACAATAACATTGTCCTTTGTCGCGGCAGCCTTTACAACAGCACGGATCGCCTTGGCGATTCTTCCCTGTTTGCCGATGACTTTTCCCATATCGGAAGGAGCGACCGTAAGATCCACACGGATCACTCTTCCCTCCACTGTTTCGGTGACGACAACTTCATCCGGACGCGATACGAGAGCTTTCGCAATTACTTCTACCAATTCCTTCATGAAATTATCTCCCAAACAAAAAATGATTCAGCCGCGGATGCCGTGCCGTTCAGTTCTGCTTGGCAGCGTACTTCATGAGCTTCTTAACTACGGTCGTAGGCTGAGCTCCCTTCGCGATCCACGCGTTCACCTTCTCGAGGTCCATGCGGATTGTAGCGGGATTTGTGTTCGGATCATAAAAGCCGACCTCGTCAATTGCCTCTCCGTTACGGGGCTTGGAGGACTCCTGTACTACAACACGGTAAACCGCGAGCTTCTTCTGTCCGTTTCTTGCAAGTCTGATCTTAACCATTGTCTTTCTCCTTATCTTTCGTTGATCGTAATAATATATTTCAGAACGGGATATTCCCGGTTTCTGCGTTATCAGAACGGAAAGCCGCCGCGCCTTCCGAACCCCTGAAAGCCGCCCATGCCGCCGAAAGGATTCCCATGGCGTTTTCTGCCTGTCAGGCCGGGCATTTTCTTCACCATCTCCTGCATCTGCCGGAACTGCTTCAAAAAGCGGTTGACATCTGCAATATCATTGCCGGAGCCCCTGGCAATCCGGAACTTCCGCTGCGGGGTCAGGAGCTTGGGATTGGCACGCTCCGCGGGCGTCATCGAAAGGACAATCGCCTCAATCCGCGCGAGCTTTTTCTCGTCGACAGCTCCTTCGAGCTCGTCTTTACTGATACCAAGACCCGGCATCATGGCCAGAATGCTGCTCATGCCGCCGAGTTTGCGCATCTGCTTCATGGTATCCAGATAATCGTTGAAATCAAACCGGCCCTTTTTGAGCCTGTCTGTCATCTCTTTATTCTTTTTCTCGTCCTCTTCGGTCTGAACTTCCTGAGCCTTTTCAATCAAGGTTAAGACATCGCCCATGCCGAGAATTCTCGACGCCATGCGGTCCGGATGAAACTGCTCGAGATCCGCCATCTTCTCGCCCATACCAACGAAAAGAATCGGTTTTCCGGTCACGGCTTTTACGGAAAGCGCCGCGCCGCCTCTGGTATCGCCGTCCATCTTGGAAAGGATCACCCCGTCGATTCCGACCTTCTCATCGAAAGTCTTCGCGACGTTTACGGCTTCCTGGCCGGTCATCGCGTCAACCACGAGGAGCGACTGCGTAACATCTACGGTCCTGCGGATCTCCTGCAGCTCCCGCATCATGTCTTCGTCGATCTGAAGGCGCCCTGCCGTATCCAGAAGCACGACATTTCTATTGCTCTTTTCCGCGTAGGAAACCGCTTCCTTCGCGATTTCGCAAGGATCTTTGGAACCTTCCAGCGTAAAAACAGGCACGCCGGCCTTCTCGCCGTTCACCTGCAGCTGCCGGATTGCGCCGGGCCTGTAGACATCCAGCGCAGCCAGAAGAGGCCGTTTGCCCTTTAAGGTAAGCTTCGCCGCAAGCTTGGCCGCGGTTGTTGTCTTACCTGAGCCCTGCAGTCCGCACATCATGATCACCGTGATATCGCCGCCCTGCGCAAAGGATAGTTCTGTCGTCGCAGGGCCCATGAGTCTGATCATTTCCTCATTGACGATCTTGATCACCTGCTGCGCGGGATTCAGCCCGTTCATGACATCACTGCCCACCGCTCTTTGCGAGACGGTGTTCACGAACTGCTTGACGACCTTGAAATTAACGTCGGCTTCCAGAAGCGCCATCTTGACTTCCTTCATCGCCTGCGTTACATCGCTTTCGGAGAGCTTTCCCTTTCCGGAAAGCTTGCGGAAGACATTACTGAGTTTTTCGGACAGGCTTTCGAATGCCATGGCTTATAATTCCTTCTTAATAACCGATACTGCGGAAACAACTCCCTCCGGTGTTACACTGCCGTCCCGTGCCGCTTTTTCAAGTCCGTCACAGACGCTGCGGATCCGCCGGAACCTTGCAATCAGAGAAAGCTTCTGCTCGTACTCCTGCATCTGCTGCGTAGCACGCCGCAGCAGATCCGAGACAGCCTGCTTGCTGATCTTATGCTCCTGTGCAATCTCATTCAGTGAAAGATCATGATAAACCGCATCCTCATAGATTTTCTGCTGATGCGGTGTCAGAAGACTTCCGTAGAAATCATACAGGATTCCGTTTTCGACAATTTTATCCATTTTCCGAACCCACTTGACCCATTTTACAAGCGCGGCCGGCATGTGTCAAGTGTTTTTTCTTGACCCCTGCACGGGGATTGTATGCTGCCGCCCCGTCCTCTATCATCTGCGTAAAACAGTAGCGTCAAGTGAAACATTCCCCTTGATTCCCTGCACCTGTCCGGTTGTACTGTACTGCCACATCGAGAACCTGTACGGGAAATACAGATTCCCGTCGTAGCTTGCGATCCATTTACTGTAACCTTCAAGCTTGTCAATATCGACCCGCATAATCATCTGCGCGAGATTTCCGTAAACCAGCGTTCTGTATCCCGACTCCGCAGCGGCATCGCAGAAATCCAGCACCGCCTGCGTGCGCTCTGACTTTTTGAGGCGCGGTTTTGCCTCCTCCCCGTCTTCGTTTTCCAGTTCCGTCATCATAACCGCAACCGGATACGAAATCTGCGATTTATAATCTTCCAGGACAGAAGCAAGGTATTCCGCGTCTTCCCTGCCTTCCTTTGCGCCCGTTACCGGTGTCTCAAAATAAACACCGACATTGATTCCCGCTTTTGCAGCGCCCCTTATGTTGGCATCCAGCCGCCTGTCTGTATAAAGCACTCCGTTCTGATCGCGGCCCGCCGCGCGGATCATTGCGAAGCTGATGCCGCCTTCCGCAGCCGCCGGCCAGTCGATTTCTCCGTTTTCGGAAGAAATGTCGACGCCTCTCGTTATGGATACGTCCTCGTCGTCGCCGACATACTGCAGCACGCCAGCCTCGTCGGTTTTAAAATCCGACGAACGGAAGCCGTTCGCGGCAAGCCCTGACAGCACCGGATAAAAATAATACCGTCCTCCGCTGACAACAACGATATCATCCGGGAAAATACCGCGCAGCATTGCCGCCGTACTGTTTCCGGATTCGAGCGAAGACTGAATCTGCATCAGAATCTCGCTCCTTGTCTGACTGGCAGCCTGCACCTTTGCGCCCGCCACGCGGCTTTCCAGCTCGTCCGCGGTATAAAGCGTCTTGTCCTTGCCTTCGATGGCCGCGATCTGCTTTTTCACGGCGGAAAGGTCTCTGGACGCTTTTCTGTAGCGCAGCAGCATGAAAAAGCAGGCGCAGAGCGCCGCAAGCGTCATAAGACAGAGTATGATCACATTGATCAGATATAAAGTTCTATCCCTGTTCGGGTTGCCGTTGTCCTTCCGGCCGGAGGCGTTTGTTTTCACGCTTGCAAGTTACTCCTTTCAGCACTCCTCGTCCGAAGTATCGAAGAGCGCCGCCACATAAGCGTCCGGATCAAAGCGCTGGAGATCATCCAGCTGTTCTCCGACACCGATATATTTCACCGGTATTCCAAGCTCGGACTGCACCGCGATCGCGATGCCTCCCTTTGAGGTTCCGTCCATTTTCGTCAGAACAACGCCGGTCAGCTTCGCCACATCCGAGAACTCTCTTGCCTGCGAGAGCGCATTCTGTCCTGTCGCGGCATCCAGAACAAGCAGATTTTCCCGCTTGCAGTCCGGATACTCGCGTGAAATAATGCGGTCCAGCTTCGCGAGTTCCTGCATCAGGTTTTTCTTATTGTGCAGCCGGCCTGCCGTATCAATCAGAAGGACGTCCGTGTGACGGGCTTTCGCCGCCGTCACCGCGTCGTAGACAACACTGCCCGGATCTGCTCCCTCGGCGCCGGAAATCATATCGACGCCCGCACGCTGACACCAGACTTCCAGTTGATCTTTCGCGGCCGCCCGGAAAGTATCGGCCGCGGCGATTAAAACCTTTCGTCCATCTGCCTTGTAGATCGACGCAAGCTTTGCGACGCTCGTTGTCTTGCCGACGCCGTTGACACCGATGATCAGTACAACCGACGGACCTTTTTCAAAATCATACGCGTCTTCGCCGACGTGCATCTGTTCACGGATGTTCTGAATCAGCAGTTCTCTGCACTGCGCGGGATCCTTGATATGCTGTTCCCGGACCTGTTTTTTCAGCTTTGTCAGAATTTCATCTGTCGCGGAGACACCGATGTCGCCCGTAATCATAATCTCTTCGAGTTCTTCGTAGAAGTCCCCGTCAATCTGCGCCGTGCCCGAAAACAGACGGTCCATTCCCGAAATCACACCGTCGCGCGTTCTGGAAAGGCCTTCCCTCAGCCGCGCAAAAAAACCCTTTTTCTTTTCTTTTTCTTCAGCCATCGGTCACCTTTCTGTAAATCGTTGTTTATGCTGTCAGGTCCTTGTCATCGATCAGACTGACACTGACAAGTGTCGATACGCCTTTTTCCTGCATCGTGATTCCGTATAACCTGTCGGCGCGGTCCATGGTTCCGCGTCTGTGCGTAATCACGATAAACTGTGTGTTCTTCGTCAGCTTATGAAGATATCCCGCAAACCGCCCGACATTGCTCTCGTCAAGTGCCGCCTCGATTTCGTCGAGAAGGCAGAACGGCGAAGGCTTGAGATTCTGAATCGCGAACAGAAGGGAAATCGCGGTCAGAGACTTCTCTCCGCCGGACATCTGCATCATGTTCTGCAGCTTCTTTCCCGGCGGCTGCGCGATCACACGCACGCCTGCTTCCAGAATATCCTGATCTTCTACCAGCTCGAGTCTGCCTGTTCCGCCGCCGAAAAGTTCCTTGAAGACCTTGTCGAATTCCTTCTGAATCAAAGAGAACTGTGTGCGGAACTGCGAACGCATCGCGCTATCGAGCTGCGCGATAATCTGTTCCAGATCCTTCTGTGCCGCCATGATATCGTCCGCCTGTTTCTTTGTAAACTCATAGCGCTCGGAGACGGATTTGTACTCTTCAATGGCATTCACATTGACATTGCCGAGTCCCTTGATGGTGGCCTTAAATTCACCTGCAAGCTTCTTCATTTCGGAAAGGTCGCGGGGCGGCTCTTCCCGGAGCTCTTCCGCCTGCAGCGGCGTCAGCTCATATTCGTTCCAGAGGTAATTAATCCTCTCCTCGATCGTCTCTTCCAGCCGCTTTTTCTGTTCTTCAAGACGGTATACTTCCTTATCCAGCTGCGCCTTTGTCTCGGAGAGCGTGTCTCTTCTTTCAAACAGTTTCTTCATGCGGGAAGAGAGCTCTTCTTTATCCTGCGACGCGCTGATGAGAAGCTGTTTGTCCTTTTCCAGCGCTTCGCCCGAGGAATCCAGCGTTCTCTGCGTCTCCTCAATCAGACGCTTTCTGGACTCGATATCGTCCGATCCCTTGTCGATGCTGCCGAGGATTTCCGAAAGTTCCTGCTGCAGCTGCAAAACATCATCGCCGATTCTGGAAAGCTCCTGTTCTCCAAAAGCGGCGCTCTGCCGCTTTTTCTCGATTTCCACGTTAAAGGAAGCGGTAACATCCGCTTCGGCGTGCTCCCTCTCATCGAGCTCCGATTTTTTAACAAGCAGCCTTTCGATCTCTGCGTTCGTGTCCTTTTCAAACTGCAAGGAGGCCGTTTCCTGCGCCCGGATATCTTCTTCCTCCTTCTGCAGCGCCTGCGTAGTCTTTTCTATTTCGCTGTTCTCGGCACGCAGGGCATCATAGTTTCCACTGCTCTCGTTCTTTTTCTCTTCTTCCTGCCGGATTTGCAGCCGTTTTGTGTTCAGCTCGAGCATTTTCGTCTGCTGCAGCGTATGAATATTCTCGAGCTTTCCGCGGAGAACGTTCCTTTCATTCTTCACGTTCTCGATCTGCTCTTCCAGCGCCTCCATCTGTTTTTTCTGTTCTTCGGCGTTCTTCTGCAGCTCCGCAATTTCTCTTCTTCTGCCGAGGAGATTGTCTTTATTGCGGAAAGCACCGCCTGAAACCGAGCCGCCGACGTTGAACTGCTCTCCGCCGAGCGTGACAATCCGCACCTTATGCTGATATTTCACGGCAATGCGATAAGCATTGTCGTAAGTGTCAACGACCAGAACCCTGCCCAGGAGATGCCGCGCCACGCTTCTGTGTTCGGGTGCTGTGCGGACAAGCGTGTCCGCGGTTCCGATCACCCCCGGTTCTTTCAGCGCAGGAGATGCGCCAAAGCCCGAAGAGCTGCCGATATCCGAAAGCGGCAGGAACGTCGCGCGGCCTGCCTTTTCTCTTTTGAGCAGCGAGATCATCTGCTTGCTCGTCGCATTGTCCGTGGTGACAATATTCTGAATGCTGCCGCCGAGCGCGGTCTCGATCGCGGTTTCATAGGCCGGGTCTGTTTTGATCAGATCCGCGACAACGCCGACAATCCCGCTGTTAGTGTCCCGGCACTCCATCACGCGGCGGACCGCGTTGCCAAAGCCTTCATAGCGCTCGGTCAGGTTCAAAAGAGCATCCAGTCTGGATTTTGTCTGATGGTACTGCGATTCTTCCGCACGAAGTTTCTGGTCGGTGCCGGTAAGCTGTGTCTTTTTCTGCGCAATCGCTTCTTCGGTCTCTTTTTCTTTCTGCGCAAGATCCGCGTTTTCAGCCGCCGCCTCCTGAAACGCCTTCTGCAGATCCGAAAGTCTTCTGTCGTGCTCGGACTCCTCGCTGCGGACGGAAATAAGCTTCGAGGAAAGCGCGGCCTTCCGCAGTTCCAGCTGCTGCTTTCTTTCAGAAAGAGCCGCCATCCCGGACTTGATCTGCGCCCTGGTATTCAAAAGGTCCAGAATCTGATTCCGCTTCTGTTCGATTTCATCTGAAAGAGAAGACAGTTCCTCCTGCAGACGGGTCAGATTTTCCGAGGCACCTCTCTGCCGCTGCACAAGCGCAGCGATTTCATCCAGCGTTTTCTGCCGCCCGGCAGCGGCTGCTTCCTGTTCCTTCTGCCTCTGCGCAAGCTGCGCCCGGACATCACTTTCTCTTTTATGGAAATGCTCGGAGCTTTTCTCGGCGGAGCTGATCTGCTCTCTGTAGACTTTGATATTTCCTTCCAGACGGCTCCTGACCATGCCGGCATCATTGATCCGGTTTCTGGCTTCTTCCGTCTCCTTTTCCAGCGTTTCCAGCCGCGTCTGCGCCGTGGCATAGTCTTCCTTGACCTTTTCAAATTCACTGGAAGCCGACGAGAGTTCGGCCGAAGTATCCTGCAGCTTTCTGCCGGCTTCGGACAGAAGCTCCTTGTTCTTTCCGTTCTCCAGAAGGAAAATGTTCGCGTCCAGATGCCGGAGCTCTTCCATGGTCTTTAAATAGATTCTGGCTTTTTCTGACTGGCGCTCCAAAGGACCGACTTGCTTCTGCAGCTCGGCAACGATATCGTTGACACGGACGAGATTTGCCTTTTCATTATCAAGCTTTTTCTGTGCCTCGTTCTTGCGCTTTTTATACTTGACAATGCCGACCGCTTCGTCAAAGAGTTCGCGGCGGTCTTCCGGCTTGTCTGACAGAATCTTTTCAATCTGTCCCTGGCCGATAATTGAATAGCCCTCTTTCCCGATACCTGTGTCATAAAAAAGCTCCTGTACGTCCCGGAGCCGGACCTGCACGCCGTTGATCAGATATTCGCTTTCACCGCTTCGGAAAAGTCTCCGTGCAACTGTAACTTCCTGATAGTCGGTCGGCAGCCGGTGATCCGAGTTATCCATCGTGATTGCGACATATGCGTAAGAGAGAGGCTTTCGCAGCTCTGTCCCCGCAAAAATAACATCCTGCATGTTGCCGCCGCGAAGCGACTTCGCACTCTGCTCACCGAGGACCCAGCGGACGGCGTCACCGACATTGCTCTTGCCTGATCCGTTCGGACCTACGATCGCTGTAAACCCGTCATGGAATTCGAGCTTGATTTTATTTGCGAAAGATTTGAAACCCTGAATTTCGATACTCTTAAGATACATAGACACCTGCGGCAGAGGCAGCATTACGCCTTCTGCTTCTTTCTCTCAAGCAGGACATGATACGCGGCCTCCTGCTCTGCCGCTTTCTTCGACCGTCCGCTTCCCTGCGCGGCACGTTTTCCGTTTATCACGGCCGCCGCCGTGTACGTTTTCCGGTGGCCGGGGCCTTCTTCCCCGATGATTTCATACTGCAGAGAGGCTCCGTCTTTCTGACAGCTTTCCTGCAGTATGGATTTCGCGTCGTAAAAGAGCAGCTTGCCTTCCAGATCCGAAAGGATAAACTGCAGTATAAATTTCTCCGGTGCCTGCGCGCTTCCGCTGTCAAGATACATGGCGCCGATCACGGCTTCCATAACATCGGAGACAATGGAGTCCTTCTCCCTGCCGCCGCCGGCTTCCTCGCCTTTACCGAGACGGATAAACTGTTCGAGTCCGATATCTCTCGCGCAGTAAGCAAGCGCCGGCTCGCAGACCAGCGAGGCACGGATTTTCGTGAGTTCTCCTTCCCGCTTATCCTCGTACTTATTGTACAGAAAAACACTGGACACCATCTCCAGCACGGAATCCCCGAGAAACTCCAGCCGCTCATAGTCTTCGAATCGGCGGATTTTCTGTTCGTTCGCGTAAGAGGTATGTGTCAGCGCACATTCCAGATAGTAAACATTATGGAAAGTATAGCCGATTCTTTTCTCCAGTTCAGAAAGCGATGGCTTTTCCATTACTGCTCTTCTCCTCTGGCGTTCCTGATCATTTCCAGCGCCTCTTCGACGGTTCCTATCTGCATCGCCTTTTCCTCATCAACCTTGATTCTGAACTCGTCTTCGACTGCCATCAGAATCTGATACAGATCCAGGGAGTCTGCGTCCAGATCCGCGGCAAAAGTCATATCCTTCGTAATCTCGTTCGGGTCCACGTTCATGACATCCGCGATAATTGTCTTCAGCTTCTCAAATTCCATATCCATTTTACCCTCCGATCTATCCCTTCCCGGGGATGCTCGCATCTATTATAGCGCTTATCCGTTCTGCCGTGTTTCCACGGGCTTTGTATGATCGACAAGATGCATCTTATCGCGGAACTGCTCGTTGACTTTCGCGTTTGTAAAAGCAATGCACTGCTCGATCGAATTTTCAACCTCAATTGCCTTCGCGTTGCCGTGGGTCTTGACGACAAGTCCTGTAAGCCCCAGAAGCGGCGCTCCGCCGTAGCTGGAAATGCTGAATTTCCGCAGTGTCTTCTTCAGGGACGGCTTGACGAGCAGCGCGCCGAGCTTTGAAACCGCACTCGAAAGCATTGCTCCTTTAATCTCGCTGAGCAGAACCGATGCAACGCCTTCATACATCTTCAGGATAGCATTTCCGGTAAAAGCATCACAGACGACGACGTCGGCTCCTCCGGCCGGTATATCTCTGGCCTCAATGTTGCCGGTGAAATTAATGTCCAGCTCCTTTAACAGCGGATATGTTTCCTTGACAAGAGCATTGCCCTTTTCTTCTTCCGCGCCGATATTGAACAGCGCGACTCTCGGATTCTTCACGCCGACGATGTTTTCCATATAGATGGAGCCCATCTGGGCAAACTGGACCAGTTGGGAAGCCCTGGCATCCACATTGGCTCCACAGTCAATCAGAAGAACCGGTCCCTTCGCGGTAGGAAGAAGCGGCGCGAGCGGCGCCCGTTCAATGCCCTTGAGGCGTCCCACAATCGTCTGCCCGCCAACCAGTGTCGCTCCTGTTGAGCCTGCGGTGACGAAGGCGTCACATTCCCCTTTCCTGACGAGCTTCATCCCCTGCACAATCGAAGAATCTTTCTTTCTCATGATCGCGGCGACCGGCGGCTCTGCCATTTCGATAACCTGCGTTGTCGGCAGAAGATGCAGCCGCTGCGTGGGATAATCCATGTTCTTTAACAGCTCTTCCATCTGTTTCTCATCGCCTGCAAGCGTAACATCCAGCTGCGCGTTGTGCAGGAGTGCATTGACAGCTCCCTTGACGATTTCGGAAGGTGCATAGTCTCCGCCCATGGCATCGACGGCGACTCTGACAAGTTTGGAATCCTCCATATAAACTCCTTGTGATTTATCCGGAAACAGATACCCTGCTTCCCGTTTTGACAAATCTTTACAACCAAATACTATACTAAACGCATCTGTCAAATGCAACAAAGTTCAAAGAGGCGCTGCACGTCCGGATAACTGCCACAGAAATCGAAAGCACAGCGGAAAAACTGCCGCTCCAGGAAACACTCTCCTGAAGCGGCAGTTTTTACAAGTCATGTTAAATTAAGAAGCTCAGTCCTCGACCTTGACAACTTCCTTCTTGTTGTATGTTCCGCAGCTCTTGCAGACTCTGTGAGGCATCATTAATGCGCCGCACTTAGGGCACTTCACAAGAGTAGCAGCGGACATTTTCCAGTTCGCTCTTCTTCTGTCTCTGTGACTTCTAGAAGATTTGTTCTTGGGGCAAATAGACATCAGTTACACCTCCTTACTTCCGCAAAATGTAACGTTTTTGTTCACAAATAGGCCTTGCAGGCGGTTCTGCGTACGAAAAACGATAATTCCCAAACACGCAATGATGATTATAGGTTCATCCAGTCTGCTTGTCAATAGCCAAAACAGCTCATTCCGCTTTTTTCTTTGTGTGCTTGTACTTTACAGGACACTGTACAAGCGCGAGGGTTTCCTGCGCGATTGCGAGCTCTTCATTGGTCGGGAATACAAAAACCTTTACCTTGCTCTCAGGCTTTGAAATTTCCGCGATCTCTCCGCGTGTCTTCGCATTCTTCTCTTCGTCAATCTCTATGCCCAGATATCCCAGATACTGGTAAACGAGTGCGCGGGACTTGGTGTCATTTTCGCCGACGCCTGCGGTAAAGCAGATCACGTCAACGCCGTTCATGGCAGCAACATAAGCGCCGATATATTTCGCAACACGGTAAGCCCATGCGTCCAGTGCGAGCTCCGCGTTCTTGTTGCCTTCCTCTCTTGCCTTCCACAGATCGCGGAAATCGGAGGAGAGATTGCCGGAGAGAGCGTAAACGCCGGAGTCCTTATTCATCATCTGGTCGATTTCATAAGCGGACATATTTGTTTTGCCCATAATATAATCGACAACCGCAGGATCCAGGTCGCCGCATCTTGTACCCATGATCAGGCCTTCCAGCGGCGTAAGCCCCATCGAAGTATCAATGCACTTGCCGTACTGAACAGCGGAGACAGAAGCGCCGTTCCCCAGATGGCAGACAATGGTCTTGAGCTCTTCCGGCGTCTTGCCGAGATACTTCGCGACTTCGGTCGAAACAAACTTATGGCTTGTGCCATGGAAGCCGTACCGGCGGATCTTGTAATCCTTGTAATAATTCAGAGGGATCGCGTACATATAGGCCTTGGGCGGCATGGTCTGATGGAACGCGGTGTCGAAAACAGCGACCATCGGCGTATTCGGCATCATCGCGCGGCAGGCTTCGATGCCGGTCAGGTTTGCCGGGTTATGCAGCGGTGCCAGCTCGGAAACCTCACGAATCGCGTTAATGACATCATTGTCGATCAGCACGGACTTCGTGAAATTCTCTCCGCCATGTACAATACGGTGTCCGACAGCCCCGATTTCGCTGAGTGAACGGATAACGCCGGTCTTTGAGTCTGTCAGCGCCGCAAGGACAAGGCTGATTGCCTTCTTATGATCGTCGATTCTGGTGTTCTCCTTGATCTTGCCGGTTTTGTTGCGGAGATTCTCATATGTGATCGCTCCGTCGATACCGATTCTCTCGCAGAGGCCCTTTGCGATGGCCTTCTGTGTGTCGGTATCGATAACTTGGAATTTCAAAGAAGAGCTTCCGCAGTTAATTACCAGAATATTCATTGCTTACTGTCTCCCCTCTTCCTTATGCCTGTGCCTGCACGGATGTCAGAGCAACAACGCCGACAATGTCCTGCCAGCTGCAGCCTCTGGAAAGGTCGTTGACGGGCTTGGCAATGCCCTGCAGCATCGGGCCGTATGCCTCTGCCTTCGCAAGTCTCTGCACAAGCTTGTAAGCGGAGTTCCCGCAGTCCAGATTCGGGAAAACAAGTACGTTCGCCTTGCCGGCCACAGGGCTGCCGGGTGCCTTGGACGCCGCTACGGAAGGAACAATTGCGGCATCAACCTGCAGCTCGCCGTCGCAGACAAGATCCGGATAATTCTCATGCGCCGAAGCAACTGCCGCAACGACCTTGTCAACGAGCGCGTGCTTCGCGGACCCCTTGGTGGAATGGGAAATGAAAGCCACATACGGATCTGCTCCGACAAGCTGGCGGAAGCTCTTCGCGGAATCATTTGCAATCGTAGCAAGCTCATCCGATGAAGGATCCTGATTCAGTCCGGAATCGGCAAAGATAAATGTTCCGTTATGACCGTATTCACAATCCGGCACATCCATCAGGAAAAAGGCGGAAACCATTTTGGAGCCCGGTGCGGTCTTCAAAACCTGCAGTGCGGGACGAAGTGTATTCGCTGTGGAGTGGCAGGCACCGGATACAAGTCCGTCGCCGTCGCCGGCCTTGAGCATAACCACACCGAACATCGTGCGGTCGGCAAGAAGCGCTTCCTTCGCGCCTTCCATGGTCATGCCTTTCTTCTGGCGAAGCTCGAACAGGATTTTCTGATATTCTTCGAATTTGCTGCAGTTTTCCGGATCAACGAATGCGGCGCCGGACACGTCCACGCCGTATTTCGCCGCATCACTGCGGATCGTATTCTCATTGCCGATCAGAATGATTTTCGCAAGTCCGTCTTCCAGCACTTTTGCTGCCGCGCGGATCGTTCTCTCGTCCTCCGACTCAGGCAGAATAATTGTCTTGATGTTCTGCTTCGCTTTTGCTTTAATACCATCAATGAATGACATTTTCTCCTCCTTTTCCTTTGAAAAGCGTCGTTCTGTTATCTATATTCTGTGCTTTTTCACAGCAGCTCCGCATCGGGAAACCGGAGCCATTTGTCGAAAAGCCCAAAAATCTGCTAATATATTATATGAAAAAATACTAAGGAATTCAACAATGAAAACCATTGGAATCATCGCCGAATGCAACCCTTTACATAAAGGTCATGAATATCTTCTGCGGGAGGCGAAGAAGCGCTCCGATGCAGACTCCGTTATTGTCATCATGAGTGGTGATTTTGTGCAGCGCGGAGAGCCTGCCGTCTTCGATAAGGAACAGCGGACAAAAGCCCTTCTATCTTCCGGAGCAGACCTCGTGCTGCAGCTTCCGGTTCTGTACTCGTGCGCTGCAGCAGAATATTTCGCGCGCGGCGCGGTTCTGTCCCTTGGCGCAACACGGCTTGTAAGCGAACTGTGGTTCGGATCGGAAAGCGGGGATGAACCGCTCCTTCAGAGGAACGCCGCGTTTCTTGAGAATGAGCCTGCGGGGTACCGGAGATTCCTCAGGGAATATCTTGCGGAAGGCATTGCCTTTCCGCTTGCCAGCGCGAAAGCGGCAAAGGCATGCGGACTTGCAAGAGACCTCCGCGTAAATATGGATCTTAGGGCCAACGACCTTCTGGGCACACTTTATATACGGACAATACGAAAGTACGGACTTCCTTTAAAGGCGCATGCTCTGCCGAGGGTTCCCGCTCCTAGTGCTTCCGGTATCCGCCGGGAGCTGCTTTCCCGCAGAGACAACAGAGGATACGCTTCCGGCGCCTTCTGCATGTCGCCGGATGACTTCTCGGCCCAGCTGGAAGCGGTATTATTTGAACTGCTTTCCGCCATCCGCTCAGGATACAATACGTCTCTCACGGATTACCTCGATGTTACGCCGGATACCGGGAACCGAATACGGCGCTGTTTTCCGCGCTATACAAGCTTTACCGGTTTCTGCGCGGCACTGAAATCGAAAGATCTGACCTATACCAGAATCAGCCGTGTTCTGACGCACATCCTTCTGGGTATTACCAAGGATACCATGAAGGCTGCGGAAGATGCAGGTAACATCGGGTACCTGCGTGTGCTGGGAACGCGGAAAGACGCTTCCTGTCTTCTCTCCGCTCTTGTGAAAAGCAGTTCCGTCCCTGTCATCACCAATGCTTCCAGCGTACCGGAACTGTCTGCGCCGTTTGAAAGACTTCTCGCCGACGACTACCGGGCAGGAGAGCTCTACCGGATGATCCGGCGGCAGAAAATTCTCTCCGGCTGCGGAAAAGCAGACCTCGATTGCGTTGCCCCGCTTCTGTCCGAATACTCATCGGAGCTTGTCAAAGTATAGCGGATTCCGCGCGGACATACGCTGTGTGCTGTTTTCTCTCGCCGACGCGACAGAACCCTGATAATAATTGTACCCGAGATCTCTGGTAGCAATTTTCTTTCCGTTTTCCCACGTATCGATGAAATTGTGGTAGACAAGCCTGTCCTTCTGTTCGCTTCGAAGGACATAGCTCTTTCCCTGCAGCAGGTCCTGCCGCGCGCTGACAAGAAAGATCCGCAGCTGCTTCGAAACATGATCCCGGCCGGCCAGAATAACAACCGGACAGGCATACGGGTTGGTAAAGCGGAAATCCCAGCGGCCGTAAACAACCGATGCGTCAAACCCGTCCGGCGCATATCCAACCTGCAGGGTGTGCGCGTGGCGCTCGAGGATCTGCATACCGCCGGAGAGCGCAGCGTGGTACAAAACAGACGAAACCTGACAGATTCCGCCGCCCACCGTGCGTTCCATCCGCGCGCTGGTAATGGACGGAGCTTCCACATATCCCCGCTCTGTTGTCCGCTCTCCCAGCGTCTCATTGTAAGAAAAATTCTGATAAGCCCCGACAACCGTGTTATTCAGGTACGCGCAGGCTGCATCCGCGTTCACCTCGCTTTCCGGGAAAGCCTGATAGGAAGAAGCATAGGAAGAAAGAATGACCGGCTCGAATGTCCGCGCTTCCTGCTGTGTCATTCCCTGCGTCAGGATTTTGACGGATGAAGGGCTCAACAGACGCTCCGCCATATTCTCCGCTGTTTCTGCGCGGTCCTGCATGGCAGCCGTCCGGGCGGAATTTCCGCTTCCCGCGAAGACCGGAAGCACATAAAAAAACAGACTCATCCCCGCCGTGTAAACCGCCGCGGCAAAGGCCGCCACGCGCAGATGTCCGCGATGCTTCCGGTTACCTCTGCCACTGCTTCGAGAGTCTGTTCTTCGAATCATTGTATTGTCCTACTCTTGTGTTTTCGGAGCGTATTTCTGTGAAAGATCAAGAAACTCCTGTCTCGGAAAGACAATGCCCTCTCCAAGATTATTAATCACAATGCCCGTCATCTGCTCCGCGGGAATCCTGCCGATGACATTCACGATTTCCCTGTAGTTCATAATATTCGGCGCTGCCGTCCCCGGAAACGAAGACTTTGCGAATTCTTCCTGATCGGTATAAAGCGGCAGAAATTCTGCCGTTTTGCCGTCCTTCGCCTTGACGCGCAGAGGAAGGACATTGACGATTATGTTCTTCTCGGCAGTTCCCATCCGTGTCCGAACTTCGGAAGCTTCGAGCGGCTTGCCGCTTTCCTTATCGAGAAACTGTACCGGAATAATGAAACGGGAAGCGATCGTCTGCTGCTCCATAAACGAACGGAACGCGTCAATACGTTTCTGATGATTGTCGTACTTGACAGGCCAGCTCGCTTCGCCCTTGAACTCCAGCATGGCTCTTACGAGCGCCGGCGCCTCCAAAGGACGCTTGTCCTCATTCAGAAAGAACGGCGGGGCTACAACCTCATCCCTTTGAATCGCCCAGCGGTACCATCCGTTGTCTACCATGATCCTGTCAATGCCGAGATTAAAAAGTCTTGTAAAGAAGCGGCTCTCTTTATCCGATCCGCACCCCTGCACTTTCAGCACGGTTACCCTGCGGTACAGCTTTCCGAACAGTTCCGCCGCTTTCTTCGCGTGCTCTTCTGAAAGATAGAGCTGTGCAAAGCCGTCAAACAGGAACGGATACAGATACTGTGTCTTCTTCGCGGCATCGACAGCGCCGGTAGCAAGGTCAAACAGAACATAATACGTTTCCGCTTCCTGTACCCTGCGGAGCAGCTCATTGTACAGGACCCTGTCATTTTCCTCGAAATGATCCAGCGCGCTATACCTGTTATAGGCTGGATACGAGGCCTTCAGGAACATCAGTTCATGGAGCGGGAGTTCTTCAAGTGCTTCCGGATCAAGCTTCGGTTCGAAGACCAGCTGTCCCAGCTCTTCCTTGCGTGCATCGGTAAGCGGATCATCCGGCTTCAATACAGTTCCGTCCGCAGCCCGCATCTGCGAAACCGGTAAGTTTACCGGCCAGCGAAGATCTTTGTGCGCTTCCTTCTGCCTTTTCACACAATCGTCGTGCGCTTCCTTTTTCTGCGCCTGCTCTGCAGCGAGGGTCTCCTGTTCCTTCTTTTTCCTGTTAAACAGCCCCATGTAACCGTTTTCCTCTTTTCCATTCCGTAATATTATCCAGTATAGCGTATCCGTATACGCTTGTGAAGAGAGCCTTCCGCGCGGAAGCGCTGCAGGCAAGATCCTGTTATTAGCGTGCAAAACAGATCAGATTTCAAAATCCATGCAGACCCGGCTCCTGGTATTCGGGCGCACCACGCCGTTCGCAACCGCAAGGTGATCGGGATGTACCGCATATCCTTTTAAAGCTTCCGCATCCTCGAACGTCGAATCCAACATCAGATCCGCATTGGAACTGCCAAGATGCTCTGTCTGTACATGAATCTCCACAAGTCCCGGAATTCTGCCCTGCAGCCCCTCAAGGCCTTCTTTGATTTTTCGGGCGGTCTCCGCCTTCTTCTCTGCCGTAAATTCATCTTTGAGCTGCCATAGAATGACATGTCTGACCATTTTTCTCATCCTCCTTTTCTGCTTCAGCCGCATCTGCCGCCGAATCCGGAATAATATCAATGTAACACTGATCGAAGCGTCCGCGGAGCCTTTCGTAGATTGCCCGGTTCGCCATCGCCAGATGTTTTACCGAAACCAGATCGGATTCACTGTTTATATAGATTTCGATCCATGTCTTCCTGCCTGTTCTGATTACTTCCAGAAACGTAATATCGCAGGAATACTTCGAGAGCTCTTCTTCCGCGATCCCGCGCACCTCTTCGACGACCTCCTTCGGTGCGGAAAAAAGGAGCAGCTCCTTCAGGTTTCTGTGGATAGCCCGCACCGGTTCTACAAGCAGTGATAAAGTCAGGGCAATCGCGACCACGGGGTCCATGTAAGGAATCAGGAAATCCGCCTTCGTTCCCTTTAAAAACCATGTTAACAGAAAGGCAGCGGCTATGCCAAGGCTTGAGAATATGTCCAGCTTCCAGGCATAGAGCTCCGACCTTATAATTTCGGAAGCGTATTTATTACTGAAATAACGCAGGAACAGATAAACCAGAAGGCATCCAAGCGTGATGATAATCTCAAAAGACGCGACATCTTCCGCCTTCACCATGTGTCCTCCCGATAGAATCAGCCGGATATTCAGGATGATCGTCGTCACGCAGACAGTCAGCAGAACGCCGTATTTGATGACGATGAAAAGCGATTCCACCTGCCCGTAGCCATACGGATGGCGCTCGGTTTCCGGTTTGTACAGAAACGGGATTAAAAGCAGAAACGGGCCGATCAGGACAAGATCCACGCCGTCAAACAGACAGTCCATCAGGATTGTATGGGAGCCGGTCATAAAAAAAGATACAAACTCGGCCGCCACAAACGCGGCGCTTCCCGCGAAGGAGAGCCGCATGGCGTGTTTTTCAGTTCGAAGTTTCTTTTCTTCGGTAGATTTCATAAAAGTTTGAATAAATAATTATCGTATTGTCGTGGGATCCATCGCATCCCGGAGTGCGTCTCCGATGAAGTTCACGCAGATGACAAGGACCACGATCATCACGCCCGGACTCAGCCACATCCAGGGCATCTGTGTCAGAACCGTGATCGACTCCGCTCCGTTTAACAGGTTTCCAAGGCTTGCATCCGGCGGCTGCACACCCATACCGAGAAATGAGAGCGTTGCCTCATCCAGAATGGAAATTGCCATGACGCTTGTCGCGAAAACCAGAATCGGGGCAACGGTGTTGGGCAGGATATCGCTCGCCATGATATAGCTCTGCGGCATACCGGCGATCATGGAGGATTTGACAAAATCCTGCTCTTTGAGTGCCATGACATTGCCGCGGACGAGTCTCGTGACACCCGGCCAGTCCACAAATCCGAGAATCAGGATGATATTCCACATGCCTGGCTCGAAAATCGCGCCGGCCACCAGTATCAGAAGAATATACGGAAACGACATAACCATGTCCGTGAACCGCATGATGATCATATCCGCGATCCCGCCAAAATATCCTGCGATCAGGCCGAGAATAACGCCAATCCCTGTAGATAACACTGTCGCGAGAAAACCGACCAGAAGCGATACGCGGGTTCCGTACAGAAGGCGGCTTAGCATGTCGCGGCCGATCGAGTCCGTACCCAGAAGGTGCGCAGCTGACGGAGGTGCCGAAAACTCCGGGTTGATGGCGTTGGGATCATACGGAGAAATGAACGGCGCGAGCGCCGAAAGCACGATAATCACCGCTACGATGACAAGGCTCACGACGCCGGCCTTATGGTATTTAAAACGCCGGATCACCGACTGCAGATAGGTTTCTTCCATATTCTTTCCTCGCTACTCATAGCGGACCGAAGGATCCGCAAACGCGTACAGGATATCCGTCAGAAGGTTTCCGAGAAGCACGACAACCGCGGACAGCAGACAGACCGCCATAATCACCGGATAGTCTCTCTGCAGGATCGCGTTCATGGTCATCAGCCCAAGACCGGGCCAGGAAAACACCTGTTCAATGACAATGGACCCGCCGAACAGGCCCGGGATCTCCATGCCGATGACCGTGATAATCGGTATCAGCGCGTTTCGCAGCGCATGCTTGTAGATCACCGTAAATCTTCCGATTCCCTTCGCCTGCTCGGTCCGCAGATAATCCTTATTCAGAATCTCCAGCATAGCCGAACGGATATACCGGATATTTCGGCCTGCCATGCCGAAGGCAAGCACCAGCACCGGCATGATCAGATAACGGATCTGCACGCCGCTGCCGGCAGAGCCGAGCTGCCGCATACCGCCGGAAGGCAGCACGCCCAGCCGGACTGTAAAAATATAGATCAGGACCATGGCCATAAAAAACTGCGGAACACTCTGCCCGAGAAACGCCGCTGTAACAATCGCGTAGTCTCTGCGCGAATGCTGGTGCACCGCGCTGAAGACGCCCCCCGCCACCGCGAGAACAAGGCTGAGCAGCAGCGCGCTTCCCATCAGAATCAGTGTCGGTCCGATATGTGTGCGGATCATCGAAGATACCGGTTCATAAGTTTTATAGGAGTAGCCGAAATCGCCCTTGAAAACCTGAAAGAGCCAGCGGACATACTGTACAGGCACCGGCGCGTTGAGACCGAGATTCTGCGCTTTCTGCGCCAGAACTTCTTTCTGTACCTTCGGGCCGCCGCTGATGATCTGGATCGGATTTCCTGCCATCGTCATAATCGCGAAATCAATGATTGTGATTCCGAAGAGAACGACAAGCGCAATCAGAAGCCGTTTTACGATATATCTTGCCATTCAATGCACCTCCCCGTCCCAGTTCCTGCCCTCCTGCTCCGCAAGGACTTTCCAGCAGGCGCAGCGATGCTCCGCGCGCTCATCCGCGTTCAGCAGCGGTTCCTGTTTCCTGCAGATATCTTTTGCGTAAGGGCAGCGGTCATGGAAGCGGCAGCCGGCCGGCAGATCGATCGCTGAAGGAACTTCGCCTCGCGGCGTAATCATCTCTCTTCCCCGCTTCAGAGGATCCGCGGAAGGAACTGCAGACAGCAACATCCGGGAATACGGATGCTCCGGATGATGAAAAATATCCGCGGCACTGCCGATTTCAACGATTCTGCCAAGATACATGACCGCTGTCCGGTCACTGACATAATGTACGGCCCCAAGTCCGTGCGCAATGAACAGATAGGTAATGCCCAAATCCTTCTGCAAGGAGCGCAGGAGATTTAATATCTGTGCCTGAATGGACATGTCAAGAGCGGATACCGGCTCATCGCAGACAATGACGCTGGGGCGCAGCGATAACGCCCTTGCAATCGTGATCCGCTGCCTCTGTCCGCCGGAGAATTCGTGCGGATAGCGTTGTTTTGCGTTCCGCGGAAGTCCGACCATGTCAAGCAGCTCATTCACCCGCGCCGCCGCGCCGTCCCTGCTGACAATGCCGTGATAAAGCATCGGTTCGGAGAGTATGTCGTAAACGCGCTTCCTCGGATTCAGAGAGGAATACGGGTCCTGAAAAACCATCTGCAGCTGCGTCCGGATACGCGCCAGTTCTCTTCCTCTTAAAAGCGAGAGATCCTGTCCCTGATAAAACACTTTCCCTGCCGTTGGCGTCTCTATGCCGACAAGCATTCTGCCGACTGTGGATTTGCCGCAGCCGGACTCTCCGACCAGACCGAGCGTTTCGCCTTTATACAGGGAAAAGCTTACATCGGACGCCGCGTGAACAGCTTTTCTGCGGGAAGGAAGCAGGGAACTGCTCCGGAGAGGATATTCTTTTACAAGTCCTTCGGCTCTGACGAGGACGTTCAACTCATTCAACGCTGTCCTTTACCTCCATCGCTTTGAAGCATCTGACAGGATGACCGGCCACAGGTTCCAGAAGTTCCTGATGCCTGCGGCAGGCCTCCTCTGCGTACGGACATCGGTCCATGAAGCGGCAGCCGGTCAGATCCGTATAATTTTCCGGCACAATACCTTTGATTGCGACCAGTGTCCTGTTGTCCGCATCATCAATTCCCGGCGCGGAAGCCAGCAGCGCCCTCGTATACGGGTGCAGGGGATTTTTGAAAAGCTCGAATACATCCGCCTGCTCGATGATTTGTCCCGCATACATGACAAGAACCCGATCCGCGGTCTGCGCGATAAGGCCGATATCATGCGTAATCAGTATCATCGACATTCCCAGTTCCTGTGTCAGATTCCGTATCAGTTTCATGATCTGCGCCTGAATCGTCACATCCAGAGCGGTTGTCGGCTCATCCGCGATGAGGAGCTTCGGATTGCAGGACAAGGCAATCGCGATCATCACGCGCTGACGCATGCCGCCGGAAAGCTCGCCCGGATACTTTTTCAGTGTCTCTTCCGGATCCGGCACCGCCACTTTTTGCAGCATGTCAAGCGCCATCTGCCTCGCCTTTTTCTTATCCTTCGTGATGTGCTTGCGGATCGACTCTGTCAGCTGACTTTCAATTGTGAATACCGGATCGAGGCTGGCGAGCGCATCCTGAAAAACCATTGCGATATCCTTGCCGCGGATTTGATCAAGTTCCTTTTCCGGAAGATGAAGCAGATCCTTTCCTTCAAAAACAGCACTGCCCTTTAACACGCTGCCGTTCTTCGGAAGAAGTCCCATGACCGCCAGATTGCTAACGCTTTTCCCGCAGCCGGATTCCCCGACAATTCCCAGGATTTCGTGTTCTCCTACTTCATAAGAGATATCATCCGTGACAATCCGGTCTCCGAAATCACTTCTGAATCGGACTCTGAGGTCTCTGACTTGCAAAACAGGATCCATTACTTTCCCTTTCCGGTTTATTTATAAAAGGCGCAGCCGTGGCGTCTCCACCACTTCTGCGCCTTTCCGCATAATAATACAGTCGTCTCGAATCAGATGTAAAGAATTTCTACAAGATTATTCCGCGATATCCCACTCCTGAATGTTGTTGTAAGAGCCGTACAGTGAAGGTGTCGCGTTCTGCAGCCGGCTGCTGACAACACCGAGATTGCTCATAAAGTACAGCGAGAACATCGGAACATCTTCAATCATCTTGTCATCGACGGTTCTGTAGAGTTTCTTCAGCTCATCTTCGGAAGAAGCTGTCTGCGTAGCGGCAAGTGCCTTCGCAACGTCCGGATTCTGATAGCCTCCGGTCCAGGACTCCTCGGCATTTACAAGAGAGTTCTCATCCGCGTAGAAATCTGCAGGTGTAATCGTATACTGCACAGAGAAAACATCAACATCATCCGTACCCGCAACGCTCATCAGCGTCGCGAAATCAACGGTATTGATTTTGACCTTAATGCCTGCCTGCGCGAGTTCCTGCTGGATAATCTGTGAAGCCTTGACCGCGAAATCATCCGAAGAGCTTACATAATACTGCAGCTCGGTTGAAGAATCCCATTTGCCATCGGAAACCGCTTCGTCCACAAGCTTTTTCGCATCCTGCAGATCATACGGAATGGTCCCTTTGGAGGAATCATACAGCGGAGAGCCGCTCATGACAAAGCCGTCCGTGATCTCTCCATGTCCTCCAAGGAGCGAGCTTAAAATAGTGTTTCTGTCAATCGCTTCAACAAACGCCTTGCGGACTCTCGCGTCGGTCACCTTCTTTGTATTGAAGAAGGTCATTTCATTTGTGACAGGCTCTGTCCAGACGGCCTTGACACCATCCAGCTTTTCCACGGCGTCGCGGTCCGTGGCAGGGACGGCTCCGGTCGAAGGATTAATGAAATCAATTTCACCGGATTTCAGTCCCGCAAGAAGCTCCGAGGGCTGTACGATTTTTACGTTCAGCTTGTCGATCTTCGGGGCGCCGAACATGTATTTGTCGTTCGCGTGATAGCTGATATAGTGCGCGCTGTCATAGGAATCCAGCACATAAGGTCCGTCAACGACGTCCGGATGGTTGAACCAGTCATAGGTAAGCAGATCCTTTGCCGGAACATCCTTCAAAACATGCGAAGGCAGAATGCAAATCCAGGTTGCCACATTATTGAGAAAGGTATTGAGGGACATCGGTGTCGTCGCGATAAAATCCAGATTCTTGTCATCGATCTTCTTCAGACCGTCAATTGACTCTGCTCCGGAAGGAGAAGCGCCGCCGTCAAAGCCTTTGAACATTGAAAAATCGAAATTATAGTTTGCAACTTCCGGACTTGTCATCCGCAGGATTGTAAAAATGACATCGTCCGATGTAACCGGCTGTCCGTCACTCCAGCTGGCATCGTCCCTGATCTTCACATGGAATGTCAGGTTGTCGTCCGTCGTAATGCTCTCCGCGAGCATATAATCCACGCTGTTTTGCGAGTTGAACGATGCAAGCGGCAGAAACATCAGGCTCGTGGAATACAGATTGATAAACGTCCAGTCCATATTCAGCGGATTCAGTGTTCCAAGCTGGTCAGTTACGCCGATATTGACAATTTTCTCCCCCGGTGCCGCTGTTGTATCCGCGGCTCCGGTAGCCGCCGCCTGCACAGATGTTTCCGCGGCCGTCTTCCCGCCGGTACTGCCACAGGAAGCGAGGGCGGCCGTCATTGACAGGGCAAGTACAGCCGCGAGTGCCTTTCTGATACCTTTTTTCATCCTTTTTCTCCTCATGATTTCTATAAACATACAGTTCCTATCCGTTTTTCTTTCTGAACTTACGGATCAGGATCTGCTGCTCATCCACTTCCGGCGTCAGCTTGTCACTGTCGCCTGCCTTATAAAAGATCGCCGCGCATTTGCTTTCTGAATTAATCAGGGAATACGTGCCGCGCACCTCACTGTCAAGCACGGAGAATTCAACCATGCGATTGTACTCCTTCGGATGATCCTTCACATCAATGATTTTTCCGTGCAAATTCTCGTCCCGGACACAGAGCGGATTTTCTTCATAATAGGGATCAAAGATATAGGCATATTTATCGTCCGCGTGTGTCACGAGAACATAATGATCACAGCCGTACGATACGCGGAGAACCGCGACCGCGTTGTCATGCTGGAGCTGTTTCCTGAGCTTGGATGTCTTGTGGAAGCTGACCGAAGGTCCCTTCAGAAACGAGCAGCTGATCGGGAATCCGGTGGTTGCCCGGTAATCATTGAACCAGTCTGTAACAAAATGGACCGCGTTGTTGGAAGTGCCGCCCCTTCCCGGTATGCCGTTGCAGTTCACCTTGTCCATCGTCAGCATATAAATTATCTTGATGACGCCGGGCGGAAGCTCCTCCCTGTCAAACAGATAGATAAGCGCGTCCAGAATTGCTGTCGGCCCGCAGTCATATTCCGACATCTGATAGCGAAGTGGATTCTTCATTCTGCAAGCTGTTCCTTTCTTCCCGCTTCCGCTTCCTGCTGCAGGATCAGTCTGTGTCAACTGTCATCAGTGCTTTTACAATCGCTGTACATTGTACCATTTCCAGAACAGTTGTCCACTCTTTTGTTGTATGCGCATCGTGCATGGGATTTGCGATGCAGATTCCGTCGATTCCTTTTCTTCTGACTACATTGCAGTCGCTTCCTCCGAAATTCTTTTTCGATCCGTTCGGAATGGAAAGCTGCTCCAGCACCCTCTGATAATGCAGGAGTGCGGGATCATCCTCCGCAACATGGTATGCCGTCAGATGCACTGTATAGGCACAGTCGCAGGTGGCCCCGATTGCTTCCGCCTCCTGGCGGAAGGCCGCAGCGGTCCGCTCGTATAATGAAAGCGCGTCCTCATGGATCGAGCTGCGGATTTCACCGCGGACAATGGCTTTATCCGGCACGATATTGGTCTGTGTCCCGCCCTCGATCAGGCCGATATTCAATGTGGAATGATCGTCCGCTCTTCCCAGAGGCAGGCGGCCGATTGCGCGCGAGGCGGCCAGAACCGCGCTGATTCCTTTTTCCGGCTCAAAGCCGGCATGCGCCGCTCTTCCATGAACTGTAATTGTAAAAGACAGAAGCGTCGGTTCCTGCGTTGAATACGAGCCGATCACATCGCTGCAGTCGAGCGCAAAGGCCTGGTCTGCCCTGCTGTAAGAAAAATCAAAAGCAGACGAGCCAGTCGTGTATGCTTCCTCCGCCGTACAGAACAGCAGCTCTATATTGCCGTGCGGCAGCCTTTCTTCTCTGATTTCACGTACCGCTTCGAGAATGCAGGCCACCGCGGAGAGATCATCCGCTCCAAGTACGGTGGTACCGCTGCTCGTGATTCTGCCATCCGCATGAATCACAGCCTCTTTCCCGATTCCGGGCTCTACGGTATCCATATGCGCCATAAATAGTAATGTGTCTGTCTTTTTCGCACCGATGCCTTCCGCCGGAATAACTGCAAATAGATTTCCGCTGTCCGACCCTGTCCGTTCCGCGGAGTCATCTTCCAGGAATCTGATGCCCAGATCCTGCAGTTCACCGCGGATTCTGTCTGCCATCTTGCGTTCTTTAAATGAAACCGAATCAATACGGACAAGCTCCGTAAAATTCCGGATCAGACGCTCCTTTTGAATATCGCTGTAATCCGCCATGCCGTGTACCTCAAGTCATCCGATATTAACCATACTATTCCGCTATGAATTACGTTGAATAAAACTATACAAGTTTTCTACCCTGATGTCAATATAAAAGAACCGCACCGAAACTCTGAATGAATTTCGATGCGGTTCTCACTTATGAATGGATCAGAGCCATCCGAACGAAGTTCGGATGGCTCTGATCAGGTAACGTCTCTGCGGAGACACTACAATCTCTGGAGTCGAGGGGATTCGAACCCCCGACCTCCGCGTTGCGAACGCGGCGCTCTCCCAGCTGAGCTACGGCCCCGGATACGTTCTCAAAGAAATCGTACTTGATTACTATACTCCCGTATGGCCGTCCTGGCAACTGTTTTTTCAAAATTTTATTATTTACCAAATTTTATTGAACTCTGATTTTCAAACGCCGGTTTCATGGTTTTATCAATCGACTGCAATACCATATAGATCACCAGGATGTCTACCGGCAGCTGCAGGATGTTCGAAACAATCCGCGCAGGCAGAATCGCCAGAATCGCCTTATGGTACAAAATGTTCAGCCAGAGAGTGTTCAGGCCGATGTTCACGAAGATTTTAACTAAAATCTCGGCTACGACAAGTCGCTTTATCGAAAGCTTCCTTCCGTAAAGGAAAAATCCGAAAATCACGCCTCCAGCCACCGCGCTGATCGTAAATCCCGGAAAAAAGGGGCCGGCCGGATTCGCCAGATATTTGAGGATATCCATGACGCCGGCAAAGATTCCGCCGACCGCAGGCCCGAACATAAAATCAATCACAAGATTCGGAAGCTCGACTATGCCTATCTTCACAAACGGGCCGAAAGAGATCGATCCGACGAATTCGAGGGCAATCGACAGGGCGCCCATAATGCCGCACAGCACGACAACACGGAGCCTGCGAAGTTCGGCAAGAGAACGGGTCCAGATGTTTAAAGACATAATAATACCTCCTATGAAGTTATCCGTAACCACATAAGAGGCACCAAGACGCGCATTATGCAGCAGCGGGATGCGATCCCGGCACCGCGGTCTTCCCTTCGTCCGGCTGACAACTCCCTGTTCAGCCGGCACTTGACGCGCCGGAATCTACTCTGCAAGTTTGCCCTATTGTACAGGATTGCTCTGTGAAACGCAAGAGCTATTTATTCGCCGCCAAGCATCGAATAGATGTCCGCGGCAATTCTGCATTGATCCGGCATTTTATGGCCGTCCGCAAGATCTCCCTCAAGTTCCACGTCAAAACAGCGGTCAGCCATCTCCAGCAGAAAGTCTTCCTCCATCTGCCCGATTTCACCTGTAAGATCTTCCGGCTTATAGTCCAGAACCTTTACCAGAAACTTTTTCTGTTCATCTGTAAATGTCACGGTTTTCTCCTTTGCCTGCTCGTCCTCCGGCCGGATAAAAAAGCCCTGCGCCGGCATTCCGGCACAGGGCATCTCTTTTTATCTCTGAATCAGTCGAGCGTATCATCTCCATCATCATCTTTCTTCTTCTGCAGGAAAGAAGGAATATTAATATTGGAAGTATCCGTAGAAGGCGTGTGAATGCTTCCCGGATTGAAACGGCGGGGCTGCTGCGTATAAGCATTATCCTGCTTCGGTGCGTAGCTGCCCGAAGGCTGCGTATAATCCTGCTGCGCATAGTTCTGGGGCTGCGTATAAGAAGGCTGCTGCGAATAGGAAGCCTGGGAATAATTCTGGGCAGACTGATAGTTCTGCTGATTATAAGAAGGCCTTGCCTGATAATTCGGACGGCTGTAATCCGGAGCCGGCTGATAGCTGTTCTGTCCGAAGGACTGCTGCGGCTGAAAAGCTCCCTGCTGGCCGAATGCACCACGGCCGAACCCCTGCTGCGGACGGCCCGCCTGCGGATTGAACGGTTGGGAAGCAAACGGATTCCCCTGATGCGCCTTATCCTTGGCGTTCGGGTTTGTGCCGATGCCGGTCGCAATGACAGTAACCATGCAGGAGTCTGTCTCGGACTCGTCATATTTGGCACCGAAAATGACATTAATATCATCGCCGGTCTGCTCACGAATATATGCAGCTGCGTCATTCGCATCGAAAAGCGAAATGTCGCCGGAGACATTCAGGATGACATCGGTAGCGCCGTTGATCGACGTCTCCAGAAGCGGAGATTCAACTGCCATCTTGACAGCCTGTGTCGCCTTATCATCCCCCTTGCCGTAACCGATGCCGACGTGCGCGATACCCTTGCCGCGCATAACTGTCTGCACATCCGCGAAGTCAAGATTGATGATTGCGGGCAGATTGATCAGATCTGTTATTCCCTGTACCGCCTGCTGCAGAACTTCATCCGCCTTCTTCAAAGCATCCGGCAGCGTCGTTCTGCGGTCCATGATCTCAAGCAGCTTGTCATTAGGGATGACAATCAATGTATCAACATTGGGTTTAAGATTCTCGATTCCGCCAAGCGCCTTGGTCATACGAGCCTTAGCCTCAAAACTGAACGGCTTCGTAACTACACCAACCGTAAGAATACCTTGATCCTTTGCGAGCTTTGCTACTACCGGCGCCGCTCCGGTTCCCGTTCCGCCGCCCATGCCGCAGGTTACAAAAACCATGTCAGCACCCTTAATCGCCGCGGAAAGCTCTTCCGCACTCTCTTCGGCGGCTTTCTTGCCAACCTCGGGATTCGCGCCCGCGCCAAGACCTCTCGTCAGTTTCGCACCGATCTGAATCAGTTTCGGTGCCTTGCAGCGCTGCAGTGCCTGCAGATCCGAGTTCACGCCGATGAACTCAACACCTGTGATTCCCTCTTCAACCATCCGGTTTACCGCATTGTTACCGGCGCCGCCGACACCTACAACAATGATCTTGCAGGCTGTTTCGTTCTCATCTGTCTTGATTTCTAGCACAGTCGTGCCTCCTCTTATATAAATTAAATTTGATTTAATTTCTCTGAAATTATGTACTTATACTAGTTTATAATACAATTTCAAAGATAATATTGCAACCAGTTTTGACCGCGGGAGTCTCTCCTGCAAAAGGTCACGATCCCTTTTCCCGGAACGTAATATAGCTTGTATCCGGTGTGTAGTTGACAAGATCAACCGTTCCCTTTTTGTTTTTCAGAGACGGAAGTATCTTTCGAAGATTCGAGATTTTCTCGTCTGTATATTGATCTTCCCCAAGATCCGCGCGGACATCCCCGAAATAAAGAGACATACTGCTTGTCGTACTGAAGTAAATTCTATCCGCGTGAAGCCCGTACTTGGAAAGCAGCTGGGTGACTGTCAGGATTCTGTCAAATACCTCGTCATTCTCTGCCGGAAGCTTCTTGTATAAAACGATACTCCGGAACTTCAGTCCGGTTACTTCCGGCACATCCTTCAGCTTCTCCTTCGATGATTCCACAACGATGCCGTCACGGTCAAAATACATGCAGCTGCCAAGATAGTTAACGTAGCCCGCGATTGTTTTTTCATAGACACGGATTCTGATCGAATCGTGTGTCACAACCTGCACTTTCATTGTTTCAATGAACGGTATATTCCGGATCGGTTTGTCCCTGTACCGCAGGGACAGAAGAACCGAGTTGTCGCCGAGAGGCCCGGTCATTACCATCGAGCTGATCTCGTCTTTCGTGTATTTGGAGCTGCCTTCCACCGTAACGCTCCGGACTTTGAAATAAGCCACAAAAAAAGCGGCTGCAGCGGAAAGAATCAGCAGAAGGAGTGCCGCACGCAGCGCGGCCATCCGCCGTCTGTGCCGGATCTGCGCCCTGACGTATTCTCTGGCGTCGCTGTACTGTTCTCTGTCTATCATGGCCTGCTAGCTCTCCTGCCGGATATCCCGCATAACGCGGAGCACAACGCCGACTTCAATTAGAAGAAACAGGACCGAAGAACCGCCAAAACTGATGAACGGAAGGGAAATGCCGGTATTCGGTATGGTGTTGGTAACAACCGCAATATTCAGAATCACCTGCACTGCGATATGCGTCATGACGCCGACAACGAGCAAGGAAGAGTACAGATCCCGTGCGTTCATCGCGATTACCATAAAGCGCCATGTCAGGATCATGAAAAGCACAATGATTGATATCGCGCCGAACAGTCCGAGCTCCTCACAGATGATCGAAAAAATCATATCGTTCTGCGCTTCCGGAATGAAGCCAAGTTTCTGCATGCTCTCGCCAAGGCCCTTACCGAAGATTCCGCCGGAGCCGATACCATACAGCGCCTGCAGTGTCTGGAAGCCGATGCTGTCCGCATACGCCGCCGGGTCCCGCCACGCCAGAATACGCCTGCCACGGAAGTTTCCGTTACCGCCGTTCTGAATAATCCAGGTGACGATCACGTACGCCGCCGCGCCGATGCCGGCAGCCCCAAACACAAACCATTTGTAACCGCGACTGGCGACAAAAACCATGCCTGCCGCAATCGCGACAACGATAATCGCCGAACTCAGGTTTTTCGTAATGACATAAATTGCCACTGCCTGCGCCAGCGATGGCAGCATAACCATGATCAGTCCCCGGAATGTACGAAGTTTTCTTCTGTCCATCCGGCAGATGATGTGCGCCGTGATCACAATGACCGCGATCTTGGAAATCTCCGCCGGCTGTAATGATACAGGGCCGATATAGATCCAGCGCTTTGCACCGTTTCTCTCGGTTCCGATAAATCTGACCAGAATTACTAAAAGCAGCGAGAAGCCATAAATCGCATGACACAGCCGGTCGTAAAGGCGCACCGGAATTTTTGTCGTGATCAACATAAAAAACAGTCCGAGAGCCGTTGCCATCGCCTGACTGCGCAGATAATGCATCGAATCTCCGTTGAAGTCGATCGCCGCCTCATAGGAACTGGTCGAATACAGAATGACAAGGCCTGTCAGGATCAAAAACAGAATAATGAAGAGAATACTGTAATCCTGCGGCGCCTCCTGCCTGCGCGTGGCTCTTGTCCTGCCGCTTCTGCGCGCCGGTCCCTGCCTGTGTACAGTCGCAGGCGCATTGCGAGGGCCTGTCTCCGTGTTCCCCGGAGACGGCCTGCGGCTATTATGACGTGGCCTGTATGAGCCCGTATTTGTGCGTGCGCCCGAATTTGACATTTTTCTTACCAGATCGCGAGTAAGGAGACGGCACCGGCAACAGCCGTAATCGCTGTAAAGAGTGCGGTTACCCGCACCTCACTCCAGCCGCCCAGTTCCAGATGGTGGTGAAACGGCGTCATCCGGAAAACTCTTCTGCCTTCGCCGTACTTGCGTTTCGTGTATTTAAACCATCCGACCTGTATCATGACCGTGACCGACTCCAGAAGATAAATAAAGCCGATGATCGGTATGAATAAAGGCAGCTGCATGACATACGCGATGCCTACGATGAAGCCGCCGAGTGCAAGAGAACCTGTATCTCCCATAAACACCCTGGCAGGGTACGCGTTATAAATCAGAAATCCCAGAAGTGCGCCTGTCATCGCGCCAGAAGCGGCGCTGACATTATTATGCTGTAAAACAGCAATAATCGTAAAAACAAGCGAGACCACAGTCGTTACACTGCCGCAGAGCCCGTCTACGCCGTCAGTCAGATTGGTACCGTTCACGGTTGCAACCGCGATGAAAACCAGCGCCGGCAGTCCGAGCCAGCCGAGATGCAGCACAGCGCCTTTTCCGAACGGAATGATCATGTCCAGAGAAATTTCATTGAAATAAATCAGAATCAGTCCGAAGACGAGCGAAATCAGGATCTGGAACGCCATTTTCTGCCGGACGGTCAGGCCTTCCGAGCGCTTCTTCGTAACCTTGATAAAGTCATCCACAAAACCGACGAGTCCGAAGCCCAGCGTCATAAAGACAACCGGGAGGATTCTGGTATCCTTGACTGCGAAGATAAGGCCTGTAACAGTGACAGCGGCAATAATCATCAGGCCGCCCATATTCGGCGTACCGCTTTTACCAAGATGAGACTGCGGCCCTTCTCCGCGCTCTGTCTGCTGTATTTTCAGTTTTCGAAGCTGTGGAATCAGGAAGTGTCCTGTGACCGTGCTGATCGCGAATGCCAGCAGCATCGGCAGTACCGTATTCAGTATATCCGAAAAATAGATCATGGTTTCTGTACCTGTCTGTATTAGTTCCCTGCGGGTGTGGCGCCGCCATCCTGCTGCGTGCCTAGGCCGGCCGCTGTGCCGCCGTCCTGCTGCGTGCCTGTGCCGGCCGCTGCGCCGCCGTCCTGCTGCGTGCCTGTGCCGGCCGCTGCGCCGCCGGCAGTATTGGTATCCGATGCATTCGTGTCCTGCATATCCGGCATCGTAGTATCACTATAAACATATCCGGTGTCCGGGTCAATCAGCTTTCCGGTTTCTGGGTCAATATAATTGCCGGTTTCCGGATCTTTTTCAAATGTCTTGTAATTTTCGGCTGTTCTGGCAGGCGCGTCCGGCACGCCATCGCCGTTCGTATCAACCGCCGCGATCTTTGTGATGTTAGTTGCTCCCTCTTTGGGCTGCGTCGAATCGCAGACACCGTCATTGTCGGTATCGAACATGTCGGCTACGCCGTCGCCGTCCGTATCGCAGGAATCGGTGATGCCGTCACCATTGGAATCCATCGGTGTGTCCGGCTCTCCGTCATTGTTGGCGTCAACGGCATCCGGCTTTCCATCACCGTTCGTATCAAGATTGTTGATGATCGCCTTTGGTCTGCTCGTAAAATTGTCCGCGCTGTATGCCAGCGTGTTCTCTTCGTTCAGCTCCTTCAGCTCATCTGCCTCTTCATCCGATAACGGCTCGGTCATATAGATATTCAAATACGGAAGCACTTCCGTCAGAACCTTGCGCACTATTCTGGTTGCGTACTTCGCGTCGTCCGGCGGATAATTATTTGCTCTGTCAACAACGACATAAATTGCAATCTGCGGATCGTCCTGCGGCGCGTAACCCATAAAAGAAACAACATACTGGCCGTTGCCTCTGGGGAAAGTTTCGGCTGTACCTGTTTTGCCGCCAATCATGTAGCCGGCAGGACGTGCCGTGTGTCCCGTGCCGTTTTCTCCCGCGACAACGGCAAGCGTCGCTTCCCGGACCTTCGCACTCGTCGTTTCCGAAACAGTCTTCTTTAAAAGCCGGGGCTCGATATTTCGTACCGTAGCTCCGGACGGGCTTGTAATCTTTTTAACGATGTGCGGTTCGTAATAATAGCCGCCGTTGACCAATGATGAGAACGCCGTAATCATCTGAATCATGGTGACGTCAAAGTTCTGTCCGAACGAATTGGTCGCGAGGTCGGAATTTGTCATCTTGTCTCTTTGAATCAGCAGCGTATCCGTTCTTGCCTCATCCGCGAGATCGATGTTCGTACGAAGTCCGAAACCGAAAATCCTCTGAAACTTTGTAAAGTCGTCCATGCCGGTCTGCTGTGCCATCTGCATCAGCGCAACATTGCAGGAGCGTTCGATCGCCTGATCCACAGTAAGAAGTCCGTCGCCGTCACGATTATGACACTTGATGGTCCAGCCGTCTACTTTCAGGCTTCCGCCGCAGTAATACGTTTCGTCTCCGGTCATCTTTCCGGACTCAAGCCCTGCCGCGAGCGTAAACGGCTTGGCGACAGACCCCGGCTCATAAAACGAAGAGATACAGAAATTAGTCCAGAGATAATTCAGGTATCTGGATTTTTCCTCGTCGGTTCCCTTGTCAAGCGCGTCCACATCCGCCTGCGTCAGAATATCGTCAGTCGGATTGTCGTTATCATCCAGTTTCGGGAGCCCGACCAGTTTGGAAGTATCATAAGGATTCTGCAGATCAAAGCCGGGGTAGGCTGCCATCCCCAGAATCTCGCCATTGTTCACGTTCTGTATAATACAGCCGACATGTCTTGCGCCGTATCCTTCGTGTTCGCCATTCTCATATTGCTTGCCGAATTCGTTCAGATACTTCTCGATAATGGTCTGGATGTTCGCGTCCAATGTCAGCTGCAGGTTGTCGCCGTCAGTGGCATCGATCACCGTTCTCTCCAGCGTGGAGGTATCATTCAGAAAGCCGTAGGAGCGGCCGGGCGTTCCGTTCAGTATGTCGTTATAATACCCTTCAAGGCCGAAACTGCCCTGATTGCTGTTATTGGCAAAACCAAGGACATGCGCCGCGAGCGATCCTCCGGGATAGCTTCTGATATACGCCGGTTCGAAAACAATTCCCTGAATATTGTTCATCTCGGTTTGCTTTGCCAGCGCTTCCTTGAGCTGCGCTTCCAGATTGCTGATCTTGGATTCGTTCTTTTCGTTTTTGGCGGCTGTCAGATCCTTGCGGAGTTTTGTAACCTTCTCACTGGCCTCCTCAATCTCATTCTCGAAAGCCTGCTTGTCCGCATACGGAAGATTCTTCTTCACTATATAGTAACGGCTGTCCGGATGGTCATCCACATACTTCTTGATCTCCGCCTTATCAAGGCCGAGCTTCGTCACTGCGTTCAGTGTTGGATCATAGTAAGAGCTCACTTTCTTGTCATTCAAAGGGCCGTTATTGATCGTATGCGCGTCAATGACGACATTGTAGACAAGCTCGCTCGTCGCGAGGACAGTTCCCTTGGCATCCGTGATTGTGCCGCGTTTGAACGGCAGTTCCCGGCTGTCATAGCGCTGCTGGGAAAGAATCTGTTTCGCGTACTCTTCGCCGTTATTGCCATTGATATAAAAAAGACGGACGATTAACGCAGCAAAAGCCAGCAGTACCAGAAGATAAAGTACCACCAGCTTTGTCTGCATAAACGATCTGAGCGCCTGTGTCTTTCCTGAGGAGGCGCTATTTCTGCGTTTTGTATTGTTTTTGCGAGTCATGAACCGATTTTAATCCGTTTTCCGTTAATTGTCTACTTCCGAAACCTGATGCACATAATCGTCGGTATCATTCTCGTAATCAACAATCTGATCCTTATTGGCATAAGTCATCCCGAGCTGGGTGATTGCCTTGTAACGGATATCTTCGAGCTTCACGCTGTTGTTGATTTCATTGAGCGTCTCTTCATTGTTCTCGCGAAGCTGTGTCAGTTCGCTTTCGAGGGAAGCGACTTTGTTCACCGTGTAAGTCAGCTCATAACGGAGATTGACGTAATGAATCAGAGCGGCGCACATAACGACTGACATTCCGAGCAAAACAACAATGAGCGCGGGATTCATCCTCGCCGCTTTTGCTGTTCTTTTTCTGTTCGCGGTCTTCTGTCTGCGGCCTGTATTGACGCGGGTATCTTCATACGCGTCATAATCATAGTCGCAGGCAGGCGCTTCCGAGCCGTAATAATATATTGAAGCTGCACTTTCGTGATTTCTCCTCGTGCGATAGCCTCTGGAGATATCACGCGCTGCATAATCATATTCAGTTCTTCTGTAAGCGCGTCTGTTCCCCATTTTCCTGCCCTCACAAAACCGGTTTACTGTTCCCTGATCTTTTCAAATACCCGCAGCTTCGCGCTGGTCGAACGTTTGTTATCCAGCAGCTCTTCCTGCGACGGTAAAATAGCTTTTCTGGTAATGACTGTCCCTTTCGATTTCCTTCCGCAGACACAGACAGGAAATTCCGGCGGACAAATACACGGATTCTCGTTTCGTTTAAAAGCATTCTTCACGATCCGGTCTTCCAGCGAATGAAAGGTTATGATGCAGAGTCTTCCACCGGGATTCAGGAGTCCTATCATTCCGTCTATGGAATCCCGCAGCACGTCCAGTTCTCTGTTGCAGGCAATCCGGATCGCCTGAAACGTCCGCTTGCAGGGATTTCCGCCCCGTACCTGCATCTTCATCGGGATGCTGGCGCGGATGATCGCGGCGAGCTCTCCTGTCGTCTCCAGAGGCTTCTTCTCTCTGTGTGCGGCAATATTCTTTGCAATCCTCGCCGCAAATTTCTCTTCGCCGTAGTCTCTGATAATCTGTTCGAGTTGCTCTTCCGGCCAGGTATTCAGGATCTCCCTCGCACTGACGGGATTGTCCTGATCCATGCGCATATCAAGCGGTTCGTCAGTGTTATAGGAAAAACCGCGTTCGGGATTGTCCAGCTGATAGCTGGAAACGCCAAGATCAAGAAGGATGCCGTCCACACCTTTCATTCCAAGCTGCGAAAGCACCTGCGGCATATTCTCATAATTGCTCCGTACGATCGTAACCCTGTCCCGATACGGTTCCAGGCGTTTCGCCGCCGCGGCAATTGCGTCTTTGTCCTGATCGATTCCTACAAGTTGTCCGCCACCGGTGAGCCTCTTTGCTATCTCAAAAGAATGACCCGCTCCGCCAAGCGTACCATCCACATAGATCCCGTCCGGTCTGATCTTCAGTTGACTTATGGTTTCCTGCAGTAAAACCGAGGTATGTTTGAATTCCATCGCCACCAACTGTCAGAACTGAATACCGTTCGCGTACAGCCTAGCCGCCGCCTCGCGGATATCCTTCTTCGTAACCTTTCTCATGTGTTCATCGAAGGCTTCCTCGCTCCAGAGCTCCGCTCTGTCGATTCGTCCCGCAAAAACAACATTCTTCGTAATTCCTCCCGCCTCTCGAAGCTGCTGCGGCAGAATGATTCTTCCCTGCGCGTCGACTTCGACTTCGAGCGTATTCATGCCGTACCAGCGAAGGATCTCTTCTGCATCCTCGTTAAACGTGGCAGGGAGGCTGCGCAGCTTCTGCTCGAAGTTCTTCCAGTCCTCCATTGTATAAATCAGAAGGCAGTCGCCTGTCCCGATACCGATCATAAACCGGCTACCCAGGATATCTCTGAACTTGGCAGGGACGCTCAGGCGTCCTTTGGCATCCAGATGATGTCTGTAGATGCCGTTAAAATTGCCTTCCATAATACCTTCCGAATCTTTTACAAGCCGCGCGTCATCTTCCGGAAAACGAACTTTATCCCACTTTACACCACTTTATAGGTAAAAAATGGGAATTCATCCCCTAAGATAGCTAAATAATAACCCAAGGCACTGATATTTTCAATACCTTGGGTTTCAAAATGCGGATTTATAAGGTTTTTACGCTTCGGGAGACTTCGGGTTGCTGTGGGATGCTGTCCCATCCGCGAGCCGTTTTCTGGTATATATATCCATCAAAACAGAGAAAACAATCATAATTACACTTACAACGATCGATACGGGGATCTTCGTCCCAGTTATATACAGCTGATCCGTCCGGATATATTCGATCCATGCCCTCCCGATTCCGTAGCCGAAGAAATACAGCAATGTGATTTCACCTTCAAACTTCTTATGTCCGGTCCACAGAAGCATCAGAATCAAAAGCCCCAGATTCCATAATCCCTCATATAAAAAGGTAGGATGCACCTGAATATAGTTCGTTCCCTGCGCGATATGAGAAGCTACCGCTTCTGTTATGTCGCGGCTGCGCACCATTGCGACGGGAAGGCGCATCGCCAGCAGACTGTCCGTATATCCGCCAAATACTTCCCGGTTAAAGAAGTTTCCCCACCGGCCGATAATCTGGCCGAGGACCAGTCCGTAAGCCGCGGTGTCGAGAAGCCGGAACGGATTTACCCTTCTGACTTTGCAGTAAACAAAAACAACAATCACGCAGGCAATGATGCCCCCGTAAATTGCGAGTCCGCCGGCGCGCAGATTGAAGATCTGCAGCAGGTTGTCTTTGTAGGCGTCCCAGAAGAAAATTACATAATAGAGTCTGGCGCCGATGATCGCGAAAATGATCAGCCAGATCGAAATGTCCCAGATTATGTTCGGGTCCCAGCCGGTTTTCTTCGCGATGTGTGCCGCCAGAAGTATCCCGGCAAGCATCGCCGCCGCAATACAGATTCCATAAAGCGCGATTGAGAAGCTTCCTATTGTAATGGACTGCGGTACATCTTTTAAATAGATTCCAAGATGTGGAAACGCGATGTCCATTTTTCCCATCATATCAGGCATATATCCTCCTGCGGTCCGTCCTCTTACACGTTAAATCTGAACAGGCAGACATCGCCGTCCTGCACTACATAGTCTTTACCCTGCATTCCGACAAGGCCCTTCTCTCTGGCCGCCGCAAGAGAACCTTCCTTTAGCAGAACTTCCCAGTTCACAACCTCTGCTTTAATGAAGCCGCGCTCCATATCCGAGTGGACCTTTCCTGCTGCCTGCGGAGCCTTGGTTCCGATCTTTATTGTCCATGCTCTTGTCTCGTCTTCTCCGGCTGTCAGGAAACTCATAAGACCAAGTGTGCGGTATGATGCCTTAATCAGCTTGTCGAGCCCGGATTCTTTAATGCCGAGGTCATCCAGAAACGCCTGCTTCTCATCATCTTCAAGCTCGGAAATTTCCGCCTCCATCTCCGCGCACAGGACGAACGCTTCACTTCCGTTTTCCTTCGCGTATGCTTTCACCTTCTGTACGCCTTCATTGGAAGCACCGTCATCCGGGATATCATCCGCAGATACGTTACAGGCATAGATCACCGGTTTCCAGGTAAGAAGCTGATAGCCGTTCATGAGCTTTCTTTCATCTTCATCGTCGATTTCCATCGAAGACGCCGGCTTGTTCTGTTCAAGAACAGCCTTTACCCGCTGCAGAAGTTCCAGCTCTTTCGCAGCTTCTTTGTCCATACGCGCTGTTTTGCCGACTTTGGAAATTCTGCGTTCCAGGACATCCAGATCCGCGAAAATCAGCTCCAGATTGATTGTCTCAATATCGCGCATCGGATCGATCGTTCCGTCTACGTGTGTAATATTGGCGTCTTCAAAACAGCGCACGACATGCACAATCGCATCGCACTCGCGGATATTCGCAAGGAACTGGTTGCCGAGGCCTTCACCCTTTGAAGCACCCTTCACGAGGCCGGCGATATCCACGAATTCGATGACGGCCGGAGTAATCTTCTTCGAATGATACATTTCTCCGAGCTTTTTGATCCGCTCATCCGGGACCGCGACGACGCCGACATTGGGATCAATCGTACAGAACGGATAGTTCGCTACGTCTGCTCCTGCCTTTGTAAGTGAATTGAATAATGTGCTCTTTCCGACGTTTGGAAGGCCAACGATGCCTAATTTCATTTTATATATTATCCTCCGTTTTTCCTTGATTTTACGGGCTTTCTGTATTCCTCATACAAATACATAAAAAGCTCCGGATAAGCAGTAATTATTATACGCTACTCTGGAGCCGGCTGTAAAAAGATATTGTGTCCGGGCTTTCCATACTTTCAGATTTTAATATTATCTGATATAAGCTTTTCAAATTCCTTCTGTTTCGCAGGCCTCTTTCTCACAATATATAGAACAAACAGGCAGCGCAGATTCCGAAGAAGAATACGATCGTCTGCCTCTTATCTCCTCTGACACCTACAGCTGTGCTGATTTATCCTCTTACCATACCACGATGGTATTCCATATTGATCTCGGAGATCTCCTTCCTGCCATCAATATAGTCCTGGTACATTTCCCATGGACTGCCACCGCCAAGCCAGCATGAGGAGCAGTTCTCGCATCCGCCGCCACCGCAGTTCAGTGACTCGCGGATAATCTCCTCCCTTTCTTCCTTTGTTGTATCCTTGATCAGAATGCTTCTGAATTCCATAGCTTCAACTTCCTTTCTGTCTCTGCGTAGTGTCAAGTTCACTGCCTGTTTATCAAGCTGAAGCCTTGATATTACGGGAGATCCAAATTGCACTCTATGACAAGAACAAGGATCTCAATAACTCTGCCTTACACAGAAAACGCAGGCATAAAGCCTGCGTTCAAGATAAAAGATGCATATTCAGGACAACTGCAATGCGCGCAGCCGGAAATTTCTCAGGCCTGCCCTCTTCCTTCCAGCGCATGAATGGTATTTACAACAAATTTATGTACCGGAACCGGGACTCCGGCCTTATGTGCCGCACGTACAACGGAGCCGGAAATGGTATCTACTTCGGTCTTTCTTCCGGCGCGGATATCCGCGCAGATGGAGGTCACACCTTCCGGCGATCCTACAGATGTAGCTTTAATCTTTTCGGCAAGCTTCTCCTCATCCGCTTCCAGTCCGAGCGCATGTGCAGTTTCCACAGCCTCATGCAGCAGCGCCATGGTCATCTGCCACGCATATTCATTCGCGGCAATATATCCGATATTTACCTGCAGCACTGCGGTTACGGCACTCAGAGATACATTTGTAAAGAGTTTGTCCCAGATGAGCTGCTGGATATTCGGATGGATTCTCACATTAAATCCGCAGCTGTCAAAGGATTCCTTCAGCTTGTTCAGAAAATTCTCTTTGTCCTCGGTAAGCATGCCTACGTTCGTGTTGCCGACACCGCCGTGGCGGATGTGTCCGAATCCCAGTACCGCCCCGTTATCTTCAGTTGTTCCGATAATAATATGGTCCTGCGGCACAAATTCGCCAAGGATATCTTCATGTCCCGAGCCGTTCTGCAACGTCATTACATAGGTATTCGGACCGATCAGGTTCCGATTACCGGACAGCGCAGCCTTGGAATACAGTGCCTTGACGAAAAGTATGATCAGATCGACCGGTTCCATTCCTTCGCAGCTTACGGCAGCGGAAGGACGGTAAATATTCTCCTGCCCGTTTTCCTCGATCTTCAGGCCGTTCTGCTGCACTGTCTCAATAACCTTGGGGTTTGTATCGATCAGCGTTACATCATTATGCAGTGATAAATGTCCTCCGTAGATGGAGCCCATCGCACCGGCGCCAATTACCGCTATCTTCATTATTTTCCTCCAGTACGTTCCAGCCGGCCGCAGCAGATGCTGCGGCCGGCACTAAAGTTGCAGTACTTTTTCAGGTCAGTCTTCCGAAAACTCTTTGATTCCTTCGATTGCGTAAGCGTGTACCGGGCTGGAATCCAGTCCGACAATCGGAAGCGGAGCATAGGACATAAAGAAGACGTCTTTCTGTAAAAGTTCAAGGTTCTTTAAAACTTCGATGAAGATGATGTTTTCCGCAAGCAGAATGTCATGGAAAGGCTTAACATCTTCATTGCAGTTTTCGATCGAAACACCGTCGCCAAAGCCGACCGCTTTCACCTTGTGTGCCTTAAACCATTCCGCAGTTTCCGCGTTCACGAAAAGTCTCTTGTCCTTTTCGGTGTTCGTATCCTTTGTAAACGGATTCAGCTTATAGTCGGAATCAATGATGACGATATCCCCTTCGCGTACCTTGGAAGCGGCACGGTCCAGATCTGCAGCCGTAATGTGGGTGTTCGGCGCTACGCTGTCATGGAAATTCACATAAACGGCACGGCCGACAAAGGTCGTAAGCGGTACTCCGGTTACATCCGGCCAGTTGTCATTGTGATGATACGGGCACTCCGCGTGTGTTCCGAGATGTGTCATGATATCGACATTTGTATGGAAATCCGGGATCGGGCCGCCGGTATTGAAGCGGAACAGTTTGCATCTTCTGGTCTCGGTCGCAGGATCTACAAGCTTGGAGAGATCAACAAGTCTCATTCCATTTCCCAAATCATAAACAGTCTGCATGTTCTTTTCCTCCATCTGCATATGCATTCATCAAAAAGGTGCTCAGACAGCAACCTTTACGACAACCTTTTTAACTTCCATCGGATTTCCGGCAGCACACCTGGGCTTATGCGCGTCTTCGGGCGCTACAACGATCAGATCGCCTTCCTTCAGATAAACTTCTCCGGAGAATTCCGGCTCTTTATAAAGGATGAGATCATTTTCCGGCTTTTCCTGTTCGACTGTCAGCGTATCACGCCTGCAGACGCCGAACATTTCCTCTCCGGTAACCATATATTGAATGTCAAAATATTTGTCATGCGCTTCAAAGCTTCTCTCTTCTTTCGGAGAAGTGGTATATTCCTGCACATTGGCTACGACCTCGTCTCCCAGAATCGGATAGCTGCCCTCCGGCAGGCTCTTAATATCCGTTTCACGCAGCCACTTGTACGCGGCACGGAACTTTTCGTCCAGATAGTCATACTTCTCTGCAATGCTTACATTCGCGAAAAACATTTTTGTTCCCTCCTGTTTCACTTGCTCGCAATGTCACTGACATTCAAGTCTCCGGCAGCCAGAGACTGAATCTGTGCCCAGACATTCTCATCCACGACAACACCGTCTTCCAGACTCTTCTTTCTTCTCTCAATCGTGTTTTCTCCGGGGCATTTGACCGGGCGCGCCGGATTGATCGGATGTGCCGCGTCCGCAGCTGCAACCCTCCGGTCCAGCATTTTCTGCAGCTCATCCGGATCTCCGAACATGTTCGGATCAATGGCGATAAAAATCTGGCTGCAGCCTGTGCACGATCCGCGGTGCTCTTCATCGAGATCACTGCCGCATTTTCCGGCAGAAATCATCGCAGCCGCCAGATCCAATGCAATGGCCAGAGACGAGCCCTTCCAGTAACCGGTCGGAAGGATCCGCATCGAATCTTCAATTGCTCCCGGATCCGTTGTAAGGTTTCCGTCCTTGTCAAAGCCTCCCGGGTAAGGCAGCTGTCTGCCTGCAAGCCGGTATACTCCAAGTTTACCATAAGCGTACTGGCTCATGGCCATATCAACAACAATTTCTCCGTTCTTTCTTGGAATTGCAATACAGAACGGATTGTTTCCTACAGAAGGCTTGTCGCTTCCCCACATAGGCATGCAGCTCTCGGTATTGATCCAGCTGATCGCGATGAATCCTTCCTTCGCCATCTTCCAGGCGTAAGTGCCTCCCCGCATCCAGTGCGTTGTGTTGCGGATCGCAACCAGACCGATTCCATGCTCTTTCGCAAGTGCCAGTGCTCTGTCAGAACAAAATAGCGCATTTGTTACACCGATTCCGAGATGGCCGTCGTAATTCTCCGCCGCGCCTTTACTTCCAACGAGCGTCGGCTCGGCGTGTACATCGACCAGTCCCTTCTGTACATACTCGGCAAAACGCGGAATACGGTTAAGCCCGTGGCTCTCCACGCCGTCCGCGCTTGATTCCGTGTGAATTCTCGCACAGACCTGCGCCTTGTCTTCCGGTACGCCAATATTAACAAATGCCTTTCTGCAGGTTTCCTCAACTTCAGTAAACGGTACTCTGATACTCATGTATTATCCCCTTTTTCACGTCCCTGTTCAAGAAGAGTCATCATCTCCTCATACAGTCCACTCGCCTCTTCCATCGAATATCCGTAAACCATAAAGACATCGAGTACATACGGAAAATACGGAAGATGATTCAGTCTCTGCGCGAACGCCATAGCAGCAGCCTCGCTGTCTGCCATCAGAACAGAATCATTGTGAAGCGGCCCCAGTTCCCAGAGTCTGATCTTCTCGATTCTTGTAAAAATTGTATCCTTATATTTCTCCTCGATATAGTGAAACAGTTCATGCGAAAGCAGAAGCTTCGAAACATTGAGTTTGTCCGTCAGAATTTCCGCGGTTTTTCTGTCACGGAGAAGATTTTTCGCTTTATAGACCGCGTCCATATAGATCCTGATCTGATTTGCCGGCTTGAACTCGGCGAAGAGGACCCGGTCCGTGCGCTCCGGGAACTCCGGATAAGTGACAACCATTCCCATCTTTTTCGCAATCTGCACCGGATCGTCCGTTCCGTACTCTTCTGCGATCTTATCCGCATACTCATAACCGCACTGAACGGATTTATGCATCAGCTGCACTCTCTGTCCGTCTGTCAGCTTTCCGTTAATCGGATCTCTGGAGAAAGCATACGGCCACCAGTCATCCGGAGCAACAGCCGTCAGATCCTGCAGCATATCATTCAGCCCGCGGATTTCGTAATGCGGTTTTTCATAGGAGGGACGGCGCTGTTTGCCGAACAGTCCGTCCGCGATTGGTTTGAGCGCTTTTGCGATTTCTTCTCTGGTCATGTATTATCCCACGTCATTGAGCGAACCGACGACGATAATCTCTTCTTCCGGATCGCGGTCCCCAAGGTCCAGATCCATCAGCAGTTTTACCTGCGCAAGATCTACAGAACTGTAGTCGGAAACTCTGGGTCCGAAGCAGACGAAGTAATCCGGACGGATGATCGAGTCTGTCTTGAAAATCGCTTCTTCCTCCCACATCCGTTCTACTTCCTTATCATAATCGGCAACCTTGCACTTGGATACAACGCCGTCCGAGCACTGCACTTTGATAAAGCCTTTCCGGTCTACAATTCGGATCGGGTGTTTGTCGTCGCGATCGCCCTGGAAAACATAAAACTTGTCCGTCTTTTCCTTCAGGCAGATATTCGAAACCTTCGGTCCGAAATCCTCCTTCGCGAGCTGCTCCGCTTCCGCATCATCGCATTCCTTCAGAAGATCCGTAGTCTTTACCTCCGTGGAGCCGGTGGCAATCGCGGTGACCTTACCTGTCTGGGAGTCGATTTCAATATGTACTTCAATTGTATCCGGTGACGCGCCGGAACTGATCGCAGCGTCCGTAGCTTCCTTCTTCAGATCCCGGATATCGTCCTGCGTAGGGTTCGGTATGACACGTTCGACAACGTCACGAACCATCGACAGCGCAACACCGATGGAGGAAATAACCTCGGCGTTCTCGGGGATGCTGTACGGCAGATCCATCTTTTTCGCGCAATACGGAACCAGAGAAGCGGCACCGCCGCCGCACCCTACAAGACGCATTCCGTCGCGGTCGAGCTGATACTTATCGGCCAGCGCGTTGATGCAGGCGCTGACTTTTTCGTAGTCTTTGTCCAGAATTCTGGTTGCCAGATCTTCTACGGTTATTCCAAGCTTTTTCGCGACCGGCTCCATGGCCTTTCTGGCCGCGTTCGCATTACCATGCGCGAAGTACTTTTCGTCAATCAGACCAAGCACGTTTGCCGCATCGGTGTTGGTAAAACAGATTCTGTCTCCGTTTTTCAGGCGCAGAACAACATAGTCGGCAGGATCTCCGGGCTTGGGACTGATCAGTTCAATCTGCGGATCGACAATCTGGTCCTCCGGATAGAAGCACGCATATTCGCAGCCGGCAATATGCGCGGAACGGGGGCCGACATCAACTACATCCGAGTCACTGATCCGGACCATGGAACCGCCGGCACAGCCGAGAATCCGGACATCCAGCGAACTGATATAGGTATCATGTCCTCCGATCTGTGCATAATCAACACCGGGTCTGCCGTTCTTGATAACACCGATATTCGTGGTTGTTCCGCCGACTTCGAAATAAATGGCATTCGAAGCGCGCAGGTACATAAGAGATCCCATAACCGATGCCGCAGGTCCTGAGAGCGCGGTGAGGATCGGTCTCTTTCTCATCTCGTTGATCTCCATGACGCCGCCGTCGCCTCTCATAATCATCAGCGGAACCTTGACTCCCGCTTCGCGGACCGATGATTCGGTGGCGTTTGCAGTCGCAATCATCTTGGGAAGAATAGACGCGTTGATGGCTGCCGTTCTGGTTCTTCTTGTCAGGCCGTAAAGCTTTGTAATGTCGGAAGCCATAGTAACCGGAAGTCCTTTTTGAGAAGCGACATCGTAGATCATCTTCTCCTCGTCCATGGAATCAACACCGAATGCCATGGATGCGACAATAACTTCTGCCCCCTGCGCGATCAGCCTGTCGACAGCCGCGTTGATCGTATCTTCATTCAGTTCTTTTTTCTTGATGTATTCATTGAAAATCCGGATTTTCTTTCCGGTCTTTTCGTCCAGAATAATGTCCTTGAGCGTCACCTGTCTTTTCGCAAGCAGTCCCTCAAGACCGCCGCCGGCAACGCCGATCAGTCCGACCTGCGCGACGTCGCCTTCGATGAAAGCGTTCGTCGCCTGTGTCGTCGAGTGCGCGACAAAGACAACGTCTTCGGGAGATATGTTGTTTTCCCGCATGCAGTTCTGAAAGCTCTTTACAACGCCGGCAGCCACGCCTGCCTTGTCGTCATGTGTTGTCTTAACTTCGTTCTTGCCGATAATCTCGTGCGTAAGGTTATCCATCGCAACGCACTTTGTGTAGGTTCCGCCTACATCGATGCCCATTCGGACAGCTCTGTGTTTTGTTTCCGCCATTTTACCCTCTCCTTATTATAAAAGATATGACTGCCGGCTCCGCTGCGGAGCAGCTGCTCCGTCTCCCATAACGGCAGGCGATGAAAAAAAGAATGTACTAAAAGAATTACGCAGATCCGCGAAATCCGCGCGGGCGGGAATTGCCCGCGCGGTGAAAATGCAGGGAAATCAGTTCAGACCTCAGGAATCAGATGAACCACTGTGCTCCGAGACCGCCCAGAAGCAGATATACGGCTGCGTACTGAATGATACCGGTAACGTACGCGTTCGGAATGGACAGCTTGAGGAAGTCTTTGGATTCCACCTTGGTATAAGCAAGTCCCCATGCAACCCAGGACTGTGTGATGCAGCTTCCGATATTTACCGTAATTGTCGGAATCGCGAAAACGCCGTAAAGGAACGGAACCGAAAAGCTTGCCACGTTCTGCAGAACGCCGAGTGTTGCAGCGCCGCAGCCTACGAGAGTCATAGGTCCGCGGAAGAGGCCGAGGCCGAGCAGAACCGCGAAGACGATGCAGACAACCAGTTCGTTCTTAGGCATTACACCGCCGAGGATGACCTTGAAATACGGAGACGCGTATTTCGCAACGGAATTGAACATAGGCAGTGTCAGCAGGAAGCCTACAAGAGGAGCTGTGTCAACGACACCGTCATAGTAAAGCTTATTGACCAGCTGGCAGTTTTCCTTGAAAGTTCCTTTCATTCTGCCGCAAAGGAACAGAGCCGCGAAGCCTGCGATCACAAAGCCGCCGATAACCGAGAAGTTAAACGCGATGTTTAAAGCGACCGGAACGACCGGCAGAATCAGCGTATAAAGAGGAGCGTCTTTCTGTGCTGCCTGCGGCCCTCTTGTCTGTGCCGCCCACGCATGAGACGTCTTGTTCTTCTTCAGATAAACGGCGGTCAGAATTGTGGTTACCACCAGCATAATCACGAGCGCCGCATAGCCCCAGTGACGGGCGTACCAGCCGAGTGTGAAATCGGGCATCTGCGAGGGCTCAATGAAGAACGCGCGGTACTGTGCGAAATTGACAGGATTCAGATAGATGCCCGCCGCTACGGAGCCCATGAAGGAAAACAGAGCAATCGCCTTCGGAACACCCAGAGACATCATGATCGGAAGTACGATTACGCCGATCGCGATAACAGGACCTGCGCCGGTCATCGATGTGAAGATGATGGCTGTCACGATATTCAAAAGCGTAACCGTGATGATCGGCTTGTCGCCGCCAAGCTCAACCGTCTTGCGAATCAGCGTGGAAGCGATTCCGGTATCCATCAGGACTCTTCCGAACCATGCGCCCCAGCATACATTTACCAGTGTAGTGCCCCAGCCTTCAGGAGCCGACTGATAAATACCGTTCAGAATATCAACCAGTTTTCTGGTTGTTCCATCCGAAAGCGGATGAGAAGCGCCGAACTTTAACACTTCATTAGCATCCAGGAAGTCTCCGCCGACAAAAAGCGTGCCCAGAAGCGGCAGAACTGTCCAAATGATCGTGATGACCAGGAAGCCGATCATCAGATTGTGGCCTTTAATGCAATAATACGCGAGGCCGAAGAATGTGAGTAACAGTATTACTCCGATTACATACTGCATATGATCCTCCTCATAAACATTGTCTCTGAACCCGTAATGACTGACTGTTTCCCTGACAGCCGGTTATCTTTCCTTTTAGTACTTTCTTTCTCCCATCCCCTTCCTGTATATCGGTTATCCGATTCATTTCTTATCATCAGACAGCAGTGCCTTCCTCCCCGAAATACCCCGGGAAGATACTCTTCGCCATACTGCTGTGAATCAGAATCTGATTATAATGACTTTCCAGTATCAGACCTCCAGCGTCCGCGTCCCTTTTCAGGATATACTCTGTAAGCATTCTGGTCTCCACTCCCTGATGCTCCAGAATTGACATTTCACGTCCGGTACTGTAAGTCCGGTAAACAAGCCGCTGCGCGCGATTGAAATCGCAGTCGACGCTGCCAAGAAATTTCCAAACTCCATGCCGCCCGCAGCATCTTTCAAGAAACCGGCAGTAGTCTTCATAATGAAGCAGGTATTCCTCTTCGTCTCTGCTCGCGTTCACTTCTGCGGTAATCCTTTGAAGCTCCGCCATCTGCGTTTCGGACAGTCCCTTATCACATACTTCCCGGATAATTCTCTGTCCGATCAGGGTCCTGGCCCTCGCAATCTGCCGGATATTCGACTGTAAAAGCAGTGTTACAAAGGTGCCGCTCTGAGGAAGAACCATTACGCAGCCTTCTACACCGAGTCTTGCAAGTACGTCACGTACCCTCGGGCGTCCTTCCTGATACTCATCGCACAGAGAATTCTCGCTGAGCTTTGTTCCGGGCGCCAGGTCCAGAGTGAGAATCCGTTTGCGCAGAAGCTGATGAAGATCAGTTGAAGTTGTTCTGCTGTTCTGCATACAAGTTTCTCCGTTTCGCAGGATCTCAACAGAAGTTCCTACTGTCTGGAAAAGCCCGAAAACAGCGCTGCATCCGGTGGATCCTGTAAATTGCATACAAGTTCATTCCGCTACAGCCATCAATTTAACACATTTCGATGTGTTCCGCAACAGCATTTTGTGCAAATCTTATTGGTTGAAGATTGTCGTGTAACCATAATATTGATTTTTTGACGGAAAATGTTAAACTTTCATTAGAATTATATGAATCAGCATTTTATCTGTTTTTGATGTGATTGCATACAAGGGAGTTGCCGCATGCCGGAATCCGAAAGAAAAATTGAATACAAGTCCCGGCAGCGGCGCAGTGCGAAACGTCGTCCGTCCGAGGATAACCGCCAGTACGCCTATCGCGCAATCCGGGAAGAGATTCTGATGCTGGATCTGGCTCCGGGAGAGCGTCTGCGGGAAGTCGAGCTGGCAACGCTTCTGTCCGTCAGCCGTACGCCCGTACATGACGCGATCGAACGCCTGCGGCTGGAAGGTCTGGCGAACAGCGTGCCGAACAAAGGCGCCGTAGTCTGCGCTCTGCATCCGGAGAATATATCCAATTGTCTGTGGCTCCTCGATATCTTCTGCTGTGATGCCATCTCGTCTTTCTTTACAAACAAAGTAAGCAAAGATCAGATCGCGATCCTGAACTTTCTTCTTGCGCATGTTGAGGAAGCCGTGAAAGAGAATGACAGCCGGCGCTATGCGAGACTGATCGCCGATTTCTTCCAGCAGTTCTTCACGCTCGGCGGCCAGTACAATCTCATCTGGTCCGGACTGTCAGGGACTTACAGTGATATTTACCGGATGAATGTTCTGATCGCAGACTTCTCGGGAGCCGCTTCTTCACTGACGTATCTTCTCCGGCAGATGACGCACGCGCTTTCGGAAAGGAAAAGTGACAAGGCAGCTTTCTACATCAGAAAGTGGATACAGCTTACGGAGAAGCTGATTCCGCAGCTCCGAAAAGACTGTCCGGATTACTGGATAGATTATGATAAAGACACGGAAAGGGAATTACTATGATCTACGGAAATGTGCATAACGAGTTTTTCAACGAACAGGCGGCAATGCTTCCGAAGCCGCTCTGCGCGGCGCTGCATTATCTGAAGGACAATGATCTTACGGTTCACGAACCCGGAAAGTTTGATGTCACGATTGCAGGCGTGCCGATGATTCTGCAGGTGATTGATCAGAAAACCGCTCCGCGGGAACTGCTTCGCCCTGAGATCCACAGGCGGAACATTGATGTGCAGTTTCTTGCTTCCGGCGGCCCGGAGGAAGCGGGTTTTTACTGTGATGACGGCAGCAATGTCACAGACGAGGATCTGCTTGCCACCCCCCGCGACATTCTGTTTTACCGGAATGATCCCGAAGCTCCCGAAGGCAGAATACGGCTGCGTACCGGCTCGTTCGCTGTCTACTTTCCCTGGGACGTGCATATCCCGGCGATCTGCGAAGGAGCGGAGCCGGCAGATATCCGCAAAATTGTACTCAAGGTTCCGATGAACGCCTGCCTGAAAGACTGGAAATTCCAATGATCAGCCGCAATCTGAGGGCGCTTTGCGTCTCTGATCCGGACAAAAGGCGGGAGGCTCTCGAAGAGGTTCTCCGGAGGGAGGAAATCCCATTCATCCTGCAGGAAGACGCCCCTTCAGAGAAAGTTCCACGCGGCATTAGAAACTATCTGTTTCATACATGCGGCAAAACAGAGGAGACTCCGGACTGCGCCGGAGCGCATACGAAGTATCTCTTCACCGCGCATTATGACGCTTATCCGGGCAGCCCGGGAGCCAACGACAATGCCGCCGCTGTCTGCATCCTGACGGATCTGTATCACGAACTTCTCGGAAGGCATATCCCGGCCTGGTTCGCATTCTTTGACGGAGAAGAAAACGGACATCTTGGCAGTAAGCTTTACTGCGACTGTATGGAACCGGAAGACCCGAAAGCAGCTGTCAATCTGGATCTGTGCGGTTTTGGCGATACGATTGTATTAAATGCCGGCGGTGCGGAGCTTTCCAGAGCATTCCATCCTTTCTGCTGCCGTGAAAGCCTGCGCTGCTGCGCTGCGCAAAAAGTGAAATTTCTGCCTGAAAGTGATGATGTCATCCTTCGTAAAGCTCATCTGCCCACGCTATCGGTCAGTGTTGTTCCTCGTTGGGACCTGCAGTATCTGAAGTCCCTTTCCGCAATGGGTGAGGGACTGCTTGGCAGATCGCCGGAATTCAGGATGATCGTTTCCTCGATGGAGGTCTGCGCGACCATGCACGGCGGATATCGGGACAATGTAGAAGCTGTAAATCCGGACAATATGCAAAAGGTTCTGGATTTTCTGATTCGTGTTCTAACAGGACCGGTACCAGCAAGAAGTCTGCGGGATTTTCTGTGACGCATATAGATTCTGCGGCTTCTTAAGAATGGAGGTTAATCAATGGACAATTACATACAGCTCTTCTCTCTGGAAGGAAAGAAAGCGTTGATCACCGGCGGCACCGGCGGACTCGGCGGCGAGATTGCGAGAGCGTTTTTATCGTGCGGCGCGGATGTCGCGGTCTGCGGCGGTCATCCCGAAAAAGCCCGGGAGCTTTCCCTGTATGCGGAAAGTATCGGCAGAACCTGTATAGCGCTTCGCTGTGATGTGACAGAGGAACAGGATGTTCAGCAGATGATGGATCAGATCGGCGTTTCTCTGCAGGGGCTTGACATCGTCGTCAACAGCGCTGGCATGAACTGTCTTCTTCCTGCGGAAGACTATGATACAGAAACCTTTGACAGGGTTATGGACCTCAACGTGAAAGGAACCTTTCTTGTCAGCAGGGAGGCCGGAAAAAGCTTTATGATTCCCGCAAAATCCGGTAAAATCATCAATATTTCTTCAGTCAAAGGCGTGATCGGAACTGACGCCGATTATATTGCTTACTGCACCAGTAAGGGTGCCGTCAATATGTTCACCAGGCAGCTCGCCTGCGAATGGGGCAAATATAACATCTGCGTGAACGCTATCGCGCCTACGTTTGTACGTACGGATATCAATGCTTTTCAGCTTGATGACCCTGTCTTCTATGCGTCGCTGACAAAACGGATTCCTCTCGGCAGAATCGGGCAGAAATGTGATATCGCGGCCGCGGCGGTTTTCCTTGCAAGTGATGCTTCTTCATTCATCAGCGGTCAGATTCTTCCGGTAGACGGCGGCCTGACCGCAAAACAATAATCTGCATTAAACCAAACAAGAGGAGGACACGATAGATACGTGTCATCCTCTTGTTTTTTTGCTGTAAACCGGCCGCTGCTGCTTCAGCTGACCATAAATTTCCAGATAGTTATTGTAACGGATACTGCTGATCCGGCCCTCGCGGACAGCTTCCTTGACCCGGCACCCCGGCTCCGCAATATGACTGCATCCCTGAAAGCGGCACCCCGCTGCTTCTTCGGTAAACTCAGGATAATAGTCCTTGAGATCGTCTGCCGTAAGCCCCGGCAGATCGAGCGACGTAAACCCCGGTGTATCGACCAGATACGTTCCGCCGCCCGCGGCAAGCAGTTCTGTATGCCGCGTCGTATTTTTCCCGCGGGATATTTTTCTGGAAAGCTCTCCTGTCTGCATATGCGCCGCCGGACAAAGGCGGTTAATGAGCGATGACTTTCCTGCTCCGGACGGGCCTGTGATCACCGTTGTTTTGCAGGATAAGACGTCAATGAGCGGCGACAGGCTTTCCGCATCGGTCGTCTGGATGAACATAACCCGGCAGCCGCACTTTTCATAGACGCTTTTCAACTCTAACAGCTGCTCCCCTGTCGCAAGGTCCAGCTTGTTAAAACAAAGAATCGCCGGCAGGTGCTTCTGTTTCATCAGGATCAGGAACCGGTCCAGCATGTTATAGCTGGGGGCCGGATTTGTTATCGCAAAAAGCAGCAGCGCCTGATCCACATTCGCCACATTCGGACGGATCAGATCATTGCGCCGCGGAAGAAGACGGACTACATTTCCCTCATTCGGATCACTGACCGTGTCTGTGACATCAATCAGTACGTCATCTCCGACCAGTGGCTTTTCCCCAAGCGAACGGAATACGCCCTTCGCCCTGCAGCGATAGAGCGTATCCTCCGCGTAAACGTCATAGAATCCCGCAATGCTCTTGATGATTTTTCCCTGCACTGACATATCAGTCCTCGGGGGTAAAAGTGAGCTCACGGGTAACGACAGCTTCTCCGGTAACCGGATTGCCGTTCGCGTCCGTTGATGTGCCTTCCGGCTTATAGCTCATCTTGAGCGTCCCCGTCCCGCTTGAAAGTCCCGTGTAGCTGACCGGATACGGGAACTGCGTAATCTGCCCGTCTAAAAGTTTCGTCCCGTCCCCGGCAATCAGTACGCAGTATACCGGTGTGCCGTCCACGTAGCCGGCGCCTTCTGTCGGTGCCATGATCTCTGCCGTATACGAATAGGTTTTGACCGTACTCTTCCCGATACTGAGCGTGATCTTGTCTTCCGCGTCCGCTTCAGTGTCTGCAGCGGGCGACTGATCGCTGACAACACCTGTCAGATTCGGATCTTTAACCTCGACCTCATTCACCGTGATATTAGCAGCGGAGAAACCTGCGGCAACAAGTGCCGCTGTCGCGTCATCCTTGGTTTTACCGCGGACATCCGGAACCGTTATACTGCCGGCTTCCTGCGCTCCGCTGCTGACAGTGATCGTGATCGTCGCGCCGCTCTGAGCAGTACCTGTAGGGCTTTGCGAAATGACCGTGTTCTTTGCGGCAGTATCGCTCTGTGCCTCTTTGCGGCTGACAGTAAATCCCTTCTGTTCCAGTATCGAGACAGCCTCGGCAACCGTCTTGCCGGTTACATCCGGAACGGTTATACCGTTCTTTCCGGCGCTGACTTTCAGAGCGATTTTCGTTCCCTGTGCAACGCCGGTTCCCTCATCAACATCGGAGGAAATCACAACGCCGGAGTCGTACTTATCCGACTCTTCATACGTAATATCCGGGATCAGGCCGAGAGATGTCAGTTCTTTCTGCACCTGCTCGGCATTCTTCCCGGCAACCGCGGGCATCTTGACAAGTCCGTCCGTGGATACCGCTGTGCTTTCTCCCGTAAGTCCGGATGGTGAAAACAGCCCGAGCTTTACTGCCGCGACTGCAATGATGATGACGCCGATCGCTACCGCTGCCGCGATCGAAACAGCAGTAATTCTTCTTTCTCTTCCCGGATCGTATCCGTCGTCGTCAAAATCATCTGCGTAGTCGTCCGCTTCATAGGATTTCCGCAGATCCCGGTTCTTTCGAAGCGGTGCATCAAGGCGACCGGAAGCAGAGCGTCTGCGCTGACTGTAATGATCCTCGTATGCATCTTCCTCCGGATAGCAGTCTTCCCTTACAGGCTCTCTTCGTTCGCTTTGGTACATTCCCTGGCGGACCTTGGAATGTTCAATCGGCGAAGAAATTCTTGTTGCGGACTCCTCATCCGGGTGGATGACTTTTACAAAATTATCATCCGGGTGAATCAACGACTGTTTAAGATCCGCGATGAGCGATTCCATGTTCTGGTAACGTCTGTCAGGACTCTTCTCGCAGCATTTGAGTACAATCTGTTCAACACTGACCGGAATTTCCGGCACGAACTCTCTGGGCGATGGCATCGGCGACTGAATATGCTTGATCGCGATGGCAACCGTCGTTTCTCCGTTGAAAGGGACTCTTCCGGTCAGCATCTCGAAGATTGTAATGCCAAGCGAATAGATGTCGCTGCGTTCATCGGAATAACCGCCGCGCGCCTGCTCCGGAGACGTATAGTGAACCGATCCCATGACATTCGAAGTGATCGTATTGCTCGTCGCAGCCTTCGCGATTCCGAAATCTGTGATCTTGACCTTGCCGTCTTTCGAAATAATGATGTTCTGTGGCTTGATATCTCTGTGGATAATCCGCGCATGATGCGCGGCCTGCAGTCCCATCGAGACCTGAATCGCTATGCTGATGGCCTCCTTCACGGAAAGCCGTGATTTCTTCTCGATATATTTCTTGAGTGTAATGCCGTCAACGAGCTCCATGACAATATAATTGATGCCCTTTTCCTCACCGACATCATATACATTGACAATATTCGGATGCATCAGTCCCGCGGCAGCCTGCGCTTCCACGCGGAACTTGGAAACAAAGCTGGCGTTATCCGAAAACTCCTGCTTGAGCACCTTGATGGCAACGAATCTGTTCAGTTTATGGTCTTTTGCCCTGTAGACGACAGACATGCCGCCGGTCCCGATTTTCTCAAGGACCTCATATCTGTCCGCAATCAGCATTCCGATCTTAACCATGCAAATTCTCCTGTGTTACGTAACGACACTCCGCCGGCAGGTGAATACAGCTAGCGCGTAAAAACAAAGCACATGTTACATTCCGGCTTCCATAAAGGGATCAACAAGCAGCACGGATATATTATCCGTCCCTCCGTTTACGTTCGCAGCGTGCACAAGCGCCTGTGCCTTCTCTTCCAGCGTATTTCCCTGCTGCAGGATCTGCAGTATGTCCGCATCCTCGAGCATGTTGGTCAGGCCGTCCGTGCACATCAGTACCAGTTCCCCTCTGTGCAGCTCTGCCGTGAAGAAATCAATGTCCAGATAGTCCTCGACACCAACCGCCCGTGTGATGACATTTTTCTCCGGGTGGCGTCTTGCTCCCGCCTCATCAAGGCTTCCCGCGAGAATCATCTCTTCGACAAGTGAATGATCCACCGTTACCTGCCGCAGCTCTTCGCCCGCGATGTAAAGACGGCTGTCTCCGACATTGGCTGCATACAGAAGGTTTTCTTTCGCCGTGGCACAGACAAAGGTCGTACCGCAGCCCCGCATATCCTTATTCGTTTCTGAAATAACATGGAGTCGTGAATTAACTGTATGAAGTGAAAGATCGATAATCTCCCGGACCGAGGTACTCTCCTGTTCCTGAACCAGCTTCACCATTTCCTGCACGGAAAAACGGGAAGCGTAATCACCTGCCTTGTGGCCGCCCATACCGTCCGCGACAATATACAGATTTGGAAGATTCCCCACCGGCTTGTCAGAGTTAAAGACAAAATCCTGATTCATTTTTCGTTTTCTGCCGATATCCGTTACGGAAAATGACTTCATTTCTTCTCCCCGGACATATATTCAACTGGCTGCCGGATTGCCCCGTCCTCCGACAGATGTCTGTGCCGGAGCTGGCCGCAGGCACCGTCGATATCCCGGCCCAATACTCTCCTAATACTAACATTTATTCCATGTTTTTCAAGTTTATTTTTGAATGCCGTGACCGCGGAAAGATCCGGCTGGGCATAGTTTGTCTCCCTGACAGGATTCACAGGAATCAGGTTGATATGGGCACCCGCTCTGCCGGCAAGGCGGGCAAGCTGCTGTGCTTCCCTGTCCGAATCGTTCACACCGCGGATCAGACTGTACTCAAAGGTTATCCGACGTCCTGTTGACCGGAAGTAATATCCGCAGGCATCCATCAGCTCCCGGATCGAATACTGATTGGCGACCGGCATGATCTCCCGTCTCTTTTCATCGGTCGGTGCGTGCAGGGACAGCGCAAGCGTAATCGCAAGCTTCTCCCGCGCGAGCTCATAGATTTTCGGGACAATGCCGCAGGTCGATACCGTAATATTGCGCTGGCTGATGTTCTGTCCGTTTTCATCCGTAAGAAGCCGGATAAACCGAAGCAGATTGTCGTAATTATCAAGCGGTTCGCCGGTTCCCATGACAACTACATGAGAAACCCTTTCACCCGTGATTCTTCGGATCTGATAAATCTGCCCCAGCATTTCCGAAGGCAGAAGGCCCCTTATCAGTCCGTCGATGGTGGAAGCGCAGAATCTGCAGCCCATGCGGCAGCCGACCTGCGAGGAAATACAGACGCTGTTACCGAATCTGTATTTCATAAAAACGCTTTCCACCGTCTCCCCATCCCTCAGACGAAACAGAAATTTCTGTGTACCGTCGAGAGCCGACACCTGATGATCCACAGCTTCCGGCCGCGTCAAAACATAGTTTTCCTGAAGATAAGCCTTGAAATCCGCAGGCAGATTCGTCATCTCCGCATAATCGTCCGCGAGCTGCACATGGAGCCAGCGGTAAAGCTGCGACGCGCGAAAAGCCGGAAAGCCGGCAGCTGTCAGTTCTTCTTTCAGTTCTTCTAAAGTAAAGGATAATAAATCTTTTGCCATATCAAATTTATAACGGCTTTTTGAATCTCGCAATAAAGAAGCCGTCCGTATCATGCACATCCGGGAAAAGCTGCAGCATATTTCCGTTGATGCCGGGAACTCCCGACGGCAGATATCCGGAGAGATCTTCCGGCTGCATGGAAAGCTTTGTCCTGATAAATTCCGCCTGCAGATCATTCTCCCACGGGTTGATCGTACAGGTGCTGTAAATCAGCGTTCCGCCGGGTTTCACATAGCGTACCGCGTTTCGCAGGATCTTCTTCTGGAGCGTAACAAGCGAAGTGATCTTCTCCATGGAGACATTGTACTTGATATCCCGTTTCTTCGTCATAACGCCCAGTCCCGAGCAGGGAACGTCGCAAAGAACCACGTCGGCGCGGTTTTCAAGCGCGGGATCAAATGCAGTCGCGTCCCTGACGCCGACCGTCACCCGGCACGGAAAATGACCGCCGTCAATGCGGGAGATATTGCTCTTTATCTGCGCTGTTTTGACCGGCGATACGTCGTACGCGTATACGCGCCCGGAAGGAAGAAGCGAGTCCGTAAATAACGTCTTGCCGCCCGGCGCGGCGCAAAGATCGAACACGATCTCGCTGCCGGTAAGCCCCGCCGCAAGAACCGCGAGCTGGGAACTCTCATCCTGCACCGTGAAGATGCCTTCGGCAAAGCCGTAAAGAGAAGCGATGCCGGAAGCGCCTTTGAGATAATAGCAGTCCGGAACATAATGCCCGGGCGTCACCTCGACGCCTTTTTCCCGAAGACGCTTTAATACTTCCCCGCGCTCTTCTTCACTGCGCCTTCTGTCCATCCGGATGCAGACCGGCCGCGGCGCCATCATCGAGGGCAGCAGACTCCGCACCTTCTGTTCTCCGTATGCTTCCTTCCATAAGGAAGCAATCACCTCCGGCATCGAATAGCGAACACAGAGCTGCTCCAGCGTAAGCTCGTTATCCGGCTTGTCACTGTTCTCTTTTTTATCTCTGCAGATGCTGCGGAGCACCGCATTCACGAAAGCGACCGCGCTGTCCTGATGCCGCTTTTTCAGAATCCGCACTGCCTCATTGCAGACCGCGAAATCCGGGACACTGTCCATATAGTAAATCTGGTACACGCTCATCCGCAGAAGGCATAAAACGATCGGCCGAATCGGATCGTCTTTGTTGCGAAGGTGGCTTTTAATGATGCCGTCAAGCTCGATCTGCCGTTCGATTGTACCCTCTGCGAGGCGTTTAATAAAGGACCGCTGCGTCTGCGGTATACCCGCGTAGCGAGCCAGTGCTTTCCGGACAAGGACGTTGCTGTACGTTCCCTTTTTCTCCCGGTCCATCAGAATATCGAGAACGATTTCCCGCTCTCCTTTGGCATAATTTGTCATCTTCAACCCCGTACGGTTTCCTGTATTCATCAGTCACTGCGCCTTCTGTTATTCAGGAATATCAGCCGCAGGAGCGATAAAACAGACGATGCCGCGGAAGCGACATAGGTAAGTGCTGCAGCCGTTAAAACTTCCCTGCTCTTTCCGACTTCATCGGAAGACAGAATGCCATAGCTGTCCAGCATCGAAAGCGCGCGTCTCGACGCGTTAAATTCGACAGGCAGCGTCACCACCTGAAACAGTACGCCCAGGGAAAACAATAAAATGCCGAGCGTTACAATTTTATCCGAAAGCCCCATCAAGAAGCCGAGCATCACAATCCAGATGCCTGCGTTCGAACCAAAATTCGCGATCGGAACCAGTGCGGTGCGGATGCTGAGCGGGACATAGCCGTTCTCATGCTGCATGACATGACCGCATTCGTGCGCCGCGACTGCGACAGCGGCCACCGAGGTGGAGCCGTACACAGAATCCGAAAGGTTCACGGTTTTTGTAGCAGGATTGTAATGGTCTGTCAGATTCCCCGCAACATGCTGCACGGTCACATCACTAACACCGTTTCTCCGCAGGATTTCCTGCGCCACCTGCGCCCCGCTCATGCCGCAGGCACTTCTGGTCCTCGCGTAGCGGTTATAGGTCGACGTTACGTGCGAGCTCGCGAAAATGCAAAGCAGAGCGCCGATCATCACCAGAATATAGGTCCAGTCAAAGCCGTAATACATCATCGCTTATACCCGCCGGGCCGTTCCCAGCATTTCTCCTTCCCGCACATGCGTACCCAGAAGAAAATCATGGACTTGCATTCTCTTCTTGCCTTCCAGCTGAATCTCATGGAGAATCAGTTCCCCGTCGCCGCAGGCGATCCGGATTTCGTCCTTCGTCACTGCAGTCACTATTCCGGGGGCCGCGCCGCGCGGAGAAGCCTTGGCCGAAGCGCTCCAGATTTTCAGCATTTTTCCTTCATAATATGTGTACGCGGAGGGCCATGGATTGAGCCCCCGGACCAGCCTGCCGATCTCTGCGGCCGGCTTTTCAAAATCAATCAGGCCGTCTTCTTTCCGGAGCATCCTTGCGTAGGAAGACCTTTCCGAAGACTGCGGCCTGCGGGTAAGTGTTCCCTCTTCCAGCAGATCCAGAGCTTTTAAGATCAGCGGCCCGCCCATTGCGGAGAGTCTGTCATAGAGTGATCCTGCGGTTTCTTCCGACTGCAGCGCCGTTTCTTCCTGCAGCAGAATATCCCCGGTATCCAGGCCTTTGTCCATCTGCATGATGGTCAGTCCGCTCTTCTCCTCTCCGTTTATGACCGCCCACTGGACCGGCGCCGCGCCGCGGTATTTCGGCAGCAGCGATCCGTGGATGTTCAGACAGCCGTACACGGGAATGTTCAGAAGCTCCTCTGACAGGATCTGGCCGTAAGCCGCGACAACGATGACATCCGGCTGCTCCCTCCGAATCCGCTCGAGTGCTTCTTCATTTCTGATTCTGGCCGGCTGAAAAACAGGGATACCGCATGAAACTGCGCAGCTTTTCACTGCGGACATCGAAAGTTTTCCGCTTCTTCCTTTCGGTTTGTCAGGCTGCGTGACGGCAAGTGTTACTTCATGCCGGGAATCCGCAAGCGCCTGAAGCGCCGGTACGGCAAAATCCGGCGTTCCCATAAAAACAACTCTCATTCTTGTGTCTCTTCCTCTTCTTCCGCGTAAAGCTCTTCGTTATCAATCAGGCCGCCTTCCGCAATTTCGGAATACAGGTGACCGTCCAGATGATCGAACTCGTGGCACATGCAGCGCGCGAAAAGCTCGGTTCCCTCGATTTCAAACGGCTTCATATCCTCGTCGTACGCCATTGTTTTGACGTAAGCGGGGCGCTTTACCCAGCCGGATTTGCCGGGAATCGACAGACACCCTTCATAACCTTCCTGCTCGCCGCTGGTTTCAACAATCTGGGGATTGACAAAAACATGCGGCTCGTTCTGCTCGGGCGAAACATCAATGACCACAATGCGCTTTAGAATGCCAACCTGCGGAGCCGCGAGGCCGACACCGCCTGCCTCATACATGGTCTCTTTCATGTCCGCAATCAGCTCCTTCAGCCTCGGCGTCATTTCAGTGACCGGTTTTGCTTTCTTATTGAGAATCGGATCTCCGATCTCACGGATCTGTCGTACTGCCATCATTCACCTCATCATTCAATACGGATTCACCGGGTCAAAATCAAACTGAACCATGGTATCCGCACACATTTTGTCTTCTGCCGCCGCAAGGCACAGCGCCTCAACGGCATCTTTACAATCGATTAGTGTAGCATATTTTTCACTTTTTATATAGAGCACGTACCGGTAGGTGTCTTTGATGCGGCTGACCCGGGCGGGCGCGGGGCCGATCAGAAGCAGTCCCGTCGCTCTGTTCTGCGCGATGTAGTCCAGCTTTTCCCGAATCCGTCCGCACAGATACTGTGCATGATCATCCGTTTTCGCGCTGATCTGCACCGCGAGCATATGATGCACAGGAGGATAAAGAAGCGCTTTCCTGTACGCGAGCTCCTCGTTATAAAACCCCTCGTAATCCTGCGCCGCCGCGTACTGCACGGCGTAATGCTCCGGCTCATAAGTCTGAATCACAACGTCTCCTTCCCGTTCGCCGCGGCCGGCGCGCCCGGCCGCCTGGGTAAGAAGCTGGAACGTCCGTTCTGCCGCACGGTAATCATTTGAGTACAGGGAAAGATCCGCGAGAAGAATTCCCATCAGAGTTACCTTGGGGAAATCATGTCCTTTGACAATCATCTGTGTCCCAAGCAGAATGTCCGCCTCTTCATTGGCAAAAGCACTCAGGATTTTTTCGAAGCTTCCTTTTCCCGTCGTTGTATCTGCGTCCATCCTGAGTATCCGCGCTTTCGGATATTCCTTTCGAAGCGCCTCTTCGATCTGCTCCGTGCCCGCGTGGAAGCCCGCGATATACCTGGAACCGCATTCGGGGCAAATCCGGACCGCCGGCTGTTCGTATCCGCAGTAGTGGCAGACCAGCCGTCCGCCGCGGTGCAGGGAAAGCGCAACATCGCAGTGCGGACACTTCATCACATGTCCGCAGCTTCTGCAGGATACAAAACCGGAATACCCTCTCCTGTTCAGGAACAGCATCGACTGTTCCTTCCTTGAAAGCCGGTCTTCGAGCTTCTCCCGAAGCGGCCTCGAAAGAATCGACTTATTGCCCCTTCGAAGCTCTTCCCGCATATCCGCGATTACGACATGCGCAGGCGTGCCGCCGGTCGGTCTGCTTGTCAGCGTATACAGGCGATAGTCTCCTCTTTTCGCGTGGTAATATGAATCCAGAGAGGGTGTGGCGGAGCCGAGTACAAGAACCGCGCGATGCATCGAGGCAATCGCCCGCGCAACGTCTCTTGCGTGGTATTTGGGCATGCTTTCATTTTTATAACTTGCTTCGTGTTCTTCGTCAATGACAATGACGCCGATATTTTGAAACGGCGTAAACAGGGAAGATCTGGGGCCTATGATCACATCGATTTCACCGCGTCTGGCCCTCTCGAACTGATCGCTCTTTTCCCCTTCCGAAAGCTGGGAGTTCATCACGGAAACCCGGCTCCCGAAATGCCTGTAGAAGCGCAGCAGCGTCTGATAAGTCAGTGAAATCTCCGGAATCAGCATGATCGCCTGCCGGCCCTGTTTCACGATCCTTTCGATAATCGAGATGTAGACCTGTGTTTTGCCGCTGCCGGTAATACCGTAAATCAGGGATGTAAAAGGTACTTTTCTGCCTTCCTGCAGTGCCGTGAAATCGGACAGAACGCCGTTTACCGCTGTCCTTTGCTCATCATTTAATATCAGGATGTCGTTTCCGACAGAGAGCTCGCCGACCGGATTCCGGAGCGATGTCGTCACATCCACCTTCAGTATGCCGGCTTTCTCCATCGAAAGCAACGTCTTCGACGGTATATGAAGTTTTCCGGTAATCAGGGAATAAGGCTGTTCACGAACTGCCAGAAGACTTTCCAGTACCCTTGCTCTCGCGACCTGATGCTTCTTCTGACAGAACGCCAGCTGACGGAGCGCTTCCTCCTTCGAAAGAAGAAGCCGGACCTGTTTGTTCTGCAGCGGCTGTACATGCTTTCTCGCGGGAAGAACGGTTTTCAGTGCGGTGATCATCGTGCCGCCATAACGCCGTTTCATCCAGGCGGCAAGACGCACCGCTTTATATTCATCGTCCGCTTCTGCCGCCGCCAGAACGGCTGCGATTTCCTTGATCCGGCCCTCGTCCATGTCCACGCGTTCCGGGAAGCCCACAACATAGCCTTTGCGCGGCGTATTTCCCCTGCCGAACGGCACCTGAACAAAACTTCCGAGCCGCAGCTTTTCCTGCAGCCCGGAAGGGATACGATAGGTAAACGGATGGTCCAGTCTGCCCTTGGATATATCAATGATAATTTCAGCGTATCTGTGCATCTTCTCTCAGAATATCCTGAATAATTACACGCTCATCCATCGGATATTTCTTTCCTTTGATTTCCTGATAGTCCTCGTGGCCTTTGCCCGCAAGAACGATAATATCACCCGGCTTCCCGTGATGAATTGCATATGCGATGGCTTCTTTTCTGTCCGTGATCGTAATGTATTTGCCCTCTGTTCTGGAAATTCCCGTCACAATATCGGCGATGATATCCATTGGCTCTTCAAATCTGGGATTGTCCGATGTAATAATCGTAAAGTCGGAAAGCTTTCCGGAGACTTCGCCCATTTCAAAACGGCGCAGCCGGCTCCGGTTTCCGCCGCAGCCGAACAGCGTGACCAGTCTTTCCGGGTGATATTCACGCAGCGCTTTTAATAGGCTCTCGAGCGCGACGGCATTGTGCGCGTAATCGATCATCAGCGTGAAGCTGTCGCTGACTCTGACCAGCTCGATTCTGCCCTTTACGTGCGCGTGGAGAAGCGCGTCCTGAATCTTCTCCGCCGGGACGCCGAAATGGCGGCAGATCGCAATCGCACAGAGCGCGTTGTAAACGCTGAAGCGGCCGGGTGTCGGCACTTCCGCATGAAACTTCATAAGGCCTTCCGCGTCAAAACTGATCCCCAGCTCGCCCGGCTTGCGAATCAGCTGCAGGTCATCCGCATACAGATCATTCGAGGATGCAAGTCCGAATGTCTCGACGCTGCAGGTGTGCCCTTCGAGTATATCCTTTACATGCGGATCATCTCCGTTTACGATTCCTGTCCTGCACTGTCGGAACAGAAGCCCCTTGCAGTGCATGTAGTCTTCAAACGAAGCGTGCTCGTTCGGTCCGATATGGTCGGGCGAAATGTTCGTGAAAACGCCGATGTCAAACAGAATGCCCGCCGTCCGCTTCTGCATGAGAGCCTGCGAGGAAACTTCCATGACAACGGCCTGCACACCGGCGTCTGCCATCTCGCGGAGCGTTTTCTGCAGCGCAAGAGATTCCGGTGTTGTATTATTTGCCGGCATATGTTTGTCATGATAGACCGATTCAATGGTTCCGATCAGGCCGGTGTCAACGCCCGCGTGCTGCAGGATGGCGCGGACCAGATAGGTCGTTGTCGTCTTCCCCTTGGTACCGGTTACGCCGATCATGCGAAGACTCCTGGCGGGATATCCATAAAAGGCCGCACTGATAAGAGCCATTGCGAGTCTGGTATCCTTTGTCCTCACAATGACAGGCTGCGCCTGCCTTGCAGGTGCAAGGTCGACATCCCTCGAGACAACGAGAGCCGCGGCTCCCGCGTCTGCCGCCTTCTGCGCAAAGTCATGCCCGTCGCTGTTCGCTCCCGGAATGCAGAAAAACAGCTTCCCCGAAGACACCTGCCTCGAATCATTTGTAATACCGGTGATCTCTGTCCGGAGAGCGGCAGCCGTCTCTTTCTCCGAAGCCTCATTTCCCAAGGCATCGGTAATTCTATAATCCAGTTCTTTCACAAGACTTGCAAGTTTCATCTCCGCTTCCTCATTCATTCTTTCGTTTTTTTAGATAGACTTAATAGTTTTTAGAGAATCATTATCCCGCGTACATATTCCGAACACATTCGTCGTGTATATTATAAATCAAGATAGTAATAACTCACTATCTCCCCCCTCATAAGAAAAGAAGTAAGAGCGCTCCGTGCAAACGGGGCGCTTTTGCTGTCTTCACGCATTCCCGATAATACGGTATGCCCGGATCACAAACTGCATGTTCTCCTCGCCGCGGAAAACATTGATCTGCGGATAGTATACCACATGGCAGATTCTGTCATGGCCGTCCCGCAGATCCGTCGCTGAAAAATCCCTGTCAAACAGAATCATCCTGACTCTCTGCCCGCTTTCCTCGATTCCTGTAAGCTGCAGAACATTCTGCGCCTTCCCGACGATCCTGTCCAGATGCAGCAGAAGGTTTCTTACGACGAATAATGGTTTCGCGTTTTTCTCTCCAGTAGGCTCTAACAGATCCAGCTCGCGCACAAAATCCGGGGTGACGCCGGAAGGGGGCAGCACCATATCGATACGCAGCGTATCTTCCATCTCTTCATCGGTAAGACTGCACTGCGCGTTCAGGCGTCTTCGAAGCTCTTCCTCATTTTCGCGAAGCAGCGAAACGCCGGCAGCTCCCTGATGACCGCCGTAAGAAAGCAGCAGATCGCTGACTTTATGCAGTTCTTCAAAAAGATTATAAGCGTCCACTGACCTTCCGGAGCCCTTGAGGACACGTTTGTCTTTCATAGACGGCGTCAAAACAATAACCGGCCGCATATACTTCTCCCGGAGTCTTCCGGCGACAATACCGGCAAGCGCTTCGTGGCACTCTTCCAGTCGTACAACGAGAACGCGGTCTGTTTTGCCGGTCTCCCGCCTCCTCGCATCGATCAGAGTACAGGCAGCAACGGTGCTCTCCTCGGTCATGGATTTTCGCTGCTCGTTCAATCCGCATAAAGCGAGTGCCCTTTCCTTCGCGCGCCGATCATTCGGTTCGAGAAAAAGCTGCAGGGCAAGGTCTGCTGTCTGCAGTCTGCCCGCGGCATTAATACAGGGGCCGATGACAAAGCCGGCATGATAGGTACCAAGCGGCTGGTCCGAAAGGCCGGCAGCTGCCTTCAACGCCAGAAGTCCCGTATTCTTCGGATTCTGCGCTTCCAGAAGGCCGCATTTTACAAGAATCCGGTTCTCATCAATCAGCGGCATAACGTCACAGACCGTCGCGATTCCGCAGAACGAAAGGAGTTCCCGCAGAACGCGCTGTTCTTTCGTATCTCTGTCTGTTTCCGGCAGAGAAATGTCCGGCCGATCAAGAAGAACCTGTGCGAGCTTGAAAGCAACCGCTGCTCCGCAAAGATCCCGGAAAGGATAAGGGATAAAACCCTGAACCGCGGGATACTTGGGCTCCACGATCGCGTCTGCAGGAGGATAGATATATCTTTTACTGCCATTTTCCTCCGTGTACGGGATCTCGTGATGGTCCGTCACGATAACAGTAAGACCTGCTTCTTTCGCGGCGCGCAGCGCCTTGGCTGCCGCGATACCGTTATCACAGGTAATGATCGTGTCAACGCCGTCCGCTGCGGCTTCCTGAACAAGCCGTTCGTTAATCCCGTATCCGTCGCGGATTCTTTCCGGCAAACGGACGTCGCAGTCCGCGCGAAGAAACGAAAACGTGCGGAATAAGATATAAGAGGAACAGACGCCATCGGCGTCATAGTCACCGATAATGCGGATTTTTCTCCCGTCCCGGATTTTCTGCTGCAGGATATGAACAGCTTTGTCCAGATCGTGCAGGAGCGAAGGATCATACAGATCTTTCATACTGCCGGATAAATACCGTTTTGCCTGTGCACTGTCCATGACGCCCCGGTTTCTCATAAGGCATGCAAGATAAACGGAAACGCCGCAGTCTTTCGCGATTGCCTGAAAATCCGCATATTTGCGGAGTAGTATCCATTTAGCCATTTTGCTGATTCAATCACACCTTTCCGTCTTTTCTGCCGGGCAAAACCGTGAAGCCGCTACCCTTATGATAATTGAAGGCAGTCCCCTGTGCCGCTTCTTGCGGCGGGGACTGCCTTATCTTTATCGCTCAGGAATCTGTAAGTCCGTCAGACGACGGTCTTCTCCCTGATTTTCTTTTCGCGGTCGGCCTTGCGCTGCTTCCTGTCCGCAGCGGCCTTCTGCGCCTGATACCTGCCGGAATCGTCATGTCCGGGTTTGAAGCGCTTCCGCAGAACGAACCAGAGCGCGCCGGTGATACATACGGAAGAATAGGTTCCGCAGATGATGCCTGCCATAATCGGAAGCGCGAACTCCCTGATCGAGGATACGCCCAGAATGAACAGTGTAAATACCATAAAGAACGTCGTCAGGGATGTGAAGATGGATCTCGAAAGCGTATCCGTAATACTTCTGTCCACAAGCTCCATCAGATCCTGATCTTTTCTGCGGGCTGCGAGATTCTCACGGATCCGGTCGAAGATAACGATCGTCGCGTTAATCGAGTAGCCTACAATCGTCAGCATGCAGGCAATGAAGGTTGAGCCTACGCTGATTCGAAGTACCGCGTAAACCGTGAGAACTACAAGGACATCGTGTGCGAGCGCCAGAACTGCCGACGCGCCGAAACGCATATCCTTGAACCGGAACCAGATATACAGCAGCATCAGAGCAAGAGCTACAATCACGGCCTCCAGTGCGTCTTTCTTCATCTCTCCTGAAACCGTGGAACTGATTGTCTCTGCTGTAATCTTATCTTCCGAAACACCGAAGCCGCTCTTCAGTTTCTGGTTCAAATCTTCACGCTCGCTGACATCGAGGGTTCTCGTCTTGAAGATAACGGAATTTCCGCCGGCAACCTTCTGCACCTGCACATTCGCGTCTCCGGTTACGCCTTCGAATACCGGAACAACCTGCTCATCCAGCTCTTTCAGCGAATAGTCTTTGTCGAACGTGACATTCGTTGAAGTGCCGCCGACAAAATCCAGACTGTAATTGAGTGCTCCGATACCTTTCGCGTGATTTACCCCCATCGTTACCCAGCCGGTTACAATGCAGAGCAGTGAAACCGCGAAGAAGATCTTTCTCTTCTCAACGAACGCAATCGTCTTTCTCTTCCTGCCGACACCGTAAAACTTCTTGTCCCGAAGGCCCAGTACATAGAAAATGTTCATGAACCACTTGGTTACGAACAGCGCCGTAAACATCGAAAGAATAATACCGATTGCCAGTGTCTGCGCGAAGCCGCGGACACTGCCGCTTCCTAATAGTCCAAGGACAGCCGCTGCGATAAGAGTCGTGACATTGCCGTCGATAATGGCGGAAAGCGCCTTGTTATAGCCGGCGTCAATAGCCGCCCGAACGCTCTTGTTAGCCGCGAGTTCTTCCCGGATTCTAGCAAAAACAATAACGTTCGCATCCACAGCCATACCGATCGAAAGCAGAATGCCTGCGATACCGGGCAGTGTCAGTGTTACATTAAAGCCGTTCAGGACAAGAACCATAAGTCCTGTGTAAATCAGCAGTGCGAGCGATGCCGCAAGGCCGGGAAGCAGATAAACTGCGAGCATGAAAACAATGACCATCGCCATGCCGATCACGCCGGCTTTCAGCGAAGTGCTGATAGCTTCCTGACCAAGCTGTGCGCCGACAACGTTGGAACGCAGCTCCTTCAGTTCAACCTTCAGGCCGCCGATCCGGATTGTAGACGCCAGATTCTTCGCGTCCTCGATCGTGCTCTCGCCGGTAATGACCGCCTGTCCGCCGGTAATCGCCTGCGGTACTCTCGGAACGCTGATGAACTGTCCGTCATAATATATGCCGATCGTCTCGCCCTTTTCAAAGGCGCGCTGCGTAGCCTCCGCGAATTTCTTCTTGCCTTCGTCCGTAAAGGTCAGCTCGACGACAATCTGCTTGTTGTTCATATTGTCGGACTGATAGCCGGCCTGCGCGTTCGCAACATCCGTGCCCTGCAGCACCGCGTCGCCGGTCTTGATAATATCCTTGAGCGATCTGGTGAGAGCATACTGATAGGAAGAATCCAGCTGATAGTTGGCATTGCCGGCATCGTCCGTCTGACGGATGAAATAAAGAGAGCCGGGACGGCCAAGGGCCTGTAAAATCGCGTTTGCGTCTGTTACGCCCGGGATCTCGATGTTGATTCTGTCATCTCCCTCACGGTAAACCTGCGCCTCCGTGCTGTACTGCTCCACTCTTCGCTGCAGCTTATAGACGGTATCATCCATATCTTCACTGGACGGCTTTTCCTCTCCTGCCGCCTGATACGTGATGCTGACACCGCCGGCAAGGTCGAGCCCGAGCCTGATGTTGGACATCGCGCCGCTCTTTTCGGACCCGATTCCGAACACCGCCGTATAAATCAGTCCGCATAAAAGAGCCAGAAGCACGATCAGTCCGATGACCGCATTTCTCTTTTTCATAACAATCTCCTTACTATGGGCAGAGTACCCCCGCCCGCAACGGGCCTATTATAACATAGTTCAAAAGCTTGTAAAACCTCTTTCTTCTTAGTAAAATCACAATCACAAGGAGGCAGCCCCGCATAGTTTCAAAGCACACGGACTGCGCAATTACAAAATCAATGAACAACACCGCTTTTGTGGAACTTATCATTCTGATACTGCTGATCGCTCTTTCGGCCTTTTTCTCTTCAGCGGAGACAGCGCTTTCTACGGTCAGCCGCGTTTCTTTAAAGACACTTGCCGATGGAGGAAACCGGCGCGCAGCTCTGGTCCTCTCGATTCTTGATCAGTACAGTAAAATGCTCTCCGCAATTCTGATCTGCAACAATGTCGTCAATCTGTCCGCGTCTTCTCTGTCCACCGCCCTGATCATCGGGTATTTCGGTCCGGGTTTTGTCTCCGTCGGGACCGCGGTTCTGACTGTCCTCATCATCTTGTTCGGTGAAATTACACCGAAAAATATCTCAAGGATCCGCGCGCAGCAGATTGCCATGCAGGACGCACCGGTTATCCGCGCGCTGATGTTCCTCCTGACTCCCGTCATCTTCCTGATTGATCATCTGGCCGCCGGAATCATGAAACTGCTCGGCGTTGACCTGAACCAGAAAACCGCTCTTACCGAAAGTGAACTGAAAACCTATGTCGAAGTCGGCCGCGAGGACGGTGTCATCGAAAACCGCGAGAAGAAAATCATTTACAACGTCTTTGATTTCGGAGATTCGATCGCGCGCGATATCATGGTGCCTAGAATCGACATGGCCTGTGTCTCCTCCTCCGCCGCCTATAACGATGTCATGAACACTTTCCGCCGGGAAATGTTCACCAGGCTTCCTGTATATGAAGAGAATAACCAGGATCACATCATAGGTCATCTGAATATCAAGGATCTGGTTCTGCTGCGTGATCCGCAGCACTTCAATATGAAGCGGCTCCTGCATCAGTCCTATTACACATATGAATACAAAAAGACTGCCGATCTGTTAAAGGAAATGCAGCAGCATTCCTACGGCGTTGCTTTCGTTCTGGATGAATATGGCAACACAATCGGTATGATCACGCTGGAAGATCTGATTGAAGAAATAGTCGGCGATATCCGGGACGAATATGACAAGGATGAGGAAAAACAAATCCGCAAGTATGACGACCTCACCTACCTTGTCGACGGCTCGATGAGCCTGGATGATGTCAATGACGCGATCGGAAGCGCCTTCTCTTCCGAAGACTATGATTCGATCGGAGGACTGATCATCGAGCAGCTCGAGCGCCTGCCGCAGAACGGCGAGTCTGTCACGCTCCAGGATGGAACTGTTCTGACGGTAAAGGGAATCCGCCGAAACCGGATCATGAAGGTTCTGATCCGCCTTTCGGTTCTTCCTGTGAAAGATGAAGACAGCGGAGAAAAGAAAGAGGAAGAAACCGCAGGTCAGTCTGCCGGACAGCCTTCCGTCCCGGAAAAGGCACAGCGGTGAACGCGATGAGAATCCGGATTTACAGCGAGGAACTGCGCGGACCTGCCGCACCCGGAAAAGAAAAGCAGGCGCAGATAAGGCATCTGCAGAAAGAGCTTCTGCGAAAGGCTCTGCGGGATACCGGAATATACTTCGCAGAACAGGAAGAACTGCCGCAGGTCCTGCATACAGCGTACGGAAAGCCATATTTTCCGTTCCTTCCGGATTTTCACTATAATTTCAGCGATTCCGGACGTTTTGTTGTACTGGCTGCTTCCAGAAAGGGTCCGGTCGGGATTGACCTTCAGCAGATTGTCCCGGTGCATGCAGGGATAGACAGAATGGCAGCGCGTTTTTACACAAGGGAAGAGGCGGACGCACTGTCGGCCATCTCCGGCGCTGCGGATAAAGAGCGAATGTTTTTCCGGCTGTGGACCATCAAGGAAGCTTATTTAAAATTTCTCGGTATCGGACTCTCCGGCGGAATGAACCGTTATTCTCTTCGTTTTACCTCTCCTGCAGAGGGAGAAATTCTGCCGTACAGCGACGCGCCTGCAGGCGTATATGAAAAAGCCTCCTTCCGCTGCCTTACGGCTCCGGAAGAAGGCTATCTTATGACGATTGTATATTAATACTTAATTCTCTTCGTCTTCGGTGGCAGTAGTCCTGATATGCAGCTCTTCCAGTTGTTTTTCGGTAACCTCGGAAGGTGCGCCCATCATAATATCCTGTGCATTCTTGTTCATCGGGAACGGAATGACTTCACGGATCGAATCCTCGCCCGCAAGTAACATGACCATACGGTCAACGCCGGGCGCAATGCCCGCGTGCGGCGGCGCGCCATAGCAGAACGCGTTGTACATTGCAGGGAACTTCTTCTTCACATCCTCTTCGCCCAGTCTGACAAGCTCGAAAGCCTTGACCATGATTTCGGGATCATGGTTGCGCACCGCGCCGGAAGAAAGTTCTACACCGTTGCAGACAAGATCATACTGATCCGCCGTAATCGTGAGCGGGTCAATCTCGCCGCGCTCGGCGGCAAGCAGTGTATCGAGGCCTCCCGAAGGCATCGAGAACGGATTATGGCAGAATTCCAGTTCTCCGGATTCCTCTCCGATTTCGTACATCGGGAAGTCGACAATCCAGCAGAACGCATACTGCTCCTTATCCATGTGGCCGGGGACTGCGGCTCCGAATGTTTTGACGAGAACACCAGCTGTCTTCTGGGCAAGTGTCTTCTTACCTGCGGAAATTCCGACGAAATCACCAGGGGCAAGGCCAAGCTTCTCCTTTACCACGTCTGCGAGCGGCGATACAAACTTGGAGATTCCTCCGACAAACGCTCCGTTCTCATCGACGCGGAACCAGTAAGGCTTGCTGCCGGCCTGCACTTCCACATCAGAAAGAAGCCTGTCGATCACCTTCCGGCTGCCTTGGAAGCCGGATACAACGACTGCCTTGACAACATTTCCCTCAAACGGGCCAAAACCGCAGCCGCCGAGGACTTCGGTCGCATCCTGCACCGTCAGGTCAATCCGCAGGTCCGGTTTATCGGAACCGTATTTCTCCATCGCTTCCAGATAAGGAATCCGTTTGAACGGTGCACTGCTCGCTCTGTTGTATTTGCCGAATTTAGCGAATACCGGCGGCAGAACATCTTCAAGTACCGCAAAAACATCTTCCTGCGTCGCAAACGCCATCTCCATATCCAGCTGATAGAACTCTCCCGGAGAACGGTCGCCTCTGGCGTCTTCGTCACGGAAGCACGGCGCGATCTGGAAATAACGGTCGAAGCCTGCTGTCATAAGCAGCTGCTTGAACTGCTGCGGTGCCTGCGGAAGCGCGTAAAATTTCCCGGGGTGCTTACGTGCGGGCACAAGATAGTCTCTCGCACCTTCGGGAGAAGACGCGGTCAGAATCGGCGTTGTGATCTCGAGGAAGCCATGCTCTGTCATTGCCTGCCGGAGCGCGGCTACAACATTGCATCTTAAGATGATGTTCTTCTTGACCTCGGGATTACGAAGGTCAAGATATCTGTACCGGAGTCTTGCAGTTTCGTCCGCCTCTCTTGAGTGATTGATTTCAAACGGAAGCTCATTATAACGGCAGCGGCCCAGAACGGTTACACTGTCCGGAACCACTTCGATTTCGCCGGTTGCCTGTTTCGGGTTCTTGGAGCTGCGTTCCCGGACAACACCGGTTACGCTGATCGTTGATTCCTTTGTGATCTCCTTGAATTTCTTCATCATTTCTTCGGTTTCCGCGACAAGCTGTGTCGTGCCGTAGAAATCACGAAGGACGATGAACGCCAGATTTGCGGATACAATCCGCATATTCTCAAGCCAGCCGGAAAGCTGCACTTTCTTACCGGCATCGCCGATGCGGAGTTCTCCGCATGTATGAGTACGATTCTGCATATTAATCTCCTGCGTTATGGCTGCGCCGCGTTTCTTTCTGCCGACTTTTTGGTCAGCGCAAGAGGACGCGCTTATTCCCTCGGGGACGCGTAGAACTCCTCGAAGCTTTCATAACCCTGTTCCATCAGCTGCTGCTTCTGGAACTTCTTGTTCTTGTTCATGCGGACAACAAGGACGTCATTTCCGGCTGCGCGGTCTTTCTGCGCTGCGCGGATCGCTTCAAGAAGCTGCTCCGAAGGCAGATTCTTCTCCAGAAGATAAGCCTTCTTCCGCGCGCTGCCGGGAACCTTGAATCCCTGTTCCATAAGAAGCAGGATGATCCGCTCAAAGCCGATTGAAAATCCGCAGGCAGGAACATCCTTTCCGGTGAATTTGCCGACCATGCCGTCATAGCGTCCGCCACCGCCCGCGCTGATTCCAAGCTCCGGCATGGCAATCTCGAAAATTGTACCGGTGTAGTAGCTCATGCCGCGGACAATCGTGGGATCAAAGACCAGACGGAACTGTGCTTGTTTTGCCGCTTCCACTGTCTCTACAGTTTCCCGCAGGGTCGGAATGACGTCTTCTTCAATAAAGCCGCCGAGCCTGTCTTCAAGAAAGGCAAGCTTATCATCCGCTTCTTCCAGCCCTTCGAAAAGCGCCGCATACGTATCTATGGCCTTTTCGGGAAAGCCCTGCTCTTCGAGGTCTTTCTTCACGCCGTCAAGACCGATCTTGTCCATCTTGTCCAGGCTGATGAACACTTCATCAAAACGATCTTCCGGAAAGCCGGAGCAGGCAGCCATCGCCTTTAAAATACGGCGGTCATTGATTCTGATCTGGAAGTTCTCAAATCCCAGTCTTCCAAGCGTTGTTGTCGTCGCAAGAATCAGTTCGATCTCCGCGAGGTTTGTAGGTTCTCCGATAATATCAATATCACACTGCATGAACTGGCGGTATCTGCCCTTCTGCGGCCGGTCCGCACGCCATACATTTCCCATCTGCAGTGCCTTGAACGGTACCGGCAGTTCGTTTTCGTGATTGCTGTAATACCGTACCAGCGGAACAGTGAGATCATAGCGGAGTCCGCCGTCTACAAGGTCGGCCTCGCTCTTTACGTCGTCCAGACGCAGCTTTTCTCCGCGCTTTAAAATCTTGAAAATCAGTTTTTCGTTGTCTCCACCGGATTTGGATGTCAGGTTTTCGATGCTCTCGACACATGGCGTCTCGATTCTCTGAAATCCGAATTCCGCATAGGTCTTGCTGATGACGGAGATACAGTACTCGCGGATCTCCATCTCCTCCGGCATGATATCCTTCATTCCGGTGACCGGTTTCTTCTTCAGTGCCATAGATTTTCCTCTTCTCTTCCGGCTTCCTTTTTCATCGAAGCATTCATTTCAAACATTGAAATCATACTATCATTCCGGTGAATTTTCAATCAGCATATTCGGGGAAGCCCCTCTCCATACAAGGGCCCGAGAATGCGCGTGCCGCCGATGCCGGTATGCAGAAGGAGGATCGGAGATTCTCCGGCCTCCGGTTCCCGTACCGATCCGATCAGAGCCGCCTCTTCGCCGTATCTACAGGAGCGCATGATTTCCAGAGCTTCCTGCGCTTCCTCCTTCGGAACAAACAGCACCATTTTGCCTTCATTTCCCATATAAAGAGGGTCCAGCCCGAGAATTCCCGCAAAAGACGTAACTTCCGGTGAAACCGGAATGTCCTGTTCCTCCAGACCGATTACTTTTCCGGAAGCCCCGGCCAGCTCATTTAAAACGCCCGCTAGCCCTCCGCGGGTTACATCCCGCATCTCATGCACATGCAGGCCGCGATCGAACAATGCTTCTGCCATCTCCGATAACGGCGCGTTATCACTTCGAATAGAGTGCGCCATTTGCAGACGGCAGCCAAGAATCGCCGCGTGATGATCTCCGAGCCTTCCCGAGACAAGGACCTGATCGCCTGCCTGAATACCGGACAGCAGGAGTCTTTGCACTCCGGCCCGCATAAAACCGACGCCAGCGGTATTGATCATCAGGCCTCCCTCTGCATCCCCGCGGTTTTCAATCACCTTGGTGTCTCCTGCCGCAACCAAAACACCGGCCTCTTCTGCCGTATCTGCCATGGAACGCACAATCTGTTCGAGTTTCTCCAGGGGCAGCCCTTCTTCGAGAATGAAGCCGCAGGTCAGATACTGTGGAACCGCACCGCTCATTAAAAGATCATTGACCGTGCCGCATACACACAGCCGTCCGATATCGCCGCCGGGATAAATGTAAGGTGTTACGACAAAAGAGTCTGTTGTGACTGCCAGCTCGCTGCTTCCCGGAACAACCGTGGAGTCTTCCATCTGGGAAAGGTAGCTATTTCCAAGATATTTTGCGAAAACAGCTTCAATCAGACGGCTTGTCTCTTCACCTCCGCTGCCATGTGCCATTGTGATCCGTTCCATGATCCTGCCCGCCTCCTGTTCTATCCCTTCTGCCGCTCCTTAAGATCCTGCGGCAATGCCTTGGAAAATCTTTCAGCTTCGAATTCCTGCTGCCGCAAAATGGTTGAAACAGCTGCCTTCCTGCGATACCATGCAGGCGCCTTTCGGTTCCCGCGGCGTGCATGCCCTGCCAAACATCGGACACTCTTCCGGCAGGATCTTTCCCGTCAGAACATCGGCGCACCGGCAGCCGGTGCCGGTTCTGTCTTCAATGAGGTTTTCGGAACCCGCGTCGAGGTTCTCATACTCTTTCCGCAGCACCATACCGCTTCCCGCAATAACGCCAAGTCCTCTCCATGCAGCATCACACGGGCGGAAAATACGGAGCACCGCTTCCTGCGCGGCCATGTTTCCCTCTTCCCGTACAACCTGCGGATAATAATTTCGAACAAGTGGCTCTCCCGCGCATTTCACAAGTGTGTAAATGGAAGCCAGCAGAGTCTCTCCGGTAAATCCCGAGACTACAAACGGCAGACGATACTTATCCGCGAGCATCCTGTAAGCCGCATAGCCGGAAACCGCGCAGACATGCCCCGGTGCGATAAAGCCTGTGATCCTGCTTCCTCCGTTTGCGTCATTTGCCCGGCAGAGTCTGTCTATGACGGCCGGCATTGTTTTGAGACTGGTTAAGAGTTTTATATTTCGGATCTTCCGCCGCACTGCTTCCTCCAGAAGGAGCGCATACACGGGCGTTGTCGTCTCGAAACCGACGGCCGCGAAAATATGCGTATGCTCCGGGTCTTTTTCAGCCGCGTCCAGCATGTCGAGAGGCGAATACACCATCCGGACGCGTGCGCCGTCCGCCTTCGCCATCGAAAGGCTCTTCTGACTTCCCATAACGCGCAGCAGATCGCCGAAGGCATAAATTATGTTGGACGGGTTCATTGCAAGCGTAACCAGCTTGTCAATGTACGCGGTCACGGTAACACAGACGGGACAGCCGGGCCCGGAAATCAGCCGGATATGCTCCGAAAGCATCGAAGGAATGCCCAGATGCATAATGGCAGCCGTGTGCGTTCCGCAGACCTCCATGATTTTTACATCGGGGCCGTCATAGTTTTTCAGAAAGGATTTGATATTGTCAAGTTCTCTCATCTGCCTGCGCTTTCTTTCTCCCTGGCATCCGCATCAGCATATGGCTTGGTCTTTCCATCGATTTCCGCAATATCGTTAAAGATGCTTTCCATCGCCTGTGCTTCCTCTGCAGGAAGCACCTGCAGCACACAGCCTGCGTGCACAAGGACATGGTCTCCTTCCCTGACAGGCAGAAAGCCGGTTCGCGCGTTCAGTACGGTGCCCGCAAAATCCACAACCGCCTCTCTTCCTTCATCTTTCAGTGAAATAACCGTTCCCGGATATGCCACACACATAAAATTCACCTCATATTTCCACACCATCCTGCCGGGACAGCAGGATTCCTGCGAGATACGCCTGCCCGAGCGCGATACCGCCATCGTTTCCGGGCACCTGTTCGTTCCTGTACACGGAAAGGCCCTTCCCCGACAGCAGCTGGATCAGCGCCTTCGTGAGAATTCTGTTCGTAAAAGTGCCGCCGCCCAGCGCGATCTTTTTCTCTCCCGTGATATGGGATAAGGAAACCACCACTTCTGCGGAAGCGTATGCCACTGCCAGATGGAAATAATACGCGGCTTCCTCTGTGGAAAGTCCCGCCCTCCGCATGACTAAAAGGCCCTGTATCAGCTGCCCCGCACGGATCATCCGCATACCATCCGCGGACACGTCTGTTAGATTTCTAAAGTATCGCAGCATTCTGGCGATATCGCCTTGCAGCGTTCCTGCACAGTCCGTCGCTTCCGCACAGCCGCGACCCCGGTCTGCGGCATTCTCGAGCTCCGCTGCGCACTCTCCCTCATATCCGTTTCGATGCGCGATATCAAGGATTACGGCAGCTGCGTCAAAAAGTCTTCCAATGCTGGAGCTTTGATAAACGCCGATTCCCGCGCGCAAGGCCGCAGCTGCCGGCCGCAGCTCTGCCGGAATATCCTCCGCCAGCACTGCTCCCGCAGCCAGCTTGTAAAACAGCGCGGCAAGATCCGCGTTCCTGCTGACCGCATCGCCGCCGCACATATTGACCGGCGAAAGGCACCCCAGCCTTTTAAAATCCGCGCCTTCGCAGTACAGGAATTCGCCGCCCCAAACCGATCCGTCACTGCCATAGCCGGTGCCGTCCATGATCACGCCGATACAGGAGCGGAGTCCGTGTTCCGCCATAACCGATGCCGCGTGTGCATGGTGGTGCTGTACGTAAAAAAGCGGAACGCCTTTTTCCTCCGCGCGCTTTTTTGCGTAAGCAGTGGAAAAGTACGAAGGATGCAGATCACAGACGACCGCGTCCTCCCGGGCATCAAATACCTGTTCCAGATCATCTATACCTCTGGCATAGTTTTGCAGTACTTCATAATCCGAGAGATCGCCGTAATACTGCGAGGGAATGACTCTTCCGTTTCTTCTGACCGCGAAAGCTGCCTTTAAATCCGCACCGCAGGCAAGAATCGTCTTTCCGCCGGTGTCATACGCTCCTTTGACAGAGCTTTCTTCAAGGAAAACCGGCATCGGCACATAGCCCCGGCTCCTGCGGATCATCTGCACGCTGCCGCAGTTCATGAAGACAACGGAGTCGTCTAAAGGCCGCAGAATCTGCCGCGCGTGATAATAAACTCCATCCGGCGCATCGCCGCCTTGAAATTTCAAAGAGAAAAACTTCGCATCATCGATGGGAATCGGAGAACCCGAGAGGTTCGCACTGGTCACGACAAGAGGTCCTGTCTCCTTGCAAAGCATCTCATGTACACCGGAAGACGGAAGGAACGCGCCAAGATATCTGCTGTTTCCGCTGACATTGAAGGCAAAGCGTTTGTCCTTGCAGCCGGCACTTTCCAGAAGCACAATCGGCCGCGCCGCGCTCTTGAGAAGCCGCTGTTCCTCCTTGTCTGCGCCGCAGTGCGCAAGGACTTCCTCCAGGCTTTCGAACATAACCGCAAACGGTTTTTCTTCCCTGCCTTTCATCGTGCGCAGCCGCGCGACCGTCCCCGGAAGATACGGCGTGCAGAGCAGCTGATAACCGCCGACACCCTTCAGTGCGAGAATACCGCCGCTCTTTAATATCCGGACTGCTTCCGAAAATGCGGTTTCGCCGGAAATCTCCGTGCCTTTTTCGATGAGCCGCATCTGCGGACCACAGCTGTGACAGGAGATTGTCTGTGCGTGTCTTCTCCTCCCGGAAAGATATTCGGCAGCGCAGGCTCCGCACATCGAAAAGATATCCATGCTCGTTCTTTCCCTGTCATAAGGAAAGTGCTTGAGAATGCTCCATCTTGGTCCACAGGATGCGCAGCTGATCAGAGGGTATCGGAAACGCCGGTCCCGCGCTGACTGCATTTCGCGAAGGCAATCCGGGCAGATGCCGATATCCGGCGTAAAAACATCCAGTTCCCGCGGCCGGTCCTTTTTCGTGCCGCGGCTTTCCAGAATCCGGAATACGTCTCCCGGGGGCAGGATCTGCCCCGAAGACACATTTCTGTCATCTTCCTTCGCAAGCGGCCGGACTGTTACGCGCAGCACCAGGGCTCCCGCCGGTGCGTTCTCCTTCAGTGCCTTCGCGTAAGACCTGACAGCATCTTCCGGGGCGTCTGCGAAGATACGGACGATTCCGCCCTCGTTCCTTACGTTTCCGCGGATCCCGTACTGCTTTGCCATAGCAGCCGCAAAAGGGCGGTACCCTACACCCTGTACCGCCCCCGTAACAATTATTTCATATCTTGCCATAAGAGTTTACTGTTCCGCTGCTTTTGCGGCTGCCGCCTTGGCCGCTGCTGCCGCCTTGGCCGCGGCGATTTTCGCGGCCATCGCTTTCTGCTTCTCTATCTCTTTCGCGATCTGTTCCTCACTGTAGCTGTTGACGATTTCTGTCTTTTCGGGGCCGGGCTCCGTATAGGCATTATGCATACTCAGGCAATGCACCGGGCAGACTTCCACACACCTTCTGCACTGTACGCAGGAAAACGGCCGGATCTTCCAGGAATACGCCGGCTTCGAAACCGTGATTGCGCTGCTCGGGCATGAACGCATACACATGCCGCAGAGAATGCACTTCGAAATATCATTTTCAATATGGCCGCGGTATCGTTCTTCGTACTGCCGCGGCTGCGCCGGGTATTTCTCGGTTGACGGTTTTGTGAAGAGGTTTTTAAGCGCGTATCCGATATAACTCGTAAAAGCCATTGTACCTTCCTACCTTTCCGTGCAGCTGATGCAGGGATCAATCGTAAGAATCATCATCGCGACATCCGCCAGCTCCGCGCCGATAATAGTTTCGATCAGCCCCGGAATATTGGAATAAGTAGGCGTCCTGTTCCGGTATCTGGTCAGAAATTTCGTTCCGTTTGCCTTCACATAATAGAGCGCTTCGCCTCTTGGCTGCTCTATCCGGACCATACATTCACCGTCGGGATTTCCCTTGAACGGCACAGCGACCTCTCCTTCCGGCATCTTTTCTATGCACTGTTTCACAAGGTCCATGGACTGATACAGTTCTTTAATTCGCACTTCACATCGGGCATAGCAGTCTCCGTCCAGAGAAATGACAGGATCGAACTTCAGTTTCCCATATGCCTCATATCCGGTTGTGCGCAGATCTCTGCGAACGCCGCTTGCGCGAAGGAAAGGTCCGCAGCAGCCGAGTTCGACTGCCCGCTCCGGAGACAGTTTCCCGACGCCCTTCATTCTGGATAAAACATCATGATCCCCCAGAAACGTATCCGTAACAATCCGGCAGTCCTTCTCCAGTGGATCCACTGCGTTTCGTATGCTCTCCAGCATCGCTAGTGTAACATCTCTTCGAAGCCCGCCGACTTTATTGACCGAGAAGATGACTCGTCCGCCGGTTGTCAGTTCCAGCTGATCCAGCACTCTCTCCCGCAGCCTCCAGGTCTCCATAAACAAAGACTCAAAGCCGAAAGCATCGCCCAGCAGTCCCAGCCACATCAGATGATTGTGCATCCTCGCGAGCTCCGCCCACATGGTCCGCAGGAACTTTGCTCTTTCCGGAACCTGCAGGTCCATGATGTTCTCGATCGCCTCGACGTATCCGAGGCCATGTCCGAACGAGCAGATGCCGCAGGTTCTTTCGGCAATCAGTACAAACTCCTGAAAGTCGCGTTTTTCCACGAGCTTCTCCAGTCCTCTGTGGACGAAGCCGATCGACGGAAGTGCGTCAATAACCTTCTCATCCTGCAAAACAAGATCCAGATGGATCGGTTCGGGAAGGACAGGGTGCTGCGGCCCGAACGGGACAATACTGATTTTTTTGATTGAATTATCTGCCATTATTACTCCTTCCGGCACCGGCAGTGCGCTTACGCGAACGGGAACTGCACACCGGTTCTGAAAAGTTTCCCCTTAAAGTCGTAATTCATCATTTCGATCTGAATGCCGAAAAGATCGTGAATCTCATTCTCATACAGATAGGCGGTTTCAAAAATGCTGGTGATGCTCGGAACTTTTTCTTCGTGTGAAACCGTAACCCGCACGTGCTTCCACTCATAGCCCTTACCGAAAGTATAGAGAATCTCATATCGGTTCTCGTCGACCTTCGTTGCGCAGATCTGCATCAGCCGGAAGTCCTCATAGTGAATCCTCGTGACTTCATCCAGCAGCCTGTCCAGCGGAATGTCTTTCACCTGCATGATCTCTTTACTGCTCATTTTTCCATTCCTCTTCCAGCGCCTTATACTTGGCTGCCTTGGCGGCATCCTCTGCGGCAAGCTGCGCCGCGATACGTGCTTCCTGCGCGGCCAGTGCCTTTCCGTCCCTGATATTGGCAATCGCCCATCCCTTTTCTTCGGGAGGCAGGCCCTGCTTCATACGCTCTTTTTTCTTCTCCAGAACATCCAGCGCCTTGATAACGCCGTCAATGATCGATTCCGGACGTGCGGCACAGCCCGGCACGTAGACGTCGACCGGAATGACCTTGTCTACGCCGCCCAGAATATTGTAGCAGTCCTTGAAAATTCCGCCGTCGCAGGCGCAGATGCCGACCGCGACAACCACTTTCGGGTCCGGCATCTGTGAATACAGCTGCTGAACAACCATCCGGTTCTGGAAATTAATGCCGCCGGTGATCAGAAATACATCGGCATGTTTGGGGTCTCCGGTATTGATGATACCGAAACGCTCCAGATCATATCTGGGTGTCAGACTGGCCAGCACTTCAATATCACAGCCGTTGCAGCTGGAGCCGTCATAGTGCAGCACCCAGGGTGATTGATTCATTTTCATGATATGCCTCCTGCACTGTCCTTTTCACGAAAGGGCAGAACGAACCATTCCGTTATCTCGTAAGCGTCAGTATGAGCAGATTGACACCTGAGAAAATAAAGGTCGATCCCCACGACATCCAGAGCATTCTCTCCCAGCGGACACGCGGGAACGTATTGTCCACCAGTGTCATCAGAAAAAGGACCAGCGCCGCGGCTGCGGCCGCTGCGAGAAAACTCAAGGGATTGCCGCAGATAAAGAACATGCCGGTAAAAGTCGCCATCAGAAACAGTTCACACCACTCCGCAACTTCCACATACGCCATAACGCTTCCCGCGATATCCGTTGTGATACCCTTGACCATCTCCTGATGCGCATGATGCGATGTGCTGACATCAAAAGGCGATTTGCGAAGCTCGATCACCAGAATCACCAGAAAGCCTGCAAACATGCCCGGCGTTTTCAGAATCGCTGGCGAAGAAGAGTGCAGAATATCCATGACTTTAAAACTTCCGTTAGCCATATAAAATCCGATTGCCATCAGAAGCAGCATCGGTTCCGCACAGGCCATCTGCAGCAGCTCTCTCTGCGCGCTCATATTCGAATACGGCGCACTGGCCGAGAACGCGACAAGACAGAACAGCATCTCCGCGAGCGTCAGCGAAAATACAGCAAGCAGCAGATCTTCTCCTGTGTAGACGATCCAGATGGACAACGCCACAAACATCAGATGGCCGATCACGAGAAATATCTGCAGTCCGTTCATGATGTTGGCGCGTTTTTTCGTCAGCTTGTAAAAATCATAAAACGGCTGCAGGAGCGGCGGCCCCTGTCGTCTCTGCATACGCGCGCCGATCATTCTGTCAAGTCCGGATAGAATGCCTCCGATAAACGGTGCTGCGAATACGGCAAGAAATCCGATAATAATCCGAACAGTCATGCGACGGCACCTCCTACAATGATGATCATCATGATCACAAGCATTGCCGAAGACAAAATCAGACAGGGCTTCATGATTTTGAGCTCACCGATATAGTCAATCATATACCAGTTCGACATGTAGACACTCTGAACATCACCGTAGGAGTTCAGGAAATGCCGGTCGTCGCCGGCATTGATGCCGGACATGTAAGAACGGGTATTCTGTTCGGTGATGCCATGAGTCTTACGTGCGGTCAAAACACCGGCAGCCGGAAGCGAAGCGATCAGAAGCAGCATCAATACCATGATTGCAATGTCCGAACCGCCGATAACTGCGGGTACCATCGTATGATACATCTGATTCAGAACCGGCTGAATCAGATACTTGGAGACAAACGGGAAGCCGAAGCACATCGCGATAACCAGCGTTGCCAGAGGATACAGTGCCTGCCACTCTCCATAGTGCGTTGTGTCATGCAGCTCCGGAGATTTATGAATGACGGCAAAAATCTTGCCCAGCCACTTCCCCCAGTAAAAAGATGTGCTCGCGGTACCGAACACAAGAAACAGAACCAGCCAGACCGCTCCGGAATCGATATACGCCTTAAGAGCTGCCCATTTGGCAACCAGCATGCCGAACGGTGCGAGGTACATGCCGCAGATACCGATGATCATAACAATCGCGAGTTTCGGCAGTTTGACAATCAGACCGTGCATATCTTCCACGTTTCTGGATCCCGTGACATTTTCCACGGCACCGACGCACATGAACATCAGGGACTTGGAAACCGCGTGGAACAGGATCAGCATCGTAGCAGCCCAGACAGACTCCGGAAGCCCCACGCCCGCGCAGGCGACAATCAGACCCAGATTGGAAATCGTCGAATGTGCGAGCACCCGCTTGCCGTCGCTTGTCGCAATCGCCATCAGAGACGCCGCGAAGAAAGTGAAGCCGCCGATCAGCGTGACCATGACGCCTGTGAGTGTTCCGTTCATCAAAGGCGCAATCCGTATTAAGAGATAAACGCCCGCCTTGACCATTGTCGCGGAATGCAGAAGCGCCGAGGTTGGCGTCGGTGCGACCATGGCGCCGAGAAGCCAGCCGCAGAAAGGCATCTGCGCGCTCTTGGTAAGCGCGGCGAACGCGAGGCAGGCGACGATGATAATAACTGCCGGTACCTCTTTATTCAGCTGCTGCAGCTGTGAAAGGTTGGCAATCCCAAGCTGCAGGTTGCAGATCAGAATCGCTGCCGTAAAGCCGCAGCCGCCGAGCAGGTTCATCCACAGAGCCTTGAAGGAATTGTCGATTGCCTGCCTCTCCTTATTATATCCGATCAGCAGGAACGAGCAGACACTCGTAATCTCCCAGAAGAAATACAGCCACCCGAGGTTATCCGAGAACAGAAGCCCGAACATAGCGCCCAGAAAGACAAACAGCATCGCGAGAAACCAGTTCGAACGCTGCGGATAATTCTTATGGTGATGATGATAATCTTTGATGTAGCCGACAGCGTAAATGCAGATGAGACTCCCGACAATGCCGACGACCAGGCACATGATGACCGTCAGATTGTCGACTCTGAAGAACAGCTGGTCTTCGATCGAATTTCCCGAAATGTCCAGCCATAATACCGGAATTGTTCCGATCCAGGACAGCACCGCGGCATAGTATTTCCGGTAACGGAAAGAATAGAAGGTCACAAGCAGCATCAGAAAAATCTCGCCGGCCATGACAGCCAGATTGGCCAGCCGCGACTCCATGAGATATCCGAGGTGCTCTCTCCCGCTCAGCTCCTCAAAGGCCAGATAAACCACGGCAGCCATGATCAGAAATCCAGATCCCTTCACGATGAATTTTCTTACAGGATATACCTTTTCATTGTTCCCGAGGAAAAACAGGACCGCGGCTGCAACGAACGGAAAAAATATCAAAAAACTGATAATTCCCAAAATCTCCCTCCCCCTGACATAACCGGCTGTACAATCTGCCGGAAGCACATCTTCCTGCCGTTAATAAATGCACAGCATAACTAATAATTTAGACCTGTTATCAAAGAAAAACAAGCAGATTGTACAGCATTATTCTGCGCGTCCTGGATGGACTCATCTCGTAATGTAATACCCGGTCCGGATCTCCTTCACGAATCCCCGCACGATCAGCATCGTGATTCCGCGCATTATATCGGCATACGAAGCACGCTCTCCAAGCTCTTTGCGAACAGGCGCAAGGATCGATTCAATGCACCTTGGCTCTGAGGCATCAAGCGCGCGGCAGATGGCGGCATCGAGAGGAAGAAGCGCGGATTCGGAAAGTTTCCAGCGCTCTGTCAGGAAGGCCGCGCTTTCTTCCCGGTTCCGCGGCTTCTTTCCTGCAGCTTCTCCCCGGACGGCTTGCGGTTCCCCGTCTGCTGCAGCCTGCCTTCTGACAATCTCATCTGCAGGCATTTTCAGCAGATCCTCGAGCAGATACTCGGGACTGACCGCGATTTGCGCGCCCTGCATGATCAGCTTGTTGCAGCCGCTGCTCGTGCTGTCACTGACTCTTCCGGGGAGTGCGTAAACGCTTTTTCCCTGCTCGAGCGCACGGTCCACCGTTATAAGCGTTCCGCTTTTTTCTCTGGCTTCGATGACAAGAAGAACATCCGCAAGACCGCTGATCAGCCGGTTCCGCACAGGAAAAAGCGGCGCCTTCGGCTGTGTCCCGGGCGGATACTCCGACAAAACACCTCCCTGCAGGCACAAGGCATCATAGAGCCTCCTGTTTTCCTTCGGATAGCAGATATCCGCACCGCCGCCCAGTACTGCAAATGACATGCCCTTTATCTGCACGGCTTCCTCTCCGGCGATTCCGTCGACGCCGCGGGCCATGCCGCTGATGATCTGCACGCCGCTTTTGGAGAGCCTCCTCGCGAAGATTCTCGCTTCAGAAGCACCGTAGGCAGAGCACATTCTGGAACCGATGACCGCGCAGGAACGCAGGTTCCCCGAAGGCAGCCGGCCTTTATAGAAAAGGCCGAACGGCGGATCCGGAATCGAAAGCAGGCGCTCCGGGAAATCAGGTTCGCCCACGCAGGTGAAAAAGATGCCGCTCTTTCTGTTTTGCGAAGAAAGCAGAACCGGGTTCCGTTTTCTGCCTTCCCGAAGCGAAAGAAGGCACCTTTCTGCGCGCTCCTTATCCTGAAAAACTTCCTCTGCGAGTTCCCTCAGCTTCTGTTCGCTCATCGTATAGATCTTCTGAGCAAAATCCTTCTCATTGCAAAGAAGGTCCCGGAAGCGGTACGCACTGATTCGTCCGATACCCGGCGTCTGGATCAGCCATTCGGTAAAAATACTCATACTGACTGCTCCTTTCCGCTGTCCTTATGAAATTCTTCCGGGTCTCTTGGCCTGTAGCCTGCAGCTTCCGCGAGATGCTCTTCGCTGATGTTCTCCTGTCCTTCCAGATCCGCGATTGTCCGCGCGACTTTGAGTATCTTATGATACGAACGCGCTGTCAGATTCATGGCTTCAAAGATGTCCCGGACAAACAGCCTCTCGCTGCGTCCGAGCGGGCAGTACACTTCCACGGCTTTCGCGTTCATATCCGCGTTGAACGTAAACGGCGTCCCCGCAAACCTTTCTTTCTGGATGCGGACAGCTTCCATGACACGGGCTCTGATCTGTGCGCTTGTATTGTTCTCCTCCCTCTGCATCAAAACAGCGAGCGGCACCCTCGGGACATCAACATTGAGATCCATCCGGTTCATGACAGGTCCCGGCACTCTGTGCCGGTAACGCTCGATTTCCGGCGCCGTGCAGCTGCAGCGGTTCAGATCGGGATAATAGCCGCAGGGGCAGGGATTCATGGCAAACACTGAGAGGAACCTGGACGGAAACCGGCACGTATAACCTCCACGGGAAAGCACAATTGAATGCTCCTCCATCGGCTGCCGCAGCACATTTAAAACTGAAGGTTCAAATTCCGCAAGCTCGTCCAGAAACAGTACGCCTCTGTGCGCGAGTGTAATAATTCCGGGCATCGCGGGCATGCCGCCGCCCGTAAGCGCTCTTGCGGTAACGGTATGATGCGGAGAAAGAAACGGCCGCCGCGTAATCAGAGGCGTATTCCCCGGGAGCTTACCCGCAATACTGTAAATTCTTGTAACTTCCAGACTCTCCTGTCGCGTCATTGGCGGCAGAATGCCGGGAAGCCGGCTTGCAAGCATTGATTTGCCGGAACCCGGCGCTCCGGTCATTAAAACATTGTGAAAACCCGCCGCCGCGATTTCCAGAACCCGTTTGACGCCGTCCTGACCGCGCACGTCCGAAAAGTCTGACTCTTCCCGCGTATCGTTCGCCGAAGTCAACCGCTGCGATGTTTCCCCGTAAGGCGCGATCCGGAGCTTTTCGTCCTCTCCGGCCTTCATATAGTCGATAAACTGGCGGAGCGTTGAAACGCCGGCGCAGCGGATGCCATGCACAAGCGCGCCTTCGGAAAGATTCGCGGCCGGCAGTACACAGAGCTTCATTCCCTGCACTCTTGCCTCTTCAACCATTGGAAGAACGCCGCGCACCGGTTTAATCTGCCCGTCGAGCCCCAGCTCACCCGCGACGAATACACCGTCAAAACACTCCTGCGGCAGGATCCGCATGCACACAAGAATTCCGGCCGCGACCGGCAGATCGACAACGATGCCCCGCTTTTCGATTTCGGACGGCGACAGGGAGACGGTGATTCTTGAAGGCGGCAGATAAATTCCCGCGTTTTTCAGAGAAACCCGCACCCTCTCTCCTGCCTCCATGATCTGTCTTCCGACGGAGCCGACCATATGAAAAGACGGCAGACCGCTTGAAATGTCTGTTTCAACGTGAAGAAGATAACTTTGAATGCCGGAAACGGCGCCGGACGTCACAGTACTGAACATAAGAAAACCTCCGAGATATGAAATAAAAGACTTGACGCGGACAGGATGCCGGAAGACCCGGCTGCCTTTTCCGCGCGGAAAAGAAAACACGGTATCTGACAACAGATACCGTGTTTATTATAGTTCATGAGGATTGTATTGAAAAGCATCCTGCCGCCGGCTTCGGAAAAACATTTCCCGGCATGCGCATACGATATTACTGCGGAACAACCACTGCCGCAGCTGCCGTCTTCGCTGTCAGCTGTGCCTGCGCAAGCGCTGCCTGCGCCGCTGTCTCTTCGGTCTGCGCCGCGGTAAGCGCTGTCTGCGCGCTGGTCTGCTGCGTACCGGCTGCCGCCGCCTGCGCCGCAAGCGTATCGGACGTTATCTTCGCTGCCGAAGCCGCTGCCAGATTCTGCTCCGTAGGAAGTGCCTGCGCCTCGGCCATGACCGCCGCCGCGGTCTGTGCCGCCGCTGATGCCTTCGCGGCCAGCGCCTGACTCTGCGAAAGCGCCGCGTCCAGAAGACTCCTGGCCTGCGACGACTTCGCCTGCGCCTGTGCAAGAAGCGCCTGCGCCTGTACAAGTGCTGCCTGTGCCTTCTGATTCGCGGCAAGCTGCGCCGCCGTAATCGTCACAACATGCCCGTCTTTGCACATGCGGATGATATTTCCCTGCGCGTCCGTGATTGTCCGGTCTTTGACCATCGCGCCGTCCGCGCCGAAGAAATAGCTGTTCCCGGCAACCGTCTGCATGCCGACCTGCCGGCGGAAATTCTTGAACAGGTATGTTTTTCCGGCCTGCGTGCTGAGCCCGTTCGGAATGATCGTCGAGAAGTAATCCTTGAAACAGAAATTCACATCGACATTGCCTGCAATGCCCGCGATGCTGCCGCTGCTCGAATACTGCCACATAGCAGCAGGCCCGAAGCCGCAGGAGTCGGAATAATCCGCGACCCAGTGATCCCATACAGTCGCGCCGAGCTTGGTCGTAAACCAGTTTCTGTAAGAGTAAACCATCGGGTGATAGCCTGCATTATATACAATGCTGCAGAAGGTATTCACGATCTCCTGCTGCTGTGCGGCAGTAAGCCCTGACTGCGAGCTGTCCTCGATATCGATCGCGACAGGGAACGAAACCGGCAGATTCGCCATCGCCGCAACCGCGTACTGCGCGTCGGCAGCTGCCTGCGCCGCGTTCTGCGCGTAGGTATAGACGTAAACGCCGGTGCGTATTCCCGCCGCATTCGCGCCTAATACGTTCTGCACAAACTTGGAGTCCGCGCCGTAAGTCGTATTCCCGAGGCGGATCATCGCGTACTGCACACCGCTATTTGCGACCGCATTCCAGTTGATGTTCCCCTGAAAGCCGGAGACATCAATGCCCTTCACCGCCGCCTCCGCGTCTACCCGCGCGCCCGGCGCGAGAAGAAATAGCAGTGCTGCGGCTGCCGCCGCCGCGAAAACCTTTACCGCTGTGAAAAATCTGTTCAACTCTGATACCTCCACTTCATATTTCTTTATTCATACGGCTGTTCGTATAAAATCCGCCATCACGGTATTACACACATCCGTTCCAAACTCTGTCAGAAAAAGGCGGCCGCCTTCCAGAACCAGCAGTCCCTTTGCGATATTGTCCTCGATTTCCTTATGATAAACCTCATCGATCGGAACGCCGAAGCGTTTTTGAAATTCCGCGATCGAAATTCCCCTCGTCATGCGAAGGCCGAGAAACATAAATTCTTCGAATTTGTCGTCTCCCGTAAGGACTGTCTGGTCCGCGCGAAGCTGCTCCAGCGCCTCATCAAAGCCGCTCCTGCCGCGCGGATGTACGCGCAGCCTCTGCGCCGCTTCGCAGTAAGCGGAAAGATCCCTTTGATTGGAGAAACGGATGCCTCCCGCATAAGAGGAAGCGCCGGCACCAAGGCCAAGATAGGTATCCCCTGTCCAGTAGCCGATATTGTGCGCACATTCAAAACCGTCCCGCGCGTAATTGGAAATTTCATAGCGGTGATAACCGCAGTCTTCCAGAAAATGCTTCGTCTCATGGTACATTCTGCGGTCCGTTTCCTCATCGGGCAGCGGCGGAAGGCTCCCGGCCCGGTAAGAAGCGGCAAACGGCGTTCCGTCTTCGATGATCAGGCTGTAGGCCGAGATATGCTCCGGCCCCAGCGCGGCCGCCTCCTTTAAATTGTCCATCCAGTCCGCAAAGCTCTGCCCCGGCAGCGCCGACATCAGATCCAGATTAATATTGCGGAAGCCTGCCGCTCTTGCCATGTCAAAACATTCCCGCGCCTGCTTCGCGGTATGAATTCTTCCCAGAAGCAGAAGCTCCGGATCGTGAAACGACTGCACCCCGAGCGACAGGCGGTTGATGCCCATTTTCCTGTACGCGCTCAGCTTCTCCTGATCCGTGGTTCCGGGATTGCATTCGACCGTGATTTCGGCGTCCGGAAGAATCCGGAAATGCTGATGTAGCAGAGAAAACAACTGCTCCATCTGTCCTGTTTCCAGAACAGACGGAGTTCCGCCACCGATAAAGATGCTGCGGACATATGCGCCTTCCTGCCTTGTGTTCGCAATTTCACAAGCAAGCGCGTCCAGATACCGCCGCCGGTCTTCCGCGCAGGAAGGTCCGGACAGGAAGTCACAGTAGCTGCACTTCTTCACGCAGAATGGAATGTGCACATACAGCCGGATCGCTTCCTGCTGCGGCAGTTCCTGCCCCGCCCCGTTACTTTTCATCGCCCAGCTTCAGGACATTCATAAACGCTTCCTTCGGAATTTCAACATTGCCGACCATCTGCATGCGTTTCTTGCCTTCTTTTTGTTTCTCCAGCAGTTTCTTCTTGCGGCTGATATCACCGCCGTAGCACTTGGCAAGAACATCCTTGCGGTATGCCTTCACGGTTTCCCTCGCGATGACCTTTCCGCCGACCGCCGCCTGCACCGGTACCTCGAACAGCTGCCTCGGGATCTCATTCTTCAACCGTTCGCACATCTTGCTGCCGCGCTCATAAGCGCTTTCTTCCGGCACAATGAACGAGAGCGCATCAACCTGCTCTTTGTTGACCAGAATATCCAGCTTCACGAGCTTCGAGGGAACATAACCCTTGAGCTCATAATCAATCGAAGCGTAGCCTCTCGACCTCGATTTGAGCGCGTCGAAGAAGTCATAAATGATTTCATTGAGCGGCAGGTCATATTTAAGGACAGCGCGGCCGGCTTCGATATAATCCGTCCCCTGATATACACCGCGCCGCTCCTGACAAAGCTGCATGATGGGGCCGATATATTCACTGGTGACCATGATCCTCGCCTCGACCACCGGCTCTTCCATATGCTCGATCACGGAAGGATCCGGCAGATTCGCGGGGTTGGTCAGTTCCATCACAGTGCCGTCATTTTTATAAATCTTGTAGATGACGCCCGGTGCGGTCGAAATGATATCAAGATCATATTCGCGCTCCAGCCGCTCCAGAACAACTTCCATATGGAGGAGTCCGAGGAACCCGCAACGGAAACCAAACCCCAGAGCCAGCGATGTCTCCGGCTCAAACGAAAGGGAAGCGTCCGATAGCTGAAACTTTTCCAGCGCGTCTTTGAGGTCCGGATACTTGGCGGTATCCTGCGGATAGAGCCCCGCGAAAACCATGGACTGTGCCTTTTTATAACCGGGCAGCGCCTTGTCGCAGGGCCGCTCGTCCTCCGTAACAGTGTCGCCGACCCGCGCTTCCCGGATATTCTTGATCGAAGCCGTGAAATATCCAACCATGCCTGCCGACAGCTCCTCACAGGGGATGAAACGGCCCGGCCCGAAATAACCTACTTCCACAACTTCAGAAACGCCGCCGGTCGCCATGAAACGGACTTTCGTCCCCTTCCGGATTGTGCCGTTCATCAGTCGGATAAAAACAATGACGCCGCGATAAGAATCGTACAGAGAGTCAAAGATGAGCGCCTGCAGCGGCTTGTCTTTATCTCCCCCCGGCGCCGGTATCTTTTTGATGACATCCTCCAGCACCTCTTCAATGTTGATGCCGTTCTTTGCGGAAATCTCCGGCGCGTCCATCGCTTCGATGCCGATGACATCCTCGATCTCCTGCTTGACTTCTTCCGGCCGGGCGCTAGGTAAATCAATTTTATTGATGACCGGGAAAACATCCAGATCGTGTTCCATCGCCAGATAGACGTTCGCGAGTGTCTGCGCCTGGATTCCCTGTGTCGCGTCTACGACAAGCAGCGCACCGTCGCAGGCAGCAAGCGAACGCGATACTTCATAGTTGAAATCCACATGTCCCGGCGTATCGATCAGATTGAACATGTATTCGAGGCCGTCCTTCGCCGTATAAATCAGACGGACGGCCTGCGACTTGATCGTGATGCCGCGTTCTCTTTCAACCTCGATATTGTCAAGAACCTGATCCTGCATCTCGCGCTCTGTCAGAACGCCGGTCTTTTCAATCATTCTGTCCGCGAGCGTTGACTTGCCGTGGTCGATATGCGCAACGATGCAGAAGTTGCGGATTCTTTCCTGCGGAATGTTTTCCGCCTTTTCCTTATTCATTCCGGATGCAGCCATTCAGTTACCTCTTATGCATAAGAATCAATTCCGAAATACGGCGCCGCGGCGCCGATATACGTACTAATATAACACATAAAAGCGTTTCTACGCACAAAATGGAATTCTCCGGTCTGCCGCATGCATGTTCACTCCTCCGGCAGCTGCAGATCATTCACGATAAAAGACGGGATGTCATCTTTCTTGAAATTACCCGTATAACTTCCGGATTCGTCCTTCGGGAAGATATCGATGGCTACATCCCACCGTATGTCATCTGTCATGATAAGATCGCCGTCAAGATCGTCCGGTTTCATGTGCTTTATGATTTCTTCGATTTTGCCGGAATCGGTATATGTCCGTGACGCATTCTGCCCGTCATCACCATAATAACTTACTGTAACCTTTCCGATCAAATCCACACAGTCCGCTGCGGGATCCAGCCAGAGATCCGCTTTTTTAAGAACCGCTACCGTGTTTCTGAATCCGGTGTAAACCGGCAGAACAATCTCGCCGGAAACATTCTTCGACATTGGCCATGAAGCGTCAAAACGGATAACCCCGATCGGGAGCGACATTGCTGTTGCGGCATTGTACTGCGAAAGATCCTCCCGGTACGCCTGCGCGATCTTCCTGTACAGTCCCTGCGGCCCTTTCTTCCGGGTAACCCCGTTCAGATACTGTACATCCCAGCTTTCCAGCTGCTGTGCCCGCTCCGCATCATGATATACAGGGAAGAAGCCCTCTTTAAATTCTTCCGATTTCCAAACCGCATCCAGCTTCTTTGCCTGAATAGAATAGGGAATCAGAAGGTTTCTACTGATCACCCTTCCGTTTTTCATGTAATAGGTGACCTGAGCCGAAAAGCCGCTCTCGTCATCTGTCGCGCGCACGAGCGCCGCCTGTCCTTCCTTTGCGATGTCAATTACAGCCGGAATATTGGTCAGTTTCATATTCTGCCTCTGGAAATCCATCAGAGAGTTGAAGCTGCCTTTGAGATCCTGTGTGCCCGCCGGGCTGTAACTGCTGTCCAGCGCGGGATAATGGGTCAGCTGCGCGTAAGCGACTTTGGAGGCATCCGGCACGAACCGGTCATACCCGAAAACATCATGCCGGAAAGTCAGCATGATCAGAACAGCGGCAGCGCAGATGACTGTTGTCTGCCACAGACTTTTAAAGAATCCGCGGATACTCTGTTCGTAGATACATTCGATCAGTGAGGATACCAGAAACGCGCCGCACAGGATTCCTCCTGCTGCGATCAGCATCGTCGAATTTCCGTTTTTACCGGCGTCGGAAGAAACATTGAAAATATCAAAAATCAGGGTGCCGATGCCGAGCCCTGCAGCTGTCCCCGCAATAAATTTGATACATACGCGGACAGGCGCGAAAACGACGGACTTTCCGGCCGACTCTGCCTTCCGTTTCTTAAAAAGGCGATAACCAGCGATAAAACAGACAAGACCGGTTAACAGAACGGCTATATCCGCGGGGAAGATCCGGCCGTAAAGGGTCCCCAGCAGCTGCAGACGCATCGGCGAATAAGAATCCGACATAAATTGTCCGCCTGATACCAGCTCTGATCCGAAAAACGCGTTTCCAAGAGGAAAGATTCCGTAATATCTCTTCGGAAGATCATATATGCCGACAAAGGTTTTAAAAAACTGCTGTTCATAGGACAGGAGGATTTTCAGGAAGATGATATCCAGCGAATTTAAGAACACGGAAACGCCTGCTGCTACTGGAAGGTTACCGGTAACCATTGCAGCGAATATTGTCACACAGTATCCGCTGATGAAGTAAACGCTCATCCGTGCCATCTGCAGGAGAATCTCCAGCGTACCGGCCCCGTTCAGAGAGTGCATGAAATACAGCACCGGAATTGTGAGCCCTCCGATAACAAAAAGCGGCAGCTCAAACAGCAGAATACCATGCACAAATTTTCCGAAAAACACTTTTCTCCCGGAGACCGGCTGGCTCTGATAAAAATCCATTTTAACCATGGAAAAAAGATATCCGAACGCCTGCAGCCCTGTGATAATACCCAGCAGTACGGCAGGAAACAGAAAGGCGGTGCGGATGCCGAGCCAGGTGCTGACTTCACTGAGTCTTGCCTCGAGCTGTGCCGCAAGCGGCTGCCCGTCATTGATCATATCGATCCTGACCAGCTGCAGAATTGTGCCTGCCGGATAATACAGCAGAAGGTACAGCACATTCAGAGCCGCCAGCCAGAAGCTTCTCTTGAAAAGCAGCTTCTGCATGCCGGAAAATGTATTAATTGAGGATGATTTTGCGGATGTCATATCCTGAAGCCTCCGTTTCACTGATAAATATTTCTTCCAGAGACAGCGGCAGCACTTCAAAAAATACTGTTGGAACCCCTCTGAATTTCTGTTCTGTTTCTTCTCTCGATGCGCTGACTGTATACGTATGCAGCCGTCCCCTGCTCTCATGTGTCAGAATATGCAGCATTGCTTCCGCGTTTTTACGGTCTTCTTCGGACGCGAATACGACCTGAATTTTCTGCATGCCCAGTTTCATATCTTCAATATCGCTGGAGAGCAGAAGTCCTCCCTGATGCAAAAGGCCGATCGAATCGCAGATATCCTCGATTTCCCGGAGATTATGCGAGGACAGAACCGGCGTGAGACCCCGGCTTACGATTTCATTCGCGAAAAGACTTTTCATTGCCTGACGTACAAGCGGATCGAGCCCGTCAAAAGTCTCGTCGAGCAAAACATATCTGGTCCCTGCGCTGAGCGCAAGAAGGATCGAAAGCTGCTTCTTCATGCCTTTGGAAAACTCGCTGATCCGCCGCTCCGGGTCCAGATTAAAGCTCTTTAAAAGCTTCAGATATTTCTGCATATCAAAAGTGTCATAGACACACTGATAATAAACGCCCATATCCATCGGACAGCCCGTACTGAAGAAATAGGAGTCGGAAGGAACAAAGAACAGTTTTGCCTTGCTCTCCGGATTATCATACACCGGTTCCCGGTCGATGCAGACCATGCCGTCATCCTGCTTCATAACTCCGGAAAGAATGCGCAGCAGCGTGGACTTACCGGCGCCGTTGGTCCCGACAAGACCGAACACTTTCGCGTCTTCCAGTTTCAGCGAAACATCATTGACCGCGGTAACGACTCTCTTTCCCTCGACGCGGAACTTTTTCGTAAGATGCATTGTTTCAATCATTGAACCATTCCTCCACTGCTGCCGGTCTTCATATCAAGTGCCGCCTGATAAAGCTGATCCGCATCGAAGCCAAGCTCTCCCGCCTCTTTCATCCAAAGGACAAGCCGGCTCACCAGCTCTTTTTTCTTATTCTCCCGAAGCGACGCGTCGCCGTTTACGAAACTGCCCTTACCTTTCACCGTATAAATGAATCCCTGCCGTTCGAGTTCCGAGAAAGCCCTCTGCACGGTGTTGGGATTTGTCGACAGATCCACGGCAAGACTGCGTACCGACGGCATCGGATCATTCGGAAGCATCACTTTCTTCAGGATCAGCGCCTTGTATCCGTCGCAGATCTGTTCGTAGATCGGCCGGGCGTCCTGATAGTCAATTAAGTTCATAAACCATTTCATCCTCATCTCATCTGGCTTCAACGTGCTGCCCATAACAGACTGCAGTTCATCTGAGCGCAGCGCGTTTCCCATAACCACACGCTCCCATCCGCCTGCAGCGCGTTACTCATAACGAAGTGCATCGATCGGATCCAGTTTCGCCGCGCGGCTGGCAGGATAAAATCCGAAGAAGATTCCAACCGCGATGGAAAACAGAAAGGAAATCGCAACACTCGCAGGAGATACGACCGGCGGAATTCCCTGCACAAACCTGCAGACCAGAAGGCCCGTCAGAATACCGGCGGCAATGCCGATGACGCCGCCGGTAAGACTCAGGATAACAGCTTCGGTAATGAACTGCAGCCGGATATCCCGCTTCCTCGCTCCGAGCGCTTTTCTGGTTCCGATTTCTCTCGTTCTTTCCGTGATCGATACAGTCATGATGTTCATGACACCGATGCCGCCGACAAGGAGCGCGATCGCGCCGATTAACGTGATCGTCAGCGTCTGCCGCTTCATATTCTCGTTCGCCTGCCTGATCCACTCCTGATTGTTGTACACATTGATCTGAAAATTTGAGTCCGCGGGAAGAAGCGATGTCAGGTAATCCTGCAGTTCCTGACTGAAACTGATCACATCGGTTCCGGGAACCGCGCCGATATCGAAATAACTGATCTTGTCTGCTGTTTTGTCGTTTACAAGCGCCATGGCAACCGCGTTCCGGTACGGAATATACATGGTTGTGGACATATCCTTGAGAGAGGAGGCGTCCATCTGCCCCATGTCACCCATATTGACGGAGTATATGCCTATGATCGTATAGGTGTAACCCGCTTCTCCGTTGATTGTGCAGCTGACCCTTTTACCGAGCGACGCACTGATATCTTCTCCGTACAGGCTCTTCGCGAAAAGATCGGAAACGACACAGACATAGCTGTCGCCTTTCAGTTCATTGTCCGTGAAGACTCTCCCTTCCTGCAGCGGCACCATGCCGGCATTTACCGTAAAATATCCCGGATTCACGCCCTGCAGATCGAAGTTCGCGTAGATTTTCTCGTCTTTTGCCTTGTCCGGGTAAGCCGTCCCGCTGCCGGCCCAGCTTGTGACCGCGACTGCCTCGATTTTGTCGCTGTAGGTGTCCACCATCTTCTGCAGCATTTCCTTTGTGAACTGAGGCTGATAGCGGCTCATATCGGTATTCTCGTCCAGCTGGATACCATCCTTCAGCCACATGTAGACATTCATGGTATTGACACCGTACATCGAATTCTGGCGTTCGTTTTCGGCGGTCTGTGAGTTTCCCACAGTCATGATCGCAATGACTGCGGCGATACCGATGATGATGCCCAGCATGGTAAGGAAAGTCCGCAGTTTATTGGCGGCCATGCTCTTGAAAGCAAGCCTTACATTCTCACCCAGCATGCGCGCCTCTCCTTTCCCCCGTGATCCTTCCGTCCATCAGTGTCAGAATTCTGGGTGTTTCCTCCGCAAGATTCTGCGAATGCGTGATCAGAAGGATCGTCTTCCCCTGTTCTGTGTGCAGCCTGTGGAAGATATCCATGATCATCCGGCTTGTCGAGGAGTCGAGGGCGCCGGTCGGTTCGTCAGCGAGGATAATCGCCGGATCATTCGCCATTGCCCTCGCAATCGCAACTCTCTGCTTCTGGCCTCCCGAGAGCTCGTCCGGACTGTGATCCATCCGGTCCTTCATACCGACGAGCTCCAGAAGGAACTCGGCGCGCTCTTTGCGCTGCGCCGGCGGCATGCCCGCGTACAGAAGCGGAACTTCCACGTTCTCCCGCGCGCTCATTCTGGGAATCAGGTTATAGGTCTGAAAAACAAACCCGATCTGTCTTCCCCTGATCGCCGCGCAGGCATCGTCAGACAGGCTGCCGATATCAATTCCCAGAAGGTCATAGTTTCCCTCCGTCGGCCGGTCCAGAATACCGATGATGTTCATGAGTGTACTCTTGCCGGAGCCGGATTCTCCGACAATCGAGGTGAACTCGCCTTCCTCGACATCGAGGTCGATTCCATGCAGAACTTCGAGTTCATTCTCGGTACCGATATAATATTTCTTAATGATTTTCTCAAGATGAATAATGCTGTCCATACGTGTCTCCGTTTCAGCCGTAGATGCCGCTGAGCATCCCGTCTTCGGAGTCCCCGGAAGAAACCGCCGGCAGGACCTGATCTCCTTCCTTGAGATCACCCGACGTAATCTGGGTGTAATAATCATTGGAAATGCCGGTTTCCACCGGAATCTGCATGCTCTGCCCCATATCCTCCGTTCCCTGCGTGCTGTCCGCCGCTCCGGCATCTTCCGCGGCTCCGGTCATTGCCTCTGCAGACTCGGACGACGCGCCGCGAAGAACCGTGACATAGGAGCTGCCGTCCGGGTCTGTCGTGATGCAGGACGTAGGCACTGCCAGCACATTCTTTTCGCTGGCAAGGACAAAATCAATCCTTGCGGTCATACCAAGGCGCAGGCGCTCGTTTACCTGATCCAGTGAGATGTCAACACGATACTGCGCTTTTCCCTTGTTCTGGCCGGTGCCGCTCTGTGACGATTGTGCGGATGTTCCGCTGCCGCTTCCTGCCTTTGGATCCGAGGAGGTTTCCGTATCCGAAACCGGTGTCAGCGCGGTAAAACAAACCTTGCCTGTCAGTGTTTCCTCCCCCGTGGAATCTGTTTTGATCCGGACCGGTGTCCCGACATGCAGATCCGCAATGTGACCTTCATCCACATTGACCGTCACCTTCATCTGACCGAGATTATTGATCACAACCGCGCCCGCGCCGGAGTAAGACTGCCCCGGCACAATGTTGACCGCCGTAACGGTACCATCCATTTCCGCATAGACCGTGCCGTTTTCGAGCTTTTGTTTTGCCCTTTTCAATGTATCCTGCGCATCCAGTGTTCCCGCCTGATTGGCGAGTGCCTGTTTGGCCGCGCTGTCTTTTGCGGACAGCTCGCTTTCATACGTCGAGCGGTTCGCGGTTTTTGTGGCAGAGCCCTGCTGCTCGAGCGAGCGTACGCTGCTCGTAACACCCTGCTGCGCGGTCTTCAGGGCTGCCTCAGCGGCTTCTCTCGCGGACTTTGCCGCATCATAATCGCTCTGCGCTTTGGAGAGTGCGGCCGTAACCTTGTCGTGCTCTCCGGAATAATCCGAAAGATTCTGCTGTGCCTGCGTGAGTGCGTAAGAGGAGTCGTTTGCTTTCTGCGCGCTTTCTGCAGCTTTTGTCTTTGCAGCGTTGTAATCTGCAGCCTGCCTGTCATATTCCGCCTTCGCTTTATTATAATCAGCCATCAGCTGATCCTTCTGATCGTTATAAGTCTTGCGGGCATTCTCATATGCCGCATAGTCCTGCTCATACTTTCGCTTGGCGTCAGCGTATTCTCCCATAACCGAGTCATAGTGTTCCTGCGTCTCTCCGTCCTGCTTCGGTCCGGGTGCGGCAGGCTCTGCCGGCGCCACCGGCTCCTGTGGCAGCGCAGGCTCCGCGGGCGGCATCAGCTTCGAAACATCCGGTGCCGACGCCGCAGCATGAGAAGCGTCATTGGAAGCTATCTGCGCGTTACTGACAGCGTTCTGCAGCTCTGCATACTTCTGATCGGCTGCATCCGCCGCCTTCTGCGCGGCATTGAGCGCTGCCTTCGCGTCGGCTTCCGCCCTAATGAACCGGTCGACATCCTGCTGCGAGTGCACCTGCTCCAGAATGGCTTTATTGGTATCCTCCGCCTGCTCGGTCAGCGTTCTCGTCGCGTCCTCATACTGCTGCGCGGATGTCTCCTGCGCGGACCGGACTGCCCTGCCGGCAGCCGCCTGATCGATTGCGTTCTGCTGCTGCTCGATCGAAAGCTTCTTCTGCGCAAGAGCGATATCATTTTCAACATCGGTCATATCCAGCGTATACAGGCGGTCTCCTGCCTTTACACTGTCGCCGACCTTGACGAATACCTCCTTGATCGGATACGTGGTATCGCCGAAGCTCTGCGGGTTCGCGTTATCTTCATCCGCGCTGATAACGCTTCCTGACGCGCTGTAGATATTCTCCAGATCCGTGCGGATCACCTGCTCCGGCACGGGTGACGCGTCCGCCGGCATCTCTTCCTGCTTATGAAAATGTCTGTAGACAAAAAAACCGGTCACCGCCGCTGCTGCCAGGATCAGTACCGCCGCGATGATCCGTTTTCCATACTTCTTTTTCCCTGTGTGTCTTGTTTTGTCTGCTTTGCGCATCACAATTTCTCCCCTGCCCGGTGCATTAGAGCTTTGAACACTGATACAGCCTTGTCTGTATTAAGTGTACTGCATGTATTAATACAGTTATTTTATCCCCCGCGAACTGAAATTGCAACAAAAAGAGCGCGGTCCTGCCGCGCTCCCTCAAATTGATTATTCTATATTTATTCCTGTTTCGTGTGACGGTCCAGCCATTCCTTCGGAATCTTCTGTTCGAAGCGGTCTTTGCCGTTTTCCGGAATTTCAGTCGGATAATTGCCGTCAAAGCAGGCAGCGCAGTAACTCCCGCGCCCGTTCGATCCCTGTGCGAGCTTCATCGCGCTGTCTACGGAAAGATAGCCGAGCGTATCCGCACCGATGATTTCCGCGATTTCGCTGACAGAATGGTGGCATGCAATCAGGTTGTCCCTGGAATCGATGTCCGTGCCGTAGTAGCAGGGATTGAGAAACGGCGGTGCCGAAACCCGGAAATGAATTTCCTTAGCTCCCGCGTCCCGCACAAGCTTGACAATTCTCTGCGACGTAGTGCCGCGCACAATTGAATCATCGATCAGAACAACTCTCTTCCCGCGGATTGTCTCCGCAATCGGGTTCAGCTTGATTTTGACAAGATCCTCTCGTGCCGCCTGGCCGGGGGAGATGAATGTTCTGCCGATGTATTTGTTTTTCAGCAGTCCGATACCATACGGAATACCGGACTGTCTGGCATAGCCGAGCGCCGCGTCCAGTCCCGAGTCGGGAACACCGATGACCACATCCGCCTGCACCGGATGCTCGAGAGCCAGGAACGCGCCGGCCCGCATTCTCGCTTCATGCACGGACGCGCCGTCAATGATGGAATCCGGCCTTGCGAAATAAATATACTCGAAAACGCACATGGAAGGCTTTGCCTTGCCGCAGTGATCCTTGATGGAACGGATGCCGTTCTGATCGACGATCATAATTTCTCCGGGCTGCAGATCCCGTTCAAACCGGGCGCCTACGGCGTCAAGAGCGCAGCTTTCCGACGCGAAAACAATAGAGCCGTCCGCGCACTTTCCATAGCAGAGAGGGCGGAAGCCGTGCGGGTCACGGACCGCGATCAGCTTGGTCGGAGACATCATGACAAGAGAAAACGCGCCGTGAATCCTGTCTACCACGTTGTTGACCGCCTCTTCAATGCTGGCAGTATGCAGGCGTTCCCTTGTAATCAGATAAGAAATGACCTCGGTATCGGTCGTTGAATGGAAAATACAGCCGTCGTTTTCGAGAGCACAGCGAAGCTCATAGGAATTGACAAGATTTCCGTTATGGCAGAGTGCCATGCTTCCCTTGATATGCTTGACGACAACCGGCTGGGCGTTGCTTCTGTTGGAAACACCGCTTGTCGAATAGCGGACATGACCGACCGCAATATTGCCTCCGCCGAGGCGGTCCAGCTCTTCTTTATTGAAAACTTCGTGAACAAGCCCCAGATCTCTGTGGTAACGGAAAACGCCGTCGTCATTGACGGCAATGCCGGCCGCCTCCTGTCCTCTGTGCTGCAGGGCAAACAACGCGTAGTAAGCGGTGAACGCCAGGTTCTGTTTTACCGGAGACCAGATACCGAATACGCCGCACTCTTCTCCAATTTTCTGCATAAGCTGTTCCTTTCTGCTGGTTATGCTTTTCCGGAATACTTCTGCATCATATCACACAAAAAGCGGATGTTACAGAAAATATTCGGCGGATCAGCTGTCTTTCCGGTTACGCTTGACTATCCCGCATCCCCATGACTAGACTGATGGCATGATGAACTTTCTTGTAAAAAAATTCATACCGGACTACCCGGAGAACAATGTCGCCGTACGTACAGCCGCCGGCGTTCTTTCGGGCACGGCAGGAATCTTCTTTAACCTGTTATTATTTGCGGCAAAACTCACTGCCGGTATTCTGTCAAACTCGATCGCGATTGTTGCCGACGCGTTCAACAACCTCTCCGATGCGGGGTCCAGTATCATCACGATGATCGGCTTCCGGCTTGCCGGCCACAAAGCGGACGCGGGGCATCCGTTCGGGCACGGAAGAATCGAATACATCACCGGCATGCTGGTTTCGACGCTGATCTGCATCATGGGCTTTTCGCTCGCGCGGGAATCGCTGGGCAAAATTCTGCATCCGCAGGAAACTTCTTTCACATCCGCCACTGCCCTGATTCTTATTCTGTCGATCGCGGTCAAACTGTATATGTTCTGCTACAACAGAAGGTTCGCGAAGGATCTGAACAGTGTAGCACTTGCATCCACAGCTCTTGATTCCAGAAATGACACAATTACAACCGCTCTCGTTCTGCTGGGACAGCTGGCTGGGTTTTTCTTTCATATCAGAATAGACGCCTGGCTGGGACTTGGCGTTGCGGTTTTCATTATGATTTCCGGCTTCGGCTCCATTATCGAAACCGTAAATCCGCTGCTTGGTCAGGAGCCTGACAAGGATCTTGTGAAAAACATAACCGCATCTGTAATGAACAACAAAAATGTTCTCGGCATGCACGACCTGATGATCCATGACTACGGTCCCGGCCGCCGGATGATGTCTCTGCACCTGGAAGTGCCGTACACTATGACACTCGAGGAAGCACACGAACTGGCCGACCGGATCGAACAGCGCCTTTCCGGTGAGTACGGCATCGAAACCGTGATCCATGTTGATCCGGTGGATAACAGCGATGTTTTAACGAGAAAACTCAGGGAAGATCTGGAAGGCTTCCTGCGGGAGCTGGGGCCGGACGTTCATTATCATGATTTCCGGACCGTCCATGAAAAACCGCATTTCCGGATTCTGTTTGACGTCGCGGTTCCGTACGGTTTCCGGCTCTCCGATCAGAAAGTAACCGCATACCTCAAAGACCGTTTTCACGAAGCCGCGCCGGGCGCGAGAGTCATTATATCCGTGGATCATTATGCGCCGGCAAAGGCATAGCTTATAACTGCGGATCGTCTCCTCCATCGATACGGCTGCTCATCCCCAGCTGACATACGCCAGTGCCATGCCTTCGCGAATCGTCACACTGGCTTTCTGATCTCCCGGTATATAGTTGGAAACGCCGATCGGAAATGTATTCGTAATCTCCGCGTCTTCCAGCTCATATTTCATTCCGCGGATTGTCACGCCGCGGCACCGGTCTCCTATGCAAAACAGGGAAAAGCCGCCGCGAAACCCCTTCGAAAACTCTCTTGTTTCATTCGAAAGAACAAACAGCATGCTGTCCGTGGACAGAATATATCCTTTCGCTCCCTTCGACCTGATGAAAGCAAGCGTCTGGATATTCGCCAGTGTATGATCCAGACGTCCCCCGAGCGCCGCATAGAGGTAAAAGGTGTCATATCCCCTTGCGAGTCCCTCACGGACTGCGGCCATCGTATCTGTATCATCCTTTTCCACCGGCAGGTGTACCACACGCTCCGGCTGCGTCTCTTCGAGTTCGCGGAGCGTCCGCTGTCCTTCCGGCGACAGCGAATCATAATCTCCGATAACTATGTCCGGCAGAATTCCCAGCTCCAGAAGATACGACAGGCCATTGTCTGCGGCGATCACAAAATCATCCTCTTCTTTTTCAATCTGCAGCGGCTCGAACTCTCCGGCGCACATGATGATGCATTTGCTCATGACAGCCTCCCGTTATTCAAAACGGCTGTGAAGCGATTCCCTCGTTTCACAGCCGTTATATACTATTATTGGTTCTCTTCTTCCATGTTGTTCCGCGCAGGCAGGTCTCTTGTGGTAAAGCCATGCTCCGAATCAAGAAACTGCTCGATAATGTAACGCGGTCTTCTCTTGGTCTCCAGGTAAATCTTTCCGATATACTCTCCGATGACACCAAGAGCGAGCAGGATCAGACCTCCGATCGCCCAGACAGATACGGCAAGGAAAGTCCAGCCGACAACAGTCGCGCCAATCGCGTGCCGGATCAGGGAATAAATCAGGATTCCGATACTGACAAGAAAAATAATGATTCCCAGATTGGTAATCATCTGAATCGGCTTCGTCGAAAGCGACGTGATTCCTTCGACAGCGAAGGAAATCATCTTTTTCAGCGGATATTTGCTCTCGCCCGCAAACCGCTCCGCTCTTTCGTAATATACAACCGTGCTCGGATACCCGATCATCGGAACAATTCCGCGAAGGAACAGATTGACCTCGCCGAATTCAGACAGTCCTGCCAGCGCTCTTCTACTCATCAGGCGGTAGTCCGCGTGATTGTATACCGTGTTCGCACCCATCCTGTCCATCAGCTTGTAAAAGCCAAGCGCTGTCGTCCGTTTGAAAAACGAATCCGTGTTCCTCGCGCTGCGGACGCCGTATACGATGTCAAAGCCCTGCCCATACTTTTCGATCATTTCATCACAGGCGTTGATATCGTCCTGCAGATCCGCGTCCATCGAAATCGCCATGTCACAGTAGCTGCGGACTGTCATGAGTCCCGCAAGCAGAGCGTTCTGGTGTCCTCTGTTCCGGCTTTCATTGATACCGGAAAACAAAGGATCCTGCTCGTGCAGCGAACGGATAATATCCCATGTTTTGTCTTTGGAACCGTCGTTGACAAATACAACTCTGCTCCGGTCCGAGATCCTGCCGGACTCCATGAGCGCGCGCATCTTTTCCCGCAGCCGCCTTGCCGTCTCCGGAAGAACTTCCTCTTCGTTATAACAGGGAATTACAAAATACAGAATGTCATTCATGTTTTTCCAGAAAAACCTTTCGGGAAATGAAATTGTAGATCATGACAATGCCGGTTGCGCCAAGCTTTGCCAGAGTCTCGACCGTGTGTACACCGAAGGTCTGCCGCAGCCATGACCAGTGCGGATAAATGAGTCCGAGGCAGATGTACAGCACGAGCTCATTGATCAGAAGACCGAATGCGCTGAGAATCACAAAAATCGTAAACTCTTTCGTCCTCGAGAGGTCATCCCTGCGGACGAAAACATACTTCATGCTCAGAAGATAGTTCACGACAACAGAAATGGTAAAGCCGAGAAAGCCGGAAAGCAGGTACGGCACGCCGGCAAAGTTGCAGGCTGTATATACGCCGAAGTCTACAAAAAACGCGATAACGCCGACGATTCCGAATTTCAGAATCTGATCAATCAATTTTTTCAAAACAATTCCTCTTGAGTTCCCTGCACAGCATCTTCAGAGCCGTTTCGACTGTCTGTTTCCGGATAGACGCGCGGCTTCCTTCAAAACTGCATTTCTTGACACGCGTATTTCCGAACGCACGGATTCCGATATAGACAAGACCTACAGGTTTGCCCTCCGACGGTTCGGGTCCTGCGTTCCCCGTCGTGGAGACAGCGATGTCCGCGTGCGCCGCGGCAGCTGCGCCTTCCGCCATGGCAGCTGCGCACTTCTTACTGACAGCGCCCTTCCGGGAGAGCACTTCCTCCGGCACCGCAGCCAGTTCGTGCTTTATCTCATTGGTATAGGTAATGAAGCCTCCGCGATAGACGGCAGACGCGCCCGGAACCGCAGTAACCGCTTCTCCGAGCATTCCGCCGGTCAGCGATTCACAGGTCGCGAGTGTCAGTCCCTGCTCTTTCAATTGATGAACCGCAAACGCTGCTCTGTCCTTTTTCATTCATTTGTATCCTTCAGAATATCTTTATTCTGCACAATATATACAACGAGCGAAATCACGGTGAGCGCAAGAGCGATCCACATGATGACCGCAGTCAATATCCGCAGCTGCGGGATATCCGCGATCATCAGAATGACCATGATCATCTGAAAGGTTGTCTTGAACTTTCCCCAGTAATTCGCGGCTATAACCGAGCCTTTTTCCGCGGCGATCAGACGGTAGCCGGAGATTGCAAACTCCCTTGCGATAATAATGCAGACAATCCATGCAGGAATCTGTCCGAGCTGGATCAGGCAGATCATGGCAGAGCAGACAAGAAGCTTGTCCGCGAGCGGATCCATGAATTTGCCGAAATTGGTAACCAGATTGTACTTTCTGGCAATCTTGCCGTCGAGAAGGTCCGTGAGACTTGCGACGATGAAGATCGCAAGCGCAATCCAGCGGCTTGCGGCGCCCGCCGGCTGCGCAAGCAGAAAGACCACAAAGAACGGAATCAGTATAATCCGGAACATTGTCAGCTTATTGGGCAGATTCATAATATATTTCTCCTATCAGATCATAGCCGTCCGCGCCGGTGACCTTTGCCTTGATAAAATCGCCGGTCATCAGTTCGCGTTTTGTTTCCACGAAAATATTGCTGTCCACGCCCGGAATATCTTTATATGTCCTTCCGACATAGACATCCTCATCCGCGATTTTGCCTTCGATGATGACATCCAGAACCTTGTCCTTCATCTTTTCCGCGGCATCAAACGCAATCTGCTGCTGCAGAAGCATCAGCTCCTTCTGTCTTCTCTTTTTCGTGGAAGGATGCACCTGATTCTTCATTGCCGCAGCCGGTGTCCCTTCTTCCTTTGAATAAGTGAAAACACCGAGCCTGTCAAATTTCATCCTCCGGACAAAAGAAAGCAGTTCTCTGTGATCTTCTTCCGTCTCTCCGGGAAAGCCTGTGATCAGCGTCGTCCGAAGGCAGACATCCGGAATCTGCTCCCTGATATATCCGATGATCTCTTCCAGCTCTTTCCGGTTCGTCCTTCGTCCCATTGCCTTCAGAATTTTATCAGACGCGTGCTGAATCGGCATGTCAAAGTAAGGTACGATCCTGGGTTCGCTGCGAACGACTTCCACCAGTTCTTTCGTAATCTCTTCGGGATAACAATACAGAATCCGGATCCATCTGACACCGCCGAGAAGGCAGAGTCTTCGAAGAAGTTCCGGCAGCATCTTCTTCCCGTACAGGTCTACGCCGTACAGCGTCGTCTCCTGCGCGACAAGGATCAGCTCGCGGACGCCTCCTGCCAGCAGGGTTTTCGCGTCTTCGAGTACCTGTTCCATCGGAACACTTCTGTAGTGGCCGCGAAGCGAGGGAATGACGCAGTAGCTGCAGCATTTATTGCAGCCTTCCGCTATTTTCAGATACCCGACCGGGCTTTCGAGGGAAAGAACCGGCGCGCTTTGTTTTGCCGGCACTTTGTCAAGGTCCGCGGTCAGAACCTTCGGAGCGCTCTTTCCATGCAGAATCCCGTCAAGGACTATGCCCAGCTGATCTTCCGCCGTCGTTCCAAGGACGGCGTCCACCTCCGGAATATCTTTCCCGATTTCTTCCTGATATCGCTGCGCAAGGCAGCCTGTCACAATCAGGGCTTTCAGCTGCCCGTTTTTTCTGCGCTCCGCAAGAGAAAGAATCTGTCCGATGCTCTCCTCTTTCGCGGAATTGATAAACGCACAGGTATTGACAACCGCGATATCCGCTTCCTCTTCATCGTCCGTAAAGGTGTACTGCGCCGCGCTGTCCTGCAGCATGCCTGCCATCTGCTGCGTATCCACCGTATTCTTGTCGCAGCCAAGCGAGATAAAAACTACCTTCATATATTATTCGTTGTCGTCCGTTTCTTCGGAATCCGAATCTCCCATCTCGTAATCCTTGTCTTCGTCTGCGGATTCCTCGAGCATATCATCCGCAAAATTTTCTTCAAGCGCTCTTGCCTTGGCAAGCGCTGCATCTTCAGCCTTCTCAAGCTCGAGCTCATCGGTCGGAATGATCTGCAGCTTTTCCTTTTCGAGCTCTTCAATCGCGATCGAGAGCGGCTTTTTCCCCTCCGCGTCATCTACCATCGGCTCATCGCCGTCCACGATCTGTCTTGCTCTCTTGGCTGTCGCCATGACGATGGAGTAGCGGCTGTTGATAACGGGCGTTTCGCCTTCTTCAACGCCTTTATTAACCACATTCATAAGATCTACATAAGAAGGATGAATCATATAGCACCTTTCCTTTCAAGTGCCGGAGCACTTTTCGTTGTCCTGTACATTGCGAAATGCTATTGTACCACAAAAACAGAGCTGTTCAAATGAAAGAATTCAGAATGTTTCCTGCGAAATATTGATTTCCCGCAGGTCTTCTCCGAACTTTTCGACAAAATCGCGGATACGCCCCGGAGCTCTTTTCTGCGCCTGAATTGCTTCATGAACACGTTCGGCTGCTTCCTCTGACTTGCCGGCCTCGTTGATAATTACCGTATCATACTGATCGATTCTGCCACACTCGGTCTGCGCCTGCAAAAGCCGCTCTCTGACCTTGTCCATGGTCTCGGTTCCCCGGCCGATCAGCCGGTCCTTCAGCATCTGCGCCGACGGCGTCATAACGAAAATCATGATTACCGAAGGACACTTGGCCTTGATAATGGCCGCGCCCTGCGATTCAATTTCCAGAATCACATCCGCCCCTTCCGCGATTTTCCTTTCGACAAAAGCGCGGGGAGTGCCATAGCTGCACGAAGCGTAATCCGCATGCTCTAAAAGCTCGTCTTCCCTGACCATGCGGGCGAATTCCTCTTTGGAAATGAAGAAGTAACTTTTGCCTTCCTCTTCACCCTCGCGCGGCTCTCTCGTCGTAACGGATACGGACAAAACATACTCCGGATGCGCCTTCAACAGTTCCTTCATGATTGTTCCCTTTCCGGCTCCGGAAAAACCGGAGATCACCGTCAGGCTTCCTCTGTCCGTCCAGTTCTCCATTCGTTTGCAGCTCTCCTTTCTTTCATTCCTTCCCTATGGTTACTCCAGGTTCTGAATCTGTTCCCGGACTTTCTCAATTTCTGTCTTGAGCTCGATTGCCGCAGCCGCTGACTGCGCGTCATCGGTCTTCGAAAGAATCGTATTCGCTTCCCGGTTCATTTCCTGCGCGAGGAAATCGAGTTTTCTTCCTACACTTTCCGCAGAAGAAAGCGCGTCCCTTGTCGCCCTGAGATGGCTCCGAAGACGTACAAGTTCTTCATCAATACAGACTTTATCAGAATACAGCGCGGTTTCCTGCAGGATTCTTGTCTCATCAATATTCACGTCCGACAAGAGCTCGGTCATCTTCTCCTTGAGCCTTTTCTGATACGCTTCCACAATCGAAGGCGCCCTGCCGGCAATAAAGTCAACGAGCTTCTGAATATCGTCCAGTTTCTTCAAAAGGTCGCTTTCAATAAACGCACCTTCCTTGATTCTGGCCTCCAGAAACTGCTGCGCGGCATCCTGCAGGCAACGCTGCAGCGGCTCATACAGCTGCGATTCATCCGGTTCCACTTCCTGCTCCGTGAAAACGCCGGGATAAGTCGAAAGTCTGTCCGCTGTCATATTGTTCAGAAGATGATAATCCTGCGCGAGTTCCGACAGCCGCTCCAGATACTGACCTGCCAGCGCGCGGTTATAAGTTACGCAGACAGATTCTCCGGAAAGATCTTCAAACGAAATGTAGACGTCCACTTTTCCGCGCGTAATATAGTCCTTAAGCAGCGCTCGCAGCTGCGCCTCGAAAGGATTGAACTGCCGCGGCATGCGGATATTGATGTCCAGATACCGGTTATTCACCGATTTGATTTCAACCGTAAATTTTCTGCCGTTCCAGCCAAGCTCGCTCCGGCCATATCCCGTCATGCTTTTCGCCAAAACAGGCCCCCTTTCCGTCCGTTTCCACACATACAGAATTATTATAGCTTTGCGTGTATGTTGTATCAAGGTTGTTTTTGCTGTATCCTAAGAGGACGCAGACAATGTTTCGGAGGCGATTATGGCATTTGACGGATTTACAACAGCAGCTCTTGCGGAAGAACTCTCTGACAGGCTGACCGGCGCGCGTGTTTTCCGCGTTATTATGCCGGAAAACGACGAACTGCTGCTTACATTAAAACCTATGATGGAAAAGGGCGGCGGTCAGGTGCGCCTGTGCCTTAGCGCGGACCCGTCTCTTCCGCTCTGCTATCTGACAGACACGAACAAACAGGCGCCTGCCAGCGCGCCCGCGTTCTGCATGCTTCTGCGTAAATATCTGCAGAACGGGAAAATCGTTTCCGTAACGCAGCCGGGACTCGAGCGCAGTATCCGGCTGGAAATCGAGCACATGAATGAAATGGGGGATCTGTGCCGGCATGTTCTTGTCATCGAGCTCATGGGTAAACACTCCAACATCATTCTTCTGGATGACAAGGAACATACACACATTGTAGACAGTATCAAACACGTCTCCGCGATGGTCAGCTCTGTACGGGAAGTTCTGCCGGGCAGGGAATACTTTATTCCGGAAACGCAGGGGAAAAGAAATCCGCTGTCGGAGACAAAGGAAAATTTCATGGCGGCGCTGCAGGAAGAACACGTACCGGCCGCAGCTTTTCTGGTCCGCAGTTTTACCGGATTTTCGAATGTCATTGCTGAAGAGACTGTTTTCAGGACAAGGCTTGGTCAGGACCGCAGCGTGTCAGAGTTCACAAGGGACGAGCAGGAACTGTTCTACAACACCTTTGAAGCGATGCTGGAATATGTTCGGAATGGGGATTTTTCGCCGACGGTGTATTATCATCTCGGCGCGGCGGACACATTATCGCAGGGAGAGCCGGTCGAATACAGCGCGGTTCCTCTTACGATGTACAGGGATCTGCCGTCCAGGACATACGATTCCATTTCCTCTCTCATAGAGAACTATTATCAGGAAAAAAATGCTGTCACCAGAATCCGCCAGAAGTCGCAGGACCTCCGCCGGATTGTGCAGACGATTCTGGAAAGAGATGTGCACAAATACGACCTGCAGAGCAGGCAGCTCAAAGATACACAGAAAAGGGAAAAGTACCGGCTGTACGGCGAGCTTTTAAACACCTACGGATACAATATTCCGGAAGGCGCGGAAAGCGCGCAGCTCGAGAATTACTACACCGGAGAGACCGTAAAGGTTCCTCTGGATCCTGCCAGAACGCCGCAACAGAACGCGCAGCGCTATTTTGACAGATATATGAAGCAGAAGCGCACTGCCGAGGCACTCACGCAGCTGACAGAGCAGGTAAAAGCCGAAATCAGTCAGTTGCGGAGCATCCGCACTTCGCTTGACCTGTCTACAACCGAAGGGGATCTCGCGCAGATCCGCAGAGAGCTGGAAGAGTCCGGTTTTATCCACGCAAAGCCGCAGAAGGGCTCCGGAAGGGGAAGCTCCAAAGTGCAGAAAGGCAGACCCCTGCACTATGTCTCTTCTGACGGCTATGACCTGTACGTCGGGAAAAACAACACACAGAACGATGAACTGACCTTCCATTTTGCAAAGCCAACGGACATCTGGTTTCACGCGAACGATGTTCCCGGTTCTCACGTGATTCTTTGCACCGGCGGAAAGCCGTTCGAGCAAATCCCCGACAGAGCTTTTGAGGAGGCCGCTGCGCTTGCCGCCTACTACTCGCAGGGAAGAGAAGCCGGACGCGTGGAGATCGACTATCTGGAACGGAAAGGCGTTAAAAAGCCTTCCGGCGCAAGACCGGGCTTTGTCATATACCACAGCAATTATTCTCTGACCGCAAAGGCAGATATCAAAGGACTGCGCCTTATAGAATAGGCGCAGTCCTTTCTTCTCAGATCCAATTGATCTTTTTCAAAGCCATTTGATTTTCCGGAGAAGCCGGACGATCTTCTCTCCTTTCGGAAGGCTCCGCAGATTCTCTTCCGTCATTGTATGACTCTTTATGAGCAGGAAAAAATAAACGATCACCGCGATCAGAAGTCCTGCTGCAGCGCCTGCCAGATTAACGAAATACGCGCGGTGCAGTCCGGCTGCCGAAACAAGCAGACATACCGCATGATAGACCATCCATGCTGCGGCTCCCATCACCGCCGCACATAGAAGCGGACGGATGAACAGTATCTTCAGATCCCGCCGTATTCCGAGATATTTCTTCAAAAACAGCTCATTTACGATAAAAATCATAAAGGAATACAGCACGCTCACGATCACAAGGGCATAGATATCCGCATTCGTTGTTACAAGAATCATACACAGTGCTGCTGTCTGCACAATCAGAGCGATTCCCGCCGAAACAAGAGGCATGCTCATCCTGCCGATCGACTGCAGCGCCGCGTTTGTAATCGTCGAAATCGAATAAAATACAACCGTAATGGAAAGGAGCGACAGAAGCAGCGCTGCCATGGGCAGCGATTCCATCTGCGGAAACATCAGCATCGTAACAGGTCTCGCGAGAGTCAGGAGGCCGACAAACGAAGGAATCGCAATCATCGCGGTAATTCTTGTAGCGTTCGTCACGCGCCGTTTCGTATCCTCCAGATCTCCCTTCGCAAAGGAGGCGGATATGCCTGGAATAATCGCCGAGGACACCGCGGTCGCGATCGAAATCGGAATATTGGAAATTACGACTGCCTTGTTCGAGAAAATCCCGTACAATGTCGTTGCGAGCGTTTCGTCCATGCCGCGCAGATTGATCATAATTTTGTAATAGATCGTCTGATTCAGCGATGTCGTCAGATTCAGAATAAAGCCGCTGAGCATAAACGGCGTAATGACAAGAACCGTTTCTTTCAGAATATGACCATATGTATCCAGCCTGCCCGTTTGATCTTCCAGCAGCGATCTTCTGATCTTTCCGCGGCCCTGAAAGTAGCAGAATGCCATGAAAACAAGCGCGGTCAGAACACCCGCACCGGTTCCAAGAGCACTTCCCGACGCGCCCATCTGCGCCTTCTTCGTTGTATCCGCTCCGTGTGCGGCGGCGATCCGGATTAAAAGCGCGGCAGCGCCGATTGAAACGACCGCATTCGCGAGCTGTTCCAGGATCTGGGATACCGACGTCTGCACCATCGATCCATGTCCCTGAAAATAGCCGCGCAGAGCAGCCAGAATCCCGAAAAAGATGATTGTCGGCGCAAAGACGCGAAGAACCGGCACAGCAACCGCGGGGACAAGCGCTCCGGCACCGAAGTATAACAGCGCGCTGCCAAGGAAACCGACGCCAAGGCCGTACAGGACTGCGCAGAGAAAAACTCTGTGCGCGTTTTTGTATTCTCCGACCGCTCTTTTCTGTGCGATCAGTTTGGATATAGCGGATGGGATGCTATAAGAAGAAACCATCAGAATGATGGTATAGATGTTATAGGCAGTGCCGTAATAACCATTGCCTTCATCGCCGATAATAGCGGTTAAAGGAGCCCGGTATAAAAGGCCGACGATTCTCACGATCATACTTGCTGCCGCGAGAATCCCGGCCTGTACCAGCACTCCATCCGAGGTTCGTCTGGAATTGTCTGTCATAAAACTCCTGTGAGGCTTATCCGATCAGCCAGTCATACATCAGCTGATACTTGCCCGCCGATACCTTCCACGAGAAATCTGCCGCCATATCTCTGTCGACGATATGATTCCAGTCTCTCTTCTTGTCATAGAAAATCCGCTCCGCATAGCGCACGGCATGCATCATTTCATGAGCGTTATAATTGCTGAACGTAAAGCCCGTGCCGGTCTGTTCAAACTCATTGTAAGGAGAGACGGTATCTTTGAGACCGCCGGTCTCGCGGACAATCGGAACCGTACCGTAGCGCAGCGCCATAAGCTGGCTGAGTCCGCATGGCTCAAACAGGGAAGGCATCAGAAAAGCGTCACTGGCCGCATAAATCTTGTGCGACATGTCTTCCGAATAATAAATATTCGCAGCGAGCTTATCCGAATACTTTTCATCGAAATACCGGAACATATTCTCGTAGCGTTCCTCGCCGGTTCCCAGAACAACGACCTGAATAGCGTCGAGTGAAAGCATCTCTTCCATCACATAAGCGATCAGATCAAAGCCCTTCTGATCAGTCAGACGGGAGACAATACCGATCATAAAGCACTTCTCATCCTGCCGCAGTCCCAGTTCCTTCTGCAGCTCAATCTTGTTCCTGATCTTCTCCTTGCGGAAATTGGAAGCGTTATACGGGTGCGGAATCCGCCTGTCGGTTTCCGGATTGAACTCGTCATAGTCAATACCGTTCAAAATGCCGCGAAGGTCATGCGCCCTTGCGTTCAGAATGCCGTCAAGGCCTTCTCCATAATACTGCGTCTTGATTTCTTCCGCGTAAGTCGGGCTGACCGTCGTAATCGCGTCCGCGTAAACAATTCCGCCCTTCAACAGGTTCGCGTCCTTATATGCCTCCAGTTTATCCGGTGTGAAATAATACCCCGATAATCCTGTGATATTCTCTACATCTCTGACATTCCATTTGCCCTGAAAACGGAGATTGTGGATTGTCATTACCGTCTTGATACCGCGGTAAAACTCATTCTCCTGAAAACGTTCCTTGAGATAAACCGGAACAAGCCCTGTCTGCCAGTCATGGCAGTGAATCAGATCCGGACGGAACCCGATCGTCGGCAAAGCGGAAAGAACTGCCTTCGAGAAGAAAGAAAAACGCTTGATTTCGAAAAGTGCGTCATCCGTGTACGGCTTGTAGGTATTGAAAAGCTCTTCATTGTCGATGAAGTAATAGATTACACCATTCGCTTCCGCCTTCAGAATGCCGACATACATGCTCTTCCAGTCAAAATCCATATAAAAGCTGGTGATGTATTCCATGCGGTCTTTCATCTCCTGCCGTATGCAGGAATACTTGGGAAGGAATACCCTGACGTCATAATAATTCTTGTCAATTTCCTTTGGCAGAGAACCTACGACATCCGCAAGTCCGCCTGTTTTGATAAAAGGAACGCCTTCCGAAGCTACGAACAGAATGTTTTTCATAGAGCTTTACCCCCTTGTGGCTGCAAACACATTTAGATTATACCGCCGATTCATGATGGCGGCAATCAGACTCACACCATTTCCGCGATCTCTTGAATCAGCCTTTCGGTATCTTCCCAGCCAAGACACGGGTCGGTAATCGACTTGCCGTAAATACCTTCTCCGATCTTCTGACAGCCTTCTTCCAGATAGCTTTCGATCATCAGGCCTTTAACCATTTCCCTGATCGCCGGGTTGGATTTTCTGTCCTGCAGTACTTCCTTGGAGATGCGGATCTGCTCGCAGAACTGTTTATTGGAATTGCTGTGGTTTGTATCGATGACACAGGCGGGGTTTTTCAGATCCCGTTTCTCATACAGATCGATCAGCCGCACGATATCTTCGTAGTGATAGTTGGGTGTATTATTGCCGCGTTTATTGACAGCGCCGCGCAGCACGCAGTGGGCATACGGGTTGCCGTCCGTGCGCACTTCGTATCCTCTGTAGGTGAACTCATGCGGGTGTTGTGCCGCAAAAACAGAATTCAACATGACATTAAAATCTCCGCTCGTCGGATTCTTCATGCCGCTGGCTACATCAAAGCCGCTCGTCGCAAGCCGGTGCTGCTGATCCTCGACGCTGCGCGCCCCGATCGCGACATAGCTCAGGATGTCCTGCACGTATCCCCAGTTGTCCGGATACAGCATCTCATCGGCAGCTGTGAGGCCCGAGACCTCGATCGCGTGAATCTGCATCTTGCGCATGGCAATGAGGCCCGCCTTAAAATCTGTCCGTCCCTGCGGATCCGGCTGGGAAGTGATTCCTTTATACCCTTCGCCGGTTGTCCTTGGTTTGTTTGTATAAATTCTGGGAATCAGAAGCAGCTTCTCCGAGACCCGTTCGTTAACTTTCGCAAGGCGGGAGACATATTCACAGACTGCGCTCTCATTGTCTGCGGAACAAGGCCCGATAATCAGCAGGAATCTGGGGTCTTTTCCCGCAAGGACGTTCTTGATCTCCTGATCCCGCTTCTGCTTGAGTTCTGCGAAAGCGGCCGGAAGCGGGTATGCTTCACGGATTTCCGCCGGCGTCGGCAGCGCCTGTACAAAGGTGAATGACATGGCTTATTTCCTCCGAAGGTATGCAAGTATACCCGCTATTGTCTTGGCGTCAATGATTTTACCGCTGTAGATCATCTGTTCCAGTTCCTCCGGCGTATACGTTTCAACGCTCAAGAATTCATCGCTGTCCAGATGCTGCTCTCCCTTATGCAGTCCCGTGGCAAGGTAGACATCAATCTGCTCGTTGCAGAAAGCAATGGTCGTATAAAAGCCGACGAGCAGCTCGAGCTTATCCGCTTTGTAACCTGTCTCCTCGGAAAGCTCCCGCGCCGCGATTTCCGAAGAGGCTTCTCCTTTTCTGTCGCGCTTGCCCGCAGGCAGTTCCAATGTATAATCCGAAACCGTTGTTCTGAACTGGCGGACCATCAGAATCCGGCCATCATCACGGACAGCCACAACTGCAGCGGCCCCAAGGTGATCAATAAAATCCCAGTTCTCTTCCCGTCCGTCCGGCAGAGACATCCTGTCTGAATAGATATCAATAATAGAGCCGTGCTTTACAAGTTCACGGCCGATTCTCTCATATTTACCGTTTGCCATTTCTTCCGCTCCTTCCGCGTAAATATATCCGGATATGTTAAAAGGCGGAAGCGCACCGCGTTTCCGCCTTTACAGCTTACAGCAAACAAGTTACTTCGCGTAATCCGTCACTCTTGATTCACGGATTACATTGACTTTGATCTGACCCGGATACTCCATCTCGTCTTCAATCTTCTTGGAGATATCATGGGCAAGCAGTACCATATCGGTATCGCTGATCTTTTCAGGAACTACCATTACGCGAACTTCTCTGCCCGCCTGAATAGCGTAAGAATTGCTGACCCCTTTAAAACTGTTGGTAATTTCTTCAAGCTGTTTGAGCCTTGTAGTATAAGTCTCAAGCGTCTCTCTTCTGGCACCTGGACGTGCCGCGGAAATCGTGTCCGCTGCCTGCACAATGCACGCAATAAGACTGGTAGGATCGGTGTCTCCATGATGAGATTCAACCGCGTTGATCACAATCGGAGATTCCTTGTACTTGCGGCACAGTTCCGCGCCAAGCTGTACATGGGAGCCTTCCATCTCATGGTCTACCGCCTTACCTATATCATGCAGAAGACCCGCGCGCTTCGCCATGCGCACATCCAGCCCCAGCTCGCCGGCAAGAAGTCCGGACAGCTGTGCAACCTCAATTGAATGTTTGAGTGCGTTCTGCCCGTAACTCGTACGGAATCGCATCTTGCCAAGCAGTCTTACCAGCTCCGGATGAATGCCATGGACACCGACTTCCAGCGTCGCGGCTTCGCCTTCTTCCTTGATCGTGGCTTCGACTTCCTTCTTGGCCTTCTCGACCATCTCTTCGATTCTGGCAGGATGAATCCGGCCGTCAACGATCAGACGCTCCAGAGCGATACGCGCCACTTCACGGCGGATCGGATCAAACCCCGAGATAACGACCGCTTCCGGTGTGTCATCAATAATCAGATCCACGCCGGTCATTGTCTCGAGTGTACGGATATTCCGTCCCTCGCGGCCGATGATTCTGCCCTTCATCTCATCATTCGGCAGCTGCACAACCGAAATTGTAGCTTCCGCGACATGATCCGCGGCGCACCTCTGAATTGCGCTGACGACATATTCCTTCGCCTTTTTGTCTGCCTCTTCCTTTGCCTGCGCTTCCGCTTCCTTGATCATGACAGCGGAATCGTGTTTCACATCCTCTTCAACAAGTTTTAAAAGGTATTCTTTTGCCTGTTCAGTAGTCAGGCCTGAAATTCGTTCGAGTTCCTGTGTACGCTGTTCACCAAGCTTCGCAATTTCTTCCTGCTTCTTGCGCAGTGAATCTTCCCTTGATGACAGGGACTGTTCCTTCCGTTCCAGTCCGTCCGACTTCTTGTCGAGCGCCTCTTCCTTCTGCTGAAGTCTTCTCTCGTTGCGCGAAACCTCTGCCCTTCTGTCCCGAATCTCCTTTTCCAGATCATTTCTGGCCTTGAGATTCTCCTCTTTAGCTTCCAGAAGAGCTTCCCGCTTCTTGTTCTCAGCATCGGAAATGGCCTTGTCAATAATCGCTCTCGCTTCATCCCCGGCACTCTGCACCTTTTTCCGGTCGGCATCATTCCGCCGGCTGTTCGTGAGAAATACACTGAGGGGAACCGCAATCGCAAGGGCAACAATCACCGCAATGATCGTAACCAGCATGACAGGAGCACCTCCTTATTCAGTTATATTGTATCGTACAATGCGAATGCGAAATCTTTTCCAGACGAAAGAAAAGCTTGCTATCCCGCATTCTGATTGACGTTCTACAACAAATAAATATTAAACACAAACGGCCCTGATGTCAACCGCGGAATGCTCTTCTGACCGCTTCCTGCGTGTAGCCCTTACGCAGCAGAAACGCAGTCATTTTCTGTCTGGCAGCCAGGTCGGCCGCTTCGGGGTCATAATGTTTCCTGCGCATATAAGCGCGGATCTGCTCCTGCTCGAGTCCGCGGATTTCCTCCCCCATGGTTTCCTCGGCTTCTTCGATGAGCTCCCGGATCAGATCTTCCCGGATTCCCCTTTTCTGCAGATCCATCCGGATGCGCAGGAGGCTCCTGTCCTTTGCATGATAGCGGATATAGCTCTCCGCCATCCGCCGGTCATCAACGTAATGTGCCTCTTTCATCCTGTGAATCGTCTCATCCGCCACAATGTCCGGATATCCCGCCTGCAGGAGCTTGTCCCGAAGACCTTTCTCTGAATAATCCGAACGGGAAAGCAGGTCGCCGCACTTCCTGACAGCATCCTGCCGCAGCTGTGCAAGCAAATTTTCCAGAATCTCTTCAGGTATTTCCTTATTCTCGTGAAAGTCATAAATGCTGATCACACGATCCGAAAGGACCATGGAGAGATCTTCGTCGATTGTTATTCTGGTCTTTGTCCTGCCCGCCTTCGTCATCGATGTAATCAGCATGTTTCACTCACCTCATGGCAGCGGCAGCCTGCCGCGCCGGTCTCTCACGCCTGAACAGCTGTTTCTTCCTTTTCGGTATCCTCTGCCGCAGTGACCTCCGGTGCGGGCGTCCTCGCGCCGTCCGGATCGAGACCGTAGTGCTCCCGCACTTTTCTGTCAATTTCGTACAGGAGCTGCGGATGATCTTCAAGATACTTCTTCGCATTCTCGCGGCCCTGTCCGATCCTGTCGCCGTTATAGTTGTACCAGGCGCCGCTCTTATTGACGATGTCCGCGCCTGACGCAAGATCCAATACGTCTCCGGAATACGAAATACCTTTGCCGAACATGATATCGAATTCGGCCTCCTTGAACGGCGGCGCGATCTTGTTCTTCACAACCTTGACTCTGGTACGGTTGCCGATAACCTCGCCGTTCTGCTTGATCGCTTCAATTCTGCGCACATCCATACGGATGGACGAATAAAACTTGAGCGCGCGTCCGCCGGTTGTCGTTTCCGGGCTTCCGAACATGACGCCGACCTTCTCACGCAGCTGGTTGATGAATACGACCGTACAGTTTGTCTTGGAAATGACAGCCGTCAGTTTACGCAGCGCCTGGGACATCAGTCTTGCCTGCAGGCCGACATGGGAATCTCCCATTTCGCCGTCAATTTCCTGCTTCGGAACAAGTGCCGCGACAGAGTCGATAACGACAATGTCGATCGCGCCGGAACGCACCATGGTCTCTGCGATCTCCAGTCCCTGTTCCCCGGAATCCGGCTGGGATATATACAGATTGTCAATGTCGACGCCGATATTGCGCGCATAGACAGGATCCAGTGCATGTTCTGCGTCAATGAATCCCGCGATGCCGCCGCGCCTCTGCACTTCAGCGACCATATGCAGGGTCAGTGTCGTCTTACCTGAAGATTCCGGCCCGTAGATCTCGACAACTCTCCCCTTCGGGATTCCGCCCAACCCCAGCGCGATATCCAAAGACAGCGAACCGGTCGGCGTAGTCTCCACATTCATATTGTTGGAAGGGTCTCCGAGCTTCATGATCGCGCCCTTGCCAAACTCCTTTTCGATCTGCGATACAGCAGCGCTTAACGCCTTCTCGCGGTCTTCCCGATTCATAGCCATAATTTAATAAATCCTTTCTTTACGAAACGAGCAAAAACAGAACATGTGTTCTTGTTTTGTAGTATAGCATCCGCTTCTTTTGATTGCAACAACGAGGATGCATGAAGACGCGGCTGCTGGAAATACCGCCGGATGACACGATTTGAAGACAGATATAAGAACGCGTTTACGCGTTCCCCGGTTCCCCGCGCTGCTGCGGCAGGCCATGGATTTATTATATGCCGGCGGCATGAAAAAATCCACCGCACACAGTGTGCGGCGGATTGATAAAAGCCATGCTGCTACATGGCAAATGTCATAAGGCCGAGCTTCGAGAGCTGCAGTTCATGTACAATCATGCCGCGGCGGTTCTTTTCCGAAAGCGGTATCTTCGAGAGTTCATCCGCCTTCAGAATCTGTTCCTTGTAGATCGTCTTTGTTCTGCCGAATGATTTACCCGTGACAGGGCAGTATACGCGGATTTTTGCCTTGATCTGTGCATAGATTCTGCAGCTTTCATCTTCCGGTTTCATATAATACAGATGGCTCTCAAGGCTTGTCTCCCTCCCCACTTCCTGTTCGAAAAACCGCTTGATGATACAACGGAATTTGTAGCTCAGCTCCGGATTGTCTTCCAGCTCGGCATAGGTATATCTGGCACCCACCGCAATTTCCGTGAGACCTTCTAAGATGTACTTGTAATCATTGCCCTGCGTTTCCATAGATTTTCCGTCCTACGCCTTATAATCAATGCTGTCGATATGGTTTCCGGTGATCCTGATGGCATCCATGATCTCTTCTTCCGAAAGCTCGCCTTCCGCTGCCAGCTCTCCGACCGTGACTTTCCTTCCAAGTTCTGCCGAAAGCTCATTCGCTTTGTCCAGCACCTGATTGGATTTTTCGGCGGCATCCGCTGCGGTCGCGTGTTCTTCCAGCTCCTGTTCGATCAGGTCTTCCATGGCCTTCATGATTCTCTGCGCAAGGTCAGGCTCCACCTCTTCCGGTTTTTCGAGAGGTCCGAGCAGCTTTGTTCCGCGCACCAGCGCCATATTGCCGGCACCGATCAGGTCTTCCATATATACGCCCTGACCGGCATAAAGCTTCGCGATATCCACGACTTTGGGCAGCATCAGCTCGGCAAGCTGCTGCTGCGCCTCTTTGTCGCCAGCCATCGCGTTCAGCTTGATCGCATCGAAGACGCCATCCGGGGGTTGCTCAATGGAAGCCACGGATTCCTGATAATCCGCAAGATAGTCATGGTCCTCCCGGCTCATCCTCTCCTCCGCGTCAAGCGGCTCGTCAATGCCGATTTTATTGTCTTTCAGATAATTTTTCACCTGCTGCAGCTGCTCTTTCGAAAGCTGCATCCCATCGAACGCCTTCTCGATCTGCCTGCTTGTCACAACACCTCTGTTCTTCTGCGCGCTTTTGATCAAGGCCTGCAGCATCCTGACAAAACTTTCCTCACGGCTGATTTCGTCCATAATTCACCTTACTTTCCGATGTTATCCGGATTCTGTCCGGATGGTCCCTGCTTCTTATCTTCCCGGCTGTCTGCCACGGAAGTCATTGGCACCGGTCCCATTCCTCCCTTTGCATGAACATGCGTAAACAGATGATCCTGGCAAAATTCATAAGTACCGTCACATTTCGAGCAGTAACGGAATTCCAGCGTCGGATCATCCAGCTCGGTTCTTCCGCAAATGGCGCAGCGATGTCTCGCGGCCATCTTTCTTCTCATAGTTTCTCCCGCATGCAGTTCACTGCGCGCTGCCTTCGCGGCTGCAGCAGACTCCGGCGCAGGTCCCGCGGCCGCGCCCTTTCCAGACGACATCGCCTTCCGGAAACGGGCCTTTCTCCTTGCCTCCTGCGGGTGCAGGAATGCCGGATTCTTCTTCTGAAGGAAGAAGATTAAAAAATTCAGGAGCGATGCCAGCATGGCAAAACACAGATAAAACTGCCCTGCGGCCGCCGCCTGCACAAAATCGACACCGAGCAGTACGGCATAGACAATCCCAAGCCATTTCACCTTCACAGGCAGTATGAACATCAGCAGCACAACAGCGTCCGGGAAAGTCGCTGCATACGCGAGAAAAATGGACATGTTAATATAATATGTGCTGAACGCCGGGCTGACTCCCGCAAAAAATGCGGCAGCACCGAGTCTTTCTATCATGCCCGCATGAAAGAGATAAGCGTACCCCATCATCAGAAACGCGCCGGCGATCGTACATAAGAATCCGGCGAACATATAGACATTATAGCGCCAGGTTCCCCACGCACGCTCGAGAGACGTTCCGATCGAATAATAGAACAGAAGCATAATCAGGACAAAAATCAGGTTTGTCTGCTCCGGCGGAATGATAAGCCATGTAAAAAGTCTCCAGATCTGTCCGTGCAGGATCGCGTAAGGATTCAGCGTCAGATACAGTATAAAAGAGGGATTGATAATCTGGATCAGATATCCGAACGCGTAGCACAGGATCAGAACCAGTGACAGATTCCGGATCGCGTATCTTGAAAATTTCTTTTCGAACCAGCTCATGTGGTTTTTCCTTTCTTTTTCTGTTCAATCGGATTTTAGAATAGCATCCGCACCCGTAAAAGTAAACGAACGCCGGCCTCCCACCGGAGACATTTAAGACAAATTTCATTTTTTGAGGTACGCGGGTTTGTTGACTTTAAATTGTGCGCGATTTAGAATCCGATAGTGATTTGATAAGTTTGCATTATTAATAAGAAAGCTCCGGTTCCGGCCGGCGGCTTTTTACTTGCAGGAGATCAATTTTGAGTTCGAAAGAGTACACTTTAGGCATTGATATCGGTTCTACAACCGTCAAAATCGCAGTCATGGATGCTTCGGACAGTCTGGCATTCGGTGAATACCGCCGCCACCACGCCGAAATCCGTAAGACCCTTTACACACTGCTTGTCGAAGCGAAGGAAAAGCTCGGAGACATCATGGTTCACCCCGTGATCACAGGTTCCGGCGGTCTCTCGCTCGCGAATTATCTCGGCATCCCGTTCGAACAGGAGGTTGTCGCAGAGGCAGCTGCTGTAAAGAAGATCGCTCCGAAAACCGATGTCGCTATTGAACTTGGCGGCGAAGACGCCAAAATCATTTATTTTGAAAACGGCAATGTTGAGCAGAGAATGAACGGAACCTGTGCGGGCGGCACAGGTTCTTTCATCGACCAGATGGCTTCCCTTCTGCAGACAGACGCGAAGGGCCTGAACGAGTACGCGAAACATTACCAGTCACTGTATACCATTGCGGCGCGCTGCGGCGTCTTTGCGAAGTCGGACATTCAGCCCCTGATCAACGACGGCGCGCGCAAAGAGGATCTCGCTGCATCCATTTTCCAGGCGGTCGTCATACAGACGATTTCCGGACTCGCGCAGGGTAAACCGATTCGCGGACACGTTGCATTCCTTGGCGGACCGCTCCATTTCCTTACAGAACTGAAGGCGGCTTTCATCCGGGAGCTGAAGCTCGATGATGAACATATCATCGATGTTGAAAATTCCCATCTGTTTCCCGCGATGGGCAGTGCTCTTAATGCACATGAAGACGTTGTCTTCTCTCTGAATGAACTGATCGGCAAGACGTCAAGGCCCATGAAGATGGAGTTCGAAGTCCACCGGATGGACCCTCTCTTCGCGACCAGGCAGGAGTATGACGCATTCAGTGAAAGGCACGCGCAGCATAAGGTTAAAACCGGCAACATCAGAGATTACAAAGGGCGCACGTTCCTTGGCATAGATGCGGGCTCAACGACAACAAAACTCGCGCTTGTCGGCGAAAACGGAGAGCTGCTGTACTCTTTCTATTCTTCCAACAACGGTTCTCCGATTAAAACAGCAATCCGCGGAATCACGGAGCTTGCACGCAAGATGCCGGAGGGCGCTGTGATCGCCGGCAGCTGCTCTACCGGTTACGGTGAAGCGCTGTTAAAATCCGCGTTCAAGCTCGATCACGGAGAGGTAGAGACAATCGCGCACTATTACGGTGCATCTTATTTTGACCCGCAGGTCGACTGTATTCTCGACATCGGCGGACAGGATATGAAATGCATCCGGATCAAGAACGGCGCAGTGGATTCCGTAACGCTGAACGAAGCATGCTCTTCCGGCTGCGGTTCCTTTATCGAAACGTTCGCAAAATCCCTGAATTACTCGGTGCAGGATTTCGCGAAAGCCGCTCTTTTTGCGCAGCATCCGATTGATCTTGGCACACGCTGCACTGTTTTTATGAATTCCAGAGTCAAGCAGGCACAGAAGGAAGGAGCGGAAGTCTCCGACATTTCCGCAGGTCTTGCGTACTCCGTCATTAAAAACGCGCTGTTCAAGGTTATGAAGGTTTCCTCCGCAGAGGAACTTGGTAAGAATATCGTCGTACAGGGCGGAACTTTCTACAACGATGCGGTTCTTCGTGCGCTCGAGAAAATCGCGGACGGTCATGTGATCCGGCCGGACATTGCAGGTATCATGGGCGCGTTCGGCGCCGCTCTGATCGCGAGGGAGCGCTATGACGAGAGCCGTCCGACTTCTATGCTCTCTTTTGAAGAGATGGAGAATCTGACGTTCGAGACAACGCTCTCAAACTGCGGCCGCTGCAATAACAACTGCAGACTGACCATCAACCATTTCAGTGACGGAAGGCAGTTTATTTCCGGCAACCGCTGTGAAAGAGGCCTTGGCCTTGAAAAGACCGACAACGGCATTCCCAACCTGTACAAGTATAAGATGCGCAGGATTTTCGGCTACCGTCCGCTTCCCGCAGCGCAGGCTGTCCGCGGCACGGTGGGGCTTCCCCGCGTTCTGAACATGTATGAAGACTATCCGTTCTGGTATACGTTCTTTACAAAGCTGGGATACCGCGTTGTTTTGTCGCCGCCTTCCACACATAAGATTTATGAGATGGGAATTGAATCCATTCCGTCCGAGTCTGCCTGCTACCCCGCAAAAATCACGCACGGGCATATCCAGTGGCTGATGCAGCACGGGGTCGACTTCATCTTCTATCCGTCTTTGTTTTACGAGAGAAAGGAATTTGACGAATCGGACAACCATTATAACTGCCCGATCGTCAGCTCCTATCCGGAGAATATCAAGAACAACGTAGAGGAAATCATGAACGGAAGCGTTGTTTTCCGCCATCCGTTTATGGCATTTACCGACCTGAAAACCATCACGGAGGGTCTTACACGCGAGTTCAAAGAGCTGCCGGAGAAGGAAGTGATTGCGGCGGCAAGCGACGCGTGGGACGAGCTCGCAAAAACCAGAAAAGACATTCAAGCAGAGGGTGAGCGGGTGCTGCGCTACATGCAGGAGAATCATGTCCGCGGCATCGTGCTTGCGGGGCGTCCGTACCACCTCGACCCGGAGATCAACCACGGTATCCCCGAAATGATCAGTTCCTACGGCTTCGCGGTTCTGTCCGAGGACAGTATCTCGCATCTGGCCTCGCCCGAACGGCCTCTCGTCGTACTGGATCAGTGGATGTATCATTCCCGCCTGTACGCGGCTGCGAGCTTCGTAAAAACAAGAGATGATCTGGACATGATCCAGCTCAATTCGTTCGGCTGCGGCGTGGACGCGGTCACAACGGATCAGGTAAACGATATTCTTTCGGGTTCCGACAAGATTTATACCTGCCTCAAGATCGATGAGGTCAACAATCTGGGTGCCGCGAGAATCCGCGTCCGTTCCCTGATCGCGGCAATCCGGATCCGCGACCGCAGAAAAACAAAGCGTACCATCCGTTCCAGTGCAATTAAAAAGGTACCTTTCACCGAGAAGATGTTCGAAGAAAGATATACGATACTGTGCCCGCAGATGTCGCCGATTCATTTCGATCTGATCGAACCTGCGGCAAGATCCTGTGGCTATAATCTGGTCGTTCTGAAGAACGACAACAGGAAGGCGGTTGACTACGGCCTGAAGTATGTAAACAACGATGCCTGCTACCCTTCCCTGTATGTTGTCGGACAGTTTATGGAAGCGCTTGAATCCGGCCAGTACGATCCGGACCATACGGCGATCATCATGTCGCAGACAGGCGGCGGGTGCCGCGCTTCAAACTACATCGGCTTTATCAGAAGAGCGCTCAAGAAAGCCGGCATGGAGCAGATTCCGGTTATTTCCGCCAACCTTTCGGGTCTGGAAGGGAACCCCGGATTCAAGATTTCGATGAAGCTCCTTGCAAGGCTTGCGTTCGCAGTCATGTTCGGCGATGTCATGATGAAGTGCGTTTACAGAATGCGCCCGTACGAAAAAGAAAAAGGCTCTGTCGAAGCACTGCATCAGAAGTGGCTTGCAAAATGCACGGAATTTCTTGTAAACATGAAAGGACTCCCGATCCGGAAAGTCCAGAATATGTGCATACAGATGATCCGGGATTTTGATGCGGTGCCGGTCCGGGAAGACCTCAAAAAACCGAGGGTCGGCGTTGTCGGCGAAATTCTGGTCAAGTACTCCTACGCTGCCAACAACCATCTTGTGGAAACACTGGAAAAGGAAGGCGCGGAGGCCGTTGTTCCGGATCTGATGGGCTTTATGCTTTACTGCTTCTATAACCAGATTTACAAGGCGGAGTTTCTCGGGACAAGCAAAGAGACCGCTGCCGCGATGCGCGCCGCAATTTTCATGATCGAGAAAGTGCTTCTGCGTCCGATTTACAAGGCTTATGATAAGAGCAGGCATTTTGAAGCGCCTTCAAGCATCTATACATTGGTTTCATACGCGGAGCCGATTGTCGACATCGGAAACCAGACCGGTGAGGGCTGGTTCCTGACAGGAGAAATGGTGGAGCTGATTAAATCCGGCGTTCCGAACATTATCTGCATACAGCCGTTCGGTTGCCTTCCGAATCATGTTGTCGGAAAGGGTGTTGCGAAGAAAGTCCGCCAGCTTTATCCGCAGGCGAATCTTGCGGCTATTGACTATGACCCGGGCGCATCGGAAGTAAATCAGTTGAACCGGATCAAGCTTCTGCTTGCGGGCGCGCAGAATAATATGCGCCGGGAAGCCGAATAAGAAGTAAAAAAGACATGAGAAAAGGGACATCAACCTTCTTTACGATTGATGTCCCTTTACTGCTGTTCGTTGTCCAATGGACTAAACCTCCTCTGGATCTGAACTCTGCCTTTCCCGTATCCGCGTTCCATTCTCTGCCTTTGTACTGATTGTACTGCGATGTCCTGATCCTGAACCAAAGTCTTCACCGGGCAGCCTGATCCACGTTCGATCAGTTTCCGGCGGGCATCCTTCGTCCCGTCAAGGATTTCATCACATCCTTCATGTACTTGCATCAACGAGTCTGAGATGAACAATTATACTTCTGTGGAACTTAACTATTCGGGTGGTCCGTACCTCCTTCCTGTAAAATTCCCCTGAAGCTCTTGTCCGATCGGGGTCCTGTCATGAGAGCTGATCTCTCATCTTCATTTTCCTGATCTCTTATCTCTTTGCTGACTTTAAAATAACACCGTGCAGTTAATTTGTCAATCAATTATCTGCACAGTGTTATTTTATCTGTTTATTCGTAATATTGCTGTCAATTCTGACACTTATTAATATCAATGTGCCTCAAATGAGAGGATACTTTTCCGTAAGACCGGCAACGATCGCTCTGGCCTTCGGAATGCCCTCTTCTTTCTGCCGGATCACGCAGGCAATCGCTTCGGCAATCCGATCCATATCCTGTGTATCCATGCCCCGCGTTGTCACTGCAGGCGTTCCAAGGCGAATGCCGCTTGTTACAAACGGCGATCTCTTTTCATTCGGAATTGTATTCTTATTAGCTGTAATATGTGCATCATCGAGCCATTTCTCAACTTCCTTGCCGGTCAGATCAAAGTTTGTAAGATCAATCAGCATCAGATGGTTGTCCGTGCCTCCGGATACAATCTGCACGCCTCTGTCCATGAGTCCTTTCGAAAGAGCCTTCGCGTTATCCAGTATTCTCTGCTGATAGACCTTGAAGGAAGGATCGAGCGCCTCTTTGAAGCAGACCGCCTTCGCGGCGATCACGTGCTCCAGCGGGCCGCCCTGAATGCCCGGGAAGACCGCCTTGTTCAGCTTGTACTTGTCCGCTGCTTCCTGATTTGCCAGAATCAGACCGCCTCTGGGTCCGCGCAGCGTTTTATGTGTTGTTGTCGTGACAATATCACACCACGGGAACGGGCTGGGATGCAGCCCTGCCGCGACCAGTCCCGCAATATGCGCTATATCCGCGACCAGAACAGCGCCGGCGGCATCCGCGGCTTCGCGGAACTTTTTAAAATCGATGGTCCTCGCGTATGCCGAAGCGCCGGCGATGATCATTTTCGGATGATGCTCTTTGGCGAGGCGCAGCATTTCATCATAGTCGAGGAAGCCGTTCTCATCGACGCCGTAAGGAATAACGTTATAATATGTTCCGGAAATGTTCGCAGGCGATCCGTGTGTCAGATGCCCTCCCTGATTCAGATTCATGCCCATCAGGGTATCTCCGGGCTTCAAAACAGCAAATTCTACCGCGAGGTTTGCCTGCGCGCCGGAATGCGGCTGAACATTGGCATATTCACAGCCAAACAGTTTCTTCGCGCGTTCAATGGCAAGCGTTTCCACGACGTCCACGCACTGGCAGCCGCCGTAATAGCGGTGTCCGGGATATCCTTCCGCGTATTTGTTCGTCAGAGGGCTGCCCATTGCTGCCATAACTGCCTTGCTGACCCAGTTCTCCGAAGCGATCAGTTCGATATGATCATTCTGCCGCTGCATCTCCTGCTCGATCGCTTCCGCGATCTCGGGATCTTCTCTTTTTACTTCATCCAGTGAATACATGATCTGCGCCTCCTTGCCGCTGCCTGTCTTCTGAACCGGTACCAAACTCCTCCGCATCGGATGCGTCAAAGTTTTCGTTCATTATAGCATGCTGTTTATTGAAAAATCATCCAATTTTCACACATCGGATATTGCGTCCTGAAAAAGGCCGGTGTACTATCGTACTGATGTAAAACACCACAATTCGGGGTGTCTGATTTTAGTAATTATTACAGTGATCTCTTTAGCAGAGAATGGATTATGAAGATTAAGAATAAAACAACGAAGCAGAAGCTCTTATGGCTGCGTGACCTCTCCAGGGATTCCTGGCCGATGCTGATTTTCATGCTGATGTATATACTGGTCTTCACGCTGCTCGAAAAGGCGACAAGACTGCATTATACGGTCATTCACTCTCCTCTGGATGACAGAATTCCGTTCATCGAGTATTTTGTGGTTCCGTATTTCATGTGGTTCGGCTATATCGCATTCAATATGATCAGTCTGTATCTGAAAGACCGCCGCACCTATCTTGCCATATCCGTCTTCCTGATGATCGGAATGACCGTAATGCTGGTGGTCTCGTTTGTTTTCCCCAATATACAGTATCTTCGCCCGCAGGTGATGCCGAGGAACAATCTGTTTACCCGCATGGTGGCACACCTGTATAGGACAGATACGCCAACCAATATCTGCCCCAGCATCCACGTATACAACACGGTCGCTGTCATGCTTGGTCTTTGGCGGACAGATTCTTCGATGCACAGGAAGGCTTTCCGGATCCCGATGAATATCATCGGCGTTCTGATTATTCTTTCCACCATGTTCATCAAGCAGCACTCGGTTCTGGATGTCGCTGCCGCGTTTGGGCTTTCGTATGCCAGCTACCTTGCTGTTTTCCGCTACCATGCCGGCAGCATACTGCTGCGCGGCAATGCAGGTAAGCAGGAACCGCTGCAGGGCGAATAAAGAAACGCGCGCCGCCGGGCGCACATAAAAAACCTGCCGGATTCCCGAACCTGGAATTCCGGCAGGTTTTTTGTTTCGATGCGGTTAATTGAACTGGAAGAAATGCCGCACAATCTTGTATCCGCCCGCTGTCAGAGCACGGCCGCCTCTGCCGGGGAGATTCACGCCAAGGCCGAAGATACCATTGCGCAGGCGAAGATACAGGAAGTAATCCTTGCCCCGAAGATACTTCCACAAATCATCTTTCTTTTTAAGATCTTCCGGCGTATTGGCCAGAATCGCGAGCACGCAGGAAATCGTCGTAATAATCTCCAGATAATTGTACATATATTTGCGAAGCTGCGGGTGCGCATTGATCTTCGGCTGATTTTCCTTGTCAGTATAATAATCGATCATCAGTTTATTGACGCGCAGCTGCTGGTCAATTCTGGAAATCATGACTTTCTGGTTGACGGACTGATCTACACGGCCGATGTAATAGTAATACAGATTCAGGTCCATGTAGTACATGTTCCGTACGTACGGCAGCGGCTCAAAAACATAGATATTATCCACATAAAAACAATGCTCCGGAAGACGGACGCCGCACTCCCGAAGAAGCTTTGTACGGAAAATAACCGAGTGCATGAGAATATAATGTCCCTTCCGGAAATGCCCGACATCTTCCCACGTGAACATTTTATCGGTCGGAAGGGTGCTGCGGTAATGAATTACCTTATGTTTTTTCTCGCCCTCCTTATCATAGACATAATTGCATAAAAGCATATCCAGCTGCGGGCTCGCCCCCGAAAGCTCGCGAAGCTTGTCCAGTACCTTCAGATACGCGCTCTGCTTGAGTCTGTCGTCACTGTCAACCACCTTGAAAAACACGCCTGTCGCATTCTCTATTCCGGTATTGACCGCGCTGCCATGCCCTCCGTTCTCCTTGTGAATAACACGAACAAGGTTGGGATGCAGAACCTGATACCGGTCCGCGATCTCCGCGGTCCGGTCTTTGGAGCCGTCATCCACAATGATGATTTCCACATCTTCGCCACCGACGAGAAGCGAGTCAATGCATTTAGCCATATATGCTTCCGAGTTGTAGCAAGGTACACAAATCGATAGTAATTTCATACTTCAGCCTTTCCAGCTTATTATTGCGCTGCGCTGCCATACAGACTGCCTGCAGACATACGCGGCAGATTTCATTCCTCCGGATTTCCGCGGAGCCTGCCGCGCGGCGGCTCGTACCGGTCGATTGTAAGAAGACAGTCCCTCAGATCTTCATATCTTTTCTGCACCTCGCCGGGTCCGATTTCAAGGCCTGCCGCGACAGCCATGGTATCGATCATGTCGTTTGTAATCCGCGGACGGAGCGCTGTCAAAGCGTCCAGCTTCTCCTGCATGCTCTTTGCGTCAAGAAAAGCTTCCACCAGAGGATCCAGCGTTGAATCTTCCGGCGCCGCGTTCACAAAGACCTGTGCCTTCTCCGCTGCAGGCTGTTCCTTCGGCAGTTCCTCCGTCGTTTCCCTGTCTTCCACTTCTTCAAAGCGGTAGCGGGCAGCAACCCCGGGATATTTGACATGGTCCACTTCACTTAGGAATTCTTCTTCAGGCCGTACAAAAAAGCCGTAATCGCCATACAGTGCCTGATAAACCACAACCCTGCGGCCGGTAGCCTCCTCGCGTGCGATAAGAAGCACCTGATATAGCTTTCCCTTGAAATGTCTGTACCGGCCCAGTATCTTTACTTTTCTAGTATCCATTTTCCATCTTCCTTCCATCGCCCGGTCAAGCCGGCGCAGTTTCCCTGCAAATTTACGCTTCTTCCCGTCTTCCAGTCCGGTCTATGACCGGTGGGCCCCCGTTTTCCGTGTGATTTCGGCAATCAGCACTTCCACAGCCAGCCGGTCCCCGATCTTCCCGCGCTTGTATTCATAGTCTGCCTGCACACAACGCTGCAGCGCATCCATGAGTCCGCGCAGTGTATGACCGCGCAGCAAAGGCCGGATTCTTTTCGTCAGCACATAAAAATTCAGTCCTGTGACCGAGGCAATTTCCTGATCCGGCTTACCCTGCCGGATCAGTTCTCCGACTTCCAGAAGCTGGTTAAGCTGCCGGATCATCAGGGCGAGGATCTGCTGCGGCGGAGTCTGCAGAAGCAGCATTTTATAATAAAGCGCGAAAGACGTATCCGCGTCACCTCGCATGACTGCGGCAATCAGATCAAAAATACTGTCCTGTATGCGTTCGCTGCACACCGCGCGCACATCCTGCATAGTGATCTCGGTCTGTCCGAGACAGTAGCCGATGACTTTGTCTGTCTCGTTGACCGCATTCATAAGATCGCTTCCCGCGTACTCCGAAAGCAGTGAAAATGCCTCGTCTGTAAGCGTAAGCCCCGCCTTTTTGCACCTGTCCGTCAGAAGCTTCCGACAGAGTCTCTCGTCCGGCTCCGTACAAGGCAGCACAAAACCGTTCCGGCTGACTGCCTTATACAGCTTCGTCGTGCGGTTTACTTCCTCCTGCGAGAATATAAGTACGGTCGTTTCCGGCACCCTGGAAATAAAATCCGTGATCGGATCCAGCGCTTCTCCTGTCTTCTCAAAGAGCCAGGAATTCTCGATCACGATTACCCGTCTGTCCGCGAAAAACGGAAGCGTCTGCGCAATATCGATCACCTCTTCTGTTGTAAATCCCGCGCCTGTAAAGTACGAGTAATTCATTCCCCGGCCGCCGGGCAAAGCCGCATCTGTGATTTTATCCCTGTTTTGCAGCCGCAGATATGCTTGATCCCCGTACAGAAGGTATACTCTCTGAAATTCACCGCTCCCGATCTGCTGTTCCAGAAGGCGGACACTGTCCGCATATTTTTGTTCGTTCTTCTTCACTGCCATAAGAATACCTGTCAATACATTATACAATCCGCACGCCGTCTTGTCATGGTTTTTGCGTTCTGCTGACGAAGACGCGGCTGCCATCGGTTTCAAAACATATTCCCCCGCACTCTCTGGTATCCAGAATCCGGCTGCCGCAATTTCGAAGTCTCCGGATGGTTTCTTTGTGCGGATGCCCGTACGGATTATCTCTGCCACAGGAAATCACGGTCCAGGCAGGGCGCAGGGTGTTCAGAAACTCTTCCGTCGTAGCGCCCGATGATCCGTGATGCGCAGCCTTTAATACCGTGACCGGAAGCGTATCGCCGTAGCGGGAACGGATCACGGAAAGACAGTGTTTTTCTCCCTCGCCTTCCAGATCGCCTGTTAAAAGCGCCCGGAATTTCCCATAGGAAACAAGGAGCGTCACCGACATCGCGTTGCTCTCCTGATAGGCGCTGTCCTTCTCCGGATGCAGGCAGGTGATTGTGAGACCGCCTGTGTGCAGACTCATATTCGTCTCAAGATAGCCTGCAGGAACGCCGGCGCGCGCTGCAGCATGCAGAAGGTCGCGGTACGCTTCTTCCATGGTGCTCTCTGTACAGGAAGGCAGAAGCAGCATCCTCACCTTTGGAGCTCCCTTTCCCTGCCTTTCCAGAAGCTCCTTTACTGCTCCGCAGTGGTCCTGATCCGGATGCGTAACCACCGCGTAGTCCAGCGCATCGATTTTTTCGTAAAACAGATACGGCTCCACCGTATACTCTTCGAGCGCGTTCCGGTCGGAGCTGCCTGCGTCGATCAGCATCGCATGCCCCCGATATTCGAGGACAATGCCGTCTCCCTGCCCTACATCAAGGAAAAACAACCGAAGATTCCCCGGATGCCGTGTGATAAGGAACAGCATCGACACAAGCAGACACAAGCTTCGAAGCCGCCCGGGAATCCACCGCGAAAATGCGATAATTCCGGCAATCATGGCAAGATAGATCATCAGCTTTACCGGCTGCGCGTGGCCGACGACAAATTGTTCCGCCGCGGCTGTCTGCGAAATTGTGCAGAGCGCTTTATAAAAATACAGTATCACATGACAGCAAAGCGAGGTCACTCTGCCGGCGCGCACGGACAGAAAACCTGCGGCAAGAACGGCTCCTCCGGAAATCATCAATGTCTGCATAAAAGGCAGAACAAGAAAGTTCAGGAAAACACCGGCGAGCGGGAAAGTATATCCGCTGACCATATATACCGGAAGTGTAAGGGCGGGGATCGCCAGTGTTTTGCCGGCTTTCCCGGGCAGCACAGGCATCAGTGCGCCGATCGAAAGCGCCGCCGCGAACGAAAACAGAAATCCTGTATGATACAGAAACAGCGGCTGACGGAGCAGGAGAAAGATTTCCGCAAGTGAAAGACTTGTCAGAAAATCCGGTGTCCTTCCGATCCGGTATCCCAAAGCGCCGATCAGGTACATGATCAGAGCGCGGACAGAAGAAGGTCCGGGGCCTGCCATCAGGCAGTAGATGCTGACGACAAGAGGCGCGAGGAGTCTTTGCAGACATTTCGGTGCATGTATTTGGCGCAGAAGTCCTGTAATGCCAAGTCCGACGAGTGAAATATGAAGGCCTGAAACCGCCAGAATATGGATAATTCCGCTCCGTCTGTACAGCTCCTTCGTCTCCTGATCCAGCCACCCCTTCTCTCCAAGGAGCAGTGCTTTCATGACAGACGCATCTTCCTGTGAAAGACACCGGTCAAAAACCCCGGCCATTGCTCTCCGGAGTCTGTATAAAGTGTCACCGATCACACTTCTTTTTCCGTTTACCGCCGTGACCCGCGCACCGGAAATCGAGTAATCACACCCCAGCGTCCGGTAATAGAGCCGGGCATCAAATTCGCCGGGATTGCGCGCAGTTTCGAAAGCGCGCACCTTTCCTGTAACACAGATCAGTGCGCCTATCGGCGTCAGGTTATCTTCCGGCGCCTCCGGGAACTCCCGGGGAATATGCGACATGTGACCTTCATATTCGGTCTTGTTATCATTTTGGGAAACAGGAACCCTCACAAGGACATGATTTTTCGTAGAGGGTCCGGACGGGCAATGAATATTGCCCAGCGTGATCAGAAGGGAAATACCGCCGTTTTTTGATACACGGTACTCTTTCGAAAGGACTCTTCCCCGCAGCCGCACGGTGCTGCCATCAAACTCTGCATAGTCTGGCAGCGCCGGCGGCAGAAACCGCAGGACCAGATACATGACCGCCGTTACAGCCAGTGCAAGCGCACAGAGCGGACGGCGCATAAAGCTCACCTCTTTCGTTTTCAGATTGTCATTTCATTTACTGTGCGGAGCCGCCGGCCTCTTCGTAGGCAGACGTCAGGTCAAGGTTTTCTTCATAAGTATTCTGCAGACTCATGGTCTCCATAAAGGAATCCGCAGTCTTGCCTTCAACGGAAAACTGCACTTTGCTGACCGTGGGAAGCTGCGTCAGAGAATTGACCAGCGAATAAACTGCGACCTGCGGCGTTACATTGTACGGCTCCGTAAGAAACGCGCTGTCCAGATTCACATAGCAGACGCCGTCACGCGTCGTGACAGACAGCACCTTCGTGTCCTGATTGAGTGTAGGATAGACGGCATCACTGTTCGGCCCCTTAAGCACCTGCTCGACGATCAGCCTCTCCGGCGCGATGTTACTGTTATAAACGACATTCCGGTAAGTGTCGACCAGCCGGTCTCCTTTCTGATTCGCGAAAAACAAATGCAGCCGGATCCTCTCATACCCCCGGATCTCACTGCCCGAATTATTGATAAACTGATCTTCACTCATGTTCGCGAGCAATGTGCCGTCCGCGTCGGAAAGCGGTTTGTTGTTCGCCGTAAAGGTAACCTTCTCGATGCCGGGGATCTGGCAAAGCGTATTCACAACCGCCGTCCTTGCAAGGATTTCCCGCACCTGATCCTGTGAGCGGTAATCCTCCGAAAAATCAATGGTCAGCGTCCTTCCGGACAGTTTGAAAGAACGGACGGTATAGCCCTGAATCGGCGCCCTGTAATCCACAGAATCCGGCTGTTGGGAAAGCACCTCCAGTATTTCCCGCACGGACTTTTTCCTCTCGTCCGGCGTCTGCAGGTCATAGTCCACAGGGATGACGGCGTCCGCGTCTTTACTCACATAATACAGGCGGAACGCACCGTGCGCTTCATCCTCTTTGTTTTTCCGCCCGGAAGAACAGCCGCATACGGTAAGGATGACGCACAGAATAAGACAGATGCACAGGCTGCATGTCCTGTTTTCAGTTGGCCTTCTTCTCTTCATTTCCATGCGGCAGCTTCAGCTCTCCAATATATTTCTTCATGACATCCTGCGCGGAAGTCCGCGAAGGCATCTGATCCGGAGAATGTTTGATCGGAATGGTAACCGTAAACTTCGTCCCGACATTCTCTTTGCTTTCTACATCAATCTGTCCTTTATGCAGCAGAATCGCGCTCTTTGTAATCGACAGTCCAAGACCCGTGCCGCCGATTTCTCTCGATCTGGATTTGTCCACGCGGTAAAAACGTTCATAGATCCGTCCGATCGATTCCTCCGGTATTCCGATACCGGTATCTTCGACGGTTACAATCACATTTTTGTGATCCGAATTTACGGTCACTTTTACTTTTCCATGATCCTTGTTATACTTCACCGCATTTTCAATCAGATTCGTAAATACCATGGTCATCTTGACTTCATCGATTTCCGCGATGACCTCTCGCTCGCTCACAAGCGTCATTTCAATATCCCGCTGCATCGCGAGCGGCCGGACACGTTTTAAGATAATCTCCAGCAGGTCATTGATATTGACCTGGGAAATATTCATTGTCACCTGACGCCGGTCCATTTTGGCGAGATTCAAAAGCTCGCCGATCATCTTGTTCTCGCGGTCAAGCTCATTGTCGATATCCTGCAGAAATTCCCGGTACATTTCAGCAGGAACAGCCTCGCCCTGCTGCAGAAGGGAGTCGGCAAGAACTTTCATCGAAGTCATCGGCGTCTTCAGCTCGTGCGAGACATTGGATACAAATTCCTGTCTGGATTCATCAAGCGCGCGCATTCTGCCGAGTACCTGATTGAATGCATCCACCATGTTTTCTGTTTCCAGATAATCATTGACAGAAGCAGGTGCGCTGCTGAATCCCGCCTTAACGTCCTGAATCTCCCTTGTGAGCTTTTCGAACGGCCGGACCAGCTCTCCCGAAAGCAGAAGACCGAGCGAAAAGACAAAGAGCAGAAGGATCACTTCAAGGAGCGAGGCCCGACGGTCGAGAATGTCGATCGTCGCATTGATGGAGTCCGTGGAAACGCTTGCCAGAATGACGCCGTAAACGGTCTCCTCTTCCTTTTCGCTTCCCGCGGAATAATCACCGCTTTCCAGTGATCTGGTCTCACTGATCGGGATGATCACTTCAATATAGCCGTCTTTCCGGACATAGTTTGATGAAACAGCCTTGCTTCCGTTTCGAAGACACCGGACGACATCCTGTGAGACAATGATCTTGCCGGCAGACATATCATAGGTATCTTTGACAATCCGCAGAACGTCGTCAATAATTAGCACACGGCCGTCATAAAACGAGGAAAACTGGGCAAGCTCCGCGTTTACAATAACAGAATCCGGATTTTTCAGATAATTATAGGTAATCAGATGGTTCGCCAGAATCCGCAGCTGTGCCTGCGCCTCGCTGGTACGGACGTTCACGACACGGGTCTCATAATTCGACAGGATCCCGTATCTCATGATAGATACGGGAATCATCCCGAAAAGAAATGTGATAAGAAAAATACGCAGTTTCAGACTCCGCAGAAACGGAGCCTTTAACACAAACGCGTGCAGTTTCGAAGAAATCGTATTTCCGGTCTTTTCCATGAATCTTTAAGCGTGGTGCTCCTGATAAAAGTATCCTACACCCCATTTTGTCTGAACGTAGACCGGTTCCGAAGGATTCGGCTCAATCTTTTCACGAAGCCGCCGCACATGAACATCGACGGTACGTTCATCACTCCTATCGGTTTTCCCCCAGATAATATGCAGCAGCTCGGTTCTGCTGTAAACCTTCCCCGGATTGAACACGAGAAAATCCAAAAGCTCGAACTCCTTGCTCGTCAGGTTGATCTCCCTTCCGCTGATGGACAGACGCCGGTTCTCCCGGTCGATGCGCAGATTTCCGCTCTCGATCACAGACGCGTTCTTCTTGTCCTTGTCAGGAGAAGTGCGCCGCAGAATTGCCTTTATTCTGGCCTTCAGTTCCAGAATATTGAACGGCTTGGTAATGTAATCATCAGCACCGTATTCGAGGCCGAGGATCTTGTCCATATCTTCGCCCTTGGCGGTCAGCATGATCACAGGGACATCCGAAAACTCCCGGATCTGCTGGCAGACCTCGAGGCCGCTCATTTTCGGCAGCATCAGATCCAGAAGAATCAGGTCATATTGCCCGCTCTTAGCCTTCTCAAGGCCCTCCTCCCCGTCATAGGCAGCGTCTACCTCATAGCTGTCCTGCTCGAGGCTGAAGCGGATTCCCTTAACGATCAGCTTCTCGTCATCTACGACCAGTATCTTCTTCGCCATTGCCATTACTCCTGCTACATTAATCCACGCAGATTGCGTCCTTCATTCCGGAAAAGGCTGCCTGCTTGATGCCGGAAACCTTCATAATATCTTCAATTGTCGAAAACGGTCCGTGTTCCTGCCGGTACGCTGCAATCGCGGCCGCTCTGGCCTTGCCGACGCCGGGAATCTTCTGCAGCTCCTGCTCATCCGCGCGGTTGATATTGATCTTTCCGGCGGCTCCGCTCCCGGTCTCATTACTGTTCCAGCCGGAGGAAATACCGCCCTGCGCGGAAACAGCAGAACCGGCCGCAGATAACGCATCATCCCCCTTCGACGGAACAAGAATTTTCTGTCCGTCTTCCAGCAGACAGGCAAGGTTCAGGCCGGCTGTGTCCGCCTCTTCCGAGAAGCCGCCGGCAGCCTCAACAGCTGCCGCTGCCCGTGCGGGCTCCGGCAGCGTATAAATGCCTGCATGATTCACCGCGCCGCATACATAGACGACTATCTCCCGCGGCTTTTGTTCCTGCTGCTCCCGCGCATCCGTGCGCGCGGCACCCGCGGAAACTTCCCCGCAAGCTTCTCCCTGCTCCGCCGGAGATCCCTCCGTCAGCACAGCACCGTCGGAAGCAATAGTAAAAGCCCCCTCCGTACCGCCTTTCGCACAGGCGCTGAAACAGATGCAGACAATCAGAACCAGAAAGATTTTCGCGGTTATCGTGACCGCTTTCTTCCTCTGCGAAAATACCCTGCGGGCAGCGTCCATCGCAAGACGGATTCGCATTCCAAACTCAATAAGCATAGCGATACCCTTTCCGGAGCCCCGCTATGCTTATTTATTCTAATCTAAATAAACTTTGTTTTCAATGGCAGTCAGACAATTTCAGTCGCCGCCGGTCAGCTGCGCGCTGATATCAATACGCTCCGGATCCGGCAGCCGGTTCACCGTAACGCTTCCGCCCGTGATCTGCACCATCAGCTGTTCGTACAGATCGTGCATCGTATCGTTTGAATCCGCCCCGTCCCAGATTTTTGCGAAGGCATTTTCCATCAGCATCCAGAAATTACTTGCCTCCCGAAGCTTCGTAATCGGCGCGGACGCATCATAAGACTTGCAGAAGCCCGTCATATGATCATCTGTTGCGCTGTAGTCATAAGAGGACAGTGCCGGCGCTTTTCCCGTCCGCGCATAGAAATCCGACATCTGCGAGTACAGTACGTACTGGATAAAACTGTTCGCGGCGTTCTGCTGCTCCGAATACCCGTTTACAACAAAGCAGTCCGTCACCGACATCGGTTTGGATTTCAGATCTTTCGTTAGATCCGGCAGCGTCGTGACGCCGTACCGGACCGTACTGTCTCCGGATGCTATCTTGTCCCGGAGCGTTTTCACGGCACCTGTCGTCGCGACTGTAAAGACAATCCTTCCGTCTGCGAAGTCATTGATGACACTGCTGTAATCGTCCGTATCCGTATTAATCGCGAAATAAGAGTTGAGCTGTTGATAAACCTGCAGACACTGGATGACCTTGCTGTTGTATATGTCAAGGTCTTTCGGATCGTCGCCGTCCTTTCCGCCTACGCTCATATAGTTCCCGATGAAATAATAATTATAGAAAATGTCGCTGACATCCCACTTGAAGATATCCGTGACGCCTTCCGGCGCGTCAAAACTGTTCGAGAGGGAAATGATATCAATAATTGTCTTCGGCACCGTATCCTCAAGAGACTTCCCGGCCTTGTCCGCCATCATCTGCAGATAGTCTTCATTGTACAGGAGCGCCGAAGTTTCAAAAGACAAAGGATACGCTACGGTCTCACCCTCATACGTCACCGCGTCAATTGCCGCCTGCGGGAAGTACTTCGTGTCGGTAAAATGCGTACTGTCCATGACCGGCGCCGCGAGGCCCGTCAGAACAGCTCTCTCCAGAGAATCATTCCCCAGTATATATATGTCCGGCAAGTCGTTATTGTTAATCGAAGCTTTGTAAATCCTGTCCAGGTAATCCGTATCCGATATCAGCTTCGGCTCCACACGGTAGCGGGTCTGCCTGTCATTGTAAGAGACCGTGACAGAATTCAAAAAATCCGTCAAGGCAGCGTCCTCATACCACAAATACAGCGTTTTCCTGCGCGAAAAGAAAGCCGCGGGCGAGCCTTCCTGACTGCCCTGCGGCATGATGGAAAATCCGATAATCGCGGCAAGAAGAACGATTGCGGTCACGGCGGAAGCGATTCTGGTTCTGATACTCATGTACAATCTCCATGGATTTTCACACCACCCGGCGTGAAAGTTCAAAGCAGCGCGGCAATGACCGGTTCCAGAATGGAGATCATTTCGTCCACGTTCTCTTTGGTTATAATCAGCGGCGGAACGAAACGGAGAATATTGCTGCCTGCATTGATCAGCACAAGGCCTCTGTCCATAGCAGCATTTATAACGGGCGCCACCGGACGGTCAAAAACAAGTCCCTGCATCAGTCCGCAGCCGCGCCGCTCCAGAATACACGCGTAGCGCGAAGCGAGCCGGTCAAGCCGCTCCTCAAGATAAGGCGCGATTTCGTTCACATGATCTATTATATGGTCCTTCCCGTATAATTCAAGGACTTTGCAGACCGCCGCGCAGGCAAGCGGATTTCCTCCATAGGTTGTTCCGTGGTCACCCGGCACCAGCGAATGCTGTGCCACTTCTTCGGTCAGAAGAAACGCGCCGACCGGCACGCCGCAGCCAAGTGCCTTGGCGCTTGTCATGATATCAGGCTTTATGCCGTACTTCTGCCAGCGAAACATCGAACCGCACCGCCCCATGCCACACTGCACTTCATCAAAAATCAGAAGGATACCCCGTTCATCACAGAAATTCCGGACGTCCCGCAGGAACGACTCTGTGGCCGGCTGCAGACCTCCCTCGCCCTGCACGGGTTCGAGAATCACCGCGCATGTTTTGTCGTCCGCGAGTGCCTCCACCGAGGCGAAATCATTGAATTTCGCGAAGCGGGCACCACATGGCATCGTTCCGAACGCTTCCCTGTAATGCGGATTGCCGGTCACCGAAAGAGCACCATACGTTCTTCCGTGAAACGAATGTTCCATGGCGATCACTTCATGATCCGTGCGCCCGTCCTTTTCATAGGCGTACTTCACAGCAGCTTTGAGTGCTCCCTCGACTGCCTCTGCACCGGAATTCGTAAAGAACACCCGGTCCATCCCGGAAGCCTGTTTCAGAAGATGCGCAGCGCGGATCGCCGGCTCATTGTAAAAATAGTTAGAGGTATGCAGGATTTTATCAACCTGTGCCTTCAGCGCGTCATTGTACTCCTGATTTGCGTACCCTAGAGCGAAAACAGCGATTCCCGCGCAGAAATCCAGATATTTCTTTCCGTTCACATCATACAGATAGACGCCGGAACCGTGGTCAAAGACAATCGGATAGCGGTTGTACGTGTGCAGAAGATCCTGCTCCGCCTGTTCGATCATCTGTTTCATTGTATCTGCCATACCTGCCTCCTTCCGGCCTGCCGCTCAGTCTTTGTCGTCGTCCATATAGAACATGGTGCCATTTCCTTTGTCCGTGAAAATTTCCAGCAGGATACTGTGCGGAATTCTCCCGTCCAGAATATGCACTCTCTTTACACCGCCGCGGACGGCTTCCGTGCAGTTGGAGAGCTTGGGCAGCATGCCGCCGCCGACAATACCGTCCCGGATCATTTCCTCCGCCTCGCCGACACTGATTCTCGAGATGAACGATGTTTTGTCCTCAAAATTTCTGTAAAGGCCCTCCACGTCGGTCAGATACACCAGTTTGTCGGCGCCGACTGCCTTTGCGATCGCGCAGGCTGCTTCATCCGCGTTGATATTATAAGTTTCAAAGTGTTCGTCCAGACCGATCGGCGCGACAATCGGCAGATAGTCGTTGTCAAGCATGTCAAACAGGATTTTCGGATCTGCGGAAGTGACTTCTCCGACGAAGCCGATGTCCGTGCCGTCCGGAAGCAGCTTTTTCTTCACATGCAGCAGCGATCCGTCCTTGCCACTGATACTGCAGGCTTTGACGCCAAGCTCCTCCGCCATGGTCACAAGCTTTTTGGAAACGCGCCCGAGCACCATCTCGGCTATCTCCATGGTCTCCTCATCCGTCACCCGGAGGCCTTTGATAAACTGCGCTTCCTTTCCGGTTTTTCTGACCCAGGATGAAATTTCCTTTCCGCCGCCGTGTACGATGATCGGCTTGAAACCGACGAGTTTAAGCAGCGTGACGTCAGCGATCACACTTTTTTGCAGCTTTTCGTCGGACATGGCGGAACCGCCGTACTTGACAACAATGATCTTGCGGTTGAACCTCTGAATGTAAGGAAGCGCCTCAATCAGCACTTCCGCCTTTCTTTGCGCCTCGATCTGATACTCTTCCATATGGAAACTCCTTCCCGCACTTTTCCTCTATCCGCTTCAGGAACAAAATCCGCGTCTTTTTCAGGAACGATAGTCCGCATTGATTCTTACATAGTCATAGCTGAGATCGCATCCCCAGGCTGTTGCGCCGGCGTCTCCCATATGCATATCGCAGCGGATGATGACTTTCTCCCCGCCGAGAATTGCGGATGCCTCCTCTTCGGAATAGGCCGCTGCGCTGCCTTTCGAAAAGATCAGGATGCTTTTTGTTTCGGAAGCAAAATACAGGTCCACATTCTCCGGGTCAAACTGCGCTCCACTGTATCCGAGCGCGCACAGAACGCGCCCCCAGTTGGCGTCTTTGCCGAAAACCGCCGCTTTCGTCAGATTCGACTGAATGACGGATTTAGCGAGAAGCTTTGCGTCATGTACACTCGCCGCGTTCACAACCACTGCCTCGATCAGCCTTGTCGCGCCTTCGCCGTCTCCGGCCATTTCTTTTGCGAGGCTCTTGCAGATCATTTCGAGCGCTTCGTAAAAACAAACATAATCCGCATTCTCCTCCGTAATAACCGGGTTCCCCGCTTCTGCGTTCGCAAGGACGAGCAGCGTGTCGTTTGTCGACATGTCGCCGTCCACGGAAATCATATTGAAAGAATCTTCTACAACACTCGAAACCGCTTTCTGTAAGAGCTTTTTATCAATCGCAAGATCCGTCGTTATAAAAGCAAGCATGGTACACATACCGGGATGGATCATGCCGGAGCCCTTGCACATGCCGCCGATCGTTATCGTTTTCCCCGCAATTTCAAACGAAAAAGCCAACTGCTTGTTCTTCGTATCCGTCGTCATGATCGCCTTCGACGCAAGATCTCCGGCCTTAAAGGAATGCTCTTTCCGTTCGGACAAAAGATCAATACCTGCACAGATCTTGTCGGTGTCGATCTGCATTCCGATAACGCCGGTCGAAGCGACAAGAACGCCTTCCGGATCTATGGAAAGCGCGCTGCCGGCGGCCTCTGCCTCAGCCCTGCAGATCCGCATTCCCTGTTCTCCGGTGCAGGCATTCGCGATGCCGGAATTGATGATGACGGCCTGCACTGTTTTATCGCTCTCACGGACGATCTTCCGGTCCCATAAGACCGGCGCGGCCTTCACGACATTGGATGTGAAGGTACCTGCACAGGCGCAAGGCACTTCGCTGTAAATGAGCGCCATGTCATCTCTTCCCTGGTATTTAATGCCGGCTGCGGCTGCCGCGGCATAAAAGCCCTTCGCCGCCGCGACGCCTCCCTTGATCTGCTTCATCTTGTGCCTCCCCGGCCTCTTTGGCCGAATTGCCGCCCGCTTCAGTCTCCAATAAAGCGGGTAATGTTCTTTTCATTCAGTAGGAAATCATAATAGAAGAAATCTTCTCTTTTCTTCCATCCGATGTCTTTCCAGAACGCGTTGCCTTCCTTATTTGTCGTAAAGGCTACCAGAGAGACTTTACTGATGCCTTCTTCCCGCAGGGACCGCATGCAGGTGCCGACCATCTGCCGCCCGATCCCGAGCCTCCGGTACGCCTTCGCTACACATACATGATACAGCGTTCCCTGCCGTCCGTCATTCCCGCAGAGAATCGAACCGACAATCTTCCCGTCTATAACGGCTACGACGCTGGTGCTCGGGTTTCGCCTGATAAATCTTTCGATGTCCTCCCTGCTGTCGTCGACTGCCCGGATACCGAATCCTTTAATTGTAAGCCAGAGCGCGTGCACCTCATCATAATCTTCTCCGGTCATCGGCCGTATCAGAACGGAGCCTTCCATATCATCTACCTCTCACGTTTTGTAAAATATACATCCATCCCGGCGGAAAAGCAACAGCAAAGTTACTAATTATGCATTTTTATACGATTATTATGCACTATTGCTTTTATTTATTCAAAATTGGCATTTAAGATGTATATTTTACCGCTTGAATTCGTATATCCTCTGATGTATAGTCTTGGTAGTTCGTAAATATATGGAAGATTCAGATGGAGGTTTTCCGTTATGGCAAAAGAAAAAGTTGTACTGGCATACTCCGGCGGACTTGATACGACCTGTATCATCCCCTGGCTGAAAGAGAATTATAATTATGATGTTGTCTGCTGCTGCATCAACGTCGGACAGGAGCAGGAGCTCGACGGTCTCGAGGAGCGCGCAAGGTATTGCGGCGCGGATAAGCTTTACATCCTCGATGTCATCGATGAGTTCTGCGATGAATATGTTGCGCCATGCATACAGGCACATGCCGTTTATGAGAACAAATATCTGATCGGAACATCCATGGCCCGCCCTCTGATCGCGAAGAAGCTCGTGGAAGTCGCAAGAAAGGAAGGCGCTGTCGCCATCTGCCACGGCGCGACCGGCAAGGGTAACGACCAGATCCGTTTTGAACTGGGAATCAAGGCGCTTGCCCCGGATCTGAAGATCATTGCCGCATGGCGTGACCCGAACTGGAAACTGGATTCCCGCGAATCCGAAATTGAATACGCGCATAAGCATGGCATCGATCTTCCTTTTTCACAGGATGAAAGCTACAGCCGCGACAGAAACCTCTGGCATATCTCGCACGAAGGACTGGAGCTCGAAGATCCTTCCAACGAGCCGAATTACGAGCATCTGCTGGTTCTCTCAAAGACGCCGCAGCAGGCGCCCGACAAGACGACCTACCTTACAATTGATTTTGAAAAAGGCATTCCCGTTGCCGTGAACGGCGAGAAGATGAAGCTTTCCGACATCATTCGCAAGCTCAATAAGCTCGGCGGCGAGAACGGTATCGGCATCGTCGACATCGTCGAGAACCGCGTAGTCGGCATGAAGAGCCGCGGCGTCTATGAAACCCCCGGCGGCACAATTCTCTATGAAGCGCATCAACAGCTCGAGGAGCTTTGCCTTGACCGTGAGACATACGCACTGAAGAATGAAATTGCTTCGAAATTTGCCTCTCTGATTTATGAAGGCAAGTGGTTCTCTCCTCTTCGGGAGGCCGAGCAGGCATTCATCGAGAGCACCCAGCGTTATGTAACGGGTACCGTAAAGCTCGGGCTCTACAAAGGCAATATTATCCGGGCCGGCGAGACTTCCCCGTACTCGATGTACAACGAATCCATCGCTTCGTTCAAGACCGGCGATATGTACGATCATACCGATGCGAACGGCTTTATCAATCTGTTCGGACTTTCCACCAAGGTCCGCGCAATGAAGCTGCAGGAAGTCGCGAAAAAGGAAAATGTTAAGAACTGGCAGGATCTTCTGTGATATCATTGTTGCGGCGGCAGTCTGATTTTCGGCTGCCGCCGCAGCGCATGCATGCGAGGTGATACATGATATCCTGTACCGTTTTAAATCTGCCGTCTTTTATGTCAAAACTGCTCTCTACAGACTGTTTTGACTCTTTTGTTCTGGAGGAAGCGCTCATCCGCATGGCGGCCACCTTTCATATTGACGGAAGGCTGAATAAGGATTTCTACACGCCGGACGAATGGAGTGATCCTGCCATCCGTCCGTATGATTTCATGCCCTGGAGCGACGCGCGCCGTTTCTGCCGGGATATCATCAAAGGGAAGAGGGTGCCGGTTTCCATGCAGCTGGTTCTGGAACTGAAACCGGAGTTCATGAAGAAGACACTTGAAGCACAGGGCGCACCCGGGGATGCAGTATCGGCATTCTGCCTGAACGTCCGGCTCGAAAACGGCAAAATGCATCTGATCACCGGCGTATCCATAAAGACATTCACCGTGGACAGGACACCGGAGCAGATCTGGGACAAAACAATCCGGCGTTTTCTGACCGCCAAAGATATTGCCTTTGAGGAGGACACATAAAATCTATGAAAAGAGACCTGATCACGCCGCAGGATTTTACTGTGGAAGAACTCGATCATCTGTTTGACCTTGCGGACGATATCCGCGAGCATCCCGCGAAATACGCGCATGCCTGTGAAGGTAAAAAGATGGCTACCTGCTTCTTTGAGCCCAGTACAAGGACACGTCTGTCCCACGAAACAGCCATGCTCAATCTCGGCGGCCGGACTATGGGCTTTCCGGATGCCGGTGTTTCCTCGGCGACAAAAGGAGAAACCGTTGCGGATACAGCGAGGGTCATCTCCTGTTTTGCCGATATTATGGTCATCCGTCACCCGAGAGAAGGCGCGGCAATGGTAGCCGCGCATTATGCCTCGATTCCGGTCATCAATGCCGGTGACGGCGGTCATCAGCATCCGACGCAGACCCTCACCGACCTTTTAACGATCCGCTCCCTGCAGGGACATCTGGATCACTTCACGATCGGCCTCTGCGGCGATCTGAAGTTCGGCAGGACAGTGCACTCTCTCATCAATGCGCTGGTACGCTATCCGGACGTCCATTTTGTTTTCATTTCTCCACCGGAACTGAAGGTGCCTGACTATATTACCGACAAGCTCGATGAGCTGGGCATTCCATACGAGGAGCATGTACGGCTGGAAGATGCGATTTCCAAGCTGGATATACTGTATATGACAAGAATTCAGAAGGAACGTTTCTTCAATGAAGACGATTATGTCCGTCTGAAAAATTTCTATATTCTGGATGCGGAGAAAATGAAGCTTGCAAAGAAAGACTGCTATGTGCTGCATCCGCTGCCGCGTGTCAATGAGATCGCGGCCGAGGTGGACAGTGATCCCAGAGCAGCATACTTCCGGCAGGTTCAGTACGGCGTATATGTGCGGATGGCGCTCATCCTGACACTGCTGAATATCCACATTGACTGAATACAAAGCGAAAGGAATTTGTTATGAAAACCGCAGCATTCAGCGCCTCGGCCTCCGGGTACAGAAAGGAGCAGTATATGCTTAACGTTGGTAAGATTGAAGAAGGATTCGTGCTGGATCACATCAAGGCAGGCAATGCCATGAAGATCTATCACTACCTCGGACTGGATAAACTGGACTGCACCGTTGCCATCATCAAGAACGCGCGAAGCAACGCGATGGGCAAGAAAGATATTCTGAAGGTAGAATGTGATATTAACACGCTGAATCTGGATGTGCTCGCGTTCATTGACCGCAGCATCACAATCAATGTCATCAAGAGCGGACAAATTGTGGAAAAGCGGAAAGTTTCTCTGCCGAAAGAAATCCGCGGCATCATCCGCTGCCAGAATCCCCGCTGCATCACTTCTGTCGAGCCTTCTCTTCCGCACATTTTCTATCTTGCAGATGAGAAGAAGGAAATCTACCGCTGCCGGTACTGCGACGAGCGGTATGAAGCCAATGATTCGGGCGAATTATAAAACTTTGCCGTCTGGTTCTCCTCACTGGAAAACCAGACGGCCTTTTTCTTTAAAATTCATAATCATGTCCGCTGTAAGAGAAACATTCCGGTTCTCTTCACCGAGCTCATCCCGCCGGACAAACTTCGCGGCAGCAAGCTCGTTCTCATCCATCAGGATGTCCTCTCCGTCCTGCGCGTCGCAGTAGAATCCCATCAGAATATCAGACGCAAGTCCCCACGGCTGCGAACCGTAATATCGGATATTCTTCACATGAATACCGGTCTCTTCCATGACTTCACGGGCGACCGTCTGTTCCAGTGTCTCGCCGATCTCCGTAAATCCCGCGACCAGCGCGTTTCCGCCATAGGCTCTTCCGGCGTAACGGGTCAGAAGAATCGAATCCCCCTTCGTCACGCCGACAATAACCGCAGGATTCAGTCTGGGATACACAATGTTCCCGCACTTCCTGCAGATCATGGCACGCTCTTTATGATAATACTCCATTCTGCCGCCGCATCTGCCGCAGAAGCGGGTGTCCCTGTACCAGCAGAAAAGATGGAACGCGCTCATGCAGGCAAACCAGTCATTTTTCGGGCCGGCGCTGCGGAAGGCTGATATATTCGTATAGGTATATCCCTGTACAGCCAGACTTTCCTGCGTGTCGTGACTGCGGTACAGATAGTAGTTCCGCCTTTCCGCTCCGCGCTCTTCCGCGAACAGGTACAGCAGCAGATCCGTATCCGTACCGCCGTCAAGGACTTCCCGCACGGCCGGAAACGAATAAGTGCCGTCTTCGTTCTGCCGGCACAGGACGGTTCTGTTCTCGAATGCAAAAACAGGATCGGTGGCATGCATTACAACGTCCTGCGTATCTCTAAATTCGTTGCGGAAACGATAAGGCGCAATATCCTGAATCAAAATTAATCTCCTCTTTGCGGACAGAGACATGGCACACAGTTATGTTTTGTCCGAAAATTTTATATCTTTTATATCATAAATCATATGCGATTAAAAGTGCCAGACTTATAGTCGACGGATGTTGATACCAATCGTATTCCCAGCCTCATCATATTCCTGTGAAGAGCATTTTATTTTGAACTGCAGCAGC